>OHUK01000023.1_pt1 | contig 171430 bp, 139 predicted proteins | sample 1579201 | NCBI WGS metagenome assembly OHUK01 (sample SAMEA3879528, study PRJEB24766) | human gut metagenome | biome: human-associated habitat; feature: feces | place: USA | collected 1985/1987 | reverse complement strand
AGGGGACCCACGCAGTGGGGAGGACCGGCGGAACCCTCCGTCCCCGTCCGGGGCTCGTGACAGGAATTGGTAATTGTCATTGGCGCAAATCCATAAATGTGACCTTCTGCGATGAATTCCGCCCCATCTCCGCTGTAAAGTAAATTTACAGGATTGTAAAGTTTTTTTACAATATTAAAATGGAATATCCAGTGTAACGTGCAGAAAAACAGTGCGTTATAAATAATGGCACAAGAGTGGCAAACCAAAACTCTGACCGGATGAAAGATATGTCCATGCCGAAGAAATCGGCCGATTGGCATTGATGGAATCACCGGGAGGACAGAACAGATGAACATTTTCAGTTACATACAAGCGGCAGTCAGGACATTGCCGATGAAAGGACGCAGGAACGTCCTGAAAATCATGACATTGGGCGTCGGCCTTGCAGTCGGTCTCGTGCTGGCATCCAAGGTCTGCTTCGAAAAGACATTCGACGACTTCTACAAGGATGCAGACAGGATATATTATCTGAACGAAGCCATTGAACTTAACGGCAGATACCAAGTCTATCCTCAAGTCGCCGGAGGAGTCGCCCCGAAGATGAAGGAATACTTCCCGCAGATAGAAGAGGCCACCAGATTTACATATATATTTGAGACCGCCTCCTTGGTACTGCCGGAATCGGACAAACGCGTGGATGTCGGGCTGACTTGTCTAAGCGATACGTCATTTTTTAAGGTCCTTGACAGGAAATGCCTGGCCGGAAACCTGACCGAACCCCTTGGCATTGAAGCAAATGTGGTTATTTCATCCAAGTTGGCGACCAAGATGGCAGCAGCATTGACCTCAGGCAAAAAAATGGACGAGAAGGCGGCCGCGGCAGCCGTGCTCGGACAGAAATTCACGATTGCCGGGGATACGCAGAAATATGAACTTACGGTCGGCGGCGTCTATGAAGAATTCCCGTTGAACTCATCTTACAGGCTGGACATGATAGTCTCCATGCCGAGCATCGGGCATTTCATGTACGACGGCTCGGAAAACATGGTAGGCAACGACCGCTATAAAGGATTCATAAAATTGAAGAAAGGCATTGCCCCGAGCGAAATCGAAAACGGCCTCCCTGGCTTCATGGACAAGCACATGCCGATGGACGAGTTGCGGGCAGCCGGATATGAAATGAAACTTCCGATAAAGCCATTCGTGAAATTCCATGAAGAGGATGAAACTCAGCGGAATATGACACTCGTGCTGGCCTTCGTAGCCTTCGCGCTTCTGCTCACGTCCATGCTTAATTACCTCCTGATCGTGCTTTCGTCCGCCGCAATCCGTGCACGCGAGATGGCACTCCGCAAATGTCTGGGCAGCAGCGCAAAAGACATCTTCGGAATGATGTTTGCGGAGGCGCTCGTCCACACTACATTCGCAGCCGCCGTCGCCGCAATCCTCATCTTCGCGTTCAGGTCAATGATAGAGACCATCCTCGGTGTCAATGTCATTGCGCTCTTCACCGGACGGCCGCTCGCATTGGCATTGACAATAATAGTCGTGCTCCTGGCATTGAACAGCCTCCTTCCCGCAATCTTCTTCAACAGGATTCCGGTAGCTGCGGCATTCAGGAATTATCGCGCCGGCAAGCGCATGTGGAAGCTCGGACTCCTCGCGGTGGAATTTGCGGCTGTCGTTTTCTTGGCTGTGGTCATGAGCGTGATTACATTGCAATACGACAAGATGATGAACGCGGACCGTGGGTTCAAATATGATGACGTGGCGATGATAGCCATGCCGGAAGCAACTCAGTCACAGAAGAATACGCTGATGAATGAGGTCCGTTCCCTCTCCGGAGTGGAAGATGCAAGTTTCGCATATCAGAATCCTTTCACAGGCTATAGTGGTGACAATGTGAGCGTTCCTGGTGAAGACCGCCAGCTGTTCAACATCCGTGACGCATATTATGTGGATGAACATTATTTCAATGTCTTCGGCATCAAGATTCAGGAAGGAAGCAATTTCGATCCGACGCTGAACAGCGACGCGGAAATGATTGTGGACAGGAACTTCGTGAAAATGATGAAGAACACTGCCGGCTGGGACGATGTCCTCGGACGCGAAGTGATGGTTACTTCGCATGAAGCTGGTCCAGTCAGGATATGCGGTATCATTGACGATATGCATACCGGCGGCTTTTCCGTGGCAGAAGCCGATTTCGGCGGGCGCCCGATGGGAATATTCTATTGTGATTCAGAGAAATATGCCGGAATGTTTAATTACATATTCGTGAAATATCATAAGATGTCTCCGGAAGAGCTTCAGAAAACCGATGAACTTACAGGAAAAATTCTGGACGGGCAGTGGTATAGAATATATCCGTGCGATGAACTCGCCGCTTCGAATTTCGTGGACACCCTCAATACGAGAAACTCCATCCTCGCAGGAGGCATAGTGACGCTCTTTATCGCACTGATCGGCCTCATCGGCTACACGATTGACGAAGTCCGTCGCCGCAGCAAGGAAATCGCGGTCCGTCGCGTAAACGGCGCCCAGTTCTCCCAGATTAGGTCAATGTTTTTGCGCGATGTCATGGCAGTGGCCCTGCCGTCCGTGGCAGTCGGAGCAGTGCTCGCCTACATTGTAGCAGGGCGTTGGGAACAGAACTTCAGCCTTCAGGCGGGGCTCCCTTGGTGGATTTTCGTAGGCTCCATAGCAGCAGTACTGGCTATAGTTGCCATCATATCAGACATTTACGTAATACGCACAGCGGGAACCAATCCGGCTGACAGCATTAAGACAGAATAAAACGGAGCATATCAGAACAAATAAAAAAATACATATATCATGATCAAGATTACAAACATTTGCAAAGTCTTCAGGACTGAGGAAATCGAGACAGTTGCACTCGACAATGTATCATTCGAAATCAAGGACGGAGAATTCGTCTCCATCATGGGCCCTTCAGGATGCGGAAAATCCACGCTCCTGAATATCCTCGGCCTTCTGGACAACCCGACTTCCGGCAGTTACCAGCTTCTGGGACAGGAAGTTGCGCAGCTGAAGGAAAAGGACCGTACCAAGTTCCGCAAAGGAAACATCGGCTTCGTTTTCCAGAGCTTTAACCTTATCGATGAACTCAATGTGTTCGAAAACATTGAACTTCCACTCAGATATATGGATTTCAGTGCGGCTGAACGCAAGGAGAAAGTGGAGGCTGTGATGGCGCGCATGAACATCAGCCACAGGGCAAAGCATTTCCCTCAGCAGCTCTCAGGCGGTCAGCAGCAGCGAGTTGCGATTGCACGTGCGGTAGTAGCAAACCCTAAACTGATTCTTGCCGATGAGCCTACCGGAAACCTCGACTCCAAGAACGGCAAGGAAGTCATGGACCTGCTCTGCGAACTGAACAGGGAGGGCACGACCATCGTGATGGTTACCCACTCACAGAAGGATGCGGCTATGGCACAACGCACCATCGACCTGTTCGACGGCCATATAGTAAGTGATGTCAAGAATGAATTGTAATGAGATATATTTTCAATAATTTCCTGAATACCCTCAAGCGGTACAAGGTGTCCAGCCTGCTGAACATCATAGGGATGGCAGTAGCATTCGCTGCCTTCTACGTGATAATGACGCAGGTCTGCTTCAACCTTGGCTACAACAAGTCGCTGAAGGATGCGGACCGGACATTCGTAATGTCAGTTCCTTCGCAATATAATGAGGGAAAGTACAATATCTTCATAAACAGGCCATTGGGAGAAGCCCTTGTCTCAGGCTCTTCCATGTCGGAAGGCGGAGGGGTATTCAGCATGTATGAAAGCGGTGATGTCTGCTACACGAGGCGGAATGATGTCCCGGTCAAGATGCATCTGGACCTCATGCAGTATTCGGCGGGCGGATTGCGGGCCTTGAATTTTGAGGCGGCAGAAGGCTCACTTGATGATATTTCCAAGCCTGCAACTGTCGCCATATCAGAATCTTCTGCCAAGAAATATGAACTTAAAATCGGAGACAGCATTTCATGGAGTGACCCTCAGGGTGAAAAAGGGGCGAGAGAGATAGTTCTCATATACAAGGACTTCCCCAAGAACAGCGACCTGGGTACGGTCAATGCCGTTTACGACATGAATGATTATTGTATCGACAATCGCAGTGAGTGGTCTTTTCCGTATTGCGTGAAACTCCAGAACGCCTCACAAAAAGAGGAGTTTGAGAAGGAATCGAAGGCTATACTTCTCGATTACTTCAAAAAACTATATGATGGCGCGGGTGAGACACTCTCTGACGAAGATATTGATGAAATCAATAACCGGTTCAATATTAAGTTGATACCTCTGTCCGAGCTCTTTTATACGAAGGAACTTGACGGCAAGCCGGGACGCACCGGAAATCTCACCACGGACATGACATTGCTCGCAGTGGCGGTACTCATCATCCTCATCGCATTGATAAATTTCATCAATTTCTTCTTTGCGCTTGTCCCTGCGAGATTGAGGTCCGTGAATACCTACAAGATTTTCGGAGTATCGCGTACTTCATTGATATTCAACTTCATATTCGAATCGGTAGGTCTTGTCGCCATAGCATTGGTATTGGCCGCGATCATCGTCATCCTGCTTCTTCGTACCAGTGTCGCCGGTATTCTTACTTCTTCGGCTGTTTTCGGGGACAATGTTCCCGTGCTGGCGATGACGGTCGGCGCTGCTGTCCTGACAGCGGTCATCGGAAGCATCTATCCTGCATTCTACATCACGTCGTTCCAGCCGGCATTGGTGCTGAAAGGTTCTTTCAGCGGCTCTGTCGCAGGACGCAGGCTCCGCACGGCGCTCATCGGCTTCCAGTTCGTCATATCAATGTCGTTGATTATCTGCGCCATGTTAATCAAGATGCAGCATACCTACATGATGAACTACGATATGGGCTTCAACAAGTCCTGCCTCCTCAGCGGTTACATTCCTTATGATGTCTGCTGGTACGGTTCCCAGAACGAAGCTTTCGAGGACAAGCTGCGCAGCAATCCTCAGATTCAGGACATTACGTGGGCCGACGGAAGAATTGTCAGTACTTCAAGAATGGGCTGGGGACGCGGATATAAGGGGAAGACTATTAATTTCCAATGTTACCCTGTGGCGTACAATTTCCTGAAATTCATGGGGATAGATATCGTGGACGGCAGGGATTTCATGAAATCGGATGAGGTGTCTGAAGGCGGAGTGATGATCTTCAACGAGCAGGCGAAGAAAGACTTTGACGTGGACTTCGTCACTCCTGCGCCTGGACATGTGGACGGGACTGTGACTGCCGGCATCTGCAAGGACTTTAATTTCAAGCCTTTGCAATATGGCCGCGACGATTTCGCCTTCTATGTGTTCGGTAAAAACAGATGGCGTAGCGGACTTCATCAGGTCTATATAAGGACCGCGCCGGGCGCTGATGTCCAGTCTGTCATCAAGTTCGTGCTTGCGACCGTGAAAGAGATGGTGCCTTATGCTGATGACGAGCTGTATAATATTGATTTCTTCGACAAGGAGCTCGGGGACCAGTACAGGCAGGAAAGAAGATTGTCCACACTTATCAGCATATTTACGCTGGTGGCAATCATGATTTCCCTGATGGGAGTCTTCGGCCTGGTGCTTTTCGACACGCAGCACAGAAGTCGCGAAATCGCAGTCAGGAGAGTGATGGGAGGAAGCGTAGGCGATATCCTCAAGATGTTCAATGCCAAGTATATACGCATTGTACTGGCCAGTTTCGTAATCGCTGCGCCGCTCAGCTGGTGGGTCATCAGCAGATATTTCGCGGGCTTTGCATACCACACGCCGGTCCATTGGTGGGTATTCGCATTGTCCCTGGTGATAGTGCTTGCGATTACAATGCTGATCGTGACCCTCCGCAGCTGGGACGCCGCCACCTCCAATCCGGTGGATTCGCTTAAAAATGAGTAAATTTAATATAGATGTTTTTTGCCGTGCCGTGCCTGTGATGGGTCCGGTACGGTTTTATTGTGATTGTAAATTGAATAAAGTATTTTTGTATATTCAAGTTTCGCAAGTGCGAAACACCGCTTTTGGAGCCCGCGAGGGCGAAGGTAAGTCCCTTCCCCGAGGGGAGGGATTTAGGGTGAGGGTAACGTGATAAACGCGCGTTGGGCTTACAGCCTTCGAACGAGTGACAACCATCAAATTCGTGCTAACGTTCAGGAAGTTTGATAACTTGCGAAATTTGAGTTGCATGTGGCTTCCGGAGAGGAGCATTGACGAAAAAAATCATTGGCGATGAAGAAAGGAAAGATATTGGTCGTGGACGACAATTCGGGCATACGCGAAGCCCTCAAGATACTGCTGGGCGCCTGTTTCTCGCAGGTCCAGACATTGCCCTCGCCGGTTGCGCTCATGAAAACCGTAGAGGAACTGATGCCGGACGTGATTCTGCTGGACATGAATTTCAAGGCGGATATCAATTCCGGAAACGAGGGCCTGTTCTGGCTGTCTGAAATCAAGAAAAGATGGCCTGAGATGCCTGTGGTGCTGTTTACCGCCTATGCCGACATCGCCCTGGCCGTGGAAGGAATGAAACGCGGGGCTGATGACTTCATCGTAAAACCATGGGACAATGCCAAGCTGATAGAACTGCTTACAGGTATCCGTGACAGGCGGACCAAGGGCAATTCCTCCGCGAAACATGCCGGCGAACCGCAGATGTTCTGGGGCGACGGGGCTGAAATGCAGACGCTCAGGCATAATGTGGAACGCATTGCCTCCACCGACGCCACGGTATTGATTACCGGCGAGAACGGAACCGGAAAAGATGTCCTCGCGCATGAAATCCAGCGGCTTTCCGGACGGGCAGACAAGGTCATGGTCTGCGTGGATGCCGGGGCGATTACGGAAACCCTGTTCGAAAGTGAACTGTTCGGCCACGTGAAGGGTGCCTTTACAGATGCCAAATCCGACCACGCCGGAAAATTCGAGCAGGCGGACGGCGGTACTCTTTTTCTGGACGAGATAGCCAATATCCCTATGCAGTCGCAGGCGAAACTGCTCCGTGTCCTGCAGAACCGAAGCGTGACCAGAGTAGGGGATACCAAGTCTATCCCTGTGGATATCAGACTTATATGTGCCACGAATGCTGACATTCCCGCGATGATACGTGACGGCCTTTTCCGTGAAGACCTGTATTACAGGCTGAACACCATAAGCCTGGAACTTCCTCCGCTCAGGCGACGTAAAGAAATCATTGTCCCGCTTGCAATGCAGTTTCTTGCGGAATTTTCGACGAAGTACGGCCGTGATGCGGAAGCATTGTCCCCGATGGCGAAAGCCGAGCTGGAATCCTACTCTTGGCCGGGAAATATCCGCGAACTGCGGAATTGCATCGAGAAATCCGTAATCCTTTCCGAAGGGAAGGTCATTGACGGCTTCGGGCTTGACCTGTCGGCTGCTGGCGAGACGGAAATCAATGCCGGCGACACCATGGAAAACATGGAAGAGAAGACTATCCGTGCCGCCATGGTCCGCTATGGAGGAAATATCTCCATGGTGGCCAAGTCATTGGATATCAGTCGCCCTACCCTGTATGCTAAACTGAAGAAATACGGAATATGACAGCAGGTCTCATAACGGAAATCGTGCTTGGCGGAGTGCTTCTGGCTTCGCTTACATATTTCGTTACCAAAGCCACGGTCAAACGTAAGATTATCAGCAAGATAGACTTCATGTCCGATGCACTTGACAGCGGCGAGTCCGCGTTCAGGTATTCGGAGCGGCGCTGGGCGGACAGGCGGCTGAACAAGTCATTGAACAGGCTCCGTTCCATCTTCGAAGCGGAAAAGAAAGATATCCGCGAGCGCGAGCGTTATTTCGGGACAATGCTTGACCATGTCCAGAGCGGTGTGGTCGTGCTGGACGGCGAGAAAGTGGACTATTCCAATGGCGTGGCGCTAGGGCTGCTCGGAATGGCTGAAATTTCGTCGCTCCGCCAGATTGAACGTGTGTTTCCCGAGCTGGCAGAGGCGTTCCGCAATGCTTCCGAGTCGGAGTCCCGCGCTTCGGTCACTTCGGAAAAAGGCGATGTTCAGTTTTCCATAAGTGCTTGTGCAGCAAGACTTCATGCGAAGGATGTCAAGATCGTTACTTTCAATGACATCACGCGGGAGATGGAGAACAATGAGGCTGAATCCTGGACCCGGCTTATCCGGGTGCTTACTCACGAGATTATGAATACCGTCACGCCGATTGCATCGCTCAGTTCCGCTTTGTCGCAGAATCTGGAAGGCTACGGGACCGACGACGTGCGTTCCGCATTGTCCACCATCGCTTCTTCGTCCGAGGGACTGATCAGCTTTGTACAGTCCTACCGTTCTCTGACGCATATCTCGATGCCTGTCCGTAAAGCATTCTATCTGAAGGATTTGGCGGCAGATTCTATTACCATCGCCAAAGCGAATTGGCCTGATGTCAATGTCTCTTATACGGAACTTTCCGAGGATGTGATTCTTTATGCCGACTACGGGCAGGTGTCCCAGGTCTTCAATAATCTGATAAAGAATGCCGTGCAGGCCGGAGCCGGAAGGGTCTCCATAACCGCTGTGATAGACAAGCGGGAACAGACCGTGATAACGGTTTCGAATGACGGGGAACCCATCAGCAAATCGAGTCAGGAGCAGCTTTTCGTGCCGTTCTACACCACCAAAGGCACGTCAGGTACAGGTGTCGGCCTGAGTCTCTGCCGCCAGATGATCCGCATGAACGGCGGCACCATCAAACTCACCTCATCCACTCCCGAGGCGACGACTTTCACGATAGTCGTTTAACATTTTTGTAATTTTCTCGAAATGTCCATATAATATTCTTGAGCCAATTTTGCAGCGGTAAAAAAGAGTTGTAATTATATGGAAACAGTTTATTTGGGATTAGTAGTGTTTCTCTTTGTTCTCGCCGTGTTCGCTCTGATAGTGGGCGTGAGCAATGATGCAGTGAATTTTCTTCAGTCGGCAATAGGTGCCAAGGTGGCGTCTTTCAAGACAATCATCATCGTCGCCGCAATAGGCATTTTCTTCGGAGCATCAATGAGCAACGGCATGATGGACGTCGCCAGGAACGGCGTTTTCCATCCTTCTATGTTCTCTTTTGAGGATGTGATGTTCATATTCTTGGCTGTCATTGCATCCAATATTGTCCTTCTGGATATTTTCAATACTCTCGGACTGCCGACTTCAACGACCGTCTCCATGGTTTTTGCCCTCATGGGAGGAACTGTGGCAATAGCATTGATAAAGACTTCCGGACATCCTGAAATGAATATCGGAGAGATGATGAACACCAGCAAGGCATTGACTATGATAATGGCGATTTTCGTGTCGGTAGCGATTGCCTTCGTGGTGGGAATCATTGTGCAGCACCTTTCCAGGCTGCTGTTCACCTTTACTTACAAGGGGCCCTCATTGAAATGGAAAATCGGTATCTTCGGAGGTGTCGCATTCACCGCGATTATATATTTCATGCTGATAAAGGGCATCGGCGGATTCTCTTTTATGAGTGATGAAGCGCATGAGTGGGTAAATACTCATTCGTGGACCATCTGCGGCATCTGTTTTCTGGTTTCAACTGTGGTGTCACAGATACTTAATGCCTTCAAAATCAGCGTTTTCAAGATTTTGGTGCTCACCGGCACATTTGCATTGGCCATGGCTTTCGCCGGAAATGACCTGGTGAATTTCATTGGAGTTCCGCTGGCAGGTTATGCGTCATATACGGATTATGTTGCCAATGGAAACGGCAATCCTGATGGCTTTATGATGGACTCGTTGAACGAATCGGCGCAGACCCCGGTCGTATTCCTGGTGGTTGCCGGCGTGATAATGGTCATTTCGCTTGCTACATCGAAGAAAGCATTGAACGTGGTGAAAACATCGGTCGACCTTGCCCGTCAGGATGCCGGAGATGAGATGTTCGGTTCGTCCCGTATGGCACGTGTCCTTGTCAGATTCTGCACGAATACTGCTTCTGCCATTTCGGAACTTGTCCCGGAGGGCATGAAAAGATGGGCGGGTAAAAGATTCAATAATGATGAGATAGTATTGCCGCAGGGAGCGGCTTTCGATGAGGTGAGAGCTACTGTCAATTTGGTGGTATCCAGCTTGTTGATAGCCCTCGGTACATCATTGACCCTGCCGCTTTCTACCACTTATGTGACATTTATGGTGGCTATGGGAACGTCTCTTGCCGACCGCGCGTGGGGCAGGGAAAGTGCGGTGTTCCGTATCACTGGCGTCATATCTGTAATCGGTGGCTGGTTCATTACCGCGGGTGTCTCTTTCCTTCTCTGTTTCGCGGTGGCACTTGTCCTGAAATTTGGCGGTCTGACAGCCGCTGCCGTGGTTATCGCATTGTCTCTGTTCTTGCTTGTCAGGAGCAATATCCAGTACAAGAAGAAACGCGATGAAGAAAAAGGTGATGTCATTTTCAATGAAATGATTAAATCAGAAGACAGTGCAGAAACACTTCGCCTGCTCTCGGCTCACATGTCCGGCAGCAATGCGAAATTTCTGGAGTTCGCGAATGATACGTATTTCCAGGTGACCGATGGCTTCGTGTCGGAGGATTTGGGCAAGCTTCAGAAAGCAGTATCCAACCTGAGGAAGGAACGTATGGAACTTAAACAGATCAGACGTAAGGAAATGCTCGGCCTCAGGAGGATTGACCAGGATGTGGCGATCGAGAAGAACACTTGGTTCCATCTCGCTATCAACTGCTGTGAGGACATGCTGTATAGCCTCAGGCGAATCTGCGACCCTTGTGAAGAACATATTGACAACAGTTTCGTTCCGCTTGACAATGAGCGTATTAAGGAATTCCTTCCGTTGCGTGACACTATGCTTTATCTTCTCAAACGTGTCGGGGGAGTGATCAGTTCGGGTGATTTTACTGATTATCAGAAACTTAACGAACAGTGTGATGCTTTCAAACATTGCCTTTCAGAGTCCCGTGACGCACAGATGGCCCGTATGCAGGCCGGGCATGGAAACATTACCGTGGCTTACGTCTATCTGAACATTCTTCAGGAGACCCAGGAAATGGTAAGCTCATTGAAGCACATGCTCCGCGCGGTCAGACATTTTTCGGAGGTGAGGGCATAAGTTGTCCTTTATATATCGTTTTTTCGGTCGATATCGTGGATGTCGGCCGGTTTTTTTGTCTGATTATAGATTTTTGTAAAAAAAGTATACTGGAGTATTTCTTAAATCGATAAAATGTTCTATCTTGTCAATGTCCAAGTGACCTTGGTCAGGTTTTATGCCGTTCACCTTCAAGCACGGCTACAGAAACATTAAAACTTCAGTAGATTATGCCAGCTATTCAAACAATGTTTGCTAACACTTTCCTGGCGGGAAAGAAGATCATGGCAGTGAATATATCTAAGTTATATCCGGGCAGACACGACTCGGATGGGAGAGGATCGACTTACGAGTGCGCTCGAAAGTATTGGCGGGCTTCCAAGAAAAGAGCTGAATCTATGAATTATGTTTTAGCCGTTTCGGATGGGGTTATCGTAGCTGTCTACAGACCTGTCAGGTGGATGGAATCCAAGGTTATGCCAGGCAGACTTGAGTTTGAAGGCGAGAAAGTTAGAGAAGGAGATCTCGTGGGGATGGATGTCTCAAGCATGTTCGCAGGACGTTCCAACCCAGTAAAATATATAGAGTAACCCATTGATTTATAATTCTTTTACTAATAGATTTGCCACGCTTCGGCGTGGCTTTTTCATCTCTTATTTCGGCAATGAGAAGCGGAATTCCAGTCCGCCTGCCCGTCCGATTTTTACGGAAATTGTCCCTCCGTGGATCAGGACGGCATTCTTGACGATGGCTAGCCCTAATCCTGTTCCGCCCAATTTTCGTGATCTTCCCTTGTCGACGCGGTAGAATCTCTCGAACAGATGCGGCAAATGCTCCTCCGGAACGCCTGTTCCATTGTCGGAGAATACGAACCAATAATTGTTGCTGTCTTCCTTAGGGCATTGGATGGTTATGGTAGTGCCCTCGCCGGCGTATGCTATTGCATTGTCAGTCAGGTTTCTGAATATTGAATACAGCAACATCTGGTTGCCGTTTACAATAGTCTTCGGCGCCACGAGAATGAGGAATTTCATCTTCTTGTTCTCCAGCTGGAGTTCCACGTCATTTCTGATGCCTTCCAGAAGAGCGGAAATGTCGATGGACTCCGTCGTGAAACTGCCGGAAGCCTCGTCAATCTTGGAAAGCATCGTTATGTCCGAAATCAGGTTGCTCAACCTTCCGCTCTGGTCATAGCAACGTCCCATGAAATCAGCCTTGGTCTGCTCATCCATGTCCGGATTGTCAATTATGGTCTCAAGATATCCCCGGATGCTGCTGACAGGAGTCTTCAGTTCATGGGCAATGTTCTGCGTAAGCTGGCGTTTCAGTCTTGTCTTGTCGTCTTCGCTGTTCTGCAGACGGGCATAAAGACCTACGATGTTCCGGGAAATGTCTCCCAGTTCATCGTCGGTAAAATGGATGTCTGCGTTTCCTACGTCCTGATTTTTTTCAGCCATCTCTGCAAAAATGCTCAACTGCCTGATATTCAGCTTGAGACGCCTCATGTAGAGATAGTATATGAAGAGCAGCAGGATAGACATTGCCAATGCCATCAGGAGGTAGCCGTTGTCGGAAGCCAGCATTGTGGCCAGCGAAACGTCGTAAATGTGCGAAGTCCTGACTATCAGATGCTTTTCAGGAAAAGAAGTCGCCGAATAGAACCATTTGCCGCCCATGGTGCTGGACGAGCGCTTGATGTCGTATCCTTCGCCGTTTTTTATGGCCTGCTTGATTTCCTTTCTGTCCAGATGGTTGTTCAGATGCTTGGAATCCGATGCCTGGCTGTCAAAGAAAACTTCGCCGTCCATATTCATGAGCGTGACGCGCATGCCCTCGTCATCCAGTCGTCTCGTATACCGGGAAAACGATGCAGTGTCTGTAGTCCACAAGTCGCAGATGTAGCGGTTATACCCCTGCAGTCTGGTGTTCAGGATTTCAATGCGGTATTGTTTCTCCCTCTGGTATTGGAAAAATATGAACAGGAGCGCGAACGACAAGAACAACGTCGCCACTATCAGGAACAGTCCCGAACTCAATGATATGTTATGTCGTCCTGTTTCCCGTTTCATTTTTCTTCGAAGCAATATCCGTATCCGTGGCGGGTTACGACGCATTTGCCGTATTCGCCGATTTTCTTTCTCAGTCTCGTGATGTTCACGTCCACCGTGCGGCCCAGGACAATGACATCGTCCGACCATATCTTGGACAATATCTCTTCACGTGAATAGACATGAGGACTATTGGCAAGCAGTAGGTGCAGAATCTCGAATTCGGTCTTCGTCAGGTCGATTTCCTCTCCGTCCACCGATACGCTCTTGCGGTCCAGGTCCATGACCAATGACTTGTAGCTCAATGTGTTGTGCTTGGCATCTGCGGTGGATGACGTGCGCCTCAATACAGCAGCCACGCGGGACAATACTTCCCTGATGGAGAACGGTTTGGCGATGTAGTCGTCCGCCCCTATGTTCAGCCCGTTTACCGTATCATCCTCCGTGTCCTTGGCTGATATGAATATGATGGGGATTTTCGCCGTGTCGGGATTCTTCTTCATCATTTCCGCCATCTTGAAACCGGAGATTCCCTCCATCATTATATCCAGCAGAATCAGGTCGTATCCGTTTACGCCGCTTGTCAATGCCTCTTCGGCAGAGTGGACTTCCCGTGTGTCGTACCCTGCTTTTTCAAGATTGAAACTGAGGATGTTGCATATATCCTCTTCATCATCTACAATGAGAATCCTTTTACGTGTCTCCATATCGTTAATGTGCGGATTTTTCGGCCTTTACTTTTTCGACGATGTCCTTGATTCCCGGCAATTCTTCTTCGACTTCCCCGTAAATTATCAGCAATTGGTCGCCGCTGCGCAGTTCCACGCTTCCGTCAGGAATGATGAATTTGCTGTCGCGCCTGATGATCACCACCCTCGCGCCTTCAGGCAAGTTGATTTCTTTCAATGTATTGCCGCTTGTCAGGTCATCATCCGTCAATGTGTAGTCCTGTAACTTTCCGGCCTCTTCCGGAATCTCGATTCCGAATGTGTCCGGAGCCTTTTCTTCCGGCAGGTTCAGATGCAGCAGCTTGGCGACGCGCGGAATCGACATTCCCTGGAAAATCAGTGAAAGCAAGGTAATGAAGAACACTATGTTGAATATCTGTTCCGAGCCCGGGATTCCTGCCACTATCGGATATGTCGCGAAGATAATCGGCACGGCACCCTTCAGGCCCACCCAGGAGGTGAACAGCTTGGCACGGAATGAAATCTTGCGGAACGGCAGCAGGCAGATGAAAACCGTGAGCGGACGTCCGACGAATAGCAGGAACAATCCGATGAGCAATGCGATAGGTGCGACATGCAGCATCTCGTGCGGATTGACCAGCAGGCCGAGGCTGAGGAACATTCCTATCTGCATTATCCATGTCATGCCGTCCATGAAAGAAAGGATTTCCTTCCTGTTGTTCATCGGCTTGTTGCCGATGATGAAACCGGCGATATATACTGCCAGATAACCGTTGCCCTGTATCATCTGCGTCATTGAAAATGCAAACATGCTGACTGCCAGAAGCAATATCGAGTACAATGGCGTGCTGTTCAGTTTGATTCTCTGGAGAATCCACACCGTGGCGAATCCGATGGCGACTCCGGCGAGGGCGCCGAGTGACATTTGCAATACGAGCGTTACCAATGAGCCCACTACAAGCTGGGTGTAGTTGATTCCTTCAATGCTTGAAACCGGGTCGAAAAGCAGTTGCGCCACCTGGATCAGGACAATCGTAAGTACGTATGCCATAGGGTCGTTACTACCGGATTCCAGCTCCAGCATCGGCCTCAGGTTCTGTTTGAGGCGCATGTTGCAGTTCTTCAGGATGCTGAACACCGACGCGGAATCTGTAGATGACATCACGGCCGCCAGCAGGAAGCACATGACGATGGACAGCGACAGTCCGATTTGCTCAATTCTGGACAGGAAGTAGATGAATGCGCCGGTAAACACTACCGTGAGCAGCACTCCTACGGTGGACAGTACCAGACCCGGCCCCATCACCGGGCGGATGTCTTTCAATTTGGTTTCCAGACCGCCAGTGAACAGGATTACGCACAATGCTATGATACTCAGGAACTGCGCAATGTTATAATTGTCGAAGACCAATCCAAGTCCATCGCTTCCGAACAGCATTCCCACCAGCAGGAAAATGAGGAGGGACGGTACGCCATATTTGTTTCCTGTCTTTGAGACCAGTATGGCAGTGAAGACCAGTATGGAACCTATGAGAAAAATGTTCTCTGATGTAAAGTGCAGTATCTCGTTCATTGTCAATCTGTTTTATATTATTCGCCGCGTCTTGCCCTTTCGAGTTCGCGGCACCATCTTGTAAGCCCGCATTCTCCGCATTGCGGTTTTTTTGCGGTGCAGATATATCGGCCCTGGAGAATCAGCCAGTGATGGGCGATTGCTCTCTTGGAAACCGGAATATTGGATTCCAGTTCCTTGCCCACAGTTTCCGGTGTCTTGCCGTCCGATAATCCGAGTCTATGGGCCACGCGGAAGACGTGGGTGTCCACCGCTATTACCGGTTTATCGTAAACTATTGAAGCTATGACATTTGCGGTCTTTCTTCCTACTCCCGGCAGGCTCATCAGCTCATCGATGTCCGATGGCACGACGCCTCCGAAGTCCGTCACCAGTTTCTGCGCCATTCCGATGAGGTGACGTGTCTTGTTGTTCGGGTAGGATATGCTCCGGACCAGCTGAAAGAGGTCCTCGTATGACGCATTTGCCAAAGTCTCGGCATCCGGATATGCCTCGAATATGGCCGGCGTAGTCATGTTGACCCTCTTGTCAGTACATTGCGCAGACAGGATAACTGCGATAAGCAGATGGAAAGGGGAGTCATAGTGCAACTCGGTTTCCGCTATCGGCATGTTTTCCTCAAACCATGCAATTATACCTTTATATCTTTCCTTCTTGGTCATTTATCTCTATTTGAGTTCGTGGCAGGCTTCGTCCTTGCAGACCAAGACTCTGCCCGGGTAGTTCTCGAATATGGACTTGTTATGGGTAACCATCACCACCGCCGTTCCCTTGCTCCTGTTGATGCTCGTCAGGAGTTTCATGATACCGTCGGCGGTTTCATTGTCCAAGTTCCCCGTCGGCTCGTCCGCAATGATGACTCCAGGCTCGTTCAGCAATGATCTTGCTATCGCAATGCGCTGCTGCTCACCGCCTGACAGCTGGTGCGGCATCTTGTGCGCCTTGCTTTCCATGCCCACATTGCAGAGAACTTCTTCGATTCTCTTGCCGATGGCTGCGGGGTCTTTCCATCCGGTAGCGCGCAGTACGAATTCCAGGTTGTCCTCCACACTTCTGTCCATCAGCAGCTGGAAATCCTGGAAGACGACTCCGATCTTGCGCCTGAGAAACGGAATGTCCTTGTTCCTTATGCCGTTCAATTCGTAGCCGCAGACTTTTCCGCTCCCTTTCAGGAGCGGATTTTCTGCTATGATGGTCCTGATTATGGATGTTTTTCCGGTTCCGACTTTTCCGACGATATACACGAAATCACCCTGATATACATCCATGTCAAGTCCGTATATTACAGGCGTTTCTCCATTCACTATTTCCGCGTCTCTAAATGATATGACGGGTTCGACGGTTTTTATGTTCTCGTCCATTGTCCTCTTTTTTACGCTTACCAAGTTACGAAAAAAACTTAGAATCCGAGATGTTTAAGGATTCCTTTTACGGCTTTTTTCGCTGATGCTACTGCTTCTACGACTGTTGCAGGGCCCAGAATGAAGTCTCCTGCCAGAAATACTCCCGGCATGCTGGTCTGCTGCAGTTCATCCGTAACAGGCCATCCTCTTTCAATCTTGATGTTTTCCTGTCCTCCGAATATGCTGAGGTCCACGTTTGCGCTGATTGCTACCAACATTGAATCGAACTCTACTTCGTGGTCAGTTCCATCGATCATCTTGGTGGAGATTCTTCCGTCGGCGCCTGTGACGTTTTCGCATTTTCTCATGACAGCCTTGTGGTCACGGATTGCCACCGGAACCTCGAAGATGTGGAATTTCACGCCTTCCTCGATAGCTTCCTTGACTTCCGCCGAGTTGGCCGGCATGTTCTCGAATGACTTCCTGTAATATACATAGGTGTCGTGTCCCTTCCGGTTTGCTGTGCGGCATGCGTCCATGGTGACATTTCCTCCTCCGATGACCAGGACTTTGTGCCCAAGTGTATAAGAATCAGGGGATTTGAGGTAATCCAATGCGTAGATTATATCAGGAATGTCTTCGCCCGGAATGTCAAGTCTTCTCGGAATTGCAGCGCCTCCGGCAATGAGGACCGCATCGTAGGCCGCGGCCAGTTCCTGCAGGCTGATGTTTCCATCGCCGTTTCCGCCGACATTGACATTGCCCTTGAACGTGACGCCGGCTTCTTCGATAAGTCTGTCGTATTGGTCGACGTAGCTGCGGTCGAGCCTGAATTCAGGAATGCCATATCGCAGCACGCCGCCCAATTTCTCGTTTTTGTCGAAAATGGTTACGTCAATGCCTTCTTCTCTCAGCATCAATGCAGCCGTTATACCGGCCGGGCCGCCGCCGATGATGGCGACTTTCTTTCCTTTTTCCGTACCGACTGCCGCATGCGCCTTGAAAATGTAGTCACATGAAAGCTCGGCTTCGATTTCATGCCACGCTACGGGATTTTTCTTGGCGTTCAATACGCAATGCCCGTAACAACTTTTGCTCCAATCACATACGAGGCTGGTTATTGCAGAGAAAGGATTGTTTTTATACAATATGGAGGCTGCTTCCTCATATTGTCCTTCGCGATAAAGCTTTATGATTGCCGGAACGTCTGTTTCCACGGCGCAGGCCGCCTTACATCTCGGGATTTTACAAAGCAAGCATTTCCCTGCTTCTGAACTAGTTTTAGTCATATCTAACCTATTATTTTGTAATTTCCCAAAGATATGAATTCTGTTCGTATTTTTCAACAACTCGCGTCCGGCAAGTTGACGTCGTGCTTGGTTTTCGCTCAAAATGCATGTCCGTCACTATGGAATTACCATTTGTTGTAATGAATCTTGGAAGGATCCCATTTGTCTTTCGGCTGGAACTCTCCGTCCGGGTGACCTACCGGAACGATGCAGAGGGGATGAATTGTCTCAGGAAGTTCCAATGCGGTTTTCACTATTGCGGAACGCTCCTCGTCAGAGGCTGCCGTCCAGACTGCACCAAGCCCCATGGCCTCGGCTGCCAGCAATAAATTCTCTGTCGCAGCGGAACAATCATCGGTCCAGAACTTGCTATAACCTGAAAGGTCGGCGCATACGACAATCGCCACCGGAGCGGTGTCAAGCCTTGCATAAGGAAGCAATTCCGCCATTGATGCCAATTTCTCCTTGTCGTTGACCACCACAAATCTCCATGGCTGTGAATTCATTGCGCTAGGTGCGGCCATAGCTGCTTTCAGCAATGTCTCCACTTGTTTGTCAGAAACAGGTTCCGAAGTGAATTTGCGCACGGATTTGCGGGAAAAGATGTTCTCCAAGACGATATCAGCCTTCTGAGACTCTGAAATATTGTTACAAGATACCATAGTGATAAATGTCAGACCCGCCAAAGCGAGCAATTTTGTAAATGTCTTCATCTGAAATTCAAATTTTCATAAAACGGCTGCTGCTACAAAATTTTTACCAAAATTTCAAATTTCGTCTCCGGTCATGTTGATTTTTTTTTTTGACATTGAAAATTGAGATTGGCGCAAGCAGTGGTAAAAGATTTGGCGAGATTATTGTTATATTTGTAGATTGAGTTTCGTATTTGATGTGCGGAACGGATAAAACGTGTACGATATGAACAAACCGCTATTGGCTGCTGCGGCTGTTCTGGCTGTGAGTGTCCTTGCTTCGTGCGGCATGGGGAAATCCGGCGGGAGAGATGAGAATCTGGGAGGACAGGTCTCGGTATCAGGGGCGTTTGCCCTGTACCCTCTGGCAGTGCAGTGGTCAAATGATTTTCAGGTGAAATACCCTGGAGTGAAGATAGATATATCTGCCGGAGGTGCCGGCAAAGGAATGACTGACGTTCTGAACGGGATGGTGGACTATGCCATGCTCTCCCGTGAACTTCATAAGGAAGAAGCAGATGCCGGTGCCGTTGCATTCATCGTGGGACGGGACGCCGTGATACCGGATTTCTGCAGCAGGAATCCTTATGCGGACATCTTGTTGAAACGTGGACTCACTTCAGAAGAAGCCAGAAAAATCTGGGTGACAGGAGAAATCAGCACCTGGGGACAGTTGCTGGGTAACGGCGAACGCCACAAGATTCGTGTATATACCCGTTCCGATGCATGCGGGGCGGCACAGACATTCGCATCCTGGTTCGGTGCCAAGCAAGAAGACCTTCGCGGAACCGCAGTATTCGGTGATCCCGGAATTGCCAAGGCCGTGCAGAACGACAAATGGGGTGTGGGCTTCAATAACCTGGCGTATGCGTATGACCCTCAGACACATAGACTGCAGGACGGCCTCGCGGTCATACCTATCGACTCTGACATGGACGGCGTGATAAGTCCAGAAGAGGATTTTTACGAGACCAAGGAAAAACTTGTCCATGCCATCGAGACCGACATGTTTCCGACGCCGCCTGCCAGAGATCTTTACTTCGTCTCCAAAGGCGCGCCCAAGGACTCCGCATCCCTGGCGTTCCTGAAATACATCCTGAAAGAAGGACAGCGTTTCAATGAACCCGCCGGCTATGTGCAGATTTCCGGCAAGATGCAAAGCGAAAACAAATCTCTTCTGCGCAATGCCAGCAAGGCTTTGAACCTGAAGCAGAACAATACACAGACGATAGTATATGTGTTTATCGGCCTGATAATCGGTCTGTTGGCATTGTTCAGCGGCTCGATTTTCCAGAAATCATTGAACAAGAGGAGGATTTACAAACAGAATCTTTCCTCGGTTTTCATGTTCATACTGACGATATCTTCGGTGCTGCTGCTCATCGCGATGATAGCGGGACTTACGATAAAATCAATGCCGATTCTCCAGGAAAACTCATTTTGGGATCTGGTATCATCTTCTGAATGGAAGCCATCCCAGAAAAAATTCGGATTCCTTCCGTTCATTACAGGAACATTGACAGTAACCTTCCTGGCGATAGTCATTTCATTGCCGTTGTCGCTGCTCACTGCGATTTCATTGACAGAATACTCGAAGAAATTTGTGCGCAAATTCATTTATCCTGCATTGGACATCCTTGCGGCACTCCCTTCGGTCATCTATGGCGTGTGGGGAATCCTGCTGCTGATACCGGTTACCGGTTATTCACTTCTTACGGCATCGCTGGTCCTCTGCGTGATGATTTTGCCTATCATGGTGAGCCTTTTCGTGGAAATTTTCTCGGCTGTGCCACAGGATTTAAGAGACGCATCCATGTCGCTTGGAGCTACCAAATGGCAGACTACCAGGCGGGTAGTGCTTAAAAAATCATTGTCCGGAATATTTGCGGCTGTCGTACTGGCATTGTCCAAGGCGATGGGCGAGACAATCGCGGTGATGATGGTCTGCGGCAGTATTCCTGCCATTCCTCAATCATTGTTCAAGGGCTTCTATACGTTGCCGGCATTGATCGGAAACAATTACGGCGAGATGGCATCGGTGCCGCTCTACGAATCGGCAATCATGTTCGCCGCTCTGCTGTTGTTGGTCATTGTCGTAATTTTCAATGTCCTTTCTCGTGTGATTTTATATAAAGTACAGAAACAGAGTTGATTATGGGGAAGCTTAAAAGTAAATTCATCGAAGAGAAAGTGTTCGTGGGCCTCATGTGGATAGCTGTGGCCGTGGTGCTGATTGTGGTGGCTTCCATCATCTGGACGATATTCGTGAAGGGTATCGGAGCGATTTCCTGGGAAATGGTTTCCAGCGCTCCAGGAAAGAATTGGAATACAGCTGATGACGGAGGATTTCTCAATGCCATTGTAGGTTCGTTGCTGGTGGTGGCGCCGGCTACATTGATTGCCATGGTCGTGAGCATCCCGGTGGTGTTCTATATGAACCTGTACCGCAGACGCTCCAATTGGCTTTCTTACGTTGCGAGACTGGTGTACGACGTGCTATATGGCATTCCTTCAATCGTTTATGGTGCATTCGCATTCATGATAATGGTAATGGTCGGCATGAGGGCTTCGCTTCTGGGCGGTATCATTGTCAGTACATTGCTGATTATACCTATGTTCATCAGGAGCGGTGACGAGATTTCCAAATCGGTGCCTGACGACATGATTGATGCGGCATTTTCACTGGGCGCGACCAAATGGGAAACATTGAAAGTAGTAGTCAAACAGGTGCTGCCGGGAATGGCGACGGCGACGCTTCTCGCAGTGGGTAAGGCGATCGGCGACGCGGCGGCGGTCATGTTCACTGCCGGCTTTTCCGACTCGGTGGCGACTTCATTGTCCTCACCTACGGCGACATTGCCTCTGGCTATTTTCAATTGGATAACAATGCCGGAGCCATTCCCTGGAAGGGCTTATGCGGCGGCGCTGGTGCTGACCGTCATTGTGCTGATTCTCAGCCTCGGAGGCCGCTGGATTACTAATCATTTCACTAAGAACAACATGTAGAATATGGAACAGAATATGAAAAAAGAACCGCTTACAGTCAGGAATCTTAATCTTTCCATCGAAGGAAGGCCTATTCTGAAGAATATAAATCTGACATTTCCGGAGAATAAGATAACATGTATCGTAGGTCCGTCGGGCTGCGGCAAGAGTACATTGCTCAAGACTCTTAACCGATTGATTGACAATGTGGATGATGTCGAAATCGACGGTCAGATCATGATTGGAAGCCAGAATATAATAGGGGCGAAATACAGCGACCTCATCGAGTTGAGGCGTCGTGTGGGGCTGGTGCCTCAGCGTCCGTGTCCGCTTCCGATGTCCATATTTGACAATGTGGCTTACGGCTGCCGCATCCATGGCATGCATACGAAGAAATCCGAGTTGAATGATGTCGTGGAAAAATACCTCACCGAGGTGGGCCTGTGGGAAGAGGTGAAAGACAGGCTGCAGAGCTCTGCCATGAGGCTTTCCATCGGTCAGCAGCAGCGGCTTTGCCTTGCCAGGAGTCTTGCCGTGGAGCCGGATTTCATTCTGGCTGACGAGGCTACGAGTGCCCTGGACCCTGTTTCCAGCAAGACCGTGGAGGACCTTTTCGTAAAATTAAAGGAAAATTACTCCATCATCATGGTGACACATACATTGAGGCAGGCATTGAGAATCGCGGATTATGCCGTGTTCCTTTATCTGGGCGAAGTCATTGAAACCGGTGATGCCGCACAGGTGTTCGGCGAACCGCGTGAGGAGCTGACCAAAAAGTATTTGGCGGGAGTATTTAGCTAGAAGAGGGAAATATTTGTTAACTTTGCAGTCTTTGGAATCGAGGCAAGCCGGTTGAGGGCTTGCGTAACGGATTGATAATAATTAGAAAGAATATAAAAATGAGCGAACATCTGACGCATTTGAAAGAACTTGAGGCTGAGTCCATTTACATCCTTAGGGAGGTCGCAGCGCAGTTCGAGCGTCCTTGCATTTTGTTTTCAGGCGGCAAGGACTCGATTGTATTGACATATCTTGCTTACAAGGCATTCTATCCGGCGAAGATTCCGTTCCCGCTGGTACATATCGATACCGGGCACAACTTCCCGGAGACCTTGACATACAGGGATGACTTGGTCAAGAAGCTTGGCGCAGACCTCATTGTAGGTTATGTGCAGGACTCCATCGACGAAGGAAAGGTGAAAGAGGAGACCGGTTTCAATGCCAGCCGCAACAAGCTCCAGACGGTAACGCTTCTGGACACTCTTGCCAAGTATAAATTCGATGCCGCATGTGGCGGAGCGCGTCGTGACGAGGAAAAGGCCCGTGCGAAAGAGCGTATTTTCTCTCACCGTGATGAGTTCGGCCAGTGGAATCCGAAGAATCAGCGCCCTGAGTTGTGGGATATCTACAACGGCATGAAGAATCCTGGCGAGCATTTCCGCGTGTTCCCTATAAGCAACTGGACGGAAATGGATGTATGGCAGTATATCTATCAGGAAGGAATCGAACTTCCGAGCCTGTATTATACTCATAAGAGAAAGGCGTTCTTCCGTGATGGCCAATGGCTTGCAGCGGAACCGCCGGTAATCATGCGCCGTCCTGAAGAGGAGGTCGTGGAGAAAGAAGTGCGTTGCAGGACAATCGGTGACATTACCTGTACCGGACTTACATTGTCACATGCCCACAGCATTGAAGATATCATCGACGAGATCGCGTCTTCACGTGTGACCGAGCGTGGCGGCAGAGCTGATGACAAGCGTTCAGAGACAGCAATGGAGGACCGCAAGAAAGCCGGTTATTTCTAGTGGAGAGCAGGCGGCTCCCGATGCAGGGAACTGGTACTGTCAGCTGTAAGTATATATTTATCAGAAACTTGTAAACAAATGGAAACTCAGAATACTAAAGGATATCTGAATATGCAGCTGCTCCGTTTTACGACGGCGGGCAGCGTGGATGACGGCAAGAGTACATTGATCGGAAGGCTTCTCTATGATTCGAAGTCGATTTTCGAGGATCAGCTCGAAGCTGTCGAAGAGGCATCTCGTAGCCGTGGCAATGAGGAAGTCAACCTGGCCCTTCTTACCGACGGTCTTCGTGCGGAAAGGGAGCAGGGCATCACTATCGATGTCGCATACCGCTATTTCGCTACGCCGAAACGTAAATTCATCATCGCCGATACTCCGGGCCACATCCAGTATACCAGAAACATGGTTACCGGTGCGTCTACTGCCGACCTCGCCGTGATTCTCGTGGATGCACGCCACGGTATCATGGAGCAGACCGTAAGGCATTCATACATAGCGTCTTTGCTTGCCATCAAGGAGGTTGTCGTATGTGTCAACAAGATGGACCTCGTGGACTTCTCCCAGGAAGTGTTCGACAAGATTGTGGCTGACTACAAGGAAATGTCATCATCCATTGAGCTTGGCAATGTGACATTCATTCCTATTTCCGCGAAACTTGGCGACAATGTCGTGAACAAGTCAGAGAACATGCCTTGGTACACTGGAAAGGCATTGCTTGATTTCCTTGAGACTGTCCAGCTGCCTGTGGAATCAGAGGACAGCATGCGTCTTCCGGTGCAGTATGTGGTGAGACCGATTTCCGACAAGTTCCCGGATTTCAGGGGCTATGCAGGAAGGCTCGCGGAAGGCTCCATCAAAAAGGGTGACAAGATAAAGGTCTATCCTTCAGAGATGACATCCTCTGTTACAGGTGTTTATCTTGGCGAAAAGGAACTGGAGACCGCCGTTTCTCCTGAGTCGGTGGACATTACGCTTTCAGATGATATAGATATCAGTCGTGGAGACGTGATCGTCGCAGTAGACGGCAAGCAGCCTCATATGGAGCAGGAAGTTCTTCTCAATGTCTGCTGGTTCAGAAATTCTCCGATGCAGCAGGGCAAGAAGTATGTCATCCGTCATGCCACACAGCAGACACTCGGTGTCATCAAGGAAATCGAATATAAGATCGACATCAATACCCGCGAGAAGGAATATGGCGTGGACAAGCTCATAATGAATGATATAGCTCGTGTTCGCATCAAGACTGCAGATCCGCTCATATTTGATTACTATAAGGATAACCGTACGATGGGCAGTCTTATCTTCATCGAAGAAGGCACTAACGACACGGTCGGTGCAGGAATGATTGTTCCTGATGAAGCATAGGAGGCCTGGATGTCTCAGTTATTATCAACCATGACTGTCGATGAGCGTCGTGCATTTGCTGAAGCTAAGAACGCAGAGTTCATCGGACAGTCTCCTGAAAAGGCGCTGGAATATTTCCTGAATGCTTTTCCGTCAAGTTCTGCCCTGTCTTCAAGCTTGAGCTATGAGGACCAGGCAATTACCGATATGATGGTGAAGATAAGGAAGGATGCCAGGATCTTCACCCTGGATACCGGAAGACAATTTCCCGAAACGTATGATCTGATAGACCGGACCAATATGCAGTACGGTATCAAGATTGAGGTCTTCTTCCCTGACTTTCACAAAGTTCAGGAAATGGTGCGCAAGCATGGTATCAACTTGTTTTACGACAGTGTGGAACTTAGGCATCTCTGCTGCAATATCCGCAAGGTCGAGCCTCTCGGGCGCGCTCTTGAAGGCGTGGAAGTGTGGATCAGCGGCCTCCGTAGGGAGCAGTCTGTAACCAGAGCTTCCATGCAGATGGTGGAATACGATGCCGTGGACAATGTCATCAAGCTTAATCCGCTGATCCTCTGGACGGAACAGCAGGTGAAGGACTATGTGAAAGCCAACGGCGTACCGTACAACAAGCTTCATGACCAAGGCTTTCCGAGCATCGGATGCCAACCATGTACCAGAGCCGTAAAACCTGGCGAAGATATCCGCGCAGGACGCTGGTGGTGGGAGGACCCGGATCACCGCGAATGCGGACTTCACAGCAGGGGTTAGATGATGATCATGGTCTCGAATCCGGTTTTCCAGTCGATTACGGAGATTGAGGTCAATGCCCCCGCATAGTCAATGCCTATACGTATATCGTCAAGGTCCATGGCTGTCCAGTCATAACCTGACGAATTGATGAACTCCGACAGGTCGTATTCTTTTTCCGGCGATTTGTCGGTTTTTCGTATCAATCTCATAACCAGACCGTTGCCTTCAGGGCTCTGCCTCGGAAGATTGACCTTGAACGTGTTTTCCCCGGGCTGTTGCCGTCCCGTGCATCTGAACGGTCCTGCAACCGGCGTCATCGTATCTAGTACAAGCCCGTTTACCTGTCCTATAACTTCCAGTGTGAAAGGATATTCCGAATTGTCAGGGTTTGCATAGGAAATGGTCAGTTCCGCCCAATTCTTATGGAATGATGCCTTGCTGAATGCCGTTTCTCCGGTGCAATCCACATCATCTGTGCTGACCATAAGCCTGTCAGCCTCATGACCTTCATCAATAAAGACATTACGTCCATCCATCCTCCCGACGGCAATGCCTTGCAGACAGATGACTTTTATGCGGCTTTTCTGCATTTCTATGAATAGTTTTTCTTGAAAGACATCAATTGTTTCACAACAATACACTGCCTGTCTATTTTTGTCGAAAGCCGATACAAGTACATCCGTATATTCTTCCGATGCATCCGAAAGGTCTACTGTAAGTCTGCACGGGCAATTTCCTCTCGGCTCCTTTACCGAACAGGACATGAATAGTGTGATGATTGAAGACATCAAGAGAAAAGATGTACGTAATGTCATATTGCTTTAGAAACTAGATAGTTACATTTTCTGTCGGACCTTCACTCCAGTTGTTTACACTAATGGTGAACGAGCATTCCTTGCTTGTGACCGGAATGTCGGGATCCAATGAACCGGGCCTGGTGATGGTAAGGTTCGAAATCGTATATTTGGTGTTCGCGGCGATGTTGCCTATCGTGATAGGGTAGTAATATGTCGTTTCGCCGAGAATGGTCTCCACTACGATTCTTGTAGGTCTTGCGGATGCGGCTTCGTCCTGCGGCTCTTCCGATACCTTGTTAGGATATACGTAGAAGTATGAACCGGTGGTATACGGCTGCTCCTCCGTGACCTTTACGTCAGCCACGTCGTCCATGAGCATTGCATCTGGAGCGCCGGTCTGCAATGCTTTCTGATTATGCCAGACCGTAGGTGCGGCGCTCAAATCATAGCTGGTGTTTCCTGCCACGTTGACGGCATAGATCCTATGGATTTTCATGTCCATGTTCCTGTATGCCTGTGACGTGAAATTCACTGATACTTTCTCGATGGCGATCCTTGCCGCGATTCTGCTGACGTGGACAGTCAAGGTCTGGTCAGTATTCAGATCGATGTTGTCGCTTCCTGTCATGACGAAGTTGGTCAGTGAGTTGTCAGTGAGGCTGGTGATGGAACTGTTCAGGTCTTTCATCTTCGAAATGGATGAAAGGTCAGGTGCATTCACGACAGCTTTCACGATTTTGCTCCCGGTGGTGCAGCTCAGTTTGATATCGGCTTTCGTATCTGAACTTGCATAAGCGTCCAATTCTCCGTTGCCGCGGAAGACGAAAACCTGTACATTGTTGACTTTCTGTTCGTTATTCTCGGAAAGTGCCGCTTTGCCTGTGAAAGCGCTGCTGCTTACTCTTACGGAAATCTCAGCTGTTCCTTCCGCGATGTTTTCTGATGCAACTTCTGATTTGTTGCAGGAAATGGCAAATGCTGCCATACTGACCGCTGCTGCGGCCATTACAAATGATTTTTTCATGATTAAAATTTGTTTTATAAAATAGCGTTATTCTTCTTCTCTGTTCAACCCGAACATTTCTATCAATGCCGATATTTCCGGGTCGAGATTGCCCCTGTGGACAAATGACGGATTCATGCTGCATGCCGTCAGATAGTGGTCGGCAGCAGTGCGGTATTCTCCCATCCGGCTGTATAGCAGTGCTTTCATATAATGGACCCTGTCTGTTTCCCGAAGGGACCGGAGTATTTCCATTGCGCTGGCGTTATAGTCCATTGCACAATATGCGACTGCCAAGTTATAGTCGTGGTATGGCCTGAGTTTCGCGATGGCCTTATTGTAGTCTCTGTCTGCAATCGCCTGTACGCCAGCCATATATGCGGTGTCGAGAACGGTCGTTCTGACAGTGTCCTGTATCATCCCCTTCCTGTGCAGGAAGAAATCGAAACGGACCGTCCTCAGTCTTGGATAGAGACTGGATCTCAAGTACTTGTAGCATGACATGGCCGACATGGCAGATTCTCTTTTGTCGAGGTCCCCGATCAATCTCAGCTTGCAGTAGTTTTCCTTTTCGGCAGAAGTCAGGAGCGTGTCCCGGTCCACCATGGAATCCAGCATTGGCCAGTTCTCGCCGGAGCTCCGTGATATGAATTTTATTCTATCGGCGTTGTCCTGTTTTCTGACCAGTCCTCCGTCCAGACTCATCATTACACCGGTTTCTTTCCTGATGGAGTCAATGCTTGCCTCCAGAAATTTCGTGAAATACGATGAAATGGATGCGGCTCTTTTTTCAGACAATGCCTGATTGAATCTTGCGCTTCCTTCCGGCGAGCAGGATGCTGTCACGATGATGGAATCAAGATCGTAGTCTTTGTCTGATGCGAGTGCGTACAGGTTACCCTTGATTCGTCCTATCTCGGTATTGTTGTTCCCCAGTTGAGGATCTATTTCCGTGCTGCCTGATGTGAATTCCACATAGCATGCAGTATTGGCTTCGGCTTTTCTGGAGATGATTCTGGTAAGGTACCGCTCACTCATATCCGTGAAGGAACTGAGGGAACTGATATAGAACGTAAGCCGTTGGCTTTCCGGGATTTTCAGAATAGGCTCGCCCGATTCCATGATGTCTCCGGACAATGCTATTTCCGCTTTCCTGAGTCCCGGACAAGTGCTGAGCGTCTGAACGTAGTCGTATATGAAGTCTCCTCCCGAAGTCATCATCACGGTGTCCAGCCGGATGCCCTCCGTTACGATTGGCGCCTTGACGTATTTCCTATACATCTTGTCCGTCCTGGATTTGCGCCGTTCATTCTTCTGGTAACGGAACTTGTTCGTATAGTGCTCTACGGCAGCCTGTTCAGTGACTCCATAGACGGAAGCGAACTCTTCGTCCGAAACGGCGGAGGAATCGGTCCGGAACTTATACAATTCGGGAATGTTCCTTTTTATGAATATTTCCAGCTGACCGATATTGATGAATCTGTCCGGATTGGAAATGATGGAATCCAGGAATTTGCGGTACTGTTCATAGCCTTTCATCTGCCGCCTTCTGTATTGTGCTCCCGTGACGACCACAGGTTCCAGCCTGATGCTGTCCTCCATCACGAACATGTCGGGATAGAGCCTGAGCTGCCATCTGCTGTCCTGCAGTTCTCCCGGGACTACAACCTGGAATTTCAGGTCCACTTTCCCATGACGTTCAGCTACATTCCTGAACCTTGCCGTAACCATTGCGGCCCTTATGACATCGGTGGCTGTCATCTCTCCGTTTTCATCTTTCACTGCATTCATTATCAGCACGTTTTCCGGTTCGCTTACCTCAATGGTATCTTTCTCCTCCTGTCTGTTCTTCAATGATGGGATGAACGTTTCTTGGGGAAGAGCCAGGCCGGCGGAGACATGATTATCCCTGAGGCTGCTGATTCTGTTATGCATGCCACATTCCGTCACAACAACTGCAATGGTCAAGAGCAAGATCAGTTTTTTCATAGGACTTTAACTTTATGGATTTTGTTCTTCAAGCGATTACTATATTCCGAAGGCCGGTTGGGTCCCCTCGGGACAATTCTCGATTTCTATCCTGTTCGCAAGGACCTCGTATATCTGCTTCTCCACACCGTCGTTTCCTTCAAATTTCTGGGTGCGGAGCCTTCCCATTACATGGACGAGAGTCCCCTTGTCGATTTTATGAAAGTCCGGCATTCCTTTACCGTTCCATGCGGTAACATTATGCCATGTGGTCTCGATGACCGGCCTTCCTTCCTTGTCTTTGTAGGCGTAATTGGTAGCAACGGAGAATCTGATGTTCTCATTGTTGCCGACAGTCTGGAGTTTGACGTTTCCAACGTTTCCTCGCAGTTCGATTTTGTTGATTTGTTCCATATTCTATATTGGTTTTAGCGGACAATCAGGCCGCGCGTCCCCGCATTGTCCGACGGCAAAGTAATTATGGAAAAACCGCATTTGAAAGGAAAGTTAAAAATCATACGAGTTGTTTTTATGATTTTTATCTTTTTCTGAAAATGATGTGGACATAAAAATTATTTTTTATGTAGGGCAAATTTGTCTTCTTGGTTTCAAAAATGTCTCATCGACATAAAATTCTTATATTTAATTCGTTAATGGAGTCACCTTTTCAATGTTATGTGAAAAATATTCTACATATTGGCCGCAAAACAGAAATGCTATGGCTGAATACAGATTGATAAAAAACTTTGCAGGTGTCGAAACCTGCCTTGAATGCGGGGCGATATTCTATGGCCGTTCCAACAGGAAGTTCTGCTGTGATGCGTGCAAGAACAAGTATCATAACAGACATTTCCAGGATATAAGAAACAGGAAACTGCGGGTCAAGTCCGTGCTGGAAAAGAACTATAAGATTCTTTCAGGGCTGCTTCATGAGAACCGGCTTTCCGTGGACTTTGCGGAACTCTCCCTGCTCGGGTACAATCCTGAGTTTGTCACTACTTTCCACAAGACGGCCGGCCGGACGCAGTGCTCGTGTTATGATATAATGTTCATGATTTCTGCAGAACGCATATATAATATCCATAGGTCGGAACCGATGGAACAGGTGTGCTTGTAGAAGAAGTGAAAAACAAATCGTAAATTTGAAGCCGAAATACCGATATATTTATGACAGATAATCCACTTTTGACAGAATCGGGGCTGCCGTATGGCGCTCCGCAATTCGACAAGATACGTAATGAACATTATCTTCCGGCATTCAGGGAGGCGATCAAAGAGGCCAAGGCTGAAATAGATGCGATAGTATCTTCTCCGGAGCTGCCTACGTTCGCCAATACGATAGAGGCGCTCGAATACAGCGGCAAGACGCTCGGACATGTCTCTGATATCTTTTTCAACATTCTGGAAGCCGATGCGGATGACGAACTTCAGCAGATCGCGGAAGAAGTGTCGCCGATGATGACGGAATATTCAATGTACGTTTCCCTGAATCCTGTATTGTTCAGCAAGGTGAAGGCTGTATATGATCAGCGTGAAAACTTGGAATTGTCGACGGACCGGCAGCGCCTGCTGGAAGAAACCTACAAGTCTTTCTCCAGACAGGGTGCAAACCTGTCGGATGAGGATAAGAAGAAATACAGCGGCTATATGGAAGAACTGTCGCTGCTTTCATTGAAATTCGGCAAGAATGTGCTTGCGGCTACGAATGCGTTTGTTCTCCATATAACTGATGAACAGCAACTTGCAGGGCTGCCGGATTATTTGAAAGACCTTGGGAAGATGACGGCTAAGGAGAAAGGTCTTGACGGCTGGGCGTTTACATTGGACCGCCCGAGCTATGGCCCGTTCATGCAGAATTGTGAAGACCCGCAGCTGCGCAAGCAGATGTATCTCGCATATAATTCGAGGGGTGTAGGCGGGGAGAATGACAACACGGAGATTGTCCGTAAGATCGCGGCGTTGAGGCATGAAATCGCCCGGCTGCTCGGCTATGATTGCTGGGCGGATTATGTTCTTGAAGAAAATATGGCCAAGAACACGGAAACCGTCATGAGTTTTCTTGAAAAGCTGATGACTCCGTCATTGCCGTTCGCAAAACGGGAGGTCCAAACGGTGTATGAATACGCAGTTGCGCATGGCTTCAGGAAAATCGCAGAAAAGTCCGGGCTTCCTTTCCATACACTCATGCCTTGGGATTTCAGCTATTGGGCAGAAAGGTATAAAGAGGCTGAATATTCTCTCAATGATGAGCAGCTGAAGCCATATTTCAGGCTGGAGAATTGCATTGATGCAGTGCTTGGACTCGCTGGGAGACTATATGGAATATCTTTTGAGGAGCGTACGGATATCCCTGTGTATCATAAAGATGTGAAAGTTTACGATGTGCGGGACAATCACGGTCGGCATCTGGCGCTGTTCTATGCTGATTTCTTCCCGCGTGCGACGAAACGTGGTGGTGCGTGGATGACGGAATTCCGTGGACAGAGAATTGAAGACGGCGTAGAAGAACGTCCGCTGGTAAGCATTGTCATGAATTTCAGCAAGCCTACGGAAAACGCGCCGTCACTTCTTACACATGACGAATTGACAACATTCCTTCATGAATTCGGGCACTCGCTTCACGGCATGTTCGCGGAGGGCAGATATCCGTCATTGTGCGGGACCAATGTCGCCAGGGATTTCGTGGAACTGCCTTCACAGATAATGGAGAACTGGGCGTTCGAACCGGAATACCTGGAATCATTCGCCAAGGACTACAGGACTGGAGAGGTTATCCCGAAGTCGCTGATAACCAGAATTGTCAATGCGAAGAATTATCTGGCGGGATATTACCAGGTAAGGCAGCTGGACTTCGGAGAACTCGACATGGCCTGGCATACATTGAAGGCGGAGCCGAAAGAAGATACGCTTGATTTCGAAAATGCCGCATTGGAGGATTATCGCGTGCTTCCGCATTATCCGGGAACTGCCATATCGACTTCCTTCGGACATATATTTTCAGGAGGATATTCTGCCGGATATTATTCTTACAAATGGGCTGAAGTCCTTGAAGCAGATGCATTTGCGTTGTTCCAGGAAAAAGGAATCTTTGACAGGGAGACCGCAGAATCGTTCAGGCGTGAGATTCTTTCCAAAGGTGATTCGGTGGACCCTGCTGTGCTTTACCGGAACTTCCGCGGACATGAACCGGATTCACAGGCATTGATGAAAAAACTTGGGCTCGTATAGAACCCAAGTTTTCCAAATGAAATATGTCTGAAGGCTTTAAGCCTCAATGCCTTGCTTCTTAGGATCCTTGAACAGGATAGCGAACAGGACGCCGACCACGAGTGCGTATGCGGCGAAGATATACCATGCTGTGCTCCATGACGGCTCAGCTGCATTGTTGACGAACTTGTTCACGATTTCCTGAGCTCCGAGAGTTCCGATTGTCGCACCTATGCCATTGGTCATCAACATGAAAAGTCCCTGTGCGCTGGAACGGATCTTTTCGTCGGTCTTCATGTTCACATAGAGAGAACCGGAGATGTTGAAGAAGTCGAATGCCACACCGTAGACGAGGCATGAAAGAACGAACATCCATACGCCTGCGCCAGGATTGCCGGCACCGAACAGACCGAAACGGAATACCCATGCGAACATGGCGATGAGCATCACCTTCTTGATTCCGAAGAATTTCATTGCGAAAGGAATCAGGAGAATGCAGAGCGTTTCGGAAATCTGTGACAGTGAAATAAGGGCATTGGCATTCTGTGCTCCCCAGGTATCGGCATATTCCGGAATCTCCTTGAAATGAGTGATGAACGGGTTCGCGAATCCGTTTGTAATCTGGAGCGAAACGCCGAGCAGCATTGAGAAGATGAAGAAAATCGCCATGTCCTTTTTCTTGAAGAGCGAGAACGCGCGAAGTCCGAAAACATCCACGAGTGAGGTGGATTTCGTGCCGCTGTGGTCTACCGGACAAACTGGCAGAGTGAGTGAGTATATGCAAAGGAGAATGCCGAGAATACCGGATGTGATGAACTGGTTATAAGACTGCTGGAACTGTACGCCATCTATGGTCATGAAGTTTACGAACAACATGCTGCAGATGAATCCGACTGTTCCGAACACCCTGATAGGCGGGAAGGCTTTCACCGTGTCCATTCCATATTTTTCCAGTCCGGAATATGCTACGGAATTGGACAATGCAATCGTCGGCATGTAGAAGGCGACGCTTATCGAGTAGATGGAGAACAATGTGGCGAAATCTACATTGTTGCCGGCGGTAAAGCCATAGTATCCGGCGGCAATCATCGCAATGCCCGCGATACCGTGGCAGATGCTTAGAACCTTCTGTGCCTGGATGAACTTGTCTGCAATGATACCTATGATTGCAGGCATGAAAATGGAAACGATGCCCTGCATGGCATAGAAGATACCGATTTTCGGTCCGAGTCCGATGCTGTAGAGGTAGCTGCCCATCGACGTGAGGTAGGCACCCCATATGGCATACTGGAGGAAGTTCATGATTATCAGCCTGGTGCTGATGCCGTTGTTATTCATTCTAGTATTGTTTTTGTTTAAAATATCAAACCGTTTCAAAAGCGAAATTATGCAAATGTACAAGTTTTTGGCGTAATTTTGCTATCTTTGGAGATTGAAACTTAAAAATACCGGTTTCTTAATGAAATTTGTCAAGACAGCAACCGACCCGCAGTCGTCAGCCAGATGCGGCGTGATAACGACTGACCACGGTCAGATAGAAACACCTATTTTCATGCCGGTCGGCACGGTCGGCTCAGTGAAAGGCGTATACCATAGAGATCTCAAGGAAGATATTCAGGCACAGATAATTCTGGGCAATACTTATCATCTTTATCTCCGTCCTGGACTTGATACGCTCAAGGCTGCCGGCGGACTGCATAAGTTCATCTCCTGGGACAGGCCTATCCTTACCGACAGCGGCGGTTTCCAGGTATTTTCATTGACGGGAATCCGTAAGCTGACTCCTGACGGATGCACGTTCTCCTCCCACATTGATGGTTCCAGACATACTTTCACGCCCGAGAACAATGTTGATACACAGCGTATTATCGGAGCGGATATCATGATGGCCCTGGACGAATGCTGCCCGGGAGACGCCGACTACAACTATGCCAAGAAATCATTGAAAATGACGCAGTCATGGCTGGAGAGATATTTGAAGCGATTCGATGAGACTGAACCGCTTTACGGATACAGCCAGACCGTTTTCCCGATTATACAGGGCTGCGTTTACCCTGATCTGAGGAAGATGGCCGTGGAACATGCGGTTTCGTTCGACAGGGAAGGATATGCCATCGGCGGACTCGCGGTGGGGGAGCCTACGGAAAAGATGTACGAAATGCTTGAACTCGTCTGTCCGATATTGCCGGATGACAAGCCGCGTTACCTCATGGGTGTCGGCACTCCTGCCAATCTTCTGGAAGGAATTGCACGCGGTGTGGATATGTTCGACTGCGTGATGCCGACCAGAAACGGACGCAACGGCATGCTGTTCACTTGGAACGGTATCATGAACATGCGCAACAAGAAGTGGGAGAACGACTTTTCTCTCATTGACCCGGAGGGCGCATCATTTGTGGACAGGACATATACGAAAGCATATCTGCGTCATCTTTTCATTGCCGGTGAGATGTTCGCGGCGATGATTGCCAGTGAGCACAACCTGGCGTTTTATCTGGATCTGGTCCGCCATGCCAGGGCACACATACTTGCAGGCGACTTCAAGTCATGGAAAGATGCCACGGTTAAACGTATAATGACAAGACTTTAAAGCTGTTGATGGCAATGTTTCCGAAAAGACTTGACAGATACATCATTACGAAATTCATGATGACATTCTTTATCGCGATCCTGCTGATAATCGGAATCGTCATCATCTTCGACATCAGTGAGAAAATCGATGATTTCGTGTCGAAACAAGCCCCGTTGAATGAAATTGTTTTCAGCTACTACGTGAATTTTATCCCGTATTTCATGAATATGTTCAGCCCTCTGTTCGTGTTCATTACGGTCATATTCTTCACGTCGCGAATGGCGGCCAATTCCGAGATTATTGCGATACTGTCATGCGGCATCAGTTTCCACAGGATGATGTTGCCATACATATTTTCTGCGACCATCATTGCCCTTTTGTCGCTGGGACTCAATTTGATTGTGATTCCGCGGGCCAATGCCGAACGGCATGTATTCGAGGCGAAATACACTAAAAAGAGAGCCCAGGCGTCGGAACGCAATATCCATTATCAGATAGCGCCCGGCGAGTTCGTTTACGTGGAACAATTCAGCAAATACAACAATACGGCATACAAGTTCACGCTTGAAACCATAAAGGACAACCAGTTGGTTTCCAAGCTTTCCGCTGAAAGAGCCGTGTGGGACAGCACGTTGGGCGGATGGAAATTGAGAAAATATTTCATCCGGGATTACAACGAAGGAGGTATGGAGGACATTGTGAAGTGCGGCGACCAGCTCGACACCGTCATCAGCCTCACGGTCACGGACTTCTTCCGCAAGAAGAACACCGTGGAAGACCTGCCTTATGAAGAATTGGAAGAACTTATAGAGACGCAGAGGCTCAGGGGAGACCCTAATGTGAAATATTCATTGATAGAGAAACATACCAGATTCTCCCTGCCTTTCTCTGCTTTCATATTGACAATCATGGGCGTATCCCTCTCCTCCAGAAAGAAGCGCGGAGGAATCGGATGGAACCTCGCGACAGGAATTGCGCTGAGTTTCTCATATATTCTTTTCATGCGCTTCAGCCAAATGTTCGTGTATACGGGTGTCCTGCCGCCATGGCTTGCCATCTGGCTGCCAAACATGATTTTTGCGGTGATTACAGGAGTATTGTATAAGATTGCACCGAAATAAATTTAACCAATATCAGTCTATATGGCAGAACACACATTATCCCCTGTGAAGCGCACCATTGTGGGTGTGCAATTCATGTTCGTGGCTTTCGGCTCCACTGTCCTGGTACCGATTCTTTGTCACCTTGACCCTGCAATCGCATTGCTTGCAGCCGGTCTCGGAACCCTTCTCTTTCATCTGGTGACTGGCGGAAAGGTGCCTATCTATCTGGGCAGCAGCTTTGCGTTCATCGCTCCAATCATCAAGGCCACTGAGCTTTACGGCATGGCCGGCATGTTCTGCGGACTTGTTTCCGTCGGCCTTGTCTACGTCCTTATGAGCTTGCTGGTCAAGTCATTCGGTATCGGATTCATCAAGAAACTTTTCCCTCCGATCGTCATTGGACCAGTGATTGTCCTCATCGGTCTTTCACTTGCAAGTTCCGGCGTGAACATGGCGAAATCCAACTGGATCCTGGCCCTGGTATCGCTCGCCGTAGCCGTTGCAGCCTCCATCTGGGGCAAGGGAATCGTGAAACTAATCCCTGTGGTTTTCGGTGCAGTAGCCGGATATATCGTGTCTGTCATTTTCTTCAGGGGCGCAATGGATTTTTCGCCTGTGGCAGAGGCTTCATGGTTCGCCATTCCTAAACTCGCACACATGTCATTCTCCTGGCAGGCAATACTTTTCATGGCCCCGGTAGCCATAGCCCCTATCATTGAACATGTCGGAGATATGTATGCCATAAGCTCGATTGCCGGCAAGGATTTCGTGAAAGATCCGGGACTTCACCGCACATTGCTCGGTGACGGTCTTTCCTGCTGCCTGGCAGCATTCCTCGGTGGCGCGCCTATTACTACGTATTCAGAAGTGACCGGTGCAGTCTCACTTACTAAAGTAACGGATCCTTCCGTACTCCGCATTGCAGGCGTTTCAGCAGTGGTGCTGGCACTTATCGGTAAGGTAGGCGCTGTGATCCAGACAATTCCGCAGGCCGTTCTCGGAGGCATCATGCTCCTTCTGTTCGGTTCCATCGCATCAGTCGGCATCAGCAATATGATTGAATCCAGATTGAACATGGGTTCCACCCGCAACCTTATCATATCATCATTGATCCTTACGATAGGAATCGGCGGTGCGGTGATTGATTTCGGCTCGTTCTCATTGGCCGGCATCGGCCTCGCATCCATCGTAGGCGTCATCTTGAACCTTGTCCTCCCGCACGACGACAAAGAAATACTCGAAAAATAATGCAAGTAAAAATTGTCAATAAATCTTCGAATCCGTCCCCTGCGTATGCGACTCCGCTCTCTGCAGGGATGGATATCCGCGCGAATCTCCAGGAACCGCTGACACTGAATCCGTTACAGCGCATGCTCATTCCTACCGGACTTTATATTGCATTGCCGGAAGGATATGAGTGTCAGGCTCGTCCGAGAAGCGGCCTGTCCGTGAAACATGGTATCACGGTCCTCAATTCGCCGGGCACCATTGACGCGGATTATCGTGGCGAACTCAAGATTCTGCTTGTGAATCTATCTGATACTCCGTTTGTTATAGAACCCGGAGAACGCATTGCCCAGCTTGTGGTAGCCAAACACGAGCATGTGGAGTGGTCGGAAGTTGAAGTCCTTGACGAAACCGAAAGGGGAGAGGGCGGATTTGGAAGTACAGGTGTAAAATAATGGAAATCAAAGAATTATATTCAATATTCTGCAAGTGTGGAACTGTCACCACTGACAGCCGCACCATCCGTGGCGGTGAACTTTTCTTCGCATTGAAAGGCGAGAATTTCGACGGCAACGAGTATGCTTCCAAAGCGTTGGATGCTGGAGCTGCATACGCCGTTGTCAATGAATCTGCGCCCATAGCTTCACATGTGTCGGAATACATTGACGCAGAAGGCCGCAGCCGCATCATTCCTGTTCCGGACACGCTTCGGACATTGCAGGACCTGGCCCGCTATCACAGGGAGCATGTGCTTGGAGATGAGCATCTTACGGTAATCGGTATTACCGGGACCAACGGCAAGACCACGACCAAGGAACTTATCCGTACCGTGCTTTCAGCCAAGTACAATGTCATTGCCACCGAAGGTAATTTCAACAATGACATCGGAGTGCCTCTTTCCCTGCTGAAGATAACACCTGCTACCCAGCTGGCTGTCATTGAGATGGGCGCAAACCATCCAGACGACATTGCGAAGCTGGTGCAAGTCTGCGAGCCCGACTACGGCATCATCACCAACGTCGGCAAGGCGCACCTGCTCGGCTTCGGCAACTTCGAAGGCGTCCAGCGCGCCAAGGGCCAGCTTTATGATTATGTCAATGCCCACGGACGGGCGGTTTTCGTCAATGAGGATGATCCGGTTCTCAGGTCAATGTGTTCGCAGCGTGCCGGCCTTTCCATCGTGCCTTACGGTCTTGTGACAGATGGCTGCCAAGTGTTGGAAACTACGCCTGAAAACCCATATCTCCGTATTAGGATGAATGACGGCAAGGTGCTGGAAACCAAGCTTGTAGGCGCATATAATGCTGCCAATGCCCTGGCTGCCATATGTATCGGAAAGTTCTTCGAAGTCCCTGAAGAAGATGCGATTGGCAAGATTGCCGAATATGTTCCTTCCAACAGCCGTTCGCAGATGGTCAAGACTGACCGTAATGTCCTGATAGTGGATGCGTACAATGCCAATCCTTCCAGCATGAGGGCGTCATTGGCCAATTTCTTCAGTATGTCAGCTCCTGCGAAGGCGGTGATGATTGGTGATATGGGAGAGTTGGGTGATAGTTCCGCAGAAGAACATGATGTTATATTGAAACTCTTGATAGACAACGAAGTAGATAAGATATTCCTTGTTGGAAAAGAGTTCGGAAAGTCATTGGAAGCTATCCCGGAAGAGGTGATAGGAAGACGTATTTACTGGTTTGCATCGTCAGATGAACTTGCAGCTCATCTTTCCGAAATCAAACTTGCCGGATATACGATTCTGATAAAAGGTTCCCATTCGATGAGGATGGAGAAAACTGTGCCGGAATTGTAGTCGCAGCCGTCAAGAAATTTTGTTTCCCGCCGCCTCTTCAGGTGACGGGATTTTTTTTGCGGTCGATGAACCTGGCGAACATCCATCTGGCAGCCATGGCGACAATCAACCCGTAGATGCATCCTATCATGGCGCCCACCGTGATGTCTCCGAAGTAATGCTTCCCGACGAAAATCCTGCTGAAGGACAGCAATGCCGCCCAGATGAATATCATGATAATGAATGCTTTGTAGGTGTGCTTCTTGTCGTAACGGAACAAAACTGAGGAGCACATTGCCAGTCCGAACGCGTTGGCGGCGTGTGCCGAGAAGAATCCGAAGAAACTGCCTCTGTTTTCCAGGACATGCAGTCCGCCGAACAGCATCTGGCTGCTGTAGCATGGACGTAATCGTGCTACGCTGTATTTCAGAAGGTTGGAGGTCTGGTCGCATAGAACCAAAGTCAGCACCATGCATAGAATCGCGATTCCTCCTTTTTTCCAGCCGAGCCGCTTGAAAAGGAAGAATGCGATGATGGCATAGAGCGGGAACCAGACGTCCCTGTCCGACATGAACATCATGAACTGGTCAGTCGCCGGAATGTGGAAGCTGTTGATGAACAATGTCAGGATCTGATCCCATCTGTGCAATATGTCCCAGAAATGCATAATCCGTTAAATGTCAGTGTTCAATGCTTTCCAGAGCTCGTCTTTCAGTTCTGGGAGATTTTCTCCTGTAACTGATGAAATGAAAACTGTCGGCACGTCCGCCGGAAGAGTCTTCCGTATCTTTTTCTCTGCCTTCTCGTCGATGAGGTCGCATTTGGTCACCGCCAGGACTCTGTCCTTGTCGAGAAGTTCAGGGTTGTACATCTTCAGCTCGTTCAGCAGAACTTCATATCCCTTTTCAATGTTATTTTCTTCTGCCGATACCATGAAAAGCAGTACGGAGTTGCGCTCGATGTGGCGTAAGAACCTGAGTCCTATGCCTTTACCTTCATGCGCGCCCTCGATGATTCCCGGTATGTCGGCCATGACAAATGATTTGTCGTCATGGTATCTCACGATTCCGAGGTTCGGCTCCAATGTGGTGAATGCGTAGTTCGCAATCTTAGGCTTGGCTGAAGTAATCGCTGCCAGCAATGTGGATTTTCCGGCATTAGGGAATCCGACGAGTCCCACGTCCGCAAGTACTTTCAGCTCAAGGATAAACCATCCTTCCTGCCCGTCTTCTCCAGGCTGCGCGTATCTCGGAGTCTGCTGCGTTGCCGACTTGAAATTGTTGTTTCCCAGTCCGCCTCGTCCTCCCTTGCAGAGAATCTTCTCCTCGCCTGGTTCCATCATGTCAAACAGCACCTCTCCGGTTTCTCCGTCCTTCACGACGGTTCCCACAGGCACGTCCAGGATAATGTCTTTGCCCTGTTTGCCCTTGCAAAGCGCCGCTCCGCCATGTTCTCCGTTTTCCGCCTTGATGAATTTCTTATATTTCAGATGGATCAATGTCCAGAATTGTGGATTCGTCCTCAATATGATATGTCCGCCTCTTCCGCCGTCTCCTCCGTCCGGTCCCCCCTTAGGTACATACTTGGCGCGATGCAGATGCACCGATCCCGCGCCCCCATGTCCCGAAGCACAATATATCTTGACGTAGTCAATAAAATTGCTCTCTGCCATAACTCTCTACAGGTTCTATTGTTTCAAGTTGCAAAGATAGCGATTTTTGCAATAGTTATTTCTTGGTATTTGTTATTTTGAATTATAATGATACATTTGCGAAATAGGGTATCGAAAAAAGAGGCGGATGGATATTTTAATTTGATGGAAAAGTGCATTTAGTATAATTTCGGACATGGATAAATGTAGGTTTATTTCGATTGCAACTCTCGCTGTTGCTGCCTGTTTCAGCCTGTCAGTTGAGGCTGCCGCTCCCAAGAAGACTTTCGCCATTCAAGGAGAGGTCGTTTCCGCTGCGAACGGCTCTCCAGTCGACTTCGCGTCGGTTTTGGTAACACCGTCACAGCTCTATACAATGACTGACGAAAAAGGTGTATTCTCTCTTAAAGACGTGCCGGCCGGTACTGTCACCGTCAGTGTGCAGTTCTATGGCATGGAACAGAAAGACACCACGTTTACAGCCAAGGCAGGAGAAAACGTGAAATTGAAATTGGCGCTTAAAGAAACCTCATTCAGATTGAGCGACGTCGTGGTCGTGGCCACTGGAAACAAGGCAGGAAGCAGTACCGCGTCCAATATCTCCAGGCAAGCGATGGACCACATGCAGACCAGTTCCTTGGCAGATGCCATGGCATTGCTTCCGGGAGTATCCGTGTCGAATCCGGATCTGTCCAGCTCTCAATCGATTACCATCAGAACTGCACGTCCTATCGTTCCGGGCGAATCAGCCAATTCGGCATCAGTGATGAACAGCCTCGGAACAGCCGTCATTGTCGATGGCGCACCGATGTCCAACAATGCCAACCTCCAGACACTCAGCCCGGTAGTAGGCGGAAGTTCGGGAGATGACAGCCGTTCCGGCACACCGGCGCGAGGCATGGACGTGAGGACACTTTCGACGGATAACATTGAATCCATCGAAGTCATCAGAGGTATCCCGTCGGCAGAATATGGCGACCTCACATCTGGTGCGGTGCTGGTGAAATCCAGGGCCGGAAAATCACCGCTCATGATCCGTTTCAAGACCAATCCGAACATCTATCAGGCTTCGGCGGGTAAAGGATTTTCGCTCGGAAAGAAGGCGGGCGACCTCAATATCTCCGGCGACTACGCGTATAGCAAGAACTCCCTGACCAAGAACCACGCATTCTACCAGCGTGCCAGCGCCAAGGCCCTCTGGACCGTGCGAATAGGGGAATTGGTCAATGAAACTACGTCTTTGTCAATGAATTATGGACGCGACCGCAGTAAGCTTAATCCTGATGATGCTTCATCCAGGACCCAGTCCTATGCCAATGACATAGGTGTCGCGTTCAATACCAACGGCCGAGCATCCATCAATGGAAACTGGCTGCGAAGCATCAACTGGCTGGCATCGGGAAGCCTTAACGACAAGAAATCCCATTATGAAAGCACAGCCACCAATGCGCTGAACCTCTATGCCAAGTCAATGACTGACGGGGAAGTGTACAGCAACATTGCCGGAGCGCAGATTAAAGATGCGGATGGGAATATCATTACCAACGTACCGGCTAACAGTTCGGTAAAAGGCGTGGTCCTGCCGTACAGCTATTTCTACCAATATGACATCTACGGCAAGGAGGTCAATGCTTTCGTCAAGTTGAATGCTGATTTCGCTCATACATGGGGAGCTGTGAACGAGAGACTGCTGATCGGAGCGGACTTCAAGACTGACGGCAACCTCGGCAAGGGTTCAGTCTATGACGACGATTACCCTCCTTACAGGAATATCGGCAATGCTGAATCAGGCTATCGTGCAAGGCCTTATTCTGATATTCCGTTCATCAACCAGCTGGGTCTCTATGCCGAGAACTACTTCAACTGGAAATTCGCAAAGCGGGAATTGAATATCGTGGCCGGCGTCCGTTATGACAATGTCAATGGGCATAATTCAGTAGCACCTCGAATCAATGCTTCCATCGACATCTTCCCATGGATGACGCTTCGCGGCGGATATGGTCTGACATCGAAGGCTCCGACCTCGTACTACCTCTATCCGAACAAGTCATACCACGACTATATCCTTTACAACGGAATGCACGCAGATTTGCCTGAAAATGAGCAACTTCTCATAGCGAAAACAGATATATACGATGCTGTGAACAAGGACCTGGAAATCGCTGTGAACCGCAAGGCTGAAGTCGGTATGGACTTCAATTTCGGTGGCCACTACCGCATCAGCGTCACAGCTTATGACGAGAGAATGGACAATGGCTACAATTATGGATTGGACCTCAGTTCTTTCAAATGGTATCATGCGATGACCTATGATGTGGACCACAAAGATGCAGGGCATCGGCCTGTATTGAAGAAAGGTGCGGAATACGACCTCTTCTATACAGTCTATAAACCGCTGAACAACATCAAGTCCACCAACAGAGGAATTGAATATGAAATCGATCTCGGAAGATTCGATGCTATCCGTACTTCCTTCTATATCAATGGTGCATGGATGCGCAGCTCGAATACGAACAAGGGGTATTCTTTCGGAACGAGAGAAAATGTAGGGACACCGGAAAAGAATATCGGTATTTATGAACCGGAAGTCTCCACGAGCTATGCGGAGCAGTTGAATACCACTCTCCGAATCACTCACAACATTCCGCAGGTCGGACTTGCAGTGACGCTCACAGGACAGATGAACTGGTACGGCAAGTACTGGACAGAATACCGCAATGATACCATGTTCATCAAATACATTTCCCGCAAGGATGGAAAGGTGTATGATTTCGATCCGTCCAAGAAGGACGATCCTGAATTCTCCTACATGTTCCAGACTCGCAATGACAACAGGTTCATAGCTGAAAAGTATTTCCCGACAATGCTCTTCAATCTCAATGTGAGCAAGGAAATCGGCAATATATTCACTGCGTCATTCTATGTGAACAATATGTTCAACAGCCGTCCGCTCTATAAGTCGAAGCAGACCGGCGAATATGGAGAACTTGGAATACCGATCTTTTTCGGATTTGAGTTCAAGGTATCAATCAAGTAGTTATTTATCTTAAAATATTATAGTTATGAAACATTCAGCGATCACCTTAATGGTACTTGCGGTTCTGGCGATGGTAGGTTGTCAGAAGACCGGCACTAAGACAATAAGCATAAACGTAAAGGTTGATGAGACTAAACTCGTAGCAGCAGGCATTCCGTCTCCGGAGAGTTACGGCGTGAAGATTTCAAACTTCGCGACCGGATCAGTAATTGAGACCACGACAGAAAACGGCATTGCTACTGCTGTCGGCATTATTCCGGGAGTATATACAGTGACAGTAAGCGCTTCTCAGAATCAAGGCGGTTTTACATATACCCTCGCCGGCTCTGAAAGCAATGTAAGTTTGATTGCCGATGGAGCAGAAGTGGTAGTAAAAGTGGATGCTGTAAAAGAGGCGGCTCTCGTATTCAAAGAGATTTATTACACAGGAGTTGATCCGGCTAATTTCTATTTCCGTGACCAATTCTATGAGATTTACAATAATAGTACGGAAGTCGTTTATGCCGATGGCCTTTGCATTGCAGAGACAGTTTTTGCAAATATCGACAAATCAGTCATTTACGAGTGGCCGATTCCGAATGCTGATCAGTATGTGTTCGCAAGGGTAATATGGCAGCTTCCAGGTGATGGTAAGACTTACCCTGTTCAGCCGGGAGAGTCATTTGTAATCGCACAGTGGGCCACCAACCATAAGGCCGAGAATCTTTCGAAAGGCCTTTCACCTGTAGATTTGACAGGAGCGGAATTCGAGGCCATCGAAAAAGAGACAACTTTCAACGGAATCCTTTTGACTGACAATCCAGCTATCAATATGAAGAAGGTTGTTCAGGCTGGATATGCAATGCCGCAGTGGCTTACATCTACCGATGGCTCAAGGTATGTACTCTTCAAGCCATCAAAGCCTCTTAAAAATGAAGATTTCATCACTGCTACAAATGCTGACTACCAGGGAACTGCAAGAGAAATTGCAATCAGCGACGTGATTGATGCTGTTCAGGCTGTCAACAATGAATCCGGAATGAGTGTATTGGGACTGCCTACAGCCCTTGATGCAGGAGCAATCTGGTGTTCAGGTTCTTACGTTGGTGAAAGTATTGCAAGAAAAATCAAGGAGACCCGTCCTGACGGCACGAACGTTTATCAGGACACCAACAATACTTCCAATGACTTCGAAGTCAAGAAGGACCCGCAGGTCAGAAGATATGGCGCCAAAGTCCCTTCTTGGAACACTTGGATAAATAAGTAAAATCAACAATTCGAAATGAAGAGAATTATAGCAATTTCCGCAATGCTTGTCAGTCTGGGCGTTATTTCGGCCCAGGCTGCCGAGCCTTCGGGAACCCCGAGAAATACAGTTCTGCAAGAGACCGCCATCAGAAATTCTCTTTGGTACGGCAGTTCTTCTGCTGCAGGTCTCGCATTCAAGCCATACGGAATATTCAGTACACTGAATATCAATTATGATGGATGCTTTGGTGAATATCGTAAGATAGGAACAGGCAAAAGCGGTTCGGAGATTTCCGTGGGTACGTCAGGTGCCGCATATATAGGCAAGTTCCTGACAACGGGCGGATTCTCTTTCAGAAACATCTTCGAACATGATGCCCTCTATAACGTGCTGATGTACGAACTGGAGGACAATATGCCGTACTATCCGGTTGATGACAAATCCAGCGGTTGGAACAAGCAGGAGTATCTGCTCAATGCAGGATTGTCATCACCTGTTCTGTGGAACAGGGTGTCTTTCGGCGTGAAAGTGGATTACACCACAAAAGTCGGAGCTAATCAGCTTGACCCGCGAGGCGAAACATACAAGTACGGCATTAAAGTCACTCCGTCTGTGGCAGTGCGTCTGGGACAGAGTCTGCTAGGACTTAGCGGAACCTATACCAATGGTTTTGAACGTGCTACGGTATCGAATAACAACAATTGGGCTGATCCTAAGGTGTGGCAGCATCGCGGTCTTGGAGAAAGTACCCAGAACAAAGTCGGCGGAAACGACGGCATGAAGACTCATATTTACCGTACGAACAGGTATGGCGGAGCGCTTCAGTACTCGTTGGGCGAAAGCCTGTTCATTGAAGCCGGATTCGAACATCGTACCACCATGGGAAAGGAGAATCCTAAACTGCCGAAGCGGCTTGGCTCCATCAAAGAAAACGACATTACATTCGATGCTGCATGGTTTTTCGGTAAGAATAAGTCCAATAAACTGGCACTCAACGTATTGTGCAGCCTTACAGATGGTATTGAATATGTCCAGAAACTGAATACGACAGCCTATCAGCAGGAATGGATGGTTCTCAATGAAAATGAAATGACCACTTTCACGGGAATCAATGCTACCATCGGTTACGACCATCTTTTCGGAGCTTCAGATCCCAAGGGCTACAGCTGGAAGGTCGGCGGAGAAGCCAGATTCGAGATGTTCAACCAGAGCTATCTTTCACCGGCATCAACGTCAGATGCCATGAGAATTTATGCAGGAGCCCTAGCCGACAAGCATTTCAAGATAAGAAAGTCATCTCTTCTCGTCGGTCTCCATGCCGGATACGCAGTAGGATTGGGCGATGGCTACACTTGCCTCAGCGCAAAGGTATATCCTGCTCCCGTAGCTATGATGAATGACCAAAGTGACTGGCTGAATGCAAGTTACTTAAAGGCAGGCGGCAGAGTCGACTGGACTGTTTCTTCAGGCAAGCGAGTTAACTGGGTTTTGGGCGCGAAAGCCTCATACATAAGTGCTTTGGATTTGGACAAGGATAGAATTCTCTGTTCTGCAACTTTCGGAATCCTGTTCTAGAAACAGATATTCCTGAATAACTGATAACCAAAACAATAGGAATCACACTATTAATATTTAAGGGTTTAGATGTCATATAAAACTTTATTGACGGCAGTAGCCGTCTTTACGGCAGCTACAATGACTGCCCAGACACGTTCATTCGCGATTGTCACTGACCCTCAGACATTTAACAACTGCAAGGCGGCGATAGAAACTTATCGCTCGGCCGTCTGTGCAGATGGACTTGATGCGTTCGTGGTGTCCAGGAATTGGACGAATCCGGATGAATTGAAAGACAGCCTGATGCTCTATCATAAGATGAGAGCTCTGGAAGGCGCGGTCTTCATCGGCGATGTCCCGATAGCAATGATCCGCGGTGCCCAGCACCTCACTTCAGCGTTCAAGATGGATGAGACCTTGCCGATGAGGGATTCTTCCGTTCCATCCGACAGATTCTATGATGACTTCGATTTGAAGTTTGACTTCCTGGGGCGCGACAGTGTGGAACGGAACTTCTTTTACTACAATCTTGCCGCCGAGTCGCCGCAACACATCAGCTGTGACATCTATACCGGACGAATCAAATCATCTGAAAAGAGAGGTGACAAATATGGCGAGATTTCACGTTACCTGCTCAAAGCTGCGGCTGCGAAATTTCAGGAAAATCCGCTGGACCACCTGATGTCATATTGCGGAAGCGGCTCATTCTCAAATAGTCTCGCTGCATGGAAAGATGAAACTATTACCCTGAAGGAACAGATGCCTGCGGCATTTGACAACGGCTCTGACGGCGCGAAGTTCCTGTTCTATGCAATGTATCCGGACGTGAAGAGTACACTTCTCGGCGAAATTGCCCGGAATGACCTGGATCTTGCTCTTTTCCATGAACATGGAGTCCCTGAAAGACAATACGTTACAGAAACTCCACGTGCAAATGAAACCGACGCTTACTATTACGATGCCAAGTATCGCATGCGCCAGAGAATCCGGACTGCGGTGAGCCGCGGCAAGGATGCGGAAAGCGTAATCGAAGACATTGTAAAGAAATATGGCATCCCCCGCGATTGGGTCGAGGATTGGAATGATCCGAAAACCGAGACCGAGGACTCGCTTTATGATGCGGCGACCGGCATCATGCTGGATGACATTGCGGCAGCGGAACCGAACGTGAAGATGACGATTTTCGATGCGTGCTACAATGGCGATTTCCGTGAGGATGACTGCATTGCATCGCGTTATATCCTCTCCGAGGGCAATGCTCTTGTCGGCATTGGAAACTCTGTCAATGTCCTGCAGGACAAGTCTTCATCCGATCTTATGGGAATGCTCACCGAAGGCTATCGTGTGGGAGAATGGATGCAGCAGGTCAATATTCTGGAATCGCATATTTTAGGCGACCCTACGTTCCACTTTACGGCTTCTGAGGATGCCGTTCGCCCTGATTTGCATAATACGAATTGCAAATATTGGCTGAAATTCACCTCGCCTAAATATCCTTGCGACATCAGAGGACTTGCATTGCACAAACTATATGCATTGAATTACAATGACTTGTCGCCGCTCCTCCTGAAAACTTGGAAAGAGAGTGACGAATATATGCTCCGTTTGCAGTGCCTTCACCTTCTGGAACATTACAATGACGGCAATTATGAGAAAGTCCTGAAAGACGGTGCCGACGACCCTTACGAGTTCATTCGCAGGAAGTCCGCATTCTTCATGGGCAAAGTCGGCACTCCGGAAATGGCTGCCGAGTTGGCTGACCTCTATATGCGTGATTACAATTCCCTTCGCGTGGCTCATAACGTGGGATTTGTATGCGCCCATTTCCCGGACAGCCTGTTCCTTAAAGAATTCGAGAAGAAATTTGCAGAAGCAGACTGGATTTATGACAGGGAACTTTTCCACAAGAAAGCTGAAAATTGCTTCAGAGCTGCATTCTCCATAGAATCTTCGACAGGTAAAATCATTGGAGACAAGAATAACGGATACCGTAAATTCTATATCAGCGGTATGCGTAACCAGCCTTATCCGCAGTATGCTGAAAGCTTGCTTGCAATAGTCCGTGATTCCGGAGAAGTCGAGAACGCTCGCGTCCAGTGCGCAGAAGTCCTCGGCTGGTTCATCAGGGCGTGGAACAGGAAGGAAATCGTGGACGGAATCGACGCGTACCTGAAATCAGGCGAAGAGATGCCGGAAGCATTGAGGAATGAACTTGTCAAGACAAAGAACCGTCTTGGAGATTATTTGAGATAGGTTGCCTGACAACTGTAATTCAATGAGGGATATAGAATTATGAGAAATATTCTGATTAAACAATTTATAGCGGCGGCTATATTCTGCGGCATTGCGTCAATTGCTGCGGCACAGGTCAAAGTCGAGAAATATGGTGTGAAATCACCTACGGCATTTGCCATCATAACCGACAGTGAGACTCTTTCCAAGTGTGCGGAAGAATTCCATGCCTATAAGCAGGTTCTTGAGGAAGAAGGACTTGGAACATATATCATCAGTGCGGACTGGAAGGGACCGGAAGAAGTGAAGGCTGAGATACTTGCTCTTGCCGGGAAGAAGCCCAGACTTGAAGGCGTGGTGTTCGCCGGTGATATTCCTATCGTCAAAGTGCGTCAGGGACAGCATCTTACCACAGCATTCAAGATGAATGAGGAGGCATGGCCGATGGAAGAATCTTCAGTGCCGTCGGACCGGTTCTATGATGATTTCGATCTGAGCTTCGATTTCATCTGCCGTGACACTGTGGAAACTGACGTGTTCTATTACAGACTTTCTGAAGAGGGGGCGCAGCATCTCCGTCCGGACATCTATTCTGCCAGAATGAAAGTGCCTGCAGTGATGAAAGGTGACAAATATGAGATAATGCGCAAGTATCTCCGTAAGGTAGTGGATGCGCACAGGCAGAACAATGCCCTCGACAATCTCACCTTCTTCGCGGGACACGGATATAATTCCGACTGTCTTACGCTGTGGCGCCAGAAACCGGTCGTGTTCAGGGAATATTTCCCTTACGTTTTCAGTCAGGCTTCGCATAACCGTTTCCTGAATTTCCGCGAGGACAGGCACATGAAATGGAACCTCCTCAGTGAAGTGGCCCGCAAGGACGTGGACCTGTTCGTCTTCAGTGAACATGGAGCCCCTGATACCCAGTATATTAACGAAAGCAAGGTGGCGGATAACCTGGACGAGGACATGGATTATCTTAGACGCTCACTCGCTGAATCTTATAAATATTATGCAGGAAAAGGCCACGGGGAAGACTTTATGAAAGAAGCCGTGGAGCAGGAATATAGATTATCCCGTAAGGATTTCTCCGACTCTGCAATGGCCGCCTATGCTGCAGCTGATTCATTGGAATATGCCCAGGCGAACATTTTCCTGGACGACATAATGAAAGGCCACAGCAATGCGAAGATGATTGTCTTCAATGCCTGCTACAACGGTTCGTTCCACAACAGGGAAGGATACGTGGCCGGATGCCATGTGTTCGGTGACGGGGAGTGCATTGTCGCTCAAGGAAATACGGTCAATGTCCTTCAGGACAAATGGGAAGACAAACTGATGGGCTATCTCTCGATAGGGGAGCGTGTCGGCATGTGGCAGAAAGAGGTCGCATATCTGGAGTCTCATCTTATAGGTGACCCGACCTTCAGATTCACGCCTCATGACAAAGCAGAGGAAAAACTCCGCGATCGACTTCACAATGATCTTGTCTTCAATGAGTTGAATCCTTCTGTCTGGGAGAAATATACTTATTCTGACAATTCATTGTTCAGATGCGCAGGAATCACCCATCTGGGGTATATTGATGCCAAGGCAGCACACAAACGCGCAGCGGAATTGTTCGGTGACCCGTCATGGACTGTCCGTATTCATGCCTTTAATACATTGGCCACAGACCCGGATGCTGATTTCGCGACCTATGTCAGGATAGGATTGGAAGATATCTATGAGGTGGTTGCCAGAAATTCCGTCAGAATGGCAGCGGCGCTTGGAGACACATCCCTTATCCCTGATGTCAAGGCATTCAAGAAAGCTCATCCGGAGATGGTGAGAGCTTCCGGACACGCAGCTGACGATGCGGTGGCATTGCTTTCAGGCACAGGACATTACAGCAAGAGTACCGAGGGCGCTGCTGATAAGGAAAAACCTGTGAAGAAGAGAGTGAACGACATCAGGACATTCCGTAACGGAAGAAGCATATTCGCTGTCGACCCGCTTCTCCACATTGTCGGAGATGCTTCCGATGACTTATATGTCCGCACGGTGGCATGTGAGACGCTCGGTTGGTATGAGCAGTCCGTCCGCCGCGGTGAAATAATCGAATCGCTTTCCGGTATGCTTGTAAACGGTACCGACATCCCGCAGCAGATCCAGGCAGAAATCAAAAAGACAATCAAGAGATTATCATGGCAATAGCATCTATTCGTAAAACAATCATTGCGGTAGCGGCCCTCCTTGTCTTGGGGGCCGGCGCCGTGAGTGTGCGGGCTCAGGAAAGTATGCCCGCGGGGGTTGACAACTCGAAATTGAAATATTTTCCGCCGCTTATCAACCAGATCGGAGGCTCCTGTGCGCAGGCTTCGTATATCGGTTACATGTTTACCTACGAGATGAACCGTCTTCTGGCCAGGGATGCGTCGGCCAGCAAGGACAACCAGTTCAGCTATCTGTACACCTGGAACTTTATAAATGGAGGCCAGGATGAGGGCTCTCTCGGAACGGAAGGCCTCCAGATAGCATTTGAGGGCGGCATTGCCACCGAAGCGGATTTCCCGTCGCAATATTCGAGCTATCAGTTCAAGTGGACTACAGGATATGAAAGTTATCTGAAAGCGCTTCATTACAGGGTGAGCAAGATCCGCACGTTCGAGGTTATAGACCGTGCCGGCATCGACAAAGTGCGCAATTATCTCTGGAATCGCGGAGAACCTGGAAAACCTGGCGGTATCGTGACATTCTCTTCACGTTCAAGCGGTTGGAAGATCAATACCAATTATACCGGACCGTCCGCTACAGGATATAAGGCGTTGCTTACCCAGCTGGCTCCTGACGGCGCACATGCCATGACTATCGTGGGCTATGATGACCTTGTGGAATTCACGGCACCTGACGGAACTCTTACCAAGGGCGCGTTCATCGTCTGCAATACATGGGGAGAGGACCATTTCGCTCATGACCGAGGACGTTACTATCTGCCGTATTATTTCTGGGAGCAGAGTGACAGGACGAACAGCGAACTGAGCCGCGACATGTGCGGAACCGATGTGGAATACCGTGAGCCTAAGGTGGTGTTCCGCGTGAAACTGAACTATACGTCCAGAAATGACCTTTCATTCAGAATCGGCGTTTCCAACAAGGCTTCAGACAATATTCCTGTCCATGATTATCTCGTGCCGATTGCCAATTATCAGGGCGGGGATTATCCGATGCAGGGGAGCAGCGGCAGTCCGGAAATCGAGTTCGCTTTCGATTTCAGTTCTTATGTCCAGAATATCCATGACTCCGAGGAACCTAAGTTCTTCCTCACAGTCAGCCGCAATAAACGTGGCAGGGAATTGGGAACCGGGAAAATGCTTGCATTCTCCGTATATGATTATCGTGAAAATCCTTCATCTCCAAAGGTTTATGAGTGCAAGGACATTGCCGGTAAAGAAATAAAGAGCGGCAACAATATCTTCAGCATTGAAACCGTGGCTGCGAAGACGACATCATATTCGAAGGTGCAGTGGCTCGGTCAGTCCGGTCAGCCGGCAGCAGCACCTCTCGTATTGAAGACTGCGGACGGCAAGTATGTGAAGATGAGATTCTCCGACTATAACCGTCAGGACGGAACCATCAAACTGAAATATGTCTATGCACCGGACGGAAGTCTTAAACTTGAATAAATCGTATTGAAATGAAAAAAGCTAGTATAATATTGTCCATCCTCGCGGCATGTCTGTGCTGCGCCTGCCAGCAGGGCGAAAGCAAAGTGCCTGCCATTGAGACGGAGGTGACCATCCGTGGCCTTGAGGAAGGCAAATGGGTCTATTTCTCCATCAAGGACGGCGAGACCGTCGGTACCAGTACTTTCCTGTCTGAGGAAGAGGATAAGGCATGGGCCGAAAGAACTGACTGGGACTTCGCTATCTGCGGAGATTACATCAAGACCAACAGCGGAACATCAGGACACGGAAAAGGGGGCATCCTTAGGGATGAAACTCATAATTTCCAAACCCTGAAAGAAGCCCCCTCTGAGGGATATCTTATTGATAGTGAAGGAATTGTCAAGTAATCTACTTGGCAACCTTCGCTAATCCTGATTTCAAGAATTCTATGAACCCGTCGACGTCCAGATTATAGCCGCGAATCGGCATGAGCTGGACGCCGTCTGGTGAAAGAAGGACGTAATTCGGCTGGGCATTGACACCGAAATGATTGCGGGCGACGTAGGAATTGATGCGGCCCATATCTTTCAGGACTTTGCCGTTTTCAGCTGTAACCCATTCGGACTCAGGTAGTTTTGTCTTGTCGTCCGTGTAGAGGGCCACGAGGATATAATCGTTGCGGAGGATTTCCAGCACACGCGGATCGCTCCATACACGCTGCTCCATTTCGCGGCAATTCACACATCCGTGACCGGTAATGTCTACGAAAACAGGCTTGCCGGTCGCTTTGGCTGCTGCAAGTCCCTCATCCAGATTGAAATAGCCGGAGAGACCCAGAGGCATTTCCAGACCATATTTATTCTCATTGACCTGAGACACAGGGCCGGCCGAAGGCATTGAACCGCTGCGCGTGTTCCATACGACGAAGTCCTGGCTCTCGATCGGAGGGAGGTAGCCGGCGAGCGCCTTGAGAGGAGCGCCGAACATTCCCGGGATGAGGTAGGCGACGAAGGTGAAGTCAATGATTACCAGCGCCAAACGGAATACGCCGATGTGTTTTACCTCGCTGTCGGCCTCGAAACGGATCTTGCCGAGAAGGTAAAGTCCTAGCAATGTGAACACTACAATCCAGATGGCGAGGTAGATTTCCCTGTCGAGAAGTCCCCAGTGGTACGTCTGGTCAGCCACGCTCAGGAACTTGAAGCCGAGCGCCACCTCGATGAAGCCGAGCACGACTTTCACGGAATTCAGCCAGCTGCCGCTCTTGAGTTTCTTCAGGAGGGACGGGAACATCGCGAAGATGGTGAAAGGCAATGCGAAAGCTACCGAGAACGCCAGCATTGTCACCATCGGCGTCCAGAACTCGCCCTGGGTGGACTTGATGAGGACAGAACCGACAATCGGACCGGTGCATGAGAATGATACCAGCACGAGGGTCAATGCCATGAAGAAAATGCCTGCAAGGCCGCCCTTGTCCGAATTCTTGTCGCTCTTGTTCACCAATGATGACGGCAGGGTCATTTCGAACGCGCCGAAGAACGATGCCGCGAACACCATGAATACTATGAAGAAGATGATGTTAGGAAGCCAATGCGTTGCCAGCCAGTTGAATATGTCTGCCGTAACGGTCGCACCGCCGAAAAGGTAGGTGATGCCGATGATGGCGGAAATAGGCACGGTGTAGAGCAGGACGATGAACAGGCCGTACATGAATGCCTTGAAACGTCCGGCTGCCGGGGTGGATGAACCTTTCATGAAGAAGGAGATGGTCATCGGCACCATAGGGAAGACGCATGGGGTCAACAGCATTGCGAAGCCCCAGAGAATGGCCTCCAGGATGAGCCCCCAGATGGAACCGCCTGCTTTCTGCGATTCTTCCGTAACAGGGTCGCCGATCGTGGAACTGTGGCCGGCATCCTCCGTGGCAGCAGCTGTCGCCGGAGCGTGCAGCTTCAGCGAGAACTCCCAGTCCTCAGGCATTCCGCAATTCTCCTCCTCGCAGCTGGATGACGTGATCACGCCTTCCAACTTGCCCGCAGATTCGGTAAGACGGACCTTCTGACCGAGCTTGATGGTGTCGAAAAAGACATTGTCACCATGATAATCGCTCGTAGGAAGCAGCTCATACATAGGACCATCCATGGTGCATCCGTCAGTGGCGGTGTACTCTACCACGGTCGGTGTCGCCTTATGGGACACGCCGTAGGTATGCCATCCATGCTTGATGGAGCCCTCGAAAATAATCTCTGTCAGACCGTCAGCAGTATCGCCCTGACGGACCTTCCATGTGACTGTCGGCTCGAAGTTCTGAGCCAAAACAGGCATCGCTCCCATAATGAGAGAAACGATGCCTGCAATGAATTTCATCAATGATTTGCTGATCATAATTCTGTATGTCTTGGGGGCATTGCCCCGAATGATTACTTGGCGTAAGCCACTGACCTGGTTTCCCTTATGACGGTAATCTTCACCTGTCCAGGGTAGGTCATCTCGTTCTGGATCTTCAGAGCGATATCAGCGGAAAGCTTGTTTGCCTGCTCGTCGCTTACCTCCTCGGCTCCTACTATCACGCGGAGTTCACGGCCTGCCTGGATGGCGTAGCTCTTGGTTACTCCAGGATATGCGGCAGCCAAGTCCTCCATGCCCTTCAGACGCTTGATATACGACTCGATGACCTCACGACGTGCTCCCGGACGTGCACCGGAAATCGCGTCACCTACCATAACAATAGGAGAAATGAGCGAAGTCATCTCGGTCTCCTCGTGGTGGGCACCGATTGCATTGCAAATCTCAGGCCTCTCCTTGTACTGCTCTGCCAGCTTCATGCCGAGAAGTGCGTGTGGAAGTTCCGGATCATCCTCGGAAACCTTTCCGATATCGTGGAGCAATCCGGCTCTCTTCGCGACCTTAGGATTCAATCCGAGCTCGGAAGCCATTAATGCACAGATGTTTGCGACCTCGCGGGAGTGCTGGAGAAGGTTCTGTCCGTAAGAAGAACGATACTTCATTCGGCCGATAAGTTTCACCAGTTCAATGTTCATTCCATGTATGCCGAGGTCAATGCAGGTCCTCTTACCAGTCTCCAGAATCTCGTCTTCAAGCTGCTTCTGGACCTTCGCCACGACCTCTTCGATACGTGCAGGATGGATTCGTCCGTCCACAACCAGCTGGTGCAATGCAAGTCTTGCTACCTCGCGTCTTACCGGGTCAAAAGCAGAGAGAAGAATAGCGTCCGGTGTATCGTCCACGACGATTTCCACGCCTGTGGCAGCCTCCAGAGCCCTGATGTTACGACCCTCACGTCCGATGATACGGCCCTTGATTTCGTCGTTCTCGATAGGGAATGTGGTAACTGCATTCTCGATGGCAGTTTCAGTAGCCGTTCTCTGTATAGTGGTGATTACTATGCGTTTGGCCTCCTTGGCAGCATTGAGTCTGGCATCATCCATGGTATCATTGATATAAGCCTGCGCCTCGCTGCGCGCCTCTGCCTTCATGTTCTCCATCAGCAGGTTCTTCGCCTCCGTGGCAGTCATGCCCGCGATGCTCTCGATCTGTTTGTTCGCCTCCTGGCTAAGCGCCTCATACTCAGCAGCTTTTCTCTCCAATGCGTCTTTCTGTGACATGAGACTCGCCTTGGTGTTGTCCAGGTCCTTCATCTTCTTCTGGAGCTCATTGTTCTGCTGGTTGAGGTTGTTCTCCTTCTGTTTCAGCCTGTTCTCCGTGTCCTTGATCTGGGCGTTCTTGTCGTTCACGAACTTCTCGTGCTCGCTCTTCAGCTGGAGGAACTTTTCCTTTGCCTGCAGGATTTTCTCCTTCTTCAGGTTCTCAGCTTCGAGTTCGGCTTTCTCCAGGATGCTGTCCTTCCTGCCCTTCATCACTATTCTGTGAACCATTATGTAGACGGCGATGCCGAAAGCGGCTGCCACCAATGCTGTTGTAATCAAAATGACAATGTTCATAGTATATATGTTGTTTTTGTTCTTTCAATGCCGCCCGGACACAAATAACCGGACATGTCGTTCCAATGTCTAGAAGCGTCATGTCCGGATAGTGTCCTATAATAAAAAGCCGTCAGCCGGTCTGTCAGAAAAATCTTAAATGATAAGATTTGAGCTCCGTGCCGGTTCAGTAATCCTACGTTCCGCCGAGACGGAATCCCACTTAGGTACTTAGGCCTGCGCATCCCCGGCTCGAGATAACCCGGTTCCGTAGAACGTGTTGTTTTCAGCGAGTGGTGGCTGGCGGCTGATTATCAATATTTTCAAGATAAGTATCTGTCTGTTTCTCAAGCATTTCCACTTCCTTGCCCATAGCCTCGATCTTTCTCATCAATGACAGCCTTCCCCTGCTTTCGGTCAATGCCACGAATGACAGCAGTTCAGCAAGATCCTTTCCCGGATACTTGTCCGTATAGATTGAGAGCATCTTGTTCACGGACGCGGCGGCCAGTCTGTATATCTCCTCGTCTTCCGGGGAATTCGCAGACAGCTCGTACTTCTTTCCGCTGATGCTTATCGTAATCTTCTGCCCCATAGCTATTTTTCCAATAAGGAGATGCATCTGTCTATCTCCGTGATCAACCTGTCAATCTTCTCCTTCGCGGCATCTCCGCTTCCTGCAGGCGCTGTAAAAGCCTCGGTCAGCTTGAGATTATCTACTTGTCTTTCCAAATCCGCAATCTGCTTCTTATATGAATCAATCTCCTCATCCCGCTGCCGCAGTTCGAGGACAAGCCTCTCTTTCTGCTGTCTCTCGCCCTCATAAAGGGCAATGAGTCTTTCGATATTTTTTCTTATATCTTCAAGCATCTGCGATGAGTCCTTTTTTCATATATCGCAAAATTAACTAAATTTTTGTACAAAATACCTACCCTGTTGATGAAAAAGTAGTAGAAAATCAATATTTTTGCCAAAGACAAGCAGATAAATCACGATGGTTAAAGACAATAACAAGAATTCCGGTCTTCTTGGCCGTTATGTATGGCTGGTGGAGGTGATAGGCAGAAACAGGAAGATTACCTTCGATGCGATAAACAAGATATGGTTGGAATCCCCGTTGAACCCCATGAAGGAATCCTTGCCGAAAAAGACGTTCCAGAATCATTGCGCGAAGATCAAGGAAATCTTCGGCGTCGACATATTGTGTGACAGGAAGGCGAATTACAGTTATTATCTGGACAATATGAAGGATCTCAAGAGGGGAGACTTCCGCCGTTGGCTGTTCGGTTCCATTTCAGTGAACAACATGATGAACGAATACCCGTTTTTACGTGACCGCGTGGTTTTCGACAGGACTCCTGAAACCGGAAAGTGCATGGTCCCTCTGCTGGAAAGTATGAAAACCAGCCTTATGGTGCGGTTTGAATACCATAGTTATCGGGACAACGAAATCCATATCTTCAAAGTTGCCCCATATTGTCTGAAAGTTTTCAGGTTTGACTGGTACCTTCTCGGAAAAGTCTCACCGGTCGGGCGTCTTCAGATATTCAGCATGGACCGCATCTCAAATCTGGAGATAACCGGTCCCGTTTTCCACTTGCCCGTGAATTTCAACGGCGAAAAATTCTTCGAGAACTATTATGGTGCGATGGTCACGGATGTCCCTAAAGTACAGAAAATCATATTGAAAGCGCGGGACGGGCACCAGGAATATCTGCGTGTGCGCCCGATGCACCATTCGCAGCGGGAAATCGAAATTCACCCTGATTGGTCCCTTTTCCAATACGAGCTCTGCCCGGCCGCCGATTTCATCGAGGCGATTCTTTCCCAGGGCAATGCCGTAGAAGTCCTGGAACCGCAGTCATTGCGCGAGCAGGTGGTCCTCAATCTTAAAAAAGCATTGAGCAGATACACGGAATAGGGTATTGCGAGTTTGTCGGGTTTTTCGTACTTTTGTGGATATGCGTAAATGTCTGGGCATACTTGTGGTCATTATCCTGTCGATTTTCTGCTGGAATTTCGACGAGGAGGATGTTCCTGTTATTGAGACTCCCGAATGCGGATTTCTGGCGCAGAAGGATTGCTCTGAAGGCGGCTACAATGACTGGAACCTTCCGGAGATTTCTTCTTCGCAGGTCCTTTTTTCTGCCGGACGTATCTCGACACCCGGAGCCAAGGTCCGTACTACGGGCGGGCATTCCGGTGTTGACCGCTCGTCGTTCCTGAAGTCGGGAAAGATTTCCAGCGTCCACAAGGCCGTGACATTTACTGAAAATACCGGACTTTATCCTTCCGGTTGCACATCTTTTTCACATCATCTTATCAGTCTGAGGAAAATGCGGCTTTAGCGGCTGCCTCCATGAGTGTTGTCCGGAATAGGGGCAACTGTATCATTTTCAGCTGTTTGTCCAAAGTCAAGCGGCCGCCTTTGGATAATGTCAATCGGCCGTAAATCCTTAGAATACAATAAATTATGGAAAAAGAATTTGTACGCGTACGTTCGATGCGCGATGTTATAATCTCTGCGGCAATGACTGTAATCGGCATTGTCCTCATCATTCTCCCGACATCTGTTTCGGTCAATATCTTCGGAACCTGTCTTGCCGTTCCCGGCGTGCTGATGCTGCTCTTTTTGAAGACGGATTATCGCGACACCGAGACCGGGCTGCGCTTCCGCCGTGTCATAAAGTATTATCCTGCAAGCCGTAAGGCCGAAATCATGGCAGCATTGAAATCAGACCTTTCGAAGGTGGCTTGGAATGAGAAGGGCACAGCCGACGGCCTGATGCTGGACATTTATGTCGGACATGGCTGCAACAAGGTGTTCATCAGAGTTTCTGAATTTATTCCGTACAATTATGAGCCATGCAGCGACTGGTTCGAATATGATGTCGCACAGGTCGCTCAAATGATTGCCAAATAGGGGAAATTCTCCGAAATCTTACTAACTTTGCGCGCTTATCCGCGGGGCCGGCTTCCGGATCCTGTGGGTAGGCGCGAGTGTGTAAAGCTATGAAGAAAGTAAGGGAAATTCTAAAAATCGGCATTCCGATAATGCTCGGCCAGACTTGTGTGATTATTCTGGCCTTCGCGGACAATATAATGATAGGGTGGCACAGTGTAGAAGAACTGGCTGCATCATCTTTCGTCAACAATGTATTGAACCTGTTCATTCTCACGGAGCTGGGATTCGCTTCCGGACTGACACCTGTAATCGGAGCCTTTCACGGTACCGGCAATCTGAGAGGTGTGGGCGTGAGCATGAAGAACGGCCTGCTGGTCAATGGTTTGATAGGCATTGTCAGTATCGTTCTGCTGGCCGTCATCTACGCATTTCTGGGGCATTTCGGCCAGAAGCCGGAGCTCATGCCGCTCATCCGCCCGTATTACATAATCGTCGGAATTTCCACGCTTTTCGCGCTCGGTTTCAATGTCCTCAAGCAGTTCACCGACGGCATCTGCCAGCCGGTAGTGTCAATGATTTTCCTCATGTTCGGCAACGTCCTGAATATCTTCGGCAACTGGGTGCTGATTTACGGAAAGTTGGGCTGCCCGGCGCTTGGACTCTTCGGCGCCGGAATCAGTACGTTCATTTCCAGGGCATTGATGCTGATACTTTTCGTCCTTTACATCTGGAAGGCTGAGAAATTCAAGGATTATATCGCGGCTTTCAGGTCAGCGCTTTTCTCCCGCGTGAAGATGAAGCATATTTTCAATATGGGTTATCCCGTGGCAATCCAGATGGGCCTGGAGTCTTCTACTTTCTCATTCGCAGCCATCATGGCAGGCTGGCTCGGTGTCATGGAACTTGCTGCACATCAGGTGGTAATCACGATTTCGCAGCTTTTCTTCCTCATGATGCAGGGGCTCTCGTTCGCGATTTCCATATTGGTGGCCAATTCCTACGGCAAGAAAGATTATCGCGGGGTGAAGGAGTATGTGAGGAAAGGCTATCTCATGATGCTGACCGTATCTGCCTCATTGTCAGTGCTTCTATACGTGTTCCGCTATCCTGCGGCCGGTATCTTCACTGATTCGCCCGAGGTGGCGTCTATGGCGGTATCGTTGTTTTTCTTCCTCTTCGCCTACCAGTTCGGCGATGCCCTCCAGCTGTGCTTCGCCAATGTCCTCCGCGGTCTCCAAGACGTGAAGCCGATCATGTACGCCGCTTTCGTAAGTTACTATGTGATAGCGATTCCCGTGGCATATTACCTGGGTTTCCACGCTCACTTCGGCCTCCAAGGCATCTGGACCGGCTTCCCCGTAGGTCTGACCCTGGCCGGCATCTTCTTCTTCACCTGCTACCGCCGCGACATCAGGCGTCTGGAGAGGGGATGATCAGGCTGCTACCTTTTTATGTTTTCGATGACACAGCTATGCTTTTTGGTACTTCGGTCATAGTTGATTCCTACTAAAACTATATCACCGAAATATGACTTGAGCGCATCGCCGTAGTTTTTCTGCTGGATTTGGCGGATAGCCGTATCTGCGTCTTGATTGAATTTCAGCTCAAGAACGATTGCTGGTAAATCAATATTCTTATGTGGCACTAATACAATATCGGCGAACCCTCTGCCTGTCGGCAGTTCACGAATTATACTGTAACGGGATCTTGCTGTATAGAAAGCCAATGAGAGCACACAAGCCAATGAATTCTCATCATTGTATTGAAGCAAACTGGTGTTTTGTTCATGAACTTTATCGACGCATGAAGCTACGATGTCCGCATCGCCATTCAGAACGCATGACAATAGATAATCCGATTGCTTTAAGGCTTTGTTGACTTCGGACCAGCCAGAGTCCGCGATGGCAGTTTCGAACTCCTGACGAACTTCATAATTTGGAATGTTGGCGCACTTTGTTTCAGTATTGAAAGAAAGATACCCCAAGTGGCACAAGAGGGTAAGAACGTCATCTTTGCAGTCGATCTTGTGCATGTCGTTGCTGAATCGGAGGGAGTTTACCTTGACTGGAATATCATTGAGGAGGGATACGACATCATCTTTCAGCCCGTCAAAGTTCATCGTTATGTATTGAATAAGGCTTTCGAATGTATTTGTGCTGGCCCAGTAACTGGCAAAGGACTTTCTTTTCAGAGCCCGCATGACCGCAAAAGGATTATAAATAGCCTTTTCGGAACCTAATTCATATCCGTCGTACCAAAGTTTCATTTGTCTCGCATCCATGCCGGCGTCCTGACATAGACATGCGACCTCTTTTTCCGTAAAGCCGAAATATGGAGCAAGTTGAGCTGGACTTAGCATAGTGTATTCCTCGAAGTTGTTCAAAGCAGATTGTGTATTGTACCGTTTGATTGGGAGAATACCGGTCATATATACACATGCGAACACATATTCTGTCTTGCTGCCCTTGAACAAGCGACGCAGGAAATCCACATATTCATCCATCAATGTCTCATAACCTTCACGACAAAGCGCATCCCATTCATCTATAAGACAGACGAATTTTTTGCCAGTCTGATTGACGATGTTTACCAAGAGATCCATCAAATCATCGTTGGCGTTCATGGAGACGTTATTGTAAATGCTCAATAGCTCTTCGCATATATCATGCTTGATTCTGTCAATGAGATGCTCATTATCCCCATACTTGGTTACGAAATCAGTCATATCCAGATAAAGCACAGGGAAGCGATTGAGATTTTTCTCAAAATCAGCCTGTTTGCTTATCTCCAGCCCTTCAAATAATGACCTTGATTCACAGGACCTGTCATAATAAGCATTGAGCATTTTTACGGCAACGGACTTTCCGAAACGGCGGGCACGGGTAACGCACATGTACCGGTTCTCGGTTAACATCACGGAATTAACCTCCTCTATCAGCATGCTTTTATCCACAAAATTAGTGTTGCGGACAGAAGCGAAGCCGTCATTGCCTTTATCTATAAAATTCCCCATGGTCAATTATTGAAAATATTGCGTTTGCACGCGGATGTACTTTTGACAAATCTACACTTTTATTTCGAATAAGACGTAATTTATCTGTATCCCCCCTTCCAAATCTGAATCCGTTTCCAGAAGAAGTGCCAGATGTAGTAGAACGGGGCGGCGAGAGCGTCGCTTTCGTAGTGGCTCAGCAGGTGGAGATTGCGCCTGGTGATTTCGATGAGCTTTCTGGCCTTGGATGTCGGGCGGCGGAACCTGGTGTCGCCATGCCCGAAATTTCCTCCCTCCATTATCTCGCAGAGCAGAAAATGTCCTTCCGCCTCATCGGCTTTCCAAAGCGACGGAATTTCCGGCAATGCGAACACCGTCCGGAGCACCCACATTGTCGCGGAAGCGAAACGGGTCATCCCCATTGCCTCGACATCCTGCATCAAACGGCTGTCTTGACTGGCATCGCGATGCTGGATCGCGAAATAGATGTCCATCATCTGTCGCAGTCCGATACCGCCGGAAATGAGGTGTCTGAACGCATGATGCAGCAGATAAAACAGGTGTATGTAGTCGGACGGGCAGACGATTTCCCCACAAGGCAATTCCGCTTTCCCGGCGAAAAACTCTTCTTCGTGACTCTTCCAGAATTTCTGTATCTTTCTGTTTTTGAGCGGATTATGCGAGATGCTAAGCCGATAGTGCAGCTCTACCTCGGTGTCATTGAAAATCTCAGGATGCGCATGCACGTAATCCCAGCCGCCATCGTCAATGCCCTTCTTCCTCAGGTATTCCAATGTCTTTTCGCGTCCGCATTCGACGTATACGTCAATGTCCCCGGCTTGTCGCAGCCCTCGCAAATCCTCGCGATAAAGAGCCGCCACGCTCTGCCCCTTGAAAGTAGTCAGGCGTATCCCGTCCCTGTCGAACATTTCTTGCAGCTCGACGCAATGCCGGTTCATGATTTCATTGCGCTTCTGTATGCTCGCCGCGGCGCCTAACCATTTCATTTTCAGCTTGGTCGGTAACTTTACAGCCTGCTCCGGATGCCTGCTGCATATCCTCTGCACGCCCGCGAAGCACACTCCCGGCAATGTCTGTTTCTGAGCATCCTTATACATTGCCACCCACTCTTCCGTCGACGGCACCACCGGCCCGAACCCGTCAGCCGTGCCTACCGCGTTTTGTATCAGTTTGAAAAACAAATTGTCTGTCATTGTCCAATACGAACTGTTTGAAGTTTTCAAGCACAACCCAAAGGCCTGCATCAACTTTCCCTTCATGTCTAATTGTTCCTGCCTTCTGCAGTATGGCGAAGTCTCGTTCGACAGTGTGTTGGGTTACCGACAAAGTTTCCGCCATTTGTGTCCGACACGTTTCCGCCATTTACACTGGAAGAGTCTACGGCAAGTCTCCCGCTAGCGACTCTCCGTATTTTATGTCCTGACTTCCGCATTGCAAATGTACGCTTTTTTCGATACAATTCTCTCCATTCTCACACACTCACGACAAATGTAAACATCTATGTTTTTTCAATGAAAATCCTGAATAAGTTGGCAGATGCCAATGTGGTTGTTGGTAGCTGCAACCTCCTGAATGATAGGTGATTATGCTGTTTTGCGCTCGATCCGTTCCCCTGCCAACTCTCATGAAAAAATAGGGGAGTTGGCACGCTGTCGATGCTGCAACATGCTGTTAACCAATCATTTACGAAATATTGGACCTGCCAACTTGTTCGAAAAAGGCTGTTCATCAGAATATCACTATTTTAACGCCGCAAGGTATTCCTCGTGCAGATGATAATGCTTCTTTGCGGATCATCCACCAGATCGAGTCACTGTCAAGTCATACTTTTGACAAAAGCTTATCCATCTGTCTGGAGCATTTTGAATGACAGTGGTCGATAAGATTACCTTAGTAGCAATATTTTGAACGGAAAAAGAAACATTACTTCTTTTATTGTTCCAATTATTGCTATATTTGCAGCATGAAGAGAGAATTAAGTGAAATAGGAACCATTCCAGTAACAACTTCAATCATTGAATCGTTATATCCGGAACTGAAGTCAGCTGATAAGAAAGTTACTTGGCTTGAGAAGCAAGAATTTATCATCAGATTGAAGCGGGGACTTTATGTGGCTAACCCCAAACATTCAGGAAAGACGCTATCGAGTGAGTTGATTGCCAATCATATCTATACACCTTCGTATATTTCAATGTCTACTGCACTACGATATTATGGACTTATCCCCGAGGCTGTATATGTTCATCAATCAATGACGGTAAAGCACTCCCGCAGTTTTCAAACTCCGCTCGGCTGTTATGACTACAAGCATATCTCAAAAGTGGCATTTCCGATAGGAGTAAGGAGTGTGTTTAAGGATAATTATGCTTTTCTTATTGCATCACCGGAAAAGGCTTTGTGTGATTTGATTGCCAATTCCTCACAGGTCTATCTTCGCTATATGAGAGATGTGGAAACATATCTTGAACAAGATATTCGTATGGATATGGATGAGTTCAATAAGATGGATGAAACCATATTTGAAGACTACATAAAGGTTGGCAAAAAGGCTGATTCAATTTCGACACTTTTAAAATTCTTAAGGCGATGAAAAATGAATTATTCGACAATATGCTCTCTCGTTATGATTTAACAACAGAGCAACAGAAGAGAAACGCTATATTTGAAGTGAACCAACAAGTGACACTTGCCGGCTTGTATGCCGGAGGCTTTTTTGAATCGGCAGCTTTCTATGGCGGAACTTGCTTGAGAATCTTTCATGGCTTGCAGCGTTTCAGTGAGGATATGGATTTTTCATTGCTTACACAAGATGCCAAGTTCGATTTCACGAAATATTTTCCTGCTATCATTGATGCTTTTACAATAGTAGGCCGTGAGGTTGAAATAAAGAAAAAAGACAAGAGGAATTTCGGAAAGGTCGAATCTGCATTTCTTAAAGACAATACCGATGTATATGATGTGACTTTCCAAACTGAGAAGTCTATAAAGATAAAGATAGAAGTAGATACTTGCCCACCGTTGAACTTCAAGACGGAACAGAAGCTATTGCTTCAGCCATATTCATTTATGACCCGTTGTCTTACACTTCCCGACTTGTTTGCAGGCAAGATACACGCATTAGTATATCGTGCGTGGAAGAACAGAGTAAAAGGTCGTGATTGGTACGATTTCGAATGGTATGTACGCCATAATGTCCCACTTGATTTTACTCATTTAGCAGAACGGTGCAAGCAATTCAACAATGAGGATATTACTCCTAAGTTATTCAAAGAGAAACTCATTGAGCGTCTCTCTACAGCCGATATAAAACAAGTGAAAGAAGATGTATTGCCTTTCGTGCGCAATCCAAAGGAACTTGACATTTGGTCAAATGATTATTTCGTACAGTTGGCCGGGATGATGAGGCTGGGATAATCTTGTATTTAGGGATTGTCGTTTAATGTTTTCAATCTGAGCAAGCAGCGGCCAATCCCTTCAATTTCTGCGTCCAACTCATCAAAATTTCATTTTCATATTGGATTCCGTTCATTTCGGCCGGATTTCTTGTCTGTTTTTTATGGCGAGGATACAGTTTCCCCACAAGAAAAGCTCCGCATTGACTGCAAGTTTCAGCGTCAGGAAGCTGAGGTAATAAAAATTGACTATAAAGTGGTCATTCGTTTTAGAGTTTCGATTCTTTCTTTGATAAGTTTCTTAGGAAGACGGTTATTTGAGTTCAGAAGATGCTCCAAGGCCGTAATCATTTCCTCACCGTCAACTACAGACTCCTTTGTAAGCATATCGATGAGGAATAAAATACCAGAGACTTTTACGTTCTCAAGCGTTGCCTTATCCTTCAACGTCTTGTCACCGGTCAGCAAACGACAATTGTTGTCTATGGCATAAACCATGACGGAAATGTCTTCCACGGACAAATTACAAACGCCATTGTATTCAGCAACCTTTTGGAAAACAGTTCCGACCTGCTCACCAGAAAGAGAATAGACGGACAGAGTGCCCTCATCAATAATGCTTTGGACTGCTGAATACTGTTCAGAATCTTCAATCTCGTTGATAACGACATCCAATGTGCGAAAGTCGAGATTGAGTTTCTTGCAATACGGCAGCAAACCAGCGTTATAGAGGTCGATCAAGATATTTGTGTCATTAATAACAATCTCCATACTCACATCAGATTGAGAGTGTCGCGGACTTCATTGACAGACATATCCAATAGTGCTGCAGCTTTGGAATATGAGATAACCTCGCTGGCAAGCGCACGATAGACCAGACGCTCAAAGCGGAATGTATGCTCCATTGGATAGAGGCTTTGTTCTACCGCCTTCTTGAAAGTTGGCAAAGCATTCTTCTTTTTATGGTAAGAAGTGAAACGTCTGTCTGTAATGATATTCAGTTGAGCAGCCTTTACCATAAGAGCATCAACGGAAATACCGTATTCACGCTGTATAGCCTGCAGCTCGACCAAGGAAATATCTTGACGGGACTCACCAATCAAATTCTTGAACTTATCAGATGGTATCAACACCTCGTTTGCAAACACGTTACACATCTTTTCCTTGTCAACGCCGTCAGCACAATGCATCAGAAGATGACCCAACTCGTGGAAAATGGTAAGACGCTTGCGCTCAGAACACATATTCTTGTTGACCACAATAACAGGCAATCCACCAGCCTCATTGCAAGTGCCCGAGAAAGAGCTGTCATGATCAATCTCTATTATCTTCACTCCAACGGATTCCAATAAATCAATAGCAGAAACAATGGCATCAGAACCGATATTCAAGTCATTGCGAAGACGCAATGCCAAGAGTTTTGCTTCGTTTTCTCCCTCGACGGACGTATTGCTATAGTCCAAAGAGAATTTTGACGTGATGCCAAGAATAGCCTCGATTTCAAGATACTTCTCTATTTCGGAGCAGACAAGGTGTTTTATAGACTCGACCTCCTTACTTCCCATATTTGACTTCTTGCGGAACTCAAATTTGGAAGGGTCAATATCAACGGTGTAAGGACGGAAAAAGTAGTCAAGTTTCATGTTCAATGCGTTGGAAAGCACAATCAGCACGTCACTTGATGGCATCATCAGTCCTTTTTCATACTTTGCAATTGCAGTTGGAGACACTTTGCCATCAACCGAATTACATAGTTCACGTTGTGACATACAACGGATTTTTCTGGCGTTGACCAATCTTTGAGCAAAAGTATTATCCATAATTAATCACGTTTGGGTGTGCAAAGTTACTAATAATTCATCAAAATGCACACCTATAGCATAGATGCGAAGTATTTTTTCTACAAATGGTTCAGAAATATAGATCAGGGCTTGTTGTTTAATGTTTTAAATCTGAGCGAACCAGCGGCCAATCCATTCAATTTCTGAGTCCGATTCATCAAAATTTCAATTTCATATCTGTTTCTGGTCGTTTCGGCCGGATTTTTTGTCTGTTTTTCATGGCGAAGATACAGTTTCCCCCAACATGTGGAACAAAGTTAATGAATTGTCCCGTGAAAACCTACCTCAACAGCAGATAGTCACATCTTCTTTCCATCAATGCCAACAAGGCTCCGCTTCAAGCCAATGTCAATGCCACAACTCTAACATCCTTGTCAATGCCAATCCCTCATATCACCCAGTCACACAATCACACAACACTAAATCTCTAATACACCACCCACCAAAAAAACGGAGCCATCAAGGCTCCGCCTATCCTAACATAAAACACTACCGAACAATCGCCTCTTTGATGCAATCTACAATGTAGTGGACATCATCGTCGGTTACGTATGGGCCGGCAGGGAGACAGAAGCCTATCTTGAAGAGAGCGGTTTCTACGTCGTTGGTGTAGGCTGTGGCACCTGCGTAGACCGGTTGCTTGTGCATTGGCTTCCAGACTGGACGGCACTCGATTTTCTTGGCGAGCATGAAGACGCGGAGAGCCTCCACATTTTCGTTCGGCTGACAATCGGTCGTCGCACAATCTACGGCGTGAATCACACCTGCAGCGCCGCCCACTGCGGTCTTGATGACCTCCTTGTAGGCATTCTCCTGACCTTGAACGTGAACGGAAGGGTCCAATGTCGCTGCACAGAGCCAGAAATTCGCATCATAGCGCGGATCCGCAGGCTGCTTATGGATATGAATGCCAGGCACATCGGCCAGCAGTTCCTCATAAAGCTTCTGAACATGCTGATGATGCTTGATATGCGAATCGAGAACAGTCATCTGGCCGCGACCGATACCTGCGCAAACATTGGACATACGATAGTTGTAGCCGATGGCAGTGTGCTGGTAGTAAGGATAGGCGTCACGAGCCTGAGTGGCATACCACATTACCTCATTGGCATCCTCGGCATTGCGGCAAACAAGAGCGCCGCCGCCGGAAGTCGTGATCATCTTGTTGCCGTTGAACGACAGCACGCCGTACTTGCCGAAAGTTCCGAGCACCTGGCCGTTGAAGCGCGAACCCATGCCCTCTGCGGCATCCTCGACAATCGGAATGCCGTATTTGTCGGCAATAGCCATGATCTCGTCAATCTTGTATGGCATACCATAGAGCGCCACCGGGACAATCGCCTTCGGATATTTGCCCGTTTTTTCTTTTCGGTCAATGATCGCCTTCTCAAGAAGCGCAGGATCCATATTCCACGTCTCCGGCTCCGAACCGATAAACACTGGTTTTGCGCCGAGATAGGTTATCGGATGAGAAGATGCGCAGAATGTAAAAGACTGTACACAAACCTCGTCACCAGGCCCCACTCCGCAAGCCAAGAGAGCGAGATGTACTGCAGCCGTGCCGGCAGACAAGCATACCACCTTCCTGTCAAGCGGCTCAGTTTCATTGGTTTTGCTATTCACGAACGCCTCCAAATCCTTCTCGAAAGCATTCACATTCGGGCCCATAGGCACCACCCAATTTGTGTCAAATGCCTCTTTGACATATTTCTGTTCCCAGCCCTCTTCTGACATATGCGCCAGACAAAGGTAAATTGTTTTTCTTTCCTCTGACATAGTATTATGTATTACTTGTTATTTATCAGCTATTTATAAAGCATTAATCTCTTTTTTCATAGACACTTAATAGATATTCTGCTACCATCATTGAAGAATGAGCAGCTAACAAAGCCTCTCGCTTTTTTATCTGAATTCGACTAGCCCCAGCACCATGCGCATCGCTATTCATATTTCGCATGCTAGAAATGGCGCTTATCAATTTATGTAACCCGCCGAGTAGTTCATTAATCCGTTTGTCCCATTCTGAATTTTGCCTCATATTTAGCAAATCTGTTGTTTCTTGATAAATCTTATTAAGATCACCGTTGCTCTTATATCTTTCATGGGTTAAATGTTCAATGATGAATATGAGAACTTCTTCAATAAGAGTTCTGGATTTTGTGATTACACTATCGTAGTCATTGCTCTCTATATCATCTTTTATTCTTTCTGGTAATTCCCTGATATATTGGCTTGTTATTACTTTAACTTTTGGAGTTTCGAAAACTATCTCTTGCCCCAAATCAGCCATAGCAAAAGTTCCACTTGCGATTCGAAGTTCCTTTCCAGCAATCAGCAATATAGCATTAATGCTATTTATTGCGCCTTTCATAATGGCGGTATAGGTATCTTTAACTTTTTGCGGATCGCCAAGGCTTGTTAAGTTATCAAAACGCTCCATTTGAAATAGATACGATAACAACTCAGGAACCCTTTGATTAGAATTCAGAAATTCTATCAAATCGCGCATATACATCCATCTGCTTTGATTGGAACCATTCCAAGAATATGTTCTGATCAATCCGAAAGTGGTACATAAATTACACAAATCCGGTCCACTCATGCGTGGTAAAGTATGGTCATCACATACTACTAAGTCACCTATTAGGATGTCAATAATCTTCCTGTTTTTGAGTAATTTAAAATCCATAGTTCTCTCTCCTTCAGTTATACTTACCTGATATAGGGATTGCCGTTTAATGTTTTCAATTCGTTAGGAAAGTCAAATTCATCATATCTTCTATTATAATCTTCGGCATAGCCTTCGTAGATACAGATGTAAAGTCTTGCTTATGTATATTCCTACCATCATCTTTCAAGCATACAGTCAGCCATCTAAGTGCATTCGGGGCTATAAAATCCTTCTTCAGATTATCACCTATATATATGAATTCATCACATTCTGGATAACGCTTCATAAAATACTCGTAGTTAGCAGAAGTAGGCTTCTCGCTTCCAAACTCCTCGCTAATAACAATATCCTCATCCATTATCCATCGGTTTAAGCCCAATACTTCCATCTTATTACGTTGCTGAACCGAACGACCATCAGTTATCAATCCTATAATACATTCTGATGATTTTAACAAGTTTAATACAGACACAGCTGATTCAGACAAACGAATATTAGGCTTATGCATTCTATAAATCTGCAAATACTGGCTTATTGGCAAATTTATACCGAGAAAAGCATTAAGCCGTTCAAAAGCGTTTTGTCCTTCTTTATATGCAAGAAGCATTGCTTCATAAGCCTTTACTGAAAGAATTATAGGTGAATCAGAGCAACCACGGCAATAATCGGCAGCATAAGAAGCAATTTCCCTATAAGCCGACTTCAAATAATCAATCTCTTTATAGAGCGTATCGTCAAGGTCAAAACAAACTACTTTCATACATAAATGGCATCATCGTATCTAAGCATCAACATGCCGTCCTTCCATGTATCGAAATACTCAACCTTTTCATTCATAAAGTATTCACGAATGAGCAATTCGGGGAAGTTGCCACCACACATATACGATAAAGGGAAACCACCACCGAAACGTGGATTAATCTCAATACCAACCATATCCTTTGTTTCAGGATGGAAGAACAATTGAACACAAATACAACCAACACAACCCTCAATGTATTCAAGTTTTTCCTTCAAGAACGTCAGTATCTCGTTCTTTGCCGTACGTCCTTTGTTTATTTCACCAGCACGTATCTCAATACGCTCTCGCGGAACAATACACTTCACATGGTTATCGCGTCCATAATACATATCCACGGTATACTCCCGATACACGCTCTTATCTATATATTCCATAAACAATAGCTTCGGGTCTTCAAGTATCTCCTTAGTCAATTCATCAGCCGTCTTTATGTAGTGCAAATTGGTACTAAGCGAACCATCGTAAGGCTTTGCAAAAAGTGGAAATGTTGGATTGTACTTATCCATCGCCTTTGGCACACGTACACTATGACTCTCAAAGAATTCTCCAGTATTACGCTTGTCACGACACATTGTGACAAAAGGCTTGTCACTTACCATCACATATATGCCCTCATCCGCGAACTCTTTCTTTAAATCTGCAAGCAACAGCAGTTCTGTGTCAATGGTCGCAATAACCATACCTACATTATTCTCTTTGCAAATCTTTAACAGTAAAGTAGGATAAGAGGCGTCCGTCACTCTTGGAACCTTGAAACACTCGTCGCTCACGTACCCAGCAGGAGCCATCTCTGGATTCATGTCTGTTGTAAGAACTTTTGCTTCGGGATAGAAGCGATTTAATGTTTCCTTAAAGTACCTAGTAAGTGCAACACGCTTGCCAGCTGACGTTATCAATATATTATGCTGCATATCCAGTCCTCCTTTCATGCGACACAACATACTGACACTCAATTAAATTACCCCCCCCCATTTCTTCTTTCGTTCTACTCATATTATCTTCTTTAAAATCTGATTTAACTTTTGCCGGACAACCGAACACCGTCACATTATCAGGTATATCTTTTACCACTACGCTTCCAGCACCAATCATGCAGTTCTTGCCTATGTTAAGACATTGTATCACACATGATCCAACACCGACCCATGTGCCTTCGCCTACATGTGTACCACCACTTATATGCACGCCAGGGACAACATGGCAATAATCCTCAACCACACAATCATGATCTACCGTTGCTCCTGTATTTACGATGCAATGATTACCTATTACAGCATCGGCATTAATAACAGCTCCTGCCATTACCACAGTTCCTTCGCCAATTTTAGCAGAAGGCGAGATAACAGCAGACGGATGGATAGCAGTAACAAACTTAATAGCAGAATTGTTAGCCTTCAATCTCTCCACGATTATCTTGCGGATTCTGTTCACACCTATGCTCACAATCATAGGAGAAAGTCCCGTTGCATCATGCAATACGGGACAACTTCCACATTCATTCACATTAGGATTATCATCAGCAAACGCCTCCACTTTTATGCCATTGGCATTCAAAATGTCTTTAATCACCTTGCCGTGACCACTTGCTCCGAATAAATACATAATGATTTAAGTCTTTTACAATTATTAAACATTCCGACCGATTATTTATACCCGTTTATTCGTTTCCATAAAAATGCTTTCAATCTCCATATTGGTTGCCAAAACCATGCCCAATAATCAAAACGCCAATAGCGGATAGTTTTATTATTTACATACCAAAAACGATCCCAAATATTACTGAGATTAGAAAACGTATCATCCATCTTGCCGAAATTTCCGCTATTAATTATTGCCTCCAAAAGCACTTTGCCATCTTTTCCTTTTGGTGTCCAATAATATGATGCATTAGTGTCAGTCCTATTTCCTTCAAATACTGTATTAAGAACCCACATCAAAGCTGAGGCAAAACGATTAAGACCAAGTTCAGAAATAATACTCTTTACCTTCTCCACATCCAAATCTTCTTTATTTCTACTGGCCTGCAAAAGCATATAGTAATCCATTAGTTGTCGTAATCCTACACCTTCATAGAATAAATGATGATGGATATGTACCAACTGATGCACAAGATTAAATGTGCTTGTAGGAACAGAGATCATACCTGCATTACCAAGCATAATTTTATTGGCAAAGCATGTCTCTTCTTCATTTTTAAAGAATTTTTGCAGTATTCTATCTTTGGGACTATCCATAACAAACGGCTTATAATGAATTTCAACCTCTACATCATCAAAACAATGATATATTATTTCCAGTTCATTCACCTTTTCTGAAGGGTATGTTTTTTTCACATACTCTATAACCCGTTCAAAACCACCCTCTAGATAAATGTCAATATCTCCTGATTGGCGAAGAAGCGAAAGATTACGATAGAGAGCAGCATTACCTTGCCCTTTCATTATGTAGGTTCTAAAACCATCTTCAGCAAGTTTTGTTTGCAACTCTACACAACGCACATTTATTAGTTCGTTTCGTTTCTGGATTGAAGCTACAAGTCCCAACCATTGCAGCTTTAATGTAACAGGCAGATGCTTTGTCTGCTCATATTTTACTAACTTCTGTAACCCATAGAAACAAATTCCTATAAGTGTCTGCTTCTTGGCAGAATCAAACAACATCTGCCATTCTTGGACAGATGGGGTATAAGACAGGCGATCCGCGTTACCGATAGCTACTTGGATTAGTTCAAAAAACAATTGGGATGATTTCATCGTCTCTTATATCAGTTCTCTTATCAATTGAAATGCTTCTGCTGCCTTGTAAAACATCTGACTTCCACGGTACATTGCCAAAGCACGAACAGCTTCAACTGAACGCGGATCAGGAAAAGCACTTATCTGAAGGGTATAATAGTTTAATGCTTCAAGTTTTTCCTCTAATACGTCAGTTATATCCATCCATACGTTAGGAATGAATTCATTTGCTACACTTGGTGCATTCCAACCCGTTTCGGAAAGAGTTTCATAGGCATATACTCTCTTTACCTGAGGGAAATATTTCGGTCTAATAGCTACCATAGCAGCATCTGCTACCATTTGATGATCTTTCTGCATATCACCATAATGTGGAATATAGACGTCGTCTGGTTGCACCTCACGAACCACATTCAATATTTTTCCATTCAACTCATACCGAGGAATAGACTCCAACATTGTAGATGGCAAATCAAGAAAATATGTCTTAGTTATACCTATTGCCTTGTGACAATCTGCTGCATCTTGATTGTTCTTTTTACCCATTTCTGGATCAAATAAAGGCGCAACACCAATAGTAACCACACACACATAAACTTCATTACCTTCTTTTATGTTTTTAAGAATCATACCACCAGCGCCCAACAGTTCATCATCTGGATGAGGGGCAATTACCAATATTTTCTTCATAATTATTTCTTCATATTTGCTCTTTCTTCATTCAGTGCCTTTCTAACAAATTCTCCATAATCTGTTTCAGTACGTTTAAAGAGGATATGAAAGACACCTATGAAAATTTGAATATCTTTTTTTAGTGATAGATTTCTACCATAATCAGCCTCGTATTCAAATTGCTTATCCCATGAAATAATAGGATTTGGATCTACAGAGTCAGGGGTTACCAATCCACCCCTTACCTTGAAGCGATCCATTTCTTCCTTCTTATAATAATCGTTATATGTCGGTGGAAGAGGACGAGGACCAATAACAGACATATCACCATTTATTATATTAAATAACTCAGGTAATTCATCTAACGAAGAAGACCTAAGCCATCTACCGAATTTCGTGAATCTCTCTTCATCTGGCAAAAGTTTTCCGTCCTTATCTTTTGCATTTGTCATAGTACGAAACTTCATTATAGAAAAGTTTCTCATACCTTTTCCTGTACGCACTTGGCGAAACAATATTGGACTACCCAAATTGATACGCACCAAAATAGCCAATACAAGAAATAACGGACTGATAACGATAAATAATACCAACGAAGATGAAAAATCAAAAGTTCTTTTCCAAAACTTATACATGACCATATTCAATTTTATCTCCATTAGGATCAGTATATATCTCTCCGTATCTACGTTTGATACGAGTACCAACAACAGGCTTTATCTCTGGCAATTGTTCTCCCAACAACTGTTTAATACGTAAATACAATAAATTCATACCTGCAGCAGCAAATAAAGAAATTGTAGCAGTTGTTCGAGGATTTATATCCATCAAGATGGCTTCATTCTTGTCATTTCGCATAAAATCAAAACCGACATTACCATCCATATTAAGCAACTTTACGACCTCTTTAGATGTTTCAAATGCTAGTTCATCCTCTTTAACGACACTCTCCTGTGCAATACTCATCAAACTAACCACATTCTCACGACCTCCTATATAGATAGTTTCTCCCTTGTCTGCAAGAATATCCACAGTAAACTCCGGTCCGTGCATACACTCTACCAATAGCATTTCATGTAGTGGTTTCGGAGCAGTCTCAAGCATAGAAAGCATATCATCGTATGATATGTAAAACGAATTTGGCTTTTCATTAACAAAAATGTCATATCTCGATTTTGTAGCATCTATTATACGTACTCCACGACTTCCACTCCCATCTACGATTTTAATACATACTGGTTTTTCTGGATATCCCATATATTTCATTCCATTCACAAACTCATCTACGGTGTGAACACCGCAGTACTTCGGCACCTTGATTCCTGCTTTCTCCAAAGCCTGATAAGTATGAAGTTTGTTGTTTGAAATAAGTACAGATTCTTGATTTGAAGTAGAAACTATTACTCCCAATGCATCAAATTCAGATTTGCGTTTCACCACTGCACTTACCTCTGCAGATATACTAGGGAAGTATATATTTACATTTTCTTTCTTGCAAATATCTAATACTACATCAATATAGTCAGGTGATGTAGCTGCGGGTACACGGTAAAAACTATCAACCAGATACTTTACACTTGGCTCAGAAGCCATATCCATACCAACTATTTTTATTTTTCTCTCCCCATTTTCTTTTATGGCATTCATAAATCCAGGCGCAGAAGGAGAGCCACACGCGGAAAATAATACTGTAATATCTTTCAACATAGTCTTTTAAAATTTATAGGTCTGGAAAATATCCTCAAAGGTTTCTTTTCTTTTTATTATTTCTGCAGAGCCATCTTCATTTATAGCAATCATTGCACAACATGGCTGTATAAATGGTGGTTTATAAACGACAGAATATCCACCGACATTTCTCAGTTCTAGTATATCTCCAACTTTCATTGATTCAGGAAAATCTTTAAATAGAGTATCTTGTTCTAAACATGTAAAACCGGTGATGTCTATTGGCGTTTTTGATTTTTCCCCATCTCCACATGCGAAGTGAGTATATGGCACCTTCATCATTTGGCATGTTTCACCAGCATTATGAATGTCACAATCCACTACAGCAATGTGTCTTCCTCTAACTTCTTTCACAGCCTTAACTGTAGTAATCAATGAAAGATAACGCGATACAACAGTCGTTCCGGGTTCAGACATCAATATCGGTTTATTCTCAACATTTGCATAATGCTTTGCCATTGTACCAGCAACAACCCTAGCATATTCTTCAAATGTAGGAACTTGGATTGTAAATTGGTCCTTCAAAAAATCTTCCATATCGGCAAACATTCCACTTCCTAGGTCGATATATTCAGGAACGCCATCAATAATCTTGTCTGCCGCTTCAAGGATATTGTCTATGCGTTTTTGCCATGCCTCTATATATCGAGCTCGACTTACGTGCATATGCAATCCCACAAGTTTTAGATTCGACTGAGACTTAATCATCTCAACTACTCGTTTCATTGCTTCACTACCCGTTTCTATACCAAAACGAGAAACGAAACCCGCACCAATATCTGTATTTATACGGATTCCTATTTTTAGATTCTTGTTGGGATTTTGTCTTGCTAGTTTAACCACACGAATGGCCTCCGCTTCATTGTCAATATTGGAAATACCACCATTAAGGATATGCTCTTCCATCATAACACCTTTACAAGGTCCATTGTATATAATCTTACTGCTCTCATAGCCTATCTTTTTGGCCACATATAATTCCATATCGCTCACAACTTCAGCATATCCACCAAGACTTTTCACCAATTTACATATGTGAGGCGTATAATTGGTCTTATATGAATACCCAGGAATATAGTTGTTGTACTCTTTCTTGAAAGCGCTGCAGAGATGCAGAAAATTATCCTTAAACTCCTTGTCGTGAAAGACATATAGTGGAGAACCATATTCTTTTGATATACTTAAAACATCCATTTCTTCATTGTTTTACGAATTGTAAAATATTTTCACAAGCATGTTTAGGCTGCAATTTCTCCATAAACAACATATATGCATTATGCTTTATCTCGTTCAATAGTTTACGATTATTATAATAAAGCATCAACTTTTCTTTTAGTGAAGATATGTCATCACAATGTGCCCACAATCCTGCTTTGTTTTTTTCTAAATAGTCTCCAAAATCTGTAGAATAATCTAAAGCTGCAAGTATAGGTACTTGCATATTGAAGTAAGACAGCGATTTACTTGGGAAATTTGGTGTTGCCATCTTTTCATTTAAGATTATCATACCCACATCACAAGAAGACAATAATGCCAAATACTCTTTTTGCGGCATATATTCTTTAAATACCACATTGTCCAGTTTCTTTTCTTCTGTTATTCGTTTTATGAATGGAAGACAAGGGCCTTTACCTATAATAAGGAAAACAATATCCTTCACACTCACACATGCCTCTGCCAATGCTATCATATGATCGACCCGCTGTGCAGCTCCAACACTACCGCCATATACAACAATAAATTTATCTTTCAACTCACAGTCGTTATTTTTTATAGAAGCGTCCGGCTGAATTGATATAGGTTTCTGCCAAAAAGGCAACAACTGAAATACATCCTTATTAAGTTCAGGATATTCCTTCATAATGAAATCAATATTACCAATTGTCGGACAACCAATATAATCAGCTAACTTCATAATACGCCTCTCCCAAAATCTATAGTACCAGCATATTGGACTATTTTTTCCAAAATAATCGAATGCGACTGCATCCTGCCAAATAAAGTCAGTCTGAATCAGATAAAACGGACACTTGAACTGTTTCTTTGCACCACTTATCACCCAAGCTAATTCTGGTGGTAGAGAATGTGAAATAACAAGATCTATTTTCTCGTTAACGAAAAACTTCTTAATTAAATACCTCTGCTTTATACAGTATTCCTGATAAGCTAAAGCTTTCTTTATTGGATTTGCAACTCCTGTGAAAGGATGGCTGACAACTCTCAAGACCTTAATGCCATTTTCCTCCACAACTTCAGAACTCTTTCTTCCGCTTTGATCTCTACTAGAAACCAAAACATTATGACCCTGATGCTTGAACTCATGTATAAGTGAAGAAAAAATATTGTTTTCCTCATCTAAATGAGGAAGCCAAGCAAATAAAAAAAGGACATTCATATTATGCGTATTGTGTAATGTGTAAAATATTAGGACTATTATGAATATGAAAGATTAATTACTCATTTAGCCAATAAGCTTCGGTATAATTCAATATATTGTTCAAAACATTTTTCTTTATTAAACTCTCTTATAGCTTTCTCACGACAAGACTCCTTATAATCACCTAACGATAATGTGATAACTGATTTATATAATGCTGAAATATCCCCCTGTTCTACAACTAAACCAGTTGTATTATCTATACTTTCAGGGCTTCCCCCCGTTCTGTACGTTACGACCGGAGTACCACATGAAATTGCCTCAAGATTAGTTGTCGGATAATTATCTTGGTAAGTTGGATTCACAAACACAGATGCTGCCGAATATATTTCAGCTAATTCTTTTGAATTCTGAGTTTGGGAAACGAAAACCATCTGACAACAATCCTCTAAATCATGTACCTTTTCGGTTAATTGACCAACAATAATTATAGAATAATCTTCCTTTGGAAGCATTCTTGCTAAACGATAGAAGTCGTTTAATCCTTTACGTTTTTCCCAAACTGCCGCAACACCTAAAACTATCTTCTTCTCTTTTGCAATCCCGTATCTAAAATGAATATCAGTATTATGTGGAGAAAACACATTTATATCTATACCATTATGAATAACACATATCTCATGCTCTTTTAAATAAGACTCTTGAAAAGCACTTGCTAGCCATTCAGATACAGGTACAATTATTAACCTCGGGACTGAGGACAACAATTCTTTTTTTAGCGAATAATTCCTTTTAGAGCGATCTAAAGTAAACAGACCTTTACGTTTACAATGATGACATCCGGTTCTCCATTTATAACACCTATCTGGAATGTACGCACAACGTCCAGTTAATGCCCATTGATCATGTTGAGTCCAAACGACTGGAATATGTTTTCTTATCAAATATTGAAATAGCAGTTTGAAATTCAACCAGTGGTCATGGATATTATGTAAATGAACCACATCTGGCCTGATCTCATCTACCTGCATTAAAAACTTCTTTGTAGCAATTCTAGAGGCCCCGCCTTCATTATCTAATATTAAATTCTCTGCATAATGTTCTAAAACATCACATGTTTTTCCCACCTTGATAAGTTTATTTTTTGATGGATTTGAATCACGACCATATGCTATATATGATTCCCAATTATTAGCTTGAGCACATACCCCTATTTGTTCCGCAATTTTTCCTGTTGACCCCCAATTAGCAGTCACATTTATTTGTAATAGTTTCGGCATATTATTAATATTATCCGCTATCATGCGGTTTTGCGTTTTAACAACATATTATTAATATAATTGTCATATTTATAAAGCATCGTCCTTTTTGTTAAAGGCAAAAAAAGATAACGTCTAAAATAATCTACAATAGTGCATATTGTCCAAATTGACATCATTATAAATATAAACTGCACTGGAAACCAGATAGATGCGAAATCATAGTAATTGGGGATGTATTGTTCCAAATATGTCCGTATAAATGGATTTTCATGTATTAAATAAACGGCAAAAGAAGACTTTGCTAATGAATTAATTATTTCACTAAACATATTATTATTTATTTTCAAAACCAAAAAATACATGAAAATAAGCATAGTTCCTACAACATTAAAGAATACGTTATTGCCATAGAAGAAACCTGCACCAACAGCGTGTCCGAATAAGTGGGCGGTAGTAAAAGCTATCACAAAACGAGCTATTGCCGCAAATAATATCATAATCCCCCCCCAGAATAAAAGTCTTCGCTTATGACATAGAAGGAAATCTTCCGAAACATATAGGCGAACGTAGGAAGCACAATAATATAGTGTAATAAACCACAGCAGGCCACAACTACCTCCATATGCCACCCAACGGCTAAATGGTTCTATAAATGTAGGTACTATAGATGTGAGAAATAACAACACACAACAATTAATCAGAAGCGCTTTTTGATTCATTGAGTGTATTGACATATTCATAAATGGAGACAATAGCAGTAATCCAATAAATACTGTAGCGAACCAATATTCAGACATCAAAATGGGGAAAAATACTGTTAAGATTCTTGAAAGATCAACTCCACCATTGATAATATGAGGTGCCCCTATGATCAATGAATAAAAAAGAACCTCAAGCCAGATCATAATAATACGCTTAGATTTAAACGAACTCTCACATAGAAAATACGCGGAAATCAAAACATACATGTTAACTGCAATATAAGTAATCGATTTAATAGACTGCAGGAATATAAAACCCGGAGGGAAAGGCCATAAAGAACCTTCCATATCCATGTAGTGATTACATAAGTGACTTGCTATAATAAGCATCATCGAAATGATGCGGAGCAGTTCAATATTAGCGAATCTTCTTGGCTTATTTAAAATCTCTACTTGATTTTTCATTCTCTAAACTGATTATTTTATTTAGAACCGTTTCGCAATTCTTGTAATATTGTTCCCAAGTATATTGTTCAGTTTTTCTCCTTGCAGCCTTGCCCATAGGAATTATTTTTTCTCTATTATTTACATACCACGTAATACACTCCTTCAACTCATTAATACTATAAGGGTCATAAACAAAACCTTCAACACCGTCAACAACCATATCTGGAGCACAAGAATGACTTGAGGCAATTACAGGCATACCAGATGCCATAGCTTCCATCATAGATAAAGCAGAACCCTCCCATAATGAAGACAGAATGAACACATCTGCATTTTTGTATACTTCAGGCATTTCATCATTCCTTTTTAAACCAAGAGTTCTTACGTTATTAGTATAATTCACAATATCATTTTCCCATGTAAAAGTATCTCCTACCATTAATAATTCTATATCATATTCTTGTAATTGTCTAAAGGCTTCTAGGAGATAATAAATTCCTTTAGCGCCTTCACATCTGCCAACAAATAGAAATCGTACAGTATGTCCAAGATTATAGTTATCGTCTTTTGGAGTAAATCTTTCAATATTAACACCATGTGGCAATGATATGATCCTTTCACTAGGCACACCTGCCGCCAATAAAGATTTGTCCACCCATACAGATGGAGACAAAAAATAATCAGCATATCTAAACTCATCTTCATACGTCTTGCACATTTCGTCACTATACATTATCATTGTTCTCAAATAAGAATTTGAAAAAGGCTTGTTTTTATTATACTCTTCATGGATTATTCTATGTATAGTAGGAACGGCCGTACTTGCCATATCAAGAATTTTGACAACCTTAACATCTTGTTTTTCAAGAGCCTTATAAAAATCTAACGACCACGAATCAAACGACCACACATATTTAGTTCCTCTCTTTTTTATGTCCTTTGCTACTTTTGACGCATATAGTGAGAACATTACCTTTCTAATCAACATTTCATACTTCTTCAACAACTTACATCTAGATGCGAATAAACTAAATAGAGCTATAAGCTGAGCATAAGTAGAGACATACTGATTTATTTCGCCAACACATCTATCATGCATTCTCCGCAGTAAATCTTTGGGCAGAACAAACTCGAGAAAACGATACACAAACTTTTTTGAATTATAATAAATTGTTGTATAATACCGGTCTAATTTATTTGCTCTACTTAATCCGATAGCAGTTTGATATGAATGTTGTTGCATTGGAATCACAATGCTAACCTTGTCAGATTTATTCATAATATAATTACCAAATTATCATTTTAACGTAAGTGCCAAATGTGTATAAACGTCGATAATAAAGAGCACTTATGCCGCACTTATAATGTCGAGATATCAGAAGCGCATTTGGATATCTGCAGAATTGCTGCCCATCTTAATGAATTGTTTTACGTGATAAATATTTATAAATATTAAATGTGTATTTTAACACTTTCATCTTATATATAATACGTGATAATATTCTCCTTAAATAACTTATTATGCGATTGTTTTTATCAACTAATAACAGATGATTACAACCACAATCGTATAAAACTGTATTCCACGAAGAAACTTTCACATTAAACAATTCAGGTTGCTTTCGAATAGCCATTAAAATAATATTTTGATCATCATCCATCAAACCAGACTTATTCAAATCAATCATAGAATCTCTTACTAAAAGTCTAAACTCCTCCCAATATTTTCCCGTCCCGACAAGTATCATTCCCATTATATATGTATCCATACTTAAAACGATATCAAATATCGGTCTATTATCTAATGGTTGAGTTGAAAACAAATTGATTTTATCTTGAAAATCATATTTCCATAGAAAATTAAAGTTAGATTCAAGCGAATACGCCCCACCACCATGATTAAAACCAAAATCGACCCATGCTAACATTTCTTCAAGACCAACAAAGCCATTCTTAACTGCATTTGAAGCACACCATTGTTTCATCAGCATAATATAATTGTATGTTGCATTCCAGGACTCAGGATTATTAGGCAGCAATCTGAATCTGCGTTGCACTTGAGTTTCACAACTCTTAATACTTGAATAAAGTTCTTTATCAACATCCAAGATATTTGGAACTACAACTACAATTGTTCTTTTATCCAAGCCTAATGAAGTTCTAAATTCGATTATTCTCTTCTTTAATTCATCACTCTCCACGTATACAACAAGTCGATTCTTTACAGAAGCCCACCCTTTAAAATACTCAAAATACAATTCATTGCTTCTATTAAACCCTCTCCAATTTTCTCTATTTATAGCAAAGAATGCAGTTACTATTACAATTTCTCTCATATTCACCTTACATTTGTATTACTTTCATTAATATATCGTTAATTTGTTTTACATTGTTTTCCATTGTAAAATTATTTTTAGAAAATTCTAAAGCATTTTGTGATAATTTCTTTTGTAATTGAATATCATAATAAATAGACTCAATTTTGTTTGCAAGATCTGTTGGATTTCCTTGCTCATAAAGTAATCCATTTATATTATCTTTGATAATTTCTGGAGTTGCTCCCGTATTGGCCCCTACTACAACAAGCCCAGCTTGTAATCCTTCAATCGTGGTACGTCCAAAAGGCTCTGCCACTGAACACATTAATTCAACATCCATAAAACTTCTTAACAAAGCAACGTTTTTAACTTCACCTTCAAACAACACATTCTCTTTAATATTATTGGGCAATATTAACTTTCTACGTAGGGACTCATCATATTTTTCCCCATTTTCCACGCTTGGAGAGCCAACAATATGGAGATAAATGTTATTAATACCCCTTTTGTGTAAAATACTAATAGCTGATACCGAATCCTCCATACCTTTTGCTTTTGAAATATGACCACAATGAATGCAATGTAAATCATCGCAAGAATTTAACCTACGAATATTTCTATTAAGGCCAACACTATGATTGACAACCCCATTATAAATTACACACATAATCTCCTTGGGTAGTTTTCTAACATCAATCATATGCTTCTGCATGGCATTTGATATATTGATCACCAGTCCATTTCTAGTGTCACGAAGAGCTTTTTCTTTAAATAAATATCTCTTGATTACTTTTTGATAGCCTCTAAAATGCCAAACAAAAGGAATTTTTAACCTTTGTGCGATACTAAAACCAAAAGTGTTTGTTGTATCATTAATATAGACAACATCAATATCAATATCTTTTATCTTATCTATAGCAGCACTTATTCTCACTCTATTATAGATTACTGACTTCACAAAAAGCATCCATCTAAAGAAAAACTTCCAATCATAAATTTCAACAAAAGACGTCTGCTCATAACTTGAGACAATACAATAACATCCTAACTTCCGAACAGCATCAGTGAACTCACCTTCGGCTGGAGCTAAAACGTAACATCTATGCTTATACTTATCTTGTAATATTTTGATAACATCTAAAAGAGATCTATTTGCACCGCCAATAATCGAAGCTGACTGGGTAACAACCAATATATTCATAACACTTGTTTTCTTTTAATTATTAATGGTATAATAAGGAATGCCATAAAATAATAAAACGTAGCAAATTGGAATCGTATAAAGGAAAATATAACTCCTTGAACTATAAGCGAAAATATAATTATTGTAATAAAATGTCTATTATAAATAGCCGCTTTATAAATAGAATCAGATAACATTCCATACATGAAACACAATAATATAACTCCAGTTATACCATAATCAAGGTAAAACCAATAAAATAATGAATAGAAAGCGTTCATAGTATAATCTCCACCAACACTAATTGTTTCTTCGATATGATTATTGACCCACGAAATCACTTTCATTGCTGTCAATTCATCACCGCCAATAAATCGCCAAAACGTATCAAAAAACGAAATTAGAGAAGAAAATGTAGCAATGCCTTCAGTATGAAAATTCACTGATTTAACACCATTATCTAAAAGTGCAACACATCCAACAAAATAGTGATAGAACGATCTCGGTAAATCCTCAATGCCTCGTGAGATAGAAGCATAAACAAAAGAAAGAACTGCCACACACACCACTAAGATCATTGTGTGTTTTACAGAACGAGATAATACTACAGAGTCTTTATAAAAATACCATACAACAAAAAAATTAACCAGAAAGAAAAGTATAGGACTGCGGCCACCAAGTCTTAATACGGAAATTGCAACAAGTATCATCGAGAACAATAGCACCAATTGTTTTTTGTTCCCCTTTGTTTTGGTAGTAAAAAAGATATAGGCAGTAATTGGATAAGAAAGAAATAAAAATGGAGTCAGAACAAAGTTTTTTAAAATAGCTATCAAACCAGAAGAGCCAGTCTCCTCACCAGCCCTAAGCCTCACATCTTCAAGCGTTTGCCCTGCAATTAAATCCCTAATGGTATCTATAGTTTCTGGTACATATACTATTATTGTCAATATTTGTAAAACAATAACCTTTCTAATATCGATCTCGTATCTTTCTGCTCTTAATTTAGGCTTAATTGAGAATCTACCACCAATGGCAAAACTTAATACTCCTACAAAAATCAATAAATAAGTATAATTACTAGGATTATTATACTCTATATATTTTAATGAGAACAAAACAGAAATAGATAGCCATACGACTATAAACATATTAGATGGTCTAATCATTGACTTATCTAAATGCCTAAACACCAAAAAGACTAAGAGCAATCCTATTATTAAATAATTCATCGTTTATACAACTTAACTATCATTGATTTTATTATTTCCCGCTCATGATTATCTAGCCCCCAAAACCATATAGATATTAAGAATAAGACATTGGGAAAGCAAAATGTAATTATCAACCGAACTATAGATGGCGATAATAATGCACACACAAGTATACAAGCAACAACTAAAATCAGTATCGAAATAACTTCACCAGACACGACCTGACGACAAAACTCCTTGATATCTAGGCCTGCGGTCTTCTTCAAAAAAGGTATCCTTAATATCGAACAGAAAAGTTCAATTGATATATAAATCCCTGCCGCAAGTATTAAATCACCGCTAAATTTTAGACAGATATAGAATAATGGCAATGTTAATATTTTGGGAGTATACATAAAAATTGAATACCATTTAATATTACCAATTGCTTGATTAATATAAGTTAAACCTATCGATATTGAATCCGCTAAAAGCGTAAGCATTACCATAACACAAAACAAAGAAGTATATTGAGGAACCTTTTCCAACCACAATGAAAGAATAGTATTAATCTCAAACATACAAGGCACACAAAGTATTGATAATAGATAGAAAATGAATTTACTAGTTAAATTCGATAACCATAAAGCACGTTGTCGATCTTTAGAAGCTTCGGCTTTTACTATCTGAGGAGTTATTGAGTTTACCAAAGATTGGGCTAAAAAGTTGGTATAGCCAGCGACTTGAAACCCAATTCCATATGCTGCATTGACAGAAGATCCCATCAATCTGTTTAAAACTAATGCTATCCCATGCTGACGGCCAATAACACATCCGGAAGAATATAATGTCCATCCAGCAAACGACCCCAACTCTTTAAGAATATTAAAATCCACTTTAAAAGGATTTGGAAAAGTTGTTTCTTTATACTTAATATGGCAATATATCGCAATTGCAAAAAAGTCAAAGACCTGAACAAATAGCATTATAAGACTATAGTATTTCAGTCTGTCTATAGAAACTATATTTATAAATAAGACTAAAAGTAATTTAATGATCCCATCAAGAATATCGACCAATGATATATACACAATGTTCTCATGAGACACCAATAATGCCCTATAGGGAGAAGTGGAAAAGGTCAAAAGAATAATTAAGACCGTTATCTGATAAACAAAAATAGCAGCATTACATCGGTAAACTGGTACATTTAGAAAACCATTAAACAATAATGGCGTAATGCATTCCAAAAGAAGCACCGTAACGAGTCCTAAACCTATATGAATACACAAACTGCTATTAAATACAGTCTTAAGTTTATGTAAATCACCTTTCCCTTGATAATAAGATACAAATCTCTGAGTCGTAGCAACCATCGCATTAGTCAAAAATGACAACATCGCTATAACCCCAGCAATTAACGAATATATACCAAAATCTTCAGCACCTAATGCTTGTAATACTATCCTTACAATATATAAGGATAAAACCACATTAATTATAGTCTTTATGTATTGTGCACCAGTATTGAGTACCACTCTTTGTGAAGAAGTCATTTTTTTATACATTTAGAAATAACCATCTCTGTTCGATTCACTAATGGCATATAGACCATAGTACAAACTTGTCAAAAAACATTAATGAAAGCAATAACACAGTAGATAGGAAACAGAACAAAACCAGCATAGTGCAATTACCTAAATCATTATGAATCATATTCTGCATTAACGGATATGTCACATAATTCTCATTCAGCAAATAAACTGAGTATACAGAGAATGCAAAATAGTTTATCCATTTATTATGGAAAGGTCCGGATCAGAGTCAAAATGCCCTGATTAAAAAGATTGTCCACGCCATCCATGCAGATTATGTTGTAAATTTTGTCCGGAAATTCATTCTTCAAGATGGTTTCCAAGAAACAATACTCAGAAGTTTGAGGTTTCTTCGCTTCTATAAATATCTTGTTCATCCTACCTTACCTCTATTTTCTGGTTCAACATATAATCAATACTGTCGGTGCTGTAGCAGTATGACTTCAATTCTGCATCGGCTGTACGCTGGAGCTTGAAGAATGCCACTTTGTCACCGGCATCATGGAGAGCGGCATCCCGCAAACCTTTTATTGAGTCCAAATCATGGGTTGTCGCAAATATCTGCACATTGTTCTTTTTGGATGAGAACAAAATGATGCGCCATAAATCCTTCATTACGGAATAGTGGAAGCCATTGCTAATTTCGTCTATCAAGACAATTCCGTTGCGGCATTCATAAATCGTCGTGAGGATAGAGAGTATCTTGCGGGCACCATCTCCCATTACATTGATAGGTATGCGCTTGTTCAGGCCGACATCGACGAGCACTTCATTCTGTGACAGTACTATGTCTTTTATCATCGGCTCGATAATGCGCAACGCTTCGAGAATGAACTGTTCATCCTTGTTTTTAAGAATCTCTGTCAGACTTTCTATTGAAGTGTAAAAGTCATACTTTGGTGAAAGATATCGACAAGTTAGATTCTCTTTATAATCTGAATCATATTTGACGCTTTGCTCGTAATCGTTGTTTTCTACGCCTTTATGAGAAAGGGTGATGGACGATTCGACGGGATGCCCATTTATCTTGCATTTCAATACAAGACCATAACGGTTCTTGGTATCAGTTGAAGATATGTTATTCTCGTTTCCAAGCAAGTCTATACGGCTGGCATCTGATTCGAACAGAGAAATCATAAGCTCCCGCACTTCGTCGTTTGATGCCTTGATCTTGATTGGCCGCGAAGTGTCAAGTGTATAGAAATCCAATGCCAGGTCTGACGGCTCGAATCGAAGGTAGTTCCTCAGCAGATTGATGTTGATCGGCAGTTTCGGATTCGACAAGCCTGATATCAGAAAGATGGCGTCAAGTAGTGAAGACTTGCCGCAATTGTTCTTTCCGAAGAATATATTAACTTCTTTCAGTCCGTCTATTTTCGCGTGACTTATGCCACGAAAGTGTTCAATTTCAATGGTTTTAAACATATCAGACTGGATTTGTTAATGTGTTGATAAAATAAGGAGTATTCGAAATTGCAAATAAAATCCTAATACTTCCTCCAAACCATCTTATTAACCACTCCCACGTAGCTCTGGATTATCTTCACGACTTTCGTGCTGACGTTTTCGTCGGTGTAGTCTGGAACCGGTGTGCCGTAGTCGCCGTTTTTGACCAGTTCTACGGCAGTCTCCACTGACTGGAGCAGGCCGTTGGTGTCGATGCCGGAGAGAATGAATCCGGCTTTGTCGAGAGATTCAGGACGCTCTGTGGAGGTGCGGATGCAGATGGCCGGGAACGGATGGCCTACGCTTGTGAAGAATGAACTTTCTTCAGGAAGGGTGCCGGAGTCGCTGACTACTGCAAAGGCATTCATCTGGAGGCAGTTGTAGTCGTGGAATCCAAGAGGCTCGTGCTGGATGACACGCGGGTCTAGCTTGAATCCGCTGGATGCCAGTCTGTTGCGGCTGCGCGGATGGCAGCTGTAGAGAATAGGCATGTCGTATTTCTCGGCCAGTTTGTTGATGGCATTGAAAAGGCTGAGGAAATTCTTTTCCGTGTCGATGTTTTCCTCACGATGAGCACTTAACAGGATATATTTGCCTTTCTCCAGACCGAGACGTTTGTGGACATCACTTGCCTCGATTTCGGCGAGATTGTTATGAAGCACCTCGGCCATAGGGGAGCCTGTGACATAGGTGCGCTCCTTTGGAAGTCCGCAGTCGGCAAGGTAGCGGCGTGCATGCTCGGAATATGCCAGGTTTACATCGGATATGATATCAACGATGCGGCGGTTGGTTTCCTCCGGGAGACACTCGTCCTTGCAGCGGTTGCCGGCCTCCATGTGGAAAATCGGAATGTGAAGACGTTTCGCACCAATGACTGAGAGACAGCTGTTCGTATCACCGAGAACCAGCACTGCATCCGGCTTGGTCTGGGCGAAAAGCTTGTATGAACAGTTGATGATGTTGCCGCATGTCGCGCCGAGGTCGTCGCCGACTGCATCCATATAGACTTCAGGTTCAGCGAGTTTAAGGTCTCTGAAGAAGATACCGTTAAGGTTGTAGTCATAGTTCTGACCGGTGTGGGCGAGTATGACATCGAAATACTGGCGGCATTTGGTGATGACCGCTGCCAGGCGGATAATCTCAGGACGTGTACCTACTACGATACAGAGCTTGAGTTTGCCGTTCTCCTTCCAATGAATATCTGAATAATCGAATTTAGGTGTCTTTTCCATTTTTTTATTTCTCCACTTTATCGAAATATGTGTCTGGTCTTTCAGGATTGAAGACTTCGTTGCAATACATTACGGTCACGAGGTCTTCGGTATCGGAAAGATTGATGATGTTGTGAGTGTAGCCCGGGAGCATGATGACAGACTGGATCTTGTCACCGCTTACTTCGTAGTTCAGGACTTCATCCGTGCCTTCCTTGCGCATCTGGATGAGCCCGTGGCCGGAAACCACGATGAACTGCTCCCATTTCGAGTTGTGCCAATGCTCTCCTTTCGTGATGCCCGGTTTGGAAATGTTGATGCTTACCTGACCGCAATTCAGCGTGTGTACCAGTTCGGTAAACGACCCGCGCTGATCCTCGTTCATCTTCAAATCGAAAATCGCCTTTTCTTTCGGCAGGTAGCTGAGGAATGTGGACATCAAGCGATAACGCAGACCGTCTTGCGGCATTTCGACAGCCGTAGAAGGGCCTTCCGCAGAATCCGGCACGGCACGCACTGCTCGTGCACATTCATATATGGTATCAACGATTTCCCCAAGCGTAGTCTTGTGAGTGACAGGACAATAGCAATAACGTCCTTCCTCGGATGGCAGCACGTCAAGTCCCTCGAATTCGCAATGATGTTCCTGACCTTTGAGCGCGCAGATCATCTCCTCTACCAGATCGTCGATATAAAGGATTTCCATCTGAACGCTCCTGTCATTGACCTGGATAGGGAGGTCATTGGCGATATTGTTGCAGAACGTGGCGATGGCTGAATTGTAGTTCGGGCGGCACCATTTTCCGTAAAGGTTCGGGAAACGGTAGACGAGCACTTTCGCACCGGTCTCCTTGCCATATTCGAGGAAAAGATCCTCGCCGGCTTTCTTGCTCCTGCCGTATTCGCTGTTTCCGAAACGTCCTGTCAATGAGGCTTGTTGTGAACTGGAAAGCATCACAGGACAAGTGTTGTTGTGCTTTTTCAATGTGTCGAGCAATGTGGATGCGAAACCGAAATTGCCCTTCATGAACTCGTCATTGTCCTTCGGCCGGTTCACGCCCGCGAGGTTGAAGACGAAATCGCACTCGCCGCACCAGCTGTCCAGCTGCTCTGGAGTCGAATCAATGTCGTATTCAAATACTTCATCGACCTGAAGGTCTCCATAGCAGCGGGCCTTGCCTTCTTTTATGTTGTTCAGTTGGCAGCAAAGGTTCTTGCCCACGAATCCTTTGGCGCCGGTAACCAGAATCTTCATTATTTCGCGAGATTTTCAACTCCGTTTAATTCGTTCTGGATATATTCCAGAGCACCGATTTTGGCGATTGTTTCTTCCAAGTTCAGACGGTATGTGTTGTCAGAATTGAACTCTTCTATGGTAGCACGCTTTACATCACCCTTGGTGAAGTACTGGTCGTAGTTCAGGTCGCGGTTGTCTGCAGGAACACGGTAGAAGTTGCCCATATCCTCTGCTTTGGCGCATTCTTCCTTTGTGAGGAGTGTCTCGTACATCTTCTCGCCGTGACGGATACCGATGACCTTGATGTCCTCTTTCTTGCCGCCGAAAAGGTCGCAGACAGCTTCTGCCTGTGTCTGGATGGTGCATGCCGGAGCTTTTTGAACGAGAATGTCGCCATTGTGGCCATGCTCGAATGCGAAAAGTACCAGGTCCACAGCCTCTTCGAGTGACATGATGAAACGTGTCATCTTAGGCTCCGTAAGAGTGATAGGGTTTCCGCTGCGGATCTGCTCTATCCATAAAGGAATCACAGAACCGCGTGAGCACATGACATTGCCATAACGTGTGCAGCAAATCTTGGTGTTGCGGGAGTTACGGCTCTTGGCTACGGCGATTTTCTCTTCGATGGCTTTGGTGATGCCCATTGCATTGATCGGATATGCTGCCTTGTCGGTAGAGAGACAGATGACTGCTCCGACATTGTTTTCGATAGCGGCCGTAAGAACATTGTCCGTGCCTATCACATTGGTCCTCACTGCTTCCATCGGGAAGAATTCGCAGCTAGGGACCTGCTTGAGTGCGGCTGCATGGAAGATGTAATCTGTGCCAGGCATAGCCGAGCGCACGCTTTCCAGACTTCTGACGTCGCCGATGTAAAATTTTATCTTGTGTGCAACGTCAGGGAATTTCGCCTGATACTCGTGGCGCATGTCGTCCTGTTTCTTCTCGTCGCGTGAGAAAATCCTGATCTCAGCAATGTCTGTTCTGAGAAAACGCTTCAATACTGCGTTTCCGAAACTACCGGTACCACCGGTAATCATCAATGTTTTTCCAGCAAAAATGCTCATGATATGTTAAATTTAATAATCGTCATTTAATGTTTTCAATCTACCCCAAGCCACAAGCAGTCTTCACATATCTGTGGCCTGATAAAAACACTGCATAAGAGCGAAAATATGTACAATTATGCTCTCAATGAGTGCAATATCATTAAGAAAGTCTACACTTCACACGTTACTCAATTTTCTTCACGTGTTTCACCACCAAAAATCCGTGTCAGTTCAGAAATATCCGTATTGTACTGTTTGTCCAACAAATATTTCAAAGTCATCTTTAACGCTCTGAATTCAGAGTTGCCGTTAATTGCTGCGAATAAGTTCTTGAAGCGCTCATCCGTGTTGGAGGTGACTGACTTGGATAGTTTGGTGAACTCCTTAAGAGTTGACGGAAGGTTGTATTTTTCCGTATCGACTCCTTGCTCTTTAGCGCTGTCCAATACAAATTTATCCACGGCAGGAGAAATCGTAATCAGATACTGATGACGGGATTTATGCTTCAATAATGTCAGGTGCGCAGTCTTGGCAATCTCGTCACAAGCCTGTATATAGCCGAGTTCTACTTTATCTTTATCGATAATTCCGATAGCGAACTTGTCTGCAAATGTTTTGTTCAACTGGCCCACTACCTTTGAGCAGCAATGTTGATGATTTACTACTCCATCCAGAAGATATTCTATCAAGTTTGTATCAACATAGCACTCAGGCATTACGTTCAAAATCTTCCGCTTCATACATACATCTCGAAATTGAAGAACATATCTACACCATTATCGTAAGCTTCGTGTATCTCCTCATCATTGAGCTGCTTTACGGAAAAATCTCTGCTGGCAGGCTTCTGTGGATGAGTAAACATTACTGACAATTCTTTCGGGGCTGCCTTGATCAGCTGATTCAGAACATACGGACTATGCGTCGTGATGAAAAGCATGTCTCTGTGCGTTTTAATCTGCTCCAGCATCCAATTCACGAATTGGCATTGAGTCGGAGGGAACAAATTATCCTCTGGCTCCTCAAGGAATATCTCGCTATGATCAACATTGATATACTCCTGACAAATCGACTTGAACTTCTTCGCGTGGTCTGTCTTGGAAAACGAATAATCTACGCCATCAATGGTGACGACTTCTATCGTCTCGTCATGGTTGAAATCCTTTTCGTAGAGATTGGCATAAATGTTCGACAATAGATTTTTGCGTTCTTCTTTCTGTTCATATGACATCTTGCCTGCTTCTGCATTGTATTGGCCTGCAGTAAGATAATCGAGATGTACATACATGGGGAGGAGCGATTGGATACCGCTGGAACTCTCCTTCAGTTTCAGCGGAGTTCCGTTCTCCAGTCTTATGTCGTCCGTATTTGTCTGGGAGTCATAAGTATAAGACATGCCCAGATTCAAGAAATTCTCCTCGCTCTTTACAAACTTCCTGGCCCTGTCCCAATCTGACATGAAGTCAAGCATGTTGCCATCCAATGGAAGGAAACTCCACCCTGGAATTGAAGCCACCAAATTTCTGTCGGCGGGGACATAACTTACCTTTGGTCTCTTATAGTTCCAATGATCCTTTTTCCATTTCATCGTAAACTTCTTTTCGGAATGGCTGTATGAGAAGAAGACATGTCCGGTTTCATATTCGATGTAGGTATCAGGATGGACGTATCCTGCCATCTGATAATAGCTGGTCATGGTGTCAATGAAGGATGAACCCTTGCCGAAACCGTTGACCTTCTGCGACAACTCAAGACGTTTTTCAACCCAGGTACAATAGCACGCCGTCTTAAGTACGCAGCTCTTGCCGGAACTCTGCATACCTATCAATACATTTACCTGTCCAAGTTGAAGGTCCGCATTGCGGATCGGACCGAAATTCTTTATGACCAAGTGTCTCATATCGTTTGGCGTTAAATAATTCACACGTCTCAATCTATACCATCATTTCCAATCGAAATGATATTTCTTTTCTTTCGAGTCTTTTTGGGAAGATACCTGTTTAGAATTTGCAATTACAGAAGCTTTTGCTGCTTTCCTGACAGCTGCTGCAAATTCTCCTGTTACGATAACTCTGTGTTCATTGATTCCTAACATGTCATCAAATTGGTTAGTCGTTTTCATATCCTAGTAATTCATCCCGAAAGCCCAGAGAGGGATGACGTTACCTTGGGCGAACTCGATGTCGTCTTCACATCATCCCTGAGCTGTCCGATCAACTGTGCCCTTTCCAGAAGGGAGAGATAGTCTTGTACGCTATCTCTGCTGATGCCGATTTCCGATGCCAGACTGTCTGCATTCGGCTTGTATGGAGCGAGTGTGGAAATGACGGCGAGCATCTTCTTCAGTAAGTTCGGTAAACGTCGTATCGTGAGTGTTATTCATGCTTTTTATTTATGTGTTATACGTCCGTTTTTCCTCAGAACCCTCCGTTGAGGAAAGCTCGTGTCTGAACATAGCTGGGCTCGTAGTAGGCGCTTGTGTTGTAGTTATCTATCTTGTCGCAGACAGGTGATGCGTAAACCGCTTTCATTGTCGCAGGAAGATTGTCCTCGGTATCTACGGATGAGATAAGCCTTGCATAGACTTTGCCCATCTGGGTAGGTGACGGGACTTTGTCTGTGAAGCGTGAGTCCACTTTGGTTATGTCGAAATTTCCTGGTGCCATTCCGTATGTCGTAATCCATTCATCCTCGACCTGTTCCGGATTAAGACAATGGTTTGTTTCGGCTATAGACAATTCATGCAGAAGGCCTTTGCTACCGAGTTTTGCTACGACGTATCGATTCCTCTGTTGGATTTTCCGTGCGACTCTCTCTATCATGTAGCAGACAAAATACAGATCATCGAAATCTATCTGCTCGTCTGGAAAGTATTTGTTGCTCATAATTGATAGTGTGATTTGAATTTCAATGTTTGCAGCGCCCTGTCCGTGCAAAAGAGTATTTGATTCGTCGGATGTTTGAATCTTGCTATGGTGTTAGTTCCATGATAAACGATAATCGGTGATTCTGGTGCCATATATTTTCTTGGATGGTAGTATTAAACCTAACATTTGCAAATATATGAAAAAACAATAAAGTATACTTAATGGTTTTTCATATCCAAAAACGTCAGCCTCGATTCATTATTCTCTCACAATATTCCCGATTGACCACTGTTCTTGCTCTTATTGTTTATACTTTAGTAATTCATCCAGAAAGCCCAGAGAGGAATGACGTTGCCTTGGGCGAACTCGATGTCGTCTTCACATCATCCCTGAACTGTCCAATCAACTGTGCCCTTTCCAGAAGGGCGAGGTAGTCTTGTACACTATTTCTGCTGATGCCGATTTCCGATGCCAGACTGTCCGCATTCGCAAGCCCTCACAACTTATCCTCCTGCCCATTCTTTACACTGCGCAGGTCACAATTGAAATCTTTGCGGAAATCTCGTTTGGCCTTCTCCATATCGCTATTCGCTTTGTTAGACGGATAGGAATTGGCTACTATTCTTGCACGTATGTCCTTGTTTGACTGATGTCTGAATTTGGGATTCTTCAGAGTGGCACGCAGTTGATCTATTGCACGCAGAATATCTGTTCCTTTCAGTTCAACAAATAATTCTGTCCAGTCTTCTTCTTTAGCTGTACTATCTTTTCTGACAAGAATCAACTTGTCACATTTTCGTCCTTCCTCTTTCTTTATAATGTATCCGTCAATCTGAAATACCGCTGAGTATTTGTCATCTGTCGCAAGTCTATATTTCGTTCCATTTTCGCTTACTGAAACTATTTTGCGAACCTTCAGGTCCTGCTGCGGAGAGTAACCTTCTCCAGTCAGTCGACTGTATGTTGAGGGGTATTGTTCAAGATTACTGTTCATCTCCATATAAGACCTTGTTACACTGACTGATTTTCTCTTCGACCCAATCCGAAACGCCATCAAGTTGCATTCCGTCAAGCATTTGAAGATCTTCATCCACAATGCTTTTGAAAATACCGTCTTCGTTGATGAAATACCCTGAAACGTCGGACGGATTCAAAAGGAGGTTGCTGTCAATGATGCCTTTGCCGGATTCTTTACTTGAAGCGGCAGATGCTGAAAGCAACACATTTATGACAGAAAGAATATATGGGCTATGTGTTGTCAACATAATCATACTCGGCTCAGATTCTATTTTTTGAGCTTCCGCAAGAGCTTTGACCAAACTCAATATAATCAGACGTTGAGATTCAGGATAGAGATTCTGTTCAGGTTCTTCAATGAAAACTTGAGCGGACTGGTAGGTGAGTCTCTTGGAATTCGGCTCTTGGATAGCATTCAGATCCGACATTGACATTGGAGCCCTTTTCCCGACTTGTGACATCATATAGTGCGACATGACATCCAAAGGTGTAACAGACTGGATGCCACTGGAAGCATAAAACGCCGGAGATTCTGTCCCGTCTTTCCTTATGATGAAATCATTTCCTGATTTATTCGCATAACTGAAGTCTCCTGTTACCGATAATCTATATGGATTTGATTTGGTCGAAGGGGATTTAGCCTCGTCCCATTCATAAATGAAGTTGAACAATACATCTCTTTCGGTAGCCTTATATGCTCTATCAATGTTCTGAAGGGCAGAAACAAGATTGCGTTCGGCAGGGATATAGCATATTTTGCTATTGTAACGCCTTTGAGCGAAATCTGACTTTCTGTTGATTTTAGGATTCGTACCTCCGCGATATTCGATAGTTATGGTATCTCCATTATATTCAATACTTGAATTTTTATTGAAATAATCATCATTGAACCTATGGAATTGCTTGAGTTCCTTGACAAAACGTCCATAATGGGTATATTGGTTAATGATATCATCAGTCGATACCATGATTCGTTTTTCTATCCATCGGCAGAAGCAAAGCACTTTCATAAAAGTACTTTTTCCTGAACTCTGACGTCCGATGAGTACCATAAGAGGAGTGAATTCAATCCTGGTAGAGTCTTCAATCGGACCGAAGTGTTTGATATGTAATGATGCCATATTACTTGAAAATATCATTTACTTAAGTCTGTCAGTGTAACAAAAGTAAAGAATTTTTAATTGATTATCAATGAGTTTAAATTCCATCACCTCTTCACCCACCCCCGCAACCGCTCATACTGCAGCGGAGTGATGCCTAAGAGGCAGAGGAGGGACTTGAGGCGCTCGTGGGCCGGGGCCTCGGGGTCGGTCAGTACGGACCATTCGCAGCCTTGGTATGTTTGGCGCCAGAGCTTGCGGTATTTCCTTTCGGACAGAAGCGGGGTCAGGGGGCGCTTGGCATTGAACTCCAGATACCTGAAACCTTTGCGGAGGCTGTCATTGACCTGCTTGCCGGAATAGAATTTCTTGACTATCTCGACATTGCGGCAGATCTGACGGAATCTGGAGAGGCAGCTCTCTTCGGTCTGGACCTTCGTCATGGACGTCGGATTCTGGTAGTAATGATAGCATACGTCGTGGTTGTATGATATCGACTTGCAATGATACAGAATCTGGAGCGACAGGCACATGTCTTCACCCATTCCGTCGGTCGGGTAGATTATGTCACTGTGGCGGTATACATCCCTCCTTATAAGCTTGTTGCACAATGACCACCACATCTTTCCGTGTATCATATCTGCCAGACACTCAGCGGTTTCCGTGCGGTTTCCGGTGAGAGCCTCCTTTATCGTCCTCTCGCCGTCGGTATATTTGCAGACGAACGCTACCATGTCCGAACCTTGGGCCGCGGCCTGGTCGTAGAGCGTCCCGTAAAGATTCGTGTCCACCCAATCATCGCTGTCGCAATGCGCTATATATTCGCCGCTTGCAGCCTTCAGCCCTGTCTGCCGCGCATGGACAAGCCCCTCATTCTTCTCATGGCGGATTATCTTGACCTGTTCCTGCCTGGCCGGATACGAAGAAAGCACGCTGTTGAGGACGGAAATCGAACCGTCCGGGGTGCAATCGTCCACGAAGATGTATTCGATGTCTTCCAATGTTTGTCCGAACAGGCTTTTGACGCACCGTCCGATATATTTTTCGACTCCATATACCGGGACGATGACAGAAACCTTAGGCGTTTTCTTCATGCACATTTTATGCGGGTCAATGTTTTCCTGACGAAACAATATACGTTATACAGAGGCGCACCGATGCATATTCCGGCCAAGGCGCTGCAGCGGGAGATGCGGACCATCAGCCTTGAAGGCCAAGGGCGCGACTCTGCATGATGAGGCTTCAATTCCGACAACAGCTTATAGGACGCGGAATACTTTCCCCTCGCTATCAGCTTCTCTATCAGATATATGACCGTTTCATCAATCGGGCGCGCGAACAACGGATGCTTCTTCTTGAAATCAATGCATCGCTGCGACGAATGTATGAGATCATTGCAACGCTCATTGTTCGTGGCACTGGACGGATTGTCGTAATAGTAGTAATACAGCACGTCGGGGAGTCTCATTATCCTTTCCGCATGCTCCATGCATGAAAAGACAAACAGCTGGTCTTCAGCCAGTTTCATGCTCTCGTCGAACCTGATATGGTTCCGGCGGATGATATCGGAGCTGAAGACAGTTCCCCAGACGCACTTGTGTAGGGCGGCATTGTTCACATAATCCCGGTTGGCGAAGATTACCGGCTCGGAATTGTCTGCCGGGCCCAGGTCCGCTGCATTCCTGGAAAACGAGAACTGCAGCATGTCCAGGCCTTCGCAACGTGACATGCAGATTTCCAGCGTACGGGCGTCTATCATGTCATCGCTGTCCACGAATGTCACATATTCTCCACGTATGTTCTCCAAGCCCAGGTTGCGCGCTGAACTGACGCCGCCGTTTTCCTTATGAAAAACCCGTATGCGCGCGTCCCTGCCGGCGTATTCATCGCAGATTCCGCCGCTTCCGTCAGGAGAACCGTCGTCGACCAGAAGAAGTTCCCAATCCGTATACGTCTGATGGACAATGCTTTCGATACATCGTCTCAAATATTTTTCTGCCTTGTATACGGGAACTATGATACTTGTTTTCGGCATGTCAGTCATGCAGGTTTTCCAATAACAACTCTTTGCTTGCCCTTCGTTTCTCCTCCAATATGCTGTTCACTTCGTTCCAATCTATCGCCTTGTGGAAATCGAGATTGTCGAGATCCGTTTCGTCGACTAGCCTGTCTTCCAGGTGGAACATTTTCAGTAGGGAAGTGAAACGGGCCATGCCCCGCTTTTCGTTTCCTATCACCCAGAAAGGCTTGTTGAAGATAATCGAGAACACCGCTCCGTGGAAACTGTCCACGATGGTCATTTCCGCGTCCATGAATGCACGGAGCCATGTGGTGACCCTCGGAAATACGAAATCCCCGATTCTGCATTTCATGTCCTCCCGCGTATGATTTCCGATAAAGCGCTTCGGCATTACTTGAAATGCTTTCAATCCGATTTCAGCGGCGACCTTCCCGACAAATGAGGTTTTCCTGTCATCGGGGTCCAGGATGTAGTGAAAAAGCGTACCTTCTGCACGCGGTTCGTTTTCCGCTTCACACAGATGTATATAGTCTTCTTTGGCTAGAAGCATTGTCGGGTCCAGCACATGTGTGGCGTCCACTCCCAAATATCTTTTGCAGAGCTTGGCTCCCGAATCCTCCCGTACCGTTATGAGGTCGAACTTCTTAGCCAAAGGTGCGCAGATGCCGGTCTGCTTCGGGGAAAACTCCCATTTGTCCGTTCCGAAAGACGCCGCATAAGCGATTCGTCTGACTTTCTTGTCCCGGGCGAAGTCAAGAAACATTGCGGGGAGATAATAGTTGTAACATGGTCTCCAGCATTGGTCGCTGCCGACCACATATGCCTCGTACCCGCCACGTTTTGCCTGCTTCGCAAACATGTCCCCGGAGGTCAATGCCTCCGTATGGCGTATATATTTGTTTACGAAATAACCGGTATTGCGTCTGATTGCGGAAATTTCGTCAGCGCTCGGCCTGTAAATCGGTTCCGGCCAGCGTCCCGGAAAAAGAGCATGACGGACGCGGATTTTTATCCGGTACAATGATTGCCTGAATCCTTCGGGCTCGTCCCAATCTATCGTCTCTGCTTCAAATCCGGCTCTGATGAGTGTCTGTTGGAGGGCATAATTCTGCAAAAGCCCGCCATAGTTGGTGCGGAGCGGTTGCGTCAGTATCCCTATTTTCATCTTTCTTCCCATCTTTACGGACAATCCATACGAGCTCCAGCCTTCCGATTTGTCTCTGAACGATATCGACTTGATGTTCGAACCGGATGTGGCCTTGCTGCGTTGAATCTTGCGGAGCAGAACCAGGCAGATGTTTTTCAGCCTTTTTCTGAATGTCAATCTCGTGCATCTGTCGACCAATGTATTCAGGTCGTCGGTCGAGTCCAACGAGTCGAAAAACAATTGTCTGTTTGCCGGTCTCGACGCGGAACGGTAGCAGGAAGGATTCAGAGGCTTGATCTGTTCGTATGCCGCTTCCTTGGAACTGAACGTGGCAAGGTCCAGCGCTGATGCTCCTTTGTCCGTGTTCACGAAGACCATGCTTGTCCCTTTGTCATCATCCATTTCAGGGAATATTGATGAAATCCCCCAGAAGTCCGCCAACGTGATGTCGCTGTTGCTCCTCCCACCATTGGACCTGCATTCATAACACGACGGGCGCAGTATGATGTCGGCCAGGAAAGCCCTCATGTAGTGGCTTTTACGGAATGGCACATATACGGAATCGTCTCCTTTTTTCCGGATGTCCACCTGCAGCTGCTCCAGATATTTCCCCCAGACTTTCGGGCTGGGAACTCCATGACAAACGAAATCCACGGTCAGGAGATTCTGATAGCTTTTCCTAAGATATTGATGCAGTCCGGCTATCTGGCATGGTGTACCCGTAAACATCACATGCCTTCCTTCTTCAAGGAACCTTTTGGCTGTTTTATAGGCATCGCCTATGGTTGCCTGGACATATTTCGACCCCATGAACGGCTTTACGCCCTCGATGGTGTCGGCATAGTCGAACACGACCTGCCAGTTTTCATCGAATCTAGCTCCGAAAACGATGCCGCCTTTATTGATGACGTTTTCTGCCAGTATGTGGAAAATGCCGCCGGAAGAACTTTGCTTCCTGATTTTTTCATCATGGTTTATTGCCGCCAGTACTTTCAGTGGGGCATGTTCTTCCCTTCGGTGCAATATATTGCAAACCTTCTCGCACAGGCCGCATTGGACGCAGTCCGACGTATTTACGTGCGGGTACAGGAAACCCTCATTGTCCGCAATCATTGAAATGCATGACTTCGGGCAAACCTGCGCGCATGCGCCGCAGCCGCAGCAATCCTCTGCTCTCTTGATGTCGATCATGCCCTGCCGAAGATTTTATGGAACATCGAAATGAACAGGTTCCGTTCATCGTCCGTCATGCTGAAACGGAAGAACAGCGGGATATAAACCAATGAGAATGCCGCTATCCCCAGTATCAGTTTTCCCCAGGAGTCCAATGCGAAGAAGTGACGGAGAACCAGCATTGAACTGAATATCAGGACGATGGGGATTATAGACATCTTGCTTATCTCTTTCCAGAATGTCTTTATGTCGAGGTCCTGCCTGCGCCGGTAATAAACGTTCATTATCAGTATCTGTCCCACGACCAATGCGCCCGAAACGCCCATTGCGCAGCCGATGCCGCCGAAATAGCTGGTCAGCACTATCTGCATCGCAAGGCTGACAAGGGCAATGATTATGTACAATACTGATCTGAATTTCATTTCGTTACGCGCCTGAAGAATCGTTATCCCCAGATTCTGGATGAGCGGCACCGTCAGCGGAATGAAAAACAGAAGTGATATAATATACGCGTCAGAGTAGCCTGCTCCGGCCCATAACTCGAGGAATTGCTGTCCGAAGATGATGAATCCGGAGAGTATGTAGGCCAGTACTATATATTGTATGCGTCCCGTTCTGATGAACAGGTCCGATATTTCCTTGCGGCTTTTGTTCGTGGCTACCATGGCGGTGACTTTCGGAAGGAAAACCGAGGAAATCGCCGTGGAAAACTGCATGTACATTCCTTCGAGCTGGATCGCTATGGCGAAGACCGCCACTGCTGCCGTCCCGACCATCGCTCCGAGGACGAACTGTCCGGTGCTCCAATACACCCTGTCCATGATGGCATTGAGGAATATCCAGAAAGAATAAATCGCGACTTCTTTGAGGAATCCCCAATGAAAATGCTTGAACCTGAAATATATATGTATATTTAGCTTTCTTCTGCAATATATGAAGTTGACTACAAGGGTCAGGACGTTGAATATTGTCTGGACCACTACCATCGCCACGGCCTTGTAGCCGAAGTGGAGCAGGCAGATCATTACTGCGGCGTTGAGAATGATCCTGATGATATTCAGCGACTTCTGGAAGACGAAATCCTCGTATGCCTGGATAATCGAACCCCAGATGCTCATCGGAAAGGTAAATGCCAGGTTGGCCACCAGAAGGAGCATCATAATGCGGGCACGGCCGAGTTCGACGGCTGTCATCGTGTTCCCGAAGAGGGTGTCCACATTGAAATAAAGCCCCAGCCCTATTCCGAATGCGATGATTCCTATGACGAGGTACAGCAGGAAGAACATTCCGAACATCTCATATTGTTCTTCCGTCTTCTTTTCTGCCCGGAATTTCGCGGTGTATCTGACAATCGCATTGCCGAATCCGAGATCAAGTACGGTCAGGTACGCAATCACGGATGCAACCAGAGAGAACAAGCCGTATTCGCTCTGTCCCATCATCCTGAGCATGTACGGTGTGTACAACAGACCGACGACCGTGTTCAGGAAGATTACGACATAGTTCAGGACGACTCCTGCTTTCAGCTGATTTACCGGCATTTATGCTAGAAGGTTCTATTTCGCATAGTAACCCCGATACCACTCGGCGAACTTCCTCAGGCCCTCACGCAGGGGAGTGGAGGGCTTGAAACCGAAGTCCTGCTCCAGCGGCGTGGTGTCGGCGTAGGTGACAGGGACGTCTCCTGGCTGCATCGGAACCAGTTCCTTGTGCGCGTCGAAATCGTAGTCGGATGGCAATACGCCGGCGCGGAGGAGTTCCTGTTGGAGAATATCGACGAATTCCAGAAGGTTCTCCGGGTGGCTGTTACCTATATTATATACCTTGTACGGCGGAATCGGAAGACCGTCCTCGCCGTTCTGTTTCTCAGGGGCATGCTGCATGACACGGACCACGCCCTCGACAATGTCGTCCACGAAGGTGAAATCACGTTTGCAGTTGCCGTAGTTGAAGATTTTTATGGTATCGCCGTGGACAAGCTTGTTCGTGAAACCGAAATATGCCATGTCGGGACGGCCGGCAGGACCGTAGACCGTGAAAAATCTCAGGCCTGTGGACGGAATGTTGTAGAGCTTCGAATAGGCATGTGCCATCAGCTCGTTGCTCTTTTTCGTCGCGGCATAGAGGCTTACGGGATTGTCCACCTTGTCGTCAGTCGAATACGGTACCTTCTTGTTCGAGCCGTAAACGCTTGATGATGAAGCATATACCAAATGCTCTACCTCGTAGTGGCGGCAAGCTTCCAGGATATTGTAGAAACCGATGAGGTTGCTCTCGATGTAGGCGTCCGGATTCGTGATCGAATAACGTACACCGGCCTGCGCCGCGAGATTCACCACCACCGCAAAATGATGCTCCGCGAAAAGGTCGTTGACAACGCTTTTGTCGGCAATGCTTGCTTTCACGAAGGTCCAGTCGCGGTTCAATGCCTCGATTTCAGCCAGTCGGCCATATTTGATGTTTACATCGTAATAGTCTGTGACAGAATCTATTCCGACGATTTTTATGTCGGGGAATTCCTTGAAAAGTCTCTTGACCAGGTTGCTGCCTATGAATCCGGCTGCACCGGTCACCAGAACGGTTTTCCCGTCCAGAGAAACATTGTATTTTACCATCCTGAAAGTCCTGAATTAATCCCTTCTGAATATATCCCTGGTGTAAACCTTATCTTTCACGTCATCGAGGCAGGTGTCGTAGCGGTTCGCGATGATGGCCTGTGACCTCGCCTTGAAAGCTTCCAAATCATTGACCACTTCGCTGCCGAAGAACAGTGTGCCGTTTTCCAATGTCGGCTCGTAGATTATTACCTCGGCACCCTTCGCCTTGATACGCTTCATGATGCCCTGGATGGCAGACTGACGGAAATTGTCTGAATTGGATTTCATGGTCAGACGGAATACGCCGATGACACATTTCTTCTCCTGATGGCTGTCCCACTGGCTGTTGCTGCTGTAGTAGCCTGCCTTGTCAAGTACCTGGTCAGCAATGAAATCCTTTCTGGTGCTGTTAGAATCCACGATGGCCTGGATAAGATTCTCCGGCACGTCATTGTAGTTCGCCAGAAGCTGTTTCGTGTCTTTCGGGAGGCAATATCCGCCGTAGCCGAATGACGGGTTGTTATAATGTGTGCCGATTCTCGGGTCCAGACCGACACCGTCTATAATGGACTTGGTGTCAAGACCTTTCATCTCGGCGTATGTGTCGAGTTCATTGAAATAACTTACGCGGAGCGCGAGGTAGGTGTTGGCGAAGAGCTTTACGGCCTCGGCTTCGGTCGTGCCCATGAACAGCACCGGCACGTCCTCCTTGATGGCGCCTTCGTGAATGAGGTCCGCGAAGGTGTGCGCTGCTTCCTTCAGGCTGTCGTCGCCGTAGCCGACAATGATTCTGCTAGGGTAGAGATTGTCGTACAATGCCTTGGATTCTCTCAGGAATTCCGGAGCGAAGATGATTTTCGGCATTACTGTCTTCATGGTGCCGTCGGCAAGACGCTCCCTATAGGAGAATTTTTCGCGGACGGATGCCGTATATCCCACAGGTACAGTCGATTTGATGACCATGACTGCTTCCGGGTTCACTTTCAGGACCAGTTCGATGACTTCTTCCACGTGTGAGGTGTCGAAGAAGTTCTTCTTGCTGTCGTAGTTCGTAGGGGCGGCGATTACCACGAAGTCTGCATCACTATATGCAGCCTCGCCGTCGAGTGTCGCCGTCAGGTCCAAGTTCTTCTCTGCCAGGTACTTCTCGATGTAGTCGTCCTGGATGGGGGAGACCTTGTTGTTGATTTTCTCTACTTTTTCGGGAATGACGTCTACTGCCGTTACCTTGTGATGCTGTGAAAGCAATGTTGCGATGGAAAGGCCCACATAGCCTGTTCCAGCTACTGCTATTTTTATATCTTTCATAATGACACTAATTATCTAGAACTTCGTATTTGCTCTGTCTGCTCTTGTATTCCGGGACAATGTCCTTCATCACGCGCACAATTGCCATGTCGTCGAATGACTTGGATACTTCCAGAAGACGCTCCTCATTGGCGCATGCCGTGGCGTAATCGTATTCACGCACCTTTGCGACCATGATTTTCGGATTGGATGTCGGGATGGTGCCTTCCTTGTCGTTCAGCACCTCTTCGTACAGCTTTTCGCCGTCACGCAGCCCTGTGAACTTGATTTCCACGTCGGTCGCACCGGAAAGCGCAATCATTCGTTTCGCCAGGTCCACGATTTTCACCGGCTGGCCCATGTCGAACACGAAAATCTCTCCGCCCTTGCCCATCGTGCCGGCCTCGAGTACCAGACGGCAAGCCTCAGGAATGAGCATGAAGAAACGGACAATGTCCGGGTGGGTGACTGTTACAGGTCCGCCTGCACGTATCTGCTGCTTGAAGATAGGAATGACGGAGCCGTTGGAACCCAATACGTTGCCGAAACGTGTGGTGACGAACTGGGTGACACCTGAAACCTTGCCTTCCATTATCGCCTGGTTCAGGCTCTGGCAATATATCTCGCAGATTCGCTTGCTGCAGCCCATGACATTGGTCGGATTCACAGCCTTGTCGGTCGAGATCATGACGAATTTCAATGTGCCGTATTTCACTGCCAGGTCGGCGATTACACGTGTGCCGTAGATATTGTTCTGCACAGCGATCGCCGGGTCGTCCTCCATCATCGGGACATGCTTGTAGGCAGCTGCATGGAAAACGTACTCCGGCCTGTGAGCCTCGAAAATCTTCTCCATGTGCTCCTTGTTGGCAATGCTGGAAACGATGGTCTCGTTCTTGATGTTCGGGAACCGTCTGGCCATCATCATCCTGATGTCGTGCATCGGGGTCTCCGCCTGGTCGATCAGCGTCATCTCCGCCGGGCCGAACTGCGCCACCTGACGCACGATTTCGGAACCGATGGAACCTGCCGCGCCGGTGATGAGGATACGCTTGCCGCGCAGCTGCTTCTCTATCTCAGCCATATTGACCTCAATCTTGTCGCGAGGCAGCAAGTCCTCGATGTCTACCGCATGCAACTGCTTGTGGGACAATGAAGATTCGTCTCCGTTCCATTCGGTGCCGTAGGTCATCATCATTATCTTGATGTCCGCGTCGATGAACTCATCCACCATCGCGCTGTTCTGGCGGAACTTCTCGGTTTTCAGCGGCGAAACGAGCAATGCTTTCACGCCTCTATTCTTCAATTCCTTGGCAATTCCCTTGTGGTTCAGGAACACCGGCTTGCCCATTATGAACGAGCTGCGCATCTCCTCTCCGTCAGATATGAATGAGTCCAATGAATATTTCTTGTCCTTGAGCGCGACAATGCTCTTGGCAATGCTGATGCCCCCGGCTTTCGTGCCGTAGATGGCGGCCGGAGTCGCTCCGTCCAGGTGGAACGAGTCGAAAAGGCGTTTTACGACAATGCGTTCTGCCCAGAGGAGTACCGTGCTGCTTATGAATATGATCAATGTACTCTTGAAACTCGGGAATACTATCGCTGTCTGTCCCCATGCTTCGTTGACTACCAGATGGAGGAAGTAACAGGTGAGCGTTCCGATAAACGCCGCCGTCGCGACTTTCTGCAAGTCGACGAAGGACGAATAGCGGACAATGCCGGAGTATGTATGTAAGGCTCTGAATGCGATAATGAACGGCACCATGCCGATGGCTATGCCGTAGGTTAATGGCCAGAAAAGTGAGGCCAGCATATCCCCGCCCCCGCTCAGGTAGCATCCGATGTAGCTGGATGCCGCTACGATTGTACAGTCGATTACCAGAATGCACCAGTAAGGGAGTGCTGCTTTGGAGAAATACCAGTTGGATATTCTTCGTATAATAGTCATAAATATGAGTAATTATTGTTTAGTTTTTCGTTACAGGTTCCACGTCTTCGTTCCGTATGCCGCTGAACGCTACCGCAATGCCGCCGAAATCCATGACGAGCTGACGGTCGCGGTCAATGCGTACGATGTATCCTTCCTGCCCGGCGAACGGACCTGTTAGCACACGTAGCAGTGTATGATTTTCTGCGAATTTCATGAATGGCTTGCGCAGGAACCTGACGCGGTCAGGATGTACTGATGCGATTTTCATGAAGGGCTGCATCTGTGCATCCCGTATGATGGCAGGTCTGCCTGTGCTGCAGTCTTTTACCAGATGGTATGGAGGATAATATTCGTCCAGATATTTCTGGATTTCGTCCGGTTTTCCTTGCAGGAATACGAGTCCGCTCACCGTGGGTTTCAATTCCTTTTTAGGTGTGCCGTGGGACATTGTCTTCTGCCATGTCCTGTGGATGAAGCATTTGAACTTGGCGTCATTGATGACGCGGTCTTCGAATGCGGCGACGCGCATGTTGTGGATGCTGAGGTAGCTCCAGGTTTCGGCTTCCTTGCCGGTGGCCGTGCGCCGGGTGGCAACTGAAATATCACCTGACATGACTTTCTCATCTTGTCCGGTAATCTGCTGCCCTTCAGGAGCTTTGGTCGTTCCCTCGGCTATAGGGTTAGAGTCAGAGCTATCCAGCGTCATCATCGTTTCCTATTTTATGTCCTCACACATTGCAGCCCTTGGCTGCAACTGCACCTCTTTTTCGGAATTATACTTATCCATCATGCGAGATTCAGTTTTATTCCACTAAAGTACAAAGGTATTCTAAAATGTCGGAATTAACAATGAATTTCACGTATTCTTATGTATTTTTATCGGGGGGGGGGGGAGGCGATAATATACTGAAAATATGGATGTTATAAGTGTAAACATCCTCATTCCAAAATATTTTTATCGGAGCTGACGTTACCCGATGAAATACCTCATCAGCGACGTCTGCGGTATCTGCTTGTCCGACACCGGAATGAAGTAATGCAGGAATTTCATGAGCCTGTGCGCCTCGCTGTACTCCGGACAATTCTTCGGCACCGTCGCCAGAATCCTCTCGGCATGGCTTCTCAGCACCGCGAACTCCACCAGATATGCGGAATTGAACAATACGTCCGCATCCTCCTGGTACGGATAGATCCATTTCACCTCCGCGCGGCGGACATTGGGCCAGTTCGAGATGGTCTCCCGGGCCGAGAACGCACCTTTGTTGAAGTCGCGCACGATGCGGCGCAGCAGGCGGTTGTCGCTGGTCGGTATGCAGTTGTGGTCGTCCAGCGAGTAGCTGGTGATGGTATTGATAAAAATCTTGAACTTCTCGGAATCGGAAATATTGTCCAGCAGTTTCGGGTTCAATGCGTGCAGGCCTTCGATGAGCAGCACGGAGCCTTCTTCCAGTTTTAGGCTCTTGCCGTTATATTCGCGAATGCCCGTAACGAAATTATATTCAGGTACTTCCACGGTCTCTCCGGAAATCAGTCTTAATACATCTTTCTGGAGCTGCGCGTGGTCCACGGTGTCGAAATTGTCGAAATCGTAGCTTCCGTCCGGCAGTTTCGGCGTATCCAGCCTGTTTACGAAATAGTCGTCCGTGGAGAACGAAATCGGGTGCAGTCCGCATGTCATCAGCTGGACGCTCAGTCGCTTGCAGAACGTGCTTTTTCCGCTGCTGGTCGGTCCGGTGATAAGTACGATCCGAACCTTCTGCGGTGACCTGTACCTCTTGTTGATTTCCTCTGCTATCTGGACTATCTTCTTCTCCTGCAATGCTTCCGCTACCTGGATAAGGTCGGTGGCCTTGCCGTCCAGACACGCCTTGTTCACGTCGCCGACATTGTCCAGGCCCATGATGCTGTTCCATTTGATGGTCTCCGAGAACACTTCGAAGGTCTTCGGCTGCTCATGGAACGGAGCCAGCTGCTCCGGATGGTGTCTGTCCGGCACGCGGAGCAATGCCCCGTTACGGTACGGTGTCAAATCCCAGATTTTCAGGTATCCGGAGCTAGGGACCAGCACATCATAATAATAGTCAGCTGTCCCGCCGAGCGTATAATAGCTGATGTAGACCTCGCCGCAAGTCTCCAGCAGCTTCACCTTGTCGAAATGCCCGAGCTTCCGGAACACGTCAATCGCTTCCGCGATCTGCACTTCGTGCCGATGAAACTGAATATCCTCTTCGACGATCTCGCGCATCCTCGCCTTTATCAGGTCAATGTCCCTGGCAGACAATGGATTACCATCGCACTTGTCAATGCTGCAGAAGAATCCTTTCGAGATGGGGCGGCGCATTACGACCTTGCAGTCCGGGAAAATGTCCAATGCCGCCTTATATAATAGGAAGCAGAGTGACCGGCTGTAGACATTGCGCCCGCTGTAGGTGCGGTAATCCAGGAATTCGATGTCGCGGCTGTGGTAGGCCCTGAATTTCAGGCCTTGGGCGACATTGTTCACCCTTGCGGCAATGATTTCGTAAGGTTTCTCGAAGTCGAATTCATTGATCATGTCGAGAAGCATCGTGCCCTCCTGGAACTCCTTGTAAGTTCCTGTGTTCTTGCAGAATATCTTTACCATTGATTCCGTATGTGATTGTTTATGTCCCAAATCAGCGTCTGCTCATGATTGGAATTTGCACAAAAATAGATAACTTTACGAAAAATTAAAAATAATGAGCCAAATCCACGTAATAGACCATCCGATGATCCAGCATAAACTGACGATCATGAGGAAAAAGGAAACCGGTTCTAAAGATTTCCGCGAATTACTTAAAGAGATTTCACTTCTTATGGGCTACGAGGTTACCCGTGACCTGCCGTTGGATGACATTGAAATCGAAACCCCTATCTGCAAGACCATGGCCAAGAAAGTTTCCGGAAGGAAGCTGGCTATCGTGCCTATTCTCCGTGCCGGCATCGGTATGGTGGATGGTTTGCAGACACTCGTTCCGGTAGCGAAGGTCGGACATATCGGCCTTTATCGTAACGAGGAGACCCATGTACCTGTAGTATATTACTGCAAGCTTCCGGAGGATATAAACCAGCGTCTCGTCATCGTGACCGACCCGATGCTCGCAACCGGCGGCAGTGCCTGCGATGCATTGTCAATGCTGAAGGAGCGTGGCTGCAACAATATCCGCCTCATGTGTCTCGTGTCAGCCCCTGAGGGAATCGCACGTGTGCAGAAGGAGCATCCTGACGTAGATATCTACGTGGCAGCAGTCGATGACCATCTGAACAAGGACGCCTACATCGTTCCTGGTCTGGGTGATGCCGGCGACCGTATCTTCGGTACCAAGTAATTTGTTTTAATCGCATAAAAAAACAGCGCTGTGATATTTCACAACGCTGTTTTTTTAGGTGCTCTATTTTTAGCACTCAGTAGCTGACTCGAGTTTCTTCATGATAGAGAAGATGAAGAGGGCAGAGAGGATACAGAGAGTGATGAGCAGGCTCCATACACCCCACAGAGGAATCTTGTTCCAGAGAAGTCCAGGGATGGAAACGAGGTAGTTTCCGAGAGCAGTGGCAGCGAACCAGCAGCCCATCATTGCACCTTTATATTTAGGAGGAGCAACCTTGGAAACGAAGGAGATACCCATAGGAGAGAGCAGAAGCTCTGCGAATGTCAATACCAGGTAGGTGGAAATCAGCCAGTCCGGTGAGATGAGATCCGGGCTTACGGTTCCGCCGAGTTCCTTAGGAGATGCCAGGTTCATGGATGCGAATGTGAGGATACCGAAACCGATGGCTGCCACGAACATACCCAGACCGATCTTACGAGGTGCTGAAGGCTCCTTGCCTTTCTTCGCCAATGCGCCGAAGATGGCGAGCGATACAGGGGTCAATGCCACTACGAAGAACGGATTGAACTGCTGGAAGTCTGAAGGAAGGATGTTTACGATAGCCGGCATTCCTGCATAGATGGCGTATGCGCCGCCCCAAAGGAGGAGTGTGGCTCCGCCGCAGAGTGCCTTGCCGCTTGTCTTTTCAGACTGGAATGCGCCGAACAGCGTATAGATGGAAACGGCGATGAGGAACAGGCTCCAGATGTTGAATCCGATTCTGGTAGCTCCTGTTACGGTGCTGGCTGTGTAGTCTCTTGCGAACAATGTCATTGTCGCTCCGTTCTGATGGAATGCCATCCAGAAGAAGATGACCACTGCAAACACGAGCATGAGGGCTGTGATGCGGCTCTTGGTCTGCTCCGGAGTGAGTTCCGCTTCTGCCTTCTGTCCTGCTGAAGCCTGCTTTACATTGACATCAGCATCCTTGAACCATGAGCGGCAGCTGAAGTAGATAGCTACGGAAATCACGAGTGAAATGCAGGCGATTCCGAAGCCGTAATTGTATGCTGTAGAGAGCTTTTCGATATAGAACTGGCTGAATGTGCCGAGGTCCATTCCTGCGGAACCTGACATGGTGTCGGCGATAGCCTGGAGCTTTTCGGCATTGGCAAGATTGCCGTCCATGATCTGGTGGGCGAGTGCAGGGACATTGGCATCGTATACGAGGCCGGATTTGCCGAGGAAGAAATTGGTGACAGCCTTGGCCATTGAAGGAGCGAACATTGCACCGATATTGATGGCCATGTAGAACAAGCTGAATGCCGAGTCTCTCTTGGCTGCGTATTTCGGGTTGTCATAGAGGTTGCCGACCATTACCTGGAGGTTGCCCTTGAACAGGCCGGTTCCGATGGCGATGAGTGCGAGTGCGCCGAACATCAGGATTTTACCTGCGACGTCCGGTCCCGTAGGAATCGCGAGGCAGAGATAACCTACGAACATGACGGCGATACCGGTGGTAACGCATTTGCCGTAGCCTATCTTGTCGGCCAACATTCCTCCGAAAAGCGGCATGAAGTAAACCGCAGCGAGGAAAATGGAATAAATCTGAGTGGAGACGGCTGCGCTGAATCCGAATTTCGCCTGGATGAACAGGAGGAAGATAGCGAGCATCGTGTAGTACCCGAAGCGCTCTCCGGTGTTGGCGAGAGCGAGGGCGAACAATCCTTTCGGCTGGTCTTTGAACATTGTCTTCTAATATTTTTAAGGTTTAAATATCTTTACTGTGTTGCTTTTCAGCTTATTTGATGGAAAAGGCCGTGGTAAACCGTTTCCATTATTGTGCAAACATACATAAATTTTCTTATATTTGCCATGCTGTGGGCGTCAGAAGTTGAAAAAGTGAAACAGGATTTATGAGCGCAGGAGTGAAAATAACGGAAATGCTGATGCGGCTGCTTGCGTTGCAGCCCCTGAAAATGCATTATTTCTGGGGGAGGTGCCTTTCATGGTTCATCTCCGGGCCGATGCATTACAGGCGTGACGTGGTGATGATAAATCTGGCACGGTCGTTTCCGGAGAAAAAATACAATGAGCTCCTTAAGATTGCCGATGATTTCTACAAGCATTTCGGGGACCTGTTCGCCGAGACTTTTTGGTTCGCCGGATCGCATGACACGAAGAGACTCAGGGACTCGCATATCTGCGAAATGGAACATGCCGATGTGCTGAACCGGCTGTACAATGATTGTCCCGGAGTCATTGTCCTGAATTCCCATCTCGGAAACTGGGAACTTACCGGCGGCATCCTGAATTACGTCTATGCCCCGGACAAGGTGGATTTCGGAGAGAAGAACACGACGGTCGTCTACAAGGAACTTTCCAACAGTTTCTGGGACAAGGTGTTCGGTGACAACCGCTGTGCGCCGATCGCGAAGGAGAACAAGGAGACTTGCTATGTGGAGTCTCGCAAAATCTTGCGTTTCGTCATTGCCCACCGTAATGAAAAGTGGCTGTATGTTTTCCCGACGGACCAATGCCCTTACAAGTATGCTTCGGCACACACCGTGGACAATTTCATGCATCAGCCGACATTGACCATGACGGGAGGCGCGGCGTTGGCACATAAATTCGGTTTCGCGGTGGTCTACATGGCTTTCAAGAAGAAAGAGGGCTTCGGCTACAAGATGTCGTTCAGGGAAATTTGCCCGGATGCGTCGAAATTCACGCCGGAAGATATCATGAACAAGTTTTACTCCTATTTGGAGGAAGATATAAATGCACAGCCGGAGAATTATCTCTGGACTCATAAAAGATGGAAAAAATAAGTATGAAAATGAATAAGTTGATTTTGGCAGGGGCCGGAATGATTTTGGCTGCTGCAATGTCTGCCCAGGATCCGGAGGGCAGCCTCGTTTATTCGTTGCCTTCTACGACCGTCAGGCTTCAGGTGAAGGCTCAGAAGGAGAATTTCTATGCCGGTCCGTATGCGAAATATGCCCAGAAATATCTGGGAATCGATGCGCGTCAGAAGGATGCCGTGACCTGTACCGTGACGTCCGTGACCATGGAGTCATACACTGAGGCTGACCAGGCTGTACGCTATACGATTGCCCCGGGCGCCCAGATGCCGGCCTTCCTCACATTGACCTCACAGGGTCTGGTGTCGGTGGCTTCAGGTGCTGCGGAGTCGACGGAATGGCGCTTTCCGGCTGCCGGCAAGGCTGATTTCTCGGACAAGGGCCTGACTTCGAACCTCACTTCCGAATCCACTACGCTTTATCGCAATGTGAAGAACGAGTCGGCGTATAACAAGGTGGCAGTCCAGCAGGAGATGGTGGTTCAGAAGTCATTGGAATCCAGAGCGAAAGAGGCTGCGGAGATGATTTTCAACCTCAGGAAGAAGAGGGTGCAGATCGTGACAGGCGACACTGACGCGACTTTCAGCGGCGAGGCCATGCAGGCTGCCGTGAGCGAGATTACGCGTCTCGAAAATGAATATATGTCAATGTTCATCGGATACAGCGAGTACTCGGAGCAGCAGATGAATTATGAGATAGTTCCTTCGAAAGATAATGAGTCCCAGCTGTATGTGGCGTTCCGTCTTTCTGATTCCAAGGGTCTCGTGCCGGCGGATGACTTGTCAGGAAAGCCGTATCTGATGGAGCTCGTGCCGCAGGATGTCAAGATTCCGGATGAGAAGGGTGCACGCGTCAAGGGCGTCGTAGCGCATTACCGCATACCGGCAGTGTGCACGGTGAAGCTCAGTGACGGTGTCAATGTCTTGCTGCAGAGCAGGATACCGGTTTATCAGCTCGGTGTCGAAAGCACATTCCCGATAGTAGTGAAATAACCATATAATTAATTATAGAATTATGACAATTAAAGATTTAGAGCCGAAAAGCGTATGGACCAACTTCTACGATTTTTCGCAGGTTCCACGTCCGTCCAAGCATGAGGGAAAAGCACAGGAGTTTCTTCTTGAATGGGGTAAGAAGCACAATGTCGCTGTCGAGAGAGATGAAACGGGAAATATAATTTTCAGAAAGCCGGCTACACCGGGATATGAGAACAGAAGGGGTGTCATCCTTCAGGCGCACATGGACATGGTGCCTCAGAAGACTGCCGAAACGGTGCATGATTTCTTGAAGGACCCTATCCAGACACAGATTGACGGTGAGTGGGTTACCGCGAAGGGTACCACGCTGGGAGCCGATGACGGCATCGGTGTCTGCCTCGCATTGGCAGTGCTTGAAGATGATACATTGAAACATGGTCCGGTGGAGGTTCTCATCACTTATGATGAGGAGACCGGTATGACCGGAGCCGAGAATCTCAAGCCTGGAAAGTTCGAAGGTGACGTTCTGCTGAACCTGGATTCCGAGGCTGAGGGAGAGCTTTATATCGGCTGCGCCGGCGGTGTCGACGGCAAGGCGGATTTCTCATACAAGACTGTAGAGGCGGGCAGCGGATATGTCGGCTACAAGCTTACTGTCAAGGGACTTGCAGGAGGACATTCCGGTCAGGATATCGTCCTTTACAGGGCCAATGCCAATAAGATCGCTGTCAGGATTCTCTTGCCTCTTCTCGAAAAGTACGGCGTGAAAGTGGCTGACTTCACAGGAGGCAGTCTCCGCAATGCGATTCCGTTCGAGGCAGAGGTGTCAATGCTTGTTCCTGCTGAAAATGAGGAGGTTGTAAGGGCTGAAGTGGAGCGTGTATTCGCATTGGCGAAGGCAGAGTTCGCTGATACTGATCCTGCTGCCAAGTGCATTTTCGAAAAACAGGTTGAGCCTTATACCTCTTATATAGAGGATGATGTCATGCTGAGGGCTGTCAAGGCTATTTATGCTTGCCCTAGCAGCGTGGAGAGAATGAGCCCTACGATGCACGGTCTGGTGGAGACATCAGTGAATATGGCTGTTGTTCGTACAAAAGACGGTCATCTTACAGTGTGGTCTCTGATCCGCAGCTCCGTGAATTCCGCCAAGGAAGAACTTGCGCAGAAGATGCGTTGCCTGTTCGAAATAGCAGGTGCCAAGTTTGAGACTTTCGGCGCATATCCTGGATGGACTCCTGTTCCGACGGCGCCTATCATCGGTACATTGAAGGACGTTTACCACAAGTTGTTCGGCAAGGATATGAAGGTCATGGCGATACATGCCGGCCTGGAGTGCGCTCTTCTGGGTGCCAAGTATCCGAACTGGGACATGGTGTCACTCGGACCTACACTTCTCCATCCTCATTCACCGGACGAGAGAGTGAAGATCGATACCGTGGACAAGTGCTGGAAGTTCCTCGTGGCTGCCCTCGAAGCGATGCCTGAGAAGAAGTAGAATTCAAGACATTGATATTGATAGCCTTGCCGCTCCTTAACGTGCGGCAGGCTTTTTTCGGTAAATGCTCGCGTAACTTTCATTAGAGCCAATTTGGCGATGGTAAGTCCTCTCCCCGAGGGAGAGGATTTAGGAGAGGGGTAACGTGCAAGAAAAAAAGTGCGTGAGGTGTGCTCAAAAGCCTACCCGACCCACGCGAACAAACCTTGATTGAATTATAGAGAAAACTCGCGAACTTTTATGACCATATTAGCTGAAAGCGGTGCGACCAAGACGGATTGGCGCTCGATTGCTTCCGACGGGACCGTTTATTCGATGCGTTCCACGGGGATGAACGTGGCGACGGCGGATGTTGCTTTCGTCGAAAAGACTCTTCGTGAGGCGATTCCCAAGCTGAACCCGTCAGGAGAGACTGTAGAACGGATACATTTTTATGCTGCCGGGATGATTCCGACCCCGGGCAATCCCGTTCCGGAAGGTGCGGTCCGTCTGCATGGTGAATTCATGAAGGCGTTTCCTGAAGCGGAAGTGGCATATGCTTCCGATTTGTTGGCAGCAGCACGTGCCCTTTTCGGCAGGAAGCCCGGAATAGCCGTGATATTGGGAACCGGTTCCAACAGCTGCGAATATGACGGAAAGCGGATTGTAAAGAACGTCCGTTCAGGCGGTTTTATCCTCGGCGACGAGGGCGGCGGAGCCAGTCTGGGCAGGCAGTTCGTTTCAGACTTCCTGAAAGGTATCGTGCCGGAACCTGTGGCCTCGGAGTTTGCCGCGAAGTATGATATGGAATATTTCCACGTGGTGAAGAATGTGTACAGAGGTCCGTCGCCGGCAAGCTATCTCGGCTCTTTCGCGCCCTTCATCATGGAGCATTACGGCAGTTGTCTGTATGTCAAGTGTCTGGTGGACAATAATTTCCGGGCATTGTTCGAAAGGTGTCTGCTGCAGTACGACATTGAAGGCAAGCCTGTCGGCGTGGTCGGCGGCTTCGGCTTTGCGCACAAGGAGATTCTGTTGAGAGTCGCACAGGAATACGGGGTGGGGATTTCCGATATTGTCTCTTCACCGATCGAGGGGCTCGTAAAATATTACATTGACGAAAATGAGAACTGAAAAATATCCGTCGGAATTGCTGGAGAACGCCGTGGATGCGATAAGTTCGCTTCCCGGAGTGGGGGAGAAGAGCGCGCTGAGGCTGGCTCTCCATCTGCTGAGGCAGCCTGTGGACAATGTCCGGCATTTTACGGAGTCCATCCGCCTGCTTCGTGAGAATGTGAAGTATTGCCGCAAGTGCATGATGATTTCCGATGAGGAGGAGTGCTCGATTTGCCGTGACACGAGCCGTGACCATGACACGATATGCGTGGTGGAGAATGTCCGTGATGTGATGAGCATTGAGGCTACGGGCCAGTATCATGGTGTGTATCATGTACTTGGCGGAAAAATATCGCCTATTGACGGCATCGGTCCGTCGGACCTGAAGATAGCGGAACTGAAAGCGCGTGTCCAGGCAGCCGCAGAAGGTGCGCAGTCACCTGATACTGTCGAAGTTATCTTGGCATTGAGCGGCGACGTGGAAGGCGAGACCACTTCATTCTACATTTACCGCCAGATCGCCCCGTACGGCGTGAAAGTTTCCTCCCTTGCCAGGGGGCTCGGCTTCGGGGATGATCTGGAATATGCTGACCAGCTGACACTTGGCCGATCCATCGTGAACCGCCAGGTGTTCAAGCCGTGACCGGCGGCTCCGTTGGCTACGGCAGGTTTTCTAGGAATATTTCCTGGGATATCTCAGCAGAATTGCCAACACGGCGAAAGCGCCCATCGTATACGGGTAGAAGAGATATTTGATGATGGACAGGGATGAGATTCCGGCGAGTCCGGAAGCCATAAGCATCTGTGCGCCATATGGCAACAATCCCTGGATCATGCATGAGAACGTGTCCAGGATGCTTGCAGTCTTGCGCGGGTCCAGGCCGAAACGCGTGGTGATGTCTTTCGCGATCCGTCCCGTGGTGAGAATTGCGATGGTATTGTTCGCGGTACAGACATTGGCCATGCTGACGAGCGCCGCGATACTGAATTCCGCGCCGCGTTTCCCCCTGATGCCCTTCGTCAGAATCCGCACCAGATAATCGATGCCGCCGTTCTCGCGGATGACCTCCAGCATGCCTCCGGACAACATCGTCACGATAATAAGGTCGCCCATTCCGGCAATGCCGGTTCCGATGCTGCCCAGCCATGTCGTCCATGTCAATGTTCCTTGGCAGAAGCCGATTATTGCGTTCACGCCAATGCCTATGGCCAATACCTCGATGACATTGACCCCGGACATTGCGAGTCCGATGACGAGGACGTATGGTATCAGGCGTGTCCAGTTGACCGGATCCGCCGGTGCGCTGAAGCTCGCGCCTTGACCTATTATTATGTACATGACGGCTACGGCCAATGCTGCCGGAGCTACGATTTTCAGATTGACCTTGAACTTGTCGGACATCAGGCAGCCTTGCGTCTTGGTGGCGGCGATCGTGGTGTCGGAGATGAACGAGAGATTGTCCCCGAAGAATGCTCCTCCGGCGACGATGGCAGTGACGAAACCTGTGTCAAACCCTGATTCTGAGGCGATTCCGGCTGCTACCGGGACGAGTGCGACGATGGTGCCGACGCTTGTTCCGATGGCCATGGATATGAAGCAGGATGCCAGGAAGAGGCCGACGAACAGCATTGACGGCGGCAGGATGTGCAATGTTGCCGCTACGGTGGCGTCGATGGCGCCTATCTGTCTGGCTGTCTCGGCGAATGCGCCCGCGAGGATGAAAATCCAGAGCATCAGCAGCACGTTCTTATGTCCCGCGCCACGGGAAAATACGGCTATCTTGTCTTCGATAGGGGCTTTTTTGCTTATCAGGAGTGCGTATGCGGATGCTATCAGGAATGCTGCCGCGATGGGAATCTTATAGAAGTCCTTCGCTATGAGGGATGATACCAGGTATATGCCTAAAAAAACTGCGAGCGGGCTCAATGCGAGCAGTCCGCTGTTTCTGATTTTGTCTTTCATGTTGCAAATATACGTTCTTTTTCTTCCTTCTTTCAGGAAAAATTGATAATTTTGCAGTTCGCGTTATGGAATGCGAACTGGCAGAAAGTTAACCACCTGATTTTGTGCTTTCTTTGGATATTATGTTCCAGGGAGGTGCTGAGGTCCGGATAAAACCAGAAAAGGTATGGTCACAATCTTTTACAGATCTAGCGGAGCAATCCTGATGTCCCAGTCGATGGCTGATCTTGATACCTTCAAGATGGATGACGTTATTTGGATTGATCTCTTTTCCCCTTCCGGAGATGAAAAGAGAGCCACGGAGAAATTCTTGAACACAGAGATCCAGAGCCGTGCGCGAGCGGAGGAGATCGAGAGTTCTTCACGTTTTTCCGAGACGGAGACTGCCATTTTCGCCAATACGAACTTCCTTATCCCAGGACCTGAAGAGTACTCCATGGAACCGGTGTCATTCACGCTGGTGGAGAACGTGTTGACTACTCTGCGTGACGTGCCTCTGCGAAGTTTCACCGAACTCCAGCGCAAGATGCAGGCGCTTCCGCGACTTTTTCCCAACGGCTACTGGGTTTTCGTGAGTATCATGGACCAGCGTGTCGACCTTGATGCCGACATGATAGAGCTCATGTCCAAGGAAATCGCCCTGTACAGCAGGCGCGTGAACCAGCAGGAGGATATCAATGAGGCTTTCCTCTTGGATATCAATCAGTTGCAGGACAATACGATGACTGTCCGCGAGAATATCGTCGACAAGCAGCGTCTCATTTCCAATATGATGAAGAGTGACAAGTACCCTGTCGAGCTGGAGCCTCGTTTCAATGTCCTCCTTCAGGATATTTCTTCTCTTATCAACCATTCCAATTTCAGTTTCGAGAGGCTGGAGTATCTCCAGGATACCGTCGTCGGTCTTATCAACTTGGACCAGAACCGCATCATGAAGATTTTCACGCTCATCTCCCTGCTTCTCATGCCGCCGACCCTCGTGGCCAGTTTCTACGGCATGAACGTGGCGTTGCCGCTTTCAGACAAGCCGTGGTCCTGGCTCCTCATCCTCGGCTTCATGCTGCTCTCCCTCGCAGTCATCCTCTACCTCTTCCAGAGGCGGAAAATGCTGTAGTGCCGGGGTGTCGCGTTTCTGCTAAAATCCTCAATTTTTTAATCAAAATTAAAAATCAGTCACGAATCCAATCGAAAAATTCGTCAGAACGTGATAAAAATTAGTCAAAAATCGGTCATATAAAACGTTTATGCGGCATTCTGCGCGGGTTTGAGAGGGAAATTAGTATAATAAGCATCTTCGTCGTACCTTCGATATGTGAACACCAACCACATGTTTCGAAATGGACAGACGTAATTTCATTAAAACTTCAGCGGCATCCTTGGCCGGAATCGCTTTTCTCCGTTTTCCGGAGTTTTCTTATGCCAAATCGCCGAAAGACAAAAGCTATTCCATAGTAATTCTCGGAGACACTCACTTCGATACGGAACCGGCATCTGTTTACCACTCCCATTATAATGAAAAGGTGGAGTGGCTCAACCGTGTCCAGAGGGCGGAGTTCGCCCGCAACGGCGAGATGTGGCGTGAGCGCTGTCCAAGGCTTCTGAAAAGATGCGCATGCCTGGCGGATGAGAATACCAGGATTGCATTGCAGGTAGGTGACCTCATTCAGGGTGATTGCGGAAACGGCGATGTGCACAGGAAGATGCTCGACGATGTCATGAACGCATTCAAGAAGGAATTCGGAGGTCTGCCGTTCGTCACGGTGGAGGGCAATCATGATATCCGTGGAACTGATGCGGAGAAGGTATACCATGAATATATGCCGAAACGCATGACGGAAGAACTCGGCAAGGACATTGAAAAGACTACTTTTTACTTCAACATTGGCCCTGACGCATTCCTGGTATTGGACTTCAACCATCCTGACGATGCTGAAATAGAGAAGATGCTTCATGAAACCAAGGGCGCGCGGCACACTTTCATCATTACCCACGGCCCGGTATTCCCGATGGATGAGCAGAGCTGCAGGTGGTTCTTCCATGGAGGCGAGAACGAAAGAGATACTGCTGCCAGACGTCATTTCCGTGAGGAATTCGCCAAGCGCAAGGCAATCGTGCTGTGCGGACATTCCCATGCTACCACTCTTACTGAATGGAAAGGTGACGGCGGCATCATTACGCAGATGGAAATGAGCAGTGTTTGGGCTAGACCTGAAAGTGCTGAATATAAGGTTGTTGCAGAAGGTCCTGCGGAGTATGGCATCAGGCGGATGTCCATGAAGACGATGCCTGACGGGTCTCCGATAAAGGACGAGAGCGCCCTTTTCGAAGAATATCGTCCCGGAATTACCCGTTATATCCATTCCTATACGCCGGGGTCTTTCAAATTGAATGTCGGTCCAAGGCACATTAGCATTGACTTTTATGCAGGTGATTCGACATTTAAGACCAGAACTTTCGAATTACGATAATAATCCACAAATAATATTAAAATGAGAACACAACAATTTCCGTTCGTCATTCTTTCTTCACTGCTGCTTTTCGGAGCGGTATCTTGTGAGGAAAAGATGATTTTTTCGGTTTCCGACGACCCGGGTTATGTCAAGGACCCTGTTGTCGGCATCCGTGCACTCGACGGTGACAGATGGATTGATGGAGACATCAACCAGGAAGAACGAACTATTGAATTCCAGTTCCACACCGCTGCTTCTCTCGACAATGTCGTTTGCGATGTCGAGCTGAACAAGGATTGGGCACGAATGGTCAGCCCTACGCAGACCAGAATTGCCGCCAATCTCAGAATGGACTACAAGATTACTGTAAATGACGGCGTTGACGATATCGCTTACACGATTTCCGCTTCAATGTACGATCAGGTCAAGGAAGTGAAAGCCAAACTCGGTGACGAAACCATCGACCTTTCATTGGTGGACAACACCTATTCAGGTTCATTCTCTACCGCTTTTCTTGCTTCTGAGGTGAAGGGCGTCGACATCGATCTGGTCCTGAACAAGGATGTAGAGCTGGTGACTGACCCGAACGCCCTTAAAAACATTGACTTTTCTGATGGAAAAGGCGTGGAACTCGTCGTCCTCGACAAGGCTGTGAACCGCAAGAAGGCTTTCACCATCTATGCGAACCCTTCCGACGTGGCCAAGTTCGATGGCAGCTGGACGGAGATTACCAAGTCCTGGAGCAGCCAGTACGGCGTCAATTTCGGCAATGTGCGTCTTTACACGACATCGAATCTTATGGGCAGAGCCGGCAATCCTGCTTATGTCCTCACGATTCCTGCAGGTTATGTCAATATGAAGGTAGCTGAAAAGAGTGTCTTAGGGAATGACAATATCAGAGTCTCCGCTGTCCAGAGGGACAACAGGGATTTCGTGATGTTCCTTCCTGAGGCCGGCCCTGCGGTATGGCATACCGACGGCAGCACTGCCTCATCGGGATGCGAATACTATAGCCCGCTGGCTTATGGTCCTGATGACAAGGGTGTTACCAGAGTCCTCAGAAACGATGGCTTTAGCGGAAGCAACAAGGCTTATGCCCCTGCTATGGGTATCAAGGACGGTAAAGTGAGCATCAAGCCGGCAGCAGCCGTAGACGGAAAGCTCTATTGCTATTCCGGTGCCAATGGCGCAGATCAGACTTCATGGGATGTGGAAAGCGCATTCGGCGGTTATTTCCAGATTTGCAAGGATGGTGAGACGCTCATTTCCGGCGAGGCGGACAAGTTCTATACTCTCTACAATTCTGAATGGCGTCATTTCGACAATATGACCTGCTTCCTTACCCGAGACTGGGGCCAGTCCGTGCCGATTTCCACTTACGACAGGCTTTACACCGGACGTATCGGCGTCGGCTGTACCGCTGATGGCGCACTTGTGATTTTCGTCTCTGAAAAATACGTGAATACCCACAATCAGGGCCAGCATGTCGATAACGGCAAGGACGGCGTAGGCAATGACAAGAAGGGTCTTACCCTCTATGAACTTGCTGCTGTCATGAGCAATCTCGGCTGCAGCGACGCTATGACCGTGGAAGACTACAACTGGTCTTGCGTAGTGCTCCAGGATGGCACGGCCAGAGGAAAGGACCTCTTCTGGACCAACTCAAGATGGTATATCACACATACAAACCCGAACTATGGCGGCATGAAGCCGGAAGGATCCGAGAATGTCAATCTCGTAGTGGCTTGTTTTAAGTAGAATGCAATGAAAAAATTCAGATACATATTGACGATGCTGCTGGCAATGTTCGTGACTTGCAGCGCATTCGCACAGAATCGCCAGATCAGCGGTACTGTGAAAGATTCCAACGGGGAGCCTGTCATAGGTGCGGCAGTTCTCGTCCCGAATACTACCAACGGAACGTCCACCGATGTCGACGGCCGTTTCACCCTCTCCGTTCCGGAGAATACATTGTCTCTGGAAGTCAGTGCAATCGGCTATGCGTCAAGCACTGTCACTCTCGGAACCGCTTCTGATTATTCAATCGTGCTCCGCGAAGACACCACTTTCCTCGACGAGGTCGTGGTGGTCGGCTACGGCGTCCAGAAGAAGATCAATGTCACCGGCAGCGTCTCATCCGTAAGTTTCGATTCGGAGAGCATCAAATCGCGTCCGATGTTCAACGCTTCCCAGGCGCTTTCCGGAACAATGCCGGGCCTCCAGGTGATGCAGGGCTCCGGTAATCCGTACGAGGAGGATTTCTCAATGCTCGTCCGCGGTACCGGTACGCTCAACTCGTCTGGTCCGCTCGTCCTCGTGGACGGTATGGAACAGGGCCTGGGCAATGTCAATCCTTCCGATATCGCTTCCATCAATGTCCTCAAGGATGCCGCTTCCTGCGCAATCTATGGTAACAGGGGAGCGAACGGTGTCATCCTCATCACCACGAAGAACGGTTCTTCTGCTGACGGCAAATGCGAAGTGAGCTATGACTTGACGCTTTCTTACAACCAGCCGTTCAAGATTATCCACACGGTATCGGACATGGCAAGCTACATGCGTCTCTACAATGAGTCATGCACCAATATCGGCGGTATCGCGCAGTTCTCGCAGAACGTCATTGACCAGTGGGTTGCGGCAAGCAAAGACCCATGGGGACGCGCAGAGTCAGGCTATTACAATTATATGGCATATCCGAACACTGACTGGTGGGACGTCATCTATCAGAACAAGATAATGCAGAAACATGCGATTTCTGCCAGCGGCAAGGTGAAGACAATGGGATATAATGTATCATTGTCCTACATTGACAACCCTGGTATCATTGACAATACCGGTTACAAACGCTATTTCGGCAGGGTGAACGTTTACGGGCAGGTGACGGACTGGCTGAAGATCGGCGCGCGTATCTGGGGCTACCATACGGACCAGGACAACAGCAATGTCGGTTCGCTCACATCTCTCAACACGCAGAAGATGACTCCGGACATTTATCCGTATTCGAAGTCTCTCGACCTCTACGGCGGTCCTCAGGCTTATGGCCAGGACCCTCAGGCACACAACCCTCTCGTGGATATGAATTCTACCAGAGGCTATACGAAGAATACCCAGATTTTCACTGACTGGTATGCCAACATCAAGTTCCTCAAGTATTTCAATTGGAATACTGATGTATATTACAAGGATTACCGTCAGGAGGAACAGAGGATTGATACCGGTATCGGCAAATATGATTTCCAGAATGATTCTTATGTAATCGCCCCTGCCGACCCTTCAGAGCTTTACTCCTATATGTACAACAAGAGGGAGAACTTCGTAAAGGTTTCCAGTGTGCTCAATTATAACCAGACCATCAAGAAGCATGATATCGCAGCAATGTTCGGTTATGAGATAAGCCATTTCCAATACCGTGATTTCAGTGCCTACAAACGTGGATTGCAGGATGCATCCGTGGGTGACCTCAATGCTGTGGCAAACCCTTATTCTGCAAATGGTTACGGTACGGAGTACGCTTCCCGTTCATACTTTGGAAGAGTTAATTATGCATTCGCAGGAAAGTACCTTTTCGAAGCGAATCTCCGTGCTGACGCTTCTTCACGTTTCGCTCCGGAATACAGATGGGGTTTCTTCCCTTCAGTATCAGCAGGATGGCGTATGAGTGAGGAATCATGGCTCAAGAATGCACACATTTTCGACAACCTGAAGGTACGCGCTTCATGGGGCCGTCTGGGAAACAACTCCATCGGGAACTACGACTGGCAGTCGACATACGGCACTACCAAATATGTGTTCGGTACTGATGATATAACCAATGGTATATCAATTACTTCCATCAAGAACTACGCCCTTACATGGGAGACGACTTCCGTTACTGACTTCGGTGTGGATTTCGGTGTCCTGAACAACAGGCTCACAGGTACGGTGGATTACTACAACAAGGTAACCGACGGTATTCTCTACACACCATCCATGTATATGGTCATGGGTAATGCCAGTGCACCTAGACAGAACATCGCTTCCGTGACCAACCGCGGTTTCGAAGCTGAGCTCGGTTGGAAAGACAGCGTAGGCAAATTCTACTATAGCATCAGCGGCAACGTTACTTATAACAAGAACAGGGTGAGCCATTACAAGGGCAAGCTCAAGCAGGGCTGGGAAGTCGACGGCGACGGCAACCGCGTATGGAAAACCAATATCGGAGATGTCTCCACCGGCGGTTCCACGAGAGTAGTAGAGGGCCACATGATCAATGAATTCTATATGATGGACCCTTACAAGGGCTCGGGCAAATATTGGAATGCGGACGGTACACCTGACATCAACGGCGGTCCTGTCGACGGTATGATCCGTACGACCGACGATATGGCATGGGTTCGCGCCATGATGGATGCCGGCTATACGTTCTATCCTCAGCAGGGCATCGGCAAGCAGAAGATCTGGTATGGTGAATATATCTATGCCGACGCCAACGGCGACGGGCTCTACGGAAACTCTTATGATGCTGTGTTCCAGAATGTTTCGACAACGCCTAAGGTGAACTATGGTATACAGTTCTCCGCCGGATGGAATGGTATCGACTTCTCCATGAGCTGGGCAGGTGCAGCCGGATTCTCGGTCTACTATTACAGGCAGGCAAGCAACTCGTCCAACACGATTTACGGTTATGCGATTCCTAAGTCTGTAGCGAAGGACCACTATTTCTTCGATCCGAAGAATCCTGATGACCCTCGTACCAATATCAATTCCAAGCAGCCGCGTCTCGTGAACTTGACTTCATGTCAGTCCGATGCCACTTCATCATTGCACCTTTGCAAGGGCGACTACTTGAAACTCAAGAACTTTACTCTGGGTTACACATTTCCTGAAAAGCTTACGAGCAAGATCAAGCTTCAGAAGATCAGAGTGTATGTAAGCGGTGAGAACCTGTTCGCAATCACGAGCTTCCCGGGAATGGACCCGGAAATGCGTTCGACAGCAGGCTATTCTACAATGCGCCAGTTTGCGGGCGGTTTGAACCTTACCTTCTAATTTGTTGAAATGATGAAAAAGTTAATTATAACAGCTGCGTTTGCTGCCATGGTTTTGGCTTCCTGCCAGACTCTCGACTTCGAGAGCTCATATCAGGTCGGATCCAGCAACGTCTGGAACAAGGCGACCCTTGCCCGTCAGGCGGTGAACGGTATTTATAACGAATTTTATGTGAGAGCCAGCAATACCGACAGTGAGGATAACTGGAGAGTGATGTTTGAAGCATATTCCTCCGTGATGGACACTGACAAGAACTGGTATGAGAACCAGAAAGTGTGCTACGGTGACGGAACTCCGGCCAGCGGAACCTTCGCGGAGATGTACAGATACTATTACACGTTCATTTTCCGTGCGAACGATGTAATCAGCCACATCGACAAGGTGCCTGACATGACAAGCGAAGAAAAGGCGAAGCTCAAGGCCGAGGCCAAGTTCTTCCGCGCCTACGGATATTATAACCTCAATGTCCTCTATCGTGGAGTGCCTCTCTATATGGAATACATTGAAAATGCTACGAATGCGAACCGTCCGCGCTCGACGGAGCAGCAGGTTTGGGATGCCATCATCGGTGATTTGACGGATTGCGTCAATGAAGAGCATCTTCCGGACCGCTACAAGGCCGGTTCGTCGGACTACGGTCACGTGAGCAGAGCGGTCGCCCTTGCCTACAGGGGACAGATGTATCAGTTCCTCGCTGCACGTGGAGAGGGTGACAAGAAAACGTATTGGGAGCTGGCCCTCAAGGACTTCGAGGCTCTCGAACCGATGGGATTCGCTCTCTATCAGGGCGCCGGCAATGACAGTTTCAAACAGCTTCTCAAACCGGCCAACGAGCAGTGCGACGAGATGATTTTCTCCATCCGCATGACACAGCAGCCAGGTATGGGTAACTCCCGTGCGGTGCTTTTCGGAAACCGTTGTACTGGTGTGACAAGCGGTGCCTGGAACAACTACCTGCCTAACCCTGCCTTCGTGGAATCTTTCGAGAATGCTGACGGAAGCAAGTTCAATTGGGATGATTACTGCCCTGGCTGGAGCGAAATGACTCCTGAACAGCGTTCCGTATTCTTCCTCCGCAACGATATGACGGATGGCGAAAAAGCCAATATGGCTTCATACGGTGCCGATATGAGCAAGTACCAGCAGTATTCCAACGAGACTCGTATCAAGGCTGCGTACGATAACCGTGACCCTCGTCTGAAGATGTCCATAATCACTCCGTATTCAGAGTATTACGGCGGTATCGCAGGCGTGCCTTATACATTTACACTCAGATGGCCATACCGTACAGACGGCGCATCTTCCCGTGACATCCGTACTGATACCAATTCGATGTTCTACTATCTCTGGAGAAAATATGTGCCGGAAGGCATTGAAAATACTCTTCGCTGGGTCTATGAGGAGGACAATATCCTCTGCCGTTATGCTGAGATTCTTCTCCGTAGGGCAGAGTGCCTGAATGAGCTGGGCCGCACTGACGAGGCCGTGACACTGGTGAATAAGGTTCGTGGCCGTGCAAAGCATATTCTTCTCAATACCAATGAGTTTACGAAGGTGAAAGACCAGGCCGACATGCGCGAACGTATCCGCAATGAGTTCTATTGGGAACTTGCCGGTGAGGACAGCATGTATTTCAATGAGCTCCGTTGGGGAGTGTGGCTGGACAGGAAGTTCCGTGACCGTTCATCCGGTCAGACGGGTGAGATGAATACCAACGGCCTTATGCAGATCTGGGGAACCAGAACTTATACTTGGTATGCTCTCGGAAATTATGTGGAGACTTGGCCGATTCCTGCAAAGGAGCGTGAGATGAACTCAAGTCTTACCCAGAACGATGGTTGGAGAGACTAATTAAAATGTCAATCAAAATGAAAAAATTCTTATATACAATTTCAATGCTCGCCGCTCTTGTGGCACTTTCATCTTGCGAGGAAAAAGTTGTTGACGAGCGCCCTATAAAACCTGATACGGGAGCGGGCGACGGGTATTTTACCACCTCATATCTTAACCCGGTAATCAGAAACAATGCTCCTGACCCGTCGGTTTTCGACGATCGTGAGAGAACGGGATATTTCTATGCCTACAGTACACAGAACGGTACGAGCGGTACCTCGGACGTGGTCTACATGCCTGTTTACAGGTCTGTCGACATGGTGAACTGGGAACTTGTGGGCAATGCTTTCGGCGGTATGGAAAGACCTCAGTGGGTCCCTGATACCAGAATCTGGGCCCCGGATATCGAATACATTGACGGACGCTATTGTCTCTACTATGCTGAAGGACATTGGGATGACCCTAAGAGGAGTGCCTGCGGTGTGGCTGTTTCCGACAGCCCTACCGGGCCTTTCAAGTGGACCGGCCTGAAGGATATCAATCCGCTGGCAGATGAAAACGGCAAGCTGGTGGACTATGCGTCTACCGGTGTGTCGAACTCCATTGACCCGGATATCATCCGCGATGAAATTACCGGCGAACTCTATCTTTTCTGGGGCAGTTTCGGAAGTGATTCCGGAATCTGGGCCATCCAGCTTACTGATGACGGTCTTGCGATTGCCCCGGGCGCGAAGAAGACTTTCATCGCTTATGAAATCGAGGGAACCTATATGCATTACAAGAACGGTTATTACTACTGCTTCGGTTCCAAGGGTTCTTGCTGTGAGGGTGCCAATAGTACCTACCATGTCGTAGTGGGCCGCTCGAAGAACATTCTCGGACCTTACGAGGGTAAGGACGGCAAGCTCATGTCTACCAGGAACAATGCTTTCGACAATGATAACAATACGATTCTGAGAAGTCCTGTTTCAGGTTATTTCGCCGGAACGGGCCACAATGCCGGTATCGTTACTGATGACAAGGGCAAGGACTGGATGTGCTACCATAACTATTGGGCAGGCAACCAGTACAACGGACGTTGCATGTCAATGGATGAAATCGTATGGGGCGACGGCTGGCCGTCTACCAAGACAGGTTATCCGTCAGAGAACAAGGTTGCAGGTCCTACATGGAAGAAAGTCGCTGATTCCAAGGCTGTTGCCGCACCGGTGGACAATTCCGGCTCCAAGTCTCTGGTCGAGACAGGTGATTCCTGCGGTTGCCGGAATACGTGGAAATACTCTACGGAGAATAAGAATAACTATGAAATCAAGATGATGTATGAATAGGATTATGAAAGTGTCAGCATCGTTGCTGACGGCAGTTTCGCTGGTTGCCTGTGTCAAGGAGGTCTCAGCTCCTGTTCCGAACAAGCGTCCTGAAGTGGAGGTCAAGTTGGATACGGTCCTGGTGGAGACCACGTTCAAGGCGAAACTTGGAGCATCGCTTTCTTCCGTATGGAATGGTGATGTGTCGATATATGACAATGTCGCAAAGCATGAGGCCAATGTCTTCAAGACGACTTCTTCGGATGGCGTTTCCGCGGTTCTTTCAGGTCAGTCCTATGATCCGAGCGACATGTATTACGCATTGTATCCGTCTGCCGCTTTCGAGTCTTTCTCCGAAGGCCATGCGGTCCGCACGGTTCCTGCGGAGCAGAAGGTCTGCCGTACCGATGAGGGTGAGGCGCTTCCTGTTACTCCGCAAGTGGCTTTCGCCCAGGCACTTGAGACGTCTCTGGCTTTCCACCCGGTAGCTTCATACCTGAAGTTCAACATGGCCGCAGAGGATGTGAAGTCATTGAAACTTACAAGTCTTGACGACAAGGTCATTGCCGGAGCTTCTTCCGTGGACGTGTTCAGCAGGGATGTTGTCGGCAACGGCAGCGAGAAGGTCATTGTCATGACTCCGCCGGAAGGCGAAATCTTTGCTCTCGGCACCTATGTCGTGGAGGTTCTTCCGGGTACCTACGACGGCGGCTTCAAGGTGGAACTGGCCTTCGAGGGTGACTTGACCTTCACCAACACCTTCGCATCGGGTTTTGTGGTCAATCCGGGAGAGGTTGTCGAGCTCGGCAGCGTGTTCAGTCCTAAAGTTACTGCGCCGGTTCTGAAAGAGACGGTTACGGCCTTCACTGATGCGCATCTTTCTTGGGACACCATCGAGAGTGCCGACGGCTATAAGGTTTATGTCAATGGCGTACTTGCCGGTGATGTCAAGGAATGCAGCTACACGGCCAAGGAACTTCCGCAAGGCGCTGAATGCAGTTTGAAAGTTGAGGCTTACAATGATTATTCATCTGCTTCTTCAACCGTGGAAGTGAAGACCAAGGGCTTGCGCAAGAATGATGTCAGCACCGGTACCACATTCCTCTGCATTGACTGGGATGCCGTCTGCAGGACCAGAAATGATGGTTATGAGCAGGCTTACCAGGTAAAGATATTCGAGGATGAGGCCTGCACCAAGTTGGTTTATGACTTTGTGCCTTATGACGGACAAAAGCTCCCGTATCTATGCTTCGGCAATAGTTCATACTTCGGTCATACGTCCCAGCTTCAGGACGGAATAGAGTGTGTGAATTACCTGACTCCTACCAGAGTGTCGATCGGTGGACTTTATCCTGCGACTACTTACTACGTGCGCGTAAGGACACTCAAGTCGATATCCATGAAGAATGGGTTGGGTAAGGCTAACGTGACATTGACCAATGCCTTCGGCACATCAGAATGGTCGCAGCCTGTCGCCATGGCTACTGACAATGAGAGAACTTTGGATGAAAGAACCGTGTTCTATACCGGTTTCAATGATTTCTGCGTACAGTCAGACTACAAGGCATGGGCGCCTGGCGCTGTTCCTGCCGGCAGCATCGCAGGTACGGCTCTTGGCGGATGTTGGATTCCATGGAATCATCCTAATCGCAACAAGTCCATCGGTTTTGCCTTCTATCCTCACGGAGAAGGTCAGCACCAGACCAACACTTGGAATTTTACGACTGACGGCAAGCATGTGGACGGTACGTCAGGTAATGTTACAGGCGGTTATCTGGTGGGACGTGCCAAAGGCTCTGTAAATGCGATTACAGGTGATGTGGCAGGCTGGATTTTCGGCCGCTGGTCACGTCCTTTCATGGGAATGGTAGGTCTGGACGGCGCACCTACGATAGTCAGCACTCCGGCGATTCCTGCCGGCAGAGTTGATGAGGCCGGTTCGGAATGCACGATTTCCTTCTCTGCAGTTGCACGTGTCCGTCCTCAGGACAATTACTCCGGCACGCTTCAGGTCAATGTATGGCGTGCGGAAAGCAAGAAATGGGAGACTATTGGAATAGTCTCGTCCGATGCTTTGCTTCCGTACACTCCAGGGGCTTCTGTATCTGAATACAAATGCGATTTCACCGGGCATGTACATATATTCAAGACGATACTCAAGCCTGGTGATGCGGTTGAACTTCGCTCGACCAAGGCCGGAATAATCCTCGTGGATGATTTTACTGTGATCAGAGGAAACAATATTGACGGTGTCTCCAGGGGAGATGTCAACTGGTAGATTGTCCTGTTAAAAAATGATGGAAATGAATAAACGAATAACAAATATTTTGGGCGTTGCGGCATTGATGCTGAGCGCATTATCCTGCAGTCGTGAAATCGGGCCTGTTGAAAACAACCGGCCTGATTCCGAAGCCCTTGTTTTCAAGTGCTCGATGGTGGAGACGAAAACTGTCTATGACGGCGGTACTACGGTTTCCTGGAGCAAAGGTGATGTCGTGAAGGTTTTCGATGCCTCCGGTGCAAGCGATTCCTTTACCATTGACGAGAGATGTGATGATTTCGAATTCGCCACCAAGAAATTGGGCGCAGGTCCTTATTATTCCATAGCCGGCCCGAAAGGCGTGGTCGATGCCGTGGCTTTCAATTCCGGTGAAAAGCAGATGAATTTCCCGATGGGAAGCAGTTTCGACGGCAGCTTCGCCTCATCAGACATTCTGGTCAGTATGACTTCCGACACGGAACTCCGCTATCATCATGTTCTCGGTTTCATCGAGTTTGAACTGGCCAGGGCAAGGAAAGTCGAATTTGCCGGAACCGGCGTTTGCGCCGAGTCTATTAGTCTCACTTTTGATGCAGAAGGCAAGTGGTCGATGAAGAGCGTGAATCCTTCGGACAAGATCACTGTAAATGCATCCAAAAGCGGTACGTACTATATTCCTGTCATTCCGCAGACTTTCGAGAAAGGATTCTCGTTCAAGACTATTGATGCCAATGATGTCGTAGTCGAAAAGTCTACAGCCAAGTCGAATACGGTTCAGGCCGGACAGGTTCTTGCGGCCGGTCGCCTGGGTCCTGAATATGAGGTGGATGATGACGGACGTGCTACTGTGAAGACTTCAGAGCAGGGCTATCTGGAGGTGTATTTTGCAAACAAGAAGAACAGTAGGTGCGTGATTCTCTATCCTGGCGGCGGCTATGCGGTGCATCATGCCGGAGGTATTGCCAGCATAATCGAGGATTTCCGCGGCTCTGACGTTACCCTTATCGTGGACTACTTCACTCTTCCGAACAAGGGTTTGCTCCGTGACCGTGCTCTTGAGGATGCCAATGCTGCGCTTGACTTGGCTTGGAAGAACAAGGCTTTGTGGGGTGGATATGAGAAGGTAGGTCTTATCGGCAATTCGGCAGGAGGACATCTCGCAGGATATATCGGGCAGACGCGGCATGATGACGTTGATTTCCAGATACTTATCTATCCTGTCGTAACGCTTGCTCCAGGCAAGACCCATGAGGGCACCTTGCTTTACTGGCTCGGCAGTGATCCTTCGCAAGAGGAGATTGACAAGTATTGCAATGAAAAGCATGTGTCGCTCCAGACGCCTCCGACCTATGTTTCCTACAGTACCGGAGACACGACTGTCCCTCAGGAGTACAACGGCAAGGCAATGGGTGATGCGCTCCGTGCCATTAACCACCCTAATTTTGAGGTGCACGTTTATAACGATAACTCTCACGCCACCGGCAATTGGCCTGACTGGCCAGAAGCTCTATTCAAATGGCTTGACAAACTGGACAAATAGATCATGCTGTGTAGCAACGAAAGTCCCGGCGGGGCGCGGCCACGGGGCGACATTAACATCACTATGATTACCTCCGGAGCAAGTTGTCAGGACGCGGCCACGGTGTGTTTTGTAACTGGCTGATAGTCAGATAGTATTTTAACAATAGCGTGGAAACGCAGGCTTTTTATGGCCACGTTTCCACGCTCTGTTTTATAACTCATTGAAAATCAATGTCCCCAGAAACGTAGTGTGGCCGCGTCCCGCCGAACCTGCTGGGGACTGAAAGGTTTATCGGCACGAGGACTGTCAAGACCTGCCCTTACCGGAAAGTATATCTCAGACCGAAACTCAAACTGAAATCAGTGGGCTTGTCAGAATAAATGGTGCGCACCTTGGAATTATTGCTGAAATGGTGGCTGACACCCGGCTCCATGTAGAGACCCAGCTGCGGCAAGATATTTACCTGAATGCCGGCGGCACCATTTACTGACCACTGCAATCCTTTCTGCTTCAGGGTTGTAGACGAAGAACCATGATACTTGCCGTCAAGATACTCATCAGTCTTCAATGAACCCCTGACGCATTTTTCCATGAGACCGCCGACAGTTACATATGCATTGAAATACCTGGAAGAGAAGATGTTGAACGAAAGATTCAGCGGAATGCCGAGATAATGCATGCTCTGCACGGATTTGCTCCACCCGCTCACGGCACCCTCCTTACCTGTCTTCAAATCAGACGACAAGAACGAATAAGTGAGGCCGGACTCGATGCCGAGAAATTTATTGAAATCGTATCTGATTGATGCTCCAATTTTTACAGGCATCTTGTGCGAATACTCCGTAGTTACCTCCGGCTGGTTGTAGACGATGACGCCGGCCGCGCTCTCCACCCTTCGGTCTACCCAGTCCGCACTCGACACGCCGCAATCCAACGGGTTCGCCCCTAGCGCAGCCGCAGTCGGTCTGCTGCTCAATGAAGATGCTGAACCGGAACCGTTTACGGACAATCCTGCCGCGAGCTTGCCGCCACGTTTTGTCCTCTGCAACTCAGGCTCCGCCAACACCCACTTCCACGCATCGGCGAATCTGCCGCCGTCATCATCCGGCTCAATGTCCTCTTCCGTGTCAGGCTCAATGTTGCCCTCAATTTCATTCTTTTCGCTGGTCTCAGCTGTCACCCCGACAACCTCACCAAACGGCTCCCCGGCAACCTCATCGGACGGCTTATCGGAAAAATCTCCAGACACCGCCGCGCCACGGAAATCCCTCACCTCAGTCTCCACATAATGCCTCGCCTGACTGACCTCGGGAACACTCGTAATATCATTGTCCTGAACAACTTGCGCCGAAACGACAGGCTCCTGCCCGACCTTCACCGCCTCTGCCGTCATTGTTGCCGGAACATCCTCTTTCGCATTGAAAATAAGCATTGCACCGAACAATGCCGCCGCTGCGATTGCGGAACTGGCGAGAAGCCACGATGGAACTGCGCGGCGCTTGTTTCCGGTGAGACCGGCCGCAGCACTGATGCCCGCCCACACGCTGTCCGAAGGCTGCTCCGTGTAGCCCTCCATCTTGTCTTTCAGTTTATTTGTCCAATCCATCATTGGTGCTGCTTTACATAATCATTGATTTTCTTCGCCAGAATCTTTCTGGCCCTGTGGAACTGGGAAGCGGAAGTGCTTTCCGTGATGCCCAGCAGGTCCGCTATTTCCTTGTGCGGTTTTTCCTCGAAAACCACCAGGTTGAATATTGTGCGGTAACCGTCCGGGAGTTCCTGTATCATCTTCTGTATCACCTCCGGAGGAACCGACTCCACTTCCGGATCATCGTCTTCGTCCGTCATGTCAGGAAGCCGGTCCCCGTAATCTATGAAACTGCTCTTTTTCTGCTTCCGGAGATATTGCAACGCCTCATTTACAGTGATTCTGCTCATCCATGCCTTCAGGGAACCATTGCCCTTCCACGTGAAAGAACCTATTGAAGAAAGTATCTTGAGGAAACTGTCCTGGAGAACATCCTCAGCGGCGGCATGGTCGGCTATGTATCTGGAACACAACGCCAAAAGATACCCGGACGACTCATCGTACAGCTTCTTTACAGCTGCATTGCTGCCATTCCGGATATCCTCTGCAATCTGCTTTTCAGAATATTTGCCGAGTCCAAACAATTTCATGCCCCATCACGCTGCAATTCTTCTGCCAGAAATTATTTGCCGTCTCCGGGGCGGGTCTTGTAATTGAACTCGATGGTCTTGGTCTTGCCTGAAGGAGCATTGTACCTGACTTTCAGCTTCACTGTCTTACCCTCAGTATCAGGAAGTTGGTTCAATCTGAAAGCGACGTATGCCTCTGTCGGAATCTCCTTGATGTCGCCATGGTCGTTGTGCCTGAACTCTACCAGATATGGGTCGGACGGGTCTACGCCTGTGACCAGATTCACCTCGTGCTTAATGTAATTGAACCTGCTCCACAATGCCCTGAATCTCAATGTCAGATAGCCGTCCTCGCATACGGTAGGGAAGGCGTCAATGATTTCCACCGGATCGCTGCCATATTTCTCGGCATCTTTCTCCGCGCCCTCTGAAGCTACAGTCTGTTTGGTAAGCAATGCCTTGAGCCAGAGAACGTTGCCGATCTGCACTCCATTGGACTCGCTTTCCAACTTATAGTTCGTGAATGCACGTACTTCCTTGTCACCATACGGTGATTTGGTCATGTTGGAAGGATAAATAACGGTGTTGTCATCCAATTGAAGATAAAACTTGTCGCCGTCCGGCTTGACCGTAACTACGGCGTTCGGTATCAAATCTTCGTATGAAAATCCGTCATCCTTCGTGCATGACTGCATTGATACTGCTGCGACCAATACTGCAGCAATGATAATTCTACTTGTTTTCATATCGTTTATTTTTAATTTCCATATTATAAATGCAGTCTGGCGAAAACATTGCATTATGCCATGCGAAAAAAAATTCGTAATTTTACATGTTTTTGGTAATTGGACATAATTATGAATAAAAAGAATATTGCGTTATCATTTGCCGCTGCCCTTTTATCTGCGACATCTCTCTGCGCAGCAGGCGGGACGAATGCGGTTTCAGGCAATGTCCCTGAGGCGTATGAGATTTCACAGACGAAAAAGTCACAGCTGAAATATGCCAGGGAACTGCTTGAGCATGGCATGTATGCCGAAGCGCGGAAAATCTTCTCGGAGTATCCTGCCGATCCTGTCGCGGGCGGTTATGCGCTCATGTGCGATGTCAAGATGAAATCCAACGGCTATGAGACCAAACTCGCGAAATATATTTCAATGTTTCCCTATTCCGGACTCGTTCCGCAGCTCCGATATGAATATGCATTGAACCTCTTCGATGAAGCCGACTATAAAGCTGCTTCGGCGGAATTTGCATCTGTCAATCTTTCAGGACTTTACAGGACCCAGCTTGCGGCATACACATTCAAGAAGGCATACTCGGATTTCGAGATCGGCCATGAAGAAGCCGCATTGCAGGGCTTTATGAAAGTGTCCGGAATGAAGAAAAACGACTACCAGGCACCGGCCGCTTATTCCATTGCATATATATGGTACGAATGGGAGAATTTCAGCGAAGCCATGAATTGGTTCGAAAAGTCTGAAAAGGACCCTCGTTTTGCCGACGTCTCTTCCTATTATATAATGGAGTGCCGTTTCATGAACAAGGACTACCGTTATGTTACCGACAATGCTGCCAAGATGTATGCTTCCGTGCCGGAAGAACGTCGTCCGCACCTTGCCCGCATAATCTCGGAATCCTATCTGGTACAGGGAGATGCGGAATCCGCGAAGAAGTACTATGACAGGACCGACGTGGTAGCGGGAAAGACCAGGAAGGACTATTTCTATGCGGGCTCATTGTTGTATGCATTGGAAGATTTCAAGGGCGCCGTCGACAATTACAGCCTCATGACCGACCGCACCGACTCTCTCGGCCAAATCGCCAACTACCAGATGGGTTACAGCTACATACAGACCAAGAACAAGGTTGCGGCAATGCAGGCCTTCAAGGATGCCTCAGCCGGCAGCTATGACAAAGCAATTCGGGAAGATGCGTATTTCAATTACGCCAAACTGGCATTTGACCTGAACAATGACCCGTCCGTGTTCGACAGCTACATCAGCACATATCCGAGCAAGGCTAAAGGTGACAAGATTTACAGCTATATCGCTCTTGCAGCATTGTATAACCATGATTATGCCGGTGCTGTAGAAGCTTACGACAAGATAGACGTCCTGGATGAGGACATGAAGAACAACTACATCAAGGCCAACTATTTGCGTGCTGACCAGCTCATTGAAGCAGGCTCATATCGGAAGGCGGTGCCGTGCCTGAAGGCGGCTGCGTATTATTCCGACAAGCGTTCGGTCTTCAACCAGCTCTCCCGTTACTGGCTCGCCGAAAGCTTATACAGGTCCGACGACTATGCCGGAGCGGCAGAAGGATACAAGGTATTGTACAATGCATCAGCACTTTACGGCCGTCAGGAAGGCGGACTTCTCCCTTATGACGTGGCATATTGCTACTATAAGTCGGGAGATTATGCGAGTGCGGAGAAATGGTTCGACATCTATCTTCAATCCGGAGACAAGAAAGGACGCAGGGACGCATTGACCAGAAAAGGAGATACCTATTTCATCCGCAAGGACTATCCTGCGGCGATCAAGTCTTACGAAACCGTCATCGCGGAATATCCTCAGCTGGATGACCTTTATCCATATTACCAGGCCGGACTCTCTTATGCATTGACAGACAAGCAGAAAGAAGAAGCGGAGCTGCTTGCGGCGACATTGTCGGCGCCGGTTTCGGCCGCATTCTGGTGCGAGACGGAATATGAACTCGGACGCGCTTACATGCATATTGGCAGCAATGCGCAGGCCTCGCAGGTTTTCGCGCGTATCGCAGATGAAGGCCGCGACTCGACTTACCGCGCCCGCGCGCTTATCGGCCTGGGCATGATTTCGGCCAATGAATCCCAATACGACCAGGCATTGGGCTACTATAAGAAAGTGGTTTCAGAGATGCCGACTTCGGAGTATTCGGAGGATGCCCTGCGTGCCATCGAGGCCATTTACCAGACACGGCAGGAGCCGGAACAATATTTCGCTTACCTCAAGACATTGTCCGGCAAACAGGCGTCTGAAGAGGATAGGGAAAGCATTTTCTTCAATGCCGCCGAGCAGATTTTCCTGGCGGAGAACTATCAGAAAGCCATTACCTCGTTGCAGGCATACATTGACGAATATCCTCAGGGTACTGATGTGAACCTGGCGGAATTCTATATGGCTGAATCATATAAGAACATCGGAAAGAAGGAGCAGGCATGTGACTGGTACAGGAAAGTGATTGAAAGCGGCGAGGGCTCTTTCGTCGAGGCTTCCTCGCTGAATTTCGCGAAGCTGTCATATAGCCTGGAGCGTTACAAGGACGCGTATGCAGGGTATGAATCGCTGCTTGCCAATGCCAAGATCGAGAAAAACAAGCATACTGCCATCGTCGGAATGATGAATTCCGCATATTCGGGAAAAGACTGGCAGTCAGCCATTTCCAGTGCTGCGCAGGTGGCAGCCGACAATCGCAGCGACAAGGATGACGTCCGCAGGGCCAAATATGTGGAAGCCAAGTCATTGCTTGCCACGAGCCAGCGTGAGAAGGCATTCACGATGCTCAAGTCACTTTCCTCTGAAACTGCTACGCCGGAGGGCGCCGAGGCTGCATACCTCATAATCCAGGACAGCTATGACCGGGGCAAGTTCGAGGAAGTGGAGACATTGGTATATAAACTCTCGGATTCCGGTACGAACCAGACATATTGGCTTGCGAAGGCGTTCATTGCGCTTGGTGACTCATTCGCCGAGAGGGGCGAGATGAAGCAGGCGAAGGCCACATTCGAGAGCATCCGCGACGGCTACACTCCGGAAGGAAAGGCTGACGAGGTTCTTGACAATGTGAACATGCGTCTGCGCAAAATCGAGGAAAGGGGAGAGTAATTTATTCTGAATCAATATGAAAAAGATATATCTTTCAGCAGTATTTTTCATTGCGTTGTCGGCCGGGGCACAGAACCTTAATCCGACAGTTTCGGTAACCAGGGATTACGAGGGAAAACTTATGGAGGTGCACAAGCCGTCCATGGCCATGTTCGTGCCGGATTCCCTGCACAGATTCGATCTGGATTTCGATTATTCCGTTTTCGCGAATCCGTACAAGGGAGCATACGATTTCAAGCCGTACGTGCTGGAAATGCGTCCAGATGCAGAACCATATTCAGGCAGGAAACTGTATCTGAAGGCTGGTGCGGGATATCAGCTCAGGCCAATGCTGGACTTCGTGTGGGAGCCGCAGCTGAAAACGCCGAAATTCAAGATGGACGTTTATGCGTCGCATCATTCGTATATCGGTGATTATAAGAACATTGAGCTGAATTCTGACAATAAGCTCGTGAGTATGGGCAATGCCGGTAATGGTTATGATATGTATTCCAATGCCGGAATAAACGGGCAGGCGGACTTGAATAAGGCGAAGTTGTCTTTCGATGCTGGCTATGTAGGGATTCATACGAAATTCGGAGGCAATGCGACCGGTTACAATGCTGCTGAAGCAGGCTTTCGTGCAAAGTCGGAGAATGATGCCGATACCTATTTCTATTACGATGTGGACTTTAGGTATCATGGTGCAAATCAGGGTATTGGCGATGGCGTTGCTGCGGGAGGCCGCTCGTTGAGAATGAATGACATAGACTTAAATGTGACTTTGGGGCCTGTGATGCATCAATATCATAGCATCGTGGCGGATTTCGGCGTGGGGCTGTCGTATTACCGCGGGGCGTTGGCGACCGATGTGGGGACGGCTTACATTACTCCGAAATATGTGCTGAACAAGAACCGCTGGCGCCTACATGCCGGACCGAAATTCAGTTTCAATATCAGTGACAGGGATGGTGCGGATGCGCTCAATACCAATAAAGGTATTCTCATTTATCCGGATGTCTATATCGGATTCGAGGCGGTACGGAACTATATGAACCTGTATTTCAAGGCTGAGGGCGGCAATTACAGGAATCCGTACAAGGACATGAAGGAGAAGTTTCATTTCATGCTTCCGTATTCCAAGATGTCCAATAATTCAGTGATGCAGGCTGATTTCGCGCTCGGTTTCAACGGCAATATCTGCAGCCGTTTCCGTTATGATGTCCGTGCCGGTTTCAGAAGTTTCGAGGCTATGCCGTTCGATGTCGTGCTGGGAGATACGTCTTATAGCCCACATCAGTATTCGACTTGGTGGGATTATTATGACGGTACTGCCGTGTACTCGGAAATCCGACTTCAGTGGGAGTCGAAGGACTTCGTCCTGGATTCCAGATTCAGTGTCAATGATACCAGATTGAAGAATCGTAAAAATGTGGATTATCTGTGTTTCGAGCCGGCAAAATTCAGTGGATCCGTTTCCGGAAAATATAATTGGAAGAAGAGGATTTTCGCCGGTATTTCGGCGGAGTTCGCTTCAAAGCGTGACGGAAGAATGACGCTGATATATAAAGATGCTGCCGGTATGCCCGATATTACTTTCTCTGCTGCGCGCATACCCGGCTGGATGAATCTCGGCGTTTATGCGGAGTTCGCATTTACCAGAAAATTGTCGTTCTGGCTTCGCGGTGACAACTTGCTCAATGCAGATATCCAACGCGTTCCGCTATATACCGAAGGCGGAATCGGCGCCACCGTCGGAATTTGCCTGAATCTATAATTTTTACTATATTTGTAGGCTTATATTTAGCTCCGGCAAGTACCAAACTTGCGTAAATTGAGAGATAACAATTAAATTTTTTAGGATGGAAGAGAATGATAAGATGCGCGAAGCCGAAGAACAGTATTCGGCGGGCAGTATCCAGGTCCTTGAAGGACTTGAGGCTGTAAGGAAAAGGCCATCAATGTATATTGGAGACGTCGGCGTGCGAGGTCTTCATCATCTTGTATATGAGGTCGTTGACAACAGTATCGACGAGGCTATGGCCGGATACTGTGACCATATCGAAGTCACCATAACAGAAAATAATTCTATCCGTGTCCAGGATAACGGTCGAGGCATCCCTACCGGAATGCACCCGAAAGAACACAGGTCTGCGCTTGAAGTCGTACTCACCGTGCTCCATGCCGGCGGTAAATTCAGCAAGGACAGCTACAAGGTCTCCGGAGGTCTCCACGGCGTCGGTGTATCCTGCGTCAACGCATTGTCCGACAGCCTTATAGCGGAAGTCCACAGAGAAGGCAAGATCTATGAGCAGAAATATTCCAAGGGCAAGCCGATTACATCGGTTGAGGTTATCGGCGAGTGCAATGACACCGGAACCATCATCACTTTCCATCCTGACCCGGAAATCTTCACTGTCACCACTATCTATGATTACGACACTCTTGCCAAGAGAATGCGTGAACTCGCCTTCCTGAACAAGGGAATCAAGATAACATTGACCGACAAGAGGACGCTCATTGACGAGTACAAGACCGATGAGAACGGAAATTACAGTCCTACAGGAAAGCAGGTCTACAAGAGTGATGTCTTCTATTCACAGGAAGGTCTGAAAGAATTCATCAAATATCTGGATGCAAGCTCGGAAGAACTTATCCCTGAGCCGGTTTGCGTTACATCTGACAAGATTATCCCTATCGACATCGCACTCCAGTACAATACCGGATATAAAGAGACGATCCTCTCTTATGTGAACAATATCCACACTATCGAGGGCGGTACACACCTCCAGGGTTTCAAGATGGGACTTTCACGTTCCCTCCGAAACTATGCTGACAAGAACAAGCTTCTGGAGAAGGTGAAAGTGGAACTCTCACAGGAAGACTTCCGTGAAGGTCTTACGGCGGTCGTTTCAGTGAAAGTGGCTGAACCTCAGTTCGAAGGACAGACGAAGACCAAGCTCGGAAACAGCGAGGTGACATCTGTCGTATCGCAGGCTACATCCGCCGCAATGGACCAGTACCTGGAAGAGAATCCTAAATATGCCAAGATCATCATCGAGAAGGTGATCCTCGCAGCTACTGCCAGGACAGCTGCCCGCAAGGCACGTGAAATGGTGCAGCGCAAGACCGTCATGTCCGGTGCAGGTATGCCGGGCAAGCTTGCAGACTGCTCCGAGCGTAATCCTGAGCAATGCGAATTGTTCCTCGTCGAGGGAGATTCCGCAGGCGGTACCGCCAAGCAGGGCCGTGACCGCCGTATCCAGGCCATTCTTCCGTTGAGAGGTAAGATCCTTAACGTGGAGAAAGCCGCGGAAGACCGTGCATTCGACAGCGAGGAAATCCGTAACATCTACACGGCGCTCGGCGTGACCGTGGCACAGGAAGACGAGAACGGCGAGAAAAGAATGGACCTCAGCAAGTTGCGTTACCACAAGGTCATCATCATGACCGATGCCGATGTCGACGGTAGCCATATCGCGACATTGATCCTCACATTCTTCTTTAGATATATGCTCGACCTTATCAGGAACGGCTATGTATATCTTGCGACCCCGCCGCTTTATCTCGTGAAGAAGGGCAAGGAAGAAATCTACTGCTGGACAGACGCGCAGCGTGCGGAAGCTACCCAGAAACTGGGCAAGGGCTCCGACAAGGGTGTCACCGTACAGCGTTATAAAGGTCTTGGTGAGATGAGCGAGCACCAGCTTTGGGACACCACAATGGATCCGTCCAAGAGAAGGCTCCGCCGTATCACCATCGACAATGCCGCTGAGGCGGAGAGGACTTTCTCAATGCTGATGGGCGACGATGTTCCGCCACGCAGGCAGTTCATTGAGGAAAATGCCCATTACGCGAACATTGACGCATAGAAATTTTCTAAAATCTAGACAATATGTTAGACATTTTTGACAGAATTGAAAGAGACTCAGGCGGCCCTATCGGCCAGTATTTCAGCCAGGCTTACGGTTATTACATGTATCCACGTCTGGAGGGAGAGCTCGGACCTCACATGATTTTCAACGGAACAGAGGTCCTGAACTGGAGCCTTAACAACTACCTCGGACTTGCAAATCATCCGGAGGTGCGCAAGGCAGATGCTGAAGCTGCGGCTAAATGGGGCCTTGCATACCCTATGGGCGCCAGAATGCTGTCGGGCAATACCAGATACCACGAGAAACTTGAGAAGATGTTCGCGGAGTTCGAGAAGAAGGAAGATGCCTTCCTCTACAACTTCGGATATCAGGGAATCGTTTCCACAATCGACGCTCTTACTGCACGTCACGACGTAATCGTATATGACGCAGAGTGCCATGCTTGTCTGCTCGACGGTATCCGTCTGCATATCGGCAGCAAATACAAATATCGTCACAACAATATCGAGGATTGTGAGAAAGTTCTCGCACGTGCGTGTGAAGAGGCTGATGCAAACGGCGGTGGCGTTCTCCTTATTACAGAGGGCGTTTACGGTATGACCGGTGCGCTCGGTATCCTCGACAAGATCGCAGCCCTCAAGAAGAAATACAACTTCCGTTTCATGATTGACGATGCACACGGATTCGGACTTCTCGGCGAACACGGACGCGGAACTTCCGAGGCTCTCCACTGCATGGACGAGGTTGACCTTTATATCGGTGCATTCGCCAAGTCAATGGCTTCCATCGGCGGATTCGTTGCAGGTCCTCACAAGATCATCAACTATCTCCGTGCGAACATGCGCTCGCAGATGTATGCCAAATCTCTTCCTATGCCGCTTGTTATCGGCAATACCAAACGTCTGGAAATCATCATGTCTCCTGAAGGCGATGAACTCCGCAAGAAGTGCTGGGCCATTACCCATGCTATCCAGGACGGCTTCAAGAAAGAGGGCTTCGATATCGGTGAGGCTGAGGCTTGCGTAACCCCTGTACATATCAAGGGCGGTGTAGCCCAGGCTACCAAGATGGCCAAGGACCTCCGTGAGAACTACAAGATTTTCTGCTCGATGGTCGTCTATCCGGTCATTCCTAAGGGTATGGTAATCTTCCGTATCGTCAGCACCGCTGCACATACCATGGAAGATGTTGAATACACGCTCAAGGCATTCAAGGAAATCAAGGCCAAGCTTGATGCAGGTGCATACGATGGAGATGATATCGCTGCGATGACTGTGGAATAATAGTGAAACATATTATTGTTCAACTATGAACAAGACTTACTTTAAAGATAAAGTAATAATCATTACAGGAGCCAGCTCGGGAATCGGGTTGGCTTCTGCCAGATTATTCGGAAGCTGTGGCGCGAAGGTCGTCATGGCTGCCAGACACCTGGACAAACTGCAGGCGGAAGTGCCTTCCGTGAGTGCTGAACCTGAAAATGTTCTCTGCGTCAAGACCGACGTCAGCAAGGAAGAAGATTGCAAGATGTTGATCAACAAAGCGGTGGAGAAATTCGGCAGGATCGATATCCTCGTGAACAATGCCGGTATTTCCATGCGTGCGATGTTCAAGGACCTGGATCTGTCGGTGATAAAATCCCTCATGGATGTAAACTTCTGGGGTACAGTGTATTGCACCAAATATGCGCTGCCTTATCTGCTCCATTCGAAAGGGTCAGTCGTCGGCGTCATTTCTATTGCCGGCTATTCAGCCTTGCCCGCAAGGACAGGTTACTCCTCATCCAAATATGCTATCCGCGGTTTCCTGGACACGATCCGTATCGAGCATCTGAAAGATGGCCTGAATGTCCTGGTATTTGCACCAGGATACACGGCATCCAATGTCCGCAATGCAGCATTGACCGCTGACGGCTCCGCCCAGGGCGAGACTCCTCTCGACGAGGGCAAGCTGATGAGTGCAGAGGAATGTGCAGAGCATCTTGCCAAGGCATTGGCCAAGCGCAAATCAGAGGTTATCCTTACCGGATTGGGAAAAGCTACTGTGCTGGCACACAGATTGTTCCCGCGTCTTACGGATAAGATGACCTATAAATTCATTGCAAGAGAAAAAGACAGTCCGTTTAAATAATTTCTGGATATGGCAAAGACCGGAATACCTCGCGACCCGAAAATTTACTTTTCGCTGTTCGTCCTGTTCGTTCTGCTTCTTCTGATGATGCCGAGAACGGGGAAATTCAATTATGACTACAAGAAAGGCTCTCCGTGGGCCTATGAAACTCTGGTCTCGCAGATTGATTTTCCTGTATTGAAAACGCAGGAACAAATCCAGTCGGAGAAAGACGCGGCAGGGTACAGCATTGTCCCGTACTATAAGTTTTCAGCCAGCGCGGCGCAGGACGTAATGCGTGAGGCAGAGGGACTTAACTATGGACAATACTCGTACATGAGGCCGAAAGTCATTGCCGTATTGTCGGAAATCTACAAGAGGGGAGTGATGGCGGACGAGGTCTCCGGAAAGGAGGAAAACATTGCCTCGGACGAAATCATTTTTGTGCAGAAGGACAAGCGTGCGACGAAGCTTCCGGCTTCGGACGTCTATACCGTGAGCGGGGCGAAAGCTGCACTCTTGTCAGAAATGTCGCGCGCGTTTCCAGACGTGTTGACGGATTCTGTAATGACGGCGTGCGGGGTTGACGACGTCATTCATCCGGACCTTTTCTACGACAAGGAAACCACCGACCTGGTCCATGCCGAAACGGTGGATTTCATATCCCCGACACAGGGCTTCGTCAATGCCGGCCAGCTGATCGTGACGAAGGGCGAGATCGTTACCGCCGAGATTGCGCAGCTGCTGGATTCGTACAAGGCTGAATATGAGGAGAGTCTGGGCTACAACGGCCCGCGTGCGTTCCTCTGGATCGGCAATGCCCTCATTTCGTTGGCACTGGTACTCATCCTGTTCCTGTCGATATTCTACACGAACCCGGACATCTTCCGCCAGACGAACAAGTACATATATCTGCTGTTCATCTTCATGTTCACGGCATTCGCGGCATTCGTCACCGACAAGGTGAACCCGTCATTGCTGTACATGATACCATTCTCATTGGCAGCACTTTATCTGCTGGCGTTCTTCAGAAAGAGGGTGGTGCTGCCGGTTTATGTGGTGTCGCTTATGCCGCTGCTTATCTTCGCGCACAACGGCGTGGAACTTTTCCTGCTCTACCTCGTATCGGGCGTCGTGACCATGTATGTCTTCGATTTCTTCAACCGGAGCTGGAAACAGTTCGTGACGGCGATTATCGTGTTCGGCAGCCTTTTCCTGACCTTTGTCGGATTCAGGCTTATCAATGACGGCAATGCGTTCAGCGACCCGTGTCTCGTCCTTTACCTGTTCCTCGGTTCAATGCTTTCCGTTGCCGGATACCCGCTCATCTATCTGATGGAGAAGATTTTCGGCCTGGTTTCCAATTCCCGCCTTCAGGAATTGTGCGACCCTAACAACAAGCTGCTGAGGATATTGGCGCAGAAGGCGCCGGGAACATTCCAGCATTCGCTCCAGGTCATGAACCTCGCTGACGCCGCCGCCAGAAGCATCGAAGCCAATGTTCTCCTGGTACGCGCCGGGGCAATGTATCACGACATCGGAAAGACAGTAAACCCTCAATGCTTTGTCGAGAATGAAAGTGTGGGCGCCAAGTTCCACGATGGCCTTACCCCTAAGGAAAGTGCGGAGATGATTATCCGCCATGTGTCCGACGGAATGGCGCTGGCTGCCAAGTACAAGATTCCGCAGGTGGTGAGCGATTTCATCCTGACACATCACGGAACGACCTGTACGGCATTCTTCTATAACAAATTTATCGAGGAAGGCGGAAGCCCGGAAGATGCCAAGTCATTCTATTACAATGGAAAGCGTCCGTGGACAAGAGAGCAGGCGATAGTGATGATCTGCGATACGATAGAGGCCGCCTCCAGGACATTGAAAGACAATTCACCGGAAACTTTCGACAAGTTCGTCGAAAATATCGTCGCAGGTAAGATCAATGCCGGTCAGCTGGACAATTCCGAAATTTCATTCAAGGAAATCAGCCGTATCAAGTCCGTGCTCAAATCTTATCTGGGCCAGATATATCACGACAGGGTGGTTTACCCCAAGTAGGTGTTCCGCACTTGCGTAACTTGAATTATTTCATTATTTTTGCAAGCTAAACCGGAAATCGGAAAAATATAAAAAAATTATCATAGAAATGAACATTGTAAAAAACCAGATTGATGAGCTTAATCTTCAGCTCACTGTCACAGTAGCACACGACGATTACGCTGAAATCGAGAAGAAGGAACTGCAGAAATGCAAACGTACAGCCGAGTTCAAAGGCTTCAGAAAAGGTATGGTTCCTATGTCTCTCATCCAGAGAGTTTACGGAGAGCGTGTACTTGGCGAGTCTGTGAACCACGTGCTTTCAGAGGCTATCAACAATTTCATCAAAGAGAACAATATCAAGATGGTAGGCGAGGCTCTTCCTAGCGAGGACCAGCCGGAAATCGAGTGGAAGTCAGGCAATGATTTCACATTCAAGTTCGACATCGCCACAACATCTGAGGTAAATTTCGAGCTTGGCAAGGATGACAAGGTCGCATATTACGAAATCGAGGTTTCTGACGAGGCCAAGAAAGAAATGAAGGACAATCTTCTCCGTCAGTTCGGTTCACTTACCGACGCTGCCGAGGCCAAGGAGGATGACTTCGTTATCGTAGACTTCTCACAGGAAGGCAAGACCGTTGAGGGCTCTTATGTAGGCGTGAAGAACGTAGAGGGCGAGGCTAAGAAGTCATTCCTCGGCGCAAAGGCCGGCGACCAGTTCGATGTCAATGTCAATGAGGCATTTACAAACGAATCTGACCGTGCTTACATGCTGAAGGTGAAGAAAGAGGAACTTGCAGGCCTGAATCCTGAGTTCCACGTTACCGTGAAGGAAGTGAAGACATTTGCTCCGGCTGAGGAGAACCAGGAGACCTACGACAAGATCTTCGGTGAGGACAAGGTTCACAATGCAGAGGAGTTCGACAAGGCTATCGTAGCCAGACTTGAGGAGAACTACAAGCAGGAGTCTGACTACAAGCTTTCCAAGGATCTCAGGGAGTTCCTCGTGAAGAAGGCTGACATCAAGCTTCCGGAAGAGTTCCTCAAGAGATGGCTGTTCCATATCAATGAAGGCAAGTTCACCAAAGAGGATATTGAGAAAGAGGCACCTGCGTTCTTCGAGGATTTCCGTTGGCAGATGGTCCGTGGCTATCTGATGGACAAATTCGGTCTGAAGATCGAGGAGAAGGACGTTCAGGAGGCTGCTGAGGCTTATGTAGCTTACCAGTATGCTGCATACGGCATGGGCAATGTTCCTGATTCCATCATCAAGGACAGCGTAGGCCGTGTACTTCAGGATGAGAACACCAGCCGCCGCATCATCGAGAATGTTGAGACAACCAAGGCTGTAGAGGCTGTGAAAGGTGCAGTTACTCTCAAGAAATCCAAGGTTTCCGTTGAAAAATTCCGTACTCTGTAATTTATGGGCAGAAACAACGAATTCAATAAATTTGCAAGTATGGGTCGTGGAATCAGTTCCATGACCCTTCATCGTTATGAGTCTGCCGTGGACTCATATATCAATCCTACCATTATCGAGGAGCGAAAGCTCAATGTCGCTTCCATGGATGTGTTCAGCCGTCTGATGATGGACCGTATCATATTCCTGGGCGTTCCTATTGATGATGATGTGGCCAATATCATTCAGGCACAGCTGCTTTTCCTCGCTTCGAACGACAGCGCTGCCGATATTTCGTTGTATCTGAACACCCCTGGCGGACAGGTTTCTTCCGGTCTTGCCATCTATGATACCATGCAGCTCGTGGAACCTGATGTCGCTACCATCTGTACAGGTATGGCAGCATCTATGGGTTCCGTATTGCTCTGCGCAGGTGCTGCAGGCAAGAGATCTGCCCTTCCTCATAGCCGCGTGCTGATTCACCAGCCGCTCGGCGGAGCGCAGGGACAGGCTTCGGACATCATCATTGCCGCCAAGGAAATCGAGAAGACACGTACTGAATTGTGCAGCATCATTGCGGAGCACAGCGGCCAGTCTTTCGAGCGTATTCTTGCGGATGCCGACAGGGATTTCTGGATGACTGCCCAGGAGGCGAAGGATTACGGTATGGTGGATGAGATTCTTACCAAAAAGAAGAAGTAAAAGTGGCAGAGAAGAAGAAAACTATCAAGCATTGCATGTTCTGCGGTCGTCCGGAGAATGAGGTTCCGTTCATGCTTTCAGGCCTGGACGGTTCGTACATCTGCAGCGACTGCGTGAAGATGGCTGCTGACTATCTGAAGGAAATCGAGGTCCAGAAAGCTGAAGAAGAGTCTTCCGCAAGGATTGAGAAACTCCAGAAACCTAAGGAAATCAAAGCGTTTCTGGACCAGTATGTCATCGGTCAGGACAGGGCGAAGAAACTGCTTTCGGTAGCGGTATACAATCATTACAAACGCATTAACCATAATCTTGCGGACAAGGCTGATGACGGCGTGGAGCTGGAGAAGTCCAATATCCTTCTCGTCGGCCCTACTGGTACAGGCAAGACATTGCTGGCCAAGTCAATAGCCAGGTTGCTGCAAGTCCCGTTCACGATTGTGGACGCGACCGTGCTTACCCAGGCTGGTTATGTGGGCGAGGATGTGGAGAGCTTGCTTTCCCGTCTTCTCCAGGAAGCGGATTATGATTTGGCGAAGGCGGAAAGAGGCATTGTCTTCATTGATGAAATCGACAAGATCGCCCGCAAGGGGGACAACCCGTCGATTACCCGCGACGTTTCAGGAGAGGGCGTGCAGCAGGCATTGCTGAAACTTCTGGAAGGAAGTGTCGTCAATGTTCCTCCGCAGGGAGGCCGCAAGCATCCGGAGCAGGAGTTCATTCATGTCAATACCCAGAATATCCTGTTCATCTGCGGCGGTGCCTTCGAGGGAATCGAGCGTCGTATCGCGCAGCGTCTCAATACCCAGGTGATCGGTTTCACGGCATCGGAAAAGCAGAAAGTGGACAAGAACAATCTCCTTCGCTACGTGGCTGCCGAGGACCTGAAAGCCTATGGCCTTATCCCGGAAATCATCGGACGTCTGCCTGTCGTGACATATCTTGACAGCCTGGACAAGGATTCGCTTCTCCGTATTCTTACCGAGCCTAAGAATGCCATTCTGAAGCAGTACGAAAAGATGTTCGAGATGGACGGTATCAAGCTGATAATCGAGGATGGTGTAAAGGAACTCATCGTGGACACCGCCATCAAGAACAAGCTTGGCGCCCGCGGTCTCCGTTCCATCTGTGAGAAGATTTTCGACGATGCCATGTTCGATGCTCCGTCATCACGCCGGAAGACCTTCACCGTGACCCTGGCCTACGCTCAGGAACATTTGAAGGATGAGGCTGTGGAGCGTAAGTCCTTGTAAATTACTATATTAAACAAAATCAGAGTTGGCGTTTCGCTAACTCTGATTTTGCTTATATTGCTGATAGCCAGCATTTTATGCACCACGCCAAAAAATCTACGCTCCGCTCCATATGTATCGTCCTGAAAAAAAGTTTACTAAAAAAGTAAATTCTTTTCGGGACCGAGCTACAGATTCGCGGTCTGCGCTGCTGCGATTCCGGCAGCCTCGGCGAAATCCTCTCCGTTGGAAGCGTAGATGATTCCACGTGAGGAATTTATCAGGAGGCCGCCAAGGGCATTGGCACCATGGGCAATGACCTCTTCGGCTGAACCGCCCTGTGCGCCTACTCCTGGGACAAGGAAGAAATTGTCCGGGCAGAACTTGCGGATTTCGGCCAGTTTGTCAGCCTTGGTCGCACCTACCACGAACATCATGTTGTCAGGTGTGGAAATGGACATCATTTTCTCCATAACTACCTGGTAGAGAGGCTTGCCGCCCTGCTCCGCCATCTGGAAATCGGCAGAAGACTTGTTGGAAGACAGGGCCACCACTATGGCGAACTTGCCCGGATATTCGAGGAACGGGGTGACGGTCTCGCTTCCCATGTAAGGAGAAATGGTCACCGCATCGAAATCCATCGTCTCGAAAAACGTCTTTGCGTACATCTTGGCGGTGTTTCCGATATCGCCGCGCTTGGCATCGGCGATAAGGAACTGCTCAGGGTAGTTCGCGCGGATATAATCCACGGTCTTCTCCAGCGCCAGCATACCGTCCTTGCCGTAGCACTCGTAGAACGCGAGGTTCGGTTTATATGCGATGCAATGCGGGGCAGTCGCATCCACTATGGCCTTGTTGAACTCATAAAGGGAACGGGCAGTTCCGCGGAGCATCTCTCCCTTAACTGCTATTTCACCTTCGTGTGCCAGCTTCTGGATATGTGCCGGCATCTTGCTGAAATCAGTGTCCAGACCGACGCAAAGCATTGATTTCTTGGCCTGTATCTGGCTGTATAAATCTTTTGTATTCATATTAGAGATAATCTTCGAAATACATTGTGACTTTGTCCATGAGGTGGATGCGGTCCTTGCCCAGTACATTGTGCTCTGCACAAGGGTAAGGGAAGTAATCTACCTGGACATTGTTCTTTATACACTCGCGGATGAAGCTGAGGCTGTGCTCCCAAACGACGGTATTGTCGATGGCGCCCTGGCAGATCAACAGCTTGCCTTTCAGGTCTTTGGCCTTGTTGATCAGGCTTGTCTGCGCGAATCCTTCAGGGTTGGTGTCCATGGTGCTCATATAGCGCTCGCCATACATTACCTCGTACCATTTCCAGTCGATGACAGGACCGCCTGCGACGCCGACCTTGAACACTTCAGGATAATTTGTCATCAATGAAATCGTCATGAATCCGCCGTAGCTCCAGCCATGTACGCCGATACGCTCCTTGTCCACGTAAGGGAGGGTCATGAGCTCGCTCAAACCTGCCATCTGGTCAGCCATCTCGCACTGTCCGGCATAGTTATGTATGGCTTTCTCGTACTCTGCGCCATGACATTCCGTACCACGGTTGTCCTGAACGTAGACGATGTAGCCGCGCTGTGCCATATACATTTCCCAGAGTCTTATCTGACCCAGCCAGCTGTCGTTGACCATCTGTGAATGAGGGCCACCATATACATAGAGCACGACCGGATATTTCTTTGTCGGGTCGAAATTCACAGGGAGATAAAGCCTGTACCAGTTCTCGAACTTGCCGTCGGCGCTTCTGACTGTTCCCATGCTTACCTCGCCAGTCGCATAATCCTTCAGCGGATCTTCAGCGGTGAACAATGTCCTGGAAACCTTGCCGTCAGCAGAAGCTACCTTAACCACGCGTGGAACATTGAAACTACTGTAAGTGTCTATGAACCAGGTGCCTTCAGCATTGAACTGAACATTGTGCCAACCCTCTTCCGGCGTCAGCCTTGTCGGCGTGCCGAATTTTACGGCGCCTTTGCGGGAGACATTGACATTGATGCTGAACAGCTGCTTTTCGGCAGGGGAGACCTCGGAGGAGGTGTAGAATATTTTCTCGCCGTTTTCAGCTACGAACTCGACGTCGGCGGCGACCTTCGTGATGCGGTCAATGTTGCCGAGCGTGTCGCAGAGGTAGAGGTTCTTGAAACCGTCGCGGTTGTCAGTGCGGTAGATGAATTTGCCGGTAAAGCCGAACCAATGCAGAGGCTCGGACGGCTCCACCCACTTTTCATTGTCCTCAGTCAGGATGGTTTTCTCGAATTTTCCGTCGGAAGCCCTGTACATGTTCAGTCTCATGTGCTTCTGGGTGCGGTCCAGAACCTGGATGAAGATGTGGCGGCAGTCCGGTGACCAGGTGACATTGGTCAGATACTGGTCATATCCGAAGTCGTCGGCCTGGAGATAAACGGTGGAGTTCTCTGCCAGGTTATACACGCCGACCCTCACGTTTTCAGAAGTCATGCCGTTCATCGGATATTTGATGTTCACCAATGAACCCGTGCGGGTGTTGATGTCCAGCAGCGGGAAATCCGTCACCAAAGTCTCGTCTTTCCTGTAAAAAGCAATGCTGCGTCCGTCCGGAGCCCAGAAAATGCCGTTTTTGATGCCGAATTCGTTGCGGCTCACGGTTTGTCCGTATGTGATGTTCCCGTTTTCGCTCTCCGCGATGAGGTATTTGTGCTTGCGCTGGTCAATGTACCAGAGGCTCTTGCCTGAAGTGTATGCTAAAGCCGGAGCCGTTCCGACCGCCCTGTTTCCCGGCATTGCCGCAGACCTTTCCATCGCTGCATTGTTGGGAGTCACGTTGTCGGCATCTTCCGGCAGTTCTTTCCTCAGATAATCGCCTGCGCAGCCGGAGAACTTGCCGTAAATCTCATCTTCCTCGATGTCATTGCCTGTTACGGCATCGAAGAGCTGCGTCTTGCCGTCCTTTCTGTATACCAATGAGTTAGGACCGAACCATGTGGCGTAGAACCTTTCCGGAATCAGGTCGCCCGAATAGACGGCCTGGCCCATGGTCATCATTTTGCCGTTGTTGTTGGCAGGATGGACCGCAAACTCTTTCATACCCTCTGCTTTCGGGTAGTCTGCTGCATTTACAGATACGGCGGCCATGATGCCGGCCGCCATACTTAAGGTGATAAGTTTTTTGAACATATCTATTGATTTAACAGTCATATCTACTATCCCAGGAATCCGAGCAGGATACCGGCTGCTACTGCAGAACCGATGACACCGGCCACGTTAGGTCCCATTGCATGCATGAGAAGGTGGTTGCTTGGATCCGACTCCCTACCGACCATTTCCGATACGCGGGCACTGTCAGGGACAGCCGATACGCCGGCATTGCCGATGAGCGGATTGATCTTGTGTCCTTCACGGCAGAACAAGTTCATGAATTTTACGAACAGGACTCCGCAAATCGTCGCGATGACGAAGGAAATCAGGCCAAGTACGAAAATCTTTATGGATGTGGCGGAAAGGAATTTGTCAGCCTGTGTCGAGCAACCTACTGTAAGTCCGATGAGCGTGGTGATCACATCGATGAGCGGTCCTCTTGCCGTTTCAGCAAGACGTCTCGTTACTCCGCTCTCTTTCAGGAGGTTACCGAAGAAGAGCATACCGAGCAGCGGCAGTCCTGAAGGCACGATGAATGCTGTCGTGAGGAAGCCTACGATAGGGAAGATGATCTTCTCTTTCTGGCTTACCGCACGTGGAGCCGGCATACGGATGAGACGCTCCTTTTTCGAGGTGAGCATCAGCATGATAGGCTTCTGGATTACAGGTACGAGCGCCATGTATGAATAAGCCGACACGGCGATGGCTCCCATGAGGTCCGGTGCGAGTTTCGAAGACAGGAAGATGGCTGTAGGACCGTCTGCGCCTCCGATGATACCGATGGCACCCGCCTCATTAGGCATGAAGCCCATGGACAATGCCAGCAGATATGCTCCGAAGATACCCATCTGTGCGGCTGCACCGATCAGGATAAGTCTCGGCTGCGAAATCAGGGCGGAGAAATCAGTCATTGCACCGATGCCGAGGAAAATCAGCGGCGGATACCAACCCTGTCTTACGCCTTGATACAGAATGTTCAGGACAGAACCGTCTTCATATACTCCGATATTCAGTCCCGGGAACATCGGAATGTTGCCGATGATCATTCCGAATCCGATAGGAACGAGAAGCAGCGGCTCCCATTCCTTCACAATCGCGAGAGTAATGAAGACAATGCCGATGCCTATCATCACCAGATGCTGCCATGTCATGTTGCAGAATCCGGTAAACTCCCAGAATTGCTGTAAACTACTGATAATCTGATCCATATAGCTTATGCTATGGTTACGATTGCCGCGCCCTCAAGAACAGAATCACCCTTGGCGACATTGATCTTGGTGACAACACCTGCCCTGTCGGACTGGATTTCGTTTTCCATCTTCATAGCTTCGAGAACGGCTACCTTCTGTCCTGCTGCTACCGTATCACCCTCTTTTACAGATACTTCGATGATGACTCCAGGGAGTGGTGAGGTGACCGGTCTGCCTTCTCCGGCAGGTTTTGCCACTACTGGTGCTGGAGCTGCAGCTACCGGTGTCGGAGCTGGCTTTGCAGCCGGTGCAGCTGCCTGTGGAACCGCCTGGACAGCAGGCATTTCATTTTCAATTTCTACCTTGTAATCTACGCCGTTTACAGTTACGTCAGCGACATTGCCGGTGGTGGAATTGATGGCGATATTGTAATCGTTGCCGTTGATCTTGAATTTATATTCTTTCATGATTTCTGATTTTTAATGTTTATTTAGGAAGCTGTCTGAAATTCTGTCCCTTGCTGTTCCAGCTGCTCTGCTTCCTGTTGATTGTGAGCACGAAACTTTCATTGTCATGGACAGCGTCTTCCATATACAGGTGCAATGCCAGTGATATGGCTGCATAGACTTCGCCGTTCATTTCCTGGTCGAGCGCCAGTCCTATGGCGGCAGCTATCTCAGGAGTAATCTTGCCGGAGGTTTTCACCTTTGCCTTGTCAGCCTTTTTGCACTCGCATTTTTCCTTCTTCTCGCCGGAAACCTTCCCGAGCAGGCTGAACAGCCACCAAAGGATGATGAGTGCGCAGAAAACCACTGATACAGAGACGATTGTGAGTATGAATCCATGCTTGTCCTCATGAGCCATCTTCTGGCTTCCGGTCTCAGTGACGCCATCGCCGTTCACCACTCCCGGTGAAGGTACGGCAGGATCCGGCTCCACCTCGAACACTATCTGACGCAGGTCATTGGCCGTTTTCGCAACTGATTTTCCGGCCGGAAGAGTGGTCGGGACAATGACTGAGTCCACGACTGTGCGTCCGTCGTTGCTCACGAGATAGATGGTCGAACCTCTGCGGATTTCGAAGTTCACGTAGAAAGTGCCGTCACCATTGTTGCCGCTTGCGTGGAACAATGCCACCTGACGCGGACCGATTTTGGTCCTGTTGTCAGATTTGGTTATCGGGCTCTTTTTCAGATTGTCACGGTCATCAGACAGAAAACATCCGCCATAATTGACCGTACCTTGGGATTTATTGAAAATCTCAATCCACCCTGCACGGCGGCCGTAGTCGTCCATGATGCAGCTGCTGTCAGGTTCCGCCAGAACCTCGGAAATGATGAGGTCACTGACGTTCTGCGCATGCGCCATGAAAAGTCCGCCCGCAAGGATAGTACTAATAGTCAATAATATACGTTTCATTCCCCGTAAGCTTTAGAGAGGAAGATTGTCGTGCTTCTTGGCCGGCAATGTCTGTTTCTTGCCTGCAAGCTGCTCGAGTGCGCGTATAACACGGAATCTGGTGTTCCTCGGTTCAATGATATCGTCAATGTATCCCATTTTGGCAGCCTGGTAAGGGTTGCAGAACAGGTCATTGTACTCGTTTTTCTTCTCTTCTGCGAGTTTTGCCTGCTCCTCAGGGTCCTCCACAGCCTTGAGTTCCTTTCCGTAAAGAATCTGGACTGCACCGTCCGCACCCATTACTGCAATGTTCGCCGAAGGCCATGCATAGTTGATGTCTCCGCGTATCTGCTTGCAGCTCATCACGATATGAGCACCACCGTAGGATTTTCTCAATGTTACCGTAACCTTAGGCACCGTAGCTTCTCCGTAAGCATAGAGAAGTTTCGCGCCGTTGGCAATGATGGCGCCGTATTCCTGCTGTGTTCCGCAGAGGAATCCGGGAACGTCCACCAGTGTCACGATAGGGATGTTGAACGCATCGCAGAAACGTACGAAACGTCCTGCCTTCCTGGAAGCGTTGATATCCAATACGCCAGCGAGGAATTTAGGCTGGTTGGCCACGATACCTACGCTGCGTCCGTTCATGTGCGCGAAACCCACGATGATGTTCTTCGCGTATGCCTGATGGATTTCGAAGAACTTGCCGTCATCCACAATGCTCTTGATGACATAGTACATGTCGTAAGCCTTGTTCGGATTGTCCGGGATGATCTCGTTCAATGCATCATCAGTTCTGCTGATAGGGTCATTTGTAGGGACTTCAGGAGCTTCTTCCATATTGTTCTGCGGAATGTAGCTCAGCAGTTCCTTTATGATTCTGATGCCGTCCTCGTCATTTTCAGCAGCGAAATGTGCAACGCCGCTCTTGGTGGCATGTACGCTGGCTCCTCCGAGGTCTTCTGCCGATACGGTCTCACCTGTGACGCTCTTCACGACTGCCGGACCCGTAAGGAACATGTAGGAAGTGTTCTTCACCATGATCGTGAAGTCGGTCAATGCCGGTGAGTAGACTGCTCCGCCGGCGCAAGGTCCGAAAATTCCTGAAATCTGTGGAACGACGCCTGATGAGAGGATGTTTCTTTCGAAAATTTCACCGAAACCTGCCAGGGAATTGATTCCTTCCTGGATTCTGGCTCCGCCGGAATCGTTAAGTCCGATGCATGGCACACCGTTTCGTGTAGCCATATCCATTACTTTGCAGATTTTCTGTGCCATAGCTTCGCCGAGGGAACCGCCGGATACCGTAAAGTCCTGTGCGAAGACATATACAAGTCTTCCGTCAATGGTGCCTTGTCCCGTTACTACGCCGTCACCGTCGAAGTGCTGCTTTTCCATTCCGAAATTTGTGCAGCGATGCTGGACGAACATGTCGAATTCCTCGAAACTTCCTTCGTCGAGAAGCAGAGCGATTCTCTCACGTGCCGTGAGCTTTCCTTTCTGGTGCTGAGCGTCAATGCGTTTCTGTCCTCCGCCCATAGCGGCATTGGCCCTGCGCTCAACCAGTTTCTTGATATTATCCTGCTGGATACTCATTTGTACTGTATATAATAAATAGTTATACTCTTATTGTTCAATCAACTCGCAAATATAACAATAATTTCGTCCAAATGCGAATATCGGATTTGATTGTCACGTGCACGGCGCGGGCTCTCCGATATTTCGGACAATAAAAGATAGAAATGGAATATTGCTATCTTTGTAAATTGAAAAGAATACAAACCATATAATGTTATGATAAAATTCAGATTTCTTACCATTATTACCTGCGCTGTGGCAGCAGCATCGTGCTGCGGCAATGCGGAGCCGGATTATATCGAGAATCCGGTGGACTATGTAAGCACACTTGTCGGTTCGGAATCCACATTCCAGCTTTCCACCGGAAATACCTATCCTGCAGTGGCCATGCCATGGGGAATGAACTTCTGGACGCCTCAGACCGGCAAGAACGGTGACGGCTGGACCTATCAATATGATGCGACCAAGATTCGCGGACTGAAACAGACTCACCAGCCGAGTCCGTGGATAAACGACTACGGCGCATTTTCCATCATGCCTGTGACCACGGGTCCGGTGTTCGATGAGAATGAGCGTGAGAGCTGGTTCTCCCATAAGGCTGAGGTCGCAACACCATACTATTATAAGGTATATCTTGCCGAACATGATGTGGTAGCGGAAATCGCTCCGACAGAGAGGGCTGCGGCAATCCGTCTGACATACCCTGAGAAAGACATGTCTTACCTCGTAGTGGACGGCTATGCCGGCGGTTCATTCGTGAAGGTGATTCCTGAGGAGAACAAGATAATCGGCTATGTGACAAACAATCACGGCGGAGTGCCGGAGAATTTCAAGAACTGGTTCGTCGTGGTTTCCGACACACCTTTCGAGAAGGTGGAGACAATCGCCGGCGACAAGGTTACCGGAAAGATGGAAACCGCTGCTGACCACGCACTTGCGATGGTAGGCTTCAAGACTGTCAGGGGCCAGGTGGTGAACCTCCGCGTCGCATCTTCGTTCATCAGCATTGACCAGGCCCAGATCAATCTCCGCGAAGTCGAGGGCAAATCTTTCGACGCCGTGAAGAATGCCTGCCGCGACAGCTGGAACGCCGCGCTCGGCCGCATCCAGGTCAGCGACACTAACATTGACCGGATCCGCACATTCTACTCGTGCCTCTACCGCTCGCTCCTTTTCCCTCGCGATTTGTCCGAGGTCAATGCCAATGGCGAGCGCGTCCACTACAGCCCGTACAACGGCGAGGTGAAGCCCGGCTATATGACGACCGACACCGGTTTCTGGGACACATTCAGAAGCCTTTTCCCGCTGATGAACCTGGTTTATCCTGACCAGAGCGTGAAGGTGCAGGAGGGTCTTGTCAATGCCTATCTGGAGAGCGGTTTCCTTCCTGAGTGGGCGAGCCCGGGACATCGCGGATGTATGGTCGGCAACAATTCCGCATCAGTAGTGGCCGATGCCTATGTCAATGGAATCCGCGGCTATGATGCTGAAAAGCTCTGGGAGGCAGTCATTTCCGATGCTCACAAGGTTCATCCTGAAGTAAGTTCGACAGGCCGTCTCGGCTGGGAATATTATGACAGTCTGGGATACGTGCCTTGCAATGTCGGCATCAAGGAAAATGCTGCGCGTACTCTCGAGTATGCCTACAATGACTGGTGCATCTATATGTTCGGCAAGGCTTTGGGCAAGCCTGAGTCGGAACTGGAGCCGTACCGCAAAGCTGCATTGAACTACAGGAATCTCTATGACCCGGAATACAAGCTTATGGTCGGCAAGAATGCTGACGGGTCTTTTTCCCGTCCTTTCAGCCCTCTCAAATGGGGCGGCGACTTCACGGAAGGCAACAGCCTCCATTATACATGGTCTGTCTTCCATGACCCTCAGGGACTCATTGACCTTATGGGCGGGGACGAGCCTTTTAGCGAAATGATGGATTCCGTGTTCAATATACCTCCTCACTTCGACGACAGCTACTACGGCTTCCCGATTCACGAAATCAGGGAGATGCAGGTCATGAACATGGGCAACTATGCGCACGGAAACCAGCCAATCCAGCATTTCATCTACCTCTATGACTGGTGCGGCCAGCCGTGGAAGGCACAGGCACGCATCCGTGAAGTCATGGACAAGTTCTATACTGCGGCCCCTGACGGATACTGCGGAGACGAGGACAACGGACAGACTTCCGCATGGTATGTCTTCTCAGCAATGGGCTTCTATCCGGTATGTCCGGCCTCCGGCCAATTCGCTGTCGGCACACCGCTGTTCAAGAACGTGAAAATCTCCATGCCTGACGGCAAGACGATTAAAATCAATGCTCCTGAAAACTCTGATGCCAATTATTATATCAGGTCAATGAAGGTCAACGGCCGCGAGCAGACCAGGACATGGCTCACATACAAGGAGCTGGCAGATGGAGCATCCGTCGACTTCGACATGTGCCGCACCCCTGTAACTGACCGTGGTACAGCGGTTTCAGACCGTCCTTACTCCTTCTCGACAGAGAGCAAGTAAGTATCGATGCTTGTAAACAATTAGCCCCGGCTGAAACTCAGTCGGGGCTAAATTGTATCGTGAAGACCGATTATTCTTCTGCCGGTTTCATCAAGCTGTAAACGTTGGTAACGTCGTCATCGTTCTCAAGCAGGTCGGTGAGCTTGTTCAATGTCTCACGCTGCTCAGGGGTCACGTCTTTAAGGTCGGTGTTAGGGATTCTCTCGAAGCCTCCGGAAACGAGCTCGTAGCCGTTGTCCTCGATGAATTTCTGGATTCCGCCGTAAGACTCGTACGCGCCGTAGATTACGATGTTCTTCGTAATGTTCTCATCCTCATCCTCCTGCTCCTCGACGAATACCTCAGGGTCGTCATCATAGTCACAGAGAGCGAGCTGGAGCTCATCCACATCGATACCATCCTGGTACTTGATTCTGAACACGCACTTGTGGTCGAACATGAAGCTGACGCTGCCGCTGGTTCCGAGCGTGCCGCCGCACTTTGTGAAATAGCTGCGGACATTGGCAACTGTTCTGGTATTGTTGTCTGTAGCAGTCTCTACAAGGAATGCGACACCGAACGGACCGTATCCTTCGAAGGTAACCTCCTTGAAATCACCGAGTGACTTGTCGGTAGCCTTCTTGATGGCTCTTTCGATATTGTCCTTAGGCATGTTCTCGTTTCTTGCCTCTGCGATGAGGGCGCGGAGACGAGGGTTGCCGATAACATCAGGACCGCCCTGCTTGACTGCGATTGTAATTTCCTTTCCGATTTTGGTGAACGTTTTGGCCATGTGGCCCCAACGTTTCATCTTTCTCTCTTTTCTGAACTCAAAAGCTCTTCCCATAATCTTATTTGTTTTCGATTCTGCTGATATACTTGTCGATATCGTAGCCTTCCATTGACTGAGGATACTGGTCCTTGATCTTCTTGTAGAAAGAAAGTGCCTTGGCGCTGTCACCGAGTTCCTCGCAAGCGATACCTGCCTTCAGAAGATAAGCAGCTGCGAACATGTTGTCCGATACGCCTGCAGCCTTCTCGAAGCATGAAACGGCCTCCTTGTACTTTTCAAGTCCTACATAAGCGTCTCCCTTGCATGCGATTGCCCTTGCCTTGAGAATCTCATCCTTTCCGTTGTATTTGTCAAGGTAAGAAATAGCCTCCTCATATTTTCCGAGCTGGAGTTCGCATACACCTGCATAGAAATAAACAGCTGTGCCTGCGTATGAACCGTACTCGTTGATGATCTGGCTGAAACCGAGCACATTGCCGTCGCCGTTGAGCGCGAGCTCATAGTTCTCTGCGCGGAAATTGGCCTCTGCCGGGAACATCTGCTCTGCAGCCTCTTCCTTCTGCGGCTGGGCGTAGAACTTGTGATAGCAGAGAACAGCCACGCCGATCACGATGATGGCTCCGAGGCATCCCCAGATGATTTTCTTGTTCTCGTTGAAGAATTTTTCTACAGAAGATACCTTTTCTGCAACCTGCTCTTCCTGCAGTCTCTCCTGATTTTTAAGAGTTTCTTGTGCCATATTTTCTTATGTTTTTATTTTCGTTCAATGCTTGACAGCATAACAAGCCTACAAAATTATAAAAAATAAGCCAATCCAGCAAAGAATTTTCACCCGACTTGCAACAGAACGGGATATTATTGATTGTCAGCAGTGTATAATCCGGCCTTTACAGCATATCGGATGAGCTCGACCGTACTGGAGATTTTCAGTTTCTTGAAGATGTTTCCTTTATGCGCGTCGACAGTACGTACGGAAACATTGAGCTTGCCCGCAATCTCCTTCGATGTGAGTCCGTCGCAGCAGAGCTTCACCACTTCCATCTCCCTGCCCGTCATCTTCGGAACATCATCCATAGTATCGATATTGCTTACGATTTCCTTTATCCGGTCCGACTCCTCGCTATCCGAAATCGCCGGCACGAGAGAAAGCAGCTTGTTCTTCACTTCCTGGTTCTTGCTGAGGATCTTGGCCTGTCTGCGCTTGATGCGTAGCATCCTGTAAGTCAGCACAAGCAGGATAATCAGAAGTGCCGAAAAAAGCGACAGGCAGATCAATACCGTAAGCCTTGTCTTCGACATTTCCTGCTCATGGATCAGCCGTTCCTCCTTCTCCTTGGTTTCATATCTCACGCGGAAATCCTCCACGGCCGAATCCGCCCTGTCGTCAGCGATCTTTTCCGAAAGCTGGGTATATTCTTCCAATGTATGCAGAGCATCCTGCAGCTTTCCCAGATGCTTCTGGCAGAGCCATAATCCGCTCAATGCCTTTTTCTTCACATAGTCGCTTCCCGCCTTGGTGGCTTGTTCGCGAGCCGTCCTGTAAGCTTTCTCGGCATGCTGGTACAACTCACTTTTATAATAAAGCTGTCCGAGTTGGTTCTGGCAGATGGCCATCGATGTGATATTGTTCTTCTCCTGCAGGATCGGAATCGCCTGCAGCAGACACTTTTCCGCGGCAATGTCTTCGCCCAGGGCGATCAGCACGGCTGCTTTCTGCGAAAGCCTGATTGCCTTCTTGCCCTCGCGATGGTCCTCACTGTCAAGCTTGTACGCCTCTTCCACGCAGACCAGGGCCCTGTCGCTGTGCCCCATCTCCAGCCAGATGTCCGAAGCCAGTCCCAGACGGATCGCCAGCCTCTCCCGGTCGCCGCGTTCGCGCTCCATCTCTATCGCCGGAAGAATATATCCCAATGCTGTTTCCGCCTGGCCGGTAGCCAGATACAATGTCGCCAGATTGTTCATCGTGGAGCTCATACCTTGCTTGTCCTTGGCTTTCAGGTCTAGCTTGTAGACTCTTTCCATGTAGTTGATGGCCTGTCCGAACAGCCCTTTCCGCTGATAAAGGATGCCGATGTTGTTTATGCAGTCCGCCAGCAGATTGTCATCATTGCTTCTCTCGCAGAGGGGGAGCGCCATCAGGGCCATGGACAATGCGTCATCGAACTGGTTCTTGATATAATAATAGCAGGACATCATGTCATAGATGCGCGCTTCGGACTCGATGGCCTGGCTTCTTCCGTAGGTGTATTTGCCCATAAGGAGACCTTCCTCCGTTCCTTTTTCCAGAAGTTCGTTTCCTATATGTATGCGGTCGATCTTCGAAGCGTTTTCCCACTTCGAAAACAAGGTCAAAATATCATTCGCGGTCAGATTTGCGGTTGATATGATGGTCAGTATTATTATAGCCAGTCCTTTTTTCATTATCAGTCGATTAGGGGTCCGTTTAATGCAAATATAACATTTTTCTCGTACCTACGTACCAAAATTACGTATAATTACCTATTGTTTTCAATGCTCTGGTAGCCTAAATTTGCAAAAACGTTATAATGACATACGTAACCGGGACTAACCCTAAAAATCAAATTTATCATGATACCTGCAATTATTCACAAGTCAATGCGGCAGCTTACGGCATCTGTAGCTGTGCTTCTGTCGCTCGCATGCGTTTTTTCCTGCAAGAAGGAAAAAGGCGGAGGTGATGCCCTCGAAAAGATATATTTCGTGGATCCGGCGTCAGCGACCATGGTCATTACCCAAGGCCGTTCTGAACAGATTCTCTATGCCACCGTTCCTGAAAAGGCAGCCGACACTGCAATTCTGGAATGGTCCTCTGACGACCCGTCCATAGCGGATGTGATCAACGGTCTCGTGACGGCCATTGCCCCGGGAAATACCGTAATTACGGCCAAATGCGGCAATGTCACAGCCACTGTCGACGTGCAGGTGGTGCCGATTCCGGTCACCAGTTTCAGCGTTCCTGAGACAATGAGCGCATACATGGACATGCCTGTGCAGATAAAATTGACATTGGCACCGGCAGAAGCCAATGCCGCGTCGCTGGAATGGAAATCGGACAACCCGGAAATCGCCGAAGTCGTCATTGAAGACGGGAAGGCTTTTGTCAATGCCAAGAAAGAAGGCGGATGCAAGATCTCGGTGTATCCTTATGGCCGTTCGGACGAGTCGAAGGAAATCGCGGTTACGGTATATCCAGCAGCCTTCAAGCTCATGAGGAGAACAATATCTGGTGAAAGCGGTTATGTGGAGATTCCGAACGAAGATTCTTTCGACATCACTGATATAGGTATGCCTTCAGAAGATGGGAAACGTTCAATTGAAATGATCAGAGTAGATGGAAGCAGCCTTCTTGAATCCTCGGTGGAGGTTTATAATGAAAATTCGGGAATCGTTTCCATAACCAAACGTCAACGCAGCGAAAGTAAGATTCTTCTTATGGTCGAGGAACAGTCCGAGGCCGGAGCTGCCAAGATATCCGTCTCTCTGAAAGAGGATGACAATGTCTATACGAAAACCTTTACCATCAACAGGCAGAAGCATGATTTTACATCCGATACGAAGATTTGCCGGATGTATTCGGAAACTCCTGTTAACGACGTGGAAGAAATGGCCAGAAATGCCACTATGCAAGTGCAGATGTTTCCTGCGGTCAATGCCGTCTGGACCAGCAGCAATAAATCCGTAGCCAAGGTCGAGTCGGCATCAAGTGACGGCGTCGGATTTTCTACATGGGTGACGATAAAGACATTTGGCGAGTATGGTTCCGCTGAAATCACAGCGACCGACGAAAGCGGAGAGCATACACGTAAATTCACGGTCAAGGTATCCAAGGCTTCATTCCCGGCGGGGACGAAGATCGGTATCCGGGTGGGTGGCAAGATTGAGCCTGTAGGTGAAAGCACGACAATCCGTGCATCATATGACGGCAGAAACGATGAAGGGTTCTGCCTTATGGATGCTTCCGGAAATTACCTCACCACATTCACTAATTTCAAGTGGACAATCGAATCTCCTTCGTGTGAATGCAGGCTTGCCACAGCCGGTGCCAGCGGTGTTGTCGTCACTCCGATTTCTACTACTACTTTCAGCGGCAGCAAGACGGCCACACTTGTCTGCACCGATGATGCCGGCAACAGGCTCACACATAAGATCTTCATTGATAGTCCTAATGCCTTCAGTGGAGTTCAGAATTTGAGGGTAACTGTGGACGGCAAGTCATATACCAGCAACGCCAAGGTGGATATCGGCAAGACCGCTACGATTGATATTGCGAAGCTTACAGTTGATAGTTCCTATGACGGCCTGAAGTGGGAAAATGTCGGTGTCCTGGGTAGCGTATATGGTACGACGAAGCTGAATAACAACAGCTCCGGTTCGTTGGTGTCCATCGAATTCACTCCTAACCGCAAAATGGAAGCTATGCCGATTTCTGTTGAAGACGAAATCGGGCAGGTCAGGAAGATATATATCAGTTCGGCAAAATTCCATTTCCCGGACGGCGCGAAGATTTATATTTCTTATGACAAGAGCAAGTGGAATACTTTAGATGAGCGCGTATTTTTGAATAACGGACAAAATTATTTCAGGGTCGGAACATCTGCAACTGATTTTGTGAAATCAGATACGCCTGTTGAGTGGTCGCGTACTAAAAAGTCTTCTACAAATTATGAAGGTAGATTCAGGACATTGCCTAGTGGAGATGTTTCCACGTATGCGATATCTCCAATGGGCTATCCGGATGATTATGAAGCCGTTTACTATTTCTTGTCAGCCAAAGATGATTATGGGACTGTGGTCAGGTCGGAATTCGTGCTGAAGAAGTTTATGAATTTCAACGATGGCATTTGGTTCAGATTACAATATGCATATCGGGACAAATATACAATTAAACATAAAACGTTAACATATAAATTCGAATCCGGGAAAGATAAATATGTGACGATACCAGATAATGACTACCATACTGTAACGTGTAGTTGTAGTCCTAACGAGTCTGGTAGCAGTGCATATTACAATCACGCGGAAATCATGGATTTCGATAAGCTTCCGTATCGTTTGCGCACGGAAAAACCTGCATGCGATTCGCGGGTTTGGACGATAAAGGAGCAGTATGCGTGCATTACTTTCTATGATGATTACGGAAACAAGAAAGCTTTTTATATTATAAGGAAATAACATTTAATCAATAATATTATGGAAGAACTTTTGAAACAAATCAAGAAGGCGGCGGAGTCGATGCTTCGCGACGCTACAGCACAGGAGAAGAAGGGAAACAAGGCGGCAGGATTGCGCGCACGAAAAGCTTCCCTCGCATTGGAACCGATGCTCAAGGAATTCAGGAAAATATCAATCGCCAAGATGAAAGGTCTCGCGGGACTTGTCCTTCTGGTATCATTGGCAGGAACCGCATGCGTGTCATGTGAGCACGTGGACCCGACCGACCTTACGGAAGAGAACCTGCCGGTGAAGAGCATCGTTTGCGGTCACGTGAGATATGCGCCTGAAGGATCTGCGGTGACACTTGCGGAAGTGGGGCTGGACGTGAACATCTTCTATGGCCAGAAAGACGACAATGGAAATGTGGATTACGCTCTCAAGACCGTCAAGACGCGTCAAGGCGGATATTTCGAGACTACGCTCGGTTGCCCGGTAGGTCAGACCTTGGAGGTCAAGGTCGAGTGCTGCGGACAGTCCAAGAACAATGCTAAAGATGACAAGGGCTCGACGTCCAGCGTGCAGGCATACTTCCATGCCGAGGTGGCCAAGACTCTTACTTGCGGTACGGCTGCCTACTTCAAGATGGATATGAAGCCGGTTGCCAACCACGGAGGTGCAGGCCTCGTGCAGCCGAAATGAGCCGCATCACCCTGCCTGAAAGGCTAGGAAGTGAAGAATTATCAACTAACAATTAAAAGACTTTATAATGAAAAAATTCCTGATATTGAGTCTTGCAGCATTGACCTTGGCATCCGTGGGCGCTATGGCGCAGGGGGAGAGCAATGTCCCTGAAGGTAAGCGTATCACGTGCTACCATGTGTATTCTGACAAGGCGCCTCATTTCTCACCGAAACGCGGCGATTGGTCCATCGGTGTCACTTTCAACCCTGCGACCCTTTCGTATCGTCTGAAAATGCAGCCGGACAATGGTGATTTCGCCGGTGATTTCATCGAGGGGATGGCCACGTCCAGCAAGCAGATGTTCATCCTTTCGCAGGATCCTCTGGCATCGTTCCGCGTAAGATATTACCTGAGCGACAATTGGGCATTGCGTGCTACTCTCGGTTTGAACGGCAGCCATATCAATTATCGTGAATATGTGGACGACGACCTCGCCAAGGCTGTCAATCCTGATTCCAAGAACCAGGTTGCGGATGCGGTGCTGTCCAATCTCAACAGCGGTAGCCTCGCAATCGGTATGCAGTATCTGGCCGGGAAAGGCCCTCTCCGCTTCACTGCCGGATTCGGTCTCACCTACGCCATTGCAGGCGGTAGCCTGAATTTCAAGTACGGCAACACCATGACGCCGGAGAACCGCGTGCCATCGTCAATGCCTATGACCCGCCCTGCTCCTGCCGGCTCCAAGAACCCTACCCTCAATGACTTCAAGTCCCAGCTCGGCATCGCATACGCCCGTCCGACAAGACGTTACAATGTAGGTTACATCCACGGTATCGGTATCAATGCCGATATGGGTGTGGAGTGGTTCATGACCGGCCGCATTTCTCTTGCAGGTGCCATGACATTCACTCCTGTAATGTTCCTGTTCCAGCCTCAGACTTGGACCAAGTTCGAAGGCTTCTCTACCAAGACGGGAAATGTCGAGCAGTACAATGACCGGATCAGTCCGGGTAGCTTTGCCGTCCTCTACGGAACAGAAAGCATTGGCTTCAATGTTTCCCTGAACTACTATTTTTAACTAACATTTCTTGATTATGAGAAATTTGAAATTAATGAAACCTGTCGCCCTGTTGGTCACTCTTCTTGCTCTGACGACACCAGTTGATGGTCAGAATTTCTTGAAGAAGCTGAAGGATGCGGCGAATAATGCCTCTGACAAAATGAATACCGCAGTCGAAAAAACCGGCAACGCTTCTGCAAATGTGGCTGTGCCGACGGCATCCGGGCCGACTTACTATGTATCTCGCAGCGGATCCAACAAGAACGATGGACTCAGTCCTTCAACAGCAGTCAAGAACATCCAGAAGGCCATTGACCTGGCTTCTGACGGTTCGGAAATCCGGGTTGCCGAAGGTAATTACTTCGGACTCCTGAACAAGGGCAACATCATCATTGACAAGCCTCTCGTGATTATGGGCGGCTACAATGCGGATTTTACCGAGCGTGATGTTCTCAAATACCTGACCACCATTGCTCCGGATGACAATTCCAACGGCTCTTCGCAGGGACGTGGAACCATCCAGATCCGCAGCATTGAGAAACCTTCTTCATCTCTCGTCATCGACGGCCTGATTTTCAACAAGGGCAATGCCATCGGCTACAACCTCCGTGGAGAGGGCTGGCCGGAGGGAGTGGAAACTCCTTTCATGATGCGTGAGGGCTCCAAGGGCCAGGGCGGTCCGAACCTTGAAAACAAGGAGGTGTATACCCAGGAGACCTACTTCATCTATTTCGACGGCGTGGCAGGCAAGGTGAACAATCTCAATGTCTTCATCCGCAACTGTACGTTCGTGAACGGTCCTAACACCACCATCTGCGGTCTTCTGAAAGGCTCATTGACAGTGGACAACTGTGCGTTCATCAACAACCGCGTCACCACCATGGATGTCCGCGGACCTGACCCGAATGCCATCACCAAGGTGAATTTCCTGAACAATACCGTTCTTTTCGTATGGTCTTACACCAAGGACCTCCAGTCCCAGGGCTTCGGTTTCAGATTCCAGCCTGGTACCAGCTGTACGCTTGAGAACAACATCATCGGCCTGACAATTTTCGCAGGTCTTGACAGGACTCACATTGACAGCGACGCGAACCGCGAGGCCAAACGTCACGATGCGGTGAAGAACAATATCTTCTTCCTGAACCGTATCACCGACCTGACCATCCCTGGAGGCGGCATGCTCACCAGAGTCAAGGTGGAGGATTTCGATGATGTTGAGGCTATTGCAGAGTCCAGCGGCAACAAGTCGCTCACCGATCCGGCCCTCTTCAAGGGCAAGATTGACGAGCCTTATCTGAACGGCTTCCTGAGCGTTTCCTACAAGGAGACCACGTCGTACAACCCTAATTCCGCGGCCAATACCTTCCGTTCGGCAATGGGAATGAACATGACCGGTACAATGTCTTCTTCAGTGTCCATGTACTTCAACCGTTATCCATGGCAGAAGGCGCTCGACGTGTTCGGTGCAGTTCCGGGTTGCGGTGCTCAGATTCCAAGATAAATTGAATTTGTCATATTCTGTAGTGGAAAAAGAAAAAGCCTTCGGAGAACCGAAGGCTTTTTCTTTTTTAGAGTGCATGTGGCCGGAACGATGATACCCGTTTCCTTTTCAATCATCGAGCGTATGTCAGTGTCAGGGACTTTGGAATAAAGTCTGGCAGTTGCCCTATACAATTCATCCCACATATCATTTGCACGATTCACCGAAATCTGTCGTATCATATGGTTTATAACACGCAATGCACCATTGAGAGACTGATTGGTTCCTGGTTTTAATGATGGGCATGCGATACCTGTACTTATACCAAAAGAAAGTCTTAATCCAAACATGACATTTCCATGGGCGCAAGCATTTCTAACCTCTCTTATCGCAGACAGATATGTTTTAAAGGCAGCAGTTGAATGCTCACCATATGTTGCAGATATCAACCTCTTGTCTTTATCAAGGATGAGATTGTCATATAGGGTCTCAAGATTGCCCATAGTCATAAACTCCATAGTTTTCCAAGCAGGAGCATATTGGCCGAAGTACTTATTATGATGTCTTGTATTTAGAGCCTTATAACTAACCATAACTTACTACGACCAACTAAACATAAAGCCTTGATTTTCAATACTCTTTGATTTTTAACACTTTCTGAGTGCTTTTTGGCAGTTCCCGATTTTCCACATATTTTTGCAGTGTATTTCTACCGTGGAGAATTTGCGGAGCTTTTATTTTGTCATATCGTGGACTGGGTTGACAAAGGTGGTCAATGATTCACTTCCGTTTACTCCAATGGGGGAATACTCAAAATATGTAGAACATAGCAATATCAAAGAGTATGAGACCAACAAGAAAATGTGAATTTTGTGGCAAGTCATTCGTGCCAAGATTGGCGATGTGCAGAAGACCGCCATTCTTCTCTTTGCTGAGTACATTGATGCTGCCACAACCATTGCCGCCCAGTCTGGCGGTGGCGGAGGTGGTGCAACCTCAGGTTGGGGACGTGACAAGGACGAGGATGAACTGTCTTGGGCGTATCGCTGCGCTATGATGGCTAATCGACTGTGCAGACCTCGCAAGAAGCAAGGATATGGCAGATAACCTTTAACCAACAACATTGATACTATGCCAATAGGTAAAAGTAAAATCTCAGATATGGATTTCAGATCTTTCGAGAATACGATTGACAAAAACATTGAAACGGACAAGACTTCTGACAAATTTGACCAACAACTTCAAGCCTACAAGGATGCTGGCAATACGTTGACTTTGGCAAAATCAGAACTTGAAACGGCAACAACTTCTTTAAAGGAAGCAAAGGACAGCTTGAATAAAGCCACCGATAAAGCAGACGCTGTTACAAAAGCCATTGACATCTTTATTGCCAAAGTGAGAGATATAAAATTCAAGGCTAAGGTTGATGATGCCGATATGGAACAGGCAATCAACAACAGGAAGAAACTCA
>OHUK01000011.1_pt1 | contig 233512 bp, 189 predicted proteins | sample 1579201 | NCBI WGS metagenome assembly OHUK01 (sample SAMEA3879528, study PRJEB24766) | human gut metagenome | biome: human-associated habitat; feature: feces | place: USA | collected 1985/1987 | reverse complement strand
CGCAGGGTCAGGGTGGATATCAGCAAAGGCCGCAGGGTCAGGGTGGATATCAGCAGAGGCCGCAGGGTCAGGGTGGATATCAGCAAAGGCCGCAGGGTCAGGGTGGATATCAGCAAAGGCCGCAGGGTCAGGGCGGATACCAGCAAAGGCCGCAGGGGCAGGGCGGAGGGCGGACCGCGACTTCCGCGTCGACCACAACGCCTGCAAATAAGGAGCGCGTAAGCAATTATGACCCGAACAAGGGCGTATACGCGCGAAGATTTGATACGGAGAAGAAGTCGAAATCAAAAAAGGCGATCCTCAAAGAAACGTCCGCAAACCCGCGCTCGTGGGATGAAGATGCGTCGGGGATCCGCAGGCCCAGAAAAACGAAGCAGCAGGCCATCGTACATCGACCCGAGCCTGTTAGAATTGAGAAGGCTATTATGACCTCAGAAACCATTACGGTTAAGGAATTATCTGAAAAAATAGGCAAACCGGCTGCGGAAATTATTAAAAAGCTTTTCGTATTAGGTACGCTTGCTACCATCAATCAGGAGGTGGATTACGATACATGTTCGCTGATTGCCTCGGATTACGGTATAGAGCTTGAGCTGCAGTTAACAAAAACCTTTGAGGATGTGCTTCAGGAAAGCAGCGACGACGCAATGGACGATGCCGGAGAGATGGAAGAACGCCCGCCAGTGGTTACCATTATGGGCCACGTTGATCATGGCAAAACATCCCTGCTGGACGCTATCCGCAACAGCAGCGTTACTGAAGGGGAGGCGGGGGGAATCACCCAGCATATCGGGGCGTATACCGTAACCTGTAACGGCAGAACCATTACGTTCATCGATACGCCGGGCCATGAAGCGTTTACTTCGATGCGCGCGCGTGGCGCTCAGGTAACGGATATTGTCATTTTGGTTGTGGCGGCGGACGACGGCATAATGCCTCAGACAATAGAGGCCATTAACCATGCCAAAGCCGCCGAGGTCCCCATTATTGTTGCTATTAATAAAATGGACCGTGATACGGCCGATCCCGAGCGCATCAAACAGCAGCTGACCGAGCATGAGCTTGTGACAGAGGAATGGGGAGGAGATACTCTATGCGTTCCCGTGTCCGCGAAAACGCGCGTTGGAATCGATTCACTGCTGGAGATGATCTTGCTTCAGGCGGACGTGCTGGAATTAAAGGCGAATCCGCACAGGATAGCGAAGGGCGCTATAATAGAGGCGCAACTTCATAAGGGCAAGGGTCCGATAGCGACGGTGCTTGTTCAGAATGGAACGCTGAAAGTTGGAGATCCTATTGTAGCGGGTACGGCGTACGGGCGCGTTCGCGCCATGATGGACGATAAAGGGCGCAGGGTTAATCAAGCGGGGCCGAGCTGCCCAGTGGAAGTGCTTGGCTTTTCGGAGGTTCCGTCCGCCGGCGATACCCTTAACGTATCGGAGATCGACAAGCTTTCCCGCCAAGTGGCTGAGGAGCGCCGAGACAAGCAGAAGGTTGAACAGCTAAAAAACCTTTCCAAGGTATCGCTTGACGATCTGTTCAGCCAAATCGCCGAGGGTCAGGTAAAGGATTTGAACATTATCGTTAAGGCGGATGTTCAGGGTTCTGTCGAGGCGGTTAAGCAGGCGCTTGAAAAGCTGTCCAACGAAGAGGTGCGCGTACGGTGCATACATGGAGGCGTAGGCGCGATAACAGGTTCCGATATCATGTTCGCTTCGGCTTCTAACGCGATTGTTATCGGCTTTAACGTCCGCCCGGACGCAAGCGCCCGAACGCTCGCCGAGAAGGAAAAGGTGGATATGCGCTTATACCGCATTATCTACAACGCGATTGAGGACGTGCAGAACGCCATGAAGGGAATGTTCGCCCCGGTATTTAACGAGGTTGAACTTGGAAGGATTTCCGTACGCAATACGTTCAAGGTGAGCGGCGTAGGAACGATAGCGGGTGCATATGTGCAGGAAGGCAAAGTTTCGCGCAATGCTCAGGTTCGCGTTGTTCGCGATGGAATCGTAGTGCATGAGGGCAAAATTTCGTCGCTTAAACGATTTAAGGACGACGCCAAAGAGGTTGCTACCGGGTATGAATGCGGTATTGGAATTGAGGGCTTCAACGATGTCCATGAGGGCGACGTCATAGAGGCGTTTGTCATGGAAGAAGTGAAAAGATAAGAGTAAGGTGAGAAAAAATGCCGTCAGTTAGATATGACAGACTTAACGAGGAAGTAAAAAAGGTTTTGAGCGAAATCGTGCGGGAGATGAAGGATCCGCGCATCTCGACAATGACCACCATCATGCTTGCCGAGGTTACCAACGACCTGAAACAGGCCAAGGTTCGAGTAAGCGTGTATGATGAAGACGAGAAGGTACGCGCGGGGTCTGTGGAGGCGTTAAACCATGCGGCCGGATTTATCTCGCGCGAACTGGGCAAGCGGATGGAAATACGAAGGGTTCCTCAGCTCAAGTTTGTTTTGGACGACTCCATCGCTTACAGCGTACATATTTCCCAGGTGCTTAATCAGCTTAATTATTCGGAGAATAAGGATGAAGCGGAAGACTAATTCGCTGCAGGAAATTGCGGAGACGTTAATAAAGCGCGATGGTTTTACGATAATCACGCACGTATCGCCAGACGGAGACGCAGTCGGTTCCGCGCTTGCGCTTTACCGTATGCTTCATAAGATGGGAAAACGCGCGCAGGTCGTGTGTGATAACCCCGTACCGCGCGTGTATCAGTTTATGCCCGGCGCGGAGACAGTCTTGCGGCCTGTGCAGGCGGCGGCGTATCAAAACGCGGTATGCGTGGACTGCTCCGACGAATTGCGTATGGGCGAAGCCGCGCGCATTTTTGAACGGGCGGAGCTTACAATCAATATCGATCATCACGCTACGAACATGGGTCACGCTCAGCTAAATTACATTGATGAGCGTGCCGCGGCCACCGCGCAAATCATTCATCAACTAGTTGGTTTGTTCCCCGGCGCGCCGGACAAAGACACGGCCGTATGCCTTTATGTTGGCCTGATAACGGATACGGGCAGTTTCAGTTACAGCAATACCACCCCGGATACGCTTTATTGTGCGGCTGAGCTTATGAGACTTGGGATAGATACGGCTCAGCTCAACATGCGGGTATTTCACAGCGTACCCGTACAAAGATTGCGATTACATGGTTTTGCGATTAAAAACATTGCGCTTTTGTACGAAAGCAGGGTAAGCTTTGTTTCAATCACGCGCGAGGATATCGCGCGTTATGGCGCTTTGGATGAGGATACGGAAGGGATAATTGATTACGCACGCGATATTGATACCGTGCAAATTGCGGTTTTTATGCGTGAAAGCGATTATGGGCGTTATAAGCTCAGCCTCCGATCTAAGGGGGATATCGATGTGAGCTTAATTGCTCGGGCATTTGGCGGCGGCGGCCATGTGAATGCCGCAGGGTATACGGATAGCGGCTCTTACGAGGACGCAAAAGGGAGAATTCTTATGGCGGCAAAGGGCGCGCTGGAGGCATAGGGGAATGCTTGAGGGAGTTGTTAATATTCTTAAGCCTCCGGGCATGACGTCAAGCGATGTGGTATCGGATGTTCGGAGGATCTTTGAAACCAAAAAAGTTGGCCATGCGGGTACGCTCGATCCAGGAGCGGCCGGCGTGCTGCCGGTATGCGTAGGAAGGGCAACGCGTTTATTTGACTATTTGGTCGATAAGGATAAGATTTATATTGCCGAAATAGCTTTCGGAGCGGAAACGGACACGCAGGATGCGTACGGTACCATAATCAAGTCTGATTGTACCGCGGACGTATCAAGTGAACGGCTTGAGGCGGTTTTACCAAGTTTCACAGGGCGGATTATGCAGACGGCGCCAGTTTACTCGGCATTAAACTATAAAGGGCAAAAGATGTATAAGCTTGCCCGGCAGGGTAAGCCGGTAGAGCCTAAAACCCGAGAGATTACCGTTTCATCATTAAACTTAATTAAGAGAATAGATTTAAAGAGGTTTTTACTCAAGATCGAGTGCTCAAAGGGTACTTATGTGCGTACGCTTTGCCATGATATTGGCAAGGCTTTAAATACATGCGCATATATGTCCTTTTTGCTCAGGATTAAATCCGGGCGTTTTACTATAGAGGATTCATATTCTATCGCAACCCTTCAGGAATTGAAAACGCTCGGCGAGCTTGACGGCGCCGTTACGCCGGTTGACATGGCGGTAGCGCATTTGCCCGCGCTTTATCTTGACGACATCACTAAAAGAGATAAGCGGCTGTTAACGAACGGTGCGCCGATTCCCCTTCCCAAGCGTTTCTGCGGCCTAACCAACGAGGGGAGGCTCCGCATATACGCCGGCGATTTTATCGGGATCGGAGGCGCAGACGGCGAGTTGGTAAAAGTATCAACGCTTTTATATGCGGGAGAGGACGTATAATGGCGGCAGGGCTTATATCGCCCAGCGTTGTTGCGCTGGGAATGTTTGACGGTATGCACAAGGGTCACGTGAAGCTGATTGGGACGGCTGTAAGAATAGCTCGTAAACATGGACTAAAAGCAATCGTATGCACGTTTGCGAATCACCCTATGGAGGTTTTCGGCTCCGCGCCCGAACTTTTGATGACGGCGAGGGAACGATATGACGCGATGCGCGCCCTTGGCGTAGACGAGGTGAAAATGGATGCTTTTGACTCCGACTACGCGAACGTTTTACCCGTAGATTTCGTTGAAGGGCTCGTCAACAGGTTCAATCCCAGCTGTATTGTAGCCGGCTTTAATTATTCCTTCGGGAAGGGAGGATTGGGTAAGGCGCATTGTCTGCCGGAAATGGGCCGGCGGTTTGGATTTAAGGTAAAGCTCATTCATCCTGTTTTATATAAGGGCCAACCTGTTTCAAGCTCAAGGATCCGGGCGTGCATTACAGCCGGTAATGTCGAACGGGCAAACTATATGCTTGGTAAGCCCTATGCGCTCAGCGGCGAAGTTGAGCCAAACCGCCGGATTGGGCGCCGGATAGGGTTTCCGACCGCAAATCTGGCTCAATGGGGCGGCAAGGCGACGCCTGGCGGCGGCGTATATGCGACCTATGCCGTAATGAATGGAAAGAGAATGCCGGCGGTGACGAACATCGGCTTCAACCCGACCGTAAACGGTGATAAGCTCAGCGTAGAAACGCATATTTTGGATTTATCGCTCGATCTGTACGGGCGGAATCTGTGCGTGGAGTTTATAAAAAAGATTAGGGACGATATTCGGTTCCCGTCGATTGACGCGCTTAAGGATCAAATAGCGAAAGACGCGGCTTATGCCAGAAAAGTTTTAAGAAATACGATTGGCGAGGAATCGAAATAGTTATTTACAACGTCGGTTACAATATGCTATAATTACCAGCGTAACTGAAGAACCGCATGCTATGTTTAGCGAAGCTCCGACGCTTTACATGGATGACGGGGATAATATTGCAGGAGGATGAAATAATGGATAAGACGAGGAAGCAGGAGATAATTGAGCAGTACAAATTACATGAAGGGGATACGGGTTCGCCGGAGGTTCAGATAGCTTTGCTTACCGAGCGCATTAACCACCTGAACGAGCATCTGAAACTTCATAAAAAGGATCACCATTCGAGGCGAGGGCTATTAAAAATGGTAGGTCAGCGCAGGGGCTTGCTCAATTATCTAAAGGAGAAGGACATTGAGCGATACAGAACGGTTATTGCAAGCCTGAACCTCAGAAAATAAATCAGCAAGAGCGGGAGGGTATCCCGCTCTTTTACTGTCCGTTTATATCCAATATTTAGGGGTCCGTTTATTTGTTTCGCATCGCATTGCTCATGAAATGCAAAAACAAATTGTTATCGCTAATAGGCGGGCTGAATTTGGTTAAAAATAAAATGATATAAAAAAGGAGCATGAAGACATGCAGAGAAAGTTTGAAATGGAACTGGCGGGTAAAACCCTGTCAATCGAAACGGGAAAATATGCAGAACAGGCCGGCGGCTCCTGTTTGGTGCGGTGCGGGGATACCGTTGTGCTTGTGTGCGCCACGGTAGCGAAAAATGCGCGCGATGGCGTAGATTTCCTTCCGCTGAGCTGCGAATTTGAGGAAAAAATGTATTCGGTCGGTAAGATTCCCGGAGGGTATATCAAAAGGGAGGGCCGACCTTCGGAGAAGGCGACGCTAACCTCTAGACTCATAGACAGGCCGTTGAGGCCGCTTTTCCCCAAGGGGTTTTATAACGACGTGCAGGTCATCGCGACCGTATTATCCGTCGATCAGGACATACAGCCGGATATTTTGGCCATGATTGGCGCGTCGGCGGCGCTTTCAATAAGCGAAGCGCCTTTTATGGGACCAATAGGGGCGGTTTCGATAGGTTATGTCGACGGTGACTACGTTGTTAATCCAGATAGCGTCCAAAGGGAATACAGCCGCCTGCATCTTACCGTAGCCGGAACGCGGGACGCGGTGATGATGGTCGAGGCCGGGGCAAGCGAGATAACCGAGGCGGAAATGCTAGAGGCCATTATGCTGGGCCACGACGCTATAAAGGGTATAGTCTCGTTTATTGAGGAGATTTCCCGCGAGGTCGGCAAGCCCAAGATGGAACCCAACATCCATAAACCGGATTCTGAGCTGGAAAAAGCAGTACGGGAGTTCGCGGGGGAAAAGGTAAAATGGTCCCTCGATACATTTGATCGCAAAGAGCGCGAGGTTCGTTCCGATCAGGTAAAGGATGAAACATTAAACCATTTCGCCGAGGAGTATCCTGACTCCGCAAAGGACATCGACGGAATACTTTATTCCATGACCAAGGAAGTTGTACGGGATAAGATTATCAACCGCGGCGTGCGGCCGGACGGCAGGGCAATGGATGAGATACGACCAATATGGTCTGAAGTGGGCCTGCTGGCTCGTACCCACGGCAGCGCCGTTTTCACGCGCGGGCAGACGCAGGTGCTTACCGTAGCGACCCTTGGCGCGATGGGAGACGGGCAAACGCTTGACGGTATTGGCGAGGAAGAATTTAAACGTTATATGCATCAATATAATATGCCTCCTTACAGCGTTGGGGAGACGAGGATGCTCCGCGGGCCGGGAAGGCGTGAAATCGGTCATGGCGCGCTTGCGGAACGCGCGCTGTTGCCGATGATACCCAATGAGGAGGATTTCCCTTACGCGATAAGGCTGGTTTCCGAGGTCATCAGCTCCAACGGCTCGACCTCGCAGGCTTCCATATGCGCGAGCACAATGGCGCTAATGGATGCGGGCGTTCCGCTTAAAAAGCCTGTCGCGGGCGTGGCCATGGGGTTAATTAAAGACGAGTCGAACGGGGAAATAGCAATCTTGACGGATATACAGGGACTAGAGGATTTCCTTGGGGATATGGATTTTAAGGTTGCGGGCACTAAGGAAGGCATTACGGCTATTCAGATGGACATAAAAATCAAGGGTATCGACAGGGAAATTTTAACCCGCGCCCTTGAACAGGCGCGCAGGGGCCGTCTTTATATACTGGATAAAATGCTTGAAACCATCAGCGAGCCAAGGACCGAGCTGTCGCCGTATGCTCCGCGCATCATTAAATTTAACATCCATCCCGATAAGATCAGGGAAGTTATCGGTTCTGGAGGGAAAACTATCAATAAGATAATCGCTGAAACCGGCGTAAAAATCGATATCGAGGACGACGGACGCGTGTTTATCGCATCACCGGATCTGGCTGCTTCCGAAGCGGCGCGTAAAATTATTGAAACGATTGTTCGCGATATTGAAGTTGGGGACGTTTATCTTGGTAAGGTTGTGCGCATCCTGCCAATCGGCGCGTTTGTTGAACTCAAGCCCGGAAAGGACGGCTTGGTTCATATTTCAAAACTCGCCAACCACCGCGTTGAGCGCGTGGAAGACGAGGTTACCATTGGCGATGAAATACTTGTACGGGTAACTGAGATTACGCCGCAGGGCAAGATTAATCTTACGCGCAAGGGGCTGCTTCCCGAGGATAAATAATCGCTCGGCAAGCCTGTTAAACGGCTAATTTTAGCTGGATTAACTGGAAAGCTGTTCTCACAATTATAATAGCTGAAAAGGCAGGCGCCTTGCCGGGTACCTGCCTTATTGGTATAAACTCGCGCTGAGATGCCCGGCATCGTTTATTCTGTATAAAGTACATTATGCGATATAAGGCGAACTATTGGCTTTTTGGGTTTCGCGGTCGATTACGAGCGGAAGCCATATAGAAATATCCGGGCGCTTATCTTGCTCGCAATCGTTGATTTTCAGAAGGTTGATTTCGTCATAATATTTAGGGTCTACCTCCTGTTTACTTGGAATATTCATAGAGTAAACACACCATACAGGAGGACTCTATGAGTATACAAAAGCGATGCATATACAGCCGGACAGCTACCAATATTCTACTTATTCTTTTGATATGCGTACTATATATCGCAACGTCAGAGCCGAGTGTATACGGCGTTATGGCGCCGGTCTACCGCGGCGGCGCTAAGGACAAAGTAGCGCTTCAATGCGCCGTAAGCTGGGATGCGGACGCTCTTACCGACATGCTTGATACGCTGAAAAGCAAGGGGGTTTCTATCACTTTTTTCATCAGCGGCGAATGGGCTCAAAAGAACGGCGAAAGCCTGCGGCGCATGATTGAAGAAGGACATGAGATAGGAACGATGGGCATGAAGCCGGGCGCGGACGGACCTGTGGGCTGGGTTTGTGAGGATATTGAGGAATCCATCTCTTGCATTAAGCGGATGGGGGGCGTTGAGCCCAAGCTTTATTATTCGGGCACGCGGGATACAGACGTTTCCTCGCGGGCGGCGCGCAAATCGGGCGTTACCCATGTTCTTTGCACGGTTGATCTGTTATGCGCCCGCGGAAGCTATCAAGATATTGTATCGCGTGCATTGGATAGGCCGTTGCATGGAAGTATAATGTTAATGCAGCCAACGAAGGCGGCCGCACAGGCCCTGCCGCTCGTGCTGGATGAACTATCGAAGAAAGGATTTGAAATCACCTGCACAAGCCAGGTTATCAGTGCGGGATGATCCAGGGAACAATATGATCTTTAAAGAAACACTGGAAAACGGCTTAAGAATAATAGGCGAACCGATGAAGCAGTACCGTTCCGTATCCATTGGAATATGGGTCGGCACCGGTTCGGTGTTTGAGGGCGGCGGGGAGGGCGGCGCTTCTCACTTCATCGAACATATGCTGTTTAAAGGCACGCACAATAGAACCGCTTCCGATATAGCGGCGCAAATGGATGGAATCGGGGGTAATATCAACGCGTTTACGGCCAAGGAATGCACCTGTTATTATGCCAAGGTATTGGACGAGCACCTGCCGCTCGCCGTGGATATGCTCAGCGACATCATGCTCAATTCCAGCTTCGACGACAAAGATATTGAAAAGGAAAAAGGCGTTGTATGCGAAGAAATACTGATGGTTGCGGATAACCCGGAGGATCTGGCGCATGAAAAGCTTTGCTCCATCATATATGAAAACGATCCGCTTTCCAGGCCTATACTCGGAACCCAGGACAGCGTTCGGGCTTTTTCGCGAGAGGGCTTGCTTTCTTATATGCGCGGGCATTATAATCCTAATAACATGGTAATTTCCTGCGCGGGGAATTTTGAGCGAGAGCGTCTTGTTGAGCTTGTCAGCCGGTATTTTGGCGAATGCGAGGCTGGTGAAAGGATTCTACCGTACAACCACCGCCTCGCTGGCGGGCGTAGGGTAGCGTGTATTGACAAGGATGTCGAACAGGTGCATATCTGCCTCGGCATGCCGGGGTTTGCAATCGACGCGCCCGAGCAATACCCGCTTATTGTACTCAATAACGCGTTGGGCGGCAGTATGAGTTCAAGGCTGTTTCAGAGTATAAGGGAGGAGCGCGGGCTTGCCTATTCCGTATACTCTTACCCATCGTTCTATCGATCCACCGGCTATTTTACGCTTTACGCCGGGACAGGGGAAAAGCAGGCGGAGCAAGTTACGGAAATGATGCTCAAGGAGCTAAGCAATATACGCGAGCAGGGAATCACTAAAGCTGAGTTTGAGCGCAGCAAGGAACAGATGAAAGGCAGCTTTTTGCTCGGGCAGGAGGGCACGTCGGGCAGATCGAACGCCATAGGCAAATCCGAGCTGCTCAGGGGCGCTATCTATTCAGAGGATGAAATTTTGGAAAGGATTGAGCGCATAACTTTGAGCGACGTTACGGATATTCTGCCAAAGGTTATTGACTTTAGCGGCATCGCGGCGGCCTTCGTGGGGCGTATTGGCGATCGGGCCGGCTCGCTCGAACAAATGATACCGAAAGAATAAACGATGGGGAGGGGTATGGTTGGACAAGCTTGAAACAATTTTCACCATGCAAAAGGCGCTGGACGACGATATCGCAAGAAGGAGGGGACTCCATTTTACATCTCTGGAGTGGATTGAGAAGGATGTACTCGCGATTATCGCGGAAGCCGGAGAACTTCTTGACGAGGTAAACTATAAATGGTGGAAGAATCCAAAGCCTGTGGACGATAGCGCCGTCAAAGAAGAGATGGTGGATATACTCCACTTTTTCATCAGCATGTGTATCCGCGCGGGCATGGACGCCGAGGAGCTTTACCGTATTTATATAAGTAAGAATCGGGAGAACTTCGACAGGCAGTATGGGCGCTCTAAGAAAACCGGTTATGATATAAAGGCGTGCGATGAGGAGGGGGTGCTTAATGGCGAAGGTTAAGCTTAAAAGCAGGTTTTATATCCTCATTACAGTTATTTCCGTGGCAGTGGTAGTATTGCTTATCGTTCTGCTTGGAAACCGCGGCGAGGGCGTCACCGACATGGGCGAAATACGTCTGGAGCTCAACACGAAGGCAGTCCTTATCCGCGACGAGGTGTGCGTATCGAGCGAGAAATTCGACCGTATTATTTTCAGCGCGAATGAGGGGGACAGCGTCGCCGAGGGTGATTTTATCGCCAGCGTATTTAAATGGGGTTATAAGGACGACATTCTGCAGGCTTACCTCAATGTGCAACAGAATATACTCAGTTTACAGATGGAGCTGCAAGGCGGAGCGGAGGACGCGGAACTGAGCGCGCTGAATGAGAGCATTCTCTCGTATGAAACGCAGATACGCGAAACCGTTATGGGCGCGGGCGGCCGCGATCTTCTTGAACTGGAACAGGAGTTGAAGGGTCTGCTTAAACAGCGCGGCGAGCTGCTTCGAGGCAAGATTCAGGCTAATGAAGCGCTTACCGCGCTTTATAACCAGGAGGCCGAACGCGACGCCCAGTTAAAGGAATGGAAGAGTGATGTATACTCCTCCGGCTCAGGCGTAATAAGCTTTTATTTTGACGGTTACGAGCAGGCGTTAAGCGCTTCCAAGCTTGCGCTTATCAATGCGGATTTAGTCTCCAACGTTCTGCGCGGGTCGACGCTGAAGGACGCTTCTTCACCGGATGAAAACTATTTATATCGGATCACGAACGTTTCGCACTGGTATATCGCTTTTGTGTCCGATGCCTCTGACCCGCAGCGCACAATTGCAGGCGAGCAGTATACCGTTGTTTTTGACGGCCATATGGACAAACCTTATACAGGCGTAGCTCTGGAACCGGCTGTTGAAAACGGCAAGGTGCTCAATATATTGGAGTTTAATGAGAGTATTGGCGGCGTAATCAGCGTAAGAACGGCAAATGTGGTGATAAAAAAAGACGCGCAAGGCGTTGAGGTCCCTCTCGATTCAATTACCATGGTCGACGGCGTACCGCATTTGGCCGTCATAACCGGAAACGAGCCGACGCTAATTGAGGTTGACGTACTTGCGAGCGGAGGCGGTTATGCGATTATCCGCGCGAAAAACGCGGGGGATTCCATACAGGCCGGGCAAAAATATCAGAAACCGTAACTGGGGGATGTTATGGGAATAGAGGAGAATATAAGGCGGATCCGTACGAATATGCTTGACGCCGCTGAAAAATCAGGCAGGGATGTTAAGGAAATCGAATTAATAGCGGTAACTAAATACGTTGACAAAGACCGGATTCTCAAGGCGCTTGAGTGCGGAATATCAACGGTAGGGGAGAACCGCGTTCAGGAGCTGACGGCGAAAATGGATGATTCCGTATACGGAAACGCCCGTGTAGATTTCATTGGACAATTACAAACAAATAAGGTAAAATATATCATAGGCAAAGTACGCCTGATTCAATCTGTCGACCGACTTGCACTGTTAAAGGAAATTAACAGCCGAGCGGAGGCGTCAGGATTGGTTCAGGATATCTTGATTGAGGTAAATATCGGCGGGGAACTCCAAAAAGGGGGAGCCGCAGCAGAAGGTTTACCGAGCCTATTGGACGCGGCCTGCGCAATGCCCCATGTTCGTGTAAAGGGGCTTATGTGCATTCCGCCGCCGCTTGCCGGGGATGGCGCACGGCGTTACTTTTCGAGGATGCGCGGGATATATGAGCGTATCCGTGAAGAGGGAATGCAGGGCGTTGAGATGGAGCATCTCTCCATGGGTATGAGCGGCGATTACGAGGCTGCAATACAGGAAGGCGCTACAATGATCCGCGTGGGGACGGGTATTTTTGGCGCCCGAGGGTAGCGGCACGCTGGGCCGTAAAGAGATAGAGCGCCCGGCTTTATTCAGAATTCTCCAAACGCCAACGATAATTTATCGATTTGGAGGATTACAATGGCAAAATTATTGAACAAATTCCTTGACTACATCGGTATTGAGGAAACTGAGCTTGAAGACGACGAACTCCTTGACGTTGACGCTTATGAAGAGGATACCGAAGAAACGGAGAAGGTACTCAGCCTAAGCAACAGGGGGAAGAAAAAAACAACGGCCAGCAGCAATGTGGTTAGCCTCCCCACCGCGGCGCAGATGAAGATGATTGTCTATCATCCGATAAGCTATGAGGATACGCAGAATATTATCGATAACCTCAAGAGCCGCAAGCCCGTTATTGTTAATATGGAGGAACTTGAGATCGAGTGCGCGCAGCGCATCTTGGATTTCATGGCGGGTGCGGTGTATGCGCTGAGCGGAACCATTTACAAGATATCCCGTGGAATATTTGTCGTAGCCCCCACCAACTATGACATCATCGGGAATGGTGAAAATGGATTGGGAGACGGCGTAATTTAATAACGTTGCAGCGCTGCCGGCGTCGGGCGCTTTAACGGTAACGGCAGCTTTAGGCGGATTTTCAGCTCAGGCATTAACGGGCCGGCGCAACATTAAGCGCCGGCCCGTTAAACGCCGGGGCGGGGGCGGCGGCCCAACAGCGATTGTTAAGAGGGTTGCACGCAAGAGGGAGTAAGTATGATAAACAAAGACGATATTATAAACAAGCGGTTTAGCCGTTCTTTTCGAGGCTATGATATTAAAGAAGTGGATATGTTTCTGGATATGCTTATAAAGGAATTTGAGCGGATTGATTATGAAAGAGAAATTGCGGCTGTACGTATAAAAACGCTGCTTGATGAAGTAGAGCGCCTCCAATGCAGTCGGGAGCGGTTTGATCAAAGCAATGGATAAGGCGCCTCGCCCACAGAACCGGGATGCGGTTGCGTTGCCTTTGTCGTATGAGGAACTGCTGCTAAGCGGCCGCAAATCGGTGGATTTCGTATATATTATTGGAGATGCTTATGTTGATCACCCCAGCTTTGGTCCGGCGGTGATATCCCGCGTGCTAGAAAGCCGCGGTTACTCGGTTGGTATTGTCGCGCAGCCGGAGTGGCGCTCAATCGAGGATTTTACACGGTTTGGCCGGCCAAATTTGGCCTTTCTCGTGTCAGCCGGGAACATGGATTCTATGGTAAACCATTATACTGCGGCGAAAAAAAGGCGCGCAAGCGACGCGTTTACGCCCGGAGGCGCGATAGGTAAGCGGCCGAATCGCGCCACAATAGTCTATGTTAACCGGATAAAGCAAGCATATCGGAGCGTTCCCGTGATTATTGGCGGGGTTGAGGCAAGCCTCAGGCGATTTGCGCATTATGATTATTGGGATGACAGGGTCCGACGAAGTATTCTCATTGAATCCGGAGCCGATTTATTGATTTATGGCATGGGCGAAAAGCCGATAATACAGGCAGCCGACGCATTGTCCAGCGGGTTGGATATCAAGCATATCACCTATATACCGGGAACATGCTATTATACTTCGTCAATCAATTCCGTGTATGGGTATGAGGAAATAGCATCATTCAACGATGTAGCTTCGGATAAAAAAACGTATGCACGTGCGTTCATGAAGCAGCAAACCGAGCATGACCCGATACGCGGCAAGGTTCTCGTACAACCGCATGACAAGGGTTATTTAGTCGTCAACCCGCCAGCCGAGCCTTTGAGCGGAGAGGAGATGGACGCGGTATACGAGTTGCCTTATACAAGAAAGCCGCACCCATCGTATAAAGAAAACATTCCGGCGCTTCAAGAAGTCGAGTTCTCGCTCGTATCGTGCAGGGGCTGCTTCGGTTCCTGCGCATTTTGCGCGCTTTCGTTCCATCAAGGCAGGTTTATTCAGGCGAGAAGCCATGAATCCCTCGTGCGGGAGGCGCGGATGCTTTCGCGCCTTGATGGGTTTAAGGGTTATATACACGACGTTGGCGGCCCGACCGCGAACTTCCGAAAACCCGCTTGTAAGAAGCAGCCGCAAAAAGGAGCGTGCGCAGGCCGTAATTGCCTCGGCTACCATAAATGCCCGAGCGTTGAGGTCGACCACAGCGATTATACCGCGCTGCTCAAAAAGCTCAGGGAGGTTGAAGGAGTAAAAAAGGTTTTCGTGCGATCCGGGATTCGATACGATTACGTGATGTACGATAAGGACGACAGCTTTATGAAGGAGCTCGTCAAACATCATGTGAGCGGGAGGCTGAAGGTTGCGCCCGAGCATGTGGACGAGAACGTTTTGAAGCTTATGGGCAAGCCGAGCTGCGCGCTGTACGATAAATTCTGTGAAAAGTACGGGCGGCTTTCTCGCGGCGCTGGCAAGGAGCAGTATATCGTACCCTACTTCATGTCCTCACACCCCGGTTCGGATTTGAACAGCGCTGTTGAACTGGCCGTTTATCTCAAGAAAACCGGGCAGCGGCCGGAGCAGGTGCAGGATTTTTATCCCACTCCCGGAACGCTTTCTACCTGCATGTACCACACCGGGCTCGATCCAAAAACAATGCGGCCCGTATATGTGCCAAAGAGCGCTCAGGACAAAGCATTGCAGCGCGCTTTGATTCAGTTTTTCATGCCGCAATACCAAGCGCTTGCGCGGAAGGCGCTGATCATGGCCGGCCGCGAGGATTTAATCGGGCGTCACCCCAGCGCGCTGGTTCCGAACGTGGAAGCGCGGACGGTAAAAGGACGCAGGCGAAGAAAGTGACGGCTGCGTGTCAAACGTTAAAAAAAGGGGCAAGTTGTTGGTAAAGCTTTACTCGCATGATATAATATCCGCATGCCAAACCTCGCTCTATATCAAAGGATGAGGTAGCGCGGATTACAGCAGCGGGGTTACTTGAGCGTTTACGGTATAAAAGGGAAAGCGGGAGAAAAATGGGACATAGGATAACGGCGGTTACGCCGGGCTCCGCCGCCGCGCGATACGGCGTAAAACAGGGATGCGATTTGATCAGCATAAACGGCGAATCCATAAAGGATGTATTGGATTATCAATACCTGACCGCTGACAAAGAACTTTACCTTATATGCGAAGCGGACGGCGTACGCCAGGCTTTTACAATATGCAAAGATGAATGCGAGCCGCTTGGCCTTGAGTTTGAATCCAGCCTCATGAGCCCGGTTTTCAGGTGCAAGAACCATTGCCTGTTTTGTTTTATCGATCAAATGCCCAAAGGCGGCAGGGAGACGCTCCATTTTAAGGATGATGATTGGCGGCTGTCGCTCATTATGGGGAACTACGTAACGCTCACGAATGTGGGCGACGAGGAGTTTGAGCGCATCATCAGCCGCCGCGTTTCGCCGCTGTACGTATCCGTACACGCCACGGATCCGGAGGTTCGCGTTAAGATGATGGGAAACCCGACCGCCGGCAGGCTGATGGAGAGGCTGGAGCGTCTCAAAAAATCCGGGCTTAAGGCGCACTGCCAGATTGTGGTGTGCCCGGGCATAAACGACGGAGCCGTTTTGGAAAAATCAATCGGGGATCTCGCGCGTCTCTATCCCGCGGTGCAATCCGTCGCTGTGGTTCCCGTAGGGCTTACCCGTTTTCGCGAGGGGTTGTATCCGCTCAGGTGCTTTACCAGCGAGGAAGCGCGCTCACTCATAAACTTAATTGAACGCAGGCAGGCGGCGCTAAGAACGCGGCTTGGAACGTCGTTTGTATTTGCGGCCGATGAAATGTATTTAAAAGCCGGATTGAGTTTGCCGGATTACGAGCATTATGAAGGTTTTTCACAGCTTGAAAACGGGGTGGGCCTGCTGCGCAGATTCGAGGAGGGGTTTTTATACGCCCTTAAGGGGAAAAGGCCGCTTAAGGCCAAACGCCGGTTTATCGGGGCTACGGGGGTAGCCGCGCACTCTTTTATGCAGAAGCTGTTTAATAAGCTGGTGCCGTATGGAATTGAGCTGGAGCTCAAGCCGATAAAAAACCGTTATTTCGGCGAAACCGTTACGGTAAGCGGGTTGGTATGCGGGCAGGATATCGCGGAGCAGATCAAAGGTTCGCTGGACGGGCGCGGATTACTTTTGCCACGCTGTATGCTTCGGGAGCGGGACAGCGTTTTTTTAGACGGATATACGCTTGAACGCCTGAGCGACGAGCTTGGGGTGAACATAAACGCGCTTTGCGCGCATGACGGAGAAGAATTCATTAACGAGCTGTATTCAATCAGCCGCAGGAGGTAAATCATATGTCCAAACCACTGGTCGCAATCGTAGGACGCCCGAACGTGGGTAAATCCACGCTGTTTAATAAGCTGGCCGGCAAACGCATTGCGATTGTTGAGGATACGCCAGGCGTAACCCGTGACAGGATCTACGCGGATGCAAAATGGCTCGAGCACGTGTTTACCCTGATTGATACCGGAGGTATTGAACCGGACAGGGACGATGTGATAAGCTCGCAGATGCGCCGCCAGGCACAGCTTGCCATCGATACCGCCGACGTGATCCTTTTTCTGGTTGACGGGCGCGAGGGCGTCACGGCGGCGGATGAGGAAGTGGCTCAAATGCTGCGCAGGAGCAAAAAGCCCATAGTACTTGCCGTGAATAAGGTGGATCATATCAAGTATGACGACGCCAAGTTCGATTTTTATCACTTGGGGATCGGAAACCCTGTAACCGTCTCGGCCGAGCAGGGGCTCGGGATCGGCGATCTTTTGGACGAGATCGTTTCGTTTTTTGACGCGAAAGCGGACGAGGAAGATTCGGAAGTGCTCAAAATTGCTGTTGTGGGAAAGCCAAACGTCGGCAAATCGAGCCTTGTGAACAAGCTGCTTGGGCAGGAACGCAATATTGTAAGCGATATACCCGGAACGACCAGAGACGCTGTGGATACGCCCTTTACGCTTGACGGGAATGATTATGTGCTTATCGATACCGCGGGGATCCGCCGCAAGCGTTCTATTGAGGATGAGAGCGTGGAACGGTACAGCGTTATACGCTCCTTCGCGGCGGTACGGCGATCGGACGTGGCGCTTATTGTAATTGATGCGGAGCAGGGCATGAGCGAGCAGGACGTTAAAATAGCGGGCTATGTCCATGAGGAGGGCAAGGCGTGTATCCTTATCGTGAATAAATGGGATTTGATTGAAAAGGATACGCATACCATGGATGCGTTTAAAAAAAGGCTTGCTTCGGATTTGGCTTTTATGAGCTATGTTCCGACGCTGTTTATTTCCGCGCTTACCGGCCAGCGGGTAAACAGGATACTGCAAGAGGTTCAGATGGTCTATGCACAGTACTGCGCGCGCGTTTCCACGGGAGCGGTAAACGATGTGCTTTCCGAAGCAGTTACCGCCGCGGAACCGCCTTCGTCCAAGGGCAGGAGGCTCAAAATCTTTTATGCAACGCAGGCGGCGGTAAAGCCCCCGACGTTTGTTATATTCGTAAATGATCCGGATCTGATGCATTTTTCATATAAGAGGTATCTGGAAAACTATCTTCGTAAATCCTTTATGATGACCGCCACGCCAATACGGTTAATAATCCGGCAGCGGTCCAATAACGATTAGGAGGCTGAACATGGAATACCTTTTATGGTTCTTAAGCCTGTTATGCGGGTACGTTATCGGGAACTTTCAAACGGCTATACTCATAAGCCGGTTAAGGTATCACGATGATGTGCGCAACCACGGCAGCGGCAACTCGGGTACGACGAATATGCTGCGCGTGTTTGGCATTGGCCCGGGCGCGCTGACGTTTGCCGGCGATTTTTTAAAGGGGCTGGCGGCGGTAGCAGCCGGGTGGCTGATTGGAGGCGAGGTTGGCGGCTGCCTTTCCGGGCTTGGCGCGGTACTCGGGCATGATTTCCCGGTGTTTTTTAAGCTCAAAGGCGGAAAGGGCGTCGCCTCCGCGCTTGGCATTGCGTGGATGCTCGATCCGCTGTGCGCGGCGATTGCTACGGCGGCAGCCTTTACTGTAATTTTCACGAGCAAGATGGTATCTTTAGGCTCGCTTATCGGTATTACGGTTTTTCTTGCGGCGGCGGTGATAATGAATATGGGGAATTGGCTGTTATTAGGCACGGTGGCCATTCTGTGGGTATTAATTATCCTGCGCCATACCGATAATATACGGCGGCTGATAAAGGGTGAGGAAAACAAACTGCTCCAGCGCAAAAAGGACGTTACAAATGATAAATCGGGCGGAGCCTGAGGGCGTTCTGGCAAACAAAGATTACCGGCGCTGCAAACGTGTTTAGAACGGTACTGATAATAGTCTTCTTTTGTGACGCCGTTTAGGGTTGTTATAAATATCCGCACCGCTTATCCGCGGCTATATTGAGCCGATTGCACCGCTTTAGCATACAAAACGCCCACGCGGTATGCTGATTTGACGATATATTCAACCCATGATTATTCGCAGTAATTCAGGTAGTTCACCTCCTTCATTACGGATTCCGCGATATTGGTGCAATGGTCGGCGATCTTCTCCAGGTTATGGATGAGTTCAATGTACGTAACGGCGGACTGCGGCGAACACCGCCTTTCGTTGAGCCGCACAATATGCTTTGCCCGGAGCCTGTCCTCAAGATTATCCACCTCGGGCTCGAGATTAAGCACGCGCTGCGCCATCTCCTGATTCCCGTTCTGCAACGCTTCTATCGTGTCGTTAACCATCGAGTTGAGCATGCTGAAGGTATCCTCTATTTCGCCTATTGCCTCCTCGGAGAACTTCAAGCGTTCCTCTTTTTTAAGCCGAGCGTAGCCGGCGATGTTTTCACAGTGGTCGCCTATGCGCTCCACGTCGGCGGCCGTATGTAAAAGCCCGGCGAGCCTAAGCGATTGCCTGCGGTTCAAATCGCTGCTTGAGAGCATGGTTGAGAGGTACTTTACCGTGGCGCGCTGAAGGCTGTCCACAACATTTTCATTTTCAAGTACCTTTTGAATCTCAGCGTCGTCCCCTTTTATGAACGCCGCCTTTGCGGATTCCATCATACTACGCGTCACAGAGGCGATGTGGGTAAGCTCACGCGTCGCAAGCTCCATGGCGATTGCGGGCGTGTGCAGCACCTTATAATCCAAAAACTGCGGTTCTGTTGACAGGTGAATATCATCACCCTTTACAAGCATACGTACCATCCGCTCCATCAGCCATAAGAACGGCAGCCAAATAACCGTGTTGACAATATTAAATATGGTATGCGCGTTGGCGATTTGCTGCTTGAGCAGATCCAGCCCCAATCCGGGTGTAATGAGGCGGATAAAATCCGCGTATGCCGGAATAAAGAAGAAAAAGAATATGGTACCGAAGGTTTTGAAAAACGTATGCGCGATTGCGGCGCGCTTGGCGTCCTTACTGCCGCCGATAACAGCGATAAACGCGGTTATGGTCGTGCCGATGTTGCTCCCCAGCAATATCGGTATAGCGGCCTCAAGCCCTAATATGGACGTAACGCCGTCCGGCCCAGCCTGAGCCGCAATGTTCTGCACGACCGCTATAACGGCGGAGCTGCTCTGCACGACCATAGTGGATACCGTACCAACAAGCACGCCCAATATAGGCACGTCCTTTATGGAAAGAATAAGGCGGGCAAACTCGGGCAAAGCCGCAAGGGGCTTAAGCACGGAGCTCATCGCGTCGATGCCGACGAACAAAATGCCGAACGCGAAAATTGTTTGCCCAATATGCTTGATCTTACCGTGTTTCACGAAAAAATATAGGATAAAGCCCACGGCGGTAATCGCCATGGCATATTCGCCAATATCCAAAGCGACGAGCTGGCCGGTAATGGTCGTGCCGATAGTCGCGCCCAATATCACGCTAAGAGCCTGGCGCAAAGTCAAAAGCTTAGCGCTGACAAAGCCTACAACCATCACGGTCGTAGCGCTGGAGCTTTGTAGCAGGGCGGTAATTATCGCGCCTAAAAGCACGCCGATGACGGGGTTTTTGGTAAGCATTCCAAGGATGCTGCGCATCTTCTCGCCAACGGCTTTTTGCAGGCCCTCGCTCATGAGGTTCATTCCGTAAATAAACAGTGCGAGCCCGCCGAGCACTCCGAAGATCATCTGCGCTAAACTTTGAACATCCATCCTCTTTACCCCTTATGAATAAACATATTACGACAATTATACAGTATCACCGTTCTGTAAAATATGATCCATCGGTTTGTAAAAAGTATGTAAAACATGGACTTAAGCGGATATTGACAAAATTGGAAATGGGTAATACATTTAAAGAATGTTAAAAGGGATAAACTAGTTTATACGGTTTTGGAGGTGAAACGCTTGCAGGAAGAACAGTTAATAAAGGAGCAATATGATATTACCGGCATGAGCTGCTCGGCGTGTTCCGCGCATATTGAGAAAAGCGTGGGCGCGGTAGATGGGGTTAAGCATGTTTCCGTGAACTTGTTAAACAATTCGATGACCGTTGAATATAACGCATTAGCCTTAGGACAGACGGATATCGTGAACGCAGTTGAATCTGGGGGCTACGGCGCATCCCTCAAAGGAGGAGCGGCCAAGCCCAAAACGCGCGATAGCGGGATAAAGGAAAATCTGCGCGAGATGAAAACAAGGGTTGTCGTATCGTTTGCCTTCATGCTGCCGCTGATGTTCTTGACCATGTATCATATGTTTGCTAAATGGTTTTCGTTGCCAATACCCGCATGGTTAACCGATACGTTTTACGGCGGGGAAAACGCGGCGGTGTTCGCCCTTACGCAGCTGTTGCTGACTTTACCCGTGGTATATATTAACCGTAAGTATTACCAGTCCGGCTTTAAAAACCTGCTTCGCGGATCCCCCAACATGGATTCCCTGATTGCGATGGGGTCATCCGCCGCGCTTGTTTACGGCATAGCGGTGCTCTACGCTATCTCAGCTTCCCTTGGGCGCGGGGATGTGGCGCACGCGGAGCATTATACGATGGAGCTATATTTTGAATCCGCCGCGATGATACTTGCGTTGATAACGCTGGGCAAATATCTGGAAGCGCGATCAAAGGGTAGAACGTCTGAGGCGATCGAAAAACTGATGGATCTGACCCCTCCAACCGCGACTGTAATACGCGACGGCTCGGAGCTTGAGATACCGGTCGAACAGGTCAGGGCGGGAGATACGGTAGCTGTGCGTCCGGGCCAGCGCATACCTGTAGACGGCGTTGTGACGTCCGGTGGGTCGTATGTAGACGAATCCGCCTTAACGGGAGAAAGCATACCGGTTGAAAAGCTTCCGGGCGACGCCGTAACAGGGGCTTCTATTAACAAGGGCGGATACTTTACTTTTGAAGCGCGCAGGGTAGGGGAGGATACGACGCTCGCCCAGATTATCCGGCTGGTTGAGGAGGCGGGCGCGAGCAAGGCGCCTATCGCAAAGCTGGCGGATAAGATCAGCGGTATATTTGTACCGGTCGTAATTGTAATTGCAGTAATTGCCGCCGCCGTGTGGCTCATTACGGGCAAGCCGTTTTCCTTCGCGCTTTCCATCGGCATTGCCGTTCTGGTCATATCCTGCCCGTGCGCGCTCGGGCTCGCCACCCCAGTCGCTATCATGGTGGGTACAGGAAAGGGGGCGGAAAATGGGATACTGGTAAAATCCGCCGAAGCGCTGGAAACCGCCCACCATGCTACGACCGTTGCGCTTGATAAAACGGGAACCGTTACCGAAGGAAAACCGCGTGTGACGGATATTATCGCGGCTCAGGGCGTTAAGAAGCTTGATCTTTTGTCGCTTGCGCTTTCACTTGAGGCGCTTTCTGAGCACCCGCTTGCGCAGGCAATTGTGGATTATGCCCGTGAAAAAGGGCTTAGCGCTGAACCGGCGCAGGAATTCGAGGCCGCCGTAGGGCGCGGCGTTCGCGGAGTTATCGATGGCCGGGAGGCTATGGGCGGCAACATCGCCATGATGAAGGAAGCGGGCGTTTCTCTGGAGAGGATGGAGCAGGAGGGTGATAAGTTGTCTTCCCAGGGAAAAACCCCTCTGTATTTTGCCAATGAACGGCGGCTGCTCGGTGTTATAGCGGTAGCGGACGTCGTAAAACCGACCAGCAAGGAGGCGGTTGAAAGGCTCAGGCGTATGGGTATGGACGTTGTTATGATAACGGGGGACAATGCGATAACGGCGGAGGCGATACGGGCCCAGGTGGGAGTCGCGCGTGTAATCGCTGAGGTTATGCCGCAGGATAAGGAGCGGCAGGTGCGCGCCATGCAGGAGGAAGGGAAGCGCGTTATCATGGTTGGGGACGGGATAAACGATGCGCCCGCGCTGACGCGTGCCGACGTGGGCGTGGCTATCGGAGCAGGTTCCGATATCGCGGTTGAATCCGCCGATATCGTACTGATGCGGAACGACTTGATGGACGTTGCTACGGCCATCGAGCTTTCTCGCAGGGTAATACGAAATATTAAGGAGAATCTGTTTTGGGCGTTCTTCTATAATATCATCGGTATACCTTTAGCGGCCGGCGTATTCTATTCGGTGCTGCAATGGAAGCTGAACCCAATGTTCGCTGCCGCGGCAATGAGCCTATCGTCAATTTGCGTGGTGCTAAACGCACTCAGGCTTAAAAGATTTAAACCCATACAAATACAAAAACACGGAGGAAAAATAGGATGAAGAAAGTTATTATGATTGAAGGCATGCATTGCATGAACTGCGCGTCAAGGGCAAACAAAGCGCTCTCTGGCGTACAGGGCGTTGAAGAAGTGGATATGCAGCTCAAAAAAAACCGGGCCGTTGTTACTGTCGACGCAAACGTTACGGATCAAGCGTTGAAGGACGCCGTAAATGAAGCGGGCTACCAAGCAGTTTCCATAGAAGAGAAAAAAGGGCTGTTCGGCTGATTCAGCGTTTGAATATTTAAATCCGTGAAGGCTTAAGAATAGTACGGCCGCTTAAAAATATTTGAACGCTGAGGTTAGGTGAATGAAAAAGGTCCCCCAAATATATGATTCGGGGGACAATTGCGTCAAGAGCGGCTGCGCATCATCTGTGATACTTACTATGGAAAATCCGACATTCTTATAGATTAATCTCTCAGCCGCGTGTCGTTTGGGATCACAAACAAAGCTATCAACGGCTTATATTCCTCGCACCTGCATACCCCGCAGCAGGAATATCGCGCGAAACTCCAATTTCATACAAATCATTAATCGGGCTTTTCGTTATTCAGGGCGCTCTCGATCCGCTCCAACCGCATTGCGATAAGCTTTAATTCTTGCTCAACAGGGTCGGGCAGCCTTACCTGATCCAAATCCACGCCGTCCTCACCCTTTAAGCCGGGCTGCGCATCCTTTAACGCAGGCCTTTGAACAGGCGTATGAATCCCGAGTTCCAGTTGGTCTAGATCACAGGAGTATTTTACAATCCGGCCCGGTACGCCCACAACCGTGGCGCATGGAGGCACCTCCTTGAGTACCACGGCGCCAGCGCCTATTTTCGCATAGTCGCCCACCTTAAACGGGCCAAGCACGCTTGCGCCCGCGGCGATTGTGACATGATTGCCTATGGTTGGGTGGCGCTTGCCCGTTTCCTTGCCCGTGCCGCCCAGCGTCGTACCCTGGTAAATTGTAACGTCGTCGCCGATCAAGGTGGTTTCACCTATCACAACGCCCGCGCCGTGATCGATAAATACCCTGTTGCCAATCTGCGCCGCGGGATGAATCTCAATTCCGGTAAAAAAGCGCGATACGCCTGCGATGATCCGCGCGAACAGCCGGAGGCGGCGCTTATAAAGAAAATGGGCAAGCCTGTGCGCGCGTATGGCATGAAACCCCTGATAGCATAAAAACACCTCGAATGCGTTGCGCGCGGCGGGGTCCCGATCCAAAATGCAGCGTATGTCGCTGCGGAAAGTATCAAACATTTACGTGTCCATCCAATTAAATGTATTGCGAACTAATATACGTCATATCGACGTTTAATGTCAATTATTTTTTAATTCCATTGACGCGTTTCGCCGCAAATTATATTATGTGAATGAGGTGATACGTGTGAAGTTCTTGATAGCTTCTGACTTGCATGGTTCCGCCGGAGCATGCCGCCGGTTGATGGAACGCTTTAACCAGGAACGCGCTCAAACGCTGATCCTTTTGGGTGATATCCTTTATCATGGGCCGCGCAATCCGCTGCCTGAATCGTATTCGCCCAAGGATGCGGCGGACATACTCAACAGCAAGGCGGATAAGATATTCTGCATACGGGGTAATTGCGACGCGGATGTGGATCAGGCGATGCTGCGTTTTCCAATAACCGCGCCTCAAGCATTGATCTATGCGGACTCAATGGCATGGTTCCTTACGCATACTTCGGGCATTGGCAACCCGCCGCCCATGGGTGGGATTGACGTAATTTTAGAGGGGCATACGCATATTCCGCTATTAAGCCGCAGTGGTACCGTAATCCGTCTCAATCCGGGCTCCGTATCCCTGCCAAAGGGCGGATTCCCCGCGACATACGCGGTATATGAAAACCGCGCCTTCACCATATATGATATGGCGGGCGCGGTTGTAAGCACGCTGGAGATAGGGTAGAGCGAATCTATCCGCTGATTCTCTCAACGCCAAGCGTTACCAATTCCCCGTTGATGTTCCATTCTTTAACATAACCGGATACGGAACCGCCTTTGATATCGTCGGATAGGGTTTCGGCCGCGATAACAGCGCCGTAGCTTTCCATGAGCGCCGCTAAAGCGCTGTTCCCGGTATGATAGAGGCGTATATGATCCGTAACCTGGAACCCGGCCTCCTTGCGCATAGTCTGTATTTTAGATACCAGTTCGCGGACATTGCCTTCGTCTTTCAATTCCCGCGTTAACGTCGTATTGAGCGCTACGCTGGTATCTTTACCATTCTCCGACGCGAACCCTTCCTTTTGCGCGGTCTCCACCAATACGTCGGCCGGGCTGAGGGAAACCGTAACGCCGTCTAACACAAATTCATAAGGCATATCGGCCTTATGTGCTGCCACGACAGCGTCGCCTATGCCCTCGCCTTGCAGATACCGGTTGATTTTCGGCAGTATTTTTCCGTAACGGGGTCCGAGCGTCCTGAGCTGCGGTTTTACGCGGTACGAAACAAAGCCGGTAGCGTCGTCAACAAAATTAACGCTCTTTACGTTCATTTCTTCGGCGATGATAGAGATAAACGCTTCCGGCAGCCCAGCGCCCTGTACAAGCATTTCGCTTAGAGGCTGGCGGTTCTTTATCGCGGCAGCGTTGCGCGCGCTCCTGCCCAAAACGACAATGGACAGCACGCGGTCCATATTTGACTCCAGCTCGCCGTCTATAAGGGAATCATCCGCAGCCGGGAAATCGCACAGGTGAATGCTTTCAGGCGCGTTATCATCTACCGAACGCACGAGGTTCTGATACATCTGCTCAGCCATAAAGGGTATGAACGGCGCGCACACATGGCATAGCGCGTTGAGTATGGTAAACAGCGTCATATACGCGGCCTCTTTATCCTCAGTCATTTCATTCCCCCAGAAACGCTCGCGGCAGCGCCGCACGTACCAGTTTGAAAGATCGTCCGTAAAGCGCTGGAGCTCCCGCCCGGCCTCGGTGATACGCATAGCGCCCAAATTTTTATCCACGATTTCTATCAGGCTGTTCAGCCTTGAAAGCGCCCATGAATCCATAACCGAAAGGTTTTCTTTTCTCAACGTATGCTTGGTCGGATCAAAACCGTCAATTTCAGCGTAGAGGATATAGAACGCGTAGGTGTTCCAAAGCGTACCCATGAATTTGCGCTGGCTTTCGCTCACCGCGTCTGCGGAAAAACGGTTAGGGAGCCATGGCATGGATGCGGTATAGAAATACCAGCGTACGGCGTCCGCTCCCTGTTTATCCAATACGGTCCACGGATCGACCACGTTTCCTTTATGCTTGCTCATTTTAACGCCGTCTTTATCCTGCACGTGGCCTAGTACGATACAGTTCAAAAACGCCGGGTCGTCAAATAAGCAGGTAGAGATAGCCGAAAGTGTATAGAACCATCCGCGCGTCTGATCCACCGCCTCGCTGATAAAATCGGCGGGATAGCGCTTTTCAAACTCCTCTTTATTCTCAAAAGGATAATGCCACTGCGCAAAGGGCATCGAGCCGGAATCGAACCAGCAGTCGATAACCACGGGTTCGCGTTTCATGGCGCCGCCGCATTTAACGCATGGGAACTCGATTGCGTCCAGATAGGGCTTATGCAGCTCAATATCCTCAGGAACATTTTGGTTAAGCTCACGCAGCTCCTTTCTGCTGCCTACCACGTGTACATGGCCGCATTCGGCGCACATCCAAACCGGGAGGGGCGTACCCCAGTACCGCTCGCGCGATATGCCCCAGTCAATGACGTTTTCAAGGAACTTGCCCATGCGCCCGTCACGGATGGTTTCGGGTATCCAGTTGATTCGCCGGTTTAATTCCGTTAGCTTATCCTTTACAGCCGTCATACGGATAAACCAGCTTTCCCGCGCGTAATAAACCAGGGGCGTATCACAGCGCCAGCAGAAGGGATAGTTGTGTTCAAAATCGACGGCTTTGAACAGTTTGCCGTTATCTTCTAGGGCGGCAAGTATATGCTTATCCGCATCCTTAACGAACATCCCGTCCCAGGGCGTTCCGCCGCGCATATGCCCTGAAGCGTCCACAAGCTGCACAAAGGGGAGATCCCAGTCCCGGCCAATACGCGCGTCGTCCTCGCCGAAAGCGGGCGCGATATGTACAATGCCTGAGCCGTCCGTAAGCGTTACATAGCCATCCGAAACAATTCGCCACCCCTTTTTCCCCTGATGGTTTACCGGTAAATCGAAGAGCGGCTCGTATTCCTTGCCCACGAGCTCGGAACCTTTCACAACCGATAAAACCGCGGCGCTTTCGCCAAGAACCTTCTCAACCAGTGCGGAAGCCAAGTACAGCCTATCGCCCTGATAATCAACGAGCGAATAGTCCTCTAGAGCGTTTACGCACAGCGCGACGTTAGAGGGCAGGGTCCAGGGGGTGGTGGTCCATGCGAGAAACCAGGCGTCCTCGTTCTTTACCCTGAATTTTGCGAAAGCGGATACTTCCTTCACATCCTTATAGCCCTGCGCCACCTCATGCGAGGAAAGGGACGTACCGCAGCGAGGGCAGTACGGAACGATCTTGTGGCCTTTGTAAAGCAGGCCCTTTTCAAATATGGTTTTAAGCGCCCACCATTCCGACTCAATATAATCGTTGTCATACGTTACATAAGGGTTTTTCATATCCGCCCAGTAACCTACTCGCTCGCTTATATCCTCCCATTCGGACTGATATTTCCAAACGGATTTTTTGCACTGATCGATAAACGGCGTCACGCCGTAGCGCTCTATCTGCTCTTTGCCGTCGAGCCCGAGCAGCTTTTCGACCTCTAGCTCCACGGGCAGCCCGTGCGTATCCCAGCCGGCCTTGCGCAGCACGTCGTAACCCTTCATCGCGCGGTATCGGGGAATAATATCCTTTATTGAACGCGTGAGTATGTGGCCGATATGCGGCTTGCCGTTAGCGGTAGGCGGGCCGTCGTAAAACGTATAGGGCTTACCCCCGCGGCGCAGCTCGACGCTTTTTTCAAAGATGCCGCGTTCATTCCAAAAAGCGAGCGTCTCATTTTCGCGGGATGCGAAATCCAAAGATGTTGAAACCTTCTTGTACATAGTTTACTCCTTTGCTTTACTTCGGATAATCTTTAACGGCTAGATTTTAACATAAACGCGCCGCCAAAGCGGGTAAAAAAAAAGCCCCGCCCAAACGGGACGTAAGCTAATTGCCTCGCGGTACCACCCGAGTTGGCGCTTAGAGCGCCCTCTTAAAACGCGCGACTTCATCGCGCACCCCTGTAACGTGAGGACACGTCGGCGCTTAATAGGCATAATGCCGTTACGCGCCGCGCTCATGGGTGATACGGTTAGAATACGGCCTGCCGCGCTTGCACCATGCCGCGGCTCGCTTAAAGCCTAATTTTTCTTCCGCGCGTCCCAATCAACGCTTTATTTAATTTATTATACGATTTAAATCCATTTTTGTACAGATTAAATTTTGTTTAGCGATAAATTATTTTTCCTAGCGCAGCTAAATAATTGATGATAGGTCGCCTCAATACATTTTTAACATGATAATATCTAGGTTACTGTTCATCTCCCCGACAATTTCACTCTTTACAGAGCGGTAGAAGGGGCCGTTCGTAATTTATTCCTAATAAAATGGGCGATTGGGTGTGAAACTAATGGTTGGAACAATAAGCTTAACGCTTAGATTTAATGTTACGCAGATTATAAACGCTGCGGACGTAAAAATGCCGGCGTACGTTTGTGGATACAAAATCGACACCAATAATTTACGTTTTGCTCAAACGTATGGTTTGAATTGAAAATATTTTTATGGTAGTATGGTAAAGACGGCCTTTTTAGGCCTTTTAAACGATGGATGATTCCGCTGCAGGAGGATTTTGGTTTTGAAATTAAAAAAATTGCGTACGCCGTTAATATATCTTCTTCTTCTAGCCATGATTATCTTCATGGTTACGGGCGTAAATTTTGACGGTAATAAACCGGATACGCCGCGCTACTCCGAGTTTTTGGATATGGTGCGAAACGATCAGGTTAAGGCTGTGCAGCTTACTGAAAAAACGCTTTATGGCCTGCGCGTTGATTCCCAGTATAACGATAAAGACTTTTTTGAAGACGGTAAATATGATTTTTCCGTTGTTGTTTCGCCGACTACCCTTATTGACGACTTAAATAAGATAGTCGCGTCAAAAACGCCGGATAAAACCGTTGATGAGATAACGGTAGACGATTACGGGTTTACATTCCAGTATAACCCGACGCCTCAACCCAGCCTGTTCCTGACCCTGCTGCCATATCTCCTGATTCTCGGCGGAATGCTAGCCCTGTTCTTTTATATGCAGAATCAGGGGAGCAAGAGCGCGATGAGCTTCGGCAAAAGTCGGGCCCGCGTGAATGTAGACGGAAAAAACAAGGTAACGTTCGACGATGTTGCGGGCGCGGATGAGGAAAAAGAAGAATTACGCGAGGTCGTCGAGTTTTTGCGTTCGCCTCAGCGCTTTTCGGAAATGGGCGCGCGCATTCCCAAGGGCGTCCTTCTCATGGGCCCGCCGGGTACGGGAAAAACGCTGTTGGCCAGGGCGTCGGCGGGTGAGGCCGACGTGCCGTTCTTCTCCATTTCCGGCTCGGATTTCATGGAGATGTTTGTTGGCGTAGGCGCGAGCCGCGTTCGAGATCTTTTCAATACGGCAAAGCGCTGTGCTCCGGCCATCGTTTTTATCGATGAAATTGATGCTGTTGGCAGGCAGCGCGGCACGGGGCTCGGCGGCGGCCACGACGAGCGAGAGCAGACATTGAACCAGCTTCTTGTTGAGATGGACGGATTTGCGCCGAACGAGGGAATAATCGTCATGGCGGCGACAAACCGGGCGGATGTTTTGGACCCCGCGCTTCTGCGTCCCGGAAGGTTCGACAGGCAAATAACCGTTTATCCGCCTGATAGAAAAGGCCGTTTTGAAATACTTAAAGTACATTCGCGCAATAAACCGCTCTCCGCGGAGGTGGATCTTGATCAGATGGCGAAGCGCACGCCCGGTTTTACCGGCGCGGATTTGGAGAATATTCTTAACGAGGCCGCGATTCTCTCGGCCAGAAAGAATAAGCGTGAAATTACGCCCGATGAGCTTGAGGAAGCGGTTAGCCGCGTAACAATGGGGCCGGAAAAAAGAAGCCGCGTAATAACGGAAGCGGATAAACGCATCACAGCTTATCATGAGGCGGGTCATGCGGTGGTGCAGCATAAGCTTGCCAAGAAGGAAAAGATTCAGGAAATCAGTATAATCCCCCGCGGTGAAGCGGCGGGATACACGGTATCTTTGCCTGAAAATGATGAAATGCATGTATCCAAGGGAAAACTGCTTGATTTTATCGCAATGCTCCTTGGAGGACGCGTAGCGGAAGAGGTTGCGCTGGACGATATCAGCACGGGCGCTTCAAACGATTTACAGCGCGCGAGCGAGCTTGCCCGCCGAATGGTTACGGAATGGGGTATGAGCGATAGAATCGGCCCGGTTTGCCTGGCAAGCAGGGAGGAGATCTTCATAGGCCGCGAATGGGGTCATAGAAACAACTATTCGGAGGAAATAGCCGCCAGGGTTGACGCTGAGGTACGCCATATACTTGACGAACAGTATGAACGCGCACGGCATACGCTTGAGGAAAACAGAGCGGGCGTTGACGCGGTCGCCAAAGCATTAATCGAGTATGAACGGCTTTCGGGCGAGGAGTTTGAGAAAGTGTTTAGCGGCGAACCGGTTGATTTAGATAAGCGGGCGGATAAGCGCGCCGAGCAAGTTGAACAAGCTGCTCAGAGCGATAGCAATTTGCCTGATGATACGGAAAAAGGCCGCCTTAATCCGGATGGGAGCAGAACCTCGGATTAATAAAGCTTGACGGCGGTATGGACGGGTTAGTTAACGATGCTATTTAGCGAATGCTTAACACAAGCTTTATAGCGCGATATGCTAGACGTTATATAAGCAAAGCAATGAAAGAAGCGGCATGCCGCTTCTTTCAGGCTATCAAAGACGGCGCCTCGACTGTGAAAACACTGGGTGCTTATGTTGCGGACATCGACCGTTAGGCTAATTGCGCCGCTTAGAAACTGCCGGCACTGTTTTTCCCGAGATCTTCATTGGTTTTTTGATAAGCTTTAACGGCTCATATGCGACGAGCTTTTAACGTATTGAGGGTTGAGCGGAAACAGCTTCTTAAAGCGCTCTATCGTGAGCGCAAAGGAATGTACGTTTCATGCCATAACGAGCAAAGACATTAAATTTTACAGGAGCGCTTTATGGAACCGTTTGATATGCATATCCATTCCTATTATTCCGATGGTACGGACAGCCCTACCGCTATTGTGCGCGCCGCGAAAGTTCGCGGGCTTAAAATGATATCTTTAACGGATCATGATTCCATTTTGGGCGTAGCGGAGGCGGCAAAAGCCGGCGAAAGGGAAGATATTAAGGTCCTATCAGGAATTGAGTTTAATACGGTGCATCCATCGGAGCTTCATATATTGGGTTGGGGCTTTGATATGCATAATGATATGTTAAAGCAAACGTTGGACTGGCTTTGCGGCGAACGCGAACGTCGAAACGCCAGTATGCTTGCTAAGCTTCGAACCCTGCAATGCGATGCGGCACCTTATCTTGAGCCGATTAAGGGCAACTTAACGCGGCTTCATATCGCGAACGCGCTTGTAGCGGGAGGTTATGCCTCCAGCAAGGGCGATGCGTTTGAACGCTACCTAAAGAAAGGGCGGCCGGCTTATGTCCCGGCAAACGGCATTTCGCCCGAGGATGCCGTGCGGCTTATCGTACAGTGCGGGGGTTTGGCCGCAATTGCGCATCCATGTCATTTTGATTTCGCTCCTGAACCGCTTATCCGACGCCTTAAAAGCTGCGGGCTGGGAGCTATTGAGGCATACTATCCTTCCTCAACGACAAAGCAGACGGAATACTACTCTATGCTTGCAGAGCGATATGAGCTGTTGATTACCTGCGGAAGCGATTATCACGGGCAAAACAGGAAGGCGGTGAAATTAGGCTGCGCATGGCGTTATACTCAAAAGCTTTATAAAGCCTATAATGCCTTTCTTGAAAAGTGGCATGAATCGAATAAAAGCTCTCCGTATTAGAAAGTTGAATTTTTATACCGATTATCTTTTACCATTTACTTAATACAGATATAAATGAAATTAATAAAACCTCACAGCACCTCGTCCTATCAAACGGCTGTTATAAGGCTTTATCGGGCTTTAACTCATATTGGGTCTTCAGATTATTTCATTTTGCAATATAAACATAGCTTATGAACTGACCGTATTGTAATGTCAATAATGGACATTGCCTGACTTGTCTCCTTCTGTTATAATAAGACCGCAAAATACGACAGGCGAGGTAACGGGCATATGTTTGAAGGCGGCGGAACCATCAAGATATTTGCGGGCAACAATACCAGCAGGGCGTTTGCCCTGAAGATGTGCGAATATTTAGGCGCTCCACTGGGCGATTCTGAATCAATAAAATTCTCTGAAGGCAATACGTTTGTACGCATTAATGAATGCATCCGCGATAAGGACGTTTATATTGTTCAAACCATTGGCCGGCAGCCAAACGATGAATTTATGGAACTGCTCTTCTGGATAGACGCTTTTAAACGTGCCAGCGCCAATTCGGTTACGGCAATAATCCCGTATTTCAGCTATGCTAAGGGCGATAAAAAGGACGAGCCCCGCGTCTCGATCCGCGCCCGAGTATGCGCGGACTGCATAGAACTTGCCGGCGCGGATCGGGTTTTAACGATGGATCTTCACAGCCCTCAGGTTCAAGGGTTTTTTAAAAAACCGGTCGATCATTTATACGCACAATCCCTCCTTTGCGAATACGCAAGGCGCATGGGCATTGTTGACGATGATCTGGTTGTTGTTTCGCCGGACGCGGGCAGCGCGAAACGCGCGCGTCAGTTTGCGGACGAATTGGGCCGCCCTGTGGCCATTGGCGATAAAATGCGAATTGGGCATGATGAAAACGCGAAGGTTTTGGAGATAATTGGAGACGTCAAGGGCAAGAACTGCCTCGTGCTTGATGATTTTACTATTTCCGGCGGCACACTTGTGGACGTGGCGCACGGACTTAAGGATAAGGGCGCTAAAGATATTTATGCGTTTTTATCCCATGTGGTACTTGGCGAGAAGGGCGTTAAGAAAATAGAGAACAGCCCTATTAAGTTGTTGGTATCTACAGATACGGTCGAATGCCCGGCTATCGAGCTGTCCAGCAAGATACGCATTATTTCCGCCGCGCCGCTTTTCGCACAGGCGGTTAAGTATATACACGACCGTGAGTCAATGAGTTACATGTTTGATCATGTTCCAGAACGATTGCTTGAAATGAGCTTTGCAAAGCAGCTTAGCATTGATATATAAGTAGAAAACTGCTGATCGGCCTGGTATGATCGTGTCATAGTTGAGGAGGCATATGAAGAGTCAGCGAATCCGGCTTTGCACATGAAGCTTTGCTCAGCAAGGCTTTTTGTTCTATTTGCGCGTAAGCTGCCGTTCATGGGGCTTGGGAGTGGCTTTGACCAAAACTCCCATCGGGCACTACCAGAATATTCGCGTTTTCTTGTATAAAATGAACGACTCATACCGAGCATAATTAAAGGCGCTAAGAGGTCTACTATATATTTAAATATAGTTATTCTAGTGTATTATAAATGTTAGTTATGGATATGCTATAATTATGATATGAGGCGTCTCGTTATCAGGTATGAACGATAAGCTTGCAGCGTGTTTTTTTACGGTTTATTCACACGCATACATATGTGATACGGTAAAATAAATTCTTGCCTTTGACAGAATGCGATGATAATAATAGAATAATAATAGAATAAAGCGGTTTAAGGCCATGATGAAAATTATAAAGCGCGCAAAAGACGTGCAATTAACCCAAGATAATGGCCAAAATGACGTATTGAGTATATACATCACGCTTTATTTCTTTATACGTATGACGGGCGCTGATAACCGCGCCGCAGCTATAAGGGGAAGGAATATAATCATGACGGAGAAAAGGCGCAGGAGATTCGGCGATAGAAAAGACGGTTGGAAGATAAGGGGGATTGAACCAATGGCAAAGGTGTCCCCCTATATTATGGTCAAGCGCAACGATGCCTGCAATCTGATACTGGACGAGCTGGATATCGATCCCATCGAAAAATATATTCACGATAAACGCGCGGAAGGACTTGACCGTTTTGGGATAATGCATGTTATTGTAGCGGCATATGTACGCGGTATCTCACAGCGCCCGGCTATCAACCGTTTTATCGCAGGGCAGAAAATCTACGCGCGCAATAATATTGAGGTTAACCTCACGATCAAGAAGGAATTTACGCTTGATGCGCCTGATACGGTGATAAAAATTGAACTTGAGCCCGATATGACGGCCCAAGACGTATATGAGCGTTTTGAGGCCGCCATACGCGAAAGCAGGGGGGAGGAATCCAACTTTGATAACACAGCAAAACTTTTAAATTATATACCGGGCGTTTTAATGAAGTTTACCATGTATATGATTAATATGTTCGATTATTTCGGCCTGCTTCCAAGAAAGCTGACCCGAGTAAGCCCGTTTCACGGCACTCTTTTTATAACTTCCATGGGAAGCCTTGGTATTCCGCCTGTTTTTCATCATTTATATAATTTTGGAAACATCCCTGTTTTCTGCGCGTTTGGCAGTAAAGAGCGGCGGTATGAGCTTCAAAAAGACGGCTCTGTTCGCCAACGGCGGTTTATAAAATGGACGTTTGTTACGGATGAACGTATTTGCGACGGGTTTTACTTTGCGTCGGCTTTAAAGCTGGTTAAAGGATTTCTAAAAACACCGCATTGCTTGGATAACCCGCCGGAGGTAGTGGCGCGGGATATTGAATAAAGCATTTTTCTTTTGTGCAGGAGTCTTACGAAGAATGAACTCTTATCGTCTTGCCAACCGGCATATTCCAAGCGAAAATCGCCATACTAACATTGAGGTGATGATATGTTTCAATATGATAAACTCCCGGAAGACGCTAAACGTTACTTTGACGCTTTGCCGCAGTATATGAAGGAGAATATCTTTCAATGCGGCGTAACCCTGAAAAACAAGAACGACCTATCGGCATATTGTAAAAACCTTAATGATCAGGGCTTGTAAGATGAGCGCCGCCTGTGATTTTCGCACAAAGCGGCGCTTTTTTATTTAAAAGAAGAGTTTGAATATAGTTTGATTATAAAATATCATATTAATTATTATAAAAGCGATGTTTACTAGATAAAGATAATAATTAAGAATATTACTTTATTGATTTTATTGTAAACCAATTGGCATATCAAGGTTGACAATATTGACTTTATTCAATATACTGGTAACAATTTGTTGCTGGGGGTGTATATGATGAAGGATATACGGCTAAGGCGGATGCTGGAGACTGCGCTCTGTACAGCGTTATTATGTATTGCGGCGCCTTTAATTATACCGCTAACCTTCTCTGCCGTTCCGCTGTCGCTGGCTACATGGGTAGTTTACATTATATCCGCCATCTTAGGATTAAAGCGTGGAGTTATATGCGTATTATTATATTTACTGATTGGCGTGGTGGGGGTGCCGGTTTTCTCCGGATGGGAGGCTGGCTTTCAAAAGTTTATAGGGCCTACGGGAGGATATTTGGCCGGCTATATATTTATTGCGGGCTTTACGGGTTTTTCCTCGGATAAATTCGGATTTAATACACTAATGAGTTCAGCATTCATGATTTTAGGTACGCTTTTTTGCTACGCGTTGGGTACTATGTGGCTAGCGTACGCTATGAAGCTGTCCATTGGACAGGCACTATTAGCGGGGGTTGTTCCATATATACCATTGGATATTGTAAAGATAGCTACGGCGGCCCCTATCGCCATCAAAATAAAAAGGCGGCTGACCAAAATACATAGCATGTAAGTAATCATGTGATTTTTGAGATTGCTTAACTAACTGCCGCTTTCGCCAAGCAACTCCTCGCGCACCTGATCCAGCAATAATAGGATATTGTCCTGATTAATGCTGTAATATACGCGGTTTCCTTCCATTCGAGTATTGACTAAACCCTGAGCTTGAAGCTTGCTCATATGATGCGACAGAAGGTTAGGCGTCATATTAAACTGCTTGGCAATCTCCTGCCCGTATGGATCGTTGTTTTTGATATACCGCAAGATATTATATCTTGTTTCATCACCCATCGCCTTCAACACATCCGGGGCCTGCGCGGGCGTCATTTTTAAATTTGTAAGCGAAGAAAACTCGTTAATTAACGCGCCGATAAACATATGAGCGTAAGCGGTGTTTTTCTCGTCAACATTAACAATCGTCTGCGATTTATAAAAAAGGAAAAGGCCCGGGGTTATTGTGATTTCCGAGGGGTTCGCCCACGCGATATTATTGATCTCACTTCTCTTCCTCGTATACGCAATAACATGCTCAAAGTTGGAAAAATGCCGTTCAAAATCTTTCAAGATACCGGAGCAAAGATCGGCATTTGCAGTAATAATACTTATGGCTGGCTTGAGCAATTCCGCGCAATCGTCGATATACTCATTAATATGCTGATAAACGTCAATTACGCGCCAGCGCGCATTGTTTGAAATCGGTAGGCTGGAAAGAAGATCGAGCAAATCCGCGAGGTCCGATTTGTCTTGAAAAACCTTCGTTCCGCTTAAAGCAAGCTCATACATAAAATCAAGATGCACCTTCTCAAGCGAACGGCTTTTTAAGCCTGAAGCAATTTGATCAATACCCTCATATGGCCGAAGGCATGCCTGGGCGTAAAGAAGAGAAGCGGGATTGCGGCCAACGCCAACCTCAGGAATACCCTCAAACGCTTTAAAAAAACGGCCTAATAACGACGCGTCATAGTCTAGCTCACGATCCAGAATCCTTTGCAGCGTAATTATTGGGGCAAGCAGGCTGTCAAGCTGTTCCCGTTTCGCGCTTGATATCAATGAGAATTTGCGGCTTAGATCGGATGGGAGGCCGCCGTTTACCCTGCAGTTATAGTAGGATAAAGCTTCTCTTAAAGGACTAATGGGTGTTATATGCATTTAAAACCTCCGAAAAGTTGTTCATCAACTGACTGATTTTTATACAAAGAAGACCCGGGCCGAGCGTTCACTGCTGGCGTAATGCGGTTACAGGCTTTCGGAAATATCTTCTTATGGAATTCATTATAGGCGTTATGCTATAATAAAGCAATCCATAACTATTAAAAGGTTATTATGAACGATTTAAAGATGGATGCGCAGAGGCTTGAGCGCATCGGGGAACCCCTGCTTGCATGGTTTGACGAACATGCGCGCGCGCTTCCATGGCGCGTAAACATTACCCCATACCGGGTTTGGGTCAGTGAAGTTATGCTGCAGCAGACGCGGGTTGAAGCAGTAATACCCTATTACGTTCGATTCCTTAACGCGTTCCCAAGCGTAAAGGTGCTGGCCTCCGCTACGGAATCCGAGGTTCTAAAGCTCTGGGAGGGTCTTGGTTACTATCGCCGCGCGCTTAATATGCACGCGGCCGCAAAGGAGATTTGCGAAAGGCTTGCGGGCCGGATACCGGATGATTATCGTGGGCTTACAAATCTGCCGGGCATAGGCGACTATGCCGCTGGCGCAATACTTTCCATCGCGTTTAAAATGGCCGTTCCCGCGGTGGACGGCAATGTTTTAAGGGTGGCTTCGCGCGTTATGTGCATTGAGGACGATATCCGTTCAACAAAAACAAAAAAGGTCGTCAGAGAGAGCCTTGAACGGGTCATATCGCGGGATCGCCCCGGCGACTTTAACCAGGCTCTGATGGAGCTGGGCGCATTAATTTGCCTGCCCAGGGCATTGCCGCTATGCGCGTCCTGCCCGATTTGCGGCATATGCGCAGCGAATGAGCGAAAGCTTACCGCCAGTATACCCGTAAAAGGATGCGGCCCCAAAAGGAATGTTGAGGAAAGGACTATAGCTGTTATCCGCAGCGGCGCACGAATTGCGCTGAAAAAGCGCGGCGTCAATCAGCTGCTCGGCGGCCTTTGGGAGCCGATGAACATGATCGGTTCATTAACTTTAAGCCAGATAGCAGAGGCGTGCCGGAACTGGGGCGTTATGCAGGTTTTGGGGATAAAGGATTTAGGGGTTAAGAAGCACATATTTTCACACGTGGAATGGCATATGCACGGATACCTTGTTGACGCCGCAACAATAACCGGCGAAGTAACGGGGGTTAATTGGTTTGGTAAAGAAGAGATCGAGCAAAGCGTTGCTGTGTCAAAAGCATACAGTAAATATATCTTCCAATGCTTTTAAGTAAAACAATATGTGTATTATGTCGCATGATCTCTAATTTTGTTTAAGTGTTTAAACGGCTTGAATTTTCGTTTATTATAAGCATTACTTATTAATAACATATTGGAGTGATTTGTGTGTTTACTTATTCAGAACCCGTTCAACTGCTGCACGCAATTGGGATGCCTCCGAAATACCGTGGTTTTGCTTACCTTACCTATATACTTCATATAACGAAACAACACCCCGAATATATTTATCAGATAACCACAAAAATCTATCCCATGGTTATCGAGAAGTATCAAACGGGAAAATACTGCGTTGAAAAGAACATTCGCTTTGCAATACGAAAGGCATGGGAAAACGGCAACAAACCTCTGTTAAATAAGATTTTTAATACGAAACGGGATAACTGGCCGCCCACCAACAGCGAGTTTATATCGACAATGACGTTATTCCTTTTTAGCGATGGGCAGATGGACGTACAAATGTCTATGGAGTTTCTGGATTGATATGGATGCTATTTGCCGCTTGTTTAGAATATATTGCATATATTTGTTACGCCGCCTTAACAACTCTTGAATATAAGGTTTATTTTGTTTACTATAGTTTATATCCGAGCCGTTTGAATGGTTCGGGGAGAGCTATCTGAACATGATGAAAGGATGGTTTATGGTGTATGCCCATAAAAAACTTTGATGAATTAATAGCGAGCGTCCGCGGCAGCTCGCGCAAAACTGTCGCGCTTGTTCAGGCGGACGACGAGCATGCGCTGCAAGCAGTTATAGCGGCGAAGGATATTGTGGATTCGGTTCTTGTCGGCTGCCCGCAAAGGATATCCAGCCTCTTGGTTTCGCTCAATGAGAATCCGGAGGAGTACCGAATATGCGAGGTTCCCGACGGAATGCATCCCAGCGTCGCCGCCGCCAAGCTTATTCATGAGGGCAAGGCGGATTTTCTGATGAAAGGGAAGATTATGACGGGCGATCTTTTAAAGGGCGTGCTTTGTGATGATGCGGGCCTGAAAAGCGGCAAGCTGATGAGCCATATCATACTCGCGCAGGTTCCGGGCTATCATAAGCTTTTGTGCATTACGGACGGCGGAATGTGCATGTACCCAACGCTTGAACAGAAAGTGAGCATCACGGAAAACGCGGTGAACTTCTTCCATAGGCTCGGTTATGAGCGGCCCAACGTAGCGGCGTTGTGCGCCATTGAAGCGGTTAACCCCAAGATGCCGGAAACGATGCATGCCGCTGAGCTCAAGCGGATGAGCCTCGAAGGAGAGCTTCCGGCCTGTTTTGTTGAAGGGCCGATCTCGTATGATCTGGCTTTGGTGCCGGAGCTTGCTCAGGTAAAGGGGTATGAATCAGAAAGCCTTGGTGATTTTGATATCCTGCTCGTACCTGAAATTGTGGTAGGCAACGTACTTGGCAAATGCCTTGTCTATACCTGTGGCGGCAGCATGGCAGGGCTTGTACTCGGGTGCAAGGTACCCATCGTGCTCACGTCAAGGGGATCTTCCGCTCAGGAAAAATACTACTCCCTCGCCCTTGGCGCCGGCGTTTGCTGAGGTAGCGCATGGAGAAGATATTGGTAATCAATCCGGGCTCGACCTCAACGAAAGTCGCTGTATTCGATGGTAATAAAGCGTCGTTCACGGCCTCTATCCAGCATCCGGACTCAGAGCTTCGGGATTTCTCCTGGGTAATGGATCAGCTAGATTACAGAAAGCTGAAAATACTCGGCGCGCTAAAGGATAACGGGGTAGACGAAAAGGCTTTGACCTTGGTAATGTCGCGGGGAGGCATGGTGCCGCCCTGCAAATCCGGCGCGTATAGGATAAACCGGGATATGGTGGATTATATGTACGCGCAGCGTATTGATACGCATATTTCAAACGTTGGCTGCGCAATAGCCTACGATATTGCCGAGAGCCTAGGAATACCGGCCTATATCTACGATCCGGTTACGGTGGACGAGCTCGCGCCTATTGCGCGTATTACGGGCCTACCGGAGCTGCCGAAGGCCAGCCGCGGGCACGCGCTTAACACGCACGCAATGGCGCACCGTTGCGCAAAGGAAATCATGGGAAGGCCTATCTCCGAATGTACGTTTATCGTCCAGCATATCGGCGGCGGATGCAGCGTATGGCTTATTGACAAAGGCCTTTCCATCGATATGTACAGCGACGACGACGCAGGTTTCGCCCCTGAGCGCTGCGGAAAGTTACAGGCGATGGATCTTATCAAGCTGTGTTACAGCGGTAAATACACTTTTAAGGAAATGGCCGGAAAAGTGCGCGGCAACGCGGGCCTTCGCGCTCATCTCGGCACGAGCGACGCGCGCGAGGTGGAGCGGATGATATTGGGCGGCGATAAGCACGCGGAGTTAGTCTACCAGGCGTTCGCATATGGGATTGCAAAGGGTATAGGCGACCTTGCCACGGTTGTAAACGGCAGGGTGGACAGGATAATCCTTACCGGCGGGGTAGCCCATTCCGCAATGCTCACCAAATGGATTTGCGACAGGGTATCCTGGATAGCTCCCGTGGAGATTATGGCCGGCGAATATGAGATGGAAGCGCTGGCGGAGGGCGGGCTGCGCGTGATTAGCGGTGAGGAAAAGGCGCATCCCTTCGTTTGGAGCCGATAATCCGCTAAAGGCGCTCCGTATTGCTTGCCCATGCAAGCGGAAACGCTTTAATACCTGCATGCGTGTGTACAATGTACAGCGGTTCATATTGCTTTTACCTATGCCTTAGCGGCATTATAGGAGTATTATGCGAAAACTGATACGAAAAATTTTTCATCCCGAAAACCTGGTTAAGCCCTCCTTGATTCAAGGGGGGCTTCCAAGCGCCAAGGAAGCGTATACCAGATGCTGGCGGCTTGCCTGGCCGTCCGCGCTTGAATCCGTACTGGTAGCGCTGGTTTCCTTTGTGGATACGGTAATGGTGGGCGGCCTCGGGCCCGCGGCGATATCAACTGTCGGCGTTACCAATCAGCCGAAATTTTTGCTTATGGCGATGATATTATCGTTGAACGTAGGCGTTACAGCGGTCGTCGCGAGGCGCAAGGGAGAGGGAGATATATTCAGCGCGAACCGCGCGCTTAAACAGGCGGTTATGGTCAGCGTGTCCTTATCGCTTCTGGTTACCGTATTCGGAAACATTCTCGCCCCGGATTTATTAAGGCTTGCGGGCGCGCAGGCGGATTATATCAACGATTCCGTTGATTACTTCCGCATCATCATAACCGGTCAGTTCTTTGGATGCGTGGGCCTGACGATTAACGCGGCGCAGCGCGGGTTTGGCAACACGAAAATATCCATGCGCTCTAACCTTGTCGCAAACTTAATCAACGTGCTGCTGAACTACCTACTGATAAATGGTATATGGTTATTCCCGCGGCTTGAAGTGCGTGGGGCCGCCATAGCGACGGCGGTGGGGAGCATGGTGGCCTTCGGAATGGCGCTCTCGTCGGTGCTGACCCATCACGCCGACAGGCTAAGCTTGATAAACGATCGGGCGTGGAAATTTGATAAACAAACCATGAAAGGGATATTCAACGTTTCCTCCTCAGCGTTTGTCGAGCAGCTGTTTATCCGGTTCGGGTTTTTTACATACGCATCCATGGTTGCGCGCCTTGGCACGATACCATTTGCCACACATCAAATCTGCATGAACATCATTCAAATCTCATTCGCGTTCGCGGACGGGTTTGGCGTAGCGTCCACGAGCCTTGTGGGCCAGAGCCTCGGCGCAAAACGGCCGGATCACGCGATGATATACGGGCGTGTAGGGCAAAGGTATTCCATGTGTATAGGCATTGCGCTGTCGGTTTTGTTTTTGCTGCTGCGAAAGCAGCTCATCATGATATTCAATACCGATCCTACAATCGTAAACATGGGGGCTCAAATCGTGTGCATTATTGCCGCGATAAGCCTTGTGCAGACCACGCAGGTCGTTATCTCCGGGTGCCTTCGCGGAGCCGGCGACTCCCGGTTTGTGGCGATATCCTCGTTCATCAGCATAGGCGTTATACGCCCCGGGCTTTCCTATTTACTCTGTTATCCTATCGGCCTCGGTCTGACGGGCGCATGGCTGGGCATGTTCTTGGATCAGTTCATGCGTACAGTGTTAAACCTGTGGCGGTATAAGGGGGCCGAATGGACGAAAATAAAAATCTAGCGCGGCATCGTGTAAATTCGGAAATAGATTTCGGCGAACGAATCATGGTAATCGGCTGCGGTGGCAGCGGAAAATCAACGCTTTCCCGCAGCCTGGGCGAACTTCTGAATCTGCCGGTGGTTCATCTAGACCGCCTTTATTGGCGGGATGGATGGCGCAGCGTCGACGATGAGGAGTTTGACGCGCTTTTGTCCGAAGCGCTCAGCCAAGGCCGATGGATTATCGACGGTAACTTTAACCGTACCATTGCGATGCGGCTGAACCGCTGCGATACGGTTATTTATCTGGATTACGCCCGAATCGTCTGCATGGCCGGCGTAATTAAGCGTGTGCTCGCATACTATGGGAGAACGCGCCCGGATATGGGCGGAGAATGCCCGGAAAGGTTTGACTTTGAGTTTCTCAAGTGGGTATGGCGGTTCAATGCTAAATTTAAAAAAGAGTATTATTGGCTGATGTCGTCGGCTAAAGCCTCCGGTAAAAAGGTATACGTTTTAAAAAAGCGCAGAGAAGCGCAATGGATGCTGGCAAGGCTGAAATCGGCGGCTCCACAATAGAGTATGAACCATGTCATCCGGCTTGGCCTCTCAATAAGAAATGAGTTTCTTGCCGTGCGGTGTTTTTTTAAAACCGTAAATTTTCGCAAAGAAGGGTTCTTGGCATTAGCTAGGCATATAATGAGGTTTCAGGTTAACAATTTGTTTGCCGCCTAATGTAGGTGCATACAGCAAGCTTGCGCGACGTATTTTTTCATGGCATAATGAAATGAATAGATAGCTTAATGACGGGATAAGAAAGGAAACAATAAAGCATATGAGCACCATTCGCGATTCCTCCTTAGCCGGCCAGGGCCTTGAACGCATTGAATGGGTTAAGGATTTTATGCCCGTTATGCGGAGTTTGGAAGAAAGATTTAAGCTGGAACAGCCTTTTCGCGGCTTAAGAATCTCAATATGCGTACATCTTGAGGCGAAAACCGCTTACCTTGGCCTGCTGCTGCAGAAGGGAGGCGCTCAGGTTAGCGTTACGGGTTCAAACCCATTATCCACTAAGGATGATGTGTGCGCGGCTCTTAACAGGCTGGGCGTTGACGTTCACGCGTGGTTTGGCGCGACAGAGGAAGAATACCGTGAACATATCAGGCGGACGCTTTCGTTTTGTCCTCATATCTTAATTGACGACGGCGGGGAGTTTGTGGATATGCTCACTGGCGCGCATCCAGAACTTGGCGGGGAGGTTATCGGGGGTTGTGAGGAAACGACTACGGGTATATGCCGATTAAAGGCCCGCAGCCTCGCGGGTACGCTTCCGTTTCCCATGCTGGCTGTTAACGACGCAAACTGCAAGCGCCTGTTCGATAACCGCCATGGCACGGGCCAGTCCGTTTGGGATGGTATTATGTACGCTACGAACAACATGGTAACGGGTAAAACAGTCGTTGTCGCCGGTTTCGGCTTTTGCTCAAGCGGCGTGGCCATGCGAGCGAAGGGACTTGGGGCCAATGTAATTGTTACGGAGGTTAACCCGTATAGGGCGCTCGAAGCCGCTATGGACGGGTATCGCGTAATGAAAATGGACGATGCGGCTGCGATAGGCGATATCTTCATTACAGCGACCGGCTGCAAGGACGTTATCGTAGAACGTCATTTTAAAGCCATGAAGCATAACGCCATACTTGCTAATGCCGGGCATTTTGACGTAGAATTTAATAAGGATCATTTGCGTGCTTTATCCGTTAAGGTTGAAAATAGAAAACCGTTTATCGACGGTTATTTCCTTGCTGACGGGAGGATCATCAATGTGCTTGCGGACGGCAGGCTGGTTAATATCGTTGCCGGGAATGGCCACCCGGCGGAAATAATGGATCTATCATTCGCTATCCAAGCCCTTAGCGCGCGTTATATGGCGCAAAACGGGCGTTTGATGAAGCCGGGTTTATATCCCGTTCCAGAGCAAATCGATCATGAAGTAGCCATGATTAAGCTCTCCGCGATGGGGCTGGGCCTGGATACGCTAACGCCGCTTCAACTGGCATATCTGAACGGGAATTTTTAGGTAGAGGGATTGTCATGAATATCACCAGATTTGCTCTTGGCATACGTTTTGACACGGTAGGCTTACCGGTAGACGACGCTATGGAGCGCAGTATTTTCAACGAAATTTTTTCTGTTTTAACTGTCACTCAGCTTAAGGGCCTCCGAGTTTACGGCGGTAATTATTACGACAGGTTCGGAACAAATCCCGGAGTATATATGGTTGTTCTCATGGGCGGCAGCCTAAAGGAAATGCGCAGGATTTATGAGAAGCTTCGTGACGATGCGGGCGTGAGCATGTATTTAACGCATAATCGGCCTTTTATTGAAAATAATGCGCTCACTCATGTCGAAGGGCTCAAGTATTTTGGCACCGTAAACGGCAATGGAACAATAACGGGGGGGGACGAAGCGCTGAATCTTACGGCGCCAAAGTTACACGGCAAAAAGCGTGCCGTAGGAAAACGTATAAAGATTTTGCTTGCGCCCAATTCGTATGGTGGTTTTTTAACGTCCTATGAGGCGATTAAGCGGCTTACCATCGCCGCGCGCCGCCATTTCCCAGGCGTTAAGGTGATACCGGTTTCCGTAACGAACGGCGGAGACGGTATGCTTGAAGCGATAGTAACCGCCGGTAAAGGCGTATACCGTTATGCTTCGGTAAAAAACGCATATTTTGAGAAAGCGCGCGCGCGCTACGGCGTGCTGTACGGAACCCTGGCGGTTATTGAAGCTGGAGAGGCCGCAGGGCTTAAGGATGGGAAGCAGTGTGCGGGCCCGTCTACTTATGGTGTGGGCGAGCTGATACGGCGCGCGCTTGACGAGGGAATTAGAAGGATATTAATTGGGTTAAGCAATGACATCGCTCAGGATGGGGGGGTTGGCTGCGCGCGCGCGTTGGGCGTACGGTTTTATTCAGCGGATGGGGATGAGATTATCGAAACCGGCGGTACGCTTGCAAAGATAAGCAGGGCCGATATGGAACGTCTGCATCCGGGCGTAAAGGAATCCGAATTTATATTTGTTTATAGTGGGGAGGATAGGCGCTTATCCGGCAGCGAGGCGCGTTTGGCTGAAATTATGGCGTCTGCGTCCGGTCGCGAGGATATTTTATCTTCCGCAGGCGCGGGTGTGTGCTGTGGAATGGGCGCGGCGCTTATAGCGGTTTTGAACGCAACGCCGAAGTTCGCCCTTACCGCGTCGCTGGAAGCCGTTAATATTGAAAAGCTGATAGAGGGTTCCGCACTGATTGTTACCGGCGGGGATTCCATCGGCTCTTTAGGCGTATCGCCTGGTATAATACCGACGCTTATCGCGTATGGCAAGGCCAGGAGAATACCCGTTGCGGTTCTGATGGGTGATGCTAAAGAGGATTTTAGGGACGCTGAATCATTCGGCCAGACGGCTGTTATCGCGCTGGAACGATCCGAAGATGCCGTGAACGATACGGGCAAGGGATATATTGCCCGCTTTGATAAAGCGGCTGACCGCCTGTTTCGGCTGATCCGCATCGGCAGGGATGTGGAGCGCATAAGTTCAGTTAAGCTGAAGATGAAAAAAAGGTTATAATGAATGTGCGCCTAGCCTGCTTTGCAGACGCCGCATCTTGAGTGCCGCCTGATCTTGAGTGCCGCCTGAATAAGAGATTCTTTCAATCTTAATTAGTAGAGTATTTTTATAATAAGCTGTAATATGGACGCCACAGTAAAGTCCTTAAATAGTATCGTAGCATTTTTGCTACGCCGGTTAATTACGTATAAGAATGCATTGCCTCTTGGCTGGTATGCAATGAGTATGGAGTGAACCGAAAGTTCGCTTTGCTAAAGCTTACGTTTGGCTGTTGTTATCAAACACGGATTGTTTAGTTTTTAATTGCTCTATTATAACGGAACATCCGGTAATGAATATGAAGAATAGGTTCGATTTTAAGAATTTTTCCTCTGACGGCGCTATTGATATTTTCTTATGCGCCTGCATGAATCAACCGCACGGCACATATACATTTATTGGTTGTAATGCGACTGAAAGGGGGCGCCTGAATGGACAGAATGGATCTGTACCGCGATATTGCACAGAGAACACAGGGCGATATATATATCGGTGTTGTAGGGCCCGTTAGAACGGGAAAGTCAACTTTTATTAAGAGATTCATTGACTTGCTGGTGCTGCCGGGCATTGATAACGAGCATGTCAAAGCGCGATTGATTGACGAGCTGCCGCAAAGCGGATCCGGCAAGAGCATCATGACCACACAGCCGAAATTTGTTCCAAACGAGGCGGTGGAGCTTGAGCTTAACGGCAACGCCGGTTTCCGGGTCAGGATGGTGGACTGTGTCGGCTATCTGATACCGGATGCTATTGGGCATATTGAAAACGATATGCCCCGTATGGTAAGAACTCCTTGGTTTGACTACGAGATACCGTTTGAGGAAGCGGCCGAGCTCGGCACTAAAAAGGTTATAACCGAACACTCTACCATCGGCATCGTCATGGCTACGGATGGCAGTATTACGCAGATACCGCGCTCATCCTACGTTGAGGCTGAGGAGAGGGTGGTCAGGGAGCTTAAGGAGCAGGGCAAACCTTTTGTAATCATTCTAAACACAACGAGCCCCGACGCGGAGGATACTATTAAGCTCAGGGACGCCATGAGCGAGAAGTACGGCGTTTCCGTACTCGCGCTGGACGCGTTGAATATGACGGCGGATACAGCCTTCAATATTATTGAACAGATGCTTATGGAGTTTCCGCTCCGCATGATCAGCGTATGCCTGCCCTCATGGATCAACGCGCTCGGCGCGGATCATTGGTTGTCGCAAAGGATAATGCAGGCGGTTGACGGCTGCGTATCCAAAATGAATAGGATGAAAGATTATCATCATATTCTTGAAGCGCTTGAGAATATAGAGGATTTCTTACCGGCTGCTCTCAAGAAAATTGAATTGGGCAGCGGCGAAGTGTTTATGGAAATGCAGCCGGTCGATTCACTGTTTTACAGGGTGCTTGGCGAGCAATGCGGTTACGAAATAAAAGACGATTTGCATTTGATAAGCGCTATGCGCGAATTTGTGGCCGCTAAGAAAGAGTTTGATATGATTTCAGACGCCCTGAAAATGGCGCACCGCACAGGCTACGGGATGGTGGATCCCAAAATGGAGGATATGGCGCTTGAAGAGCCTGAAATCGTACAGCAGGGCAGCCGTTTTGGCGTAAAGTTAAAGGCGAAATCTTCCGGCTTGCACCTTATCCGGATCGACGTTGAATCCGAGGTGTCGCCGCTGGTGGGTACGGAGGAGCAGGCAGAAGAGTTTATGGCCTATTTGCTCGATACGTTTAAAAAGGATCCGGATCAGATTTGGCAGACAAACATTTTCGGAAAGCCGCTATTCGATTTGATTCAGGAGGGGATGGCGAGCAAGGTGAACAGAATGCCTGAGGATGTGCGGCAGAAGCTGCAATCCACTTTGCAGCGCATGGTAAACGACGGCTGCAACGGGTTAATCTGCATCTTATTGTAGGCAACATACGCTTTAAGAATTCAGCCGGCTCAGGCCGGCTTTTTCGTTGTTTAGCATATTCGCCAGACGGGGTATGAATAGAATTTGCGAAAAAATAATCTTTCACATTAATCAGCGCCAGGCCGCGGCGTCCGTATCTTTTCTAAAAAATTGCCGTCTGCTCCGAGCTTGGCGCGGGTTTACTCAGCTTTTTCTTTGTGTATATGTTTATTCGCATCAGTTTTTCAAATAGCAGGGTTCATGAACACTCATTTAGTGATTAGCTTACACCGGTAAATAAGAAAGCAGCAGTCCGCCAATTATTAAACTGGCCACGTTCGCCACGACTGTATATATTGCGGTACGGAGTTTTCCAAACTCTTTTACAAGCGGGATAAACGCTAACAACTCCACAGCCAATACCACGATTTCACCCAGTATGAAGCCAAACATCCAATAGGCGCCCAGGTTGGGTCCGGTAAGTATTAAGTTGAGCGCGCCCTGCGTAATAATATTGACATAAAAGAAAATAAGCCAGCTTTTCTTTTGCCGAAAACCAAACAGAAAGAAAACAAGCCCTTCTATGACCAGGGTTAGAACTATACGCATTGCTATTAGCGAGGGTACGCGCAGAGGCGGTTGGCCGATTGACAGGCTTTGAGCGCCCATATCCAGCGTCAACAGGTTATTGTATGTGTTAAACGTACCGGCTGGTAGAGGGCATTGAAAGCTTTTTTCACCAGCCTGAACAATAAGCACGGCGCCTTCCATATTAGCGTGTACATTAGGCGACATATGATAAAAAAACCTGTAATACGCTTCCCACGCTTTTTGCTCCTTATTAAGCGCAATCGCTTCGGATTGAGTTTCGTCCGCAAGCTGGAGTGTTAACGACAGGTCGCTAGGCGGGTTAGTAACGATTACAGTGAAACTTGGGGGTTCCGCTGAATTGGCATAGACTACCGGCGAAGCTGCTATGCTTGCCAGCAGAGCCGTCGCAATAATAAACAGTATGCGGTTAAAGCGTTTCATTATATTTGTCTCCTGTCGCGAAGTATGCCTTTGGATTTTTATATCAATTATACCATACGAAACGTTAAAACTTCCACCCGGCACTACAATCATTGCGATAAACCAAAACTTCAAACGATTCACAGGGTTATCGTCCCTTAATCGCGCGTGTTTTGTATATAGTTCAAGACTGCCGCAAATTTTTGGGCGATGAATTTTGTAGCTTCGCGGGACCTTTGCTTATCAAGGCAAAGACAGTTAAGTTATATCCTTAAATTCGTGACACCTTAATTAACGTGAACGGCGCATAAAAATAAGGAATCAACAAATGATAGCAATAACGTAACAACTAAACCGTATGATACATATAAAACATATCATAAAGTTTAGTCGTTAAAGAGAGGGGAGCGGTATCTTTATGAAAACTTAAGTTAATATTGTGGCTTTTCTTGATAAATAACGTTATAATGTATGGCGTCATTAATAATGATTAAATATCAGTTAACAGGGGTTTACGTTTATGCGGCATATACCAAATATACTCTCAGGGCTTCGAATCCTGATGGTTGGGGCATTTATCTATTTTTTCGTAAATGAGCAATATCTCATCTGCCTCATAATTTATGCTACGGCTTTTTTGACCGATTTGCTGGACGGTTACCTCGCAAGGCGTTTCGGTTGGACGACCGATGTCGGCAAAGTGCTTGATCCGCTGGCTGATAAATTGATGCTTTTAACCGCGCTGGCATGCTTTTATAGCGTCGGATGGCTACCGTTTTACATGGTAGCGATCGTTTTTTTCAAGGAATTGGTCATGATTATTGGCGGTATGCTTTTGTTCAGGAAAAAAATCGTGGTATATGCGGATTGGTTTGGAAAAATTGCCGCCGGCTTATTCAATATCAGCGTTGCCGCAACGCTGTTGAAAAACTTCTGGCCTCAGATTGGTTACTGGAACCTTATAATACTCGCCCTTGCAACTATCTGCGCCTTTATTGCACTGGTTCACTACGCGAGGAAGCAAGCGCTCAATAACCGTAATAAATAAGGGGCGGCCGAGGATAAGACCGGCGCAGCTGACCCGGCTGACAACATTAGCGTTTCTAAAAAAGTAGTACATGGGGAATTTATCAGGAGCCGCTTGTAAATAATAGACCTATTTTACTCATGATTTATCATCTGTTAAGCCTGGATTTGTCAGCTTTTTTATCCTTTGTTATCATGAAAGCATTTAATCTTCAAATAATAAGGATGTATTTATTGAATAACATAATATGATTTTCAGCGGAATTGCTTCTACTCACAGTTGAGTACACTCTAAAATATATTGATTATGAAGACATATACCAATAATTAATATTGTCTTCAATAATAATATGCAAAATGGAGTGAACATACATGGCAAACAATAAATGCGACATGAGAGGCGTCTGTTCCAGATGCGGAAACCTGTTATGTAACTGCTGCTGCAGGCCGATATGCCTACCGGGACCTACGGGTCCGACAGGCCCGACAGGGCCCACGGGTGCAACCGGCGCAACAGGAGTTACGGGCACTGGCGCGACTGGACCTACGGGTCCGACAGGCCCGACGGGGCCCACGGGTCCCGGCACTGGGGCGACGGGTCCGACAGGGCCGACTGGACCTACGGGGCCGACTGGAGCGACGGGTCCGACAGGGCCGACTGGACCTACGGGGCCGACTGGAGCGACGGGGCCCACAGGTGCGACGGGCACTAGCGGTGATGCTGTTGAGTGTTTCTGCGTACAGCAAATGAGGAACATCTTACAGCAAATCATTGATTTATACCCGAATGACACCATTGTGGTGGCCATGGAAAGCGGTAACAATGCCATTGGGCGTCCAGGCTCGCTTCTTCCCCCACCTAACACTAATCCTAATTCAGGAGCTTTCCAATTGGTGAATAGTCAGGGAGTTATACAGGAAACAATATCCATCTGCCGGATTGCGTCTGTGAGGGTTACCAGCGCCACTTACAATGACGCTATCACATATCTCCCCGCACCGGTCCCGGCCCCCGAGGGATGTGGAGCTGACTGCGAGAGTGCCATCCGGTCATTTTTACCGGTTGGAACAGATGCTGATATAAACGCTGGCGGTCAGACTGTTGCACAGGGTACCGTACGGATTAACGAATTTGGAGTATTGGTTTTAGTTGGTCCTAGTGATAATGATCCCACATTTGTTTCTACATGCAAAGCGGAGATTATAACGACTTAACCTTATTCTGTTAGTGATGGAAGACAAGGCTTGACGCCTAACCGCCGCCTCCGGCTCTCCGGGGCGGCGGGAATCACAGAACATCTATGAGGCAAGAGGTACTGCCTTACCATTCAAGTTAAACAGCTTTGCGGCCAACATAAAAAATAGCTCATTTATAGGTTGAAATCCTTTTTATTTCATTTGCACTGATAGGTCAGCCACTAAATATACTGATTATGAAGATATATATTTCACATATATATTCTTCGATTATTATAAAACTGGAGTTGAACATAAATGGCAAATAATACTTACGATAAGAGAGGCATCTGCTCAAGATGCGGAAACCTATGCTGTAACTGCTGCTGCCGTCCGTTAGAGCCGACAGGTCCCACGGGCCCCACAGGGCCGACAGGTCCCACGGGTGCAACTGGCCCGACAGGTTCCACGGGCGCAACTGGGCCGACAGGTCCCACCGGCCCGGCGGGAGCCACCGGAACAAGAGGGACGGGCATAACAGGGCCGACAGGTCCCGCGGGTCCAACTGGGCCGACAGGTCCCACGGGCCCAACGGGAGCCACCGGAACAAGAGGGACGGGCATAACAGGGCCCACCGGGCCCACAGGCCCCACCGGCGCTACGGGAACGCCGGGTCCTACAGGAGCGACGGGTCCGGCGGGTGGAGCGACAGGACCCACTGGACCAACTGGAGCCACGGGCAATACCGGCCCGACGGGAGCTGACGGTGCGACAGGACCCACAGGAGCGACGGGAGCCACGGGAGCCGATGGTATTACCGGCCCGACGGGAGCCACGGGCAATACCGGGCCGACGGGCGCTACGGGAGCCACCGGAGCTATCGGCCCGACGGGTCCCACCGGCGCTGACGGAGCGACAGGACCCACAGGGGCGACGGGAGCTACGGGAGCCGATGGTATTACCGGCCCGACCGGTGCTACGGGAGCAACGGGTGCGGACGGCCTAGCCGGCCCAACAGGGGCCACGGGCAATACCGGGCCGACGGGCGCTGCTGGAGCAGCCGGAGCTATCGGCCCGACGGGACCGACCGGCGCCGACGGAGCGACGGGACCGACCGGCGCTACGGGAGCAACGGGCGCGGACGGCCTGGTCGGCCCGACGGGTCCTACTGGAGCTACCGGCCCGACGGGTCCCACCGGGCCTACCGGTGCAACTGGCGCTGCTGGAGCAGCCGGAGCTATCGGCCCAACGGGCGCTACCGGAGCAACGGGTACATCTACAACCGCTAACAGCATGAACGCGGCAAATACCACTGGAACTACAATAACCGTTATCCTTGGCGGCACGGCAGTACCTTTGCCCAACGATCAAGTTCTGGGCGGCTTTACGGTTAACGGTTCAAATGATACCTTCACCGTACCCGTAACAGGAACTTACTCGATATCATACCGGGTAGCCACTACGGCGTCGCTGCTGATGTCTTCCAGGGTAATGCTTAACGGCGCCGCGCTGGCGGGAAGCTCCTTTGCGCCCACGGTTTCTGCAAGCTCCTTTGCTGCAACTACATTTGCCACGCTTACAGCGGGCGATACACTGCAGCTTCAACTCTTTGGACTGGCCGGCGCAGCCGTATTACAGGGCGGAAACGGCGCGACACTGACAGTAATTCGGCTTTCCTAATGAAGAAATTCCCCGCCAAACGGCCGCCGGTATTTCCGGCGGCCCCCGGCACAGGGGTTGTTGAATTTATAAATATTTTACGGAGGTCATGATGATTACCCTCAGCCTATGTATGATAGTTAAAAACGAAGCGGATGTGCTTGAAAGGTGCCTGGCATGCATGAAAGGCATAGCCGATGAAATAATAATTGTGGACACGGGCTCCACAGACGATACTAAGGAAATAGCGCTGAATTTCACCCCCAAGGTATACGATTTTGAGTGGTGCGACGATTTTTCCGCAGCCCGAAATTATTCCTTCTCAAAAGCCACTATGGAATACGCCATGTGGCTGGATGCGGACGACATCATTGATGAAAAGAACCGCGAACTACTGCTTGAACTCAAAAGTACGTTGTCGCCATTGGCAGATATGGTCTATCTGCGATACGACGTCGCTTTTGACGAAGAAAACAATCCTACGCTCTCCTATTACCGTGAGCGAATTTTTAAGAGAGAGTTAAATTACAGATGGATAGGTGAAATTCATGAGGTGATACCACAGCGCGGTCTGGCGGAGTATCGCGAGATTAGCATACAGCATAGAAAGCTTCACCCTACCGAGCAGGGAAGAAACCTTCGCATTTTTGAAAGAATGATTCAAGAGGGCAAAACACTGTCTCCACGGCATAAGTTTTATTATTCGCGCGAGCTTATGTATAATGGCAAACTACATGACGCCGCCCGTAAGTTCAACGAGTTTTTAGACGAAGGACAGGGATGGATTGAAAACAACATCAGCGCGTGTAAGGATTTGGCTTTTTGCCAGGCGGCATTAGGCGATAACGTCGCCTCTTTGAATAGCCTCTTGAGAAGTTTCACGTATGATGCGCCAAGAGCTGAGTTGTGCTGCGATATTGGAGAACACTTCTTTAATTTAGCGCAGTATCAGACAGCGGCATACTGGTACGAAGCCGCGGCCGAAAGAACGCCGAATGAGAAGAACGGCGGGTTTTGCCTGATGGATTGTTATGGTTATATCCCGTATATGCAGTTGTGCGTATGCTACGATAGGTTGGGCGACCGTAAAAAGGCTATTGCTTATAACGATAAAGCAGGGGCGCTTAAGCCAAATGATTCAAGTTATCTGCATAACCGCGAGTATTTTAGGCAGAACCCTATTGCTTAAAGTATTTAATCTAATAATATCCTATTATTTATTCGGTTTGTATAGGTAAGCTTAAATTGGTGCAAGAATTTCAACACAGGGGATGAATTTAAGCGATATTCTGGTAATGCTGGTAGTAAACGCATGCGCGTATGGCATTTATGGAAAAGGAGCAAGGGAGTGAGAAAAATATGAAAAAACGCCGCGGATAACAAATTGTCCGCGGCGTTTTGGTGGGGATGGAGGGGCTCGAACCCCCGACCTCTTCGATGTGAGCGAAGCGCTCTAACCAGCTGGGCTACATCCCCGGATAGCATGTAGTATTTTATCATAGAGGTAATGGTTTAAGCAAGCACTAATTTAGCGCTTGATATATATACTCACATTATATAAAGAAGTTGTGCCGCCGCTTTTAGCCCAATGTGAGTCCGATAGGGTATATGGATTTTATTTAAACAAAAAAGCATCATACCCAGCGGCGTCATTGGTGTTGACAGAGCTATCCTCCTCTGTTATAATTATCTGGCCGTCCGAGGAGAGATGTCCGAGTGGTTTATGGAGCCGGTCTTGAAAACCGGTGATGCCGCAAGGCACCGGGGGTTCGAATCCCTCTCTCTCCGCCATAAATCTTTATATTTTGGAGAAGTACCCAAGTGGCTGTAAGGGGCTCCCCTGCTAAGGGAGTAGGCTGGGGTGACTGGCGCGAGGGTTCAAATCCCTCCTTCTCCGCCAGAAAAAAGCCCGGGAACACAACGTTTTCGTGCTTTTTTCTTGCACATTTTCGGCGTTTTACCCTTTATTTTACCCTTACAAGCCCCCTTACCCTAATTTCAGACCCTTTATAAGCTCTCTATCCTCTCCGCTGTCACGCTTCATGCGCTATGAAATCCCGATTATAACCTGAAGCGTAATTTCCAGAAGGAATACAGCGATTATCGCATTCCCTATGCCGCTGATAACTGCTATGGGGTGGCACGTACGTGTGCCACCCTAACATACATAATGGAGGATCTGCATGAGCGAGTATGTCTATTTGTGGGTGAGCTCTAAGGACAAAACGAAGACCGCCAGATGATTGCAATGCGGGCTTTTGGCTTACACGGTGATGGACGGCCACGGGAACGGTTCAGAAATAATAATGCTGCTTAAGCAGATGTATCTGCGTACTTTTTAAAGTGACTTCAACGCGTATTGCGAATCTTTCCGTGTGTATTATAATTACGTTGTGATTTATGCTTGTTTGTGTTATAATAAATTAATCTTAATCGGAGTATCACTATGCAGGTATGCTATAAAAAACTATGGAGATTGCTGATTAATTATAAAACAATCAGAACTCTGGAAAATTGCTGTTCTCAGTCAATCCACTGTTACAAAATTGCACAATAATCAGTAAGTATCAGTAGAAATGCTGCTTCGTATATGCGAAGCATTGGATTGTGATTTTGACGATATTATGGAAGTATAAGAGAGTAGAGGTGAGTTACATGCCAAGGTCAAAATCAAATATGAACGCCATCTATATTTCTGAACGTATTCAGGAGTGCCTTCGTCATATATCTAAGAGCGCTATCACAACTATTGTCGCACCGATGGGCTATGGAAAAACTACAGCGGTTAACTGGTATCTGAACAAACGCAGCGATGAAGGCGACACAGTTTTGCGCATCAGCGTCTATTCTGATAACAGAGAACTCTTCTGGAAGAGCTTCCAGAGAGCTTTTCGAAGCACCGTAGCCGGAAATCAGATGCAAGAAATGGAGTTTCCTACTACAAATACAGCATTAGGGTTGTTGTCAGAACTTCTGCAGGGTAACTTTTCAAATAAATCACGGCAATATTACCTGTTCATCGACGATTATCATCTGATGAATGACTTGTGGATTGAAAAATTGCTGTTGGCGCTTTCACGCTCCCTTACCAGTCTTCATATCGTGGTTGCCTCCCGAGAAGCTTTCTTATCACGCAGTGAGGAGCTCCAGCTTGGACATCGATTACACAAAATCGGTATAAACGATCTGCGGATGAATCCGAAAGAGCTTTCCGTATACAGCCGCCGCTGCGGTGTTTTTATCAACGATCAACAGATTGCCGAATTGGATAAGCTCAGCGAGGGGTGGTTCTCTGCCGTCTACCTGAATTTGAAATCTTTTTCGCAACACGGCACTTTCCTTACGGGCAGCCACGATATTTATGAAATGCTGAATGACTCGCTGCTCGTGCCGCTTCAGAAGAATGAGCGGGATTTTTTGTTAAGAATCGGTCTTGCAGATGAATTCACTCTCGAACAGGCGGAGTTTATCACCAGACTTCCGGAAACGGAGGGAATTGCCAGGAAGCTTTCACAGAACAACGCCTTTGTGCGGCTTTTACCGGACGGAAAAACCTATCGTTTGCATCACATGCTCAAGGAGTGTATGGACAGACAATTTGCGCTAATGCCGATACAAATGCAAAGTGAGCTGCATAGTCGTTACGGTGCTTGGTACGAGTCCCAAAAAGAATATATCCGATCACTGATGTTTTATATGAGTGCCGGCAATAACACGGCTGTTTTGCACATTATCGGTATGGACGCGGGTGTTCAGCTTGCATCCATTCAACCGGAAAAGATCTTAATTTGGCTGGAGCAATGCACAGAAAACGAATTGATTGCCGATCCTTGCGGACTTTTGGTCTTAATGCGACGGTTGTTCTCATGGCGAAAGGTAACGCAGATGATGCGCATTAAAGAACTGTTGCTCAAAGCAGCAGACGATATTACAATGACTGAAACAGAAAGAAATAATTTGCTCGGTGAGTGCGACCTGATTATGAGCTTTCTTGGATACAATGACATTGCCGCTATGAGTCGGCTCCATCGCAGTGCTTGTCAGAGAATGACCAGAAATGCAATATCAATTCAAAAGCATGGTTCATGGACATTCGGTTCTCCTTCCGTTTTAATGATGTTTCATCGAGAAACAGGAAAAATGAACGATGAATTGCATGCTATGCAGGAGTCCATGCCCTACTATTACAGGGTTACTGACGATCAGGGAATCGGTGCGGAACATATGATGGAAGCAGAGGTGCGATATTGCCGCGGCGAGTTTGTGGACGCTCACATCGCTTTGGAAAAAGCACGGATAGCCGCGAAACCCAAAGGGCAGCAATACATTCTTCTCTGCTGTGACTTTCTCTCACTGCGTATGACGCTCTGCGGGATGTTTCGATACAATGAGAAATGGTATGATGAAAAGCGGAACGAACTAAAACAGTACTTGGATTCAACGCTGCTCACGGTGCTTGACGGCTGTTATGCCTATTTTTGTGCATTGCTTCAAAGGACGGAAAATATTCCGGAGTGGATTGCATGCGGAGATCTAAGCAGCGCGAATCTTTTGCATCCGGCAAGACCGATATATGAGATTATTTATAATCAGGTTCTATTGGCAACGGGAGAGTTTGCCCGTTTGCTCGGCCGGGGTGAAGAGCTTTTGAAGTTGTGTGGCGTTTATCCGTACACGCTGTGCAGCTTGCATCTGCACATACAGCAGGCTGCCGCCTATGAAGCGCTGGGAAAGCGCAGCGACGCCATTTCGGAATTGAAAAATGCCTTTGCAATTGCAGTATCCGACGGATGTGTGATGCCGTTTGTTGAGAATTACACCTATATGAAAGAACTGATACCTCATATACAAGGCGATTACTCCGGTTTTATGGAACGGCTTGAAACACTTGCGGGCGATTATGTAATAGAAAAAGATGACATTCTGAAACGCGAGGTGAAGGTTCCTGCGGCAAAAAGCCTTACCGAAACGGAATATCGAATTTGCGAGCTGATCGCAGCGCATAAATCCAATCGGGAAGTTGCGAAGGAACTGTTTTTCACTGAAGGAACGGTGAAACAGTACATGAATCAAGTCTATTCCAAGCTTGGAATAGACGGCGATGCTCGTGACAAAAGAAAGCGGGTAACCGTACTTTTGTTTGGAGAGAACTAACTTCAGGTTAATATTCTTTCGATTTTTCCCATCGTATACTTTATTTGTACGGTGGGATTTTCATATGTCAATGCAGCGTACAAAGGAGGAAATCAATGAAACGAATGTATATTGCTGCTGTAATACCGCTAGAAAATTACGTTCTGCAGGTAGATTTTGTTTTTAGCAGTCGGCTGCTTTTTGATATGTCTGAAAGAATCAATTCATTGCATTTTCGTCCATTATAAAAATTGGACGTTTGGAACTTGGCAATAACGAATGTGGTTTTTGTAAGATTCGGGAATATCGAATTAGCACATGATGAGATTTTGGCTATGGCTGAGGAAGTGAGTGAAGAAGGGAGAGATATAATCGACAAATATAAGAAGATTGGTTAAAGGCTTGGGATGCTTGCTCATACTTCCGCCTCTCCTGAGCGGTTGTAGCAGCGGACCACAAGAGTTGCGGATACATTTCAGCTACTAAGGTGTGGTTGGCAAGGTAAAAACTACTGATCCCGACCCGAATACCCATTGTTGCGGCCAATGTAATCAGGACGGTATTAATCACCGGGAAGAATGCTCCTGCGGTGAAGTTCTCGGTCGCGCGATCCACAGCTTCAAATGGGTAACAGACAAGAAGCGACCAAAGCGGAAAGTGGCTTCAAGCACGACAAATGCACTGTCTGCGGCTACAAAAAGGCGGCGGTAGAAATTTCGTCTCAGTCAGCCCGCCACAGACCGGGGACAGTAACAATGTGCCCCTCTGGGTTGCGCTTGTATATGTGTCCGGTGGTGCATTTGTCGGATCTGTTGTCATAGGCAAAAGGAAACGTCGCTTTGAATAAGCACCGTATCCACACGTAAACAGGCCATTGAAACGACGTCGGACAGTGTCCGCGGAAACTTGAATGGAGGAAAATGATGCGTTCTAAGCACACTTTGCATATTATGGCGCTGTTTTTAAGCCTTACCTGGTGTTTTATGACGTCTGCCTGCCAAAAACCAGTAGGAAGATGCGAAAGCGCGACTGCATCGCCATCATCTTCCCCAGCCGCAGCAACAGGAGGAGATACCGATACTGCCGACTACATCGGACTTTATCAGCTTACCGGGCATAAGGGCGATACTCCTTTCACTTTAGCTGAAATCCCCGAAGATGACAGCGGATACATGTATATGTATGATGGAGAAAGCCTTGTCGCCGAAAGCTGTATTGACTACTCCGAGCAGAGAGCGTTAAACGGCAATCCCTTAATGGTCATATCTTTCGTGATTAACGATGAGATCAGCGAAATCGGTATATTCGCTTCGTTTTTTGACGGGCAGACCGAATTGCATATGCGGGGATATGACGACTTGGAAGGCTTCGAGGGCGTATTTAAGAAAATCGACGGTACCATGTTCCTACGAAGCGAGGACAAAGACTCGGATTACCTGTTAAATGAAATTCAAGCGGCGGGGTATGATTTGGAGGGAACTGCGGTTATAACGGAGGACGGAGACAAGGGCGCGGTTATGCATGGCAAGGACTTGTCAAAATGATTTTGCTTGGGGCAAGAATACTGTGGATAAATTTACGGCGGAGAAGCGTTTTGCCGTAACCGCTTCCAGGCCGGTTTGGGAATACGATGTTCTGTCCCATGGGTGGATAAAATTCAATTAACGCGAGGAGAAAACTACAATGCGACCAATCAATACCATGTTAAAAGGCAATCTCCTGTATATCGCGCTGGCGCTGATGTCGGTATTGCTTGTTTTTACCCTAACGGCGTGCGGCTCTGATGATTTGGATTATGATTATCCCAGCGGCGACAGCCAAAGCCACCCGGAATATGACGCGGACAGCGACCCCGACGACAGATGGGACGACGGAAACAGCGGCGGTGACGCTTCGCTACTGGACGAACCGATGACTCCGGAGCGCGCCGAGGCGATTTTCACCGCGTTTGCCGTCAATTCCTATGAAGATTATGTGGAGCTGAGCGAAGAAGCATGGCAGGCAATAAGCGCCGACGAGCGCACTGCGATGTACGAAAAATTTAGTGCCATAGCGGAAGAAATAGGATTAAAGGTCAGCAAAAGCGAGTCCGAATGGCTGGCGAGTATGGATTGGAACATCGACACATCTAACCTGTTTTTATGCGCGCTTATGTCTCTGGGATACAATAACACAGCAGAGATGACGTATCTTCAGAGCGTCTATTCCTATCAAAAGGGAGTGTATGATGGAAAATATATGCCGCTTCCCGACGAGATACTGGCTGTAGCGGATAATCTGCGGGTGGAATATAACAGCGGCTCCTATCTCCTGTGCGTGGGCGGCGACCACAATATTGAACAGGTGACCTATGAATGGACGACGCAGGAAGAATCCTTTTACACGTCCGGTTCCGTCACGGCGGTTAAAACCGACGACATATTTACGAATGTAAAGGTGCCGTATTCCATCAACGGTCAGAACGGGGTATTTGCAAACGCGAAATTCGGAGAGACGGATTTCCTGCCGATTTTCAAGGGCATTGGCGCAATCGACGATAACGGCGCGTTCCTGACCGAACAGATTGACATCTGCGCCGTAAACGTATTTGACGCCGAAATTCTCTACGTTCTGTCGCGGGAAGAGCTTGGAATCATTACGATTGCTGTCGTGGAGTTTGACGAAGCGGAGAGCAAATACGTTTGGGACGGACAGACCTTTACAGCCCGTGACAGGTGCTGCCTCAATAGGGACAATGAGTTTTGCTATGTGGATCTAGAGGGCAGCTTGCAGAATCTGACGAAAACTTATACGGGAGGTGTGTAAGCGTGGCGAAAACGATGGCTGACGAAGTACAGAACCTGTTATTGAAGGGCTATAAACCCTGCCCCAACTGCGGCGTGTATTTTAATCCTGCAGATCCGAAGGTGAAAGACTGGCACTGCAGCAACTGCCAAGCGGATTTAACTCTCCCACCGGAGGAGGCGGCAAAGGCTCGCATAAGCGATGCGGAGCTGTCAAGCCAGCTTACGGCTCTGCACAAAAAGGCGAACACATTGAAAATCCTCGCCCTTGTCTGCGTCATTGGCGTTTTTGTGCTGTGGATCGTCCATCCCCTGCTTGGCGCCTCCGCCTTTATTCCCGCCGCCGTGTTCGCCGTTTTGTCCGCAAAAGCGGGCAGCAAGACCAAGAACCTTTTGGCGAACAACATCACGCGGGATATTTTATCCCAGGTTTTTGAGAAGTGCATTTACAGCGCCGAACACTGCCTGCCGGACGAACTATTGCGTGAGGCCGCATTGATTCCGAAGTGGGACATGGCGACCGGCTCCGACCTGATTTCCGCCAAGTACAAGGGGCATACCATCAATTTCAGCGACATAGAGCTGTCGGAAGAAATCGAGCGCGAAGACTCCGACGGGAACACTTCCACCTCTTACGAAACCAAGTTCAAAGGCCAATGGATGATACTCGAACTGGAACGTGAGGTTCCCGCCAAATTACGCTTGCGGGAAAATCTTGAGCGCAGCGGCAAACTATCTAAGAAGCTCTTTGGTGAACGCTATAAGGATAAAAGCGATGTTCAGACAGAAAATGCGGAGTTTAACAAGCGTTTTCAGATTCTAACGGAGGATCCCCACAGCGCATTCTACATCCTGACGCCGCATTTTATGGAGTTTATCCTATCTGCGGACGATGCCGCAAACACACGGACATATTTATGTTTTTTCGAGAATCGGGTCCACATCGCCTGCTATACAGGAAAAGACTCCTTTGAGCTTAGAAAAAATGACGGCGTCAACCTTGACCAGCTTCGGGCGCGTATGAAGATGGAGCTTAGGTACATCACAAGCATTGCAGACGAGCTGCTCAAAAATGAGTATCTGTTCGGGCATACCGGAGAGGAGGTGCGTGATGAGTAATGAAAAAAAGAGCAGGAAAATAAGCTTGTATTTTATATTCGCTGTTGTCGGCATCGCCCTCATCGTCGTGGGCACTGTATGGCTTGTTCAATCAGAAAATTTCAAGAAAAACGCTGTGCAGACCGAAGCGACCATAACGAAAATTGAAACATATGAAGATTCTGATGACGAAACACAATACAATGTTTTGGTGGAATTTTATGCCGACGATGTGAAGGTTGAAGGTGATTTGGAGTTTCATGTTTCGGGAATGAAAAAAGGGCAGACAGTCAAAATCTTTTACAACCCCGATGACCCGAATGATTTCAAAAGCGCGTCGGAAGGCATATGGATGTTCGTGGTCTTTATCATAGGAGGTATTCCGCTTACGTTTGCGGGCTTTTTCCCGCTGATTATGAAGCTGATAACAGCTGTTAAAAACAGGAGGGTACAGGTATGATTTGGGTAATTATTATCTTGATTGCAGTCGTAATCCTTGTTCCGGTATTTTGGTGGATCAGAACAAGCAACGGCTTTAAGCGGATGGAAATAAGGATTTGTGAATCCCTGTCCGGCATTGAGGTTGCGCTCACCAAGCGCTACGATATGCTGACCAAGCTGCTGGACGTGGCAAAGGGCTACAAGCAGCACGAGACGGAGCTGTTTTCCGAGGTCATAAAGCTGCGCAAGGGCATGAACGTATCGGAGCTGAACAATGAAGCCGCCAAGATGGATCATCTGGCTTCAAACCTGAATCTGGTTGCGGAGGCTTATCCTGAACTCCGCTCCTCCGACGTGTTCAAGGAACTCCAGGCGGGCATACGGGATGCGGAAGAACATTTACAGGCGGCGAGACGGTTGTACAACTCCAATGTGACGGCTTTTAACACAGCGACAAGGATATTTCCGTCAAGTATTGTGGCGAAATCGCAAAACGCCGCGGAGCGCGAATTTTTCGTGACAAAGGAGAACAAGCGCAGCGACGTTGCCATGATGTTTTAAACGGGAGATATGCGACTGATATATGGGCGCGGTAGCCTGTATTCTAAGTATAGGTCTGACGGCTGTGTTTGGCTTAGCGTACCAAAGGGGTAAGGCCTTTGCCATAGCAATGGCGCTCGTCGCGCTGGCAGCTATTATTTATGATGAAACGGCACTGATTTTGAATTGAAGCTTAGGCGTGTCCCGGCCAAAGATTGGTGAGCATACCGCTAAACTCTGTCGTTGCACAGCTTGCGGGGTATCTGAAAGGATTAAAGTTCACTGATGATATTTGTTCGACATGCAATCTCAAAATACGGAAACCACCATTTTGGGCGCCGCGGGTATTATGTGAAAGTTGGATGCAACTAAAATGTAATTGAGGAATATTAAAAAATCAATTACAAGTAAGACATAGCGGCCGACCAACTATCGCTTATGAAATACATGACCCGTTTACGGCGACAAAAATACAAAAGGCATAAAAAGGCCGCTTTAGCGGCGGCCTGTAAAAGTAATACGATTGGCGGTACATGCAATGCGCTTTGAGGCGTTGGCCTTTTATACCCTTTAGTATTTGTGCATACCACCAGTGAACTGGTGGTTATAATTATACATTTCAGGTTGCGACGTTGTCGGATTATTCTCCAATTGGATCATTAATCAAGGTGGCAACCCTGAATTTATGCCTGTGCCCTTCGCTTTGCTCAGTGACCGAGTCTAGAAAATGGACATGCCGACCATCGCCAACGGGGATAGCACCCTGTGTTCTTCCCGTAAACTCATGAAAATGGTCCTCGTAAAAATCTGTCCTAAATTTCACCTCATGAACATGGTCACGCATTCCAACCGGAATGACTTCACAGGATACAACAGCAAATCTATGATTGTGAGGATCCGTTGTAGCTTCAGCAATCTGGACACTACCAAGAACCTCATGGACATGAGTTTGTTCTTTGGGGCAGGTCTGTCGAAGTCCACGGCGCTCTGATGCCATATAGTCCATAAAAACTTATCTCCCTCATAATTTTTGAAACAGTTCATGACTGTCCCCTTAAATATCGTATGAAAAAAAGATAATATACGTGAGGAAATACAGCTTGCCGATTACCTGAAAACCATTGATTTGACTGGGTTTCGCCAAATCTATAATTACACTCTGATCATGTGTCGAAAAAGTGGCTGCGCCAAGTTTTTCGAGTTAACACGGAGCGCTTTTACATTGGCGCGGTCAGCGCCCCGCGCAAAGAAACCCATGCTGCGCAAGGAATTCCGAATCTTATGCACATGTCGTAAGGTTCGGTTGAAAGCCTATGAGGTTGCGGCTCCGACCCAACCCCGGGTTTTTTGAGCCTTCAAACATGGCGGCTGTGATTTTTTTCTTCTGTTATCTTTAATTCTCTCGCTAATGCTTATCCATATGACGAGTAAATCCTAGCGCCGCTCGCGCTTAAGAAAGCTTGTGTTGGGACTTTTTACCTGAATTCCACCTTTCCGACGAACTGTTAGTATATATAGAGTCAAATACAAATTTGTTTTATGATAAGGCGCTTACACTTATTCTTCCACCAAAAAACCCAATAAATTCTCATATATGCAATGAAGGCTGAGCTTGTTTGCGTCTAGCCTTAACGCTTCTTCATTCGTAGCCCCCCCAAATGTAACGCCATAAGATATTATGGCGTCCGCCTCCAAGGCCTCAAGCTCATCCTCGCGGGCGTTCGCTAAGATAAGCTCCGCGCCGCAAAATTCCGCCATTCCCTGACAGGCGTTTTGCAGGGAAGATACGCCGTCCATTAGATAGCAATCGTATGAATAGCCGTTTTGAAATCTAGTAAACAAAAGCGGGAAGATGTTATCCTGTAAAAACATGCGCGCAATAACACGTGATGATTCACGTAGCCTTTCCCCAACAAATACCACGACAGGACGCTTATCAGTATATTGATGGTTCGCGAACCACGAAGCATTATATGGGTTAACGTTTGCGAAACGGGAAGCATTGGCGCCTGAACATAATTCCCGACGGATTTTTTCTGCCGTTAACGCGCATCGAGTATTTTGCAGCATATGATATACATGCGCGGTGATAACCGGCGCCGCAAAGCTGTTATAAAACGGCGTCCGATAAGGAGAGGATTGAGGGATGAGCGTTACTTCATGTGTCGCCCCGCAAGAAAGCTCAATTCCTCCGTTTGGATAAGAATTCGCCCTAAACCGGCTATCCGTTATCCGCTCGTCCGCCTTTACGCCGATTACATTATGAAACGATGCCGGGAAACTCACATTCCTACCATTCTTACAAGCGGCGACGACAACGCACCCCTTTTCGCAAACTTGATTTATCATATCGCGCAATGGCAGAATATCGCAGGGTTGGATGCTCCCGGCGCTGAGTTGGATGAGTTTAATTCCATTTTGGGCGCACCATTTTAGTGCGCTAAGAAGCGAGGCTAGCGTGCCGCATCCTGTATTTTTGAGGATCTCAATGCTGCCGATCTTAGCCTGAGGCGCATATTTTTTTATGATTGCCGCGCAGATGCTTCCGTGGCTGTACGGGTTAACCGCATCAAGGTTTGTATGAACGGCTGAATCGGAGAGCCTTAGATCAAAACATAAATCAGGCGCCGTTAGTTTTGATACCCCGTCGTCAATTACAGCGATACAAAGCTTCATTTTTACACCTTATACTTTTCCGCCTGGAGCGAATAGAGCCTGGCGTATTGACCGCGAAGCGCCATCAGCTCCTCATGGCTGCCCTGTTCTAGTATATTACCATTTTCCAGCAGGAAGATCCTGTCGGAAAGATGAACGATACTCAAGCGATGCGATGTAAACAGCGCGGTTTTATCCATGAAAATCTGTTGCATGTTTTCAAACAGATTCATCTCCGAAACGGGATCAAGAGACGCGGATGGTTCGTCGAAAATAATTGTGGAGCAGGTTCGGTAAACAGCCCGGGCGAGAGCGATTTTTTGCGCCTCGCCGCCGGAAGGCTCAAAACCATTGGGGTCAAACATGCGCGATAACCAAGTATCCAACCCTTTGGATGCTTTATTGAGAACCTCCTGCGCCCCCACGCTCGCGATTGTCTCAAAAATTCTTTCATCGCTTTCATCTTCCGCCTCCAGGTCTGAAATCCGAATGTTGTCTCTTAGTGTAAAAGCATACTTATCATATTGCTGAAAGAAGGTGCTGAAGCTTCTGCGCAGGCTTTTAAGCGTATAATCGCGTATATCGGAGCCATTGATAAGTATCTGACCTTCAGAAACGTCGTAAAACCGGAGCAGCAATTTAATTATCGTGCTTTTACCCGCGCCGTTAACACCAACAAGGCAGATTTTTTCTTTTGGGAGTATGCGGAACGAGAGATTTTTAAGCACATAACGCTCGGTATTGGGATAATGAAAACCGACGTTTCTAAACTCAATATCCATGTCGCCTTCCAGTATCTTATCGCCTTTGTCGAGCACATGATTTTTTCTCGATTCAAAACGCTTAACGGTATCTACCTTAAGCTTGTCCTCATAAATCCCCGCTATCGCGTCAATCGCATAGGTCAGGCTGCCGGTTAAGGTTCCCAGAAGCCCGGAATACAGCGAGTAATCGCCTACCGTATTATTACCGTCGTATATTCCTTTTGTAATATAGATTAAAACAATAAAAACGCAGATTTCAGGCAGCATTGCCGTAAGAAGCGCGGCAGTCAGTTGGCGCTTCATCATTTTTTTTCGTCCCATAATCAATAGGGACCATATACCCTGATAACGATTTACCAGATAATTCTTTAGATCAAAGAGCCTGACATCGCCGGCAAATACCCTATGCCCCGCAAGGGACTGGATATACCCCATTTTGCGGTCCTCTTTTGTATGCGAGAGCCGCCAGTTGTATAATGCATTGGTATATTTCCGGCTCATGAACGCCGAAGGTATGGACGCCAAAGTCAGGATGATCGAGTAAAGCCAATTTTCTGCGCCTATCATGATAAACGCGCTCACAAGCGATACGATACTGCTGACGCCAGAAAAAATGTTCCATACAATGTTTGTAAGCGCATACGAGTCAACCATAGTCGCCTGCATAGCGTCCATGTAATCCGGAGAATCGAAAAATTCCATGTCTATCGACATGCTTTTAGTCATTAACCCCATTTGTATTGTGTTTGACATCATCTCGTTATGGATGTTCTGCGCGTACTGAATCACTCGGTTAATCATCAATTTGAGTGCGCTCGCAACGGAAATTATGATTAGCAGGAATACAACGTCCGAAAACGCCCGCTCAATATATGCCGCTTGGGCAAGCATGTCCAGAAGGAACTTTGAGGCGTACAGTGTAATAAAAGGGATCAAGGCGTTTGCTAAATACGCAAATGTCCGCATCAGCGTATACAGCGGCGATGTATCCCACGAAAGGCGTATACAGTATATTAATGCCGACAAGAAACCATTAAAGCTGCCGAAACGAGTTTTGTTTTTCATATTATCTATTCATCATATTTCTCAATTTATAAAAGGGGAGGACGAGCGTCTTTCATACGCCATGAAGACAAACCATTGAAGCAGCCATGCATCCTTCCCTGTGCCGCTTGGGCGGCGTAACCCATACGCCGCCGCCCGTTCAGGTTCTGTTATAGCTGCATGTCTTCAATTGCCCCGGAGCCGGATATTAGCGCTGATCTGACGCCGGCGAGAGTGGCGTCCGATACCATCACCCGCTCGTATTCCGAAGGATTATTCGGTTTACACATACACAGGCTTTTGCTGCAGCTGCACGAGCATGGAGCGTATAAGCACATACACGCGTATGCTTCCACCGAATCGCAGCGCGACTTGGTTTTTACTAAACGGTTCATTCTTTTCACCTCCTCTCAAAAAACTTACGGGCAAAATATGCGCAACGCATATAACGCCTTTGAATTAACCCCCTGCTTAAATCTTCTTAAGGTTTATACATAATGTGAGGGGGGGATACGCTTCGTCCCCATTGCTAACAGTCCCATTCACATAACCTCCGTTTGACGCGAGTGGGATAACAATATCAGCGATTTGCTGAAATTCCGTACAGCTTAGCCTTATTGGGGACGGCATTCGTTAATGCGCCTTTCCATTTAGTTACAGCTGCATGTTTTCAACCGAATTAGGAATGTAGTATACTCCTCTCCTGGTTATCGCTGTATTGTTGGCAGAAACCGTTGACCGAATTGATTCTTGGTTATAACCTGGATCACATATACAGTAACACGCACTGCAGCTGCAGGAGCATATGGCCAAAACGCACGCACACGCGTATGCCTCGACGGAAGCCGCGCACGGCTTTGTTTTAACTAACCGCTTCATTCTGTTCACCTCCTTTCAAAAGTTTTATGGCAAGACATGCGACGCATATCCAATCCATCGATTGAGTACCCGGACTAGGTTGAAAACAGGAGCGGGGGAGCGAAGGTCATTCATCCGACAAAGCCAGCGCGCCGTCCGTCATGCGAAAGACCCGGTCGCATGAGCCGGACACAGCCGTATCGTGGGTCACTATTGCCACACAGTAGCCGTGTTCGCGGGCAAGCCGCCTGAGGATCCCCATCACGCGCTCGCCGTTTATCGAATCCAGGTTTCCGGTAGGCTCGTCCGCCAGGATCACCCGCGCTCCGCCGGCAAGCGCGCGGGCGATGGCCACCCGCTGCTGCTCGCCGCCGGACAGGCGCGACGGATAGCGCCTGTGCTGCTCCTCGCCAATATCCACTATGCCAAGCAGTTCCTTTGCGCGCTTCAACGATTCCGCTTTTGAAGCCCCGTTAAGCTCCATGGGGAAACACACGTTTTCGAGCGCCGTCAGCAATGGAAACAGGTGAAACGCCTGAAAGATCATGGCGATACGCTCGCGGCGGCACCGATCTAAATCAAGCTTGGCAAAATCCTCGCCGTCAATGGATACGCACCCCGAAGACGGGCTGTCCAAGCCCGCCAGAATGGACAGGAGCGTAGTTTTGCCGCTTCCCGAAGGCCCTACGACAGCGCTTAACAGCCCGTTTTCCAATACGCAGGATACGTCGCTGAGCGCGTCTCGCCCGCTGTTGGGATACCTGTAATATACATGTTCAAGCTTAAGCATCGTCATCTCCCTATTCTTTAACCTGTAACAGCTCCATCGGCTTGCGCCGAACGAGCGCGGCGGATGTAAACGCCGCGCCAAGAGCCGCGCCCGCCAGGTACAGCCCTGCGCACAGCAGGGTATTACCGCTTAATACGCCTTCGATCCCGCCGCGCAAAACCGCCATGCCCGCAAAGCCGATAAGCACGCCGAAAAGGCACGGCAGCGCCTGCTGAAAACTCAGCATCGCCCCCACGCGCGCCTTCGTACAGCCCATGGCCCTGAGCGCCGCGGCCTCCTTCGCGTTTTGGAGCAGAAGCAGCACCGATACGCCCGCGGCGATAAGCACTGAAAGCGCCGCCGTAACGGGGTAGAGCACCGATAGCAGCCGTATATTCTGATCCAAAGGCCCGACCACCCGTGTCAGCTCCTCATCCCAGAAAACGAGGTTCAAATCCTGCAGGCCCGCGCCGGTATTGCCGACTAGCGCTTTCATCTCCTCGCGAAACCCAGCCAGCTCCCGGTTTTTATTCGGGTCAAGTGTGAACTCCGCCGTGGAGTAGCGGATATCCTCCTTTAACCCTCTTTCCTTAAAGCCTTCAAACGCGGCGCTATACGCGGGCAGCCCCATCAGCATGGGCTCGCCCGTCCCCTGCGTAATCACGCTGCCCGTATACCGGCCGGCTATAACATATTGCACATACATGATGTATTCCGAACCGCCTTGAGCAACTATATAAGCGCCCATGATTCCATCTCCCGGCTCCAGGCCAAGCAGCTCGAGCGTATTGTCGGGCGCAATCACCGGTACGCTCGCGCCCTTAACCATATCCAGAGTCCAGGCCTTTGTGAAAAGTCCGGCGTCCCAGCCTGGGGCGTAATCGATTTCAATATCGTGCCGTTCGCTAAACGCCTCCGGCCGGTCAAAGGCGCAGAAGGTCACATTATCGAGCATGCGGGCGCTGTCATAGAGTTCGTCCAAGGGGCGATCGTCCGTCATGTCGTCCCCTTCAAACTCAATGCGGGGCGCGATGAACGCGTATTGAGCACAAGCCTCCAGATACGCTTCCCGCACGAACCCGCTCTCGAGCATGGCGTCCACCGTGCTTTTGTTGATAACGCTGCCCGCAGTGCCGGAAATAAACACCGAGGGGTTGCTCTTGACGATTTGAGCCTCTACGACGGTGGTGGCGTACAGGCGCTCCGCCTCCCGCCGGCTGCGCTCGATGGCCAGATCCATCCAGCCGAGGGCGAGCACGAAACCGAGCGCAAGCGCCATGACCAGAATCACCTTCAACGGGCCCCTAAGGATCTGGCGCAGAACAAACCGCGCCGATACGCTCAGGCCCGGTCCTTTCGCGGCGCTCGGCGCGGCGTAGGGCTGCGGCGGACGGAGGCCGGACGCTTTTTCTGGCTCATACGTTTTTTTTGCGGTTTCCGGCCTTTGAGCGTCGGAAAGCTGGGGCTTTTTTGAGACAGCACGGGCTTTTTTTACGCGCGCGACCGACGCGCCCTGGAGCAATTCAAGCACGGGGCGGCGGGAAAGGTACGCGGCCCCGGCGCGGATAAAAATCAGCAGCAGCGCGAAAATAACCGCGCCGATTGCCGCCGGAAAGGCGGGGGAAAGCTCCGCCGCGGCCTCAACGCCCTCCGGCCCGGGTATGGCGGAGAGGGTTTGGCCAGCCTTTTCCATGGCGTAGCGCCAGGAAGGGACGCACCCCGCCGCGACGCCAGCCAGCCCTACGACCGCCATGGGACCGAGAAGATCCCGCGCGGCTTTGCGCGCGGGTACGCCCATAGCCCGCAGCGCCGCGAAATCCCTGCGCCGGAGCCGCAGGTAGAGGAACGCCGTCAGGATCAGGCCCATAACGAGCACGGCCGCGAACACGGCCGCGCTCATGGACGCGGACTGGAGAATCGGCGCGGCGGAGGCCCAAAAGTTTTCCGCGTTATTTTCTACAAATGAAAGGGTGTATCCCATTTCCGCCAGAGCCTGTCGGTTTTCCTGTATAAAGGCCTCCTGATCCCGGGATGATTTGAGAACGAAGCTGTAATCCAAAACCTCGGACTCAGAATCGCTCCCGAACCCCGCCGGCATGCGCGAATCCGGGATAAACATAAAGGTGTTGCGGTGGGAAGGCTGAACGTTCATAGAGGTGATCCCATACAGCCCCACGATCTCAAAGCTCTCCGTATGCGTGGGGAATTCACGCCAGTTTTCCCAGCCCTCGCCCCCGAGCATATAGCCGCTGAAAAACGGTTTAAAATCCCGGAATGTCAGCGTGATTTCATCCCCGACCGACAGGCCCCTGAAATCAGCGAACTCGCTGTGTACAACGCATACGTTACGCGCGTTGAGGTCGTCGTCCCGGTTCAGCCAGCGCCCATCGGCCAGATAATATGAAAGCATGGCGGACTGCTGTGCCCTTGGCAGGGCGCTCATATCCTTCGTCCCCGTTACGAACATGGCGCGCAGGTTCTCCTGAAGTATGGCCAGCTCCTCGCTCAGCCCCGCAAGCTCCGGGGATTCAAAATCCGCATGTTCACCGGGCTCCACGGGGAGGAAGCAGAGGCCGCTGTCGTTCAGGGGCTTGACGATAAGATTTTCGCCGGGGGTTAACGTACTAAACGCCATTGGGTCGTAAAACGCCTTCAGGAAGTAGCGGCGGCCGGCCTCCAGCTCCTCCAATACGCCGCTGTCGAGCGTTTCGTCCGCTATGAAGTAGAGCTTGAGGGTTTTACCCGCGGCGGCGTACTCCGGGTAACCGGCCTCGACCTGATCCACCCGCAGCGTGAAAAAGTAAACGGCGTCTATTCCTTCACTATCGTATCTGAGGCTCGTTTCTATTTTAATCGGCTTGCTCATCAGCTCTCCATATACGAATACGTCGCTGACATGCAGACCAAGTGACGTATCACGATAGCCGTCGCTAGTGTAGCCGCCAATATCCCCGTTATACAGCCCTTGCAGCACAGCGGGGCAGCTCCCGCGCCTGTCCTCAAATTCCACGTACGGGCTTTTCGCGATGAGGTTGGCGCCCGCCGTTACGTCGTAATCCTCCGGGTCCGCATTCGCTATCGTCCCGATGGAGCGGTAGTACCCGCCCAGCCTGCCGGTCTCCCGCTGGATAAGCGCGTATTGAGCCGCGCGCGCGGTAAAGGCGAAGCTTATTAGCCCGATGAGCAGCACTAATAGCAATGTTCGGGCCGGCTGGCGCAGCGCCGACTTGAAATAGACACGGTTTTTCATTGCGGTTTATCAATCTCCTTCCGTTTGTAGTGAGGCCATAGCATGATAGCCAAGGGCGGCCAGAGTTGGGCGGCGCCTTCGCCGCCCAAAAAGGTTCAAGGCTATCAGGCTATAACCGCATGTTGTCTGTTAAACCATGACGATGGTCGCTGCTTATAGTAAAGCTTGAAATAACGTTTATATGCGCCTTTGCGCGGTCTGATTCAAATAGAACATAGTCTGTTATACAGCCGCAGCCGCATCTGTTACACGCACAGGAGCAGGTGGCGGACATGCACACGCAAGCGTACGCCTCGACCGAAGCCGCGCACGGCCTTGATTTCATCAGCCGTTTCATATGATTACACCTACTTTCATTAAAGGGTTCGCCGGCATATATTGTGCCAATTGATTGATAATTTTACCATCTGGCGATATTTTCCGCAGGGTTATCGCTGTATAACGTGCTAACATTAAAATTATGGGAAAAATCGCTATATCCTAATGCCGCATCGTTATCCCTCGGGTTGCCAATTTGGCACACACATAAACAAGGCGAGCATAAGCATGTGCATAATGCGTATTTGCATGTGCAAGCGTATGCCTCGACGGAATCCAAGCGTTGTTTTTTCTTCATCAAGCGAAACATTCTATCATCACCTCCATTCAAAAGTCACTGGCGCGAATATTCATGCCGCGTGTTGATTACCGGCCGCTTTTACGCTTATTACGACCCGGATATAACTTCCGCGGGATTCGTTGAATACAACCTGTTAACGCTGGTACCGGAATATGTGCCGCTTGTATCCCCATACCGGGCTGCCGAGGGATTGCCGTTGCTGCATGAGCAGCTGCAGTTGCACGTGCAGGTGCATGTTGCGAACGCGCACATGCATGCGTAGGCCTCGACCGAGTTCAGACGCTTCTTGTTTTTGGCTAATCTAAGCATTATTTCACCCCCTTTCATAAAATCATTGTGATCCGTTACGCGCGGCATGTATCGGCGCCAGTGAAACTGAATATCCGGTTATGTTGCGGTATCTCTCTAATACCGTTTTTGCGCCAGCTTCTTAGCGGCGCAAAACTCATCGCTATTGCCTCTTTAAACCTCCAATAACAGCAGATGAATGCTTAAATGCCATCCCCCGATTTTCAGGTGAATAGTAAAGCTGTCATCTAAAGAATCAGCCGATCATTTTACACTTGCATACAGTATCTATAACCCCGTTAATTGTACTGAAGCCGTAGCCGCGCAGGCAGCTTTCCGGTATTCGTATGCAAAATGCCTTTTCAACCTCCAAAAACAGGTAAGTAAGATCGACCGATGATAATCTTAAAACCTTCCCGGTCAGCGGTTTATCCCAGTTCTCCTTTACAAGCACTTCTTCGGGGTAATGGATTTTATCGACCATTATCCGAATAACTTCCCGGCATATCGCTTCGTTATTAGTATTCATCTTAACCTCCTTACAGCATGGGTAACGCCTGATTTAATCCGGTTGAATTGTTGGGCCGAACAAATGCGTCGTCAGCTTTTGCGCGCCTTGAGTTATGACGTCAAACAACGGTATCTCCGATTGCAGCCGCTCTTTTTCAATATTTTCACGCACTAAATCCAAGTTTGTATGAACATAAGATACCTCGTGCGTTTGCTGAATTTCGGCGGCGTCAACGATAATGTTTGTGACGTGAGCGGCATTGATTGAAGCCCCAAGACGGTACGAAAAATCCTCGCTCAGCATTTTTAAGAATACGCCAACTGCCAAATCACAGGGGATACAGCATATGAAATAGTCGGGCGCCGCAGCCTGACAAAGCATGTAAGTCTGTATGCCAAAGCCGTTTGGCGCAATATCGTTATAGCGCATAACCGTATCGGGCGCCTCCATTAGAATCACATCCGGCAGGTATTTGTGCTCCAAATCCCTCAGCGTATAGTTTATCTGCACGATCTTTTCCGCTTCGGATTTATCTTTGCTTTGAAACACATGGCTTAGGCTATGAAACCCGAATAGCTTGCCGCAGGGCTGCCTGGTTATGACAAGAGGGTGCAGCCCCTGCTCACTTAAGCTAACGGCCATGCCGGATAATACCTCTAACGTATCGGCTTTAGTGATAAGCCCGCCAATAAGAATTATGGGGGAATTGAGGACGCAGTAACGATCGTCAATCCTGCTTTTTTCTTCCGGATTCATATCCTCGGTAATAATCTCGAGTTTTTCGGGCCACGCTTGGGCCAGATCCCAAATGGCGTTGGGTACGTTCTTTATACCCGTATCAAAATAACGCGCCATTTTGCCCGCGCTTAACGCATTGGCAATGGTTTCGGCGAGTTTCTGCTCGGTGATAACATCGGGGTTAAGGGGCCGCGCAACGATTAAGGTTTTCCATGTGGGGTCTTCCATATCGGGTTTATCCGTCACGATATAGCCCGTATCGGGATGATTGCAGGAATATCCCGCGTCTTTGCCGGCAAGCCCAAGCCCGGGCATTGAGATGACCCTGGTTATTGTAAATGAAGACTGTAACTTATCAAAGTATTTTACCAGGGGCAAAAGTTCACAGGTAAACGGATAAATAGCCGCAGGCGTTCTCATATGTACATGCCTCCTTCCCCAGAATGGCTTCGCATTTGTTCACAATAGTAGAGCGGGATTTCTTTAAGCAATAGATGTTGGTAAAGCTTGAAGTACGCGCTTGTCCTTGCTTCCTCACAATAGTTCAGTTTCTTTTTCGCTGAAAGTTGCTCAGAGCCGTCGTCCGCTTTTTTTGCGCACAGCATACAATGCCGGAAGCACCAACAGCTTTGGCAAGCCTTTCCGGTCAATTGGCCGACATTTAGTATTTTTTTAGCGTTTTCCAAATTGAAACCGTCATCCAGGGTGCCGATACACATAGGCGGGGATTTTTCACTTACCCGCTCGCAGGGAAACAATTGTTCATAAACGTTTACGAACAATCTGAGCTGACCGGGTATGCAAGGGCCTGACGGCGCTTCTATCATTTGCAGCGGCGTACCATTTTCAATTTGGGGATAATCGGTTATTGCGGAGGCTAAAGAGCGCTCCGTAATCGGAGATACTTCCTCTTGAGGGAAACGTTTAAAATACGCGAGGATGGATAAAAACCGCTGATACTCATATTTCCACGAATATTCCTCGGAAAACTTCACGTTTTCATCGCCGTATTCGCGCTCCACAAGGGAAGGCTGCAAGCTTAGTTTGCTGAATTGTGAATCATCCAGGCTGATTTCATTAATGCAATCAAAATCGTTATCCGGGTCCATCACCATGCTGATCTGCAGCTTCGAGGCATAATCAGGGGCAATTTCTCTTATGCGGTTGATCCGCTCCGCCACCTTATCAAAGGTCCCCGACCCGTCGGCAAAAACGCGGTTTCTGTCATTTATCTCCTTTGGGCCGTCGAGGCTTATCATCAGGGATATTTCATGTTCCTGAAAAAAGAGTATCATCTCATCGTCGAGCAGGGTGCCGTTTGATGTTATGCTATATGTTATCTTTTTTCCTTCAAAGTGATCCAAACTATAGCGTACTATTTTTTTCAGCAATTCAAATTCCATAAGCGGCTCGCCCCCATAAAAACCGATGTTGACGCTTGGGCTGTCCACAGAGTGTTCTCTGAGGAAATCAACCGCTTTTTTGGCTGTTTTCCAAGTCATGCGAACCGCTGTATGCGTCCGCTGCCGCGAGCTGTGTTCCTCGGAGTAGATGCAGTACTTGCAGCGGAAATTACAGTTCTGGGTTAACTGCAAAGTTATCTTGGAGAGCTTGCGTTCAAGAAAAACTTGAAGATGATCGGTGTAAATATGCCTGACATCTTTAACGGCGCTGACGGTTGAAAGATAACCTTGCTCTTTAAGCTGTCTAACTTGTGCCGGTTCGGAGTGCTGTTGGTTGTTTAAGTCGAACAACTCCCTCAAATAATGATACGAGTCATAATCTATCGGTATAATTTCATTTTTGTTAACATCAAACAGATAATAACTGTTTGGCGTCCGAAAAAGTTCAATTATTGGCTTATCCATATTTTCACATCCCTTATCACATATTTTGCTGCGCGGCGTTTTCAAAAGGCGGTTGTCTTTTATCGCGTTCGGTTAAGCGTTCAAGGTAAGGAAAGTTAATTTATTAAACTTAATTCATATTTACATAGGAATGCCAAGTATTCCTACAATGCTTAACTAAATACGCTGCAAACCAAACTGATTTTTACTAATACTAAATTCTGAAACAAAACTATGCATGCTGCATATTGTTAAGAAACAAGCAACCCGCATCACCCCCTGAAATGATAGACCATTACCTTTTATTATACTGCATAATTCCTCATCACCGTATCACAAAGAACATAACTATATTACCATAAATTTGTAGTAGGCACAACCTAGATTGTATAATTTTGCCGCCGTTTTTTTTAATTTATAGCTTTTAATAGTCGTTCATTACGCTTCTTGTGGATTTCTTTATTCAATAATGCAATCTTGATGTACGTGAAAGTTCAGTCGTAGGCTTTTAAGGCAAATAAAAAAGCGGCTGCGCCGCTTTTTTTAAAACCTTACAAGAAAAGGTATTGTTATTGTTTGGGTTCTCCCATAAGCTTCTCCGCGGCCGCGAGGCATAACGCCGAACAAAGCGCCTCCATCGCCGCGCTAAGTTCGTCTAGCGGAGGGAAGCTGGGGGCGATGCGCAGGTTGGAATCCTCCGGATCCCGCCCGTAAGGGTACGTTGCCCCGGCATTGGTAAGCGTAACGCCAGCTTCCGCGCAGAGCCGATGCGTTCGCCGCGCGCATCCGGGAAGGGTATAGAGGCTCACAAAATACCCGCCTGCCGGACGGTGATAGGAGCCGATTCCATAGGGGAGTATGTATTTATCCAGCATATCGCAAACCAGGTCGAATTTGGGCCTCAATATGGCGGCATGTTTTTGCATGTGTTTGATAACGCCCTCTTTTGAGCCGAAAAACAGCACGTGCCTGAGCTGATTGATCTTATCATAGCTGATGGACTGCACGGACATGAGGTGTTTCATATACTCCATATTTTCCGCGCTGCACGCAAAGCACGATACGCCCGCGCCCGGGAAGGTTATTTTGGATGTGGACGCGAACTCAAACGCCATGTGAGGCCTGCCGGCCATTTTGCATAGCGAGAGGATATCGGGTATGCTATAATATTCGCCGGAGAATTCATGCACGCAGTAGGCATTATCCCACATGATAATAAAATCGGGTGCGGCCGGTTTAAGCGCCGCGATGCGGCCGATGGTTTCATCGGAATAAACAATCCCGTCCGGGTTTGAAAATTTCGGCACGCACCAAATGCCCTTTACATCTGGATCCCTGACAAGCTCCTCTACCATATCCATGTCCGGGCCGGAATTAAGCATTGGCACTGAGATCATTTCCATGCCGAACGAGGCGCATATGGCAAAATGCCTGTCGTATCCAGGCGCGGGGCATATAAATTTAACTTTATTGAGCTTTGACCACGGGGCGCTGCTGTTGAGCAGGCCATGGGTATGCGCTTTTGCGATTATGTCGTACATGAGTGTAAGGCTTGCGTTACCGCCGACAAAAACGTTATCCGCGTCAACACCCAAAAGCTCGGCGAAAAGGCGGCGGCATGCGGGCAGCCCGGCGAGCGTACCATAATTGCGCGCCTCAATGCCGTCGCTGAGGCAATCCTCAGGATTAACCGGAAGATTTAACAAGCCGTTGGATAAATTCAGCTGACTGACGCTCGGCTTGCCTCGAGACATATCGAGCTTCATGTTCTTATCCTTACATGCGAGGTACCAGGCTTTAGCGTTTTCGTAAAAAAGCGTTTGTTCTTCTCTCGTCATTTCGGGCGGAATGTTCATGGGTTTCTCCCTTCAGAGCTTATATTTCGCGAGTTTGTTTACATAGTTTACCTCAAGCATATTGTGCTTGCTATTTAGCGGTAAGTCAATACGTAAAGTAAAGATATATTGCGTGAAGCACAAGCGTTTTATGATATAATGGGTTATTGCGGAGGTGCTGACAAATGGATTTAATACAACGGCTCCGGCAGATGATCGATGAAAGCGGGCGCATCGTTTTTTTAGGCGGCGCGGGCGTATCCACTGAGAGCGGAGTACCCGATTTCAGAAGCGAGAACGGCGTTTTCGCCGCTTTGACCAAGTACGGCTATCCGCCGGAGATTTTATTGAGCCGCAGCTTTTTTCTAAGCCATACGGATCTGTTTTTTCGTTATTATAAAGAGGCTTTTCTCTCGGTAAACGCTGAGCCTAACGACGCGCATAGGGCGCTGGCCTCGCTTGAGAAAAGAGGAAAGCTTACCGCAGTAATAACGCAAAATGTAGACGGGCTTCATCAATCGGCCGGAAGCGGGCGGGTGCTTGAGCTGCATGGTTCGGTAGAACGGAATTTCTGCGTATCCTGCGGCAGATTATACGGCAAAGAGCATATGATAAAATCGGAGGGGGTACCTAAGTGCGGGTGCGGCGCCATAATTAAGCCGGACGTTGTTCTCTATGAGGAAGGATTGGACACGGATGTGTTGAACGTGGCGATAACCCATATCACGCGCGCGGATATGCTGATTGTGGGAGGGACTTCCCTTACGGTGTATCCAGCGGCCGGCCTTGTGGATTATTATCGGGGAAGCCGCCTTGCGCTCATCAATATGGGTGAAACGGCGCGCGACTTGAATGCGGATATAGTTATCCGTGAACCCATTGGCCGAACGCTCTATAAAGCGGTTCTTGAGGTATAGTACTATGACAAAACTTCTTTTCAAGCTCTTTATTAAAAGACCTGAAAGCACAAAGGATCCACAGGTGCGGGAGGCTTACGGCATTTTAGCCGGATGCGTCGGCATCGTGGTAAACCTCGTGCTGTGCGCGGCGAAGTTCATGATGGGCTTGTTCACCGGCAGTATCGCCATTCAGGCGGACGCGGTCAACAACCTTTCGGACGTCGGCTCGTCAACCGTTACGCTTATCGGCTTTAAAGCGGCCGGAAAGCCCGCGGACAGGGAGCACCCGTTCGGCCATGCCAGAATGGAGTATATCAGCGCGCTTATCATCGCCTTTTTAATTCTGCTTGTCGGTGTTGAGCTAGGCCGCGGCGCGATAGAAAAGATATTGAACCCAACGCCCGTAAATTTCAGCGTATCCGCAATGGTAGTTCTGGCCGTTTCAATCTTCGCCAAGCTATGGCTGGGTCTTTTTAACCGAAGCGTGGCCAAGCGCATCGATTCCGGCGCGATGGAAGCCGCGTTTATGGACAGCCTGTGCGATATGATTTCTACCGGAGCCATACTGGTTTCCACAGTTATCGGCTATTTTACGCGGTTAAATCTGGATGGGTATATCGGCGTGCTGGTAGCCTGCTTCGTCCTATACGCGGGCGTAAAAATCGTTAAGGACGCAATCAGCCCGCTGATGGGCGAAGCGCCCAGCGTGGAAACCGTGCAAGAGCTGACTCAACAGATATTAGCCTATGAAGGGATAAACGGCATCCACGACATGGTCATACATAATTACGGGCCGGGCCGCCGAATCGCTACGCTTCACGCGGAGGTTGACGCGCGTGCGGATATACTTGAAACGCATGAAATCATCGACCATATCGAAAAAGAGGTGGGGGAGCGGATGAACATGCTCATTACCATCCACCTGGATCCTATCCAGACCGACGATGAGCTTGCAAATACCGCCAGGGAGCATATCGCCGATATAATCGCCGAAACGGACGGCCGCCTGCGGTTTCATGATTTCCGCGTTGTGCGCAGCATTCGGCTGAACCTGTTTTTTGATCTCGTGGTGCCGCCGGAGATGTCCCGGGAAGATATAAACGCGATTCAGGCGCGCATATGCCAAGCCGCTGAAAGCCGGGATCACCGGTATCTTTGCGTTATCACAATCGACAGGGATTTTCTTGGATGCTGACAATAGCGGATACTAAAGATTACATGGGGGGTTATACTGATGTGGGGTGAGTTTAAAAAGTTCGCGTTTAAAGGTAACGTGATGGATATGGCTGTGGGCGTTATGATTGGCGGCGCTTTTGGGAAAATCGTATCGTCGCTCGTTGCGGATTTGTTTATGCCGCTCATTGGGCTTCTTACCAACGGCCTTGATTTTACCGCGCTGTTTATTCCGCTCGACGGTAATTCCTACGCGTCCATTGAAGCGGCAAAAGAAGCGAACGCGGCCGTATTCGCTTACGGCTCTTTTATATCAACCATAATCGACTTTATTCTCATTGCGGTCTGTGTGTTTATATTTGTTAAACTGATTAATAAGCTTAAACGAGCGCCTGCTCAGGAGCCGGCCGCGAAAGAAGCGCGGCTTTGCCCGTACTGCAAAAGCGAAATTCATGATGAAGCCACGCGCTGCCCGCGCTGTACCGCTGAACTGGATAATATGTCTTATACCGACGCTGGTATGCCGGATGACGAGCATTGAGTACAAAATACTGGCGGCATTGTCTTTTCAGGGAAAAAGGACGGGCATACGCCAATATAATATAGATGGGTTAATAAAGAATACTTGTATTCATAACCTTGCCCGCTTGACAGGATATAGCGTGTCCCATTAGAATAAATGCGGATTTTGGCCGCTTGCGGCTGGAAGGAGATAAGTATGCAGGCAGTTGAGCCTATTATAATAACCGCTGTAGAATCGCCGGCTATGCGTTCGCAGATCCCCGCCCCCTATCACACTGTCGGAGGGCGGGAAATGTACGTTTGGGCGTTTCTTGCAGCAGCGGGCGTCGGCGGTTCGGTACGAGTGGTTGTAAGCGACGGGAAACATGAGGCTAGTAATACATTCCTGCGCGCGGAGGATAGGGTTTCGGCCTGCGGGAAGGAAGACGAAATATCATGCTTGAGATTCGCGTTGAGCGGTGCTGATGAACAGGATGTTTTGCCTGTTCTTGCTGTGCGCGCAAACGCGCCTCTTATTACGAAAAACGATTTGTTAAAGTTTATCGACGCTGCCGCGGGGTGCGACTGCGCGGTTCTATCAAACGGGGGAGGGGAGAGGTGCGCATTCTATTTTGCGCGTCAGGCGCTAAGCTTACCCGGCGCGCCGCTTTCCGGGACTTTGGATGTATATGCTTCGTGGCTAAGCGGCGGCGGAAAAACCGTTCGTGAGCTCGCGGGCGACAGAGTTTCCTGCATGGTCGTGACCGACAGGGTTGCGCTTTTTAGAGCGGAGACGGCTATGCGCGAAAGGATTAACGTACGCCATATGCTTAACGGCGTCACTTTTATAGATCCCAACGCGGTTTATATCGGCGCCGAAGTATCCATTGGCTGCGATACCGTCATATATCCCGGTTCGGTTATAGGTGGCAACACGATTATCGAAGAAGGATGCACGCTCGTCGGCGACTGCCATATAATAGATTCTCAAATCGGCATGCGCTGCCGCCTGCACTCGGTATCCGCCAACGGCGCAACAGTTGAAAGCGGCGCGGTTATCGGCCCCTTCGTCAACCTTCGCCCCGGCACGCGAATCGGGCGCGACTGCCGAATCGGCGATTTTGTGGAGGTAAAAAACTCCGTTATCGGTCAAGGTACAAAGATATCGCATTTAAGCTATGTGGGCGACGCGGATATCGGAGAACGCGTGAATTTTGGGTGCGGCACGGTTGTGGTTAACTACGACGGTTTCAAAAAACACCGCGCTACGGTTGGCGATGATGTTTTCCTCGGCTGCCAGACCAAGCTGATATCCCCGGTAAAAATCGGAGATGGAGCGTATACCGCCGCCGGATCCGCGATTACGGACGACGTACCTGCCGGCGCGCTCGCCATTGCGCGATCCAAGCAGGTGAATAAAGAGGGGTGGGCGGACAGGAACCGCCTGAACCATGAACGGAATGAGGTTTAACGTTGTTAAAGGATATCGACGGCGTACAAATCAATATAGAACGCGTTGGTTCCGGGAAACCCGTACTGCTGCTGCACGGCTGGGGAGCTTCCATGGAGGCCATGCGCCCGGTTGCCGACTATATTAAGCGGATAGGGCGCGAGGCGGTTTTAATTGATTTCCCTGGCTTCGGGCTGAGCCCCGCCCCGAGTGAACCTTGGGGAGTGCCGGAGTACGCGGCCCTCACGCGCAGGGTTATTGAGGCGGAAGTTTTACGGGGGTGCGATTTAATCTGCCATTCGTTCGGCGGACGCGTTACTATTTTACTCGCCTCTGAGGATCCCGGGCTGTTCGGCAAGCTGGTTTTGACGGACGCGGCGGGCATCCGCCCGAAACGAACGCTCAAATACCACATACGAACCCGCTGCTATAAGCTGGCTAAACGGATAGCGTCATGCGGTTTTCTCAACAGCTTTCTCCATATTGAGGAGCGCATAAAAAATGCGGGCTCCGCGGATTACCGCGAGCTATCCGGCGTTATGAGGTCAAGCTTTGTAAAGGTGGTTAACCTTGATTTGACCGACAGGCTTGCCAAGATACAAAACGAAACCCTGCTGGTTTGGGGCGACGAGGATAAGGATACCCCGCTGTATATGGGCCGAATCATGAAAGACCGGATTCCAAACGCGGGCCTTGCTGTGATAAACGGGGCGGGCCATTACAGCTATTTGGACGATTTTCCGCGCTTTTGCGCAATGCTCAGCGTTCTGCTGGGAGATTGAGAGGTGGTTTCATGGATTGGATGGTAATTGTTCCAGCGCTTGTTAACGCAATCGCGGTCATTTTGGCCTCATTGTTTTATATACATATGCTTCAGTTGGAAAGCTATCAGGGAAGAATGTACGCGAAATGGGTTTACAGACATATATACAAGCCCTTTCCTTTCTATTTTATCGGCGCGTTAGCCGGCGGCGCTCTCATGGCCGCGTTCGGTCCGGCGATTGCTTGGCTTCCAGATATGACTGCGTTTTGCGGCCTTTTCGCTTTTTTTTACCTGAGCAGAAAAACGCCGTCCAAAAAGCCGCTGGCTTATACGGGGCGTATCAAGCGCCTGATTAGCGCGCTTGCGGTTCTTGTAGCGGGCGTGTTCTCTTTGAGCTTATTAACGGGCTGTGCATGGATAAGGCTGATACCCGGCGCGCTCCTTCCGGTAACCGTATTTATTGCATACGCGCTGACCTATCCGATTGAAGAGGGCGTGAAGAAGTGGTATTTTAACGACGCCAGAAAAAAGATTAACCGCCTGCAAAAGCTCTCCGTCGTCGGGCTTACGGGCAGCTTTGGGAAAACAAGCACGAAATTTTTTCTCGGTACGATATTAAGCGAAATATACAACGTTTTGGTAACGCCCGCGAGCTATAATACGCCTATGGGTATTACAAAGGTAATAAGGGGCTCTTTAAATGAAAGCCATGATGTTTTCGTGGCGGAAATGGGCGCGCGCTATGTAGGGGATATCGAGGAGCTTTGCCGCCTTACATCTCCCCAAATCGGCATTATAACCTCTGTCGGCAAACAGCACCTTGAGACATTTGGTTCGTACTCGAACATCATACGGACGAAAGGCGAGCTTTTAGACGCGCTTCCCGCCTCGGGCGCAGCCTTTGCCAACGGCGATAACCCGGATTGCGTAGACATGCTCAATGCTGCCAAGCACGTAAAAAACCGGTTTTTATTCGGTATACACGGGAACAACCTGTATATGCGCGCGCAGGATATCGCGGTGGGCGAGTGGGGGAGCAGCTTTACGCTTTTAGCGCAAAACGGCGAAACGGCAAAGTGTAAAACACAGCTTCTTGGCGAACACAACATTCTAAATATCACCGGCGCCGCCGCGTGCGCGTACTATATGGGCATGCCGATTGAACAAATATCGGCGGGGATAAAAAAGCTCAAACCCGTTGAACACAGGCTTGAGCTCATACCGGGTCCCGTGACGGTCATCGACGATACGTTTAACGCGAATCCGGCAGGAGTAAAGGCCGCGGTGGATGTGCTCAAAGAGTTCCACGGCCGCCGGATTATCGTGACCCCCGGCATGGTTGAGCTCGGCGAGGAAGAGGACGCGCTAAACGAAGAGTTCGGCAGGAAAATGGCTTCCGGCGCAGATATTGTGATTCTCGTTGGCAAGCGCCATGCGGACCCGATGGAAAAGGGGCTTAAGGCGGAAGGTTTTCCGGGGGAATGCATCGTTCGTACGGATAATTTGGATCAGGCTACAGCCAAGCTCCCGCTGTACGCGCCGCCCGGGAGCGTGGTATTGTTCATAAACGATCTGCCGGACAATTATAATGAATAGGTATTTAGGAGGTCGATTAAATGATAGATTTAGCGGTAATTTTCGGAAGCCGGGCCGCCGAACACGACGTATCGATTATCACGGGCTTGCAGGCGCTTGAAAACGCCGACAAAAGCAGATTTAACGCGTTTCCGGTATATATTTCGCAATCCGGGGAGTGGTTTATCGGAGAGCCGCTAAAAGAAATAAAAACCTACCGCGACTTTAACCCGAACGTGAAGGGGATACAAAAAGTAATTTTACCGCCCGTTCCCGGTTCAGGCGGGCTTTATGCGTGCGGCGGCGGCCTATTCGGGGCCAAGTATGTGAAGGTTCAAAATATTGACTGCGCTTTTTTAGCCCTGCATGGCATGCACGGGGAGGACGGCACCATTCAAGGCCTGATGGAGCTGGCGGATATACCTTACACGGGCAGCGGGGTTATCGGTTCCGCGGTGAGCATGGATAAGGTGCTTATGAAAGCCGTTTTTCAAAGCATGGGGCTCCCCGTGCTTGAAGGCGTTTGGTTTTACCGCGCAAGATGGCAACGAGAGCAGGACGTTATTGTTGAAGAAGCGGAAAAGCTTTCGTATCCGCTGTTCATCAAACCTGCCAACCTTGGATCATCCATCGGCATCGCAAAGGCGGTTGACAGGGATACGCTCATAAGCGCGGTCGAAACCGCCTTGGCCTTTGACAAAAAAGTTCTTATTGAAAAGGGATTGGATAAACCCGTTGAGGTCAATTGCGCTTGCCTTGGCTTTGAGGACGACGTAACCGTATCCCTCTGCGAACAGCCGCAAAGCTGGGCGGATTATCTCTCGTTTGAGGATAAATACATGCGAGGCTCCGGTAAAGGCGGCATGGGTGGGATGAAAGGGCTTTCCCGCAAAATACCCGCGCCTGTCGGAGATGAATTAACAGAAACGATTAAGAACTACACGTCGCGTATTTTCCGCGCGCTCGAATGCAGGGGCGTTGTCCGCGTGGATTATATGATAGACAGCGCGGACGGCCGCCTGTATGTAAATGAAATCAACAGCATACCAGGCTCGATGGCTTTCTACCTGTTTGAGCCCTTGGGCATTACTTTCCGGCAATTGGTGGGCCGGCTTGTTGAAGCCGCATATGAAGCGGCCGAACAAAAGCGCGCGTCCACTTTTGCACATAACTCCGCTATCCTTGAAAGGGCGGAGAGAAGTACTAAAATTTATAAGAAGTAAAGGAGACACCTACCATGTCCAAGATCCCAATGAAGACCCCGCTGGTCGAGATGGATGGCGACGAAATGACCCGCATCATTTGGAAAATGGTGAAAGATCATCTGATTGAGCCCTATGTGGAGCTTCAAACGGAATATTATGATCTCGGATTGAAGAACCGCGACGCTACGGACGATCAAATAACCGTAGACGCGGCTGAAGCCGTCAAAAAATACGGCGTTGGCGTAAAGTGCGCAACCATCACGCCTAATGCCCAGCGTGTAAAGGAATATGACCTCAAGCGCATGTACAAGAGCCCGAACGGGACAATCCGCGCGATTTTGGATGGAACCGTTTTCCGCACGCCGATAACGCTCAACTGCCTCAAGCCCTCCGTTAGCTCATGGCGCAAACCCATAACCATTGCGCGTCACGCGTACGGCGATATCTATAAGTGCTCTGAATTCCGCGTACCCGCCCCGGGCAAGGCTGAAATCAAGTTCACCGATGAAACCGGCAACGAGCTGTTCCATGAGACGGTGTTCGATTTCAAATGCCCCGGCGTATTGATGGGTATGTACAATAAGGACGATTCTATCGAGAGCTTTGCCCGCGCGTGCTTCGAGTACGCCCTTTCGACCAAACAGGATCTTTGGTTCTCCACCAAGGATACCATCTCTAAAAAATACGATCATACGTTTAAAGATATATTCCAGGGTATCTTTGACGCGGAGTATAAGGATAGTTTTGAAAAGGAAGGCATCACCTATTTCTACACGCTCATAGACGACGCCGTGGCGCGCGTTATCCGCTCCGAGGGCGGCTTTATCTGGGCGTGCAAGAATTATGACGGCGACGTGATGAGCGATATGGTTGCGACGGCTTTCGGATCGCTTGCTATGATGACCAGCGTATTGGTTTCACCCAACGGTTATTTTGAGTATGAAGCGGCGCACGGCACTGTAACCCGCCACTATTACAAGCATCTGGAGGGCGAAAGCACATCCACCAACTCCATGGCTACCCTTTTCGCTTGGACGGGCGCGTTAAAGAAGCGCGGTGAGATGGATGGCATATTGGAGCTTGAGCGCTTTGGTGAGAAGCTGGAGAAAGCCGCGCTTAGCACAATCGAAAGCGGCTATATGACTAAGGATTTGGCTCCTCTTTGCGACCTGCCCGACAAAACGGTTCTGAGTACGGAGGATTTCATACTCAAGGTAAAGGAAACGCTTGACGCTGCGATGTAGTGAACATATTATCGTTGAACCGGGGGGCGGCGTTGACCGGCCTCCCGGCCGCTACATAAAGCTTAACCTCCGCGTTGTTGCGTGGTTTTTGAATTAAATAATATTGGATAGGAGCGGGTGATTGATGACATTGAATGAACAGTGGCGGGAGCTTGCCGGGCAGGAGCGTAATAAAGCCGAGCACGATCAGTTTTGGAACGCTTATTTCGAGTTGGAAACGGAGAACTATAAAAAGATCCTCAGCCGACATGAAAAGCCGTACGCAGGAACACTAAGTGAGCTGGCCGTTGAGTTCGGAATGGATAATGTTACTTTTTTGGGCTTTCTCGACGGGATCAATACGAGCCTGACGGAAGCGCTTGAGCTGAATGAGCTTGAATCCGGCAGCCAATTGGAACTGAGCGTGGATTTTGAAAAACTGTATACCAATATGCTGGACGCCAAGGCGCAATGGCTGTATACATTGCCTGAGTGGGAAAACATACTGAGCGAACAAAAACGGCGCGAGCTGACGCAGGCTTTCAGGGCGTCAAAAGTTTTTGTGCGCGACGGCGCAAAGGTTGGCAGGAACGACCCGTGCCCGTGCGGGAGCGGAAAAAAATATAAAAACTGCTGCCAAAAAAATAACTAAACCTCAAAACACGAGGCTGAGCGTTTGAGGTATAAAACATCCCGGCACAGGAATAAAAGCCAATGCTCGGGGGTTTTTATTCTTTTCGTTAATCGCTCAGCGAAAAAGCTAGAGCTTCAAACAGCAAATTTAAAAAACGGTTAGGGAGCAAGCCATAGTTATGATTAAAGCAATGTTCCTATTTGCGTTATGTATGTAAATAGAGGATGTTTTTACCATTCTTCATGGCTTATACAGCGCCCTGTTCATACACACTGCTCTGACGCGTTATCCGCCTGCTTGCGCACAAGTATTATGCGCAGCATGAAATCTTTGTCCCTTCGCCATTGAGATGCGCTGGATAATATGATAGAATAACTACCAAATATATAAATAATTTGAAGGTGCGCTTTGATTGTATTAGGTATTGATCCCGGTTATGCAATATTGGGATATGGAATTATAGAGGTTGACGGAACGCGTAACAGGGCCATAGACTATGGGGTTATTGAGACAACGGCCAAGCTTCCGTTTCCCGAGAGGTTGGAGAAGCTGTACCTAGGCATGCGGCAGCTGATAGAAGCTTATCATCCCGAGCATATCGCATTTGAGGAGCTTTTTTTCTGCCGAAACGTAACAACCGCGCTTCAGGTTGGCGCGGGCCGCGGCGTAGCGCTGCTTGCCGCGCAGCAATCCGGGCTGCCCCTTTACGAATACACGCCCATGCAGATCAAGCAGGCCGTCACAGGAAACGGGCACGCAGACAAAGGGCAGATACAACATATGGTGAGGGCGCTGCTCCAGCTAAGTAGCCTGCCTAAACCGGACGACGCGGCGGACGCGCTTGGTGCCGCGATTTGCCATGCGAACACCATGGGACCGGCCGCTGAGGAATACCGGATAAGATAAACGGGGAGGAACGGCATTGTACGCGTATATTGAGGGTACCGTTGATGAAATTGGGGCCGATCGCGCAATAATCGATGCGGGCGGCGTAGGATATGAGCTTTTGTGCAGCTCGGCCACGCTAAGGCAGCTTGTTCAGGGAAAGAACGCGAGGCTGATAACGCACTTTCATTTAGGTCAGGATATTATGGCCCTATATGGATTTTGGACTGTAAACGAGCGCGATATGTTCCGGCGTTTAATCTCCGTTACGCGCGTGGGGCCAAAGCTAGCTTTATCGGTTCTATCCCATCTGTCCGTCGGCGATATCGCCGCCGCTATCCTAACTGAAAACGCGGCCGCGTTTGACCGGGTTCCGGGGATGGGCCGTAAGAGCGCGGCGCGGGTATTGCTTGAGCTAAAGGAGAAGGTCGGGGAAAACGAGCTTCCGGGGATTATGGCTGCGCAGCCGGAAAACGGGATTGCTGCCGACATTCGTACGGAAGCTGTCGCCGCGCTTGTTTCGCTTGGGTACGACGGCGTAAGCGCGGGCCGCGCGGTTGCCGCGGTTACCGCCTGTGAAAGGGTTGAGGATATGATAACGCTGGCGCTTAAAGAGATATCCAAGAGGTAATATATGGAGCAGGACAGGTTAATCACCTCTTCCCTGATGAACGGGGACGAGCAAATTGAATATAGCCTGAGGCCAAGGTTTCTTAACGAGTATATTGGTCAGGATATGGTCAAGGAGCATATGCGCATCTATATCCAGGCGGCTAAGCACCGGGGGGAACCGCTGGATCATTCCCTGCTGTACGGGCCTCCGGGCCTGGGGAAAACCACGCTGGCCGCAATAGTCGCCAACGAAATGGGCGGTAACCTGCGCATAACTTCCGGCCCGGCCATTACGCACGCGGGCGACCTTGCCGCTATATTAACCAACCTCGCTCCGGGCGACGTTCTATTTATTGATGAAATCCATCGTTTAAACGCCAATGTGGAGGAAGTGCTTTATCCCGCTATGGAGGATTTTGCGCTGGATATCATCATTGGCAAGGGACCATCGGCACGTTCAATACGGCTGGATCTTCCGCGTTTTACGCTTATTGGCGCGACCACGCGCATGGGTCTTTTAACGTCGCCCCTTCGCGACAGGTTCGGGATAAAAGAACAGCTGGAGATGTACAATCCCGCCGCGTTAAAGGATATTATCGTGCGCAGCGCGGATATTCTGGATATTGAGATAGACGAATGCGGCGCGCTTGAAATCGCGTCGCGCGCCAGAGGCACGCCGCGGATAGCCAACCGCTTGCTCAAGCGCGTCAGGGATTACGCACAGGTGCGCGGTAGCGGCGTTATTGACGCGGAAAACGCCAAAGCTGGGCTTGATATGCTGGCTGTTGACCGGCTCGGGCTTGACGCTGTTGACCGGCGGATTTTATTAACCATGATCGACAAGTTCGCGGGTCGTGCTGTTGGCCTTGATACGCTGGCTGCGGCTACCGGTGAGGACGCCTCAACAATTGAGGATGTTTACGAACCGTATTTGCTTCAGCTTGGGTTTATCGCCAGAACGCCGCGAGGGCGGATTGTGATGCCGGCAGGCTACTCGCATATGGGTTATGCGCCGCCGGACGGCCCGTATCAGGAGAAAATGAGTTTAGAATAAAAAAACAGGAGGTCCTTTACCATGAGCAAAAAGTTGCGCGAACTGGAAGCGAATCTGGGGCAGAAAGACCGCGAAATAGAGATATTGACTAGGCGCATACAAGAGCTATCCAATGCGGTGAACGCTTCAAAGGAAAAGGAAACGGCTATTGTGGGCGCTCTGATGGAAGCGAAGGCAACCGCCGAACGCATTATATCCAATGCTAACCATCAGGCGGGAAATGTCGTTCAGGAAGCCGACGCAATACGTAAAAACGCGGATGAACTTGCCGATAAGACTATACGAAGCGCGAGAGAGGAAGCCGAAAAGATTATTGAAGAATCCAACGGACAAGCTGCTGTTATTATTGAAAAGGCTCATGCGGAGGCGAAAAGAAGGCTAGAGCAGGCGGAATACTCCGCTTCTGAATACACGGCTGCACTTGACAGGCTAAACGGAAAGCTCGCCCAAACAGCAGGCGCGGCAAGAAAATACGCCGAGGAGTTTGCCGAGATGGTATCGCTTCTCACCCACGAGGGCGATAAGGAGCTGGCACAAGAGTGTAAAGGCCTTCCCGGGCTGCTCGAAAGCAGCGACGAAAAGCAAAGCCTGCCCGAGCAGTATCAAAACCCCGCTGATCTGATGCGCAGCATCTATATGCTTCAGGGCAGGGAAACCCCGCGTCCGCAGGAGGATTTTCAGGACGAAGCCGCTAAGCCTCTCAACGCTCAGGAGGATACGAATAGAGCCCCTGAGGACGATAAGGTTTGGACGGTTGACGAGGTGGTCGCCTCGCCCGCAACGGATAACGCCGCGAAAGACGCGGAGCTGGACGATGAGCTTAACGCACTTATTGAGGATGTGCTTAACGAGGATTGACACGGTATTTAGGGGTATGCTATAATGACCCGTCTTTAAAGGCTTTGAAGGGAACCATATTCGATGGCGTAATGGAAGAGAGCGTTTATTTTGGTGAGAAAACGCATTATGCCCGGATTACCCATTCCCCGAGCCGCCGGTAGGAAATGCCCGGCCGCATGGTGAGCGTTAGCGCCGCGCGAGAACAAAGTAAGGTGGTACCGCGTGTTGATTCCCGCCCTTATATGATATTAGGGCGGTTTTTTTAATGAATAAACTTGGAGGTATGGAGAGATGGCCAAAAAAAACAACGAGGCGTTCGTTCAGCATATCGCCTCAAGAAAAGATGATTTTCCCCAATGGTATACGGATGTAATCCTTAAAACCGGTATGGTTGATTATTCCGATGTACGCGGGTGTATGGTAATCAAGCCGTACGGATACGAGGTATGGGAATTGATACAGCATGAGATGGACGCTAGGTTTAAAGCTACCGGCCATAAAAACGCTTATTTTCCGCTGTTTATACCTGAAAGCCTGTTGAAAAAAGAGGCTGAACACGTTGAAGGCTTTGCGCCCGAGGTGGCCTGGGTAACGCATGGCGGATCGGAAGAGCTTCCTGAGAGGCTATGCGTGCGCCCCACAAGCGAAACGATCATCTGTTCCATGTATGCGCGTTGGATACAATCCTATCGGGATCTTCCCATTTTAATCAATCAGTGGGCGAACGTGGTTCGGTGGGAGAAAAGCACGCGCCCTTTTCTGCGCACAAGCGAGTTTTTATGGCAGGAAGGGCATACCGCCCATGCCACGTTTGAAGAGGCGCAGGAAGAGACGATGAAAATGCTGGAGGTATACAGGGAGTTTTGTCAAAACGTCCTGGCCATACCGGTGCTCGCGGGGCGTAAAAGCGATAAGGAAAAGTTTGCCGGGGCCTATGAAACCTATACCATCGAGGCGTTAATGCAGGATGGAAAGGCGCTTCAAATGGGAACAAGCCATAATCTCGCGGATCATTTTGCAAAGGCGTATGACATTACCTATCTTGACAGGGACGGCCAGCTAAAATACTGCCACACTTCTTCTTGGGGAACAAGCACAAGGTTGATCGGCGGGCTGATTATGGTTCACGGGGACGACAGAGGGCTTGTTCTGCCGCCACGTGTTGCGCCTGTGCAAGTTGCGGTGCTGCCCATCGCCATGCATAAAACAGGCGTGCTCGAAAAGGCGCAGGAGTTAAGCGGCGCTCTCAAGGCCGCTGGAATTCGCGTTGAAGTGGATACCCGCGACCAAAGCGCCGGATGGAAGTTCAACGAATGGGAGATGAAGGGCGTCCCCCTGCGCCTTGAGGTCGGGCCTAAGGATATTGAAAACAATCAGGTTGTTTTAGTCCGCCGTGATAATCTGGAAAAGCTATTTGTCCCAATGGAGGGCTTGGCCGAGACGATTACAGATTTGCTTGACGCGGTCCACCAGGGGCTTTTGGACAAGGCGTTAGCCATGCGTGAGGCTCATACTGTGGACGCGTGTGACTTTAACGTATTTGCCGAGGGCGTGAAGAACGGGTTTGTGCGCGCGTATTGGTGCGGCGAACGCGCATGCGAGGATGAAATCAAGGCAAAAACGAGCGCAACGTCACGGTGCGAACCGCTTGGCTGCGATAACGGGCCTCTAAGCGGCGCGCGCTGCGTGCATTGCGGAAGACCCGCCCAGAAAAGAATGTATTTCGCTAAAGCGTATTAGGCGTAACAGGGGGCTGCCTCAGTTTTCTTGCTGAATCAGCCCCCTCAGTATGACTAGATCTGTATGAAATCAACCCGTATTTCGTTGTTCAATTAAGCTTTTCAGCTTCATTTACAAAAGCCCGGTTCTTCAATTATAATTATAGGGTTAATGCATTTTCAGCGCTTTAGCATGCGTTTGAAATGGAGAATACCGATTTGAAAGATAAGCGTTTATACCGCAATGCGACCGGAGCATACCTCCTCGATCGCATTACAAAACGCAATAGGTGGAAATAGCTATGTTGCTGGTTCAGGTAAACCAAATAAAGAAATCGTTTGTGGACAGCCTTTTGTTTGAGGATGTTTCTTTTGAGATAAGGGATAAAGACCGGATAGGCCTAGTTGGCGTGAACGGCAGCGGAAAAACTACGCTGTTCAAAATGATCACCGGACTTGAGCGGCCCGACGAGGGCGCCGTATACAAAAGCAAAGAAGCGGCTGTATCCACTATGGATCAGGCGCTTGATAATAGCAGCCTTTCCCTGTTTGACTATACGCTCTATATCTTCAGGCGCCTTATCGATATCGAAAGGGAGCTGGATGAAGTAAGCCTAAAAATTGAACAGAATTCCGGCGACATTGAATCGCTCATCCAGCGCCAGCATGCTTTGAACTCCCAATATGAGCTTATGGGCGGTTTTACGTACCGCAGCCGCACACGCTCCACGCTTAAGGGTTTGGGCTTTAAAGATGAAGAATTCGGCCAGGGGATCAATACGATGAGCGGCGGGCAGCGCAACAAAGCGCAGCTTGCTAAAGTATTGCTTTCCGGCGCGAACCTTTTGCTGCTCGACGAGCCTACGAATCATCTTGATATCGAAAGCACGCAATGGCTGGAAGAGTTTTTGTGCGGATACGCCGGGGCGTACGTTGTGATATCCCACGACCGGTATTTTCTAGATAAGGTAACGAACCGTACGCTGGAGCTTAAAAACAACAAGCTATTCGTTACCGACGGCAATTACTCCGCGCATGTAAACCACATGAGCACTCAGAATGAAATATTGCTGCGCCATTATAGAAACACGCAAAGAGAGATACGTCGCATACAGGGCATCGTGGAACAACAGAAGCGCTGGGGACAGGAGCGTAATTTTGTAACCGCCGCATCGAAAATGAAGCAGATTGAACGGCTCCGCAAGACGCTGATTGAGCCGGAGCGCGATGAAAAAAGCGTGCGCTTCCGCTTTCAGGTTCCGCAGGGCGGGGGAAACGACGTGCTGACGGTTAACGAAGTTGCAAAATCATATGGGAATAAACGGGTGTTCGCCAATGTAAGCCTACATATCCGAAAAGGCGAAAGGGTATTTTTGCTCGGCGCGAACGGATGCGGAAAAACCACGCTGCTTCGCCTTATCATGCGTAAGGAAAACGCGGACGCCGGCGAGGCTATGTTCGGCGCGAAGGTAAAACCCGGTTATTATGATCAAACGATGGCCGCACTCGAACCGGATAATACGGTGCTGGAGGAGATGCACCGTGAATATCCCCTGATGAATTTAACCGAACTTCGCACCGCGCTAGGAGCGTTTCTTTTTCGTGGCGACGATGTACTTAAGGAGGTTGGCTGTTTATCCGGCGGCGAGCGGGCGCGGGTTCAGCTGCTCAAACTCATGCTGTCTGAAACGAACTTCCTGATCCTTGACGAACCGACCAATCATCTTGATATCGCATCGCGCGAAGCGCTTGAAACCGCGCTTGAGGATTATGAGGGGACGATGCTGGTTGTAACGCACGATCGATATCTGGTTAACAGGCTTGCGGACAGAATCCTCTATATGGACTCGAAGGGCATTACTGAATATATTGGCGGCTATGACGACTGCATATCTGAGCGGAGCCGTTTTGAGCAATCGCGGCAAAGCAGCCGGGAGCCTGAAAAGCCGAACCAATATAAAGAACGTAAGGAGTTTCAAAGCGCCGTTAACCAAGTCAAAGGCAGGCTGAAAAGATGCGAGCAGGAGATTACTTGCGCCGAGGAGGAGCTGGCAAATATCGAAAGATTATTGAGCGAACCGGAGAATGCCTCAGATTATGTTAAGGCGGGGGAACTTGCACGCGCGGCGGATAATAAACGAATTGATATTGAAAGGCTGTACGAGAATTGGGCTCAGGCTCAGGAATCGCTTGAGAAAATGGAGAAATCCTTTACTCCGTCGCGTTGACTATAAGGCTTTAAGATGATAAATTAATCAGTATTATGAAAGAGGGGGAGAAACTATGAAAAGGTTGTTTTACCTGATATTGTGCATAGCTTTGTTAACCGGCTGCGCACCGCTTGAAGGCGGGCAAACCACGCCGCAATATCATCCTGACAACGTAGAGGATCCGATGGAAGTTGAAACAATGACCGCCACCATAGAGATGGAGGACGGAGGCGTAATTGTCGCCGAGCTTTACCCCAAAGCCGCCCCGCAATCCGTCTGCAACTTTGTTTACTTGGCGAGGGAAGGGTTTTACGATGGTCTGATATTTCATCGGGTTGTTGAGGGTTTTATGATTCAGGGGGGCGATATTAACGGTACGGGGTCCGGCAGCCCGGGTTATTGCATTAAGGGGGAGTTTTCAGTAAACGGCTTCGAGAACAGCATATCGCATACACGCGGTACGCTATCGTTTGCGCGCCGCGGTGATCCGCTGTATGATTCGGCGGGGAGCCAATTTTTCATTATGCATAAGGACAATAAGGGGCTTGATGGCCTATACGCAGCATTTGGCCGCGTTATTCAAGGTATGGATGTAGTGGATAGAATTGCGGCGGTTAAGACGGAGAGAGAAAGGCCGCTGGAGGATGTGGTCATTAAAAAGGTCACCATAGACGGGCCCGCTCTTCCCGAACCGGAAAAACTGCCCGTGCCGTAACGCTTTATCCCTTATAGCGCAACGGCCTTGACAAGCTGAACCCCGTATGAATTACGCGGGGTTTTTTTCGTAATTTAACTCATTCACAAAAAGAGCGCCTCACATTGTGATTTAAGCAAGGATCACTAATCGCCGTTAAGTCAGAATAATACGCTTATAACATAACATATGGATAAGTACCGGCGGTGCGGATTCTTATCCCAAACAGCGCCAAGCTCAGGATATTAGGGGGTATGGATTAATGGCGCGCAAAAGCCTAAGATTTATAGCGGCGGCCCTGATTATCGCATATCTCGCGTTAATACCAACCTATTTATCGGGGAGGCTTGAGCGCAATTACTACAACGAGTGGATGCAGGGTGAGCAAGAGCCTTTTACCGGCGTAATCACATGCTGGCACATCGTCGGCTTTAAAACCTATGCGGGAAGCTTAAGCTCCTGGCTTGAAAAGCGCGCGGCGAGAGTTGAAAAAAAGCATTTTGGCGTATTTGTTACCATAGAGGCGATGAGTGTTGAAGATTGCATGGAACGCCTGTCAAAAGGGGAACGAGCGGATATTTACTCCTTTCCTTCCGGCTGGTGCGGCGAGGATATGCTGCTGGAGCTGACGGAACAGCCGGAAGCGGTATTTTTAGATGGCATTGAGCGGTCCGGAAAATCAGAGGATAAGCAGTACGCCATACCCTATGTACTCTCTGGATACGCGCTTCTCGTAAACTCGCAGATTGCGCAGGCGCGAAGCGTTGATTCGATTCCCGACGACCCAACTAAGGATGGATGGCTGCTTGACGCGGCGCAAAAGATGACTTTTACCCAAGGCAAAAAGAAAGAACAGGTTTATGGGATTTGCGGCGACCCGGTCATTCTTGCTTCCTTAGGCGTAAAAGCGCAATCGGCGGAGTTTGACGCGTTTAAGGATAAATTGGCGGGGAGCGCAGTGGTAGACGCCCGCGCGGCAGGCGATCTGCTCAGAAAGCTTGAATTGGGACAGGGTTTCGTTTTTCAGTTGTCCACCATAACGAATTATACAGATTTAGTTCAATATATGGGACTTGACAGGCAAATAGAAGAGGGCAAAATCCCATACGCGATGGAGCTGATGCGTCAGGTTGTTGACGAGGGGCCGCAGGAGAATCTTGCCGGGCTCGGCGGTATTCCCGCCATCGTCTTGAATGAAGATCCTTCCTTTACATCGGAGCTTCCCCAGAAGCTATATCAGGCTTTAAAAAAACCGCGCGTGCCGAATACTTTTTCCCTTTACCGAATGAAAGAAAGCCTCCGCCAGGCGGCGGTGGCCGCTGTAAGCGGAGATGAGTCCGGCGTTAGTGAGTTCAACAGGATATTCAAAGAGCTTGTTAACATGCCGTAAATCAAGTAAAATAAGAAGTAGTTCACGGGCTTTCGCCCCTATGGAGATGCGATGATTAGGATTGACAGACTTTGCGAGGAGTTGAAGGGTATTCACATGAGGCTCAATGTGCCTATGAATACCATGACAACGTTTCATATAGGCGGGCCAGCCGCTATTATTGCGGAGCCTTCGAGCCCCGAGGAGCTGCTGAGGGCTCTATGCGCGGCGGATTCGCTCGAGATACCTTGCCATATTATGGGCAACGGCTCCAACACGCTTGTAAGCGATAAGGGCTACCTGGGATTAATTATTCGGGTAGGCGATAGGATGGCCGGTATTTCATGCTCGGGATGTAAGCTTAGGGTAGGCGCGGGGGCTCTTTTGAGTTCTGTGGCTAAGGCTGCATTATCATATGGGCTTATGGGCCTCGAATGGGCTAATGGAATACCTGGCACCATCGGCGGCGCGGCCGCTATGAACGCGGGCGCTTACGGCGGGGAGATGAGCCAGGTTATAACGGAAATTACAGGGCTGAAACAAAGAATGTTAACGCGCGTAAAACCGGTAAAGAGCGATTTTTCATATCGTTCAAGCTCCTTTACGCCCGATGAATGGGTGGTATCGGGTGTGGAGCTCACATTAGAGCGCGACGACGGATTCTGTGCGAGGCGTATGGCCGAATACGCCGTGCGCAGAAGGGAACGTCAGCCGCTGGACAGCCCGAGCGCGGGCAGTATATTTAAACGGCCCAAGGGGTATTATGCGGGCGCGCTCATAGAACAGGCCGGCCTAAAAGGGGCGCGCGTGGGCGGCGCGGAGGTAAGCCAAAAGCACGCGGGCTTTATTATTAATAAAGGCGGGGCGACCTGCGGGGACGTATTAAAATTGATCGAATTAATTCAAAAACGCGTATACGAAAACAGCGGCGTACTTTTAGAAACGGAAGTCAAGGTAATATAAAGGCTGCTGGTAAGGGGGCGAATAATATGTATCTGTTGATTGTAACAGGGCTGTCTGGAGCGGGTAAATCTCAGGCGCTGCGTTACCTGGAAGACTTAGGCTTTTATTGCGTGGATAACCTTCCCGCAGCTATGGTAACCGATTTTGTGAGGATGTGCATTAAAGCCACGCCTTCGGTTGAGCGCGCCGCGCTGGTTATCGACAGCAGAGAAAGCGTTTTTCAGAGCGACATGGAAAACTGCCTCCGCTCACTTGAGGGGCTTGACGTACAGTATGAAATATTGTTTTTAGATTGCCGCGATTTCGTTCTGGAACGCAGGTACAGTGAAACACGGCGCAGACATCCTTTGTCAAATTATATTGACGAAGGGGTCGCCAAAGAGCGCGAGTTATTAAAAACGCTGAGGGAGCGGGCGAATTACATACTGGATACCTCGAACTTAAAACCTATTGCCCTGCACCACGCGCTCAAAAACATCCTTCACGAAAAAGCCAACCGGCCGTTTAATCTGATAGTAGAAAGTTTCGGTTACAAGCGCGGGGTCCCTTTTGAGGCGGATATCGTGCTGGACATGCGTTTTCTTCCTAACCCGTTCTATGAACAAGAGCTTCGTCATCTTTCTGGATTAGATATGCCTGTACGCGACTATGTTGCGATGGATGAGCGTTACATTGAATTTATAGACGGGATTACCATTATGCTGGACAAGCTTATTCCCGCCTTCGCGGAACAGGGAAAGCACCGGCTGATGGTTGCGTTCGGCTGCACGGGCGGGCGCCACCGTTCCGTATGCGCCGCAAACGAGGTCTACGAGCGCCTCAAGTCGCGATACAACGCTTCGATCGTCCACCGTGATTTAAGCGACGAAGGGCTGGATATACGGGGAAGAACCACTGGCGACTAGCATGGAGGTAGGTCCGCTTTGTCATTTTCATCGAACGCAAAGGATGAGCTTGTGAAGATCAGGCTTAAGGGACGGCTTGAGAAGCTTTGTCTGCTTTGCGCGCTGACCAACGCCGCAGGCTCCCTGACCCTCGGGCAGGGCGGACGGCTGGGCGTAAGCTACGTTACGGAAAGCCACAGCGTCGGCAGGCTTGCCGCAAGCACGGCTCAAAGGCTATACCGTGGATTGGAGGCTTCCATCTCGGTAAGAGAAAGGGAGGGCCTTCATGCGCGCTGTACCGTAGTACGAATCAGCGGACCGGATTGCGTAAAGCTAATAAAGGAACTTGGGATTATCAGCGATGGGCCGCAAGGCGCTGTATTCATATCCTCAATACCCGGCCATCTTATAACCGGCGAACTTGGCCGCGTATTTCTTCGCGGCGCTTTTCTAGGAGCCGGTTCAATCAGCGACCCGGTAAAGGTACAGGGCTACCATCTTGAACTAATAGCAAGAAAAGCCGGATACCGGGACGTTTTGTCAGACTTAATTCAAGGAAATGGTTTAGCGGCTAAATCCGTATTTCGCAACGGAAACCACGTCGTTTACATCAAGGATGGGGAGATGATTTCAGATTTCCTCACGCTTATCGGCGCCCAGGGAATGACGCTCGATTTTGAAAATGCGCGCGTGGTAAAAAGCTTTCGTAATAAGCTTAACCGGGCGAATAACTGTGAAAGCGCAAATATGGATAAAACCGCTCGCGCCGCCGTATCGCAGATAGCCGCTATAAGAATTATCCAAAACGCTGTCGGGCTGGAACATCTGCCGCCGGCGCTGCGGGAAATGGCCGAGATTAGGATAAACTATCCGGAGGCGTCGCTGTCCGATATGTCGCGAATAGCCGGTATCGGTAAATCAGGCGTTAATCATCGGCTGCAAAAATTATTGGAGATGGCGCGGCAAATCGAAGTTTGCCGCAAGGGGGATGGATATGTCTGATTTTACGCATTTGCATGTGCATACGCAATTTAGTCTGCTCGACGGAGCGGCGCGCATCAACGACCTTGTCGCGCGGGCCAAAGAGCTGGGAATGAACGCCCTTGCGATAACGGATCACGGAGCGATGTACGGCGTTATTGATTTTTACAAGGCGTGTATGGGCGCGGGGATAAAGCCGATCCTTGGTATGGAAACCTACGTGGCGCCCCGCTCTTTGGAGGATAAGGAGGGTGTGCGCGAGCATGCCCACTTGGTTTTGCTGGCAAAAAACGAGCTTGGCTATAAAAACCTGATGAAGCTGTCTTCAATCGCTTTTATCAAAGGGTTTTATTATAAACCCAGAATCGATTATCATTTGCTGTGCCAATATCACGAGGGCCTAATTTGCCTTTCAGCCTGCCTTGCCGGTGATATACCGAGCCATTTGCTCAACGGTCGGGATGAGGAGGCGTACCGTATAGCGCGTATGCTCAAGAACGTATTCGGCCAGGATTTCTATATTGAATTGCAGAACCACGGGTTGGAGGAGCAGCATAACGTATTGCCAAGGCTTGTAAAGCTTGCCGATGATCTAAACATTAAAACGGTTGCGACAAACGACGTGCATTACGTACGCCAGGAAGACGCTCAGGCGCAGGATGCGTTGTTGTGCATACAAACCAATCGTTTTATGGACGAAGAAAACCGCATGAAAATGGAGACGGAGGAATTCTATTTAAAATCCCATGATGAAATGGCTCAGGCGCTCGGCCATTATCCAGAAGCGCTGGCGGCCACAGCAGAGATATCCGAAAAATGCGACGTTAAAATCAATTTTGGGCAAAGGCATTTGCCGCTCTTCACCGCGCCCGGCGGACTCGGTAACGACGAGTTTTTAACGCGTCTCGCATATGAAGGTTATCGAAAAAAGGTACAGGCGCCGGACGAACAGTCGCGCAGCAGGTTGGAATATGAGCTTTCCGTAATAAAAAGCATGGGGTTTGTGGACTATTTTTTGATAGTATGGGACTTCATAGATTACGCGAAACGAAACGGCATCATCGTTGGACCGGGGCGCGGCAGCGGCGCGGGCAGCCTGGTTGCGTACTGTATGGATATCACGGATATCGATCCGATTAAATACAATCTGCTGTTTGAACGGTTTCTGAACCCGGACAGAATATCCATGCCGGATTTCGACATTGATTTTTGCTATGAGCGCCGTCAGGAGGTAATCGATTACGTCGTACATAAGTACGGCGAAGATCACGTTGCGCAGATTATCACCTTTGGGAGCATGGCCGCAAGAGCGGTTATCCGCGATGTAGGGCGCGTTATGCGAATACCGTACGGTGAGGTTGACAGGATAGCAAAGCTGGTTCCCGGCGAGTTAAATATGACGCTCAGCAAGGCACTCAAGATGTCCCAGGAGCTTGAGAACCTTTATCAAACGGATACACAGGTAAAAAAGCTTCTTGATTTATCGCTCAAGCTGGAGGGCCTGCCAAGGCACGCCTCAACACATGCCGCCGGCGTCGTCATATCCGCGGAACCCACGGTCGAGTGCGTTCCTCTTCAAAGAAACGACGAGGCGGTTACCACCCAGTTCTCCATGACGACACTTGAGGAGCTGGGCCTGTTGAAGATGGACTTTTTAGGGCTTAGAACGCTGACGGTTATTCGCGATACGCTATCGTATCTTGAGGAGAAGGGCGCTCAGATTCCGGATTGGAACGCTATGCAATATGACGACCCGGAAGTTTTCGCAATGATATCCGCTACGGATACGGACGGCGTTTTTCAGTTGGAATCCGCGGGCATGCGCCAGTTCCTGTCCCAGCTACGGCCTGAAACGTTTGAGGACATTATCGCCGGAATATCCCTTTTCCGCCCGGGACCTATGGAACAGATACCGCGGTACCTTGCCGGTAAAAACAACAGGGACAGCATCCATTACGCGCACGAGAAATTACGGCCGATACTTGAGCCGACATACGGATGCATGGTCTATCAGGAGCAGGTTATGCAGATAGTACGCGAGTTGGCCGGATATTCACTTGGCCGGAGCGATATTGTGCGGCGCGCCATGTCGAAAAAGAAGCATGACGTTATGGCGAAGGAGCGGAACTATTTTATAAACGGCATCGTTGAAAACGGTTCGGTTGTCGTACCGGGCGCGGTAAGGAACGGCGTTCCGGCGGAAGCTGCGAACCAAATCTTTGATGAGATGATGGATTTTGCCTCCTATGCCTTCAATAAATCGCACGCCGCAGCCTACGCCGTAGTCGCATACCGGACGGCTTACCTTAAGAGGAAGCATCCCGTTGAGTTTATGACGGCGCTTATCAACAGCTATATGGGATCGGCCGATAAGGTCGCCGAGTATATCTATTCGTGCAAAAAGCACAGCATTCGTATACTTCCGCCGGATATCAACCAAAGCCAAACCCGCTTTTCGGTTGAAGGGGACGCAATACGTTTTGGCTTAGCAGCGATTAGGAACGTGGGAGAGCAGGCGATGAACAGCCTGCTGCGCGAGAGGCAGGACAACGGCCCTTTTAAGGATTTCAGCGATTTTATAAGCCGTTTGGAGGGCGTAAACAAGCGTATGCTTGAGGGCCTGATTAAAGCGGGCTGCTTTGACGGGTTCGGCGCGCGGCGTTCTCAGCTGATGTCCGTATATGAACAAGCAATCACCCTGGCCGCAAGTGATAAAAAACGCAAGGCTACCGGACAGATTTCGCTTTTCGATCTGGACATGCCAGGGGTTGAGGATATGCGCCGGACGGATATTGAACTCCCCCAAATACCTGAATATGATCAGGCGTTGCTGCTCTCCATGGAAAAAGAAGCGTTGGGTATCTATATCAGCGGGCATCCCCTGCTTGAGTTTGCGGATGAGTTAGATAAGCTTGGCGTAGTAACCGCCGCCTCCGTTATCGAGGCTGACGGGCTGGGCGCCATACGCGATAACAGCGCTGTTCGTATCGGCGGTATATTAACCGCTATACGTAATAAACCCACGAAAAGCGGCAACGGCATGATGGCGTACGGCGTTCTGGAGGATCTAACCGGATCTGCCGAGCTCGTAATCTTCCCTTCTGTGTTTACTAAGTTCAGCAATCTGCTAAAGCCGGATGAAAAGATATGTGTTTCGGGAAGAATCAGCATGCGCGAAGATCAGCCCAATTCCATTCTGGTCGACGAGGTTTTTCCACTCAGCAAGGGTGTATCGGATAAGCGCAAACTGTGGCTGCGATTTAATTCAAAGGAGCAGCCCGCGATGTTGGAAAGCATATTCAGCGTAATCAAACGCTATCCTGGCAACATACCCGTCGCGCTTTACGATAAGTATACAAACATCCGTAAGGCGGTTCCGCGCGAGATGTATGTGAATCTTTCCGATGCGTTATTAAGCGGATTGAAGGAACTTATCGGCGACAAAAATGTGCGCGTTACCTATTAGATTAATAAACGAAACCTAAGCCTTTATGGTCAAGCTAAATTTTAAGGAATGCGAAGGATTTATTATGAAGAAAAAAGTATTATCCCCTGTACAGAAAAATGAAATTATTGAACTAAAGATTGACGCCATAGGCACAGAAGGGCAGGGGATAGGCAAGCATGAAGGTTACGCGATATTTGTGCCGGGCGCTCTGCCAGGGGAGACGGTCAGGGCATTGATCATCAAGTCCACACCCGGATATGCAATAGGTAAATTAGTAGAGATTTTGCAGGCTGATCCCACGCGGGTTGAACCGAGATGCTCCGCGTTCCCAAAGTGCGGCGGCTGCGCGCTGCAGCATTTGGAGTATGAGCGCCAGCTTCATTATAAACGGCGGCACGTACAGGATGTTCTTGAACGCATCGGCGGGATGCGCTCAATAGTTGTAGAACCGGTTATCGGCATGGAGTCGCCCTGGAACTATCGAAATAAAGGCAGTTTCCCCGTAAGGTGGGCGGATGGGCGAATAGCCGCGGGTTTTTTCGCCCCACGTAGTCACAGGCTGATACCGATTAACGAATGCAGCATACAAAATGGGGGGATATCAAAAACCGTTCGGGCGGTCTTGGATTGGGCTGAGGATAACAATATAACACCCTATGATGAAGCTTCCGGTTCGGGAATAATCAGGCACATAATGGTTCGCCAAACGTCTGGCGGCGCGTTAATGGCGGTTATTGTAACCACGGGCGCGCTGCCCTGCCGCAGCGGGCTGATTAAAGCGCTGACAAAGAGCGTTGAAGGGCTTGAATCGATCATTCATAATATCCAAGCCGAGAACACGAATGTTATTCTTGGTGACAGGTATCATGTGATATGGGGTAAAGAGTACATTGTTGACCGTATATGCGATCTGGAATTTGAGGTAAGCGCCGCCTCTTTTTTGCAGGTCAATCATGCGCAAACGGAAAAGCTGTATCAAGAGGCCGTCGGCTCCCTTGAGCTTCATGGCGGGGAATCGGTTGCGGATATCTATTGCGGCATCGGAACGATAACGCTGATGCTCGCTAAGCATTCGGCGGAGGTTATCGGCATAGAATCGGTTGAGCAGGCTGTTTTAGACGCGCATAAAAATGCAGCCAGAAACCATATTACCAACGTCCGTTTTATGTGCGCTCAGGCGGAGGAAGCGCTTCCGTCCCTTGTAAAAGACGGTCTGCGGCTGGACGCCGTTGTACTCGATCCACCGAGAAAGGGCTGTGGCGAGGAAGCGCTTAACGTGCTGGGCGCGGCAGGGGCACAACGTATCGCGTATATTTCCTGCAACCCGGCAACGCTGGCGCGCGACTGCAGGATACTTTATAATCACGGGTATTCCATACGCCGTATCGTGCCCGTTGATATGTTCCCACAGGCCGGTACGGGCCATATTGAAACTTTAGCCTGCTTAGAGCGGCGATAATAGTATGGCGTATGGCGTTAGTAGTGTTTGGAAGACTTCCGGCGGGGTGCAGGATTCGTTCATTGTTATAGGTTAAATGCACAATTAACGCATATTCAACAAGGTTGACAAATTAAGGTTATGCGTATATACCATAGTATTTTGAGAATGCTTGAGCATATTATAAAAATTAGTGTTGTTAATGCAAAAAAAAGGGCGTGCCCGCCCTGATAATCAGTCTCGGACACGCACGGTTTGGCGCTTAGCAGCAGCCACAGCCATCGTTGCAGCCACAACCGCAGCCGTCATTGGCAAAAGCGGTGCCGTTACCACAGCCGCCACAGGTGAACAGAAGCAAGATGATGATAATCCACCAGCAGCCTCCGTTGTTACCGCAGCCATCATTGCAGCCGCAGCCGCCGTTGCTGAGCGGGCTGGCGCCATTGCCACAGCCGCAAGATAAAATCAGAAGAATTATAATCCACCACCAGCAATTACCACCATTGTTGCTAAGACCTACACCATTACAACAGTTGCTCATAAAAGAAGCCTCCTTATTATTCTGCGCCTGCCGATAAATATCGGCATCAGTCGCTACATTATAGTACGCGCCTTATTTGAAACGTGTGCTTGTCTTGACAAAACATATGACCGTGTTTATTATCAAAGATACTGTGTAAGCGTTAAGGAGGATTGAATATGGCGCAAATAGGCATGGATAAAATTGTGGCGCTGTGCAAAAACCGCGGTTTCGTGTTTCCCGGGTCGGAAATTTACGGCGGCTTAGCGAATACCTGGGATTATGGTCCCCTCGGCGTAGAGCTGATTCGTAATATCAAAACCGTATGGTGGCGTAAGTTTGTACAGGAAACGCCCTATAATGTGGGGTTGGATTCCGCGATTTTAATGAACCCTGAAACCTGGGTGGCTTCGGGGCATGTCGGCGGTTTTTCCGATCCGCTTATGGATTGCAAGGCGTGCAAAGCCAGGTTTCGCGCCGATAAACTGATAGAGGACTATGCCTGCGCGCACAGCATTGAGGTTCATCCCGATGGATGGGATCATTCTCAGATGGAGAAGTTTATCGCGGAGCAGGGTATAACATGCCCGGAATGCGGCAAAGCGGATTTTACGGCTATACGCAAATTCAACTTGATGTTTAAAACGTTTCAGGGCGTAACGGAGGATTCTGCTTCAGAAATTTTTCTCAGACCGGAAACTGCTCAGGGTATTTTCATGAACTTTAAGAATGTACAGCGTACTACGCGCAAAAAGATACCGTTTGGCATTGCTCAAATCGGAAAATCGTTCCGCAATGAAATTACGCCGGGAAACTTTGTATTCCGTACGCGCGAGTTTGAGCAAATGGAGCTGGAATTTTTCTGCGCGCCAGGCACCGAGCTGGAATGGTACCGTTACTGGCGCGACTACGCGAACAAGTTTCTCCTTGCGCTGGGCATAAAGGAGGAGTTAATCCGCTTGAGGGAGCACGCGCCTGAGGAGTTATCCCATTATTCAAACGGTACTACGGATATTGAGTTTTTGTTCCCGTTTGGGTGGGGTGAGTTATGGGGTATTGCGAGCCGCACCGACTTTGATCTCAAAGCGCACGCGGAGCATGCCGGGGTGAATTTTGAATATCAGGACCCGTTCACGAATGAAAAATATGTGCCGTATTGTATAGAACCCTCTTTGGGCGTAGGAAGGGTTGCCCTCGCGTTTTTGTGCAACGGTTATGACGAGGAGGTTTTGGACAATGGGGATATCCGCAACGTGCTGCGCCTCCATCCGTCGTTGGCGCCGTTCAAAGCCGCAATCCTGCCCCTTCAAAAGAACAAGCTGGGCGGCAAGGCGCGCGATCTGTTTGAAAAGCTGTCCGCATATTATATGCTTGATTATGATGAAACCGGCGCTATCGGCCGGCGATACCGCAGGCAGGATGAGATCGGCACGCCGTTTTGCATTACCGTCGATTTTGATACGCTTGAGGACGAAACAGTAACCGTGAGGGAGCGCGACAGCATGGAGCAGGTGAGGCTGCCGATCAGAAAGCTCAAGAATTTTATTGAAGAAAAGCTTCAGTTTTGAACATTGACGCGATTTTTAACACGGCTTTTTCGGGTTTAAAAGCTTTAAGTATAAATGGCGGCTTTATGCCGCCTCAGCCTGTTAAAAAACCCCGGGGCAGGGTCGGAGCCGCAACCCCCATAGGCTTTCAACCGAACCTGACGACATGTGCGTCAGATTCGGAATGCCTTGCGCAGCAATGGTTTCTTTGCACGGGGCGCTGACCGCGCCAATGAAAAAGCGCTCCGTGTTAACTCTAAAAACGTGGCGCAGCCACTTTTTCGACACACTGTGGCGGCTTTATGCCGCCTTCATATTTTAAACCATTTTTCTGGAATCATTTAACCGTAAGAAGGGGAAACATCGAATTATGCCCATGGCATTTTGCTCACTAAAATACAAAAAAGTTCAAGCCGGCGCAACGCGAAACCGGCACCATGCGTTTATCAGGTATGGGCGATTGCCGCGCATGGTTTTGTCCGGCAAATGAATTAATTAAGCGCGCCTCAATGCCTTAGCCTCATTATCAAAAGTTTGTGTTAGGCTTCATGCCGTCATTCAGGCACGCCAATGCAACAAGCGACTGGTTTGAATCAAAGGCAGCGAAGCGTATCGCCGCCACGACAATTTCTGAATATAGGCTTTAAAGGGATCGTTCTATTGAATACTTTATATTATTTGAATGCGTATAAGGAGAATGATATAATTAATTGAGTAATATTCTAACGTATGTTCATTAATCATACTGAAAGAGAGGAATAGAGCATGGCAATCGTAACCGTCAATGAGGAACGCTGCAAGGGCTGTGGGCTCTGCGTACGCGCATGCCCAAAAAAAATCGTTGTTCTGTCAAAGACGAAACTTAATTCCAAGGGGTACCACCCCGCGGAAGTCACGGAAATGGCTTCATGTATCGCCTGCGCCTCCTGCGCCCGTACATGCCCCGACACCGTTATCGAAATCGAAAAATAAGGAGGAACTTATATCATGGCCAAAAAACTCATGAAGGGCTGTGAAGCTGTGGCCGAGGCCGCTATTCAGGCGGGCTGTAAATATTTTTTCGGCTATCCCATCACGCCTCAGAACGACGTACCCGAATATATGTCCGCCCGGCTGCCTCAGGTGGGGGGATGCTTCCTTCAGGCTGAAAGTGAAGTTTCGGCTATTAATATGGTATATGGCGCTGCCGGAGCTGGAGCCCGCGTCATGACGTCTTCGTCAAGCCCCGGGATCAGCCTTAAGCAGGAGGGAATCTCTTATATGGCCGGCGCGGAGCTTCCCTGCGTTGTTGTGAATATGATGCGGGGCGGCCCTGGGCTTGGTTCCATCCAGGCGTCGCAGGGCGATTACTATCAGACAACAAAAGGAGGCGGTCATGGCGATTATCATATGATAGCGCTGGCTCCCGCGTCCGTTCAGGAAGCTGTTGACCTGATGCAGGATGCGTTTGAGCTTGCGGACGTATACCGCACGCCGGTTATGGTGCTTGCGGACGGTATCATCGGCCAGATGATGGAGCCCGTTGAGTTTAAACCCTCCTCAAGCGGCCGCGTCCTGCCTAAAAAGGATTGGGCTACAACAGGATGGTCGCCTCAGAGCAGCCGACCCCGCGCCGTCGTAAATTCGCTATATATTGAAACCGAAGAGCTGCAGGAAATGAACGACCGCCTGCAAGCCCGGTATGAGCAAATCAGCCGCACCGAGGCGCGCGCGGAACTTTATAACGTGGAGGGGGCGCAAGTCATTCTATGCGCTTACGGCACCGTTGCGAGAATGTGCAAAAGCGCCATAGCGCTCGCTCAAAAGCAGGGCGTCAAGGTTGGCCTTGTGCGGCCGATAACCGTTTGGCCTTTCCCGACCGAGCAGCTTTTAAGCGCCGCTCTGGCCGAACAGGTAGAAGGGGTATTGACGGTAGAAATTAGCGCAGGGCAAATGGTTGACGACGTTAGGTTGGCTCTTAACGGAAGAAAGCCCGTTCATTTCTTCGGCAAGCCCGGAAGCTACCTTCCGTCCGCTGAGGAGATCGTTGAACAGATTATGAATATGAGGAGGGCGTAAACCATGGCTACCGTATTTAAGAAAACCCCTCTGCTAACGGACACGGTGCTGCATTATTGCCCCGGCTGCGGGCATGGAATTGTACACCGCCTTGTGGCCGAGGCGCTGGATGAGTTAAATGTAGGCGGGCGCGCCATCGGCGTTGTTCCCGTCGGCTGCGCGGTTTTTGCGTACCGTTACTTCAATGTTGATACGCTGGAGGCCGCGCATGGCCGCGCGCCCGCCGTCGCTACCGGAGTAAAGCGCGTGCATCCCGATTCAGTCGTATTTACATATCAGGGAGACGGGGATCTTGCTTCCATCGGAACCGCCGAAATCGTGCATGCCGCCCACCGCGGCGAGAAAATTACCACAATATTTATTAACAACGCAATTTATGGTATGACCGGCGGACAGATGGCGCCGACCACGCTCGTTGGCCAAAAAACCACCACGTCGCCGTATGGCCGTGACAAGGATCATTGCGGAAGCCCAATCCGCATGGCCGAGATGCTAGCTACGATTGAAGGCTCGGCATACATTGAGCGTGTAGCTGTAAACAGCAATGCGAACATAATAAAAGCCAAGAAAGCGATAAAAAAAGCGTTTGAAGCGCAAATTGCGGGCAAAGGCTTTTCAATGGTCGAGGTTTTATCTAATTGCCCGACAAACTGGGGCATGAACGCCGTTGAATCCATGGAATGGCTTGAGCAGAACATGATCCCATACTATCCCCTTGGCGTCAAAAAGGAGGTTTAAGCTATGTTAGAGCAGAACATTTTCGCGGGTTTTGGCGGCCAGGGCGTGCTGTTGATGGGGCAGCTGATTGCCTATGCCGGCATGTATGAGGATAAAAACGTTTCCTGGCTGCCCTCATATGGGCCGGAGATGCGCGGAGGTACAGCCAATTGCTCGGTTGTAATATCCGACGAGCCCGTAGCATCCCCTGTGGTTACGGCGGCCTCAACGGTTATCGCAATGAACAGGCCGTCCCTCGATAAGTTTGAAAGTAATGTGTTACCGGGCGGGAAACTTTTTATCAACAGCTCCATTATTGATAAAAAGCCTGAAAGGGAAGATATCGAGGTATATTATGTTCCATGTAATGAAATAGCCGACGAACTGGGGAACGCAAGGGTGGCCAATATGGTTATGCTCGGCGCGTATATTGAAAAGACCAAGTGCGTTGATATTGAGAATGTGCTTAAGGCGCTTCTTTATAAGCTGGGAGAGAAGAAGGCTCATTTGATTCCGCTTAACCGAGAGGCGATCAACCTGGGCGCGCAGTCAATCCGCTGATAATAAAGCGGGGGCGGGGGAGCTGTTGAGCTTGCTTTTGATTCGGTAAGTAATCGGCTTTGCTATATTCTTGCAGGTATCCGCCGTCTGCGAAAGTTGAATATTTTAATGGACTTCGTGATCGTTGTACGCGGGGTCCATTTTTAGATTGATAAATACCGCCAGCTCAAATCGGCCGAATATTATATTGGGATTTTGCGCATTTCTCCAGCTTCGCATTAGCTATCCTGTAAATTCTGTTAATGCGGTTCGGACTAAACGAATTACTTATGCAAATAGGGTTTTCAACTAACAAAAGCAATACGAGATTGAAATATTATGGCGGATAAAGTATAATATAACGGCATTTAAACGCGAGGAAAATCGTTATATGGTGAAATGGTTTAGGCTGACGTAAAATCAATACTTTGGATTTTTTGCATTTGGACTTGTGCTTTTTGCGCTTCAGGAATTGCCTTATATTATTACGCCGTTAATACCCCTGACATCAAATCCTCTTATGGAAACGACGGATAAATCCCTGTTTTTAAGTATTATTGAGAAGATGCTTGGCGTAACGTCTGTTTTTGTTATGCTTTTTCTCGTACGCAGTGACGGAAAGCCGTTTTCATTTAGCAATCCAAACCAAAAAGCGTTTTTCAGCTTAGCGATGTTGGCTCTAGCTGAATATTTTGTTGGGTGGATATTTTACTTTAGCGGTTATCAAAGCCTGCCTTTAATACTTTGTTTATTAGTTGCGATGCCCCGATATACTATGCCCTTATCGGACTATGGCGCAGGAATTATTTACTTGTTGTATTGAGCAGCTTGTTTCTTTTTGCGCACATGTTAAACGTTTGGCACAACTTAAAGTTGGGATAACTTCAGCCTCGATAGTTTAGCGGAATTATACGCGCGCATTAACAATCATTGATGACTTCTGTAACCAGCGTAGTTCGCACAATTAATACTATCAAAACGAGTTAGAAAGGATAGATAAGCTTTTTTAATTGAGAAGCATCACTCTAATCAAGCGTTTATTTAATGCTCCTAAGTCTTTATTGAATACCGGAATAATGTTTTAAATTACATCGATCTAATTTATATTTAGATAAACATGTATGGCGCAATCTTGAACTTGAACAAGCGTTTGCTCAGATAAAAAATTGCCGCGGCGCTCTTATCGTTTATAAATAAAAAAGCAACCATATGGTTGCTTTTATTGGCAGGGGCAGAAAGACTCGAACTCTCAAGAACGGTTTTGGAGACCGCTATGTTACCATTACATCATGCCCCTTAATTTGACGACTATAATATTATATGCAAATATCCTGATCCTGTCAAGAGATGATTATTGTTTTCGATTTGGTTAATCGTGTATAATATTGATAGGCTTTAAGCCAATGAGTACGCATGAAAGGTACGCATTTGTTGTGAAAAATGTAACAATTTATACGGATGGGGCATGCCTTGGAAATCCTGGTCCCGGCGGATGGGGAGCTTTACTTATGTATAATGAGCATAAAAAGGAAATCAGCGGCGCACAGGCGGATACCACCAATAACCGCATGGAATTAACCGCCGCTATACAGGGGCTAGAACTGTTAAAGGAACCTTGCCGTGTAGAAGTTTATACAGACAGTACGTATTTGTGCAACGCGTTTTTGCATCGATGGATTGATGGCTGGCAAAGAAACGGATGGCAAACAAGCGGAAAAAAACCGGTGGAAAACCAGGATTTATGGAGGGAATTGCTAAGGCTGACACAAATCCATAAAGTTCAATGGCATAAGGTTAAGGGACATTCGGATAATCCATGGAATAACCGGTGTGATAAGCTGGCTGTTGCAGCAGCGAAAGGATTAGAGAAACCAAGGATACCTTAGTTAATAAAACCATGCACAACACTTCGTTAAACTTGTCTTTAACGAAGTGTTGTGGAATTCTCGTTTGGATTATCGAGCTTTTACAATTTGTTGTATTAATGACGATCTGCTGAGTACTTACTCCCTCTATTATGCATGTATGAAAGGAGAATTATTGTTTATCTTATGGATGAAAACTATTATGAACTTAAACATAAACAATATTTAACCAAGCTTCGGGAGCTTCTAAAACAGCTTCCTCCGTACTGTGGCGAATTTATGCGTGGCATTGAAAATAACACGTCCGTTTTAACCAGATACGGCTATGCTGTGGATTTACGTACCTTTTTTCAATTTTTAGTAAGCGACGGCGCTTTTGCCGGCCTTAATTCGGATATTCGCTCAATAACGCTTGAACAACTTGATGCTCTTAAAATTGTGGATTTTGAATTGTTTATTGAGTACGTTACATACTATATTCACGGCGATAAGGAAACCATAAATAAAGAACGGGCTAAAGCGCGGAAGCTCGCGACCCTACGCTCTTTCTATAAATACTTTTATAAAAAGGGGATGTTAAACAACACGCCTCCCGCACTTGTTGATCTGCCTAAAATACATCAAAAAAATATTATTCGCCTGGAACCCGACGAGATAGCGCGGCTTCTCGATACCGCTCAGGACGGCGGGAGCCTCAGCGCGGGCCAGAAAAAGTACCATCAATATACTAGGCTTCGCGATGTGGCGATACTAACGCTTTTTCTCGGTACAGGTATAAGAATCAGCGAGTTGGTCGGAGTAAATCTGGAAGATGTCAACTTTATGGCGGATGAATTTTGCATTACGCGCAAGGGGGGAAATCAGGATATTTTAGCGTTTGGAGCCGAAACCCGCAGCGCATTGCTCAATTATATGAAGGAGCGGGAAGCGATTACCTCGTTACCAGGCCATGAGGCCGCCTTATTCCTATCGATTCAAAGGAAGCGCATATCAGTGCGCGCCGTTGAAAACCTGGTAAAGAAGTATGCTGCGCTCGCAGCCCCGCTAAAAACCATAACCCCGCATAAGCTTAGAAGTACATACGGTACGATGCTTTATCGGGAAACAGGGGATATTTATCTTGTAGCGGATGTGCTTGGCCATAAGGACGTTAACACAACCAGAAAGCATTACGCGGCCATCTCTGAGGATCGCCGCCGGCTTGCGGCAAAAGTAATCAAGCTGCGGGAAGATGATGAGCGCATAACTAATTCCGGCCAACCAGAAAAACCAGAAAAATCTGAACAGCCATGCCAAACGGATGGCGCATGAATCGCGCATATACTATGGGCGCGAAAACACCTGCTAATCAAACAGGTTAGGCGGCTCGGCGTCTTTTTGAGCGGCCTGAGCCAAACGCCTTTCCCATTCGTCGATCAGCGCCTTATCGGGGAGAGGTATATCCATTTCAAAAGATCGCTCGTCACACTCCCCCTCCCCTTCTCCGTCGTATTCCCAATCGTCAAAAGCCCATCCGCCTTCAAGCTGCTGCGTATCAATGCCAGACTCAACTTCTTTCAAGTCGGAAAGCGGAACCTTATGATAGCCGCCCTCTTCATTTGTGATACATTTGCAGCAATTATCGCATATTTTAGCCGGATCCAGGTCGCAGCGGTCGCACTCACCGCAATTATCGCAGATTTTTGCCTCATTGAGCACGCATACGCGTGTTTCCATTTTCTTCACCTCGGGTTTACTCACCATTACGAACAAGCGTTTGCACATCTGCCCGTAATATGCTACACTTATTATACCACAATTAACGAAACAGGAGTTATGCAGGCTATGGAAACATTAGGCAAGTCCCAGCAGGCAGTTTTAGATTTTATAAAAGCTTTTATAAAACAAAAATCAATCCCTCCTACTGTACGTGAAATATGCGCTGCGGTTGGGCTAAAATCCACCTCCACCGTTCATATGCATCTTAAAGCGCTTGAACGCAAGGGCTATATCCTGATGGACCGCGCAAAACAGCGTTCTATATCGCTGCCACATGCCATTGCTGCTGAAACGCAGGCTGTTCCGCTTATCGGCAGCGTGGCGGCGGGTAATCCGGTTTACGCGCTGGAAATGGTTGAAGAAGCGTTCAGCCTGCCCTCCTCCTGGCTTCACGGGGGCACGGAGCATGAGGTTTTTATGCTAAGAGTAGAGGGCGAGAGCATGATAGACGCCGGTATTTATGCCGGGGATATGATCATTGTACACAACGCTGTTGCATCTGAAAACGGCGATATTGTTGTAGCGCGTATTCAGGGGGATACTGTGACCGTTAAACGCATGTTTAAGGAAAAAGAGCGTATACGCCTACAGCCGGAAAACGCCGCCATGGAGCCGATTTACGCCCGTTATGAGGATGTTGTCATCATTGGCAAGGTGATCGGACTAATCAGGCGCTATTGAGCGAAAGCCTTCATGCTGTCAAGAACATGCATGGCCGCAATTTTACCGTGCCCATACGTCAGCCCGCCCTGTATATAGGCGGTATAAGGCTTAACAAGAGGCGCGTCCGCACTAAGCTCTATCGATGAGCCCTGAACAAAAGCGCCTGCCGCCATGATAACTTGATGGCGGTACCCGGGCATGTTCCAGGGTTCCGGCACCGCATTGCTATCCACCGGCGAAACGCTTTGAATACTTCTGCAAAACGCAATCAGTTCCTCAGCGGTATTGAAGCGGAGGGACTGTATAATGTCCGAGCGCATGTCTGAGCTTCCCGGCAGCGTCTCCATTCCCCTTCTTTCAAACAGGCGAGCGAAAAGGACGGCGGTTTTGAGGCTTTGCGCTACCGTATGCGGCGCTAAGAAAAGGCCTTGATAAAAGGTTCCGTAACCGCCTATATATGAACCGACCTCGCGCCCGCAGCCGGGAACGGTCATGCGCTGCGCGATCCTATCTATCAATTCCGCTTTGCCCGCGATATATCCGCCGGTAGGGCTTAAGCCTCCCCCCGGGTTTTTTATAAGCGAGCCGGCCAAGATATCCGCGCCATAAACCGTAGGTTCGTCAATGCATGTGAACTCTCCGTAACAGTTATCAACCACCACAACGGCCTGAGGTGAAAAATGGTGAGCAAGCTCGGCCACGGGCTGAACCTTGTCAGGCGCGAGCGCGTTGCGCCAGCTATAACCGCGCGAACGCTGTATGTATATAACGCGAACACGACCGCATAGCGCTTTTGATACGGAATCAAGGTCTATTTCACCTTTATCGTTCAGATCGATCTGGCGATATTGCACGCCCTGCGATGATAATGAGTTCGGCGCCGTCCCGGATATGCCGATGGCTTCCTCCAGGGTATCGTACGGCTTGCCGGTTACGGAAAGCATGATATCTCCCGGAGTTAATAAGCCGCTAAGCGCTAAATAAATCGCGTGCGTGCCGGAAGTTATCTGCGGCCTAACAAGCGCATCCTCACTTTGGAGCGCGTGGGCGAACACGCGATCGAGCGCGTCCCGTCCAATATCGTCGTATCCGTAACCATTAGTGGGAGAAAAATGCCTCAGCGCGACGCCCTCCTTCTGAAATGAAGCAAGCACCCTCGCCTGATTATTCAACTCAATACGTTCAATATTTGCGTGAACTTGGGCAACTTCCGCCTCCGCCAAGGAAACTTCGTTAATCGAATCTCTGGATAGGTTCAGACTGATTAAAGCGTTATCGGCACTCATCCGCGTTTTCCTCCTGCTTAAAATCCAGATTCGTTAACGGCGTAATGGAGGATATAGCGTGCTTATAAATCAGCATTTGCCTTTCGCCCGTTTCAATAAGGATGGTGAAATTATCATATGCCGTAATCAAAGCATTGTTAATCTGATAACCATTCATAACGTGTATTACGGCTGGTATCTTCCCGTTTCTCAGTTTTTTAAAGAACATATCCTGAAAATTTAAATGTTGTTTCATTCCGCGCTTTCCCCTTCCCCGCTTTCCCGTATGATTCGGATAATATCATCGGCTATCGAGCCGTTGTTTTTATAGTGCGTTACGTCAAGCCATCGTATCCGTTTATCCCGCTTAAACCAGGTTATCTGCCGCTTAGCATACCGCCTGCTCTCCATCTTAATGCAATTCAACGCATCCTCAAGGGTAATCTCACCGGCCAAATATTGTAGAAGCTGCCTATAACCGATTCCCTGCATTGCCGACGTTTCCATCGTGCAGCCAGCTCTTTCGAGAGCTTTTACCTCTTCAAGCAATCCGGCTTCCATCATCATTTCAACACGCCGGTTAATACGCGAATAAAGCTCCTCCCTCGGCATATTTAATCCGAACATGAGTGGGCGGTACGGGATTTTTGCGCCGTCCATATTTGTAAACCCTTCGCCAAACGTTGAGAAAGGCTTGCCCGTTTGGATAAAAACCTCAAGCGCACGCACTATTCGCTTTTTGTCGTTAGGATGCAGCCGCTTCGCCGTTACGGGATCCGAAGCCTCTAGTTCCTTAAAAACCGCGTCGGGATCATCCTCATATTGCGCTTCCAGTTTGGCTCTTATGCTGGAATCCGCCGCTACGGATGTAAAGGACATAGGATATGTAAGCGCGTTAATATAAAGCCCTGTTCCTCCGGCCACGATAGGTAGTCTGTGAACCGCCAAAATGTTGTCAATGGCTTCTCTAGCGAGCGATTGATACTCCGCGACGCTGAAAGCGTCTCGGCATGGATCGAGAATATCTATCATATGATGCGGTATACCTTGGCGCTCACCGAGCGTAGGCTTAGCCGTACCAATATCCATTCTGCGATAGATCTGCATGGAGTCCGCGGAAACAATCTGTGTATTATAACGCTTTGCCACTTCTACGGCAAGCGCGGTTTTCCCCGTTGCCGTTGGGCCAACGATAAATAGTACGGTCTGCTTATTCATACCTAAAGCACCCTTTTAAACAGTTTTTCGAGCTCCAACCTGCTCATGCGTATCATCACGGGACGGCCGTGCGGGCATGTTAACGGAGTGCCGTTTTCATGGAAGCTTTTAAGAAGCTCCTGAATTTCTTCACAGCTCATGGGCATTCCCGCTTTAACCGCATGTTTGCATGCCGTGCGGATGATAATGCTCCGTTTTAAATCAGCGGTTCCCGCTTTACCATCTTTACCAAGCATGGACAGCACATCGCTGAGGAATCCAACACTCTCCGGCCCGCCGAAAATGTATGGTACCGCGCGCACGCTTACAGTAAGCGGGCCGAACGGCTCAATCTCAAAGCCCATCTCTTCAAAATATGATTGGTTATCGCTAAAAACCTGATAATCAACCGCTGTTAGCTTAACAACTTCCGGGGAGAGCAGAAACTGAGAAGCCGGTTTTTGATCCTTATGATAATATTGCTCAAAAAGCTTGCGTTCATGAGCGGCGTGCTGATCGATAAAAAAGATATTATCATCCTGCTGAACAACCCAATAGGAATTAAACGCTTGCCCGAGCAATACGTATGGCTTTTGCGCAAAGTCCACCTGGACGCCTGGATGTGCGCCGGCCTTTAAAGTATTTTTCTCAGGGGTAGAATCGCTGTTGCTCACCAAAGATTCGGGAAGGCCGGTATCTTGACGGCTTTCCTGTTCGCTGTTTTTGAATTCGGGCTTTTGGCCGGGCATAAAGCCGGGGCATGATACGGCCGCATGCCCGCCCGTATCATGCAACACCGCATTCTCCTCGGGCGTACGGCTGAAGGGTAATTGCCCTCTCATTTTATCGCGCCAGCTTCCTTCCCCTACATGTTTCATCCGAAACGAGCTAAGATCCGTACGAGTTTCGCCGACGCTATCCCGGTTTATTCCGGCTTCTTTTGCGGCTTCGCTTAGAACATCCTTTTCGCTTCTCACCTGCGCCGCTTTAATTGAAGGGATAACATACTTATCCAACGCTACACCGGCCGCCATGGTTAACGAACGGGCGACACGCTCTTCATTTTTGAATCGAAGCTCCATCTTGTTTGGGTGAACGTTAACATCAATTTCCTGGCTGGAGATGTTCATCCGCAATACGAAGAATGGAAAACGCCCGGCCATAAGGCGAGTGTCATACGCTCTGTGCACCGCATATGACGCTTTAGCGGAGCGTATGTAGCGGCCGTTGACATACAGGGATTGCTGCTGGCGGTTCGGCCGGGAGATCTTATCATCCCCGACATAGCCGGAAATACGAACATACCCGTCTTCAAACCTGGCCTCATTAAGATGCTCGGTGATTTCCGCCCCGTAAACGCAAAATACGGCGTCGAGCAGATTGTTGCCGCCATAGCTTTGATAAATGCTTTTTCCATTATTAACCAGCTTAAACGCGATATCCGGGCGTGCCATAATCATTCTCGAAACATAATCCGCTATATAGCCGGCCTCCGTTCGCGGGCTTTTAAGAAACTTAAGCCTTGCGGGTACGTTGTAAAACAGGTTAGACACCTCAATCGTCGTCCCCTCGACGCATCCAAAAGGTTTTTCATCAATGATTTCGCCGCCCTCAATACATAGATAGGCGCCCATCTCCGCCTCAGCAATCCTTGACTTTGCTTTTACATGCGATACCGAAGCGATGGACGCGAGCGCCTCGCCCCGAAAGCCGAGCGTTTCTATGCGGCTGAGATCTTCAGCTTTTGAAAGCTTGCTTGTCGCGTGTCGTTTAAAGGCGAGTGCGAAATCTTCCGCTTCAATCCCCCTGCCGTTGTCCGTTACGCGGATATAGTCCATCCCTCCGCCGGCTGTCTCTATCGTTATCGCAGTGCTGCCGGCGTCAACCGCGTTCTCAATGAGCTCCTTTGCTACTGACGACGGGCGTTCTACGACCTCACCCGCCGCTATCTGATTGGATACATGCGGATCTAACACAACTATTCGGCTCATGGATATTTACCTCAATTTTGCCCTTATATGCAAATCATATAGTTTGTTGAGCGCCTCCACGGGCGTAAACGCGTTTACATCCAACTCTGAAAGCTCATGCATAACGTCGTCCGGACGCGTTGTGCCGAAAAGGGTAATTTGTTCGGGCGCGGCCGGTTCATCCGGGAAGCCGTTTATGGTTTGAACTAGGCTGTGATTAATATCCGCCGATTCTAAGTCATGCAAGATCGCTTTCGCCCGTTGAATGACTTCCGCAGGCAACCCAGCCAAGCGCGCCACCTGAATGCCAAAGCTTTTATCCGCGCCGCCTCGCACGATTTTTCGCAGAAATATGATATCGTCGCCTACCTCCTTTACCGATATGCGGTAGTTCTTTACGCCGGGCAGCTTTCCCTCCAGCTCAGTTAACTCATGGTAGTGCGTGGCAAAAAGGGTTTTTGCGCCGCAAGTAGCGGGTGAAGCGATATGCTCCAGTACCGCCCACGCAATGCTCAGCCCGTCAAATGTGCTGGTTCCCCGGCCGATTTCATCAAGTATCAGCAGGCTGTTGGACGTGGCATTATGGAGGATGTTCGCCATCTCGCTCATTTCCACCATGAACGTACTCTGCCCTGAAGCCAAATTGTCCGACGCGCCTACGCGCGTAAATATCCTGTCCGTTATACATATTGAAGCCCGCTTTGCCGGAACAAAACAGCCGATATGCGCCATGAGGGTGATGAGCGCTACCTGGCGCATATACGTGCTTTTGCCCGCCATATTCGGCCCGGTAAGTATTAAAAGCCGGTCATCGCTTGGGTTGAGGCTGGCGTCATTTGGAATAAAGCCGTCCTTAATCGACCGCTCAACTACGGGATGCCGCCCGTCTTTTATGCTGATTAACCCATCCTCGGTTATCCGGGGCCTGCAATAGCGGTTTGAGGCCGAAACCTCGGCCAGCGCATAGTATACGTCCAGCTCGGCTATAAGCGCCGCGTTAGTTTGCAGGCGCTGTATGCATTGTGATAAAACATCCCTTATTTCGGTAAACAGCGCGTACTCAAGCGCTATGCACTTCTCATCCGCGCCTAGTATCGTTTCCTCAAGCTCTTTGAGCTTGGGCGTGATGTAACGTTCTGAATTGGCCAGGGTTTGCTTGCGTTCAAAATAGTAAGGAACTAATCCCTGATACGATTTAGTTACCTCAATATAATAGCCGAACACGCGGTTATAGCCTACCTTCAGGCTTTTTATCCCGGTTTTTGCCCGCTCGTCGGCTTCGAGCCGGGCAAGCCACTCTTTGCCATTTTTTGACGCGTCGCGAAAAGAGTCCACTTCATGGTTATATCCTTCTCGTATAATGCCTCCGTCCTTCACCCCGAGTGGAGGGTTCTCAACGATCGCGCGTGCTAAAAGCGAATGAACGTCATCCATTTCATCCATATCGCCCGCAATTTGGACAAACGCCTCGGCCCGCATCCTGCGCGCCGTTTCAATGATACCGGGAAGCTTTTCAAGAGAACAGCGAAGGGATTCGCAATCCCGGGCGTTAACCGTACCATAAGCGATTTTACTGCACAGCCGCTCCATATCGTGTATCGCGCCAAGTGCGTCCCTCAAGCTTGCGCGTGCTATGGGCGATTGTAAAAGCTCGTCCACCGCATCCAACCGCCTTTCAACAGCCTCCGCGTTTTGAAGCGGCTGGTCAATCCATGAGCGCAGTAATCTGGCTCCCATAGCGGTCTTGGTCTTATCCAATATGTAAAGGAGCGTATTCTTTTTGCTCCCCCCATGGCTCAGTGGATGCGTCAACTCAAGATTTCTGCGCGTAGACTCATCCAGACGCATGAACGCGCACCGTTCAATCAATACCGCCTTTTTTATATGCATGAGCGCGTTCTTCTGAGTTTCCTCAAGGTACGCTAAAAGCGCGCCTCCCGCGCATACTGCAAACGCCTTGTCCTCCAGGTTAAAGCATGCGAGTGATGAGACGCCAAAGTGCTTCTGAAGCTTTTCACGCGCGCGAACCTCCTCAAAAGCCCAGGGATGATACCGCTGCGTAAAATAACTCGCCTGAAGGCGCTTTACCAGCGTTTCCTGAAGAAAAACAGCGTCGTTAGCGATAATCTCCTTAGGGGCTATACGCGCAAGCTCGTTGTAAAGCTCAGCGTAATTATCACCAGTCAGCTCCATAAGTGTAAAGCTCCCGGTCGAAATATCACAATAAGCCAAACCTAACGCATTGCCTTGAAGGAGAACCGAGCATAAATAGCTGTTTGATTTTTCATCCAGCATGCTTTCTTCTATTACCGTACCAGGCGTTATAATACGGATAACACCTCGTTCAACAATACCCTTGGATTGCGCGGGATCGGTCAGCTGCTCACATATGGCGACTTTATAGCCCTTGTCAATAAGCTTTGTAATATAAGAATCTACCGAGTGATACGGCACCCCGCACATTGGGGCGCGCTCATTAAGGCCGCAGTCTCTTCCCGTTAACGCGATATCCAGCTCCTTGGATGCGGTTACGGCGTCTTCAAAAAACATTTCATAAAAATCGCCCAGCCTGAAAAAAAGCAAGCAATCGCTATGCTTATCCTTTAAATCCAGATATTGGCGCATCATAGGCGTTATCTGTGCGGCCATGCTTATCTCTCATCTCCTCAAACTTTATATCATCATACTAATGCTTGCAGCCGGCGCATGAATCGCAGGCGCCGGAACACGCGTTTGGCTCCGCCCCCATTTCTATGCCGATGCATGATGATATCACCTTGTTCACCTCGCGTATCAGCTCTTGAAACGCGGCCTGTGCCTCTACGGCGCGAGTAAATGAAGCGTTGACCATCAAAATGCTTTGAATGCGTTCAATATCCGCTGAAAGCAAAGAGATTTGCTCACGGCAAGGTTTTCATGAGGAAGTAAATCCATCATTCTTTTCTGTTTTAATTTGTATTCATTGAGCATAGCAGAAGCCGCGGTATCCTCCGTCAGGCTTTTTTGCGCGTTTAGCATATTTTTAAACTCATCGGATTCGCTAAGCTCAATACCCAGCATACGCGCTGTATCCATTATCATATTACGCATCCTCCTAACCAATGATGGTACCAAACAAAGAATTATTGCGTGCAGACTCGATCTTTACATTTACGGTCTGCCCTATCAGACCTGTTTGTGCGGGGAAATAAACCATCTTAAAGTTTGAAAGCTTTCCGTACGCCATAGGTTCGTTCCGCATATCGTAGCCTTCCACAAGTACTTCCCCTGTCGTTTGGATATATTTCACGTTATTTCGTTTAATAGTTTTCGTCACTAGCGCGTTCAGTTCGCTCAGTCGCCGTTTTTTTGTCGCGTCGTCGATTTGCCCTTCCATAGCGGCGGCCTTAGTTCCGCTTCTCGGAGAGTACATAAACGTGTAGGCGGCGCTGAACCCAGTCTCCTCAACCAAAGAAAGCGTTTGATTAAAATCATCTTCCGTTTCTCCCGGGAAACCCACGATAACATCGGTCGTAATCTCCACGTTGGGAACCGAATCGCGCAAGCTTTTAACGACGCTCATATATCGATCCCTGTCATACCCTCTGTTCATAAGCCGCAAAATGCGGCTGCTGCCCGACTGCACCGGCAGATGTATATGCTTGCACACATGCTTAAGCCCCGCCATCGCCCGTATGAGATCAGGGGAAAGATCCTTTGGGTGAGAGGTCATAAAACGAATCCTTTCGATATTGGATTCGCTGTCGATAAGCTCAAGAAGCTGCGGAAACAACATGCCGTTACTGGAACGGTAAGAATTCACGTTTTGGCCTAACAGCGTAACTTCTTTATAGCCGCTTTGAGCAAGCTGCCTGGCCTCTGTCAGGATAGCCTCCGGCTCGCGGGAACGTTCCCTTCCGCGAACGTAGGGAACGATACAATAGGTACAAAAATTATTGCAGCCATACATGATAATCAGGCTGGTTGAAAACCTTCCGTTTCTTAAAACGGGCAAGCCCTCAATTATATCGCCTTCGGTTTGAGCAACGCTTATCACGCGCTCCCCGGACAGAACCTTTTCAAGCAGTACCGGGAACCGATTTAGCTCGTGGGCGCCAAAAATCAAATCAACATACTTAAAGCGCTTGTGCATACGGTTTGCTACTTCTGCCTGCTGCATCATACAGCCGCACACGGCGATAATAAGGCCGGGCTTTTCTTCCTTTAGCTTTCTTAGCGCGCCAATATTACCAAACACGCGCTTTTCAGCATGCTCGCGAACACAACAGGTGTTATAAAGTATTAAGTCGGCGCTTAGCTTGTCAAGCGCCTCCGTGTAGCCCGCCTCATGCAGCATGCCCGCTATTCTTTCCGAATCATGCGCGTTCATCTGGCAGCCGTATGATTCAATATAATAACTTGGAGAACTTGCTTCGGCGTATGCGCCGCGTATTCTAGCGCACGCATCCTGACCGGCTTTTAGCGCTTCCCCAGAGGTAAAACTCAATTCCATATCCTTGTCCTTTGTTACGATTAACTGATAAACAGCCATTGATATTATAACTTTTTAAACGGCTGGAAGCAAGTGTATGTAGCATTGGCACGTTATTGATAAGCATGCAAACAAAAGCTTGAGCTCTTTCCTATTTTCAAAAGCTCGGAGAATACTATTAAAATTTCTGTGATCCACCGCCTACGAAATATACAGCCATCCCCACAGAACCTTCATCATAAAATCAAACAATCCCGCCTGATCGACAGGCTCCTGCGCGTATAGGGGCATTTCCCCCGCTTTTTTCCCTTCCGAATCCAATATATCAACCGTCATTATCGGTTTTTTAACGTCTACCGGTGCGTCGATAGATTCAGGGGCTTCGCCTTTTATATCATACGCGGCGGCTGAAGCTCCTAAAAAGCTTACGCTTTCCTTGCATATAAGATTAACGGTTCGCTTTATCCCGCCCTTAACGGGAACGTTTTCAAAAACAACCTTCCCTGCCTCGGCGAATTGCGTTAGCTTGAACGCGCTAAACCCATAATCCAGCAATGCCGTGGCGGCGGAAAACCGCTCGGACGAATTTGCCGCGCCGATAATAACGCATATATACGTCATATTGTTGCGCGTTACGGCAAAAACGCCGCAATACCCCGCATCAGGTGAAGAACCGGTCGAAAGGCCGAAACATCCGCTGTAGTTTTTGAGCAGGCGGTTATAATTAACCAACTCCGTTTCACGCCCGTCGCTGTGCTTGATACCATCTAGAAATATGTTGCTGTAAGACGTAAAAGCTTTGCTTTTTGCCAGCATCTTTCCGATCGCGGCAAGCTGGTTCGCCGTAAATTTTGTGTTCTCTCCAAGAAGGGTAGATACTTGAGCGGTAACGCCAAGCTCTTTAAGCCTTGCGTTTACCTTATCCACAAACGCCTTTTCACTGCCGGAGAGCGTATAGGCAAGCGCATGAATTGCGTCCCCCGCGCAGATCATAACCGCGCTTTTAAGCAGATCGCCCGCGCTTATCACTTCGTTTGCCTCAACGAACGCCGTCGGCCCGCGTACGGCCGCAGCTTCAGACGAGACTGTAATCTGCGTATCCAGGCTGAACTCACCCTTATCCACCGCTTCACAGATAACGAGCAGGGCTGGCAGCCGGCAAAGCCCGGCAGCATTTAGCTCAACATCGGCTTCGTGCTCATAAACAATTCGGCCCGAGTTGCTTTCCATAAGTAGCGCCGCCTTAACTCCACCGATTTCCACCGGTTCCGTCGGATTTAAAGCGCCCGCAACAGGCGATAGTAAAATAGTCATTATGAGCGTGAAGCTTAGAGCCTTTAGCCATAATATCGGCGCCTTGGTGATTCGCATAATTAAAACCTCCTATTGCCTTATTAATTGTATGGCGGGTTAGCGGCCGTTCATGCTTAAAATAAGCGATTCTTCCTTTTTTTCATAAAATATGTATATAACATAGGCAGTCATGCTGCCGGGAAACTTCGTGTCGGGTATCGCAATATGACCGAGTGAATTGCTTGCACAATTCTTTTTCAGACTAAAGGCGATAGCGGGAGCCGCTATCGCCCAAGTGTGTCTAAAAAAGTGGCTGCGCCACGTCTTTCGAGTTAACACGGAGCGCTTTTACATTGGCGCGGTCAGCGCCCCGTGCAAAGAAACCCTTGCTGCTAAAGGCATTCCGAACCTGACGCACATGTCTTCAGGTTCGGTTGAAAGCCTATGGGGGCTGCGGCTCCGACCCAACCCCGAGTTTTTTGGACAGGCTGAGGCCGCCCAAAAGGGCGGCCTGAATCCAATTGGGCTATTTAATATCCATTTCGTTATCCACGTTTTTTCCTGTGCTTCGCCAATACAACCGCGCCCAATGCCGTTAACACGCCGCCAGCGGCAACCATGCTCATGCCGCCCGCCTTCGGCGGATTATCCGGGTCAACGGGTTCGTGCGTCGGTTCAACCGGCGTGGGCGCGGGTTCCTCCTCGCCCTCCGCAAGAATGGTTATTTCAATCGCATCCTCGGCTAGCTCGGGAATGCCGCCGGTAACGGTAACTTTGCCGGGTTTAAGCGCTGTAAGCGCAGCCGAATCGTTCCCGGCAGGCTCAAGAGCCGCCAGCGTTTCGTCAGAAACCTCCCAATCGAACAGCATACTGAAGGGAACATCCGATCCGTCGTTAACGATATTAAGCGTTTCGCCTACGCGCATCGTGGCCGTATCCGGCTTGAGATCCACCCAGTTCGGCAAATCGGAACCGTTTATCACAGCGTTAAAGACATTGCCGGCATAGTCCGCCAATCTCTGAATAACGATGCTGTTTTCTCCGAACACGCCGGTGCCGAAGGAGCTCAAGCCCGACGAGCCGGGGATAAAGTCTTGAAATACGGAGGTGAAGATGTAAGCTTCCCATACGCCTGCCTCATCATTATAATCCAGACTTATCGATTCGGTATAATCAATATAAAACGCTTCCTCGACCGTTGTTTCAAACTGGTATACAAGCGACGGCTCATCAGCCCAGCCCATCTCAACGGGGAGATAATCGTACTCCGCGAACAGTTTAAATGCGGAAACCGGGTGCTTTAAATCAATGGCCATGGGAAACTCCACAACATAATTTTCGTTTTCGGTATCGCTCTGGTATTCCGGCATGACCTCTGCGCGGATAACGACGCGGGTATTGTTCTCAAGGAGGCATCTGCTCGTATCATAGTAGCTGCCCCATTCCTCCGTAACCACCGGGTAAATCCATTCGTACGAAAGCGCGTCTTCCAGGTATATCCCTCCGTACACGACCTTGCTGCCGTCGAAATAGGTTTTTGAAATATAGCCCGTGTCCTGCTCGTAAAGCACCTCGCCATTGTCCGCATTGTATACGGTATAATGGATGTTTTGGGCGTTTCTCAAAAGACCAAGCCCCATCCTAAACTCATCCATGCGGAAGTCTCCATTCGGGGATATCGCGTTTCGGTCGGCCCAGTACATGCCGCCTTCGACAGCAGAATCCCAGCCCTCATGGTACGGCGTAAGGCTTTCATTCGGCGCGTCGGTGTCGCCCAGGTATTTACGGTAGCCATTGAATTCCAAGCCCTCGGTATCCTCCAACGGCAGATAAGACCAAATGGAGTTGTGGAACTGGTTCGCCGTCGTATAGGATTTCTCTCCTCCAAGCAGCGTATCATACGTGCCGCTTTCAAGCACCGGCGCCTTGCACCAGTCCCCATAGAAACCGAGGAAAGGTATGGAAAGGCTTACGCCCTCCGCGTTAAGCAGCTGAACGAAGCCCTCAACATAGGACCCGTTGTCAAAGCGTTCGTCAATATACGATTTTTCGGAATCCGCAAGGCGTATCGTAACCTCAACTGAAGCTGTGGCCCCCGCAGGTACGGTCAGCGCGCCGTTCGTCAGGTTGGAATCTACGTCTGCTTCCATCTCGCGCATATAATCGCGGGTAAGGTAAACCACCTTGCCGTTAAGGATCTGGCCGCCGTCGGCCTTTTGGCCCAGCACGGCTGTTTCGAGCGAATAGATCTTATCATCATCCGAGAAATTCACCACGTTGAATTTTAGGGTGTAAACGCCGCTTTTTTGCGGGTCGTCGCCCAGCTCGATTTTAGCCTTGTTCGTATCCTCCACCGTGATATACGCGCCGGAATGGATAGCCGCCGCGGCGTTGGCCAGCCCTGCGCCCTGCTGCCTTACCGAATAGAACACATCCTTTTCCCCGTTTATTATCGGAGTCGCCGTGCTCATCAAAAGGCAGTTGGTGATGTAGGCGAGGTCCTCGTCCGCCACGCCCGCCTCCTTGAGGCTTTGCCTTATAAGCGCGCCGCATGCTGCTACCGCCGGGGAAGCCATGGAGGTTCCGCTGGCTACGGCAAAATCCTCACCGGAATATGCTGAAAATACGTTGCCGCCGATTCCAGTAATCTCGGGCTTAAGCGTCAACCCCTCCGTCGGGCCCCAGCTCGAGAAGCCGGAAATCTCCCCGGCGGTTTCGGGCACGTCCCATATCGCCTGCACATACAGCGTATCCGGCTTGTATTGTTCAAGCTCTAAAAGCTGGACGCAGCTAACGGAAGCAACCGGCGTATCAAAAACGCTAAGCGTAAACTCCGGGTAGCTTGCCTCATCCTTGCTATTGTACAGCAGAACTCCCGCCACGCCGGCCTCGGCGGCCTCAGTTACAACAGCGTCCGCGTTCCCGCCGGCAAAATCAACAAACACGATTTTCCCGACCGCGCTTTCAAACGTATCAACCGCGTATTCGTAGCTTGAGCCGCCGAGCCGCGCGGTAAAGCGGTGTTCATAGGGCAAACCGCCCTCGTCGGGGAATAAACCGCCATGCAAAAGCTCCATGGGGAGCCCCTTTGAATATTGAATATACGGGTAGAAGTTCAGCGAGGCCATATTCTCGGCGCTGGCGACAGTAAGCACGCTGTCAAAGCTGCCCGGCATGCCCACCGTACCGGTGCTTGGGCTGTTCGCTTTGGTCATATTATCGCCCCATAAGCTGTTAAGCCCGGTACTCGCGTCATTTCCCGCGGAAATCACCACGTTAACGCCCGCCGCGTAGGCGTTATCGTATACCTCGGTCACGCCCTCATAATACAATGGGCCGGCCGCTGAGCCAAGGCTCAGGTTCGCGCAGTCAACACCCAGCATCAGCGCGTCTTCAACGGCTGCTATGATATAGTCAAGATAGCAGTTTCCGTCTATATCGAATACCTTCATGACGATCAGCTGCGCTTCAGGCGCTATGCCCAGCTGCGTAATACCGAACTGCTCCTCAAAGCTGGATCCCTCAGGCATGTTGCCCGCCACGATGCCCGCTACATGCGAGCCGTGGCCGAACCATGTGTCATCGTCGCTCCCGCCGTCGGCCTGTCCGTCCGCGTAGTTGTAGCCAAACGGGATTTTGTCGCTTTGATAAAGGTCGCCTGCCGTAACGCCCGGTGTGAGCCGCTCCGCGTGAAGCAGGTCGTTTTCAAGCGCCGCCGCTATATATTTGCGGTCAAAGCCAATCGCCGCCGTATCGGCAGGCTGCTGGGAAAACGCGGGATTTTCATAGCAAAGGCCCGTATCGATTACAGCCACCGTCATCCCTTCTCCCTTGTAGCCGAGATCCCATGTTTCATTCGCGCCCATCGCCGGGCCCGCGTACTGCATGTTCGGCTTGATTGCATCGGTGTTGGCGTTAATGTCGGGCATGTTAAATTTCGGCGTCACATAGGCTTTTTCAACTTCCGGCAGCGCGTTTATGGTTTTGAGATCGCCGTACTTCACCACAGCCGCGAACGAATTGGTGAGCAGCGTATAATTACCCTCAACCTCCACGCTGTAACCAAGCTTTGCCCGCATCGTCTCGGCCACTTTTGTCTGCGCGTTTACCAGCGCTTTCATGGCCGCCTGCTCTTTCGCGCCAAGCCCGCTTCCCACCAGCACGTTCATGCCCTTCTGCTCAGCCACGGGTTCGCCCTTGAGCGTAACCATTACGCGCACCTCGCTTTGTGGCGTATAGGCGTCGCTTATGAACGATATGCTTTGCGCGTCGCCGGAAGAAATTCCGAGAAGAGCGTCCAGTTTGTTTGTAAACTCCGCGGATGCCTTCGCGTCAATCTCGTCAATTTGAAGCACGGTGCCATCCTCACCCGCAACAAACTGCGTGCCATATTCTTGCGCTAATTCGGCTATGGCTTGCGCCTTAGCTCCGGTGAGCCTGGTATCGCATACCCATCTTTCATGTTCGCTCAGGCTCGTATAAGTACGCCCGTCACCCCCTTCATATATATAGGTATAGCCGGCGGGCACATACGTACTCCCGCTCTTGTCCGCGTATACTACGTGGGTTCCATTCGACCCCGTGTTTGCGCCAGCCGAAGCGATACCCGCAAACGCGCCGATAAGCATGACTAAAGCCACGATAAGCGCAGTCCGCCTGAATTGAGATGTGTGCTGCATAGTTTACCTCCTGTTTGATGTTTATTGATGACCCTTTCGGGAAGCATCCTAATACGCTGTTATGCACATGTCGTTAAGCGAGGCGGAAACGCATTATACGTTCGCATTAATAAAAAAAACTAAAAATATTCTCTCTGGTTCTGCGGAAATTGCCGCAGTATATTGCATATATACACAGAGCATATATAGCGAGTCTGCCCTGTATTAAATTTAATTGTCATTATTTTCTATTTTAAAGTTTAAAAACAAACAATAGTTTTGTCAACAATACATTTCTGTTTGTTTATATAAACAGCTTAATAATAAAAAATCGTAATATATTATATCCTCGTTCCAACACCTATTGGATTTTCAAAGTATTGTGTTAATTACATATTGACATTAGAGCACTTTCCCAAATCAATTTTTTTTCGTTATGGCTATATTAATTTTACTCTTGATGCTATATAAAATAATCGCATAAGTAGTTTTCACACCGGCTGAATTTATACTTTCTTTATTACAAGGAATACAATCAGATTATAGTGATAAAACAAAATTAACAGATAGGTTAATTATATATAACTGATAATTAATATCTCCAATTAAATTATACAACTCTGTTTTTATCTCAGAATTCTATTGCAAATTCTTGTTATTAGCCGTAATATAGTCGTATGATAATCTTTATATGATGATTCATAAGAATAGTTTTGTATTGCCGCTAATCTTTTATTATTTTGCATACAATTATTGTTTATGCAGATTATACCGTCTGCTAATATATCGTTACTTTAAGCCGCGGTTAGCATATATAAATAGAATCGTATAGCATGATTCTGAGGTAGATGGGGCGGGCGGCACATTATCAACCTGGTACCTGATAATCTATTAGAGAGGAGAAACAAAGATGAAAAATAACGTGAAACCCTTGTTCGCAATCGCGCTGCTTATAATCCTTCTATTCTCTTTCTCGGGAAGCGCTCTGGCTGTGCGTGAGGATGTTTGTATGCCGGATGCTTGTAGTCATAGTAGTAGCATAACAATAAGTGCAGACGTCATTTATTATCCATCACGCGAATTTTGTGTTAGGTATATACGCACGACTTATAGGTGCCGAATATGTAATAGTTTATGGACAGATGATGACTTTGTTGGAACAAGCACTCACAAAAAAATTGCTGTTGATAGGGGGCACATGGCAGGTAATAAACATCGATATCGTTATGAGTGTGAAAAATGCCATTATGTCTTTAGTGCAGACTTCACACTTACCTGCTACGGCCCGCCCTGTAATCTTCCTACTTTCATAGTTCTTCAAGCTAAATAATTAGCTTTATCGTTAATGCAAATCGCATGGCGGTATACCGATCGCCCCCGCCCCAGAGTTCAAAGGAGGATAACAAAAATATGGCATTCAAAACCTGCATTAAACAGCTTCTGCGCAACCCGATTAAGACCCTGCTTTATTTTCTGCTGCTCGCTTTGTCCTGCTTGCTCCTGTGCGTAAGCGTGGGGATGCTGGTCAGCGCGCTTGCGAGCGCAGCTGAGGTAGACATGGTATTCACAACCATCGCCGTACCGAATGTGTCAAAAGCATCGGACGTATCAGCCGAAAAGGTTATAGAGCTCGCAAAAAAATCTCCTTATGTCCGGCAGGTTGAGCTGAGAAGAAGGCTGCGCGGCGTTAACCCGGATATATCTCCGTACCGCGTACCTTCTGAATATCATGATGAGGTTATTAATTATGCCATGAATTTGTTTGTCTTAGAAGTTACTTGCGAATCTGCATTTGAAACGACAAATCACAGTTCTGTTATAAATGCGCAACGGAAACTCTATTCCGCAGTATTAAGTATAGAAAATGTGCTCTCTGCACATTCAAACGCAGAAAAACCAGAGCAAAGTGTAGAACTTTTTCATGAAATGTTTTATGGTGCCAATTCAAAAGGCAATCAGCCCTTTCAACCAGGAAAGCGATATATTATCTGGGCGGAATTGCAAAACGAGTATATAACGGATCCTGGTATTAGCCGTTTTGGGTTATGGAGGCTGTTTCCTATCGATAAGGTTGCTAATGAATCAAATGAAGATGTTCAAAATGGCATTAAATACACCTGGACAGAAATTATTGAGGGAGCGGGATTTCTGCCTGTCGCAGAGATACAAGGCAGCGCGGAAGAATTCCTTAAATCAGAAGATGGCGCTATATGGCGTGATATCATTGAAGCGAACACGCATTCAATAGAGGTGCTGACAACCAATTCCCTTGAGAGCTTACTTTTCTTTAACGAAGGTAAGGCTAATATCGCGCAGGGCCGCGGGTTCACTAAAGCTGAATATGACAGGGGCGAGAAGGTGTGCGTTATCGGCGCTCAGCTTGCGCAGCAAAACGGCTTAAAGGTTGGGGATAAGCTGAATCTCAAACTGAATTTTACATATGAGAAGCAGCAGAATATGGGAGGCAACGAGTACTTTTGGATTACCGACGCGTTTGATCCGGCCAACGGATACGCGCAAGAGAATGAATACGAGGTGATTGGAATACACGCTTCTCCCGAGGGAAGCGTAGGCCCTTTTTATATCTCGCCCAATATGGTGTTTGTACCGGATAAATCCATTAAATCAAAGCAAGGGTATCCCACTGATTCCATTTTTATCTTGGAAGATGAGATGCATACCTACACGCCGTTAACGTATGCTATCGTGCTGCATAACGGCGGGCTGGAGGGATTTAAGGCTGAGCTGGCGGAACAAGGCCTGGAGGACGCCATGCTGTACTTCGATCAAGGCTATTCGCGCATTGGCGGCACAATAAGCGCGTTTAAGGAAAACGCGTGGACGCTCTTCGCGGTCAGCGCCGCGGCCTGGGCGGCGGTCGCCGTGCTATTCGTCTATTTCTACATCATCCGTCAAAAGAAAGAAACCGGCGTGATGCTTTCGCTCGGAACGGGGAAAGCGCAGTCGTTCAGATATATCCTCTCCTGCGTAATCGTTATCTCTCTCGCCGCGTCCATCGCGGGGAGCGTTGTAGGGTATACGCTGTATGAAAAGGCTGTCGATACCTCGTATGAGCTTGCGCTCGAAGGTGCGGATGAAAACCCGCAGTACAGCGGCGGCGGTTCCCAGGGAAGCGCCAATGCCGAAATCACCGTGATTAAGCAGCCTCAAACCGTGTTCATGGCAGCCGGCGTGCAGTTCATCCTGCTGGCCTCCGCTTCTTCCTTTGCTGCTGTGTTTATGGTGAAGCGCAAACCCTTGAGGCTCATTCAGGACAGGTAGGTTAGTTATCTATACAGTATCTGTATAGTATGGCAGATACATTTGATATAAATCTAAAAATTGAGCATGTACACTGGTAAAGAATCAGAGCCTTTTTCCGCGGCTTTGGTTCTTTTCCTATTTATATGGAGAAGACCACGCAACAATTATTATTAGGTAGATTCTTCGCTGCCTTGAATCATTGCAGTAGAAGCAATCCCATTGCTACGATAACATCCAACTAAAGGACGGCTTGTATAAAAATTGTTATATATTATTTTAGGCGGCATTACTTTTTCGTAGTTTTTCGCATATTATTGTAGGAATTAATTGAAATCAAACGGTTATTGTAACATACATTGTTCATCCCCTCGCCCTATAGATCAAAGTAGGAAATTGTTATATATTATTCTAGGCGGCATTACTTTTTCGTAGTTTTTCGCATATTATTGTAGAAATTAATTGAAATCAAACGGTTACTATAACATAACATCGTTCATCGCCCCCCGCCCCTGACTTCCAAAGGAGGAAACAATACATGGCATTCAAAACCTGCGTTAAACAGCTTTTGCGCAACCCAATTAAGACCCTGCTATATTTTCTGCTGCTCGCTTTGTCCTGCTTGCTCCTGTTCGTAAGCGTGGGGATGCTGGTAAGCGCGCTTGCGAGCGCGGCTGAGGTAGACGCGGTATTCACAACCATCGCCGTACCGAATGTGTCAAGAGCCTCGGACGTATTTGCGGAAAAGGTTATTGAGCTTGCAAAAAAGTCCCCTTATGTCCGGCAGGTTGAGCTGAGAAGAAGGTTGCGCGGCGTTAACCCGGATATATCTCCATACCGCGTACCTTCTGAATATCATGATGATGTTATTAATTATGCCATGAATCTATATGTTTTAGAAGTCATTTGTGAAAGCGCATTCGAAACATCATCACATGATCCTGTTATGAATGCTGAAAACAACTATTATTCCGCGGTATTAGAAATAGAACGCGTGTTATCCGCGCATCCTGACGCTGATGAACCCAAACAGCATATAGAGTTGTTTAAAGAAATATTTTATGGGGCTGATTCAAATGGTAAGCAGCCTTTTGAACAAGGTAAGCGGTATATTATCTGGGCCGAAATCAGCAAAAATTCCATTACAAAACCAGAGATTAATCGGTTTAGGTTATGGAGGTTATTTCCACGTGACAAAGACTTTAATAAAAGCAGTGACGCCATAATAGGCGGCGTAAAACATGTATGGATGGAAGTTATTGAGGGAGCGGGATTTCTGCCTGTCGCGGAAATACAAGGCAGCGCGGAAGAATTCCTAAACTCAGAAGATGGCGCTATATGGCGTGATATCATTGAAGCCAATACGCATTCAATAGAGGTGCTGACCACCAATTCCCTTGAGAGCATGCTATTCTTTAACGAAGGTAAGGCAAATATCGCGCAGGGCCGCGGGTTCACTAAAGCTGAATATGACAGGGGCGAGAAGGTGTGCGTTATCGGCGCTCAGCTTGCGCAGCAAAACGGCTTAAAGGTTGGGGATAAGCTGAATCTCAAACTGAATTTTACATATGAGAAGCAGCAGAATATGGGAGGCAACGAGTACTTTTGGATTACCGACGCGTTTGATCCGGCCAACGGATACGCGCAAGAGAATGAATACGAGGTGATTGGAATACACGCTTCTCCCGAGGGAAGCGTAGGCCCTTTTTATATCTCGCCCAATATGGTGTTTGTACCGGATAAATCCATTAAATCAAAGCAAGGGTATCCCACTGATTCCATTTTTATCTTGGAAGATGAGATGCATACCTACACGCCGTTAACGTATGCTATCGTGCTGCATAACGGCGGGCTGGAGGGATTTAAGGCTGAGCTGGCGGAACAAGGCCTGGAGGACGCCATGCTGTACTTCGATCAAGGCTATTCGCGCATTGGCGGCACAATAAGCGCGTTTAAGGAAAACGCGTGGACGCTCTTCGCGGTCAGCGCCGCGGCCTGGGCGGCGGTCGCCGTGCTATTCGTCTATTTCTACATCATCCGTCAAAAGAAAGAAACCGGCGTGATGCTTTCGCTCGGAACGGGGAAAGCGCAGTCGTTCAGATATATCCTCTCCTGCGTAATCGTTATCTCTCTCGCCGCGTCCATCGCGGGGAGCGTTGTAGGGTATACGCTGTATGAAAAGGCTGTCGATACCTCGTATGAGCTTGCGCTCGAAGGTGCGGATGAAAACCCGCAGTACAGCGGCGGCGGTTCCCAGGGAAGCGCCAATGCCGAAATCACCGTGATTAAGCAGCCTCAAACCGTGTTCATGGCAGCCGGCGTGCAGTTCATCCTACTGGCCTCCGCTTCTTCCTTTGCTGCTGTGTTTATGGTGAAGCGCAGACCCTTGAGGCTCATTCAGGACAGGTAGGTTACAGAATAAAGCGATGTCGAAATATCCGATAAATTTGATTTAAATAAATATACCTCAACGAAGGCAAAGATTAATGATTTAATCGAAGGGGGGGTCTTTACTTATTAAAGAAGCAAGTTTTTATATCTTATATTATAATTAATCTTGCTTTGAATATTAAGTTAAAAGAGTTATTAATACTGTTCTGAGCCATTCCTCTTTATGATTCTTATTACTTCCCATACGATACCTGAACAAACGAATAAAACTTGCGGCTGACCCCGCCCCTGATGTCCAACTCAAACTGGAATCGTTTTGTGTTTACAATAAACCTGGCTACGGTCAACCACCGCAGCCAGATGATATCAGATATTCAGATACATTACTTTACAGAGCTTTGTACAAAACGGTTGTGCTGGTTGAGTTTATCGCACCAATAATACATACGTGCCCGCAGGTAAGATTCTACCTCCTCATCGCTCATCGTTTCGGAGGTAGCGACACTTTCTAAGAGCTCCATTTCAAGCCCGCCGGTATCATTCCATAATCTCTGCAGAGGCTTGTTTGGACTTGCGTTCAGCGTTAACTCAAACCTTAGGCGCTTAAACGTACCCATAACATGATGCGAATACCCCAGATAAGAAACGCCGGATTTCTTATCATAGATGCGATAAACGCCCATTATAAGATCTTTCGACATTATTAACGCCTTACGCCACGCCAATACGGCGGATACGCTGACGGTATTCCGTTACTGGCGCATCATCTAACCAGCCCTTAAGGATTTCCTCATATTTTTCCTTTTGAGCCTCGGTAAGCATATACTCGTGTATTTCCTCCTCGAGCTCGCTATTAAGTTCTAATGTCTCGGTTTCCACGATCTCAGACAGCATAATGATATGCGTTCCTGACTTTGTTTTCACAGGCTCGCTTATATCGCCGACCTTCTCAAGCTTTAAAGCGGCTTCGCTGAATTCCTCGTGATAATCACCCTTATTCGCTTCGGATATGGGATAACCTTCGCTTTTATATGGCTCGGACTTCATACCGCCGTCCTCGCCATATTCCTCAATAAGCTCATCAAACGTTTTATCTCCAGCTTCAATCGCTTGTTGAACCTTCTTCAGCGTTTCCTCAGCCTTATCCCCATCCTTAATCAATATATGCTTAACGCGCTTATATCCCTCTGGAATATAGAGCGGACGCACGCCGCTACCCTGAGCGTATGTAGTATACGTCTTCGCATACTCTTCAGGCTTATCATCAAATTCTTCCTTCTGAGTCTTTAGCGTTTCATCATACCATTCTTTTACTTCATCATCCGTTACGGAGACTGTATCGTAAATTTGCTGCATGTGCTTTTCAATTTTGGCGCCATCCTGAGCATTGACTAATACTTCAGCATAATAGCTGTCATAGGTATATCCATTGGATTTCATATCAGCTTCTGCCAAACGGCGTGCTTCAGCAAGGATAGCAAGTTCTCCTTTAATGTTGGAGTCTACGCTGGATTTATAATTGTCAACGATGTTATCCATCGTCTTGGCAGCTTCATCCTCGCATTCCTTAAGCTCTTCTTCTGTTAATGTTATGCCCTCCTGTCGCGCCATATATAATTTTACCGCGTCGGACTTAAGCGCATCGAAAACAACATCCTGAAACTTTTCTCTGCCTTCTTTGGTGGATACGTCATAGAGTCCGTAATATACATACATATAGTAGTTGTTGTAATACAACGTATAATCGGACAGCTTCATTGAAACATCGCCCACCTTGACGACAACCGGATCGTTAATGGCGCTGCATCCAGCAAAAACGGAAAGCGCTAAGGCCGCTAGTATGATAATAGCGGCAATACGAATACGCACCTGAATATGTTTGGGCATATCTGATTCTGATCTCCTTTGCAATTTAGTGTACAATCTTCGGATTTTAACCCGTTTTTTATTTTATCGCGCTTGTCCCGTTTATGTCAACTCAATACGGGCAATTTTAGTGTTATAATGCTACGAATTGTCTATATCCCTAATTATTATTTTTATAAACAGGAATTTTCATATACGGCTTCTTCTATTATTTATAAATAAAAATGGATTGAACTTTATAAACCTCTTATTGTTTATAGTTCTGTTTAAGAAATAGCGCCGCAGGCTATACCCACGGCGCTTTAGGACGAAACAGCAATCCCCTAATCATCCAAAATTGAATCGCCTTTAATTTGTTCGCTGCCCAAGGTATTTAAATCCCCTATAACCAGGGTAATATCGATATACCTTCCCCCGCGCCAAACGCGCATGGCAATACTGTCGCCAACTTTTTTTGATTTAATAGCTGAACTAAACTCATCAGACGTAAGTACGGTCTTCCCATCACATTCAACCACTACGTCGTCAATCTGAAGTCCGCTTTTGTGCGCCGGGCCGTCTTTTATCATGCTGTAAATCAATATACCGGGTGTAATCTGGTATATTTGCGCGTTTTGCGCGTCAATTTCAATAGTTGAAGCGCCGATGCCCGGTCTTTGGATGTAGCCCTGCGTAATCAGCTGTTCTATAACGCCCAGCGCCTCGTTTATGGGTATTGCGAAGCCAAGCCCTTCCGCTGAAATCGCGTTTCCGCGCTCATCATAACTTGCGGTAACTGTTTTCGCGGATGTTATACCGATTACCTCACCGTTCATGTTAAGCAGCGGGCCGCCGCTGTTGCCGGGATTTATTGCGGCGTCCGTTTGTATATACACGTTGCTGTGGCCGCTGATATTTACCGTGCGTTTGGTTGCGCTGATGATGCCGAACGTGGTAGTTCCAGCCAGCTCGCGCCCCGTTGGGTCGCCGATAGCAATGGCAAACTCGCCGACCCGCGTTTTATCCGAATCACCTATTTTAAGCGCGTTCATGGCGCCGGTGGAGACATGAAGCACTGCAATATCCATTGTATAATCGGCCCCAATGAGTTGAGCTGGATACTCCTTCCCATCGTTAAACGTGACGGTGAGCGTCTTTGCACCCTCTACCACGTGCGCGTTCGTTACGATGTATCCCTCGCTTGAAATCACAAAACCCGAACCGGTGCCCTGAAGCGTATCGCCGCCGCCCCAGGATGGAAACAGGATGGATTCCGCATAATTGCCAATGCCCACTACGCCGCCGCCAACCGCCTCCGCGATTTCAGGAATTGGGTTCGTTTTATCGGAGATAACCGGAGCCTCGCCGTCAAGGCCTATCATTGGACGTTCTGTGTACGGCGGCGTGTTATCCGGCAAATACGTTTCCACCGGGCCGGGAGTGTACTGCCCGTTAATCTTTGGCGTTGGCGTAGCCGCTCCCCATTGCCCGCCAGAATCCGGCCGGGTCGTATATACCAAAGGCAGAAACATGCTTGCCAACAGCGCGCCAATTATCATGGATATGATAGACGTAGCGGCATATGAGCCAAACCTTCCTCTGCGCTGACGGTTTTGCTTTATATCTTCATCAGTTTTTACCGGGTTTTCATAATATTCTGGGCGCTCCATGAATTAACCTCCTATGGTTATGATTCTATTATATCGTCTCGGATACCACAAAGCAAGTACGCCTGATCTTGGCAAATGACGCATTACTTTGCCTTCTTGACACGCGCGGGCTGTTCCGCCGCGCGTTTGAGCGTAAATCGGAATATAGTCTCCCCGCCCTTTTCGCTCGACACGCTTATCGACTGTTCGTGTTGATCGATAATGCGCTTGACGATAGACAGCCCAAGCCCGGTACCGGATGATCCGGAGGGCGTATGCGCTTTCTCGGCTTTATAAAAACGGTCGAATATATAAGGGACGTCCTCCTCAGCGATTCCGGCGCCCGTATTGGCAACATGGATTAAAACATCCTTTTTCTGCTGGGCGGCGCCAATTCTCAGCTTCCCTCCCGCGGGTGAAAACTTTATGGCGTTATCCACCAGGTTATGCACTACTTGGGCGATTTGATCCGCATCCGCCTCGACATATGCGGGTTCCGGATCAAGCTCTACGTTTACGTCAATTGATTTGGCGCTGATGCGCGCCTCGAACGTAATAAGCGTGCGGCGTATCAGCTCGTTAATGTCGAACGCTTCTTTTTTCAGGCTGTACTGGCCAGATTCTATACGGGCAAGATTAAGAAGATCGTTCACCATCGCAGTCATGCGCCTGTTTTCACCGATTACGACGTCAAGATACTTACCGAATTCCTCCGGCTGTATTGTGCCGTCCTGCATAGCCTCTAAAAAGCCGCGCATTGAGGTAAGCGGCGAACGCAACTCATGCGATACGTTCGCAACAAAGCTCCTGCGCGCCTGCTCCAGCGCGTTGAGTTTATCCGCCATAATATTAAAGCTCCCCGCCAGCTGGCCGACCTCGTCATACGATACGACCGGAACGCGGGATTCAAAGGCGCCGTTAGAGAAGCTTCGTACCGTTTTATTCATTTCAACTATTGGCTTTGTAATGCGCCCTGTTATGTAGGAAACCGCAAGTATGGCCAAAATAACTGCGACGCATCCGCAAAGCAGCACATCCATATATACCTGGCCGACCGCGGCATAGGATGTATTCATGTCGGCATGAAGAAATATCGCGCCAAGCACATTATTATCCTTGTCGGTTACCGGACGCGTTAACGTCATGATAGGCATGTCCGTTACATTCTTAAACATCCCTGTCGCAGCGGTGCTTCCGCCTCCGCCTTCAATTACAAACTGTGCGGCCTCACTGATATCCACCTGTTCGCACGGCGCCCATTTTCCAGCGGATTCCTCGTCACGGACGGAGACAGCGCCGTATTTTGAACTCACAAACCGTATTTGAATCAACGCGTCGTATTTGCGGGCTATGGTCATCAGCTCGCCCAGCGCCACGGGCCGCTTTTCATCATCCATGTACTTATCGGCAACCACAATGTTGATTTGCTCAATCTCACGCCGCATCTCCGTTTCCTTTTCGGTTATATACAGATCCTCAAACATATGAGAAACCATTAAACCCAGCAGCAGCAATAACACCAGCGCTACGGTAAGGTAAGTGGACAGCATGCGCGAAAAGAGGGTCTTGAACATGGATTACCTCTTGTTTTCAAACTTATAGCCAACGCCCCATACGGTTTTGAGCTCCCAGTTATCCGAATCCCCCAGTTTTTCCCTTATCCTTTTTACATGTACGTCAACAGTACGTGAATCCCCAAAAAAATCGAACCCCCATACCTGCTCTAAAAGCTGCTCCCGCGTGAATACCTTACCCTCGCGAGACGCGAGGAAGAATAGCAGTTCAATTTCTTTAGGCGGCATTTCCACCTGTTTATCCCCGAGCATGACCGTATAGTGATCCAAAGAAACGCTCAGTCCCTCAAAACTCACAGTTTTATCGCTTTCCGGCACAATAGAGCGGCGCAGCACCGCTTTGATGCGAGCCAGGAGCTCTTTAGCGTCAAACGGCTTAACGATATAATCGTCCGCGCCGAGATCCAGCCCCTGTATCCTGTCCAGCGTATCCCCTTTGGCGGTCAGCATGATGACAGGTACGTCGCTTGTCTGCCTGAGCCGCGCAAGAACGGCCCATCCATCCATTCCCGGGAGCATAACGTCCAGCACGACGAGCGCCGGCTGCGTCTGTTCAAAAGCCTGCAACGCCGCATCGCCGCTTTCACAGGTTTCCACCTTAAAACCCGCCTTCTTTAAATATAGCTCTATTATAGCCAGTATATTGGCGTCGTCATCAACTATAAGAATCGTGTTGTTATCCATTTCGAGCCTCCTCCCGTTTATCTGATTTCAACCTTGATACCGTTGCGTTTAAAAAGCGCCGCGGTCACGCCGTCCCCGGGACGAAGCGCGCCTGTAAAAGAACCGTCGTAAATTTCTCCTTGGCCGCACGACGGGCTTTTCGCTTTTAAAATTGCCTTATCAATATGATGCCGGCGGCATATCTTTAGCGCCTCGTACGCCCCGCATATGAATTGCGCGGTTACGTCGCACCCGTCGGAGGAAATTACCCGCGCCGCTCCGTCAAGCACATCGGCGCCGTCGCCGCCAACTACCTCAGACGGCGCCCTGGGGACGCCCATACCCCCAAGGCATTCAGGGCAAATTGCCACTGCCATGCTCAGCCTGCATAATTCCTGAATTTCCCTGTCCGGGTTAGCCTTGCCGTCATACCGGCAGGGTATACCGGCTAGGCATTTTGAAACCGCTGTTACCTTCAACTATATCACCTTTTTATGAACGATTTATGAATAGCTCCCTCCGGCATCCCATTTAATACAACGCGCCTGTTTATGGCAGGTAAGCTATCCTGGACGCACTCCGCCGATACATTTGATAGTGCGGAAATAAATATACACACTATCTGCAGCTATCCTAACCGAACGTCACAACGATTATTTGAGTTTCACCACTGTAACGCCCGCGTCCCCTTCACCATATGCGCCTATACGAAAGCTTTTAACGAGCGGATGCTGCCTTAGAAACTCCTGAACGCCCGTCCTGAGCGCTCCGGTTCCCTTGCCGTGGATGATATTGACTTCAGAAAGCCCGGACGCCGCCGCATCGTCCAAGTACCGGTCAATGATGATTGCGGCCTCGTCCACAAGCATACCGCGCACATCAATCTCCATGCCGACCCTTTTGGTCGTCAGATCCAAAACCTTGTTCTTTTTCTCGCCGAAGCCGGCCTCTTCTTTCACTGGCCGGATATCCCGCAGCTTTACATTGAGCTTGATAATACCCGCCTGAACCTGAACCTCCCCGCGCGCATCTGGGCGCGACAGGACGCTCGCCCTCTGGTTAAGCGACAAAATGATTACTGAATCCCCCGGATTAACGGTTTTGGGCGGCTTGGAGTCATCCGGGGCGAGAGCGCGTTCGCACGTATCGGCGAGTTTTTTCTCTTCCTCGCGAATTAAATCCCGAGCGCTCTGTATCTCACGGTCAATAGCGCTTCTGTCTCCCGTCCCCGCGGCCCGAAGCTTGGCGATTATCCGCTCCGCCTCCTGTTTGGCTTCCGTCACCAGGCGGCGCGCCTCCTCCTTCGCCTTTTGCATGCTCCTGCTCTTTTCTTCGGCCAATTTCCTTCGTTCGGCCTCGGCTTCGTTTCTTAGCCTGTCCAGCTCGGCGCGCGCCTGCTGCGCGAGCGCGCGTTCCTGCTCCGCTATACGCCTCTGGGACTCGGCGTTCGATATAACGTCTTCAAAGCGTATGTCGTCGTTCTCCAGGTAACCTCTGGCATTGTCTATTATCCCGTCCGATAATCCGAGCCGCCGTGAAATCTCAAACGCGTTTGATTTACCCGGTATACCGATGAACAGCCGGAAGGTTGGACACAGCCTGTCGATATCGAACTCCATCGAAGCGTTTTCCATACCCTCGTTCGTGAGGGCAAACGCCTTGATCTCGCTGTAATGTGTGGTCGCCACGGTTATCGCCCGCCTATCGTGCAGCTCCTTCAATATACTCATGGCCAATGCCGCGCCCTCAACGGGATCCGTCCCCGCGCCCAATTCATCGAGTAAAACAAGTGATCCGTGACCCGCCTGTTCAAGTATGGACACGATGTTTTTCATATGGGACGAAAAAGTGGAAAGAGATTGCTCAATGGATTGTTCGTCGCCGATATCGGCATAAACCGCTTCAAATAACGAAAGCTCAGTCCCCTCATCCGCAGGTACGAACATGCCCGCTTGCGCCATAATAGAAAAAAGGCCCACGGTTTTGAGCGTAACGGTTTTTCCGCCAGTGTTCGGGCCTGTTATGATTAGTGTGGAGAACCCGCCGCCCAGCCAGATATCAATAGGAACCACCGTTTCCGGGCTGATCAGCGGATGCCTGCCCCTTACGATGCGTATACGCCCCTTTTCGTTCAGCTTTGGGCAAACGCCGCGGTATTCGCGTGAGAGCGCGGCTTTGGCAAAAATCAGGTCCAGTTCGCCAAGCTGCGCTAAATCCTCTAGGATTTCGTCCGCGTACGGCTCAACCAAGGCCGTTAAGCCGGCCAGAATGCGCTCAATTTCCTCCGCTTCCTCAGACAGGAGCTTCTTAAGCTCGTTGCCCGTTTCGACCACGAAAGAGGGTTCGATAAACAATGTAGCCCCGCTGCCGGACTGATCATGAATCAGGCCCGGAACGTTCTGCCTGTACTCCTGTTTAACGGGTATGACATAACGGCCGTTGCGTATCGTCACCAACGGCTCCTGAAGAAATTTCGCGTAAGAAGATGACCGGATCATGCTGTTAAGCCTGTCCCGGATACGCTCGTTCGCCAGGCGAATGGACCGCCTGATTCTTGCTAGTGCGGGCGAAGCGCCGTCAAAGATCTCATCCTCATTGATAATGCACCGGTTGATTTCATCCTCAATGGATCTGCGGCCGGCGAGCCCCTCAGCCATCCTCTTGAGCATCGGGCCCGCCTCGTCGCGCGTAAGCTGATCCCTGACGGAGCGTATCGCCCTTAGGCACCTGCTGATATTCATCAGCTCCAAGGCGGACAAATATAAGGCGGCATGAATCCGCTTAAGGCATTCGCGCATATCCGGGAACGCGTCCACAGGCGATTGGCCGGTGCGGAATAGCGCGCTCTCGGCTTCGCCCGTAAGCGCAAGCGCGTTTTGAACCAGATCTAAACGGTTGTTGGGCTTTAGCTCTGCCGCAAGCTCTTTAGCGATGCAGCATACAGCCTTTTCAGACAGTTTTTTGATTATTTTATCGTATTCAAGCGTGTTTAGTGCTTTAGCGTTCATTTTTACCTCATTTCAAATTCATTCCACCGCCCGGTTCCAGTGCCCGCGCGTTATTTCCCCGGAGCTAGCGACAGATTCCCCTTTTTGGGCCTTAACAGCCGCGCGTACGCGTTCGCCCGCCACGGCAGGCGGCTCGGTATCGAACGCGAGCAGTACGCTCTCTGGATTTAATAGCTCATGATATAAATCAATAATATCCGTCGGCCGGCAGTTTAACAGCCGCACGACGCAGCCGCTTTTTAAGCGCGCGTTCGTAAGGGGAAACGCGCGCCCCTCCCCGTCCCTCAGCAAACCCGCATGACCATGGCAGCCGCGGCATCCAAAACGCTCCTTCACCGGGCAATGCTTTAATTGCATCAGCTGCGCGCGCCCATACACTTGTAGCGAAAGCCCGCATGTTTCAAGCATATCCCGCATTTGCGCCCGCGTCAACTCCTCGGACGCGTAAACGCGCGTAAACCCCATTTCTAATAAGGATTGAACCGCGTACACGTTCATAGCGTTCATACGCGCGCCGGCGATACGGTGCTTTAGGCCCTTCATCCAGGGCAGATGGCCCGGGTTCTGGGCGACAGCGCCGTCAAACAGACCGCTTTGAAGCAAGCCAAGTATTTGTTCCTGATCGGCCGCCGAGGCAGTGATTACAGGAATGGTTAATAACAGATCGATACCTTTATGGCGAAACTGTTGTAACCGTTCCGGCAGCAAATTATCAAACGTTACCGGGTCGAGCGTGATTTCGTCCGCTCCCGCCTCATATACGGATTTAGCTTGTTCCAGCGTTCGAACCTGCGCAGTTATGATGGTTTTAAACGGTTTATTTTCCTTATTCGCAACGCGGGGGGGCCAATCGATCTTGGGCGGAGCGTTTCCAACAGCCAACGCGGATTCGAGCCTGATACACGCTTCCCTACGCATTTGGTTGACCGCGCTTTTAGGCATGTACGCCCACGGATCCGCGTCAACATAAATATCGTTCAAGGCGAACGGCGTATCGCCAAGCTTACCTATCGGCTCGTTAAAGCGTTCAACTCCGCCTTCCTTTCGCGCCCTTTCAGGCGGCGCGCCGGATACCTGCGCCTCTATGTCCCCCGTGCGCAGTCTCAAAACAGCGGGTTCCCCGATCCGCGCGTAAAAATGAGCGTTTATCAGCCTTTTGCGTCCCTCGTCCAAATAGCTTGCCCGCGCACGGGCAAGGAGTTCCTCCGGCGCTTCCCCATTGGCCCTGCATCCGGTAACGCACCCATCCCCATAAAAATAACCGGTACGGAAGCCGCCCCTGCTGAATATGCTCTCAAGATCCCGCCTCAATTCCTGCAGCTCCGCACCCTGCGCGCCGTCCAGCGCGGCTCGGTATGCCCGTGTAGCGACGGCGACATATTCCGCGCGCTTCATCCGGCCTTCAAGCTTTATACACGATACGCCGGCGCGTTCCATATCGCCAAGCCGCTCAAGCATGCACATATCCGACAGGCTCAGGCAATAATCGTTTTTGCGTTCCCTTCCGTCGTGAACGGATGCGCGCTTACGGCACGGCTGCGCGCAAGTCCCCCTGTTACCGCTGCGTTCGCCCGCCATGGAGGAAAGGAGGCACGCGCCCGAAAAGCTCATGCACATCGCCCCGTGAGCAAAGGCTTCAAGCGCCAGATCCGTACGCTCATGAATAAAGGCGATATCCTTTAAGGATAATTCCCTCGCGAGCACCGCGCGTTCAATACCCATCCGTCGGCAGATTAAAGCGCCGGACAGCGTATGAATTCCCATCTGCGTGCTGGCGTGAAGCGGTAAGCCGGGGATATGTTTTTTAATCAGGGAGGCCAGGCCAAGATCCTGTACGATAACGGCGTCCGCTCCGTTTTGGTATACAAACGCGGCATACTTCAAGGCGCCCTCCATCTCCCTGTCCGTGAGGAGAGTGTTGAGCGTTATATAAGCTTTTACGCCCCTTACATGGCAGTAATCTAAAGCACGAATCATCGAGCGTTCGTCAAAATTCCCGGCGGAACGCCGGGCGTTATACGCGCCGCCGCCCATATAAACCGCATCCGCTCCGTTTTGTACCGCGGCGGTCATTCCATCCCAATTCCCGGCCGGGGATAAAAGTTCCATAACTCCCTCCATAAAAAACAAAACAGCCTGGAGCGATTTCGCCCCAAGCCTATTTCAACCATTGAATCACTTTGTCGTCACCGGTTTCTTGTTCTCAAACGGGTGTTTTACCGGGGCGGGCGTTGCGGCCGGACGCGGCATATCCCTTAACTGCGAAATGCGGGAATCCAGCGCGTCGTAATCCTCCTGAAGTTTATAAAGCTCATCACCGAGATTGAGCGCGGCAAGCAGGATACAATTTACCGTACTGAGAGACGGATAAGCGGATTGAACCTCGTCAATCTTCCGATTCACATATTGGGTTACCTTTTGTACATACTCCGGGCTGTCGGGGGAGCTGATCTTGAATTCCTGACCCGCCAGACGCACTACCGTACGATTTTTATCCATACCATACACCACCCCAATATATTGTCTCGTTTTTATTAATTATACAATTTATAGTGGGTTTACGCAATAGGCGTTTAAAAAGAAACGACAAAAAAATACCTAAAATACGAAATCATGTCATATTCAAGCTAGCGTTTGTATAATAAGCCTAAAAAATGGTTCCCCCTCATGTTCTTTATCGCCGATTAAATATCATATCATATCCGGCCAAGCGCCTTATACCCCCGTGGTTATTTGATTTAAAATCAGTAACTTATCGCCATGATAATACAAAGGTCAGTCCGAGCCGCTTCATCAGCTGCTGCTGATGAGGTAGAGTTCAAAATGGCCGCTGCGTTCAAAAAAGCGGATTGAAAAACGGTATTCCCTGCCCTTTTTTTCCTTGCCGGTTCCGCTCAAAAGCGCTTCATCCAGCAAAAAGCGCCAATCGGCAAGCTCATCCGGGCTTATATGGCCGCCAGAATCGAGCGCGAGCGAAAAAGCCTCAAATATACCGGCTATGGCGCCGCACTGCGCACGATACCTCTTCATCCTGCGCCTGTACAGATCTTTTTCTATCTCTGAAGGTTTTTCTCCGGGCCCGTCGGGTTCCCGCGGTATTTGAGCCTTAAGCATAAACCCTCGGGCTCTGCCGCCGGATATGTAGAGCGTCAGATGCATTTCCCCTTCAGCTCCGTCCGCCCGGACAATATACTTAAGTTCGTCTCCTGAATCAGACTCCGTTTCATAAAGCCGCACATCGCGCGAGTTATGTACCCTTTCAACAAATTCGCCCGAAAGGGGATGCCGGTCTGTTTCCGCCGGAGTATTGCGCTCGGGATACTCGACTGCCGCCGGCTTTAAGCGCAGGGGAAGAAAATACAGGGAGGCGCATACGGCTAACGCCGCCGCCGTATACAGTGCTGCTGAAACAGCCCCCTTTCTAGGTTTTTCCTTCCTCAACCTCAACCGCCTCCTTAACCGCGCTCAAAATCGTTTCCGCCGTACCCTTATATCCGGCGCGGCGTAGAGCGGCCATAAAATAATCCGGTATCGGCGCAAAAAAACACATTGGTTCTCCGGTTCGCGGATGCGCCAGATCCAGCCTTACCGCATGCAAAACCTGCCCGTTGTCCTGACCAAGCCGGGGTTTTGGCGGGCCGTAAACCGTATCCCCAACGACCGGGCGCTTGATGTAGGACATGTGTACGCGTATTTGATGCGTTCGCCCGGTTTCCAGCCGCGCGATAATCAGGGTATACCCGCTCAAGCGCTCAAGCACTTGATAATAGGTAACGGCGCTTCGACCATTTTGTACTACCGCCATGCGTTTTCTATCGGTATGGCTTCGGCCGATGGGCTGGACGACGGAGCCGGAATCCTCCTTTATGCCGCCCTCCACAAGCGCCAGATAAGTTCTTCCCGCCCGGTGAAACTTAATCTGTTCACTAAGCTGTCGGTGCGCAGCGTCGTTTTTGGCAATCGCTATAAGCCCTGACGTAAGTTTATCTATGCGGTGTACGATTCCCGGGCGAAACTCGCCTCCAATACCAGATAAATCTTTAATATGGTGCATTATGGCGTTAACAAGCGTGCCGGAAGGGTTGCCGGGCGCGGGGTGCACGACCAGCCCTTTGGGTTTATCTATTACCGCAAAATCCGAATCCTGGTAGATAATAGATAAGGGTATATCCTGCGCTATCAATTCCGTATTAATGACAGGCGGCACTTGTATCTCTACGCGGTCGCCAACGCTGAGCTTTTGCTTTGACTTAGCCGTTTTTCCGTTTACCTTAACATGCCCGCCGTCAATCAGCCTTTGCATGGCGGAGCGGGTTCCCTCCCCGGCGCGCGCGCAAAAAACATCCAGGCGCTCACCGCCTTTATCGGCCGCCGTTTGGATCAGTCTCGTCGCCTTAATCTCCCTATCTTCCATATCCTCTCTTAAACCTGGTTCTCCGGCGCGTTGCCGCCGCGCGCTTTTTTGTCAGAAGAGAAAAAGCTTTCAAAATAATCTTTTCCCTTGAAAAACAGCACATCCAATATCAGTATCACAAAGCCTATGGTTATCGCGCTGTCGGCAACGTTAAATACGGGAAAATCTATGGGAACAAAATAAAACATATCGCGCACATAACCCAGGAAAACACGATCTATAAGGTTGCCTAACGCCCCCGCGAGAATAAGCGCAAAGCATACGCGCATCAGCGTATGCATCTTCTTTCTGTCCCTGATCAAAAGGAAGACTAGAACCGCGCAGGCTATAAATGTTACGGTTATAAAAAGCCACCGCGCGTTTTGCAGCATACCAAACGCAGCACCCCTGTTTTCAATATAGGTTAAATGGAATACGTCTTTAATGACCACGAAAGTATTTCCATTAAGCGTTATAAGCCATTGGGCGCAAAATATTTTCACAGCCTGATCGGCTAAAATGACAGCGGCGGTAAGGATTATTGGGAGCATGTTTTCCCTCCGTTAATAATGTTTGCGCTATATAAGGCGAATCCCGTCAAAACCCTTTTACGAACACGTATCATATCCACATAGTCTGCATTCCCAAAGGTGGTAGAACGGTATGCCGTATTATACCATCAATTAACAGCCGGGACAAGCGTTGCGTGCTTGCGTTTGTAGCATAATTTACCGTAACGGGCCGGGATACCTTGCCGGACAAGCAAATTATTGCCCGGATTTCATATACCATTTCTCAATACTATAAAACAGCTCCGGTTCGCGAACATTGCCAACCCCCTGTATATCGTCGGAATAAACAATGCTGTTCAGCCTGAAATACAGCATGATAAACGGAAGCTCCTCAATAAATTGAAGCTGAAAAGTGGACGCCGCGTCTCTGAAAGCCGAATCCGTCGCCGCAGTTACCATATTCTGTATCAGGATGTCCATGGCTGCGTTAGAATATCCCCCAAAGTTATTCACCCCGTTTTTTCCCATCAGGGGCGTAAAATCGCAATCCCTTGGCAGGTTCAGGCCGATGAGCGCCATATCGAAATCCCCGCTGTTTAAGCGTTGAATATATCCTGATTCATCGTCTCCAAGCGTAAAGGCGGCCGATTCAATCGCAACCTTCACGCCGATTTCTCCAAGATGCCCCGCTATGATAGCCGCGGCTTCCGATCGCGCGGTATTATCCGCAGTTTCATTTACCAGCAGCTTAAGCGTAAGTTCAGTATATGGGGAATCAACGCTTTCCAGTATGCCGTCCCCATCCGAATCCACCCATCCGGCCTCTTTCATAAACTCCAACGCCGCCGCCGGATCGTAGTCATACACCTTGGACTTGCTTTCATACAGCCAGCTGTCCGGAGCGATGGGAACATCCACGGTCTGCGCCCGGTTCATATACACGTTGGATACCAGTTCCCCCCTGTCTATGGCATAGGCGATAGCCTTTCGGACGTTGACGTTTCCAAGCGCCGCTGTTTCGTAGTTTACTACAAGCAGCTCAGCCTGCTGGGTCATGACGTCGAGCACATTGGATACGCCTTCTTCACGGTATTTGCCCGCGGTGCGAAGATCGGTAGGAACGAAATTGAGCTGCCCGGCCTGATATGACGCCAGCGCCGTTTCGTTGTTTACGCGCCCCTCAAATATAACTTCTTTAATGTACGGTGCAGACCGCCACCACCTCTCGTTAGCCGTAAGCTCTATCCGGTTCGGCACTGACGAAGATACCTGATAGGGGCCGGTACCGCGCATATTTGCGCCGCCGCCTTCAGCGCACAGAATCGGGAACGTCAATGAATACAAAGCCGATATACCCGGTCTTTTCATAATAACCTGCACGGTATCCGCGTCGATAACAACAACATCCTGAATCTTTTGCGCGTGATAGTAATAGTACGATTCCTCACCGGCTTCCTTAAGCCTGTCCCAAGTATATTTTACATCCTGCGCATCCAGAGCTTTACTGGTTTGATGCCATGAAACGTTTTGCCTAAGATTTAGCGTCCAAATCCTGCCGGTTTCGTCAACGCTCCAGTTTTCCGCAAGGCAGGGCGATATGATATGCGCGTAATCCACGCGTACAAGCCCCTCGAAAACGAGTGAGTAAAGCCCCATCGCTTCCTCCGTATTCACGGCGTATGGATCCTCTATAACTGTATTTTCTCCTATGGGCATATAGAGGCGGCCGCCGGGCGCCGGTTCAGCCGTAGCGGATGGCGTTGGGCTTGGCAAAGCCGTTCCATCCGCCCCGCCCTGCGCAGCCCTGCATCCCGGCAGCGCCGCAACAGTTATGGCTAAAACAACCGCAAGCAGCCTAGCCGCCAAGCTCCGAGCCGTAATATTTCTTGTATTTTTCATATGCCCGCTGCACTTTTTCAACATAATCTCGCGTCTCCTCAATAGGTATATAGGTAAGCAGCCCGCCGTCGCTGTATCTATCATCATCCAGCCAACCGTCCAGATTTCCGTGCCCGGCGTTGTAAGCCGCGAGCACGTGGCGCTGGTTGCCCTGATATCTTAGCTGAAGAAAATGGATATACCAGCACCCCATTCGGATGTTTATCTCCGGATCCTCCAAAAGCGCCTCCTGATACTGGGTAATATCAAGCTTACCCGCTATCCATTCGCCCGTCGCCGGCATTATCTGCATCAGCCCTACCGCTCCGCTTTTTGAACGGACTTTCGGGCGGTTTCCGCTTTCGCAATGAATGACCGAAGCGACCAAAACCGGATCTACGCCGAATTCTGCGGCGTAACGGTTTATTTGTTCCGGATACGCCAATTTATATCTGCTTTTTTCAATAGAGCCGCTGACCGTAAGGGATAAACAAACCAGAAGCAACAGCGCCAATAGCGCTATCCCCGCGGCAAACAGCCGTTTCTTCGCCGGTTTTGCGTTTCTTTTATCCATTTAAACCCCCACAGCCTTTTTGTAAGCCATGATAACCCTATCCTCCAGCTCCTCGAGCGATCCGTCGTTAAGGATGATAACATCCGCATATTTCTCTTTCTCAGCCTGAGGCGCTTGGCTTTGCATCCGCCGCAGCGCCTGCTCCTCGGAACATTTATCCCTTTGCAAAATCCTTTTCAGGCGCTGAGCGTCGGGAGCCGTCACCAGCCAAGTTTCATCAACATACGCGTTCCATTTTTCCTCAATCAATAAGGGAACGTCCCATACCGTCAAACCGGCGCCCTTTTCTGAACGCTCTTGCGCAAGCCTTTTCATCCCGCTCAAAACAAGGGGATGCAATATGCGATTGAGCGATTCAAGCGCCTTCTCATCATTGAAAACCAATTCAGCCAGCTTTTTTCGGTCCAACTCGCCGTTATTATGAAAAAATACTTCTCCAAAAACCCGGCGTATGCTTTGAGCGCCGGCCGTTCCCGGTTTAACCGCGTCGCGTGATACTTCGTCCGCATCAATTACATATGCGCCGCAGCGCGCTAATATTTTCGACGCTTCGGATTTTCCCGCCCCAATGGAACCGGTCAGGCCAATCAATTTCATATTCTCACCCTCATTTCGTGTCGTACCAGCTTGAGCCGGTACGCACATCCGCAGACAGGGGAACTTTAAGCTTCATAACGCCCTCCATGGCTTCCTTAAGGATTATCCCCGCCTCCTCCGCCTCCGGGGACGGCGCGTCCACAATAAGCTCGTCGTGAATCTGAAGCACAAGCCGGGCTTTAAGCCCCCTGCGCTTAAGCGCGCTGTGCGTTTTAATCATCGCCATTTTTATAATATCCGCGGCCGTTCCCTGAATGGGCATATTCATAGCTACCCGTTCGCCAAACGATCGGGTGTTGTAGTTTGCCGAGAGTATCTCAGGAAGCTCCCTCCGCCTGCCCATCAGCGTTCTAACGTAACCATCCTTTTTTCCGTCCTCAACCCTTCCTTTCAAATACGCACGCACCAGCGGATACCGGTCGAAATACCGTTCGATATACTCGCCCGCCTGTTTTTTGGGTATATGAAGGTTTTTACCCAACCCAAAATCGGATATGCCGTACACAATGCCGAAATTCACAGCCTTCGCCGCCGAGCGCTGCTCGGCCGTAACCTGCCCGGCGGGCGTGCCGAACACTTCCGACGCGGTCCGCGTATGAATGTCCTCGCCCGACTCAAACGCGGCGATTAAGCCCGGATCGCCGCTCATATGCGCAAGCAGCCTCAACTCTATCTGCGAATAATCAGCCCCGACAAGCACGTTCCCCGGGCTGGCGATAAACGCGCGCCGGATTTCGCGCCCCATCTGCGTACGGACGGGTATATTTTGCAGATTCGGTTCCGTGCTCGATATCCTTCCGGTAACCGTCACGTTTTGGTTAAATGTTGTATGCACGCGGCCGTCGGGATCCTTGGCCGAAAGGTTGAGCAGCCCGTCTACAAACGTGCTCTTGAGCTTTGTGACAAACCGGTACTCCATGATCATCGGCACGACGGGATGCAAATCCTCAAGCTTTTCAAGCACCTCCGAATCGGTGGAATAGCCTGTGCGCGTTTTCTTTTGCGGGGGAAGCCCAAGCTTATCAAACAGGATTATGCCGAGCTGTTTTGTCGATAAAATGTTAAACGTTTCCCCGCAAAGCTCGTGTATACGCGAGCCAAGCTCGCAAATCCTCCGCTTAAAAGCGGCTTCCAGTTCAATCAGGATGCCCCTGTCAATAGCAAAGCCGACGCGTTCCATCTCGAAAAGGACCTCAACAAGGGGCATCTCCATATCCCGGTAAATACCGCCAAGCTCCATCTCCTCAAGCACATTAAGCATAGCAGGGTGAACGCGCCACAGCCCGGCAGCCCCCCGCGCCCCGGCCTCGCGCCCATTTAACAGCGTATCGAGCGAATCCGCAGGCCGCGTGGCGTTAATGAGGTAATCCGCTATCATAGCGTCAAACTTTAGACCCTCAAGCCGGTATCCATAATCGGCAAGGATATGCATCAGCCGCTTTGCGTCGAATACAACTTTGCCAACGCTTGTTGATTCAAATACGGAGCTTAACGCTTCAAACGCCTCCGCCGCCTCCAGCCCCGCGTCAAAAAGCGTTCCGGTTAACGCGATTTCATATTGGCGCTCACCCTCCCATGCTATGGTCAACTCATCACCGACATGCACGGCGATTAACTTAAGGCTTTCCAGCTTACCGGCAAGCGCCTTTAATTGTTCAACATTCTCAACGCGTATAGTCTCAAGGGGCTTTTGCTCCCTCGCCTGTTTGGATTGGGCTTGGACCCTTGCCTTTTCAGGCAGACGGCCAATTATGGATTTGAGTTCAAGCTCCCGCATATACCCTACGCCGCCGCCGAGCCTCTCCGGTTCGAAGCGGCATTCGTCCAACGTCGCGGGGGCGGGCGATTTGGTATCGATCAGCCCGAGCTTGTAGCTCATACGCGCGCTGTCCGCAAAATTCAGCAGTTTTTCACGAAGCGCGCCCTTTTCTTTATCCGCGCTGTCTAGCGCGCCCTCCATCGATCCATATTTGGCCAGAAGCTTAAGAGCCGTTTTTTCGCCTACGCCGGGAATGCCCGGCAGATTATCCGAACTATCCCCCATAAGCCCCTTAAGATCCGGCATGCGGCCAGGAGTCAGGCCATATTCGGCCGCAAGCGCCGCTTCATCATATTCCACCGTCTGCGAAAGCCCTTTTTTGGTCATTAAAACGTGGGTATTCTCGTTAATAAGCTGTAACGCGTCCCTGTCGCCCGTGACCAGAAGTGCTGAGACGCCGCTATCATTCGCCATGCGCGCGTAGGTGCCGATGATATCGTCCGCCTCGTAACGCTCTACCTCAATAACCGCTATGCCGCATTGCCTGAGCAATTCCTTGAGCATGGGGAACTGCTTTCTTAAATCATCAGGCGTTTCGCGCCTTCCCGCCTTATAATCCGCAAACTCGTCATGCCGGAACGTGGGGCCGTGCATATCAAACGCGACCAGCATGTAATCCGGTTCCATCTCAACAAGCTTGATAAGCATGCTAAAAAAACCGTGAATTGCGCCTGTGGGCTCTCCATTTCTCGTACTCATCGGCGGCAGCGCGTAAAACGCCCTGTGCATCAGGCTGTTTCCATCAATTGCAATCAATCTTTGCATTAGGTATTACCCCTTCTTAATCAGTCGCTTTCCCGAGGATCACGCCGCGCGTAGGCCATTTATCCGCGTCAGCGGATAACATCGTAAACCATCGGCGCGCTTTGCGGCTGGGACGGACCTACATTTACGGCGCCGCCGAGTATCTTCTCCGCTTCTCTGAGCCGTTGATCATCGTTTGCGTAAAGCATGGCAAGGCTTTCCCCGGCGCTAACGCTATCGCCGAGGCGTTTGTTCATCACAACGCCGACATTCGGGTCGATTATATCGGTTTTCTTTTCGCGCCCAGCCCCCAGCACCTGGGCGGCCAGGCCGATTTTCTCCGCGTTAACGGATGTAACGTATCCGCCGCTTCGCGCAAGTAACGGCTCTTTGAACCGAACCTGTACCAGCCTTTGCGGGTCTTTTAGATGCATTGGGTCGCCGCCGAGCGCCGTAACCATTTGAATGAGCTTTTCAAGGCCTTCGCCGGATTCAAGCGCTCCCTTAAGCTTTTTGCGCGCCTGCGTTACGTCCTCTGCCGCGCCGGCCAGCACCAGCATATTCTCAGCAAGAAGCATGCTGACCTCATAAAGAGGGTCGCCCTCGGGCACGCCCCCGCTAAGCGCCTCGACCGCTTCCTTTACCTCCAGCCCGTTTCCAACCGCCATACCTAAAGGCTGGTTCATATCCGTGATGACGGCAACGGTCTTTAGCCCAACGCGCTCGCCTATGCGCACCATGGCCCGAGCAAGCTTTCGGGCTTCCTCCAGCGTATGCATAAACGCCCCGCCGCCCATCTTTACATCCAAAACGACGGCGTCCGCACCCGCGGCTATCTTTTTGCTCATGATGCTCGAAGCAATGAGCGGAATGCTTTCGACCGTGCCGGTAACGTCCCTAAGCGCGTACATCAGCTTATCCGCCGGCGCAAGATCCCCCGTCTGCCCTACGACGCAAACGCCGGTCTTCCTCACAATACGTATAAAATCCTCGATACTCCGGTTGATATTTACGCCAGGGATGGATTCAAGTTTATCAAGCGTGCCGCCGGAGTGCGCAAGGCCGCGGCCGGACATTTTTGCGACCGTACCGCCGCACGCGGCCACAAGCGGCGCGACAATCAGCGTAGTGGTATCGCCCACGCCCCCTGTGGAGTGCTTATCCACCTTTATTCCGGGGATGGAGCTTAAGTCCACCATATCACCAGAGCGGGTCATCGCCATGGTTAAGTCCGCGGTTTCCTCCTCAGTCATGCCCTTAAAGAGCACGGCCATCATCCATGCGGACATCTGGTAATCCGGTATAGAACCGGTTACGTATCCATCAATAATATACTTGATCTCCGCTCCGGAAAGCGCGCCGCCGTTTCGCTTAGTGGTTATCAGGTCAACCATTCTCACCCGCGTGCCCTCCAATTAGCATATAGTTGATTATATTGTACCATATACAAGCCGTCCTTATCAAACAGGTCCCATTTCGGCCAATGCTAAGAAATTACCGCCATATGCCTTATGCGTGTCGGTTTTACGGGTAAACGTCAGGCTCGGTATCCAGTATCATGTGCAACTTGTTCATAGATGATTTACAATTATTTTCTTTATAATGGTCAGCCGTACGCGCCTTCCTCAGGACGTCTTTACCTCCAACATCAAGCGAGCCATGTTGCGCCGGTTTCTTCAGTTATGGCTTTAACCCGGCTTGACGATGTTTTAAAACATGGTATTATATTGTTTATTTATATGGATTTATCACTAAGAATGATTGGAGGTTTGCTCATGATAAAGATCAGCGCGGACAGCACCTGCGATTTATCGCCGGAGCTGCTGGAGAAACTTGATATTTCAATCGTACCCCTCACCATTGTTGCGGGCGAAGAAACCTATCTTGATGGAGTTGATATAACCCCCGGAGAGCTGTTCCGTTTTGTGGAGGATGAGAACCGGCAGTGCCGTACGGCTGCCATAAATACGTTCGATTATTTAACAAGGTTTAAAGAATATCTCAAGGATTATAACGCCGTTATCCATATCTGCATCAGCTCGGAGTTCTCATCCTGCTATCAAAACGCGTTGTTGGCGGCGGCGGATTTGAAGAACGTTTACGTAGTGGATTCGAGAAACCTTTCAAGCGGAAGCGGGCATGCGGTTTGCGATGCGGCGTTAAAAGCCGGGGAAGGCTGGGCGCCTGAGAGGATTTGCGCTTATCTTGAGGAGGTTATTCCAAAGATAGAAGCGAGCTTTATCATCGATAAGCTGGATTATTTACGCCGCGGGGGTCGCTGTTCGGCTCTTACCGCGCACGGCGCGCGCGTACTTCAGTTAAAACCCTGTATTGAAGTTACAAACGGCGCGATGACCGTGGGGAAAAAGTACAAGGGCTCCTTTGAAAAATGCCTTGCCCGTTACGTTCGCGACCGGCTTGAAGGCAGGGATGATATAGACTATTCCCGTATCTTCATCACGCATACGGCATGCGCGCCCGAGGTTGTTAAAGCGGTCCGCGAGGCGGTCGACCAATACGCCCCTTTTGATAAGGTTATCGAGACCAGGGCGGGATGTACCGTATCGAACCACTGCGGGCCCAATACGCTGGGGATCCTTTTTAAGCGCAAATAAAGAAGTATTGCTGCGCGCGACGCTTATTAGTCGCTGCGCGCTATTTTGACGCTTGTGTAAATAACCCAAGCTCGTACGAGTATGGGCCGTTGAGTTCCGGCGCGCTGTTGACAAGATAGTTGCGGAATCAGAAATTGTAACCGACCGCCCGCCGGCGGCGTACATCCCTGCTATTGAAAAACGAACGCCGTTAATTAAAGCTATGCACTATTCTTGCATAGCTATTTATTTAAAATTGCATGAAGAGCTTGCTCCATCAGCGCACAGAACGCTCAATGCAAGAAAAGTCTTTCGGAAATGCTATCATGCGCGGCGCGCTTGCCGCCATTTACGATTTAAGTTTGTGGAACGGATGTTCTTAACTCTTGAAGAATATATAGCAACAGCATTCTTGTAATTAAATTAGTTATCATTCTGTTGACTTTTATATTTCTGTATTGTATACTTATGGCATTAAGGCTATTGCTTGTATGATATATCAAGCCTGCTTGGATAATTGAAAAGTTAATAGTTTTTTGTATGCATATATCTTCAAAACGGGATTGCAGCGTAATGCTGTAAATCAGGGCGTAAAAATCAGGGTGAGTGTTCCAAAAAATTATGGAGTAACCGCCGGCGCATGCGCGCTGACATGTTATATATCATGTGCGCCCGTTCTCTTTCGTGCTAATTCCTAGGGCAAGTGCAAATCACTGTTTGTTCATGCTCCTGTTGCGTACTCCCTTCCTGACAATAACGCCCCTTCTCAGGGGCGTTATTGTCAGTGTATCGAAAAAGTGACTGCGCCACGTTTTTCGAGTTAACACGGAGCGCTTTTACATTGGCGCGGTCAGCGCCCCGTGCAAAGAAACCCTTGCTGCGCAAGGCATTCCGAATCTGACGCACATGTCGTCAGATTCGGTTGAAAGCCTATGGGGGCTGCGGCTCCGACCCTACCCCGTTTTTTTTGACAGGCTGGCAATAACGCCCCTTCTCAGGGGCGTTATTGTCAGTGTATCGAAAAAGTGGCTGCGCCGCGTTTTTCGAGTTAACACGGAGCGCTTTTACATTGGCGCGGTCAGCGCTCCGTGCAAAGAAACCCTTGCTGCGCAAGGCATTCCGAATCTGACGCACATGTCTTCAGATTCGGTTGAAAGCCTATGAGGGGTTGCGCTCCGACCCAACCCCGGGTTTTTTTAGGCTCAATCGCCGCCCCACACCGGGGCGGCGATTGTTATATATGTTACATTATCCTTATAAAATAGTTATGGCATGAATCAGAATGGATGGTTTAATAGCTGGATATAAAATCCTTAAACCAAGACAAACGTATAAAATTTATGAAGATTTATATTGCGATTGAGTTAATATGATTTAGTAAATATAAAAAACGGTATAGCATGCTATACCGTTTTATTGTAAGTAGTTTCGGTTGAAATTTCAGGCATAAAATACAGGCTGTTTCAGGGCGGCTGCGTCGCCATATAATTTGTTCGCAACGGGCATTCTCTTTCTTCGTATAAATCACCAAGCCAGTATTATGCCGACGGTGTTTATGCAATACCTTATTAATAACCGATTATTCCCACTCAATCGCTCCGACCTTTGCCATATACTCCTCCGAGAAGTCAAGGTAATCCTCGGTCATGCGCATGCAGTACATCTTATATTGGGGAAACTTTTGAGCAAGGCCAACGAACAACTGCTCATAGGCCTCGTCGTCGTCGTAAACGCCTCCCTCGTTAACGCCTGATGTTTCCATATAGGCTTTATCAAGCCCGATTAGCGTGTCAACCATAGCGGGAAGCTCTTCTTCTTTAAGAAAGCTGAAATCACCCTCGGCACTAAATTTTTCTAGAATATAGGATCGCATCGCCGAAAAATCCAGTTTCATCATTTCATCCATGGTAAGTCAATCTCCTTTTAATCTGTTATTATCATTACTAGCAGAAGTGAAGGCTGCGGAGTGATATGTAAACGCCAACCTTTTGAGAATCACGCCTGCCGTTAAGTCGTAAAAAGTTATTGCAGCTTCATTATTAGGATCGGCTACGGATAAGTCCTGAGCCGAAAGGATTAGAGCCGCAAAAATCGTTCATGCCATAACACATAGTAAATTCACACGTATAACGCTTCGATTAGCTCTGCGCCATGCTTCATACTTAATACCTGAAGCAAACAAGTTCATGTATCGGCCCGTCTGCAACAGTTTGCTTATATAATCCGCATAGGCATGATACGTAGAACACTCTTAATCATTATGCCCCCAAGTAAACCAAATATTGAACGAAATAGGCGCTTTTTTAAGGATGGTTCTTATATAAGAGCGCATGCGCGTTATTTAGCTCTCGTCCGTTTGCGGTTCTTCAAGTTTTTCAACGGGAGGAATTGGGGTGGCCTGCAGGTCGCCCGACGCGGTTTCTCCCTCCGCCTGATCAAGCCTCAAAGCGTTTTGCGATACGCTTGAAGCCTTGGGCTTAACGCTGCGGCCTTCGTCTGCCCGCACGCGCGCGTCATAATAAAGCACGGTAAACAGCGCCTGGAAATATGGAGCGGATAATGAGAATAAAACGGCTTCAACGGCGAGCGATGCCGCAACAGACGCGATTTTAGGATATTCCTCCCATAAACCCAAGCGTTCCAAGAGATAGTAGAAGGCTATCTGTACAGCAGCAAAGCAAACCGTTACGATAAGTACGCAGCCGAATATGCGCCATATTTTCTTAGCGGATAGCTTGAAGCTTCGCCCTAAGGCTTTAAACCCGCGAAGCCCTTCGTTCGCGGCTACGGGGAGTGTAAAGTTGATAAAACAGTGTAGAAAAATCAACCCCGCCATTAAGATGGCGGTAACGATTATAACGCTATAAATCGCCCCGGTTATATCCCGCGACAGGGCGGTGAACACAAGGGACATTGAGAGGGGGACGCTGGCTAAAATGCCCGCGGCGGCCGCGAAACCCGCGCTCACCAGGCCTTGCGCAAGCGAAGCTGAGAAAAAGCGCTTAAACGACTGACCGCTTTGCTTTAGCATGCCCCCAATCGAATCAGATCCGCCCTGAATCCGAAGCGACATTTGCATGTACATGGTTCCTGTATAAATTGGCGTTAAAAGCAGCTGAACCGCAGCGGCAGCCAGCATTGATACGGTCAATACTCCGAATACGCCGCTCAGAACGCGAATAATATCCCCCGGCCTTGGATTGTAGGAAAAGGATAATTCGGCAAGTTCGTTTAAACAATTCACAGCGACAGGGTAAATAAACGCGAATATTAGCAAAAAAATGATTAGAATATACAATAACGAGTAAAGAGTGCCGGAAAGCCAATTGCGTTTATAAACCTCCCATGTTATGCCGAATATGCCTCTTATACGCATAGGCCGCATGGGTATTGGTTCGTATGTCGCCATGTTTACATTCCCCCAAAACATTAGTGTTTATCTTATTATAGCATTTCCAGAAAAAAATAGATATATATGCATCGTTATTGTGAGCGGCTAAGCCTGCGGTTTACGCGTTCATCAATCTTCCGCGAAACTGACTTAACCTTTCCAATTTAAAGCCTGGCTTGCGAACAATACGAACGTAATTCACTTATTTAGGCTTAATGATAAAGGCGGCTGTTCTTTCATGCCTTTAAGCGTATATCTCCGTAAGCCGCCGGAAAAGTCATTCATTCAACAACTTCAAATTCAACGCCGGGAAGCCTTCTTTGCAGGCGAATAACCCCGTCGCTCCGGCCGATTCTTCCCCGTTCCATTATTATTAGGTCAACCCCACGATCCGAAGCAAATTGAAAAAGCGCGGCATCCACATCGTCGCACCGGAGCATATATAGCTCTCCTCCCGCCGTTTGAGCGGCGCTGAAAAGATACTGGGCCGCATCCGCCTCGCTGGCCGCGTCTAAGAAATTCTTGCCATTTTGTATGCAGTTTACAATATATAACGTTCCGTTCGGCGCTATACGGGTTTTCCCGCGGTCTATGAGGCGGGAGCAGTTCTTTTGCCCGGTTACGCAAACCATTACGGATTTTCGGCTGTTCATTTACCTCACTCTTCTCTGAAAAAAATACGCGGCAGCCGAACTGTACTTCGCTACAGCCTGCCTCCGCGCTGCCTAGCGGCTGAGCCAGCCGCGCATTATCTGCCCCTGAGCCGCGACGCTCGATAAGGTATATCGCCAGGCGGCGTCGCGGCGTTTAAAAGCCGCTGCTACCACCTATTCAGCCCAGGAGCGCTCTTTAAATCGCCGCCATTATATAGTATAGCGAAGCGGCAAACATTTATGAAATTAATTAGCGCCCTCGCTGGATACGACCAGGCTCATAAGCTCAAAGGGGTTTACATGCCGGTTATCGGGAGTGACGACGGCAAGATGGAGGTGGTTTGCGACGCTGTTGCCCGTGCTTCCGACAAAACCAACCACCTGCCCGCCCGTAACGCGTTCGCCGACGTTCAGGAAGTCTGTCAAGCGAACCATATGGTAATAATGGTATTCAAATCCTTCGTCGTCTTCAATGATTACGTAGTTACCGGCCATGCGGTTAACACCGATATATTTTACATAGCCGTCGGTGCACGACAGTATCGGCGTGCCCTCCGGTACGCGAATATCCGCGCCCATATGCCGGCGCGTCTGCTCATCCCTATCCCGGTACCAGCAGTCCTTCAATTTGTTTTCGTATCCTGCAAGAGGATATACCACATTGGATAAATATTCGCGGCTGTATTCATAATGGCCAGTTTCTTCCGCGCTGAGCATCTTTCCGTCCTCGTCAAACACCGTGTTGAGATAATAGTAAACAAACCTTGCCGACAACGCGTTTTCCGGATCGGCAAATTCGTCCACCTTGTCAATATCCATACCCATAAAGCGTATAACGACGCCGTATTGGGCGTCCGCTGCGCTTTCCAATACGCAGCAGCTTGTTATCGCTTCGCCGGGCGCGTTTTCAAACGCGCCGGCCAGCGCGGCGCAAAGGCGCCAATCCTTATCCCCGTCAACCTTAGAGGTTACACGTACTTCGTCGATGAAAGGGAGTTTGTCCGCGATGCCCGCCGCCGCCTCATGGTATCTGTCGCTTATTTCCTTATAGCTGCCGGCCTGCGTGGCAATTTCCGCGGTATTATGGTCCGCGCTTTTTGTTATTTTAATATCCGAGATATTTACCGAGGAGAGGGCGGCCATGCCCGCCTCAAGGCCCTTTTGCGCAAGCCCATCCCAATCGGGTTCAGACTTGGGTTCAGGGGTTAGCGGATTTATAGTTAGCTCCGGCGCTTGAGGGGTAGCGCTTAATCCTGGCTTCGCGCAGCCGCAAGAAACAAACATGGCAAGTATTATGCCGCCGAATAGAAAATGCCGTATATTCATATTTTTGCTCCTCCAACTGCCATTATAATGAAAATGGCGCTGAAGGACAAGCAATATCACGCTTGTTTTTAGATTGTTAAAATTCTTATGCCGGCGCTATGTAATGCGCGCGACCAAAACGGTCATGTCGTCATCATCGCTCTTCTCCTTGGCATAGCTTAATATGGCCTCCGCGGCGTCGTTCGCCGTGTTTGCCCCGCCCCCGCGTTCGAGCAGGGTTGCGAAGACCTCGCTTCCCAGAGAATCCGAAGCGCCGTCCGTCATTAGCACCACGGCGTCGCCGCGGCGCAGGTTAATCTGATGTACGGCCGGCCTCGCCTCCTGAAGTATGCCCAGAGGAAGCGTTTCAGCGTACAGCGTATGTACCTTGCCGTTACGAATTATATAACTGGGCGGCGCGCCGTACTTAATAAACCTTGCGCACGCGTTTGAAGGATCAAGCAGCATGGCGTCAAGCGTGGCGTACATTTCGCCCTCGCCCCGCGCGATGAGCAGGCGGTTTACCGATTCAAGCGCGTCGTCCAGGTCGAAACCGACGCTGAGCAAATCGCCCAAAAGCGCAATTGCCGCTGTGCTTTCCTTATGCGCCGCCGAGCCGGTACCCATGCCGTCGCTGAGCGCAAGCAGCACCCGCCCGTAAACGTTGCGTATCCCCATGCTGTCCCCTGTCGCGTCGCTGCCCCCCTTTGGGCATGCGGCAGCGCCCACGCTTAAATCATAATATTTGCGTATCACGGGTTCATCTTGGCGCAGCCGCTCAAGAGCGGCGCACACGCCTTTAAGCTGACGGTTGGTAAACTGCATATCATCGGTATTGCCTTGGGCGGTGAACAGGTCTGCTATTTGCCTGAGCACGGCTGTCATGCACCCAATCCTGTCCTTCATATGCTGAAGCTGCTTTTTGGAATAGCTTTGCTCGCGCGTTACGGTGTAAGAGGTAACAGCGCGCAAAAGCCGGGTGGGAGCCACGGCGAAACCAAGCATGCCGATGGACGACGCTATCAGCTCAGATACCCCCGCTCCGCCTGTTAAGCGGTAAACAACCCCGTAACAAACCGCGAACCCGGTAAGCGTTCCCCACTTTCCCATATCCCGAAGAGCGCAAGCGCACAGCGTACAGCAGGTTAATCCCACTAGAACCATAAAACCGTCTCCTGAGGCCGCGGCGCCAAGGCCGAGGGCCACGGAAGCAGCCAGGGAGGATATACCCTTTGCCTGCGCTGCAAACAGGGCGGCAGCCGTGGAGAAAATAACGCCGAGCGAAACGCCCTCTATGCGCATGGGAACCAGGGCGAAGGCGAAAACCCCGGCCAGTATGCATATGCCCGCCTGTTCCGCATTGGTAAGCATGCGCCTTCGCCGGATAGCGTCCAAAGCCGTAATCGCCTGACGAAACAGCGCAGCGCCCGCGGCGGTTAAAATGAGCATCGCGCACCCCGCCATTGCCCGGTTTAAGGAGCGGACATAAAAGAGGGGAAACAGAATGAGCTGAGAAATTAAAAGCAGCGTGAACTTTTCAAGCGCGCCAACACGTTGGCGCCAGATACGCGCTAAAAGATACAGCAAACCGAAAATAGCCGTACTCGCCGCGGATTCCCAGCGGCCGCCCGCTGCCGCCCCGGCAAGCGCGCCGATAAACGCGGGAAGGGTATAGCGCCTACACATCAAGGCCGCTGCCGCAGCGGCGCTCCCCACAGGCGAAATTCCTGTCAGCGTGCCCGAGGATGATATCAGAAGCGTTCCCAGAAGCGTAGATAGCTCCCATGGGAATTCACGGCGAAGAACATAAGCGCCGATCCGTTCGCGAACATGAAGCGCCGGCTCCCGCATAGCTTGTCCACCTCCCCTTTTCGCTTATATGCCTTGGTATATTTTAGGCTCTTAACGTTAAAAAACGTGTCAAAGGGTGCTCGCCTAATTCATCGAAAAAAGGGGTTCTGACGAGCACGTCCGGCCATTCATGCAATTAAGACGGCATTCCGGCTATTCCGGCCTTTTTTTTAAAGACCGAAATCAGGGGAACCGCCCAATAAAAAACAAATAGTTAACGCTCATTTACATCTCGCTTATATTGCTTATCCTCCCGGATTCAAATGAAAAATTGAACAGGCGCACGTCCTTTACGGCGCCGTCCCTGCCGTATGCAAGGCCAAGCACATTGCCGCTGTGATCCGACAGCGGCGGCCTGCACTCATCAAATTCGCCTAGAAGCTGCCTAATCAGCGTAAAATCCAGACCGGAGGCCAAATCCGGAGTTAAGTAGCTTGCGGCTTCCTCCTGTATTTCAAGCCGAACCGCCTCACAGAAGCAAATAGCGAGCGAAAGCGGATCCTCCGGCGCGTGATATTCGTGCGTGAAAAAGCCAATCTGCGGCTCTCCCGGTTGGAACTGCTTACCATCGTACTCATAAAGCACGCGCTTCTCATGCCCGGCCAGCGTATTAAGCGCCTTTACCGACGCCGGATTGGAATCGATTATCATCACATCGTCGTCAGCAATATCGAGTATGGGCTCTAAATTTCTATCCGTAATGAGCAGCCGCTGCTGGTTTGCCATTCCCGCCTGGAGCGCTACCATTTGCTTTTGCCCGATATTGAGCGGCGATAGGTTGCCGGTATGCCCGGTTCCGACGCAGTATCCGCTGATAATTCTGCCGTTTTCCTCCAGAGCGAGGCGCAGCCCGCTCTCGTAATACAGCGTGAGCGCCCGTCTGCCGCATTCAAATTCCAGGCGGGATATGGTATATGGAAACGAGTCCGGGTCAGGAATTTCAATGCTCCCCGGGCAGAGCATAAGCTCGACCATTCCGCCGGGCCAGGCGTAAACCTGAACGTCGCCGGTTTGCGGGGCGCATATGCTCCCCTGTTCAAAACTGAGCTTGCGCGTAATGCTGTACCGCTTGGAGCCGGGCGAATTCTCCAGCGGAACGGCGCATATATAATAATCGCCCTCAGACGATACGGGGAACGCCACATAGGATTGGGGGGAGCTTTCGCCCATCGGTTGATCGTTAACGCGTATTAGGCAGCGAATATCCGAACGGATTACCATTAACGGTACTGAAGTTTCTAACATGCGCATCACCTCCGCATATTCTTATGTCGTATATGCTAATATTATGAAAAGACGCATACGGCATGTGCGCTGGTTGCGGATTATTGCCTGTTATGCTACAATGCCAGTAAATTATGGATTTTGGAGGGCGTTATGGTTAGGCTTTATGAACTTCATAAGAATCCCGATTCTTATACCGGCGATATTCAGGCGGCGGGCTGGGTGAGGACTGCTCGGGAGAATAAGAACGTTGGGTTTATAGAACTGACCGACGGCTCTTCGTTTAAAAGCGTCCAAATAGTGTATGAAAAGGGGCGCATACCCGCAGAAACAATAAGCCGGATTTCTACCGGCTGCGCCATTTGCGTAGAAGGCACGCTGGCGCTGACGCCGGGCGCGCAGCAGCCGTTTGAAATTCATGCGAAGAATATCACGATAAAGGGCGGGTGCGAGCAGGATTACCCGCTTCAAAAAAAGCGGCATTCGCTGGAATTCTTGCGTACCATCCAGCATCTTCGCCCGCGAGCGAACACGTTCCAGGCCGTGTTCAGGGTAAGAAGCGTTGTGGCCCAGGCAATTCACCGCTTTTTCGATGAGCGGGGGTTCCTTTATGTGCACACGCCCATTCTGACGGGCAGCGATTGCGAGGGGGCGGGCGAGATGTTCCGCGTAACATCGCTAAACCTTGATAATCTTCCGCGCGCTGAGGATGGCGCTGTGGATGAAAAGAAGGATTTTTTCGGTCGCGCCGCCAACCTAACGGTAAGCGGGCAGCTGTACGGCGAGGCGTTCGCGCTGGCATTCAGGGATATTTATACGTTTGGTCCCACATTCCGTGCGGAAAAGTCCAATACGGCGCGCCATGCGGCGGAGTTTTGGATGATTGAGCCTGAAATGGCGTTTTGCGACCTAACCCGCGACATGGACGTCGCCGAGGAGATGATTAAATACATCATCAGCGCCGTGATGGAGCGGTGCCCGGACGAGACGGCTTTCTTCAACCAGTTTATGGATAAGGGGCTTATCGAGCGGCTCAACCATGTGCTGAACAGCGAGTTCGCGCGCGTTACCTATACGGAGGCGGTCGAGCTGCTTGAGCGCAGTGGTGAGAAGTTTGAATATCCTGTTTCATGGGGTTGCGATCTTCAGACCGAGCATGAACGGTATCTTACGGAGAAGATTTATAAGCGGCCGGTGTTCGTTACGGATTATCCCAAAGAGATAAAAGCGTTTTACATGCGCATGAACGATGATGAAAAGACCGTTGCGGCCTCTGACCTTTTGGTTCCGGGCGTAGGCGAAATCATCGGAGGAAGCCAGCGCGAGGAAAGGCTGGACGTTTTAACGCGGCGCATGCGCGAGCTGAATCTTGAGTGCGAACAGTACGACTGGTACCTTGCGCTGCGCAGGTATGGAGGCGTGGAACACGCCGGGTTCGGGCTTGGTTTTGAGCGTATGGTAATGTACGTTACGGGCATGACGAACATACGCGATGTGCTTCCGTTTCCAAGGACTGCGGGCAACCTTGATATGTAGCCGCGGGGAAGGTTTTTTTAAAAGCGCTTCTTTAACGCGTAACAATCATAATGTCTCACAATAATTCATAACTATATGTTATACAAACCAAAGCTGTGATAGATTCCTCGCTTTGGTTTTTTGTTTCCATGCTTAAGGGGTATAAATTCCATGAATTGGGAGAAAATAGCGCTATACATAGAAACGACAGGGGGAATTATTCAATATGAGAGACAATCATGCGGAGAAAAACGCGGTTGGCGGCGCCTTATATGAAATCGTCAAATCCTCTGCGGGAGGGTGGAAGCCGGAAGAGGAAGAACTGCTCTTCTCCGAGGTAGAAAAGGCAAGAAAATCAGGTTGGCCGCTTCGCACCGTGTTTGAGCGTGTAGCCGCTCAAACGGGAAGGAAGCCGAACAGCATCAGGAACTACTATTACGCCCGGATAAAAGAGGATGAATCCAGGGCGGACGACGCGGGGCGCTGCGCCGCGTTCGTACCATTTACCGATGAGGAGATGCGGGAGCTGCTCAAGACCGTGCTGCATGATCAAGCCAAGGGCATATCCGTAAGGGCGTGTACGCTCAGGCTTGGCAACGGCGATAATAAGGCCATGCTCCGTTATCAGAACAAATACCGTTCGCTTATCAAAAGCAACCCTGAGCTGGTGCGCGAGGTAGTGGCCCAGATGCGTGAGAAGGATATACCGGTATTTGATCCGTACCACAACGCGCCCCTGCGCCGTTCCGGCCGCCCGAAAAAGAATAAGGAAAGCCTGGTGGATGTGGTTGCGGGAATGGTCAACGATCTCAATCAGGTCGACGGCTTGGACGTTACCGCGTTCTTTGAAAGCCTGGGCGCTTTGGCCGTGGGCGCATGCAAGGGGGCTCAGGCCATGAAAAGGCTGGAGGAGCTTGAAAGGGGAGACGCTCAGGACGTCATGCGGCTTAGGGCAGTTAACGGCGAGCTCAAAGAACAGCTGGACTCACGCGCGCGTGAGCTTGAATACCAGAAGGAACGGTTTAGCACGCTGTTAAGCCTGTTCAGGCAGCTTATGAGTTTAAACAGGGAATTCCTAGGCCAAACGAGCGTGGTTAAGATGTCCTCATTAAGCAGCTATATCCGCGAACTATCCAAGAACGTTGCGGACTGCGAAAGAATGCTTCTTGAATCCTGAAGCGATATCAAAACGTAAGCGCGCCCGCGCCGGAGCCGTTCCGGGCGGGCGCGCGGCTTTTGCTGTTTATTGTATCCGCCGTTAAGGTTTTAGCGCTTACTCAAAAAAACGTATTAAAGTCAATCACATTATCGTAAAACAGTTTGCCGCGAACGACGTCATCCTATCCAAAAACATAAAATGTTTAGTCAAGTCAAGATTGCACCGCGCTTGCGGGGCGGATTCGCTCAAACGCCTTCCTAATCGGCGGCAGCAAAGCGATAATCAGGCATATGATAACGTCCGGCCCGACCGTTACCACGTTATACGCAAAACCGTACAGCCAGACGTTCCAGCCCTCCCACGCCCATTCGCCGAAAAAGATAGCCCCGGCCAAGCCGTGGAAAAACATGCGCGCGATACCAGAAACGACGATTCCCGCTGCGAGGGACTTGGGGAAAAACCCGGCCAGCCCAATAGCGCCGAACGCAAGTATATAGTCCAGTACGGGCTGGGCCCAATGAATGATTTCGGGTTTTTGTATAAATTGCAGCACGCCGTAAACCACGCCCGCGGCGACGCCCTTGGAGGGGCCGAACCAATAAGCGTACAACATAAGGGGAAGCATGGAAGCAACGGTAATTGAACCGCCCTGAGGCATTGAAAACAGCTTGATGTAGCTGAGCAGAAACGAAAGCGCTATGCAAAGCGCGCCGTAGACAAGCGCCTGCGTTTTGTGCGTTTGCGTCCGCGCGCCTCCTGTTTTACGGTTTCGGTTCGCAGCCAGACAAACAACGCCCAGCACCACGGCAGCCGCGGCGCCAACGCACAGCCAGGTAAACCAGCCGAGCTCCTTAAGCTCGTCAAAGAGAGAAAAATCCATATCTGCATCCTTTTCATTTAAAAATCAACAAATATCCCCGTACGCCTAACGGCTACGGGGACATAACAAGGATGCATCCGTACGCCGCTTCCCTACGTTAGAATTACCTAAACAGGTTCCAAGGGTATATCTCAGCCGAAAAAAATCAGCTCCCCCAGCGGGCGGTTAATTTTGTTGTCGCATACATTATAGCACGCTTACCGCATATGTCAATTCCGTCTTTATAAAAACCTGACACGATAACCAGAGTATCGCCGGTTAATCCGCGTACAGAAGCGGACTTAAGTAATGGGGGGTTCAATCTGCCGCAAGGTATCAAAGCGGCTTGATAAACCTTTCCTGCCTTTTGGTTATGCGGTCAAGCATATATATAAACCTACGCCATGAGCTCCGCTATAACGTGCGCAGTAGATTTTTGCACGGTTCCGGCCTCAAACGGGTTGGACAGGTTGGCGAGCTTGAGAAGTTCAAAGTAACCAAGGCTGCCGCCCGCTTGGCACAACCTGAGGTAATCGCTCCAGGCCGCGCTGGGGTTTTCCTTCATCCGCCCGTACAGCTCCTGGCTGCAAACCTGCGCCAGAGCGTACTCAATATAATAAAACGGGTACATGAAGATATGTTGCTTCTGCATCCAGAACCCGCCCTCCTCAAGAAAGGCGTTAGTGTCGTAATCACGCCACGGCAAATACTTTTGCTCCAGCTCGCGCCATACCGCGCGCCTTTCCATGGCCGTCATCTCCGGCCGTTCGTAAACGCGGTGCTGGAATTCATCCACGCAGACCATATACGGTATGTTACACAGCTCGCCCATCATATGCGCGTACTTCGCGTCCGCCTCCTTATCTTCGCCGAAGAAATCCTTCATCCACGGGTAGGCGAAATATTCCATCGCCATGGAGTGTATCTCGTTAATTTCACTGGTTGAGGATTCATATGTGCGCAGGATTTGTTTGCGGGACGAGGTATAACCGGCGAACGCATGGCCCGCCTCGTGGGTGAGCACGCGCGCGTCCCCCGCAGTGCCGTTGAAGTTGGAGAATATGAACGGCGCCTTATATTTGGGCAGCCTTGAGCAATAGCCGCCCATGTGCTTTCCGGGCCGGGTAGTCAGATCGAACAGCTCATAATCCGTCATGAACGTGAAGAACTCTTCGGTCTGCGGGCTCATCTCCCGGTACATTTTCAATGCGATGGGGATGAGCGCGTCCTCGCCGCCAACCGGGTCCGCGTTGCCGCCGGGGAGAAGGAAATGCTCATCATAATAGCTGAGCTTATCAACGCCGATGCGTTCAGCCTGCCTCTTTCTCAACTCGTCGACAGCCGGAACGATTACGTTAAGCACCTGCCGCCGGAACTTTGCGGCGTCCTCGGGCGTGTAATCCATTCTGCCCCGGTTCAGGTACGCAAGCTCCGTATAGCTTGGGAACCCCAGCTTTTTCGCCATAGTGTCCCGCACTTTTACGAGCTGGCTGAAGATTTCGTCCAGCTCCGGGGAAATGCGCTCATACAATTCAGCCCAGGCCTCGAACGCTTCCTTCCGTTCCATGCGATCTTCGCTTTCCATATGCTTAAGCAGGCCGTAGAAATTGCATTCCCTGCCCCGGAATATGGTTTTAGCCTTGGCGGCCGCTTTGCGGTAATCCGCCGTGAGCTTACCCTCTTGTACCAAATCCTCCATAATTTCAGGGCGCTTGGTTCTTTTATTCAGCTCCGCCTGGTCGAACATATGCCTGCCGAACTCGCGCTCAAATTCAGCGCGGAAGGGCGTGGTCAGCGTCAGCTCAAGAAAACGCTTGGACAAGGGAAGTATTTTGGGCCCTTCCTCATTGAAATACTCCATTTCCTTATCATAAAACTCATCCGTCGTATCCAGCGTGTTTCGGATATGGGCGATGCTGCGTAAGGTGTCCGCGTCGAGCGTCGCGCCGTCGCATTCCAAATATGCCGCCCGCGCTTCCTCATATGTGGCCGCAGCCTCAAACCTGTCAAGCGCAGCCTGAAAAGCCGCGCGGGCCGCCTCCATATTCGGCCGGGCGTACTCGAGTTGACTAAATTTTTCCATACGTGCTACCTCCATGCCTTTTATTAGCGTTATTGTACAACAAAACCCGGGCGGCCTCAATGCGCGCGGCGAGAAGAGCCGCGCATTTTTTGATAAATAAATCATGGGTCAAATTAAACGCAGGGATGTCAGCATAACATCATCAATCTAAAAGGTCGACGCGTTTAAACTATAACCTTCGATCTTGCGATAAAGGTTTAGCAAACCTTATTAGGCGCATGGGTTCAAAACGCGACGCAAACCAGCTTAAAGGAACGATGCTTTTTTCAACGCTTGATAGTTATTTAAGTAAATGTTAAAATTTATGAGTAACAAACGCGCTTTTGGCCATCTTAAGCGATAGAGGTGCCGAAGGCAAAAAAATACAAGGAGTTATATAAATGCAGTTTAACGAAGCGACCATACGTATACTGGTTCGCAAGAACTATGGCGAATGCTTTGATTTTTATACGGAGAAAATCGGCTTGACCGTGGTTTGGGGCGATAGGAACGGGCCTTATACATCCTTTGCCGTCAGCCAGGATCAGCCGCCTTGCTTTGCCATTTTTTCAGGCGATAATATGTCCCTGTTTCAAGGGTATAAGCAACCGGATAACGTCGCTCAGCCCGACACCATCGCGGCGGTAATTCCTACATTTGACCTGGATGGAGATTATCGGCGGCTAAAAAACGCGGGCGTACAGTTTTTGGGCGAACCGCAGCGTATTGAGGAATGGGGTATGCGCTGCACGTATTTCAGAGATCCGGAAGGAAATCTGTTTGAGTTAAATGACGCGAGCGGCGTGTAAATGCGCTGGGCAAAGCTTGAGCATGAGTCGAACATACTTTTGAGATATATAACGTATTAGTTGTATGTTTTATTTATGCCGGCGGTAATTATGGGGCAAATATGAGAGGGCGGAAAGTCCGCCTTCCCTGCTTGTATATCCGTTAAACATAAGAGACGATGTCTTCCCCGCTTGGGTTACCGTAAAGCTGTGTTGAAGGCCCTGGCTCCTTGTCTGTCTATAAACTATCCATATTAACATGGAAAGAATAAAAGTACCATAACGCTTTACAGATATTTATAAACTTACCGTCTCTTTGTCCCGACAATTTAACAGGGGCGCCTTGTGAATAAAAAATGCTGTATACGGTAAATCAGATTTGAACTTTAGTCCGGCCTCCAATTAACAACCAACCCCGTTATGCCCGCTTTCATTGCCGCTTTTTCGGCCGCACCCACCACACCGACGCGATCCGGCGAATGCGCGTCGCTATTGATAATGAACTTCGCGCCCGCGTCGGCGGCGCGCCGAAGCATGTTGGTATCGAGCGTTTGGTGGCGGGCGTTGATCTCCAGCAGAAGGTCAAGCTTGGCCGCGCCCCGCGCAAGCGTATCGATATCTATCCTGATGTATTCACCGGGGTGCGATAGGATATGAACGCGTTTTTTCTCCGCGGCGGCCAACAGCGCCCGAGCATTGCGCACTGGGTCGCCGCCGCCGAAAAAAGCTTCCTTAAGCGCTGCAAGCGCGAATTTGGATGCGGGAAGCACACCCCTGTGATAGCCGAGCAAAACGACGTCAAGCATGGAATCATCCGCCGGCGCGTCGCTTTCCCCAAACCCGGTGAGGTTGCATTCAAGCCCCATTAACACCCGGATACGGCTGCCGTAAACGCTGTTCAGGCGATTTATTTCCCGCCTCAATTTAAGCGTTTTTTCTCCGCGAAGCCCGTAAAAGAGGTTGGCGGACGCGTGCTCGCTGATGGCTATCTCGCGTAAACCAAGGTTAAGCGCGGCGATTACGTTATCCTCCGGCGATCCTTTGCCGTGGCTGTATGTGGTGTGCGTATGGAGATCGGCTGTGATAGGCATATTTGCTTTCTCCTGATATTCACGAGGCCAAACGCCGCTTAAGCAATGCGGCTTTATTGCCGCCAAATTTAAACGGCGCGGCGTTTGACCGGGGGGTAATAAACAACGCCGCTCGGCAAGAGCCGCGCGGCGATACTGATATAAAATAACTGTTAACGATGGCGGTACTCCTGTCTTTTTTTCGCTAAAAGCGTATGTAGCGCGGAGAATATCACCGCCTGAGACGCGTTGTTTTCGCGCCCGGTTATGTTGAGGATATCCTCATTTCGCGCCGCGCAAAAGAAAAAGTCCGCAAACGCCGAGGCGATGGAGTTGACGTAATTGGTTATAAACGCGCAGCAGGCCTGACGGGACCTGGCGGTCTTAAGCGCATCTATCACCATTTTTGACCGGCCGGAACGCGAAATCCCGATAAAAACATCCTTATCCGTAAGACGGTTGGCATACATCTCCATGAGCTCCTGATCATGTAGGGATACCGTATCAACCCCAAGGAAGTTAAACTGATTCGCAATATCATCGGAAAGGACGCTGGAGCTTGCTACCCCGCAGATAATAACGCGGTTTGCCTGGTGTATGCGCTCGGCAAGCTCAGCCAGCTCCGCCGTATTAATTACCTGTAGCGTTTCTTCAAAAGAACGTATTGTGCTTAAAAACAATTTTTTTATCACGATTTCGTCACTGTCCGTCAATACAATCGGCGAATTTAAAGGGTCCGTGTTTTCGCTGCTTCCGGCGGCGAGCGCGACGCGGAAATCCATAAAACCCTCATAACCCAGTTTTTTCGCAAGGCGCGTGACGGAGGGTACGGAAACGCCCGCGGCCGCCGCGATATCGCTTATGACCATCAAAGGGGCCTTTTCGGGATTATTGAGAATAAAGTCCGCAACCTTTCGCTCAGCGCTGGGAAGACCGTTGTAAGCGGAGCGGATCTTGGTTCTAGCCGGCATGATGTTTCCTCCTTAATTTAGCATAATCAATAAAAACTTAATTCGTAATCATTTTACAATGTCATTTTACAGATAAAGCTTGAAAATATCAACACGCAGAATCATTGTAAATGTGAAGTTTTTGTATATTTCATTTGCGCCGAACCAGCAAATGTAAAGAATAAAGGAAAGTATTTCCTTAAACTCCAGCGCCGGCTATGTGACTGAATTGGGAGTAACCTCCCGCGAGGTAAAAAGCGACGCGTTTAATTTATTAAGAAGTTTTCTTTGAGTGCGGCGGCGCGCGGACTATTTGAAACAAGGGAAAGCTCTGGTAACGGCGTTGTCGCCGTATTTCGCACCCTGGTTTTAGCTTGCCCTGTTGCAAGCCGTGGATGAAATAACGTACGTTCAGGCGTACGATACGTTATTATATAAAATATCTCAATTCGCGTAAAGATTCACATTTGCATCCCGCTGCCCATGAAATGAGTTTCACCGCTTCCGCACGCGTCCTTGACACTTTCCAAACGAGCCTATATAATGTAGGCGAGTTGTGCCTTGGTATATATAGAGGCGGCTTTTTTAACGCCTTAAAATATATTAAAAGCCTATAAACAATCAAGCAGGAGGTCAACAAGAAAATGGCAAGAACACAAACCATCGATGGCAATACCGCTGCGGCGCATGTGGCGTATGCGTTCTCGGATGTTGCGGCCATCTATCCCATCACGCCGTCGTCTCCCATGGCCGAGGTAGCCGACGACTGGGCCGCAAACGGCCGTACCAATATCTTTGGCCAGCAGGTTCGCATTGCGGAAATGCAATCCGAGGGCGGCGCGGCGGGTGCTGTACACGGTTCTCTCACCGCCGGGGCGCTTACCACTACCTTTACCGCGTCCCAGGGCCTGCTGCTGATGATACCCAATATGTACAAAATCGCGGGCGAACTGCTTCCCGGCGTTTTTCACGTTTCCGCCCGCGCGCTTGCCGCTCACGCCCTTTCAATATTTGGCGACCACAGCGACGTTATGGGCGCGCGGCAGACCGGGTTTGCCATGCTGGCCTCCGCATCCGTACAGGAGGTTATTGACCTGGCGCTTGTATCGCATCTGAGCGCAATCCGCGGCAGCGTACCCTTCGTCCATTTCTTTGACGGGTTCCGCACATCGCATGAAGTGCAGAAGGTGGAGATGATTGAGTATGAGGATATGGCCAAGCTGTGCGATTTTGAGGCGGTTGACCGGTTCCGCGCGCGCGCCCTCAACCCAGAGCATCCCCATCAGGCGGGTACCGCGCAAAACCCTGATATTTATTTCCAGGGCCGCGAGGCGGCGAACAAATACTACGACGCGCTTCCCGCAATCGTGGAAGAATACATGCAAAAGGTCGGCGAGCTGACCGGGCGTAAATACCATCTGTTCGACTACGTGGGCGCGCCCGACGCGGATCGAGTGATTATCGTGATGGGTTCCGGCGCGGACGCCACTGAGGAAGCTGTGAATTATATGAACAAGCAGGGTGAGAAAGTCGGCCTGATTAAAGTGCGCCTTTATAGGCCGTTTGCCGCCGACAGGCTGCTTGCCGCTATCCCCGCTTCCGTTAAGCGAATAGCGGTGCTGGATCGCACAAAGGAGCCCGGCTCGCTTGGCGAGCCCTTGTATACGGATGTTGTTTCCGCTCTGGCCGAGGGCGGCCGCGCGGATATTGAAATTTACGGCGGCCGTTACGGCCTCGGCTCCAAGGAGTTCACACCCTCCATGGTCAAGGCCGTATTTGACAACCTCTCGCTCGACGAGCCTAAAAACCACTTCACCGTTGGTATAGTCGACGATGTGACGTTTAAATCAATACCGGTAAACGAATTTGTGAACGCGGCCCCCGAGGGGACCATCCGCTGCAAGTTCTTCGGCCTCGGCTCCGACGGCACGGTCGGCGCGAACAAAAACTCCATCAAAATCATCGGGGATCACACGGATATGTACGCGCAGGGGTACTTTGCTTACGATTCCAAGAAATCCGGCGGCTTGACCGTATCCCACCTGCGTTTCGGCAAACAGCCCATACAATCCCCATATCTTATCGATCAGGCGGACTTTGTCGCATGCCATAACCCCTCATATGTGACCCGTTACGACGTAACGGCCGGAATCAAGGAGGGCGGCGTATTCCTGCTCAACTCCCCCTGGACGCTTGAAGAGATGGAAACCGAGCTTCCCGCGGGGATGAAGCGGCAGATTGCACGGCAGAAAATTCGCTTTTACAATATCAACGCGATTGAAATCGCGAAGCAGGTCGGCATGGGCAACCGCATCAACACCATCATGCAGGCCGCATTCTTCCAGCTTGCGGACGTTATCCCCGTACAAGACGCTATCGGGTACATGAAGGACGCGGCGAAAAAATCCTACGGCAGGAAAGGCGACGACGTCGTCGCCAAAAACTGGGCCGCGATTGACGCGGGCATTACGGGCCTGGAAGAGATCCGGTATCCCGAATCCTGGGCTAACGCCGAACAGGGCGCGGAGCTGGTGGCGGTATCCGACGACGCGTACTTTAAGGATTTCATCCAGCCCGTTCTGGCGCAAAAGGGCGACGAGCTGCCCGTATCGAGCCTTTCCGCGGACGGTTTCGTGCCAACCTCCACAACGCAGTATGAAAAGCGCGGCATCGCGGTTGAAGCGCCGTTGTGGGAGGTTGAAAAGTGCATACAATGCAATCAATGCTCCCTTGTCTGCCCGCACGCGTGTATTCGCCCGTTCGTTGTAACGGAGGAGGAGAAGCGCGATCTGCCGGACACGTTTGTTACCAAACCCGCGATAGGGAAGGAGCTTGCCGGCAAGCAGTTCAGGGTTCAGCTTTCACCGCTTGATTGCACGGGCTGCGGAAACTGCGCCGACGTTTGCCCGGCGAAGGGCAAGGCCTTAATCATGGTACCGCTCCATTCGCTCAGCGATAGGGAGGAGCGGAACTGGGAGGCGGCCATCAAGCTGCCGGATGCTAATCTGCCGGTGAACAAAGCCACCGTCAAGGGCAGCCAGTTCAGCCGCCCGCTCTTCGAGTTCTCGGGCGCGTGCGCGGGCTGCGGCGAAACGCCTTACATCAAGCTCATCACCCAGCTTTATGGCGACCGTATGATAATTGCGAACGCCACGGGCTGTTCATCGATTTACGGCGGCAGCGCGCCGACCTGCCCTTACTGCGTAAATGACAAGGGGCAGGGTCCGGCATGGGCAAATTCGCTCTTTGAGGATAACGCGGAGTTCGGCTACGGCATGCATCTGGCTACGACCCAGCGCCGCGAGAAGCTTGCGGATCTGGTCAGGGAACTGAGCGAGATGCTCGAGGGCGAGGGCAAGGAAATCTGCGAAAACTGGCTTAACAGCATGGACGGTCCGGACGCGGGCAAAGCGGCTTCGGCCAAGCTTCTTGAGATGGTTAAGGGCTGCGTGGGATGCGGATGCGAATGCGATGAAATATGCGCCAAAATCGCCGGAATGTCCGACCTGATGGTGAGAAAATCCCAGTGGATTTTCGGCGGCGACGGATGGGCGTACGATATAGGCTACGGCGGCTTGGATCACGTGCTGGCCATGAATGAGAACGTGAACGTTCTGGTAATGGATACCGAGGTTTATTCCAACACGGGCGGGCAGTCCTCCAAGGCGACGCCAACGGGCTCCGTAGCGAAGTTCGCGGCGGCCGGCAAACGCACGAAAAAGAAGGATTTGGGTATGATGGCCATGAGCTACGGCTATGTGTACGTCGCGCAGGTCAGCATGGGCGCGAATTCAAATCAACTGCTTAAGGCCATTACAGAGGCCGAGGCGTATAACGGGCCTTCGCTCATCATCGCTTACGCGCCCTGCATTAACCACGGCATAAACATGGGCCGCTCTCAGGCCGAGGCCAGAAAGGCCGTTGAATCCGGCTACTGGCCCCTGTACAGGTATAATCCCGATCTGGCCGAGCAGGGCAAAAACCCGTTTACGCTCGACAGCAAGCCGGCTAAGAGCGATTATAAGGAATTCATACTCGGCGAGGTGCGCTACGCTACGCTTAAAAAGCAGTTCCCCGAGGTGGCGGATCAGCTCTTTGACAGGGCGGAAAAAGAAGCTAAGGAAAAATTTGATTACTATCAGAAGCTCAGCGATATGCACTAACCGATAAACGGCAAAAGCCGCAAGTTGCATGACGTATCCCGGTCACAGGCCGGGATACGTCAGCTTGTTGACAAACCATAAAAAAACGCAGGTCCTGCGCTGCGCGGCCGGGCTTACAAACCAATCGAAATGAGCCTGTGGGATATACGACACCCTACGGAACTTTTTATGTGGACTGCGTCACGCACCGCATAGCGAACGAGGGTATGCAGGTTTTCTATTCGCTCCTGGCGCCCTCATATCCGTCAGCCCTCAGGCTATAGCTAATGTCGCCGCATGAAAAAGCAAACCCGCCGGTTTACCTGCTTAGAATTGTTTAAAGAACCTATCTTAAGCGCATCCATATACGCGCTTTAACCTTACGCGTTGGTTCGCCCCGTCATAAGGGGGATCAGGCATTGCACGATAAGCTCGATGTTGTTGCTATCCAGATACCTGTCGCAGTCCATATGAATATCATTGAGATACAGTCCGAACGGGCCGCGCTTAAATGCGGCTACAGCTATGCTTTTCTTGAAGTTCGCTTGATCGCTGGGGTAGAACCATCCCTTGCCCTTGCCTATGATAACGCGTTTACCGCGGTTACCAGCCGGCGGCGTATTGAGCGCGCCCATTAAGGCCTCATCCTTCGCGGCCTCCCGGTTTGCCAGGAAAACGATATCATCTCCGACGCCCACGCAGTCCATATTGATAACGGTTTTCCCTCTGATTTTTTTTCCGTTGGCATTTGCGAACGCGGCCGAGCCGAATAGCCCGAGCTCCTCGTTATCAAAAAGAATAAATGCCGCCCTTTCTCTTATTGACGCGGGTAGGGCATGGGCCAGTCGCATGATGGCGATTACGCCGGAGGTATTATCGTTCACGTTGTGTTTGTTCGGAAAGCAAAAGCATGACAGAGCTACTGAGACTACCCAAATCCACAGCGGCAGCATGAAAAGGTACTTGCCCAGCGGTATCAGCGCGTTTATGCCTATGGCGAGCGCTACGGCGGCCGCAAACAAAAGCGCGAGCATGAATAGCTGATAGAGCAATGACAAGACAATGCTTTTAGGATAAATAACGTTGATTGGAACGAACATGCGAAAGGGCGTGTCATAATGCGCGGCAAACAGGTACTGAGCCTTTTCGATATCGCCGGCCGCAAGGTTTTTGTTGTTTATAATAAACCTGTCCGCGCTGATTCCGGCGGGGAAGCCCAAAGCGCCGAAAATCTCGGCGGCCTCCCGCAAAAACGCCTCCTTGCGTTTCGCTCCACGGCGTATGGGATGCCTGTCCGCAAGGGTCATAATGCGTTTTACCATGTCCGTTGACTTCGCTTTTTCCATATCAGAAGGGGTTTGCAAAGAAAATATGGAACACGAACTGATCCAAAAGCACCAGTACGCCCAATACCGCCACATACACGGCGAAGCCCATAAGCTTTTTCTTTTTGATTACCCTGAGCATCAAGCGTATGGCGAAATAACCGGAAATCGCCGCGGCGAGCACGCCCACGATTACCGGCAGCCAATCAATTTGGCCGACGCCTTCGGTTATAACGTCCTTCATCTCCAACACTACGGAACCAAGTATTGCCGGGATGGAAAGCAGAAACGAGAAATCCGCCGCTTCCTTGCGCGACAGGCCGAAAAAGCATGAGCCCGCTATGGTTGAGCCGGAACGCGATACGCCGGGGAATATTGCCACGCCCTGCATCAACCCGATACCGAGAGCGCCCGGTATTTTCAGCTCGCGGGCGCTTTTTTTGCCAACGGGTACGCGCTCCGTGATTAAGAGAATAACGGCCGTAAGCAGGAACCCGAACCCAAGCAGCCCCCCGCCGTATGAGGCTTCAAACACGTCTTTAAACAGAAAGGCGATGGCGGTGGTAACAAACGTTGCCAGCAGCAGCATCCCCACCTTTTTTTGTATGGGATGGCGGACCATCGCCCATATCTGCCTCCAGTATACAATGAAAACGGCGATTAACGTGCCAAAATGGAGCATAGTCGTAAAGAACAGGGCCCCTTCCTCTATACCGAATACATTTTGCAGTAACACAAGATGCCCGGAGCTCGAAACGGGCAGGAACTCACATAATCCCTGGACGACGCCTAAAAGTAACGCTAACCAAACTGTCAATAAAAACACCCCTTCTTCACGAAAATATGTCGCTTGGCTTCATATTTTCCATTGTATGCTCCATATGATGGATACACAAGTGAAATCTTTATTAACGGCGCTCCGCGGTATTGACTTTGAATAGTCCGGGCCCTATACTTACATGACGTTGAAACCGTTGTTAAGAGCGATATTTCCAGCTTTTAGCGGCAAATTAATTTATACGGGAAATCCCGTTGGAGGTTTTATGCCGGATACCGGTATACAAAAAAAGAGCAAATTCAAAGACCATGCCTTGACGGCGTTTTTAATCGTTGTGGTATGCTTTATACAGGGGCTTGCGATTAACGGGTTGTATGTGCCGCACGGTTTTTTATCGGGCGGTATCACCGGCTTGTCGCTCTTGCTTGATTATACGCTTGAAGTGCCGACTTGGATAACCATTATCGTGCTTAACATCCCTGTTTTTCTCGTGGCATGGAAGCGGCTAAAAGGAGAGTTCATTATATTTAGCCTTTTTTCCACGCTGGTATTTGCGGCGGCTATCGAGCTTACAAGGGGCTTTACGCTCCCGGTGGAGAACCCGCTGCTGGCCGCCATGGCCGGCGCGGCCATAATTGGGGTTTCAGGCGCGCCGGTAGTCAAGCGCAACGCCAGTTTAGGCGGAACGGACGTTATCGCCGTTATGCTCAGCCGCCGCTACTCCATTCCAATGGGTACTTTCAACATTATGTTTAACGTGATTATCATGAGCGTGCTTGGGGTAGTATCGGGCATTGAGCTGGCGCTTTCATCCATGTTCGCCATGTTTGTGGCCAACGTTGCGTTTAACTTTACCGTGCAGGGTCTAAACCGCTCGGTCACGGTATTTATCATATCGGACAGATGGGACGAGATTGCGCCTCTGCTGCTTAAGGATCTGCATCGCGGCGTAACTTATATACCTGCGGAGGGCGCGTATACGGGCCAGCCGCGCAAGCTTGTGTACAGCATAGTTAAGACGTCGGAGCTCGCGCTCATCAAGCGAATTGTTAAGGAGCACGACCCCAAGGCGCTGTTTTCCATTATCGAGGCCAAAGAGGTTGTTGGGCGCGGCTTCGGCTCGCTGAACTAGCGTTTCAGCGATTCAGCCGCGGCGGTTCAGGCGGCTTTGGGGCATAAAGGTATACAAGCGCGGCTGAGCGCGTTAAAGCAAAAGGTAATGCCGCGCGTGATCATACAAAATCATACTTATGGATAAATACAGGAGGTTCAGATGAACAAACAGGTCGAGTGTTGGTTGAACGAGCATAGACAGGAGCTGGTGGAAACGCTTAGGGAGAGCCTGCGCATCCCAAGCGTTGAAGGCGCGCCGGAGGCGGGCGCCCCGCTGGGCAGGCACGTACGCAAGGCGCTTGACCATGCGCTCGGCGTCGCCCGCAGCATGGGTTTTGAGGTGAAGGACCTGGACGGCTACGCGGGGTGCGTCGATTATGGCGACGGCTCGCAGATGCTGGGCGTTATGTGCCATTTGGACGTGGTACCCGAGGGAGTGGGCTGGAGCCACCCGCCGTATGGCGCGGTTGTTGAGGACGGCGTTATCTATGGGCGCGGCGCTCTTGACGACAAGGGGCCGGCGTTTGCATCGCTTTACGCGTTAGCGGCTGTTAAGGAAGCGAACATCCCTTTAAAACGTCGCGTGCGGATCATCTTGGGCTGCAATGAGGAATCGGGCTGGAAATGCATTGACCGATATAAACAGACGGAGCCGGAACCCGATTTGGCCTTCTCGCCGGATGCGGAGTATCCGGTTGTTCACTCGGAAAAAGGTATTTGCCAAGCAAGCTTTAAACGCGCTTACACCTCCAGCATTTTAGTTGAAGCGGGCACAGCGGCCAACGTCGTCCCCGGCTCTGCAACGGCTTTGGTACCGTTGCCCGTTGAAACCGTGCGGTTTGCCGCCGAGAGATTCACGCGTGAATCGGGCTTCCCATGCGAAGTTAAGGGTGCGCAAGGCGGCGCCAAGATCACGATTACAGGGTTGGCGGCGCACGCCTCCATGCCCGAATCCGGCAGGAATGCGCTTCAGGCCATGCTTTGGCTGCTTAGCGGCCTGGATCTGCCTGCTGAAGACCGAAACTTAGCGGGCTTGCTGCATAATGCGTTGAAGATGGATATGCATGGAACGTCGCTTAGCATAGACAGGGAGGATGAATCCGGCAGGTTAACCCTTAACCCGGCTATAATTAAGTGGAACGAATCGGGTATTGAGGAGCTTGCTTTTGATATCCGTTTCCCCATTTCGATGGATCCCGCCGACTTGCTCGCTGCGCTCAAGCGTGGCCTGCCGTTTTTGGAACTGAGCTGTCATGAGGTGAAGGAGGGGCACTTTATTCCCGCCAAGAGCGACTTGGTAGCCAAGCTTTTGGATGTTTACGCAATTAGGACCGGCCAACGCCTCAAGCCGCTGGCTATCGGCGGGGGAACCTATGCGCGAGCCTTTAAAAACGCCGTAGCGTTCGGTTGCGAAATACCCGGCAAAGAAAGCCCCGTGCATATGCCGAACGAGTGCATTAGCGTTGAGGATTTGATGTTTAACGCGCATATAATAGCGGATGCGATATTGGCTCTGGCCGCTGAATAATCACGAAAGGGCGCGTGGAACGTTCATATCGTTTCACGCGCTTTTTTTAGCTTGTAAGCCCAAAGCACGCCAGGGAGGCGGGTGTTTCTGTATAAGCATGCGTCCGGCATAAACGGTTTCTCAACTCACTAGAAGGAAAAGACCAACATATTTTATGCATTACGCATTATTGCACAGGGAGAACAAACGAGATTGAATTTAGGCATGATCGTCATGTGAAATTTTGAGTGGTAACACGCGCTAGCCCTTCATTGGATGTATTCGCAAGCCAAATCCTCCGTTTTATGTAAGGCCGGGAGGAAAACGCGCAGAGGGCGAATCTTTTTATGTGTTTTAGATTTTTTAATATGCAACGTTCTGGAAAACCTATTATTATTCTCTTGTAAGGCGCCTGCGGGGCGTTTATAATCAAATCATCTTTTTTCAGGAGGTCGCCATGTTTTTAATAGGCTGTCATCTTTCCGTCTCCAAGGGGTATTACGCAATGGGTAAGGACGCCGTATCGGTCGGGGCAAATACGTTTCAGTTCTTTTCGCGCAATCCCAGGGGAGGTAAAGCGCGCGCCGCGGACCCCGACGACGCATCCGGCCTCCGCTCTTTAATGAGCGAAAAAGGCATGGGGCCGGTTATCGCGCATGCGCCTTATACGCTCAACCCGTGCGCGGCGGACGAACGCGTGCGCGAGTTCGCGAGGGAGGCTATGGCGGAGGATCTTGACAGGCTTGAGCGTTATCTGCCCGGCAACCTGTATAATTTCCATCCGGGAAGCCATGTGGGCCAGGGCGTCGAACGCGGTATCCAGATCATAGCCGAAACGGTGAACAGCGTGCTGAAGCCCGGCCTTTCGACCGTTGTCCTGTTGGAAACCATGGCGGGGAAGGGCTCGGAAGTAGGCGGCAGGTTTGAGGAGATTCGCGATGTTTGGGATAGGATAACGCTGCGGGAAAGCGTCGGCGTATGCCTTGACGTGTGCCACGTGTACGACGCCGGTTACGATATTGTGCAGGATTTGGACGGCGTACTAACGTCGTTTGACCGTATAATCGGGCTTGATAAGCTCAGGGCAGTTCATCTTAACGACAGTAAAAATCCGTTTGCCAGCCATAAGGACAGGCATGAAGCCATAGGGGAGGGAACCATAGGCCTTGAGGCTGTTTCGCGTATTATAAACCATCCGGCGTTCAGGGGGCTGCCCTTCGTTTTAGAAACGCCGAACGAGCTTGCCGGGCATGGAGAGGAGATTGCGCTTTTGCGTTCACTTTACCATGAATAATCAAGAGATTTACAATCGGCTTGTGATTCTTGCGGAGCCGGGATACCGGGATTTCAGCTCCGCTTTGATTCCGGGCGCGCAAATGCTTGGGGTCCGCCTGCCCGCACTGAGAAAGCTGGCCCGAGAGATAGCGAAGGAAGACGCGCTCAGCTATCTTAATTTAAGCCCGGGTTCCTGCTTTGAGGAAACGATGCTGTACGGCATGGTCATTGGCTATGCCCGTATGGGCGTTGAGGAACGGTTGGCATACATAAGCGGGTTTATACCGCTTATTGACAACTGGTCCGTCTGCGACAGCTTTTGCACCACGCTTAAATTCGCGCGCGAAGCGCGTGAAAGGGTATGGAGCTTCCTGCGGCCGTATATGGAGGGCGGCAGGGAGTTTGAAACCCGTTTTGCTATTGTAATGGCGATTAATCACTTTGTTACGGAGGACTACGCGCCGCGGTTTTTCGAAGCGATGGATAAAATCCCGCTCAACGGCTATTATGCGCGCATGGCCGCCGCCTGGGCGTTGAGCGCGCATCATGTAAAGCTTCCTGAGTTGACGGAAGAATATCTGCGCCAATGCAGGGTGGATGCTGAGGTTTGGCGGCTGACGCTGAAAAAGCTCCGGGAATCACGCTGTATTTCAAAGGATAAAGCGGCTTTTATTTCAAATTTTAGAGCCGCAAACTAAAAGCCGCGTTACTGAACGCATAGCGTATCAAAACACGGGTCAACCGGCACGGGCGTGAGCGGAAGCGATTACATTCCATATGCGATTTATTTATAATTGGACAGATTTACGCCCGCTAAACAAGTGGAATTCAGCCCAGTATACTTTACCGGGGTGATATTAAACGAAAGTTGAGAAAGGCCATTATGGAAGCTGAAATCAGGCTAGTTCAGCGCCTTAAGTCTGAGTTGGATAAGGTCCGTTTCGACGCGGTTTGGCCCGATTTTAAGCGGGAACCGTACGCCCTTTACAATAAGAACGGCGTTTGGCTGGAGGATGGGCGTATTGATTGGGACGAAAGGTTTATGGGCAATACGAGCATCCGTTTTAACGATGGATTTTTGGCGATATGGCGCGTGGACAGCCCGGCGGATCAGGATGCGGAGGAACTGGCGGCAGGCCTGGCGCACGAGATGTTTCACGCGTACCAGATGAGTAACGGCTGGGCAAGCTTTCCTAATGATTTGGAAGCGCTCGATTACCCTTATGAGGCTGTGAACCTTCAGATGAAGAGCCTTGAGAACCAATACCTGGTTAAAGGCTTGGAAGAACAGGATGAGATGAAGAAACGTTGTTGCTTACAGAGGTTTATCGGCTTGAGGAAAAAACGCGAGGCGCTGATCAACAGCGCAATCAAGAATGAATATCTTGCTGAAACCGTCGAGGGTTCCGCGGAGTATGCGGGTTTAATGGCGCTCAGGCAAATAAATAATAAAAAGCATCTTAACAAGCTTGAACAGTATAAATCCAAATTGAAGAATCCGGGCAGTCTGTTGTTTGACGCGCGAAGGATGTCATATTATGCGGGTGCGCTTTTGATTATGCTTGCGCTGGAATTAGGATATAGGGGCATATATGCTTCTGGAGCGGGGAGTGAAACGGTATTTGAGCGGATCGCCGATTCCATCGAAGGGACAGAGCCAGATGATATTGAGCCGGAGGACTGGCTGAAAGCGGCGGTGAGGGATCATGAAAAGTGGCTGGAAGGGCGGTTCAACGATTTCTTTAAGCTGCCCAGGGAACGAATCTGCGGGCGTTTCGAGATATGCGGTTATGATCCTATGAATATGGTTAAACGCGGCGACAGGATAATCTGCGATCACTTCATTATGCTTTGCGGCATACCCAATGGCGATAAACAGCTTTTGCACGGGCCTGTTGTAGTCGAACTGGAAAAGGGAGCGGCAAGCAGGGTGGTTTCGTATTATATTTAAAATTAAATGGATGCGAGCGCTGTTTCGGGTTAATTTTGAATTTGAGTAGTCTATTAAAAATTATGGATGGAGGGTTGTTATGAAAGCGTTGGAAACGGGGCGTTTAATACTTCGCGCGTGGTCGCTCGACGATCTGAACGATTTTTTTGAGATGGCGAGCGGCCCTAACGTCGGCCCAAACGCCGGCTGGAAACCGCATGAGAACAAGGCGGATTCACTGGCGACGCTTAACCGGTTTATAGATAAAGACGAAACATGGGCGGTTGTTGAAAAAACTTCCGGCAAGGCCGTCGGGGCGGTTGGGCTGCATAAGGATGATAAAAGAGATTTCGATGGCGCGAGGATGCTTGGCTTTATGCTCAACCAGTCCTATTGGGGCCGAGGCTATATGACAGAGGCCGCGGAACGTGCGCTCGAATTCGCTTTTTTCGATATGGGCCTGGCTATTGTTTCAGCATGCTATTTCCCCGGGAACCACCGTTCCAGACGGGTTATAGAGAAACTGGGCCTTCGGCATGAGGGGGTGCTTCGTATGTGCGGCGTGCTATACAATGGTATGGTGTGCGATGAAATTTGCTGTTCGATAACCAGAGAGGAATACGCAAAGCGCAGGAGCTCCGCGTACTCGGTATGATGATATCTTTTCAAGACTTTACTCTATGCTTACCACTATCGCGGACTAACATCCGCCAAGGCGAAAGCTATAAACATGAGTTAAGAAGCTAGCGCTAACAAAAAAAGCTCTCTTTGGGCTGCTTAACGGCCCATATCGTTGTCGCCTTCCGTTCTAATGCCGTCAATAACATTGCCCTTTTAATATAAAACAACTCTTATACGCTATCCGTAGCTTAATATTCCCCAGTCCTTAATTGCGCGCCTTCCTTCTTTTAGCGTACGGCTTGGGATAAAGGAACGCACATACAACAAAAACACCTATGCTCCGCGTTTGATTTAATAATTCAAAGCATAATTCGTCAGGAAAGCATTATATTTTTTAGCATCTAAGCATGGTATGTTATATGCGTTATTTCGTGCCGAAAAGCCGATCGCCCGCATCTCCAAGCCCAGGAACGATATAACCGTGTTCGTTGAGGCGTTCGTCCACGGCGGCTACGAAAATATCCACGTCATCGCAGGCGGATTGCACGGCTTTAACGCCTTCAGGGGCCGCGATCAGGCAAACAAGCTTGATACTCCTGCACCCCGCGGCTTTGATGATGCGGACTGCCTCAACAGCCGAACCGCCTGTGGCCAGCATGGGATCGACAATTATTATATCCCTGTCGCTCACGTCGGCGGGCAGTTTGCAGTAATAATCTACAGGGCTGAGGGTTTCCGGGTCGCGATATAGTCCCACATGCCCGATCCGGGCGGCGGGTATAAGGCTCATCATGCCGTCAACCATTCCAAGTCCGGCGCGGAGTATCGGGACAATGCCTAGCTTTTTTCCAGAAAGCACTTTTGTATGCGCCAGCGCAACCGGCGTTTCCACCGTCGCTTCCTCAAGCGTAAGATCCCTGGTGGCCTCATAAGCTAAAAGGGTCGCCAGCTCGCAAACCAGCTCGCGAAACTCCTTGGAGCCGGTATTCTTATCGCGCAAAAACGTTAGTTTATGCTGAACGAGCGGATGCTCAATAACGATTAGCCTGGACATGACAGGGCTGCTCCTTTCCAATCCGGGTTTGATTCGCACGGCGTTTCAGGCATATATAATAAACGCCTGTATACGCGATCTCAGATTTAAGCTCGGCTTTTTAAAGAAGCCTCATATTGAAGCTTAAAGCCCGAGTTTAAAAGGCTGAGAATCAGCGCGCATTTCATAGCCGGTTATTTTATCAATACGGACCGTATGTCGCGCGGCGTTGGAATATTCCGTGGCCAACCAAGCTTCGGTAATAGCTTTGGCGGTTTCTATTCCAATAATCCGCGCGCCCATAGCCAGGGCGTTTGCGTTGTTATGCTCGCGGGTTAAGCGCGCGGAAACCGCATCTGAACAGAGTGCGCACCTTACGCCCTTTACTTTATTAGCACAAATGCTCATTCCAATGCCTGTGCCGCATATGAGCACCGCGCGGTCATATTCTCCGCGCGCGAGCGCCTCGCAAACCGGGAAGGCGTAATCCGGGTAATCTACCGGCTCGCCGCAGCCGCAGCCAAGATCTATCGCCGTATGCCCCAGCTTATCGATGAGCTTAACAATTTCATCCTTATAAGAAAATCCGCCGTGATCCGCAACAACAGCAATCCGCATATTAAAAACGCGCTCCTTATTTAAAATGTCGCATTATTAAAGCCTGACGGCTTAAATATGTTCAAAGTTATCGGCGCCTTGGCCCAAATTTGTATCGGGAGCCTAGGTTTCATACATAATATGTTAAGCCCGCATGCGTTCATATACTGCTGCGCGGATACACTCACAGGATATAAACAAACCGCTAAACGGTTTTTTCAAGTTTGTCCAGCAGCTTGGCGATATAAAGCCTTATTTCCTCAGCCGCCTCGCGATAAACGTCAAACGGCTGCCGGTATGGATCTTCAATGTCATATTCGCTGTCGCCGGGATAGCCCTCTACATTCGAAACATAGCCCTTGAGCGTATGAGCTTTTTCGGCGGCCGCCGGACATATGGCCTCCAGCTCGTCGAGGTGCTGGGATTCCATTGTAAGGATCAGGTACGCCTCCCGCGCCATATCCTCCGTAATCTGGCGGGAACGATGGCGGGCGGGATGGACGCCGATGCTTTCCAGCGCATTTTGCGCCATTTCCGTCATATCCGCGCCGTCGAAAGCCAGCGTCCCTGCCGATTCGGAGCGGAATTGGGTTTTCAGCCGTGGGTGATCGTCAATCAATTCATCGAAAATGGCCTCGGCCATCGGGCTTCGGCAGCTGTTTCCGGTGCATACGAACAGTACGGTATTCAAAACGAACCTCCTTTAAATAGTATGGAAACCGGACGCGCGCAGCAATCGGTTCATATATGCCAGCCCCATCGCGTCCTCCGGCAGGGCCTCCGTAAGGATAATATCCGCGCCGGCAGAGTGATCCCTTAAAGCGCCGAACAAGTTGGCGCATAAAGTTTCAGGCGCGTTTCTGTCGCCTATTATAACATAGTTTCTGTCCCTATAAAAAGAGTGAGTTTGTATGGTTGCAAAAATAACAGGGCGGATATTAGACGTGATCGCCTCGTCGTATGCGCGGCATATTTTCGCGGCGGCCTGCCGCGGGCCGCCTTGAGCGATGATTACCTCGGCTTCAGGCGCATAATGGCGGTACTTCATGCCGGGCGACGCGGCGGCCTCCCGCTCGCCAAGGGGCTGTAAAACCGCTTTTGCGATATCAACCGGGCCTATAACGGCTTCAAGCATTTCCCGCGTGACTCCGCCGGGCCGCAGTATGGCTGGCTGCCCGACCAGCGAGAGGACGGTGGATTCCACTCCCACAGCGCAGGGGCCGCCGTCGAGTATTAAGTCGATGCGGCCGTCCATATCCTCTAAAACATGCGCGGCGCAGGTGGGGCTCGGCCTGCCGGACAGGTTGGCGCTGGGCGCGGCTATGGGCCTTTGAGCCGCGCGAATAAGCGCTAGGGCGGTTTTATTCGCCGGCATACGGACGCCTACGGTATCAAGGTCAGCGGTGACCTCCTGCGGCACACAATCATTCTTGATGAAAACGAGCGTTAAAGGCCCGGGCCAAAACGCATCCATAAGCTGGTGCGCCTCAGGCGGCACGCGCGACCATAGCCGCTTAACGTCGCTTTTTTTTGCGATATGCAGTATTAAAGGGTTATCCATTGGCCGGCCCTTGGCTTCAAATATGCGCGCTACAGCCTGCCCGTCCAACCCATTAGCGCCAAGCCCGTATACGGTTTCCGTTGGAAACGCCACGAGCCCCCCGCTTTCAATTATGCGGGCGGCGGAGCGTACGCCGTTTTCCTTCTGCGTTATGGCGCTCAGCACCTGGGTCTTCATCTGCAGACTAAGCCTCCTTAGAAGTAAGGTGAGCCATTCTCTCAGCCAGTACCAGGGCCTGTATCATTTCGTCCATATCGCCGTCGAGAAAGCTTTCAAGCCGGTAGAGCGTCATGTTTATTCGGTGATCGGTAACCCTGCCCTGCGGGAAATTATAGGTGCGTATCCGTTCGCTCCTGTCCCCGGAACCGACCTGATTCCTGCGTGCGGAAGCCTCCTGCTGTTCCTGGCGCTGCTGGTACAGCTCGTACAGGCGGGATTTGAGCACACGCATGGCCCGTTCTTTATTCTTGAGCTGGCTCCGTTCATCCTGGCATTGCACCACAAGCCCGGTGGGCAGATGCGTGATGCGGATTGCGCTTTCGGTTTTGTTCACGTGCTGGCCGCCCGCGCCGCCGCTGCGGTACGTATCGATTTGAAGATCACTCGCGTTGATTTCAACCTCCACATCGTCGACCTCGGGCAGAACGGCGACTGTGGCGGCGCTGGTATGGATACGGCCCTGAGACTCGGTTTCCGGCACGCGCTGAACGCGGTGAACGCCGCTTTCATATTTCATCTGGCTGTATACGCCGCGCCCGGACAGGCTTACGATAACCTCTTTAACTCCGCCAATCTCGGTCAGGTTGGCGGATAACAGTTCAGTGCGGCAGCCGTGGCGTTCAGCGTAGCGCTGGTACATGCGCAGAAGATCCGCGCCGAATAACGCCGCCTCGTCGCCGCCGGTTCCGGCCCTGATTTCGATAATAACGTTTTTATCGTCGTTGGGATCTTTGGGCAGAAGCGATAGTTTAAGCTCCTCCTCCAGCTTGGCCGTTTTTGCTTCAAGCTCGCCGAGCTCGGCATGTACAAGCTGGCGCATCTCCTCATCCGGTTCGCCGTGAAGCATTGATTCGCAATCCTTCAATGCCGAACAAGCCGCAAGGTACTCATCGTATACAGATACGATTTCGCCAAGCTGCGCGTGCTCTTTAGCCGCCTTCCGCCACGCAGCCTGATCCTGTATGGATTCAGGAAGGCTGAGCCATTCTCCCAGCTCGTTGTACCGGTTTTTTATCCCTTTTAATTTATCCAGCATCGTTCCGTCTCCTCCATATTAAGCGCAATATATACGAACTGCCTGTTATATCCTTCATTAATGCCGATTAAGGTTTTTCGCAAAACGGCCCACACGCGCGCGAACGGAAAGCCTTAACGCTGAGTCCTATCAGCAGCGGGGGCTGGTTTTTATGAACGCAAGCTTAGCCATATCATATTCGGCAAAGCCAAATTTAAGTATCACGCGCTGCTTCAGCGTGCCGGAAAATTGGCTGCGCCGCGTTTTACGAGTTAACCCGGGGGCGTTTGCACCTTTGGCGCTCTGAGCGCTCCGCGCAGAAAAACGCTTGCTGCGTAAGACATTTCTAACCCTGACGCATAGTCGTCAGATTCGGTTGAAAGCCTACAGGGGCGCGGCTCCCAAACCCCTGGGTTTTTTGACAGCCTGGCGCGCGCGTTTATACGCGGCCATTGTATTATAACATCATCCGCCGGATTCATCCAGCACCCGGGCGCTTTGCCTGCCCAAAACGCCGATAACCAGCTCTCTTGCCTTCGCCGCTTCAAGTAGCGTATCCCGGTTAAGCGCGCCGGCGTAGCCTGACATATCCTGATAACATGGCAGGGCCTGATGTACCGTCGCGCCCCCGGCCTTTTGCTTGAAACAATATAGCGGAAGGTAGCCGACGTCTGTAACCACGGGCCTTCCGCGCTCGGAGCGCGAGATTGTAAGCTGAACGTACAGCCCGCAGTTTAGGGCGAAGCCGTTCATATTGGAGATAAAATTGCCAAGCGAATATACGACCGGCACGTTTAGCCGTGTTCCTCCCCTTTCAGCCTCAATCCATTGAATCGGTTGAACCACATGAGGGTGCGATCCGATAATGGCGTCCGCGCCCGCTGCAGCGAGCGCGGCTGCCAGGCTTAACTGGCTGCCGTCGGGCGAATGGCTTTTTTCCGTTCCCCAGTGCGCGAATACCACGATAAATTCGGCGCCCGCCTTACGGTACATGTTTATCTCTTCTTGTATAACCTCAAAATCATTGAGCCTGCCTACGGCATACCCGCGCTCCTCGCGCGAAAGTTCAAAATCACGCTTATTAAGGCTTGAAGTGTATGCGAGAAAGCCGATTCTCATGCCGTTAACGTCAATGATGCGCGGCTGCGCCCGATCCTGTTCGGACAGATAGGTTCCTGTCTGCAATACGCCCGCTTCCCGCAGCACGCCGACCGTCCGGTACAGCCCGGCCGAACCTCTGTCCAGGCTGTGGTTGTTGGCCGTGCACAACACGTCCATTCCGGCGCCGAATAGGTTAGCCGCAAGCTCGTCCGGTCCGTTGAAGGTCTGAAACGGCCTTTCCGGCAGCGGGTTATCCTCGCTCGGCTCGGGCGCCTCAGGCCTTGGCTGCGTATAACCGGCCTGCTTGCCCGCAAGCGGAAGCTCCAGATTTGCGCACATGATATCCACCGACTTAAACAGTCCCTGAACATGGCTGAAGCTGCGTGAAAAATCGTAGCCCTCGCCGGTTTTTGCGTTGGCTATCTGCGTCGTCATCAGCATAATATCCCCAACAGCGCCTATGGTAACCGTTTCGACAGACGGGGAAGGGGCCGGGGAAGGCGTAGTAACCGAAACATAAGTGGCGGCGGGCTCGAGATCCTTATACTGCGGCATGAAGGGAGTCGCGTCAGCGGCCTCGCCGGGGGGAAGCGGGGGGAACCTGCAAGCGCACAAAAAAAGACGCGATTAAGACGAACGAGATTAACGCCGCGCGTTTGATTGCCATAATAACCTCCCTGAGGCAAATTAAATATACTGCGCTAAAGCGGGCATGCTCAAGCGCTTTTGTCAGCCGGCTTCCAGCACGCGCTCAATACCGCACAAATCCCTGTATATATGGCAGCCCGGAAATAAATCCATCAGCGCGGCCGATTGATTTATGCCAAACTCAAGCATCAGCATACCGCCGGGGTTCAGGTGGCCGGCATAGGATTGCGCTATTCGCCTGTAAAAATCCAGGCCGTCTTCCCCGCCGCAAAGCGCCGACGCCGGCTCCCGCCGCACCTCCGGCTGAAGCGTGGGGATATCCGCCGACGGGATATACGGCGGGTTGGCAACGATAAGATCAAACCGGTCATTCTTTATTGGGCCGAACAGATCCCCGAGCCGCAATATCGCTTCCACCCTATTTAATTGAGCGTTTTGCCCAGCGGTTTGTACGCATATCGCGCTAACGTCCGATAGCGTAACGCGTACGCCGGTATAACGCGCAAGGGCTACGCCAATGCAGCCTGAGCCGCAGCACATATCCAAAACGGTACGCATTTTTCGCTCCCTAATATGGGAAATTGCGCGCTCCGCCAGCGTTTCAGTATCCTGCCGGGGAATCAGAACCCCCTCGCGCACATAAAACGGGAGGCCCATGAATTCCCACTGGCCCAGTATGTACTGAAGCGGCTTACCCGACAGCCTATCATTGACGAACAATGTAAGGCGATCCTGATATTTCCCGGGGAATAGTTCCAAAGTATGCGCTAAAAGCCAGGAAACGTCAACGTTTAGCGTATGGCATAAGATCTGGCGCGCTTCAAACGCGGCGCTCGTTGCCGCTACGGGTTTAAGCATGCGGGTAACGGTATTAAGCGCCTCGCCGATGGTCATGCGTATCATGCCGGTAAAGATTGCGCGGCAGCCTCCTGCTCGCGGGCATTACCATCATCAGGGGCTTGAGCGCCAGGTTCAATGGTTTGCGCCTGATCTCCAGCCGGGCCAGGGCCGTCCATAGCCAGCCGAAAGGATGTGATAGCCACCTCGATCATATCTAAAGTAGGCTCTTTTGTCGTCAGGTATTGCAGCCCCATGCCGGGCGCGCGCACGATGCGGCACAGGATATTATCGCTTTTGGCCGCAAGCTTAAGAACCTCATAGGACAGCCCGGCAACCAGCGGCAAAAACAGGATGCGCGTGCCGAATAAGATGAGCTTATTCTCGCTCCATCCTATCGCCGCAAAAAACAGTATGGATACAGCCATAACCAGGAACAGGTAATTGGTGCCGCATCGCGGGTGCAGCCTGGAATGCTTAACGGCGTTTTCGGGCGTGAGCTCCTCATCGGCTTCGTAACAGGCGATGGTTTTATGCTCCGCGCCGTGGTACATAAAAACCCTGCTCACATCCTTGGCCTGCGAACAGACTATAATATAGCCGACAAATATCAAAAGCCGGAAACCACCCGCCGCCAAACTCCTCCAAATGGGCGCGGCGGCCGTGCCGGAAAAAATCAGGTCGCTTAAAAAAGTGGGCAGAAGTATAAATAAGCCCACGCTGAGCAATATCGCTATGAATACGGCAAACCCCATAATTACTTTTTCCGCCGATTTGCCGAATTTCCTCTCTAGCCATTTTTCAAATTTTGACGGTTCCTCTTCGATTTCCTCTCCAAACAGCTCCGCCGAACGGGTAAGCGTTTTCATTCCGGTAGATAGGGATTCAACGAAAGAAACCACGCCCCTTACGATTGGGAGGCCCCAAAACGTACCCTTCTGCGCCTTGGATTTACTTAGCTTATAATCGGTTACAATTTCACCGTTTGAACGCCGGACCGCCATGGCAATGGCGTCAGGCGACTTCATCATAACGCCTTCCAAAACAGCCTGGCCGCCAACGCTGCATTTCTTCATCGGTTTCACTCCTTCTGCGGGTTATAGCCCGCCTATGCTATTATAACAAATAAAACCGTCGTTAGGGAAAAAAGCTTGAAAAAAGATGTGATATGTTTAGGCAAAAGACTTAGTAAATTCGGTAAATGATTACAAGGATTTGCATTGAAGAAGAGCGCTATAAGGATAGTGCCGTTGACGGTTAAGGCTTGCCGCAATTTGTCGCTCATGCGCCGCCGTCATGCTTATCCTTTTAAGAACGGCGGCTTTAAAAAGCTCCCATGAGGTGTTATAGGCTGCGAATATTTCATGTATTTGTGGACGCAGGTATGAATTATTCATTTCTGTCCATAATATTTTTGAGGTGATGACCATGGAAAAGATGGATGGATGGAAACAGAAGTTTCATGATCAGAAGCTGCGATTCGCAGCGTTTTTAAAAGAGAAAGGCTTGTACCTGGTGTTGTTTACCTGCCTGGCGCTTGTCGGCGTTGCCGCTGCGTTTGCGTTTGTGGGCGGCGAGTCCGCTAACCCGGAACCCACTCCCGAGCAGCCCGCGTCAAACTCGGGAGACGAGACGATAGGTTCCGCTAATAGGCCCTCGCCCGTACCGTCCCCCAGCCCGACCCCTTCGGCCAGCCCGATCCCCGATTTTACGCCCGCGCCGAAACCCGATACTACGCCTAAGCAAACAACCCAAAAGGCTCCGGCGCCCGTTGACGGCGAGATTATATGGGCGTTTGCTATTGATGAGCTGACTTACTCGCGAACGCTGAATCAATGGATGACGCACCCCGGGATCGATATTGCCGCCAAGCAGGATACTCAAGTGCGCGCCGTACTTGGCGGTAAAGTGAAAAGCGTAACGCTCGACGGGGCGCTGGGCGTGATGATTACGATTGAGCATACAAACGGGCAAACGAGCGTTTATGCCAATTTGAAGAAAGATCCGCCTGTAAAAGAAGGGCAGAAGGTGAACGCGCGCGACGTAATCGGCTTTATCGGCGATACGGCTGTAAGCGAATGCGGTGACAAGAGCCACCTGCATTTTGAGTTCCATGTGAATGGCAAGCCGAAAAACCCGGTGAATTACGTTTTAATCCCTAAGGTTTCAACAGAAGGATAATTTTAGCTCTAATTGTTACGTTATTAAAATGCGGCGAATGCGCCGCATTTTATTTGTTTGTCCAAATAGTAAATAACTAACACGCCCTTCGAGATTCAACGGTTCCGCAGAAAACTCAAAAGCACGCGCTTCTCTATGCCTCGCCCTATCCGCCAAAAATCTACGCATATCCCTTATCCCTTAAGCAGACGCTTTTACCTCATTCAGTATCAAAGCTTTTACAAAAGGCTTACTTTCGTCGCTGAGCAAAAACATAAACGCGTTAACGCGGCATTTTTGATGGCGCTCACCCTTCAAGATAAAGTCATAACCCATAGAGCATTTCGGGTTGCAAGCAGCCGGATTCAACATGCGCCTGCAGTCGGGCGCTTTCTGGATAGCCCGAACCATTTCGTCAGGGAAAGTATCCAACACATCCATGTATTGAGCAATATGGTTTGCGTAGATACGGGCTACCAGCCCATTTTTGCGAAACACATAGTTTGCTACTGTTTTTTTATTTAAAGTGTAAGATACTACATAGCCGCTCTTAGCGGACTTCACCTCTATTTTGCAGCCGAGTTTCGTCAATTCATCATGCAGTTCACTCACAAACCTCTGGTCTTTCACATTGACGGAAGCTATAAAGTCTTCATACGTATATTTCTCGCTCATACTAAGCCCTCCTGTACATTCAATCTTGTTTATCATACTGCCTTCTCACGCTCTTGACAAGTACCCTATGAATCATTTAAATGTAAACACTTCCTGTAACCTCATACTATTGGCACACAAAATTCACACATTCCTCGTTCAACTACGCTGTATGGATAACGTTCCAAAATGGGCCTGGAAGCATCCAGCCGCAAGTCGTTTTCCTTTAAGCGTTGACCAAACGAAGCCCAAAACGTTTCGACCTCTTTTGTAGTATGCGCAATGGTAAAAACCGCATACTTACCGCCGGGCAGCTCTCCTTTTTGTACAGCCCCATCAAGCGCGCAATCCTCAGGAGCCGCCAAGCATACGTCATATCGGCATTTTTCGGGAGGGGTATCCAAATTGTCTTGTGCAACTCCATAAATAACGCTGTTTCTTAATAAACCTTTTTTATCCGCCCATTGCTTTAGGGCGTTCATTAATTTGAAATTTTCAGGACCATATGCCCCGACTCTTCGCATAAATATAACTTGCTGGTCCGCTAGCTGCTCAATCTCAATGTTCATGATAATGTTTCTCCTTCGTGATGTAATTAAACCGCATTCTTCACCAATACGCGGCGTTTAATGAAAAGGTGCATTTGTATCGGTATGATAAACCGACCTTAAAATTTTTTATTAATCCATATAACTATAAAAATCCGATAACAATAATAACTGCAAATTCATATTATCTCTAAACACCGCGGAGCGAATTGCCATGCGTATAAGGTTGCGCCTTGTAGCCATAATACAGGCGAATACCGCCCCTGTAAAAACTCCTGTGTAGCACCAAAATACCATTATTAATGTTATGTTAGCTTCTACATCATTTCTCCTCCAATTCCCGATTTGCCCGTACGCCTTACTTAACCTAAGCATACTGCAACAACCATCATGGTTTCACCGTGGTTATGAAAAAGGCAGCATAGCACTCAAATACGACAGACCGTATTTGGCTTTGAGTTATATTGTTTTAATTTTGCTATACTAGCGCTTCCACAAACAAGTACTCATTCGGAACGCCCCGCTCGGGCTTAACCCGGACCCCGAGCATCCTTGTTCGCGAGCATCTCCTTGGTCTTCATCAGCCGGGTCAGGTTTCCGCGCTCATTCTCATCCAGCTTCATTTTTATCTGCCGGATAGTCTGCGTAAACTGCGGTATCATGACGTACTCCAAAGCGTTTACGCGCCGGCGCGTCTTTTCTATTTCATCCGCCAAACGGTTGCAGGTCTTTTCTACCTCAGCAAGCTCGAGAAGGAGGGGGAGAAGCTCAGAAAAAATGCGCACCGCCTCGTCTAGATCCGCGCTGGTCGTCATGAACCCATAGGGGTATTGCGTATTGTCAAGAGCGTTAAGCCGAAGCTCCGGTACGGGTATGGAAAGAATATGCCGCACGCCCACCTCAACTTTGGCCGAACGGGCCGGATAGCACAGCGCTTCTTCAATTTCCTCCGCGCTCATATAGGCCCGCGCGAGCACAAATCGGCCCATCGCCTCCGCCAGCCTGCTTTCAACCTCGACGCGCAGCTCGCGGTTACGGCGCACATACGCGATGAAACGGCGCGCCATTTCATCCCTTTTATCCTTCATCAGCTTATGCCCGCGTATGGCGACTTTCAGCCTTTTTTTAAGGTTGGACAGCTCCATGCGGGTAGGTTTTACCTGTATGGAAGACATCGGCTACGCCTCCTCCTGAACGGGAAGATACTTTTCAATATGCGCGTCCCGTATGCGTTTAAGCTCGGCCCTGGGCAGTATCGCGAGCAGCTCCCATCCGATAGTCAGCGTCTCTTCAATAGAACGGTTGGTATAATAGCCCTGGGATACATAGCGCGCTTCAAACGCATCCGCGAATTTAGCGTACTGCTTATCCGTATCCGACAGCGCCGCGTCCCCCAGAATAACCGCCAGCTCCTTAGCCTCCTTGCCGCGTGAGTATGCCGCGAAAAGCTGGTTCATGGTATCCGCGTGATCCTCCCTGGTTTTGCCCTTGCCTATACCCTTATCCTTAAGACGGGAGAGGGAGGGGAGCACGTTGATAGGAGGCGTAAAGCCCTTTCTGTACAGTTCGCGCGAGAGTATTAGCTGCCCTTCCGTAATATAGCCGGTAAGATCCGGTATAGGGTGGGTGATATCATCCTCCGGCATGGAGAGTATGGGGATCATGGTAATAGAGCCCGCGTTGTCTTTTATTCTGCCGGCGCGCTCATACATGGTCGCTAAATCCGTATAGAGGTACCCGGGATAACCGCGGCGCCCCGGAACCTCCTTGCGCGCTGCGGATACCTCGCGAAGGGCTTCAGCATAGTTGGTGATATCGGTAATGATAACCAAAACGTGCATGCCCAGCTCATATGCCAGGTATTCGGCGGCGGTTATGGCCATGCGCGGCGTTGCGATGCGCTCGATTGCGGGATCGTTGGCCAGGTTAACAAACGTAACAGTCCTGTCTATCGCGCCCGTCGCCCTGAAATCGTTTATAAAGAAGTCGGCCTCCTCAAACGTGATGCCCACAGCCGCGAAAACCACGGCAAAGCGTTCGTCGGTACCCAAAACGCGCGCCTGGCGCGCAATTTGCGCGGCAACCTGCGCGTGGGGCAGGCCGGAGCCTGAGAATACAGGGAGCTTCTGCCCGCGCACGAGCGTGTTGAGTCCGTCGATGGCCGAAATACCCGTCTGGATAAACTCGCTCGGGTAGTCCCTGGCGGCGGGATTCATCGGATTGCCGTTGATATCCAGCCGTTTTTCAGGTATGAGGGGAACTCCGCCGTCTATGGGCCTCCCCATGCCGTCAAAAACGCGGCCAAGCATATCCGGCGCCACGTCCAGCACGATGGAACGGCCGAGAAAGCGCGCTTTAGCGTCGGATATACGCAGGCCCTGCGAACCCTCGAACAGCTGGAGGAGGGCCCTGTCGCCGTCAACCTCCAGCACGCGGCCGTGGCGGATATCCCCGCTGCTCTGCTCAATCTCGGCAAGCTCGTCGTATTTTATGCCCTCGACGCCTTCGACCATCATGAGCGGGCCTACGACCTCCTCAATGGTGCGGTATTCCTTACGCATCCTTATTGCCTCCTTCGGTAAGTTCCTGCATGGAGCTTGTAAGCTCCGACATTATTTCACTAAAACGCGCCGGACATTGATCCTCCGGCACATATTTAAATCTTCCGATATCCTCTCTGACGGGCAGGGAAGTCAGCTTTTGTAGAGAAGCGTCCGATTCCAGCGCCCGCAGGCCCAGCTCATAATAAGCGAGGATGACGCTCAACAGCATAAATTGCTTCTGCGGCGAGGTATACGTATCCACCTCATGGAAGGCGTTTTGATGCAGATAGTCCTCGCGGATGGACCGCGCGGCCTCAAGCGTCAGCCTGTCTTTAAAGGAAAGCGCGTCGATGCCGACAAGGCGGACGATTTCGTCCAGCTCGCTCTCCTCCTGCAGCAGGCTCATCGCCTTTTGTACCATGCCCGTCCACTGCGCGTCCACATTTTCGTTAAACCAGCCTTCAAGCCTGTCTAGATACAGGGAGTAGCTCTGAAGCCAGTCTATCGCCGGGAAATGCCGCGCGTATGCCAGCTTGGACGATAATCCCCAGTAAACCTTTACGATGCGCAGCGTGGCCTGCGAAACCGGCTCGGATATATCGCCCCCCGGAGGTGAAACGGCGCCGATGGCCGTTACCGCCCCCGTACGCCCGTCCTGCCCAAGCGCGGATACCATGCCGGCGCGCTCGTAGAATTCTGCCAGACGGCTGGAGAGATAGGCGGGATAGCCTTCCTCGCCGGGCATCTCCTCAAGCCGCCCGGACATTTCACGAAGGGCTTCCGCCCATCGGGAGGTGGAATCCGCCATAATCGCGACCTTATATCCCATATCCCTAAAATATTCAGCGATGGTAATTCCCGTATAGATTGAGGCCTCGCGCGCCGCCACGGGCATATCCGACGTGTTGGCGATAAGCACGGTGCGCTTCATCAACGAGAGGCCCGTGCGCGGATCGTTAAGCTCTGGGAACTCCATGAGCACGTCCGTCATTTCGTTGCCGCGCTCGCCGCAGCCTACATATACGATGATATCCGCGTCCGCCCACTTCGCCAACTGGTGCTGCACAACCGTTTTCCCGCTGCCGAAAGGCCCGGGTACGGCGGCGACGCCCCCCTTCGCCACGGGGAACAGCGTATCAATGACCCGCTGTCCCGTTATCATGGGCTCGTTCGGCGCTAATTTAGCGCGGTAGGGCCGGCCGCGCCGCACGGGCCATTTCTGAAGCATGGGAAGCTCTACGATTCCCCTTTCCGTTTCTATGCGGGCGATGGGCGTTACGATGTTCGCCTGGCCGCTGAAAATCCACTTGAGCGTACCCGCTACCTTGGGGGGAACCATAATTTTATGCAGCACGGCCTCGGTTTCCTGAACGGAGCCCAATATATCGCCCGGCTCAAGCCTATCCCCGACATTTGCGGCGGGCTTGAAATCCCACAGCTTTTCATGATCCAGCGCGTCGACCGATACGCCGCGCGTAATACGATCCCCGCTTTGTTCGCGTATTTTGTTCAGTGGGCGCTGGATGCCGTCGTATATGGATTCGATAAGACCCGGCGCGAGCTCAACGGAAAGCGGCGCGCCCGTCGACTCAACCGGTTCACCGGGGCCTATGCCGCCCGTCTCCTCATATACCTGTATAGACGCCTTATCCCCGCGCAGCTCAATGACTTCGCCAATGAGCTTTTTATCGGATACGCGCACCACGTCGTACATCTCAACATCCGCCATGCCGCCCGCAACGATAAGCGGGCCGGATACCTTGATTATCGTGCCTTTTACCGCCATATCTTACTCCTTAGATAATAGTATGTCCGCTCCGATGGCTTTCTCCACATTCGCCTTTATCTCAGCCATCGCAACGCCCGAGGAACCGTGGCTGTCCGGAACGGGTATAATCGCTGGAAAAGCCTCGGATTTATATTTTGAAATCGCTTCCGCACAATTTTCATATAGAGGCTCGGTTATGAAAATAACGCGGCACCCTTCGCGGGCCAGCTTATGCAACAATTTTGAAGCCTGCTCAGGGGAGCTTTCGTCATACACGGCGAGCCCCGCGGACTTAGCGAGCAATACGGAATCCCGGTCGCCTATGATAGCGATATCAGCCATATACTTCACGCAGCCTTTCTTCAATAACCGACGCGTTAAGAGAATTGCGTGCGGCCGTAATGATTAACCGGATGCAGCGAGCCTCCTGTTCCCTTGCGAGCAGGTATCCGATAACCGGGGCAATGGTATCAATCTCGCCCTTGCCCCTGCTCGCCATAGCCAGAAGATAGTTATCCCTCTCCCGTTCCAGCGGGGTAAGCGTGCCCGAGGCCGACGCTTCTTCCAAACCCTTCCTGATTGCCGCCGCGGCTTCCCCAAAGGAGAGATGATCGGCTAAATCCTCGATGGGCATATCGTATGCTGGGATGAGCCTTTCATGGCTTATGGATCCCGCCGGCAGTAGGGCGTTCTCCATTTGCTTAGCGTCAAGCCCCATTGCCCTAGAACGTAGGAGAGTAAGCAGATTATCAAAATCCGCCTTCGTACTGAAATAACGTATCGCAAACTCGCGCCCGCTTTGAAGCGCATACCATATGTACGCTTTATCGAGTTCTACGGATATGCGCTGAGGCTTGACGGAGCCCTCTAAAATTTCGGCCTCAACGCCTTCAAGCGCGTTCCTGAACGGCGCTGGGAGCAAGCTGTAATCCCCATCCTGGACCATGCGCGCAAGCTGTTCGGGCAAATATAGACCGCCCAAAGCCATAGCAGGCGTTTCATCAGCCCCCAATATCCTCAGCTTGATAAGCAGCTTGAGGTTGATAACATCCGCGCGCATCAAAAATACGTCCGTCAGAACGGGATCTGTGGACAGCTCGCGCACGACCGCGTACGCCTTTGCTAGTTCATTGGCTATCATGCGCTCAAGATCCCCTTCGCCCGCGTCCGGCATGGAACCGTAGCCGGATTCGGAAAGATGCTTCATCGCGTTTTTCGCGCCCCCTTCCATCAGCCGCAGCAGCCTGTCTTTATTGAACAGACCGGCTTCGAGCGCCCGTATCCGGGCGACGGCGTAAAGCGCGCTGTTTTGTGGCATGTAAACCCTCCTGACTGTAACCGCCGGTTATTGAGACGGCTGATTGTTCATTCCGCGGGCGGAAACAGTATCCGGGCGACCCGGCTTTCCAACCCGGCGCGTTCAGCGCTCAGCATGGCCTCAAACGAACAGTTTTTTTCGTATGACGGGCAGCTTAAAACGAACCCCGATTTCAGAGGAGCGTCTTTTTCGCTCAATGCGAGCGGTGATTTGCCCATACCTGCCAGCCTTTCGTTTATGGATGGAAGCAGCCTCGCGATTGCGTTTGAGTCATTTGGCGCGGGGTGAATTTCTTCGCCCCCGTCCGCTTCCCTGATAGCGGTATCGGCAAGAAGCTGATCCCTATGCGCGCCGCTCAAGGATAAAAGCATAGACATGGCGGCTGAGAAAGCTTCGTCAATCACCTGGCGCCTTGCGTACAGGGCGTATTTCCTTCCGTCAAGCTCCGCGTTTGTGCGGCTGCGTTCCATGATCTCGCGTATCTTTGTTTTGCGCGCGGCCTCGGCGCTTTCATAAATTCCGGCGCAATCCCTCTCGCATTGTGATTTAATCGCATCGGCCTCAATACCCGCCCGACGGATTAAGGCCTGCGCATCGGCCGTGGCCTCGCTAATAATACGCTCGACAAGCGCGGATGCGTCATTTAAAACGTTAGTGGACATGAATGCGGCTCCTTTTTATGCAAAGAGTACCAGGAATACGGATACGATAAGCGACAAGAGCGCGTATGTTTCAACCATCAGCGTAAGCAGCATGCCGTTGCCGAAGCCGTCCGGCCTCCTGCCGAGCATGCCGATAGCCGCCGCCGCTACCTTGCCCTGATGGATGCCGGAAAGCAGGCCGCCAAACGCTATGGGCAGCGAAGCGAAAAGGTAGCTCATGCCCTTTTGCAGAGTCAGGTCGGCTACGTCCCCGCCGAGTATGCCGGAGAAAATCAATATCAATATCGATATGACGAACCCGTATATTCCCTGCGAACCGGGAAGCAGCTCAAGAACCAGGCAGTTGCCGAACCGTTCCGGGCGCTCCGCCACCACGCCGGACGCCGCCTGCCCGGCCTTGCCCACGCCGATGGCCGAGCCGATGCCGGCCAGGATTGTAGATAGCGCGATGCCGATTACGGTGAACACAACGCCCCAGTCATTGGACGACATGGATGAAAAGATACCTTCCGCCGCGGCCGATGGTTCAAAAAGAAACATAGTGTTTTCCTCCTGTATGGTAAATTATCAATTTTATCTCATCCCGGTTCGTTTACCGCTCTTCCTGAACGTATACGTGCCGGGTATTATATTGAAGGGGCTTGAACTCCAGCCCGTCCGCCTCGTAGAATTTGCCGAAAAACTCAATAAACTGCAGCCTTGCGCAGTGCGCGTACGTACCCAGCGTATTGATAAACAGGCTGAACAGGTGCAGAACTACCAAAAGCGCCGCCGCCAACAGCGTGCTGATAACCGCGCCGGCGACGCCGCCGAACGCGCCCGCGAGCATGCCGCCTATCAGGTTAAACACCATTCCCATAGCGCCTGAAACCAGGCCCAGCGCGAAAATACGCACGTAGGAAAGGGTGTCGCTCAGGTAGCCCGTAATATTGTACAGCGCGCTTAACCCCGAGCCTATCCGCTTTATCGGGTTTTTTTTAGATCGGCCTGAAAACAGCAGCAGCATGCCTCCGCCAACGCCCGCGGCAGCCATGCCGGCCGTTTTCGCGGCGGGGAAGGCGAGAAGTATAACGAGGCCGATGATGAGCAGCATCCATGAAAAATGGTCAAATATTGCCGACGCGGGATCGCCGCGCTTAAAGCACATGTACATCCTTGTAATTATCCCGGTAAACATGTGCAGGAGCCCCAGCGCGCAACAGAGGATCATCATCTCAAGCACGTCCTTCATCGGATCGAGTATCAGCGGGAACGGGCCGTTGGCCAAACCGAAAAGATCGTTCCAGCTGATTCCGAAAAAAGTGCCGATCAACGGGCCGCATATGATGGTCGAGAGCCCGCCCATCATGATGATTTTTACCAGCTGCGCGGTTCCGCCCCTTGGTTTGGCGAACTTAAGATACGCCCAGCCTCCCAGAAGCAGCAGCAGGCCGTAGCCGGCGTCCGAAAGCATCATACCGAAGAACAGGAAGTAAAACGGGGCCATTATCGGCGTTGCGTCGATTCCGTTATAGGACGGGCGGGAATACATGTTGACTATCGCTTCATACGGGGCTATCAGCTTGTTGTTTTTCATTACGCTCGGGGGCGTATCACCCTCTTCGGGTTCGGTCGTTTCAAAATAAAAGGAACTGGTAACGCCTGAAATTACTTTCTGCGTTTTCTCAACCTCGTCCCCGCGTATCCAGCCTTGCAGAATAAACGCGGCCTGCGTAGCGGATAGGTCGGCCCTGCCCCTTGCCCGATCCCTTTCAATTGCCGCCGCGTCCATACCACGGCGCAGCAATTCCCTGCCGGAGGCTGTTTCCTCCAATTTGGCCCTTATGCCGTCCGCGTCGGTTTCAAGCCCCGCGCATTCCGCCTCCAGCCTTTGTATGGCTTTAGCCGGGGTTTCCGGCAATGCGGGCAAACGCACGTCAATCCACCCGGTTTCCTTGAGCTTTTGGCGCATTTCCTCCTCGGCGCCGGCCTGGCATAGGAGAAGCGCGGCGCATTCTCGGCCTTCGCTTTGAAAAACTTCGGCGGCGCAGTCCGTTCCCTTTAACTCCTGTATTTTGTCCTTATCGATAAGGCCCGTCATGCATACCGAGGCCCGGGTATCCTTCACCTCATCGAGAGGTACGGACATATCCCGCCAGGGCAGCAGGGTTGATATGAGGGCGCGGCGAATGGATTTTTCGCTGTTTATCGTGTTGAGCTCGCGCTCAAGCGCTTCCGCCTTTTCGCACATTTGAAGGGCTGAGGCAAAGTCCTCCCGCAGCTTTTCAACGGGGATTTCAGGCCTTGGCGACAATATACCGCCCTTTCGTTTTTGCGCGTCAAACGTACGAAGGCTCGCGTAAACCCCGGATAACCGCGCGATGGCGTTCTCCCATTGCTGCGCGGCGGTATCGTCCGCCGCCTCGGCTTCGCCCGTGTAGGTTATCTGAACGGTGCCGGTCTTTTGCAGCGCCTTTAAGATATCTTCCTCATCGCTCTTCATCGCGACGAGCGTAAGCCGCCTCATGGGAACTATCATGCCTTTATAACCTCTTCCAAAATATAAGCGGCCGCATCCGGCAATTTTTCGCGAGCCGCGTTGCAAACGGCGTCCGCTTCACGCCTGCGGGAGGCGAGAATGTCATTTGCTGCGTCGGCGCCGGCCAGTTCCGCGCGTTCGGCGGCTTCCCTGTTCGCGCGGCGTGATTCATCACGGGCGGAAGAAAGCGTTTGAGCTGCCTGTGCGTTGGCCGCGGCAACGACGTCCTTAGCCTTCTTAGCGGCTTCTTTTCGGATTACCGACGCCTGCGTTTCAGCTTCTTTAATCCTGTCAATAATCGACGGCAAGCGTATGACCCCCCTTATTAATTCACTACTCGTTATATTTTACAATTTTGCCATTCCTTACGCAAGCAACTTATGGAGAAAACATGCAATACAGTCAAGATAAGCCGGTGATTTTTTTGTAAAAGAATAAAGGCCAACCGTTATGTCACCACATAAGGCGTGTTTTCACGTCGTCATAGATATTAACCAACCATGGACCGTTGCAGCTAAGAAGCTTTAACGTCTTTGATTTTGCGGGTGGATGGCAGCCGATGACGCCTATGCTATGCTCGGATAAATAGGTTTGGCATTTGCGAATGGTGGCGGGCGACGTGTACGGATCGCTGGACATATAGGAAACCCGGACGGCGTTAGCCAGCAGAAATTCTTTAGCCTCAATCAATCGTCGCTGCAGTATAACGTCGTGCTTGTAAAAGTCGGCGCTTTGAAAGTAGCTTAAATCCTCATAGGTATAAAAATACAAGAAGCAGAGGCATTCCCTGAACCGGCAGGCTTCCATCGCGAAAAGAAGCGTCATCGCTTCCAGTCCGCAGCACCAGTAATTTTGGTAGCCCTTACCCGACATTTCCGAGAGTATTTTACGGGATTCGGCTTGGAAACCCTTAATCGCATAATCCATACAATAACTTTTTGACGGCTTGGGGAAAAAACGATCCTTTGCGCTTGAAAAACAGATCATCTGAGTTTTTGTCAATTCGTTTACAACGCTTCTTCTAATCATATTGCTCCACAGATTCTTCATGAATTTAATGCTATAAGCATATCATAATAATTATAGCGTATGTTTTCGCAGCGTATCAATACTTAGAATTGATACAAGAGGTTTTTTAAATATGAATACGCTAGATAATAAAATTGTTGGTCTCCGCATCAGGCGGGCGCGCGAGTCCAGGAAACTGTCGCGCGAAAAGTTTTCGGAGAAGTGCGGTATTTCATCGCAGTTCCTTGCCGAGATAGAGCAGGGCAAGAAGGGGATGTCCGCCGAAACGCTGTATAAAAGCTGCATCGCTTTTGAGCTGTCCGCGGATTACATGCTGATGGGTAAAATAGAAGACGTTAAGGGAGGTTCCCCGATTTTAGACATCTTAAACTCGCTTGACAACGACGATAGAGAAAAGATGGAACAAGTAATTCTTTTGACCGGCAGCCTAATTTCCCGCAGAAGGGATTAGGAAGAAGCGGCCGGTTTCGGCCGCGGGGCGGGCTTATCTGCGCATTTTTGCTTTCAAAGGGCAACGGGATATTTTGACAGCGCGGCTTTGCCGTGCTACACTTTTATTATAGCCATATTCAGCTTTAACGGGATAAACCGCTCGATTAATAGTGAAGGGAATGGTATTTATGAGCTGGGATCTGATGGAACTAAGACCGCCGCTAACGGATATGCGCAGAGAGCAGCTTAGCCGTTTTTTGCGTGCGCAGGGCTTATCCTATGAGGGCGACGCGGATTATACCGTCATGCTTGCGGATGAATACGGCGCTATTGTGGCCAGCGGCGCTTTAACCGGTAATGTTATCCGCTACATGGCGGTGGATGAAAAGCTGCGGGGCGAGGGCGTGACCGCCCGTATGATGACCGCACTGCATACCGAGGCATATGCGGCCGGCCGCACTAGGCTGTTTCTGTTTACGAAACCCGGTAACGCGCCCATGTTCCGGGATTTTGGCTTTTTCCCCATTTCACAGACGGACAATATGCTTTTGATGGAGAACAGCAGGGACGGAATCCGCCGTTTTGTCGGTTCGCTTGAGCGAGGCAAGGGAAGCGTGCAGGGCGCGATAGTGGCGAACTGCAACCCGTTTACGCTGGGCCACCAATATTTGATGGAGACGGCGGCCGCTCGTTGCGATACGCTTCATATCTTCGTGCTATCCGAGGACAAAAGCGCGTTTTCCGCCGCGGAACGCTTTGAAATGGTTAAAAAGGGTATCACTCAGCTTCACAATGCGCTTGTGCATCCCACATCGGATTATTTGATTTCATCCGTAACGTTTCCCACTTATTTTTTAAAGGATAACGCGCTGGCAGCAAGGGAATCTTGCATGCTGGATCTGGCCGTATTCTGCGACTATTTCGCGCCCGCGCTTTCTATTACACGCCGGTTTGTGGGGTGCGAGCCGTTTTGCAGGGTAACCGCGGAATACAACGAGGCGATGAAAACGTACCTGCCGGAACGGGGAATAGAGGTAAGTGAAATCAAGAGGAAGGAGATAGACGGCGAGGCGGTTAGCGCGTCGCGCGTGCGATCTTTGTTGGAACGGGGTAGGATGGAGGAGGCGCTCGCGCTGCTCCCTCAAACTTCATGGCCGTATTGCCTGAACCGGTATGGCCGGGGATAAGAGGGCGAGCTCGCTTGTCATAATGATAAGGGGCCGTATCTGGTAAAACCCTAATATTAATTTTGAAGCGCGGATCCTTGGTTGCTTTGGGCCTCAATACCGAGATGTGAGGTATTTTCCCAAAAACGCCCGGCCGCATATTTTTACAGCGTAATCGTCCGGCCGCTTATGCTTAACCGAACATTACATCCCCGGCTCCGCATTCTCAACATGCGCGACAATATCTACAAGGGTCGCTATATCCCACGGGGCCTTCAGATCCCCGTTTCGGACGATATGGAACGATAAAAAGCCCATATTCCTCGCGCCGTCGGATTCAACGTCATAATCGTCCACGTAAATGCTTTCTTCGGCGTCAACGCCAAGCGAATCCAGCGCGGCCTGATAGATAGCGGGATCAGGCTTCATAACGCCGACGAGCGAGCTAGACGTATAGCTTTGAAAGTAGGCGCCTAACCCCGCATCCTCAATCGTGAGCCGAAGCGATGGAAACGTGTCGCTAATAACGCCCATTTTATAGCCTCGGCTTTTAAAATAACCGAGCGTTTCGATAACATCGTCATAGGCGATTGAACTGTTGCTGCACCAAAGCCCGTCCATCAATTCGCGCGCACGCGCTTCAACTTTAATTTTTACGCCTTCCATACGCAGCAGCGCTTCATAATAACGAAGCCAGAAGCGCTTTTCCGCCTCAAGGCTGTCAACCGCCTCGTCATGCAGGCTTGCCTGATTGAAGATGGTTTGCGATTTTTCGGCCGAGGCGAGATACGGCCGTCCGGACCAGATGGACGCCCGTTCAGCCAGCCACGCACGCTTTTCGGGGTTCCCATGGGTAAGCGTACCGTCTCTGTCAAAAAATATGGCTTTGTATTTCATGGCGAGGCCTCCTGTTACACCGAGTAGATTATTCTGTACTATAACACGTATATAGTATGGTTTTTTTAGCTGGACGGGAATATATTTTCTGCGGATAAACTTTAGGTGTTCCGCTTTAAAGATTGGAAACCGCTAAGGTATCGGGATGTATGCAGATAATACTGCGCCGTTTATTTTGCGCGTAGCGAACGGTCTGCCCTGTTCCGCTTCGCAGGTGCGCGCCGTTGGGATCATAGACTGCCAGCAGGAATTGCGCGTTGTCCACCATGTACCGGTTCCTGTTCAGGTACGCGGCGGATAAGCTGCCTTCAATGCTCTTATAATGGTCCAAGCTGCAATCGACCACGCGGCTGCAGCCGTTGAGAAGCCGGCGGTACCGCTCCCGCGCCTCCGCCGACCAGCGCCGCTCCTGCCCGGAAAACGGGAGCGCAGCAACTAGTTCTATGAAAGGCGCCGTCTTGCTCAGTTCAAGCACAATCTCCGCGCACCACAAATCGACGCCCTGCGCCATTCCCGTATAGAAGCGCCTAACACCCTTGAAGTTCAGTGCGTGAATCTCCCGCATCAACGCTTCGATTAACCGACTTTGCGCCAAGTTATCGCCTTCCTTGCCTAACATAAGGCGGTATGGCCTATGGCCCGTAAACGCGCATGCCTGCTCCAATTTCAATTCTTAAAATCCTTTCTTTATCAATTCGGCCGCTAATCGGGCAACGCCTGTCCAGCGTATCTTCGCTGATTAAACAGAATCCGAGGAGCGATAACAAAAGCACCGTCCCTGCCGCTTAAACAACCCGCCCGGTATTTCGTAATCCAAACGGTTAGGCTATATCTCCTATGCGCCCCTGACAGAGAGAGCGCACCCAGTTCAGCCAGCCGCCGACCGTCTGCGCGCGCCGGTAGAAGGTATCGCCGCTTTTTATTTTGGGAAGGTTGGATTCCCTCATTATGCGCACGATCGCTTCACGATCGGGAATAGAGCCTGAAAGCTGATAATACCGGTATGCCTCGTAAAACACGCGCCGCTCAAACATAAGCGCACACAGGTTGAGCTGACGCTGGCGGTAGCTAAGGCGCAACAGATTCCTCCCTGCGGGCGTTAAGAGATAAAAAGGTTTCCCGCTTTCATAACGCCGTTCTATCAGGCCAAGATAACGCCCCGCGTCTGTATAATACTGCGTCTGCCGCATATCAAACGCGTATTCATCGGTAATCTGCGCGGCGTCTAAATTCTGATGGAGAAGCAACTCGCTAAGGTTGATAACCCGTTCAAAACAATTTGCCTGCGGGAATGAAGGGTCGTTTGGCTCGGGCCTTGGCGATGCTGAATTCCAAACCTGAATAATATCGGATTCACGTATAAGCGTATCTTCAATGCAATATTTACGATGCTTTATAAGGCGAAGGGAATTATAAACGCCCGGTTCCTCGAACAGGTATTCATATAAATAAAAGACGCTGTTGGAGTATATGAGGAACACGGGACGGATTTGTTTGTTAATACGCGCCTCCCACTTGCGATATGGGTAATATAGCTGGCGCACCAGAAAATCCTCAGCGACGTCCCTTTTTGCTTCTATCAGCGCAACAGAGCGCGCGCCCTCGAACGCGGCGTCAATTTCGATTTGCGGAGCGCGCGCCGTTATACGTATTTGCCCGCCGCTTCTGGTATTGCGTATCGAGAAGGAAAAGTCGTCCGCGCCCATGCGCCCTGCTACAGCCGCCGTCAGCGATTCCTCACCGAGAAAATCCGAAAGTATGCCGGCGGCAAGCGCGCAGTTGACGGCTGTTGTTTCATTAGGAATATCCATTGGGTTAAGGCTTTGTATGTTCGCCGGTAGATACGCGCGCGTTAAAGCTGCATCCGCCTTATCAAATTTCATATACGCGTCAAAATGCGAAATAACATACTCTTTCTTCGATATTGGCAGGATAGCCAGCTCGTTGTCCGCGAAAATGCGCGGCAGATTAACGCGCCTGTCAAACTTGGCCATGAGGCGGGGCTCCCTGAACTCGCGCATCTGATCGGCGGTCACGGTGTATTGTCCATTGAGTAGTATTTCATCCAAAACATGATATTTATTAAAAAGGGATTCCCACGCGGCGTCGTTTTTTGTTTTATTCATAATTGCGAACAATCACCTCGTCAATATCGCCCCGCTTAGTCGAATTCGAATTTATCGCCCGCTTTGCCTGGACGATGGTAATATTGTAAGCCCTATACTGCTCCATGATAAACGCGGTTGCCGAGTTGGAGAGCATAAAGCGTATGCCCCGCCTGTCCAGCTCATCGCAGCATTTGCGCAGGCGGATCTGCTCATTTTTATTAAATCCGCTGCGGGAGTAGCCGGTGAAATTGGCCGTATCGGATACTGGATCGTACGGCGGATCCAGATACGCGAAACTCCCTTTTGGCACCGGCGCAAGAGCCTCCTCAAAGTCAACGCTGGTAAAATGAATATCCGCTCGGTTAAAATACCCGCTCAAAGCCCTTAACGCCGCCTCGTTGACGATGTTGGGGTTCTTATAGTAGCCAAAAGGCGTGTTGAATTCCCCGGAGTTGTTCACCCGAAAAAGGCCGTTGTAGCAGGTTTTGTTTAAATAGATGATTCTGGATGCGCGCTGCACCGGGGTAAGCGCGTTATAACGCTCCCTGTCACGGTCCCAGTCCCTTACCGTATAGAAGTAGCCGGGCTCGTTCTTATGCTCTTTTAAAGCGAGTATAAGCCCTTCGACGTCGTCGCGGACGACCTCGTAAAGCGCTATCAAATCGCTGTTAACGTCGTTAACATAGGCGGTCGAGGGCTGACGGTGCAAAAGCAAAGCGCCCCCGCCAAGGAAAGGCTCGCAATAGATTCGGATACGTTTGGGCATGAGGGGGGTCAGGCTGTCTAAAAGCTGCCTCTTGCCGCCAACCCATTTTACCACCGGAGCTATTTGCTTGTTCCTTCTCATTGCTTTTGCTCCCTTGTATTCCCGCCGGCGCCGCAGCCGCGCGGAAAAATAGGTTTACGCGTTTAAATAAAGCGCTTCATAACACAAGTTATACGCGCAAACGTTCGCGTGTACATTTAAGTTTATCATGCCGAGATTCATAGATCAAATATCATTCTCCAAATTTTCCACGCGTCTTAGTTTGGCCAAGAAAAAGAGTTATAAAAAACGAGAGGTTTATAATCCGCGCTCAAACGCGCAATATTTCGTTATGGCCAGCGGCGAAGCATCGTAACCGGTATACGCACGCTCGCATATTTTAAAAGCATCCTGCTTTTTGCGCGTAATATTAAGGTTTATTCGTCAGTTCGTCCGTGTTCCGGCTTTTGCGCGCAGCCCGCAGGATAATCAAAACGCCGGCGGGTATGAGCAGCAGGCTGATAATCTGGGATGTAGAGAAAATCCATAAGCCGCCGCGCGGGTCGGTGCGGAAAAACTCAATGCCAAAACGCCATAGGCCATATAGGGTTAGATACCAGCCTGTAACCATGCCGGGCCTTTTATCTTTATAAAGTATTAGCAACAGCGCGCCGGTGAGAAGAAGCAAAAACGCGGATTCAAACAGCTGCACCGGCATAATCGGCACGCCGCCCGGCGCGTAGCCCCCGTCAGGGTAAACGACCGCCAGGCAGCCGTCCCACGGCATACCATAGCAGCAGCCGTTGAAAAAGCACCCGACCCTCCCGGCCGATTGGCCGAGGGCAAGGGATGGGAGCAGCACGTCCGCCATGGATAAAAACGGAAGGGAATAACGGCGTAGATACAAATATCCTGCCAAAACGCCGCCTATGAGGCCGCCGTAAAAAACCGCGCCGCCAACGAGAAGTTCCGGCAAGCGCGACAGATCGCTGATGATCGCCGGAAACTCTACAATAATATAAAGTAATTTCGCGCCAACAATACCCCCGATGAACGCGAAAATCGCGCAGTAATACGCGTCGTCACGCCGAACCCCCCTGAGCTTATGCGTGAACAGTATCAAAAGCATTGCCAAGGCGAGGCCCACGGCGATACATATGGCAAACGTTGGAATTGAACGGCCAAATATTGAAGTAACGGGATACATATGCCCTCCAGACGGTTCGTATGCGGCTGAAGAGCCGCTACGTTTTTAAGTAACCCTTCCGCCGCGCATTTATGCAAAACGCATGACCCTGTTTTTTGAAGCTTAACGCGCTAATCAGCGGCGGTTATAGCGGTTCTCAAAAGGGTATGGAACAAGCCCATACCCCACCCTAAATGCTATTTGGAACCGAGCCACAACCCGTTAGGCGATGGCTGTCAGAGCCTTACCACAAAGAGGGAGGCACGGCCGAGGCTATCAGGCCGGCGCAGATTACGCAGGAAACCAGCACGATGCCGCTGAGCACAGTTCCTATTATGCCGAGCACCAGACCGCCCGTGTTCATTCCGGTCGGTTTCAGGCCGAGCTGCTGGCATTCCTTATTAACGCCGACAGCCAGAATGATGGCTATAACGCCGAGCACTAAACCGGCGATTGCCGCATAGCCAAACCACGCGATTGCGACTGAAATAATACCGCACACCAATGAGCCGGTGCTTTTACCCTTAAACTGCTCCAGCGAAGCTCCCTGATTCTGAGTGAATTCCTGGTTTTGGTTAAGTTCTTCCATGAAATACCTCCTAATTTACAAATAGCCATAAAGGCTATTTTTTTAAACTGCTGAGCCAAATGACAACGCTACGGCGCAATAGTAAACTGCTTCCCGCCAAGAATACAGCGGTTCCGATTCTAACCGTTATTTACGGTTATTAATACGTAACGCGCTATTTTTTGGGGATAAAAACGTCAATAACGGTTTTATCCTTCAAAACAATATAAACCAAGACGGAATCGCAGTGTTGCATAAGCATTGGCTGTTTGTTAGCAGTATATCATAATATAAAATTCAAAACAACCGTTTATTCAAAAAATAGCCATAATTCCGTCATAATTATAATTTGGCAAAAATCACCCAAGAAGTGAATGATCTATTACAGCTTACGTAACTATATCTTTAGAAAAATATAGTTTTACTCCAGAGTTTCTGCTTCGGCTCCTGCTCTTAAGAATTCAATAATAAATAAAACAATCGAGAATGGATCATGATTAAAATCCCGGAGGAGCCGCGCCATTCATACGCGCTTGTGTTATCATTTTCTTCTTAGATTCTTTAAGCGCTGGTTCCGCTTGACTTTTCGCATAAATTCTTCTTTTAGTATGCCATAATAATACAGATCCGCCCATTCTCCATTACAATCCCTTTCATGCTTTCTCTGTATACCCTCCCTTTTCATGCCGAGCTTTCGCATAAGGCGTACCGACTTATGCTTATCTATCGTCTCGGCAAAAACCTTGTGCGAGCCCATCTCACAGAACGCAAATTCCAATAGCTTAGAGCATATCTCGTACGCGTACCCGTTCCCCCAATAAGATCGGTTAAAAACCCAGCCGATTTCATAAACGCCGTTACCGCTTACGCTGTTGAACAAAATATACCCGACGACTTTGCCCGAACCTGTCTCAACAGCGGCGAACGCGCCCTTTTTCGCTATGCAAAAGCCTTCAAGGAACCGCCTGGTCTTCTCCGGTGTAAAGGGCGGCTCTACATGGCGCATCGTTTCCGCGTCGCCCAATATCTCAAACAAATCCGATACGTCGGCAAGCTGAAAGTCCCTTAAAACCAATCTTTCCGATTCAATATACATATGACTTCACCCCCCAGGCGAAAGTTTTTCTAAAACCTTCCGTGATTTTTAACAGGGGAAATATCTGTTTTGAGCTATTTTATCACATCATTCATTCAAAAATGAATTAATAGTTTGTAGCTGAAACAATAAAATACGGAAATACGGATTTTGGTTTAAACACTTGACTCTGACGCAGAGCGGTACTATATAATCACACAGATAAAAAATGAGGTATAATATGGAGCTTAAATCATTATGCCGGGTTTTAATGGACTAGGCGGTTTAATTGTAGTAATATAAAATCGAATATTTTAAGGAGAATAAAAATGAGCAAATACGAAAACGCAATGAAGCTTTTGGAGGAACGTTGTGGTAACGGCAAAGAAGAAGTTATTGCCCTAGCGACAATATCGCTATCCCCAAACGCTGCCGGTAATCCCCGCCCTGCTGTCCGCATGGTTTGCGCTTATTATGAAGACGGCGTATTTTATGTTTCTACGGACGCAAAAAAGAATAAAATGCTGCAAATTGAGAAGAACAGCGAGGTTTGCGTCGCTGGTTTAGATTGGTATCATTTCCAGGGCACGGCTGAAAACCTTGGTTGGGTCAAGGACGAGAAGAATTCGCAAATCAGAGCGAAATTTAAAGAAATCTTTAATTGGTTCGACGAAGTTGGCGACGAAGACAACCCAAACTCAATCGTTTTAAGTATCACGCTCACGGAGGGCACTATCACTGACAACGAAATGAAATATGGTGAACTGCAGTATGAGGTTGATTTTATCAATAGAACGGCGAAGTAAATAAGTCCGATTTTTATAGAATAATGCGCTTGTCAATTTTGCTTCCTTCCCCAAATACACCCTAGCGGCGGGCCGGCATACTGTGGCTGGCTCTGCCTGCTCATCTTTATGAGCGGGCTTTGTTTCGTTTTTTCGCGCATTTTTACGATATCGGGAGATCTTACGGCTATGGGGCGGGCTTATCAAAGTTTTTTTGTTAATACAAATGCTTCATATGTTAACAATAAGATGGATCCGCTCAAATACGCCGCCCCCCTTTCCTTGTTCGAGCCTTTTGGCATATTCCAAGGGAAGCGGAGAATATCTGGATGCTGGGCGCGCTGCTGCTTGCGGGGGTTTTGATGTTTATTATCGGGCTGGTTCGTTTTACGAAAAAGGATATGCCTCTGTAAGGACGTTTGGTTCATCTGTTAAAAGCCGTAAGCGCATGGGTTGTTTAGGCGGCGGATAAAAATCTGGCGCTTCATAGCGCCAGTGAGCCTGGTATTGGTATAATCCTTGCTGCGCGAATCCGCAAGCGTTTACAAAGCAAATGCGGGTTCACGCCGGAAAACGCCGCATTTACAGGTGGTCATTTCCAGTATACAATGCTAAAATTGAATGATCTGCGGGTGATTGACAATGAAACCTAAAACCGTAACCGCCCCAAGCATGGGAGCATGTATCGAGATTGAGGGGGCGCTTTTTGCATCCACAAAATTACCGCGCCCACTCCTCGCAGAGGAGCAATGTATAAATAAAGGAAGGCCAACAACAGCTTTTTTTTGATAGTGGTTAATAATCTGCAACAAATCACTCCGCTAAAAAGTATATTATCAACGGGTATATTCTTGGCATTTATAAAATTGTATCCGCTTCGCCAACATGTAAATAATCGTATTTAGCTAATTGCTGTTCTGCAATTTTGCTCACCGGCCGGCTGTAATGTATTAGGTTCTTTGAGCATCCCTTCCTCATAATTTTTTTTATAAGCCATTCGTAATTAACGACATATTGAGGATCGTTATGCGAGCGCCGGTAATGGATATATGGAAGGAGCATTTGATAGATATCATACGCGCGCTTACCTGGAGGGCCGTAAAATGTCCAGAATGGAAGATAGTGCTTTTTATTCATTAACGCCCAGAAATCGTAGAAGGAAACAACATGGCTTATAGCGTGGTCAGCCTTCCTTGACATTAGCTTTTCAAGCAGCGTTTGCGGATCAGAATCCTTATATTCATTGTAAATGTCATATATCACTTTACGGTATCGCTTTTGTTCATCGGAATCCCCCTGTGCAAAGTATTCCTTTACATTGGCGGATTTAGAATCCTTGTAGCTCAGGCAGCTAAATATAAAAGCGCCGACAGAGATGAATAGGGATATAAAACCTAAAATACTTTGCGACATACTCGCTTCCTCCTTATCGCGCGCGCTTTATACGCAAATATCATAAATCTTGCTGAGAAGCGGAATTTATCCGCGCGGCACAAGGTTGCTCGCCAGCCTTTTTTCACTGTGCGAAAACTTGTCTATGATATTATAACATAGACGATTAAGCGTGTGGAATAAAGCCCTGTATTCGGAGGTGCGTAAACCTGTTTAAGCCAAAGAACCTAGGGGTTGCGTACGCTGCCGGTCGGAGATGGAGGTTAAGGGCTGGCTTTTTTTAAAAGCGGAATCATACACGGCGCGTGCCGTCCATATGAAAAAACGTTAAACGACTACTCATCCACAGGCGTAACCGCAAGAAGTTGGTAGCGAGCGAATCGGCGATAAGAACCCGCGCTAGCAAGGGTTCAGACGATGCGAGCGTGACTTTTTGCGGAAGAGGAGCGGGGACGGAGCATGGAAAATCCCGCAGGTTTTCCTGCGGGATCGGAATCGCGGAGTCCACCGCGACGTGGCGTACCCGGGAGGATTCGAACCTCTGACCTTTGGAGTCGGAGTCCAACGCTCTATCCAGCTGAGCTACGGGTACATGTTCACGTTCCGTTTCAATGGGCGGATGCTGCGGATACGGATAAAAAATCCGCCGCCCGGACATCGCCCGGTTATTATAGCACAGTTTGAAACGCATGGCAATATAAACCGGGATTACGCCGGCAAGGCCGTCAGAAAAATGATTGTATCCGTTTTTTAGCGCTTTGTGAGGCGCTTGGACAACGCCCGCGGGGTAAAGCCCCATGGCAAGACTTGCTTTCACGGCGCGCTTGCCGCCTCTCTAGGATTAAGCCAGGGATACGTTATTGCTTCCTTCGGATTTACATAGGCATCTTATTTGGATATTCTGCGCGGCATTGTTTCTTTCTTCTATGATCCTCCTAAGATCCTCCTATGATCCTCATGCCTTTCCCGACCCGCCACTGTGGCGGCGAGTGCGTGAACTGACGCGTTGTGTTATGATATACAAGGAATATCAGGAGGCTATACATGGCAGACAGCGTCGTATTTATCACCGGCAGGGCCGGTTCCGGCAAAAGCCGGCGAATAACACAAATGATACGCGGCCTTTGTGAGGCGGGCGAGCGCTGCGCGCTCATCGTACCCGAGCAGTTTACGTTTGAAACGGAACGCTCCCTGTCCGGCGCACTGGGCGGCGGGCTTTTGTACGCGGAGGTTTTTTCGCTCACCACGCTAACAAGGCGTATCCTTGCGGACGCGGGAGTGCGTACCTCGTTCCTCTCTCCCCAGGGCCGAAGGATAATCGTACGCCGCGTTGCGGACGACAGCATCCACGACCTGAGGGCATTTGCCGGCGTAGCCTCTTCAGCCGGGTTCTCTGAAAGAGTCGATGAGCTTATTACGCGCTGCAAGCAGTTTCAAATAGCGCCCGAGCAGCTGGAGAAGGCCGCAGCCGAGCTTCCGGAGGGTACGCCGCTCGCTGAAAAGCTTATTGATCTTTCTCTCATATACAAACGGGTTCAGGCATATATGCTCTCACGCTACCTGGATGACGAGGACGCGTTCAACGCCGCAGCGGAGCGCATACCGCAATCCTTCGTAAAGGACGCGCATGTTTTTATAGACGGGTTTTCCGCGCTTAACGGTCAGACATACGCTATCATAAATGCGCTGATGCAAACCGCGAAAAGCTTAGCCGTCGCAATACAAGCGGATCTGGACGAAAAGGCGGCCGACAAGCCGCTGTTTCGCCCCGAAGCCGAGGCGATGTCGAAATTATGCGACAAAGCTCTGGAGCGCGGCTTGAAAATCAAGACCATAACCCTCCGAAAAGGGAGCTTTGCCTCGCCGGAGCTTGAGCATCTTGAGCGCAATCTGTTTGCGTTTCCCGCTCTCAAATTCGATGGCGAGGCTCAGAGCATAACGGTATTTAACGCCGTTGACAGGCATGAGGAGGTTGAAGCCGCGGCCGCTTATGTGACAAAGCTCGTGCGGGGTGGTATGCGATACCGAGAAATATCCGTGATCATGACCGACGCGGAGGCTTACGCCACCCAGTTAACGCGCGTTTTTTCACGTGAGAATATTCCATATTTCATCGATCAAAAACACCCCATACACGCGCACCCCGCCGTGGAGCTGACCGTCGGCGCGCTGCGCGCGGTAAGCCGCGGGTTTGTCCGCGACGATGTGATAAGGCTGATTAAAACCGGCCTGACGGGGCTGACCGGGGATGAGGCGGACAGGTTTGAAAACCTAATGCTTCAGTACGGCCTGAGGGGAAAGCGCCTGGCAACCCAGTTCCCCGATGAAAAGGAAGATTTACAGCGGCTTGAAGGCGCGCGGGCGCGGCTGATGGAGCCGCTGAACCGGCTGCGCGCCCGCGTCGCCGGCGCGACGGCGCGGGAAAAGACGGAAGCGCTGTTCGCTTACCTGGAGGAGCTGAACGTGCGCGGCCAGCTTCAGGAGCTGGTTTCTTCCCTGTACCAGGAAGGGCGGCTGGAACTGATGGAGGAAAACGCGCAGGTTTGGCGCATCATTATGGAGCTGTTCAGCCAGCTTCACGCCATATTGGGCGAGCAAAAGCTTGGAACCGCGCGCTATGCGGATATGGTGGAGGAAGGCTTCAACGCGTATAGCGTAGGCGTGATACCTACGACGGCCGATCAAGTGCTGCTCGGCACTATCGGCCGCACCCGCGCGCGAAACGTGAGGGCGGCGCTGGTTTTGGGCTGCAACGAGGGGCTGCTTCCGGTAAGGCGCGAGGATTCCGGCGTCATTGACGACAGGGAGCTTGGCGAGCTATTAAAGCTCGGGATCAACGCCTGGGGCGGAACGGAATCAATGGCGGAAAAGGACATGCTGGATATTTACAGCGCGCTCGGTAAAGCTTCAGAAAAGGTATGGTTCAGCTATGTCCGCTTAAAGCCCGAAGGTGAAGCCGCACCCGCAGCGCTTATTGACCGGGTGCAGTCGCTGTTCCCAAGCCTTCTGGTAAGCGTGAGCCCCCCGGAACCGGTTTCCAGCGGCAGCGCGTTTCCCCTGCTTGTGCGCCGCCTGCGCGATTTCGCGGATTCAGGCGTTGAGTATAAGGATTTAAGGGGCCTTTACGCCTGCTTCACAAATCATCCCGAATGGCATAATCGCCTGCGCCCGGTAGAGGATGCGCTGTACCATAACCATTCGCCGGAGCCCTTCGGTCGCGAGCTGGCCGCTTCCCTGTACTCAAACCGGCGCGTATGGAGCGCTTCCAGGCTCGAGGCGTATAACGCCTGTCCGTTCCGACACTTTGCGCAATATGGGCTTAAGGCGGCGGAACGCGCCGAATACCGGGAGCGCGCGGTCGATAAGGGCGCGTTTTACCATGAGGCGTTGAATTTGTTTACCTCCTATATCATAAAAGAGAATCTCCAGTGGACCGAACTGACGCGAGAAAGCGTGGATACGATACTCGCCGGTATTCTCACGGGGCTCCTGAGCGAGCATAATAACGGCGTATTGATGGATACCGCCCGCGGGCGGGCCGAAGCCGCGCGCATGTCGGCAATCGTCAAGGATACGGCCTGGGCGATAACGCGCCAGATACAGGCCGGCGCGTTCACCCCGGTAGCCTCTGAAGCCGTTTTTGGGGATGGCGGCGCGTTCCCGCCGCTTCCCATCCATCTGCCGGATGGGCGGATCTTTTACATCCATGGAAAAATTGACCGCCTGGACGCGTTTGAAGCAGATGAAAGATATTTCCGTGTAATCGACTATAAAAGCGGGGGCAAAAGCTTTAGCTTTTCCGAGCTGTATGCGGGCCTAAGCCTTCAGCTGCCGCTGTATTTGGCCGCCGTGCTTGCCGCGGAGGATACGGCAAAGGCCGCGGGCGTGTATTATTTGCCTGTGCGCGAACCGCGGCTGCGCGCCCCGGTCGAGGAAGCGGAGCTTGAAAACGCGCTGTTAGAGCAGTTCCGCCTCCGGGGGCTTTCGCTTAGAGAACCCAAGATCCTCCGCGCGGCGGACAGCGGATTTACGGACGCGTCATGCGTGCTTACGGTCAAGCGCAACCGAGCCGGGGGATATAGCGGAACAGGCCTTATGGACGGCGCTCAAATGGAGGAAGCCGTACGTTTCGCCACGGCAAAGGCCGGCGGCTCCATCGCCGGGATAACCGGCGGGCGGGCGGACGCGGCCCCGTATCGGCTCGGCGCGCGAAACGCATGCGCTTACTGCCCGTATGTTTCCGCGTGCCGGTTTGATCCGCGCATGCCCAGTTGCCGTTACCGTGATTTAAGGGCGATTGATAGCGCCGATGTGTTTTTTGACATGCTGTGCCAGGACGACGTAGGGGGTGAACCGGATGTGGACCAATGAACAAATGAGCGCAATCCGCACAGACGGTAATCTGCTCGTCGCTGCCGCCGCCGGCTCGGGTAAAACGGCGGTTCTGACAGAGCGCGTGGCGCGCCTGGTTACGGAGGGGGCTGATATACGCGATTTTCTAGTGGCGACGTTCACAAACGCAGCCGCGGATGAAATGAAGCGGCGGATTGAATCGAGGCTCTACGCGGCGGCGGAAGAGGAAGTTCGAGCCGGCCGGGACGGCCGCGCGCTGCGCGAAGCGGCGCAAAACGTAGGCGGAGCGCACATATGCACGCTGCACGCATTCTGCTCTCATCTGCTCCGCAGACATTTTCAGGAGGCCGGGCTCGACCCCGCGTTCCGGGTGGGGGACGATGCGGAGCTGAGGCTTATCGAGCAAGACGTATGCGCGGAGTTGATGGAAGAGTGGTTTGACGAGGGCGGCCGCGCGTTTTCAGAGCAGGTGGAGCTTTTCGGCGGCGAGGAAGCGTTCACCGCCATGATCCTGGAGTTATACCGATATATGCGCGCGCGGCCGGATCCCTTTTCCTGGCTGGACGAAGCGGTCGGCTGGTACGCCATGGACAGGAAATCGCTTGAATCCTCCCCTCATGTCCGGGAGATTCTGGACTGTGCGCGCATGAATATACAGGCGGCCGTTGATGAATTGGAATGGGCGAGGGAAAACACCGATATTGTAGAAATCCTTTCCGTGCTGGACGACGACTTATCCCGCCTGCGGTCGCTCAGGCTCAAGAACGGGTACGACGATCTGCGGGAGGCCGTCAACGCCATAACCTATGAGGCCTTTCCGAGAAAAGGCGCGAAATCACCGCGCCGCGCAGCGGTCAAGGCCGCCCGGGACCGGGCCAAAAAGCTTATTACCGATACGGTTAAGCCGCTATTGGCCGAGCCGCTTGAAGTAGAACTGGAACGGCTCACAATTCAAAGGCCGGCCATGGAACTGCTGCGGGACGCGGTGCGCCGGTTTGACGGCATGTACGCGAAGGCCAAAAGCAGCCGCAAGCTCATCGACTACTCGGATATGGAGCACATGGCCGTAAAGATCCTTTCCGATCCCGGCCGCCGCGCCCTATACCGCAGGCGCTTTCAATACGTTTTCGTAGACGAATATCAGGATATCAGCCCCGTTCAAGAGCGCATCCTTTCCTCTGTCAGCCGTGAAGGCGGCAGATTCATGGTTGGGGATATTAAGCAGTCAATCTATCGTTTTCGGCTTGCGGATCCTTCTCTGTTTATTAAAAAATATAACGAGTACGGCGTTGAAGGCGGGACAAGAATTGACCTTAACAAGAATTTCCGCAGCTCCAAAGCCGTTATCGGCGCGGTAAACGCCGTATTCTCTCACATTATGACGCAGGAAACGGGCGAAATCGATTACGATGGGCGAGCGGCGCTCGTCATGGGGCGCGAAGAAGGCGAGGGGTCTGCCGAGCTACACCTGATACAGCGTACAGGCGGCGCTAAGGAAGACGCGCCGGAGGAGGCACAGGACGTTCACAGCATGGAAAACGCGGGACTTGAGGCGCTCCTTGCGGCGCGGCGCATACGCGAGCTAATGGCCGTTCCCGCGGCTTATAACAGCGGCGAAGGGCTGCGGAACCTTCGATACTGCGATTTCGCCGTGCTGCTGAGATCCGTGAAGGGTGTTGCGGATACCTGGCTGTCAACGCTGACGCTGGAGGGAATACCCGCAAGCGTGGATACAGATTCCGGTTTTTTTGAGGCCGTCGAGGTCCGCGTTTTCCTGGATCTGCTCCGTTTAATCGATAACCGCAGGCAGGATATCCCCCTTTTGGCCGTACTGCGCTCCCCAATCGGCGGATTCAGCACGGAGGAGCTGATTAAACTGCGCGAAACGCAACCCAGCGGCAGCCTATTAGACTGTATTTTGCAGGCGGATCACAATACGCCGTGGGGAGAAAAGGGTTCCGCGCTATTGAAAAACCTGGATAGGTGGCGGCTCTCCGCGCGCCTGTATACGCTGGATGCGTTCATCGGCATGCTGCTTGACGAAACGGATTTTTACTATTTTGCAGGCGCGCTTCCGGGCGGGCGGCAAAGGCAGGCGAACCTGGATATGCTCGTTGAACGGGCGCGAGCCTACGGGAAATACACGGTGCGCGGGCTATGGGGGTTTATACGGTTTATGGACAGGGTAAGCCGAACCGGCGGTCTTGGCCCGGCGCAAACCGATCCGGGCGACGCGGTGCGCATACTGACGGTGCATAAAAGCAAGGGGCTGGAGTTCCCGGTCGTCATCCTGAGCGGGCTTGGCCAGCGTTTCAGCACGGATTATGCACAAAACCGCTTATTGGCCGGGGGTGAGCTGGGCATAGGCGTTCGGTGCGTATACAGGCGGCAGCGGCTTAACCCGCTGATATGCCGGGCAATCGCCGTACAAAAGCGCAGGGAGCTGATAGCGGACGAAATGCGTATTTTATATGTGGGAATGACACGTGCGCGCGAACGTCTGATTCTAACCGGCACGGCCCGCGCTTCATCCATAGGCGCGCTGCTTGACGCGGCCTCTCTTGCGCTTACCTCCCGCCGCGTACGCGCAGCAAACTGCCAGCTGGATTGGCTGCTGCATTGTATCATGGACGAGCCCGGCGGAAACGTTTTCAGGGAGCGTATTGGGCTTTCCAAATTGGATGGAAACGCGGTTATCCGCGGATATTTTCACCCGGTCATCGGCAGCGCGCTCGCTAAGCCGGGGCTGGATGAGGCCGCTTACTTTGAGTGGGCCGCGCGCGCGCAGACGGAGGAGCGCAGTTATTTTGAGGGTCTGTTCAAATGGAGTTATCCCTATGAGGCGGATACCCTGCTCCCCTCCAAGGTGAGCGTTACCGGCCTGTCGGGGAACGCGGCCGAGCTGGATGAAAAGCCCGCTTTCCTGCAATCTGCCGACAGCTTGTCGGCTGCGAGAACCGGCACGGCCTGGCATACGCTTTTATGCCGTATATCCTTATCGCCTCATACGGAAGATAGCGTGCGGCGGGAGATCGGCGCTATTGTGGAATCCGGGTTCCTGACCGGGCTTGAGGCTTCAAGCATCGACGTTAAGGCAATAACAGCGTTTTTCAACAGCCCGCTGGGCAAGCGGTTGGCGGCGTCTTTACGGGTGGAGCGCGAATTGAATTTCAACTACCTCGTGAGCGCAAGCGCCCTAATGGTTGCCGATACGGATGAGGCCGTGATGCTTCAGGGCGTTATTGACTGCTGTTTTTTGGAGGATGGGCAATGGGTGCTGCTCGATTATAAGACGGACAGAATCCCCAAGGGGGAAAACGCACAGCTTACGGCAATGCGGCACCGTGAACAGCTTTCCTTATACGCAAGGGCGCTAAGCCGGCTTACGGGTATACCGGTTAAGGAAAAATACGTCTGCCTGCTCAGAGAGCGGGTAAACGTTTCGCTTCCGGATTGACTTTTTTAGCAATGAAGCGGCGGAATGAATTTTATCTACGCATACCGCCTCTTGAAAGCGTTTCTGAGATTATCGATGCCGGTTGTCGGGCCTGCATATGCTTAAATTTGATTTTAATGATGAATATTATTAATATATTTGACTTTTACCGTTTTGCGTATTAAGTTTATATTGGTTTTTAAAACCGCTGGGTTTTTTATATATATGTAACTTATTTAAACTTTTTATATGATTTAAGGGAAACAAGACGTTTGTTGTATAATCTGGTTGTATATCGTAATTTTATATATACGTAAAATGTATTGATTAATAATATACTTCAAGCTATTCTATAATTGTTGGCGGCAAAAAGGTTTTGGGATACACCTTCATTGGATATTCACGACTGAAAAGGAGGTGATAGAATGCTCGAGTTCACGCAGAAAAACTGGTTTGGCACGCAGGCGGCTCCGCCTTGTGGATATGCTTGCGGCGCGGCATGTTCCCCCTATTGTAAATCAAGCGACCATGTAATAGTGATGAAATAGCCTTAACGGAAAGCAAAGCCGCCAATAAACGAGGCGCGGCCTTAATTTGTATTACTGGATCTGTGTTGGGAATGTAAATATTCGCACGCGAGGCCGCGCCTATACGATTTTATCCGCTTAATGAGCTAAACAGCTCATAATAGTATTTATGAAATATGCAGACCTTTATAAACTGATTTACCAGCAGTTTATAACTGGCGGCACGCATGCCAGTCCGACTCATCCCTTCGTTATAAAGAGCGAATTGTTAAGTTTTAGTCAGCCGCCAACGAGACAAGAAAGGAGATATTTATGCATATCAGCCGACATAATATGGAGTTTAACGTAGACGGAACGCTTTATTTACTAAACCCGCTCAGCGGCGCGTTTAACCGGATAGACAGCCCTGAGCTCAAGGAGCAATGGAAGCAGTTAAGCCAAGGGGCCGAATTACCGGAAAACGACGCGTTTGTTTCAAAGCTGGTAAAAGGCGGGTTCGTTTACCGCGACGAGGATGAAGAACATATACAATATAACCGCGTAAAAGCCATTGCGGACGCGTTTTATCAGCGCACGCTCAGGTGCCACATCATCATGTCTTACGACTGCAACCTGTCGTGCGTATACTGCTTTGAAAAGAGCATAGCCCGCAACGGCCGTGAAATGACGGAGGAAATGGCTCTTAAATGTTTGCAAACTATCGAGAGCCTGGCGGAGGGCTATGAGAAAGTGGAGATCGTTCTGTTCGGGGGCGAGCCGCTGCTTTACAATGAAGCGCGTGTGAAGCTGGTTCAATTCATTCTGGATTTCGCCGGGGATAAGGGCTGGACGGTCGACGTTATTACCAACGGCGTTGATTTAAAGCATTATGCGAACATGCTAAGGGATTTCGGCCGGATTGGGCAGATTCAGGTCACGCTGGACGGGCCGAAGGAATTGCATGATGAACGGAAACCCGCCAACGACGGAAGCGGAAGCTTCGTCAGCACGGAGGCCTCCATAGATGTAGCGCTCAAAGCGGGGCTGCCCATCGTGGTGCGCATGAATATCGACAGCCAGAACCTGGAGCATTTTGCGGAGCTGGCGGATTTTTTTGCCTTGAAGGGGTGGTTTGATTACCCGAATTTCGGCGCGTACTTTGGCATGACTTATGATTTTGAGGGCGACTACGCTTATCAGATGCCGCCGCATAAGCTGCTGGCAAGGGTTTTGGATCTAAGGATGCAAAGGCCGAACGTCAGGAGAATCAGCATAGAGGCGTGGGAATCACTCCAGTTCGTGCTGTATCCTTATTTTAAGGGCGAGCCGAGGCTGCCGAAATTTCAATTCTGCAGCGCGCAGAGGGGCGAGCACAACTTTGATTCGGAGGGAAACCTGTATTTTTGCGCGGACAGCGTAGGAAGGAGCGGCTGCGTAGCGGGAAAATACTATCCTGAGCTTGCGTATTCGGATATGGCTGAGAATATACGTTCAAACACGGTTCCCGGCATTAACACAATATGCGCCGCCTGCCCCGCCCAGCTTTGCTGCGGGGGCGGCTGCTGGTTCAGGCGGTACCTTTCCAAAGACCCGAAGTGCAGCGAGATGGTTTATCAGGTTTTGGAGACGACCGTGCGTTACCTGCACTGCCATCCTGAGGTTTTCTCTGAAAATTACCTGACCGCGCAAAAGCTGGAGCAGGCGGCCGTATAAATTAACTGAAAGGACGTATTAGCCTTGGGTAAGTTCCTGTTCGTTCAATTCTGGAAAAAATGGGTTTGGCCCGATAGACGCTGGGGTATTTGCCTCGCGCTGCAAATCTTGTTTTTTGCGCTAAGCGCGGTAGTTCCGTTTTTATGGGGAAGGGTGACGGATGCTTTAGCCCAGTCCGATTCCGCCGCTTTTGTTAAATGGATAGCGTTCTATCTGGGCCTGGAACTTGCGCAGATCTTTTTCCTGTACATGCGCGGCTATAAAATACGCATGCTCGAGATGGATGTGACCAGGAAGATTGACGAGAGCCTGTATGGTAAATACCACAGCATACCCTATTCGCATGTACTCAACACCCAAACGGGGGACGCTATCCAGCGCATTACCAACGACGTTTCCAACTGCTCCCCTCTCATCATACAGTCATTTTCAGATTTGGCGGGGCATATCGTACTTATCGTCATTATCATGGCGCTGATGTTCGTTCTATCCCCCCTCCTTGCGCTCATTTCCATCGCGGTCATGGGCGTTTACGCGCTTGGGTATTATTTTTACCAGAAAAAAACGCCCGCTTTCGTTAACGCGCGCCAGCAGGCGCAGTCTAAGTTCATCTCCTCCATAGAGGAGGGACTGGAAGCCGCGTACTCCATACGCGTGCAGGGCTCGTTCAGGGGCGTTATGAAAAGTTTCAGAAAAGCGCTTGAGCATTATTTCACTAAAAGCTTTGCGTTCTATAAATTCGGTTTGCTTTTTCAGGGCGTTTTTTCGTCGGCGGTTACATTCATTATGGAGGTAGGCATCATTGCTGCCGGAGCGTGGCTGATATTCAGCGGCAAAATGACCGTGGGCTCGGTTATCTCATTCAGCCTGTATATCAATTGGCTCGTGGTGTTTGTAAGCTTCATGTCTTCGTACGCGGCGACGGTGGAGCCCGCTCTGGTATCCCTTAAAAGGATTGAGGAGGTGCTCAATCAGCCGGATGCTTGGGTTTACGATAACATAAAAGAAGCCCCTCCTATAAAAGGCAAAAACGCCGTAGAGCTAAGGGGCCTATGTTTTGCATTTGATGAAAAGCCAATTTTTAATCAATTAAACCTTGAAATTCCGGCTGGGCGAACGGCGATAATAAAAGCCGAAAGCGGCAGGGGGAAGAGTACCCTGCTTAATCTGCTGTTAAAAATCTACCCGTCCGCAGACGGCCGGATCTATATAAACGGAAGCGACATTAACGAGCTCGACGTCGGCGTATTGCTCGGCATGATAAGCGTTGTCGAGCAGGAGCCTAAATTTTTTGGGGACAACCTGTTATCTAGCGTCTCGGGATGCGACGCTGATGTATCGAAAAATCGAATTTTTGACGCGGCGAAAAGCCTTGGCCTCGGGGGATTTCTTGAAACGCTGATGAGCCGGGAAAGCACAAAGGCAAAGCTGAGCGAACTATCGGGGGGAGAGCGCAAGAGGCTGGGCATGATAAGGGGATTGAGCCGGCAAACGCCCATAACCATATTGGATGAGCCTACCGCGTTTCTTGACTCGGAGACGTCGGTCGCACTAATGGAGAAGATGCGCGCACAATACCCTGATAGGACTTTTATCATATTTACGCATGATCCGCTGCTGGACAGATTCGCGGATATGGTCATTCAATTATAGAATGCATACGTTCCGCATGCGGACGTATGCCGCGCGCACGGCATAATTCGGGAGGGCCTGTATATTCCGATCGTATCCAGTTTTCCTAGCGTAGCGAGCCGATAATACTCCTTGCAAAGTTTTTTACGCCGCGCGGCCCCGCAACGCGTGTTTTATGCCGGCTAATCGGGTTGCTTTTGAGAAGGGGCGCTAAACGCGTACGTTTATCGGAGGCGTTGACGCAACAGGGTATAGTGGGTATTTAACCACGCAACGGGCGGGATTACGATTTACCAGGCTTACATCCTGCCCTCGAACCAAGAGGCAAGATCCTCGCCCGCGGCCTCGCTGAAGCAAGCGATAAGCTTGTCGCCCGTTCCGAAGCCGAACGAATTATCCAAGCAGTAGTTTTTTATTGCGCCGAAAAACGCTTCGTCCCCCAGCTTTTCATGAAGCTCCCTGTATACCGACGCGCCGTACGCGTATATCACATAATAATAAGCGTTTGGCTCGGCTTGGGCAAACGCGCTCAGCGGGCTGTCCAGCCTGAGCCGGCGATCATAGCCGAAAAGGCCATAAGCCGCCTCGTCATACAATTCGCGCGCATATTCCTCACCATACTTATCCTCAAGATAGGCGTAGGCAAGGTATTCGGTCAGCGATTCATCCACCCACGGCTCGTTTATCTGATCGCTTCCGACCAGCGCGTATAACCACTGATGGATTACCTCATGGACTATTATAAATTCGCCCCTCGCCCGATACAGCTTTCTCCACTGCTCGTTTTCAATCATTACCAGGCCCGGGTACTCCATCCCGCCGCGCATATCGGCCTGCGTCACGCAAATGCGCTCGAACGGATACGGGCATACCTTTTGAGCCATCCATTTTAGCGCGCCGGCCGCCGTGTCCGCGCCGAACCTGGCGTATGCCATGCTCTCCGCATATGCTGAAACGGGTATGTCGCCCGCCTCGGCCTCCGTCCATTTATCGCTCAGCGCAAACGCGAACTCCCTCGCTCCCGCAGCGTAAAAATAACGTGTGGCCTTTCCTCCCTCCCTTTTTTCCTCCAAAACCGCGCCGGTAGCCGCCACGGTAAACCTTTCGGGTACGGTTAATGCCACCTTATAGTCCGAAGCCGCGCTGAAAAACGGGTCCCCGGTATCGTCATAAGCATCGGTCCTCCACGCGCCGGCTTCATACTCCGCCGCTATCGGCAAAGCGTTTCCGAGCATAACGGCGTTTTTCCCAGCGCCGAAGCGGCTTTCGCGCTCCGGCACACTGATATTGAACTCGATAAACACCTCGGCGGTTTCCCCATTTTTCAGCTCGGGAACCAAGGGTACCCTGATAAGGCTCGCACCGTTTTCCTTGTGATAAAAGGTATTCACGCCGTTAAGGGCGACGCCGACTATTTTCATGCAGCCCGGCTCTACGGCGTTCGGGTAAAGATGCAGCGGGATTTCATAAAGATCCTCCCCTGCATTGTTCGTGTACGTCAGCCGCATCATGCCCGACAGCTTACGCAAGTTCGGATCATACTCAAGAGCGCATTCATATAGACTCCTTTGATTTAAGGTTGCGCCTTGCGCCGGCGTTGGCGTGGGCGATACAACGGGCGTGGGCGCGGGAGATGGCGCGGACGGACCGCCGCCTTGGCCCTTGCGCAGCACCAGCCAAATAACAGCGGCGATAGCGATAACCACGGCTGCAGCCAATACCCAAATCCAGACGCGCCGTTTAGCCTTGGGCTGATACCGGCGCCGGCCTCTGCCTGAAAATATCCTGCGGCTATGCTGTTTCATTCCGCACCCTCCAAATAAAGTATTTCACTGTTGCTTGATACGCGCCACGCCCGATTTAACACTAATTAAAGGTATACGAACTAGCCGCAGCCGCCTCGACGCGCCTGTGAAGTAGCCTTTCGCGAAACGCGGCACGCTCTTTAGTTTATTATACACAAACCGCCGCGCCGCGCATAGCGCCCCGGGCAAGCCTCGGTCAAAACGCTGTGATTCCGCGCCGGATTATGCTATACTATTCAATTATATATATAAGGATATGATTCTTATGCCCTTATGCCGTTATTCCGACGACGCGCTGTTTTTTGGCGTTACGCCGGTGGATAATCTATTCATTACCGAATATATGCCCAAAGCGGGAGGCGATTACATTAAAGCCTACCTTTACGGGCTGATGCAATGCCACGCCTCGCATGCGGACGACGGGGATTTGGCCTCCGCTTTAAATATGGATGAAAAATCCTTAGCCGAGGCGTTCAGTTATTGGCAGGAACAGGGGCTGCTTAGGATAACCTCGGCGGAGCCGCTAATTATTGAGTACCTGCCGATAAAAAAAACGGCCATGGCTGCGCGCACAGCCGTACCCCAGCGGCGCGGCGCATTCCTTTATGCACTGAGCGCCGCGCTCGGCGGCCGCGTGTTGACCGGGCAGGAGGCTGCGCGGGCAATCGATTGGGTTGAGGTATTCGGCCTGACGGAGGAGGCTGCGGAATTGATGGCGCGGTACTGTATTGAGCGCAAAGGTAAGCGGACCGCCTTTGCGTATATGGATAAGGTGGCCAAATCCTGGGCGGATGCCGGCGTCCTCGACTTAGACGCGGCGCAAAAGCATATCCGCAGGCTCGATGAGATACAGGGAGGCGCGGCCCGAATACTCGAGCGCTGGCGTAAACCGCGCCGGCCCACGGAGGACGAGCTGGCCCTTTATGAAAAATGGACGCGGGCATGGGGGTTTACCGAGGAAGCCATATTATCCTCCTGTTCCGTTATGACTGCGACGGATAACCCTAATTTTAAGTATTTGGACCGCGTTTTGGACGCCTACCGCTTTCAGGGCAGCGTAACGCGGGAGGCGGTTGAACGGTGCATTAAAGAACAGGACGCGCTTGTTGAGTTGGGCAGAATGGTATTCAAACGCGCCGGAATCAACCGCTCCCCCCATAAAAACGAGCGGGAGCAGATTGAGATATGGCATGTGAATTGGGGTTTTTCGCCGGAGATGCTGCTGTTGGCAGCGGAATACGCTTCGGCGACTTCCACCCCGTTCGCAACGATGAAAAAAACGGTTAACGGCTGGCATGAGCGGGGAATCGCGACGGTTTCCGCGGCGAAGGAGGCGCAGGAGCGCAAAACGGACGCTAAGGATGCGCGCGGCACCAGCCCTTATACATTTAATTATCAGCAGCACGGATATTCCGACGAGGTATTAAAGGGCATCGGCGTCGATCTTTTTGAAGAAGAGGGTGGGGGTATGAATGGATAGGGAGATTACCAGGGAGTACGAAAGCCTTCGGCGCAGGGCCGAGTACGCGGCCTCTAGAAGGCGTGAAGAGGTTTACGCCCAATGCCCTGAAATAGAGAAGCTTGCACGCGTTCGCCGCGACGCCGCGTTTCATCTAGCGTTCGAACCGCTAAACGGAGCCGGTAAAGCCGAAGCCGTCATAGAGGCGCGCCGCGAAATTGAGCGGATGAGGGAGCGGGAGGCCGCTTTATTGTCCGGCTTGGGCCTACCCGCCGATTATTTGGAGCCGAAGTATCGCTGTTCAAAATGCCGGGATACCGGGTATACAGGATACCCCGTTAAGCGCCCATGCGAGTGCCTTCGCCAGAAAATCCGCCAGAAAAAGTACGCGTCCTCACGGATCGACTGCGGGGAATCGTTTGATTCATTCGATCCCGAAGTGTTTCCATCCGCTAAACAGCGCGCGGGTATGCTGCGCGTGCGGGGGCTGCTCGAGGATTATGCGAACGCGTTTCCAAACACCAGCATCCCCAACCTGCTCCTGACGGGGAAAACCGGCCTTGGAAAAACGTTCCTTCTCAACTGCGTGGCAAAATGCGTATCGGATCGCGGTTACGGCGTGATGAAAATAACGGCCTATAACCTTGTGAACGAGGCCGTTAACGCTATTCGCGCCAACGAGCCGCCCGAGCATTACAACGATGCCGAGCTTTTAGTTATCGACGACCTTGGGTCTGAACCCATGATGCGCAATTTAACGCGCGAGCAGATTTTTACCATCATTAACGAGCGGGAGGCTTCGGGCCGGCATACGCTCGTCGCTACAAACCTATCGCTTCAGGAGCTTTCCCAAACGTATGGCGAACGCATATTCTCACGCATCGTATCGCCGCGTTTCTGGAGAGTTATCCCACTCTACGGCGAGGACATACGCGTGCGCGGCAACCTGAACAAAAGCCCCATATCAAGCTAATAAAGCCTTATATTGTAAAAATCACTATCAAGAAAAGCGGCTGCTTAATACGGACGGTGAAAAAGCGATTTATGGTAAATGAGATAACCGCTTTTGTAACATGGGATTTTGAAAATAGATAACGATTAAATGAATTACTCGATGGGGAACGCGCCATCATGATGAGTAAACACGGAATATGCTATGAACCTGAAGCTTGAAAAGGAGCTATAAAAACAGGAGCCTTTGCGGATAACTGCGCAGAGGCAAGAAGCGTTCCATATATTCAAAAGCGCAAAATGAATATACCGATTAGCCTAAAGATGAAAATAGATTTAAATCGTATGAGAGCCTTAAACAACATGAGTAGAGATGAAAAAACGACTCAATATGCCGACGATCGGCGATAAGGCTGCGTGAATACCGTAGTTGTATGAAAAAGCGGCTTTATTCTTGGATTAACGCTTAACGGCCCACGAGTAACAAGAAGCGCAATCGCCCCATGAAGCCTGAAAAAAGTGGTCGCACCATTTTTTGTAACATAAAGCCGCGGATGCATTTGCATCCGCGGCCCAGCCTGTCAAAAAAACCGGGGTTGGCTCGGAGCCGCAACCCCATAGGCTTTCAACCGAACCTGACGACATGTGCGTAAGGTTCGGAATGCCTTGCGCAGCAAGGGTTTCTTTGCACGGGGCGCTGACCGCGCCAA